>Ga0316209_1000022_pt1 | contig 396165 bp, 366 predicted proteins | sample 6monopyrite_MG_FD_204945 | JGI IMG/M metagenome (GOLD analysis project Ga0316209, IMG submission 204945) | Microbial mat bacterial communities from mineral coupon in-situ incubated in ocean water Damariscotta River, Maine, United States -... | ecosystem: Environmental > Aquatic > Marine >... | reverse complement strand
CGTTCAGCACTCGCTTTGGGTTTTGAGGATTTGGGTCTCATCTTCGTTCCTTCGTCACTACGACGAGACCCAAATCCTCCTTAAATCACAACCTCAAATCTGTGCCATAAGCGCTGACGGGGAACACATCGAAGGCAAAGTCGATGAGCCTTTTGGCCCGACTGTTGGAGAGTGGAGTGCAAACGCTTCGCCTGGTAAAATCGAACGGTTGGCATACCTCTGCGAGGCGCTAGGCGTTTCGGCTTGCCCGCCTGAAATTCGTGACCAGCTTTTGCACCGCACAGTCTCTGCACTAGTTGAGGCAGAACGTTTTGATGCCAATATGGCGGGCATGATTGTCCATTCGTTTTCGCCTAAGCACAAATGGTTCGATAAGTTCAGTTTGTTTGCTGAGCTACTTGGGTGCAAAATAGGCGTTGGTGAAGCCGCCGTATTGGACACATCTGCTGGCAAGCCGTTGATGCTGGGCTGGGCGAGCGGCGATCAAAGCTTTCGTGAAATGTGATTAAAGTAGTGGACGGTCATGTCGGAATTTGGGCCGTTAGCTGTCAGTCAGGTTCTAGCGTTTAAGTGCTGAAGAGCGGTCAGTCCGCTTACGACCCAATTGCGGACGTCAGCTAGTGCTGTCAAAGCTGAGGCAGCTTGAGGAACGTTTAGCCTGCAATCACCTGACCTCCAGACTTGATTTCTCGCACATGCTGAAACAGGTCAGCGTGCCCATCTTCGTCTGTACATGGCGGGTGGAACTGGACTTCGATCAGGAAGAACTGGTCAGATTGGTTCGCACATCTAGGGTGATTTGCTTTATCCAGACTGATGCCTTAGCCTAGTAACCTCACAGGGTCGCCTTGTCACGCTAGGTTCGGCTCGGATCGCCGGGACGCGGGGAGGCAACCATGTCAAAACGCTTTTTCATTCTTACTTCGTTGGCTCCGTTCGCCCTTGCTTGGCCGCAGGCCGCGTCTGCGCAATCCCCCCAGATCGAGCAAGCCTGCAATGATTTCGGCTGGTTGTTGGGGACGTGGAACTCATTTAGTCCATGGCGAGACCAGAGCGATCCGACCGGAGGGACCCTGGTATTTACCATGGGCGCAGGTGGTTCAGTAGAAGGCCGGATCGGCTCTCTTAATAATTACATGGAAGAAGAGGGATACGAGGCAGGAATGCTCGTCTATCGCGGTTTTCGCGAGGTGCGCGTTTACGGCCCAAATCGGACCACCTATTACGAGACTTCCGGCGAGTTTTATCAAGTCGATGATGGCGTGGGTTATTGGCGCGTCGATGGCGTTGGCGAGCGCGAGAATGGCGATTTGTATATGTCGCCGCCCGCGCTTGGTCACCTTTCCGGCCACGGACCGTTTCGCAAGGCCGGTAGCCAGACCCGCCAACACGCAAGTATTTTCGATTTTCCCGACTTGTGCGCACCGGGCGGTCAAGAAATTACGCCCTTATCAAGCACGACGCGTCGGCCCGCACTAGAGAGGTTTTTCGACCCTCGCAATCAACCGCCACCCATCTTGCTGAACCCTATCGGCCCCACCAGCGATCCGTGTCTGCAAGTGCAAAGCGTCCGCAATGATGTGCAAGATTTGGGCGCGATGAGCTTAGGCGCGGCGCTTGCCAACTTGGAATCTCTTAGCCGCCGCCTCGCTGATCCGACTACCGAAGATTATTCGCGTGAGACATATCAGCGCAATTTTGACCGGCTCGATGCTCAAATGCGCAACGAAATGATAGGACTGATCGCCGCGCAACTGCTGGAGAGCAATCCGGAATTGGTGGAGAGTTATAGCGAGAGGGCGGCCCAGATCGCGGCAAGCTATTCGCGAATGGCCGCTGCTGAGGCCCAGAGAAACGAGCCAATTGAAGTTGGTGCGGCCTATGCTGCAGACGAATTAGCTAGCCCCCGCGATGAATGCGGACTGCTGACTAACCCTATCTGGGTTGACTATGGCACCGGTAGCGGCGGGGGCGGAGACCCGCTGGCTCCACCCACGGATCGATGCCTGCAAATCCAGAGCGTTCGCAATGATGTGCAGGATTTAGGCGGACAAGTGGGTCTGGAACTGACTGAACCGATAGATGTGGAATCCAAGCTCGCCAATTTGCAAAGTATTGCCGCACATCTGGAAGGCTTGGCCGAGGATGACCCCGGACGAGAAACCTTTGAACGGAATTACCGCCGACTGCATTTCGAATTGCAACAGGAACGAAGTGCCTCTGAATTAGCAGCGGGCCCAATCACGGGAGGAAGTCTCATCCAAGGACCCAATGTCTACCAACTTCGTGCAAATCAGATTTACGATGGCATGGCCGGATTGCCCTCGCCAAAGCCTTCTCGAGAAGAACTGTCCCTTAGGCGACTGGGTGAATTAAGGTTCGGCTTGACCGACGAGCAGGACAACTTTTTATCGGAACTGGCGGCTCATTTAGGGATATTAACGGGATCGGATACGCATGACCTGCTCGACGATCTCCCACTGGATGCGGCATCGGTCGAATACCTCAGGAATCAGCAATTTGAGGAGGCGCAAAAAGTGGGTCAGCTGTTGTATAATGTTATGGACCAAGGCCAATATCGCTGCCCTAGTGATCCAGACACAGTGGCCGAGTAAGCACGGCACTATCCGGTGGCCGTTCTTGGGACGCCCGGCTCCCGGCGCGGTAGGTACTTAGCTGCTGAACTCGATAGACCCGGCTTGCGACTCTACGTGAACGTCCGCTTCCCCCCCAGTTTCTGACCTAGCTGCCGAGCGTGGCGCGTCTCAAAAGCTGCCCGTCAGCTAACGACCCAATTTCGGACATTCGAGACAATAGGCTAGTAAGAAGCCATGAATGCCTTCCGAAACGGACATATTGAGAGCGCGAATCTCGAGGACATCTTTCCGATAATTCTGGATCACGAAGTATTTCCAGACGAGGGCGAACTGCAGACGATCTCGGGATTTATAGGCACGAGCTAACGTCGCTTCGTGACAGCTATAAACGACCTGAAGTCGCAGTACTGATTGATCCCAACCGCCTGAAGAGACAGATTGCCAATATCCTCGTGGGCTACCCGCATGACAGGGCTGACTTGATTGGAAACCGATACGGCTTTGATGTAAGCGAGCGAGATTGACCTTCCTCTTTCCACCCCCAATTTGCGACGTTCGGTTGCCTTCGTGGAATTCCCAATAGCTGCCGCATGCCAATGCGAGTGCTAGTTTTGAGGTTTGTCCAGGTTGTTCAAAAGCATCGAAGAGTTTATCCAGGCTTCTGTGAGACTTTATCCAAGCACCTTGGACAAAGCTGACGCATAACGCATTGATTTGCGGTCATGTCAGTCCAAACTGTTGTTAAGGCCCACAATTGTTCTTTCGACATTCTGGTGTCAGGCAATTGCCCCTTTTTGCGCGTTCATATGCGGCGAAGTGCCCATTCGTGCGCGGCGCAGACTCGTAATTTCTTGTAATTTTTGTATCACTCTGGCCACAATCGCTTGCTGTTACCCCGCTTCCAGCGTCTATCAGGGGCAATTGCCGACCGCGGCAGGCATCGACGCGCACAAAGAAGGGGTGGCCAACATGAGAATCGCGATAGCGGATGACGATCCGGAGCTGCTCGAACAGCTGGGCGGCGCGATTGATGGCACTGCGCATCAATGTGATCGGTTCCGCTCCGGCACTGAGCTGACTACGTTTCTGAAGCGCGAGACCTGTGATGTTGTCCTGGTCGATTGGAACATGCCGGGACGCACCGGCTTGGAGATCGTCAAATGGGCGACGTCGAGCCTTCAAAACCCGCCCGCTTTTATCATTCTCACCAGCCGTTCTGACAAATCGGATGTGGTTCTGGGTCTGGAAGCAGGCGCGGTCGATTATGTCGTAAAACCGGAAAGCGAAGAGGTCATCCTGGCCCGGATTGAGGCGGCGCATCGCCGACTGAACACAGGCGGGCCAGAGCGGTTCGGAAAATTCGGCCTTTATGGGGTCGACCGGGTCACGAAACAGATCACTCGTGATGGCGAATCGCTTAATCTCACCAACAAAGAAGCCGATTTGGCGATCCTGTTCTTTGACAATCTCAACCGGCCATTGTCGCGGGCCTATATCTTTGGCGAAGTATGGGGCAGCGTCCCTGAAGTTGAAAGCCGAACGCTTGATCTTCATGTGTCGCGCATCCGTTCCAAATTGGAGTTGAGGCCAAAACATGGATTTGCCATTCAAACGGTCTTTGGTTTCGGGTATCGGATGGACAAAACCGTCGAAGCCCATGAGGAAACGTGATCCAAAGCGACAGGCCAAATTTTAGAACTGTCTTGAGGGCGCGCGGTCTTTTGGCCGGTTGCGCTCAGTTGCTGTCTGCTTGCGCGGTATCAACCCCCCTCACGATAACTTCTGTCGGTGACGAGAGCGCCCAGCGCCCCGCACAAATCGCGATAGCGATGCCGGACGATGATCTGTCGTTAAAGGCGCGCTTTGCTGGCGCATTGGCCCAGGCCTTTGACCGTCAGGGAATTTCGGTAGCGGACGAAGGCGTGTTGGTTGCAGATTATGCTGTATCAATCGGCTCTGCTGAGATGGGCTTACGTGGCGGCGCGCCAGGAACTGGTAACGAAACCAGCGAGGATGATGACGGTTGGATCGCCATTTCGCGTGAGCCGCGCCGTTTTGATCAGTGTGAGGCGCAGATGATGCGCGGCACGTTGCTTTTGCTTGACCGTACTGACGGCAGCCTTGCCTATCGCGGTCAGGGTATGGCGATTGAATGTGATTTTGATGACGCCGATTGGCGTGCCTTGGCCGATCAATTGGTCGCCGACTTTATCAGCCAGCGCTGATCAGCGACTGCTCCGGCTTGATAATTAGCTGGCCAGTGTAATCGCGAATTGGGTGCCGCGGCCGGGGTTGGAAGTGACCTCAATCACACCCGAATGCGCATCGACAACCTTTTTCACCAATGCAAGGCCCAATCCCGCACTTGGCCCAGCGTGAGTTGCATGCGCGCCAAATCGTGCAAAGGGATCCTTGATCCGCGCCTCTGGCAATCCGTCCCCTTCATCGGAAACGAATATTTGAGGCTTTCCCTGATTTGACAGGCCAAGTTTTACCGTGATGCAGGATTGTTCAGGCGAGTATTTGACTGCATTGCCAATCAAATTGTCGAGCATCCGCGCAATGAGCGATGCATCCACATCAGCGAAACAGGGGTCATCAGGCAATTGCTGCTCGATGCGAATATGCTTTGCTTCGGCCAAGACATAGGCGCGGTCGCAGGCTTCTTCGATCAAAGCGCCAAGGTCGCTGTCTTCGAGCTGGAGTTCAGGGCTTTCCAGCCGGGCCAACTGGACGAAATCATCGGCCAGCTTAAGCGTGCGTTCCGCCTGTTTCTTGATCCGGCCCATTGTGCCGTTGTCGCTTGGATCCTTATCCGGTTTGCGCGTTAGGCCGATAATCGCAACCTGCGGCGTGCGCATGTCGTGCGATAGGAATTCGAGCATCTGTTTGCGCTCTTGATCGAGCCGCCTGAGGTCGGTGATCTCGCGCAGCGCCAAAATGTCGCCCGACAGCCCCTCACCTGCTTGCGGCAATAAACCCAGTGGCGCTTTGGCAATCAGGAAAATCCGGCCGTCTTGGGTCAGCAATTCGCCCCCGCCGCGTTGAGGTGTGGTTTTGCCGAAAGCGAACAGATCGGCCAGCGACATTGCGTCTTGCTCCTGCCAATCGGGAAACAGATGATCCGCCTTTGCATTGAGCATCTGCACTTCGCCGCGGCCATCGACGACGATCATCGCATCGGGAGCGGCTTCGATCACTTGGCGCAGGAATGCGAGCGACCCTTCGATCGAATTGATCAAGCCGCGCACCCGCTCCACCTGACGCGCGACATATTCCATGCCCTCTTTGCCTTTGTGTTTGCCCTGATGCTTGCCCTCATGGGTTGCGGCTGGATCCGTGCGCATCATGCGCGCCGCCTCGCGGTCGAGATACCGGCTGACATGGCTCAACCGCCTCCAACTCCAAAGCGGATAGGCCAATGCAATCATGATCACCGCTGGCGCGACAGGAATCCAGATATGCGCCAATGTCAGGGAGAAAAGGCTCAATGCGAGCACGCTCAAAATGAGCGCAAGCGCAGCGTATAGGCTGGCTTTAGGAGGGACATACCAGAACGCGGCAAACAGGATCAAAAGCGCCGTGATCGAAAGCGCCGCTAGCCACGTTGAACCCACCGGGTCGATCACCGCATCGGCCATCAACGCGCCAAGCAAATTGGCCTGTGTTTCAAGCCCAGTCATCAATCCAATCTCGCCCGAGGCGACCGAATATCGATCCCCCATCCCTTGCGCGGTGGCGCCGACTAGGACGATTTTGCCTTCGAAATATTGGTCCAATGCTGTGCCGTTCAGCACGTCGCTGGCAGAATATGCGGTCAGCGAATTTTCCGGATGAAACGGGATCAGCGCGGTTCCCTCAGACTGGTATTGTGCGGTCTCATGCCCGATCAATTCCAACACTCTTAGGGCCAGATGCGGATACGCGCCCTGATCCGTTTCAGCGATCAGATCAAAGCGGCGCAGGATGCCGTCTGCGTCAGGCTCTGCCACCACGTGACCGACGCCGGCTGCGGCGGCTTCGATTGCGGGGATTGGCAAGAGCGGATCGACACCTGTGTCTGAATTCATTCGTCTGCCGAATGTATGAGGCAGGATGGTGTTGCCGCCGCGCCTTAAAGCCTGTTCCAGTGCCGCATCCTGCGCCGGTTCGCTGTTTTCGAGGAACAAAATGTCGAGCACGACCGCCTGCGCGCCCGCTTCATTCAGGCGGTCGAGCAATGCGGCGTGGGTGCTGCGCGGCCACGGCCAAGCGCCTATGTCGGCAAGGCTTTGATCGTCGATTGCGACAAGAATAATGTCGTCGGATTTTTCGGGGAGGACCAGCGGCGATGCGCTGTCGAACAATTGGCTGTCGAGCCGGTCGGTTATCCCGCTCGATTGGAGATAAACAGCCCCGACAACCGACAGGACGAGCAAAAGCGCCCATTCCCCAAACAGCCTGCCCGTTTGCCCGATCGCTTTCATAACCCGCTTATTCTCATTGCAAGTCCACCTCTTGCCAATTCTCAACCCGCCAAACGCCGACTGTTTGCCCCTATATATTGGGGCCTTGCGGGTCAGTTTGAGGCAGTCACCAATCGAGTTTCATCCCAGACCTTGATCAATCCCTCGACCTCGTCGGTTTCCGTAGCGGCGACCCGCCAATTGTAGCGCCCAGGGGCAAGGTTGGTCACAATGATCTGCGTTTGGGTGAGGCCAACTTCATCCACCAACAACATTTCTGGACTGCCTTCAGACCACAATTGAAAAGCGTAGGTGGCCGTTCCTTCGCCTTCGCCTGTCCATGTAAAATTGTAGCCATCATAATCTGGCGACTGGCCCTGAGAGGGGGTCACGCCCACCCGTTTGCGCAAGAATGAATCGGACGAAAGGCTCGCTCCTTCAAGGCCGCTCGGCGAGATTGATCGCGCGCTCACAAAATAGCGGGCGTTGTCTATGCTGGGAAACTCGGCAACCCCGCCGCTAACGATTTGGTCTGCCAGAACATCAAGGCCGCTCGGGTCCTTCGCTATGCGCACACGGTAGGCCTGTGCTCCGGTCACCGGTTCAAACGCGAAAGTGAGTGTTTCGCCGGTTTGTACGGCTGTTCCTTCAACAAACGCCGGTTCAGGCAGCAGAGCTTCGGGTTCGTTGACACCCGATGGGTTGCTGGAAACGCCAAAGCCAGCAGGCGTAGGCCGTGTTTCTCCGCCAGCGGCGACTTGTACGGTGCCTTCTGTGACTTCGGTCAGGCTGACGTCGGCGTTTGCGGCGTCATAAGCGACACGGAATTCTGTGCCGCGCACGGCGGTAACCGCAACAGGGGTGCGCATCCGCAACCGGTCTTGCCCTTCAAGCGTGGGCGACACTGCATTGGCGCGGCCGTTGAGCACCTCGAATTCGACATCCAACGTGTTGCCCAATAGGTAGCGCCGCGCCCGCACCAAACGCGCCGTTGTGTTGGAAGGCAGCGAGACGCGCCCGCCAAACGTGCTTTCGAACCGAATGAAACCGTTGCGCTGCGTCACAACTTGATCTCCAAGCGCCAGATTGGCCCCTGTTTCGGGCAACTCGCCGCCGACTGTAACGGGACCAGAGAATGGCCCGACCATCAATTGAACCCGCTCAAACTTCAACATCTCGCGCGGGATGGTCAAAGTTCGGTCAATGCTCAAACGGCGCGGATTGCGCACACGATTGATGCGCTGAATATCGCGGGCATTGCCGATGGTTTTCAAATAACGCTCAGCGATGGAATACAGCGTATCCCCGGCCACAACCGTGTAAGTCACGCTGTCCGTGTTTCGCGCAGATGCTGGCGCCGCGATGCACGCAAGAAGCGCGGCGAAACGGGCGATTGTGCGGGGTTTGATGGATGTGAGCGTCTTAAACATTGCAAAGCTTCCCTAGCGTTCCTTGAGCAATCGCATAGCCTGCCGCCGCTCGCCAGCTTCTGCCCGGAATTTTACAACAAATTACCTCATCGAAACCGCGGCAATCCGGCGGCTAGAAGCCGTTTTCGATAAATTCGAGCGCGCATCCCGCCAGCATCGCGACCCCTTTGGGCAGCGCGTCTTCGTCGACATGCATCCGCGGGGAGTGGATGGCGCAGCACTGGCTCCAATTGTCGCCTTCTGGCGCTACACCTAAAAAGAACATCGCGCCGGGGACTTTCTCAAGCACATAGGAGAAATCCTCTGCGCCCATGATCGGTGCGGGCAAATCGTGCCAGCCATCTGTCCCGTCCGCGATTGCGCTCGCCACTTTTTCGCCAAGCCGGACGGCGCGTGCATCACACAGCGTAACCGGAAACCCATGCTCAATCTCGCATACCGCCTCGACGCCGTGCGCGCGCGCGGTGTCGGCTGCGGTTTGCGCGATGAGGGTGTGAACACGCTCCCGATGGTCTGCCGATAGCGTGCGGATTGTCCCCTGCAACACAGCATCATCGGGAATGACGTTGAAAGTTGTGCCTGTCTGAATCCGGGTAACAGTCACAACGACCGCGCTGGCGGCGCTGAACCGGCGGGTCACCATTGCTTGAACCGCGCCGACGATCGCGGCGGCGGCTGGAACCGGATCGGCGCAATCATGGGGCATGGAGGCGTGGCCGCCCTTGCCAGTGACCGTGATCGTAAATTGATCGGCGGCGGCCATCAAAGGACCGGCGCGACCTGCCAAGACGCCGAATTTGGCGTTGGGCATGATGTGCAAGGCAAAGGCGGCATCGGGCGGCGGCTCGATCAAACCGTCATCGATCATGAACCGCGCACCGTGGTGCCCCTCTTCGCCCGGCTGGAACATGAAATCGACGGTTCCGGCCAATCTATCACGGTTCTCGCACAGCACCCGCGCCGCGCCCACCAGCATCGCCGTGTGCGTGTCATGTCCGCAGGCATGCATCCGGCCCGCGATGGTCGAGGCAAATTCAAGCCCCGTTTTCTCATCCATCGGCAGCGCATCCATATCGCCGCGCAGCAAAACCCGCGGCGTTTCATCGGTCGCACGATCACCCTTTAGTGTGGCGACCGCGCCGGTGGTCGATGGCCCGCTGCGCCATTCCAGTGGTAGGTCGGCCAAGGCATCGCGCACCTTTTCCATCGTCGCCGGGCAATGCAAGCCGAGCTCAGGCTCTGCATGGATGGCACGGCGCAAGGCCACGATATCAGGCGCGAGGGAGCGGGCGGATTTTAGCAAAGTGTCTGTCAGCATGGCTCTAGACTAGCGGCGCGGGCTAGCGATGCCAGTGCCAAATGCACGCTGCCTTGTGCAAAGCACGGATGGCGCGCTCTTGCCTTTCCAATTCGCCCCTGGCCCTTGCCAAACCGCGTTGAGCCCCAATGTAACCAGCCAGTGACACCATGCGAATAATGCAAGTGAAAGCCAGATACACAGTGGCAATATTGCCTCCCAACCCGTAAGGACCGGTCATGGCCACGCCAATTTATGAATTTGCGGAGCTTCCGCATGTTGCCAAGCCAGCAAGCGAAGGTTCGCGCCAGAACGGCTCGCGGCGCCAGCGAGTGCCCGGTGAAGCGCCCTGTGTTGGGGTCATCTATAACCCCCGCAGCCACGGCAACCAAGGCGCCGATTTTGATTGCGGGATCAGCCCCCACGTCCACATCGCAAAGCCCGGCGATCGTTCGCAACTGCCAGAGGCTTTGGCTGAATTTGAAGCGCGCGGGATCGATCTTTTGGTCATCAACGGCGGCGACGGGACGGTTCGCGATGTCTTGACCAGCGGGGCCGCAATTTTCGGTGACGACTGGCCTGCAATCGCGGTTCTGCCCAAGGGTAAGACCAATGCGCTGACGGCTGATCTGGGTGTGCCGTCGGACTGGACCCTGCAACACGCCATTGATGCCTTTCATAGCGATACGCGCGTGCGCCGACGCCCAATAGCGGTAACACCGCAAGGCGATACTCCCGACAGCCACGTGCTGGGTTTTGTCATGGGTGCAGGGGCATTCACGACAGCAACCAAATCTGGTCAAGGCGCCCACAAATTGGGGGCGTTCAATTCGATGGCCGTCGGCGTAACGACGGCTTGGGTCGTCTTTCAATGGCTACTTGCCTCGCGCTCCAATCTGTGGCGGCGCGGGTCGCGAATGACATTAAGGCTGGGCGCGCAACAGGCCGAGATGGAGCACAGCGGGCTGGGCGATCCCGAATGGCGCCAATTGCTGTTCGCGTCCACGCTTGAGACGATGCCTGCCGGGATCAAGCCGTTTGGGCCGCTGCGCAAAGGGTTTAAGATGGTCGTGCTCGACCAAATTTCGCGGCGCTCGGCGTTCCTCATCCCTTATGTCTTGCTTGGCAAAGTGCCTGCACGCTTGCGTGAACGAGGGATCCATCAAATCACCACGCCGCAGCTTATCCTTGAGATCGAAGACCAATTCATCCTCGATGGAGAGGCATTCCCTGCAGGTAAGTACCGAATTGCTCAGGGGCCTGAGCTTGAATTTGTTACAGCCTAAAGCGATAGGCGTGGCGTATGGCGCGCAGCACACTGTCTTCTTCTGAACTTGAGTCTTCCCCTGAACTTGGCTCTCCTCCTCTCGCGCAGCGCATCGCCGATCGGCTGGATGCAGCGATAGACTCTGCGGTTGCCGACTTCGCGGGCCATTTGGCGCGGGACGCAGGCGCAAGCGCGGTTCTTTTCTATGGATCGAACCTGCGCACGGGATCGCTCGATGGGGTGCTTGATTTCTATGTCCTGCTGCCCGGTGAAGAGGCGGTGCGGATATGGCCTCGGGTCAGCTACCATGAACGCGAGCATGACGGGCAAACCCTGCGAGCTAAGGTTGCGACAATGGCGCTGTCGACTTTTGCAAAGGCGGCCTCTGGCGAATTGGCAGACACGACGATCTGGGCGCGGTTTGTGCAGCCATCTGCTTTGGTTTGGGAAAGTGATGCCGCCGCGCGCGATAAAGTGATCGCGGCGGTGCAATCTGCGGCGATGACAGCGGCGCGATTGGCGGCTGCGATAGGTCCGGCAAGCGGGACGGCGTCAGATTACTGGCGGGCTTTGTTCCAGGCGACTTACAAGGCAGAATTCCGGGTCGAAAGAGCGGGGCGCGAAAACGACATTTTGAGCGTGAACGCGGAGCATTTTGCAGGTTTGTTGCCGCTGGCTCTGGATGCAGCCGGTATTGGCTACACCGCGCAGGGAGAGCGGCTTACGCCCAGTTTTGCCGCTGCTGAGCGAAGCCGGATCCAGTCGTGGTGGAACAGCAGGCGCAGGCTTGGCAAACCGCTCAATTTTGCGCGGTTGATCAAGGCCAGCACCACCTTTGAGGGGGCCGCGCGCTATGCGGCATGGAAAATTGAGCGGCACACCGGAATGCCGGTCGAGGTCACGCCCTTTCGCGAGCGTCACCCGCTCTTGGCTGCGCCGTCTGTGTTGTGGGCGCTTAGAAAGCACCGCAAGCAGCACCGTAAATAGCGTCTGACCGAAGTATTTCCCGCCGGCTTTAGCCGAAATATTTCCCCTTCGGCTTTAGCCGAAATATTTCATCGTGATCGCAATCGAGCTTACCCCGCGGCCCACACTAAATCGGGTTTTGTCGATTCCGGGCTTGCCCAGATTGAAGATGTTGATCGACGGGTTGTTGGACATCGCACCGCCATCGCTTCGGATATCGGTGGAGCCATTGCCATTGACATCGTGACGAACGGCGACGGCATAATTACCGCTCTCCGGTACCGGCAGGCAAATGGTCATTCGGCCGCGCCGTGCTGGCAATTCGATGCGATTGAGCCAGCGCCCGCTTTCGAGCCAATCGGCGCGGGTTCCGTTGTAGACTTGCGCCCGGACCGTGCCGCTCGAACTTTTGATCCCATTGATCGTCACCCGAACAGACGGGCCGCCGCCGGGCGCGCAGGCGCGCATGTTGTTGGAGATGACGTTGCGATAATCGCTGCCGCTCGATGCTTGCGCCGAAAGCGGAGCAGTCGGCACAGCAGCGCCGGAGGCCAGCAATAGCGCGGCCCCCACGCCGACCGCCGCTTTCTTAATCGCTGAAAAGTAACGCGAATTCGTAGTCATTTTGTTCTGCCCGTTGGTTTGCGCGAATGGCTTTAGCCTATCGCCAAATGCCCCATTCCCGCGAGAATATAGCGAAGATTTGCCACATGTGTGCTGAATTCCGGCTGAACTGGCGGTAAAACAGCCGCTAATCCGTGGTCAGGGTGTTGTTTGCGCTCGCAAAACGGCGGGGGAAAAGCCCTAGACGCCGCCTTGCTGCGCGATTCGCACAAGGAGTAAGGCAAAGTGCAAAGGTAAAAGGCCCCTTTGTTAACTATGCCAACTCCTCTGATCTCTCCCAGTATTCTGTCCGCTGACTTTGCTCAGTTGGGCGAAGAAGTGCGCCGGATTGACGTGGCCGGAGCAGATTGGATTCACATCGATGTGATGGATGGCCATTTTGTGCCCAACATCACGATCGGCCCGGACGTTGTGAAGGCGTTGCGGCCTCACACAGATAAAGTGTTTGACGTCCACCTGATGATTTCACCGGTGGACCCGTATCTGGAAGCGTTCGCCGATGCGGGCGCCGATATCATCACCGTCCATCCAGAGGCGGGCCCGCATGTGCACCGCACGCTTCAAGCGATCCGTGCGCTGGGTAAGAAAGCGGGCGTGGTCATCAACCCGGGCACCCCGGTTGAAGTGCTCGATAACGTCATGGACCTGGTCGATTTGATTTTGGTGATGAGCGTTAACCCCGGTTTTGGCGGGCAGAGCTTTATCCATTCTCAGCTTGAAAAGGTGCGCCGCATTCGTGCGATGATCACCAAAACCGGCCGCGATATTCATCTCGAAGTCGATGGCGGGGTTAATGCGGACACCGCGAAACTATGCGTGGAAGCGGGCGCCGATGTGCTGGTGGCGGGTTCTGCGACATTTAAGGGCGGGCCGGATCACTACGCCTCGAACATTACGGCTCTGAAGGGGGAGGGGTGATGGAGACCCTTTTCGACGATCAGCATTCGTCCACGGGCACCGCATTGGAAGAGCTCGACGAGACTGCGGAGCGTGCGGCGTCAACCTCTGCCATTCCGCTGGGACATGCCGAAGAGGCGCTGCGCGACGATGCAAACCCGGCCTTCCCCGTTGATCCAGTCGACACATCACGCGCTCTTGCTCTCACCGATGTCATTGCGCCGCGGACGCGTCCGGGTGAGGCACTCATCCGTTTGGCGTACCGGATGGGCGTGCCAGGCCACACCTTGGCTGCCCCGCTTCGCCGGGCGCAATCGGTCCGTGTCCTTGCCACAGTAAACAGCCCGATTGTCGGCGACCGCACGGCAGGCACAGCGCTGCGCGCTGGACATTTTCTTGTCCACGGCGTGAAGCAACCCATCGGCCAGCTGGATTTTGACGGTGCCAGTGGGCGTCTTAGCCCCGGTCTGGAGCGAACGGTTCACAGTTTTTCTTGGCTGGCCGACCTCGCCGCCAGCGCCCCGCGCGAAGACTGCATCCCTATTGCTGAACGGATCACGAGCCGCTGGCTTGAAGCCAATGCCGCGCTCCCCAAACGACGCAGCAAAGGCGCGGTCTGGGATGTGGAGAATGCGGGCCTGCGCCTTATGGCGTGGTTGATCCATGCGCCGATTGTGTTGGCGGGGCAGGACGGTGATTTAAAGCCAAAATTGCTGAAGGCGATTGAAGACACGGCCAATTGGCTCGACCGAAAGGCTCTGCACAGCGGCGCTGGCCTTGGCCAAGTGGCTGGTTGGGCTGCGGTAACGGCGGCGGGATTGTTGCTTCCCGATGGCAAGCCGCGCCGGCTTTACGGCGAAGCGGCCCTGATCCGCGCTTTGGGCGAATTGGTGGCCGAAGATGGCGGTTCGCTCGCGCGGTGTCCGGCAGCGCAGATGGACGCGATCCGAGTTCTGACGGATCTGCTCGCCTGTTATGAGGCGGTGGAGCTGGAGGCGCCCGATGCGCTGTGGGTGATGCGCGAATTGCTGGTTCCGCCGCTGCTCGCGCTGCGCCACGGCGATGGAGCGTTGGGCAATTGGCAGGGCCAAGGCGCGATCAGCGCGGACGCAGTATCCGATTTGATCATTGCAACCGGAATTCGAACGCGTCCTCTGAATGAACCTCAACATTGGGGGTATCAGCGGCTTCGCGGTGGCCAAACCATCGTACAGTTTGACGCTGGCCCGCCGCCGCGCGCGCGCCACACACGTTGCGGCTGCGCGTCGACTTTGGCATTTGAATTGTCGGACGGACCATCACGCGTGATCGTCAATTGCGGCGGTGCGGCGCTAGCAGGCGGGCAGGTTCCAGCGCGGATTGGACAGGGTTTGCGCGCAACCGCCGCCCACTCCACGCTTATTCTTGATGATGCCAACAGCACGGCGGTCTTGCTCCATGGCAAATTGGGGCGCGGCGCGGAAATGGTCGAGGTCGAACGCCGCGAAAGTGAGCGCAATGGCCGCGAAGTCACCAGTGTTGAGGCGAGTCATGACGGTTATGCCGCGCGCTTTGGCCTAACGCACAATCGCATCCTGACTATGCGCAGTGATGGCACAGAGCTGTCGGGCGACGACATTCTTCTGCCATCCTCGCGCAAAGGAAAGCGCGGCATGGTCAAATTCGCCATCCGGTTCCATTTGGGACGCGGGGTTGAGGCGCATTTGTCCGGCGATGGACGCGGGGCAAGCTTGCTGACCCCCGACGGGCGCCTATGGCAATTCCGCCTGCGCACCGATGGCGCGGATCAAGAAGATGTGAAGCTGTCATGCGAAGACAGTCTTTGGGTTGATGGCGATGGCCGTCCTCACGCAACCGAGCAATTGGTGATTGAGGGGCTGACATCGCGCGGTGGGGGGCAGTTCTCTTGGCTCCTCAAAAAAATGGGATAATTTTTCAGACATGACACAGCCACAAATCAAGCGGGCGCTGCTTTCGGTGTCCGACAAATCCGGCTTGGCGGAATTGGGCAAGGTTTTGGCGGCGCGCGGCGTCGAATTGGTCAGCACCGGCGGCACGGCGCGCACCCTGCGCGAGGCAGGATTGGATGTCCGCGATGTCTCCGACCTAACGGGTTTTCCAGAGATGATGGATGGCCGGGTCAAGACATTGCACCCCGCGGTCCACGGCGGTCTTCTCGCGCTGCGCGACAATGATGACCATGTCGCCGCAATGGAGGCGCATGGCATCGGCGCGATCGACCTGGTTGTGGTCAATCTCTACCCGTTTGAAGCAACCGTTGCCAAAGGCGCCGAACGCGCTGAGATTATCGAAAATATCGATATCGGCGGGCCCAGCATGGTGCGCTCTGCGGCCAAGAACCATGGGTTTGTAACGATCCTGACCGATCCGGCCGACTACGGCACCTTGATCGAAGAAATCGGCGCGAATGACGGCGCGACCACAGAGGCGTTCCGTATCCGCATGGCGGGCAAGGCCTATGCGCGCACCGCATCCTATGACGCGGCTATCGCGAATTGGTTTGCCTTTGGCGATGCTTACACGCACCCCTTGGGCGCAGAGGCACTGCAAGCGACACCCTTTGTCGAAACCATGCCGCTTGCTTTCAAGCGCGAAGACACATTGCGCTACGGCGAAAACCCGCATCAGTCGGCGGCCATCTATGTCCCGCAAGTCACTGGCACGAGCGGCGTCCCGCAGGCGGAGCAGCTGCAAGGAAAGGCGCTCAGCTACAACAATTTGAACGACGCGGACGCCGCGCTTGAACTGGCGGCGGAATTTGACGGTCAGGACCCGGCGGTTGTCATCGTCAAACACGCCAACCCTTGCGGCGTTGCGCAGAGCGGTTCGTTGCTCGAAGCGTGGAACGATGCGCTGCAATGCGACAGTGTGTCGGCATTTGGCGGGATCGTTGCGGTCAACACCGAACTTGATGGAGCAACCGCAGAAGCGATTGCGAGCATCTTTACCGAAGTCGTGATTGCGCCCAGCGTTACGCCAGAGGCGCGCGCAATCTTCGCCAAGAAAAAGAACCTGCGCCTGCTGGAATGCGGCACATTGCCCGATCCGCGGCGCGGCGGGTTTTCGATGAAGACGATTGCTGGCGGGATGTTGATCCAAGGCCGCGATAATGGCGCGGTGGCTGAAGCGGATTTGAAGGTCGTGACCAAACGCGAGCCTACTGAGCAGGAATTGAAAGACTGCCTGTTCGCATGGACTGTTGCGCGGCACGTCAAATCCAACGCTATTGTCTATGCCAAAGACGGCGCGACCGCCGGCATTGGCGCGGGCCAGATGAACCGGCGCGATTCCGCCCGCATTGCTGCGATCAAGGCGCGCGAAGCGGCTGAGACGTATGAGTGGGCTGCGGCGAAAACCGCAGGCAGCGCGGTTGCCTCGGACGCGTTTTTCCCGTTCGCGGATGGCCTGATCGCGGCGGCAGAGGCAGGTGCGACAGCGGTTATCCAACCGGGCGGATCGATCCGCGATGATGAGGTGATCGCCGCCGCTGATGATGCGGGTCTGGCCATGGTCTTTACCGGGATGCGGCACTTCCGACACTAAGGTATCGGTCGCGTCCGGTCATCTTTTTGCGCGGGTCTGCGTAACTAATCGCGACTTCGTAACGAATTGTCGCATGAAGGCTCCATTCATTTCAGCGCAAGCGCGCCGGATTAAGTGGGGACTGAACGCAACACAGACAGACCCCGCGAGACCCTCAATGACGCTTTTTTCCGCAGATCTCTTTCGCAATTTCGGCATCGGCTTTTTGGCAGGGGCCGCCATTCTTGCGGCGGCGACCATCGGCGACTGGGGGCCGCATCTGGAAACGCCAGCACAGGCCGCAACACCGTTAGAGGCGCCCGCGCCTTCGGCGGATTTCGTGATCGAACCGTGGGAGAATTCGCAATGAAGCGCATTTTGTTGGCCGCTGCCGCTGCAGGCGGGTTGGCGTTGGCGGTTCAGCCTGCCCCGGCTCTGGCTCTTGAAGAGCCCGTCAATGCACCCGCACCGCAACGCACCGCGAAAGAGGGCGCAGGCCTCAAAACTGCGATCTTTGCAGGCGGATGTTTCTGGGGCGTCGAAGGCGTGTTCAGCCATATCAACGGCGTGAAATCTGCCGAATCCGGATATCACGGCGGTGTGGCCGGCAATGCGACGTACAGCCGCATCACATCGGGCGGCACCAATCACGCCGAAGCCGTGCGCATCACATATGACCCCTATGTCATTCGCTATGACGAATTGCTGCGCATCTTTTTCTCGGTCGTGACCGACCCCACTTTGCGCAATCGCCAAGGCCCCGATGTGGGATCGCATTATCGCAGCGCTCTGATCCCGACCAGCGCCGAACAGCGCGTGGTCGCACAGTCTTATCTGTCGCAGATGGAGCGGTCGGGGGTTTGGGACCGGCCCATTGTCACCCGGATTGAGCGTGAGCGAACGTTTTATCCAGCCGAAGCCTATCATCAGGACTTTATGGCCAAGAACCCGCGCCACGGTTACATTTTGCGCTGGGATAAACCCAAGGTGGATGCGCTGCGCGTGATGTTCCCCAATGATTTTTCCGCTCGTTTTCTGCGCGACGGCTGAACCGGCTAGCGAAATTCGCCACGCCGCCCTATATTACGGCCATGGCAAGCCAACATCATCATGCTCACGAAGAACACTCGGGCGAAGATCTGATCGGAGCGGCGCGTGACGCGCTGACCGCGTCAGGGGAACAATGGACCAGCATGCGCGAGGCGGTTTTCACCGAACTTGCAAAGCACGAACGCCCAGTTTCGGCCTATGATATCGCGGATAATCTGTCGGCATCGCGCGGCAAACGCGTCGCGCCCAACAGCATTTACCGCATCCTCGACCTGTTCGTGGCGAAAAACCTTGCACTGCGGGTTGAAAGCTCAAACGCCTATCTCGCCAACACTCACCCAGGGTGCGAGCATGACTGTATCTTCCTTGTTTGCGATGAATGCGGAGAGGCAAAGCACGTCGATGATGAAGAGGTGAGCCGGACGGTTCGCGCGCTTGCCGCAGCCAAGAAATTCAAGGCCGAACGCCCGGTGCTGGAGATTCGCGGGCTTTGCGAAATGTGCGCCTGACGCAAGTGCCGCAGCGTCAACGCGCTTTGACGCTCAAAATTGTCATCAAACCGATGCTTTCTGGCGGCGAAACGTTCTCTGTGTGCGGCAAAGCGTTTATCGACAGTTCAGTTTCAAGAGTGTAATGCCAATTTTATGAGCGTACCTTCTGAGACCCCACTGCTTGATCAAGTGCCCACGCCTGACGAGCTCCGCCAGCTTAAACCAGAACAATTGCGGCAATTGTCCGACGAGCTTCGCGCTGAAATGATTGACGCTGTTAGCGTTTCTGGCGGTCACTTGGGTTCGGGATTGGGCGTGGTCGAATTGACCGTGGCGCTCCATTACGTTTTTAACACGCCCGATGATCGATTGATCTGGGATGTGGGTCACCAATGCTATCCGCATAAGATCCTGACAGGCCGGCGCGACCGCATTCGCACCTTGCGCCAGGGCGGCGGTTTGTCCGGCTTCACCAAGCGCAGTGAGAGCGAGTATGATCCGTTCGGCGCAGCGCATTCCTCAACCTCGATTTCGGCAGCGCTCGGCTTTGCCGTTGCGAACAAGCTGAACGACAAACCCGGTCGCGGGATCGCGGTCATCGGCGACGGCGCGATGAGCGCAGGCATGGCCTATGAAGCGATGAACAACGCGGCGCAGGCGGGCAACCGCTTGGTCGTGATCCTCAATGACAACGACATGTCGATTGCGCCGCCGGTTGGCGGATTGTCCGCCTATCTGGCGCGGATGGTTTCCTCCAGCGAATATCTCGGCCTGCGCAGCCTCGCCTCCAAGGCGGTCAAGAAAATGAGCCGCCGCGTGCATGAAGGCATCCGCAAAGCCGAGGAATACACCCGCGGCATGGTGACCGGCGGGACGTTGTTCGAAGAATTGGGCTTTTACTATGTCGGCCCCATCGACGGGCACAATCTCGACCATCTGATCCCTGTTATGGAAAATGTCCGTGACACGTCCGAGGGCCCTGTATTGATCCATGTCGTGACGAAAAAGGGCAAGGGATACAAATTCGCCGAAGAAAGCGCCGACAAATACCACGGTGTGCCCAAATTCAACGTCATCACGGGTGAGAAGAAGAAGGGCGCCGCTGGTCCCCCTGCTTATCAGAACGTGTTTGGAGATACGCTGGCAAAGCTGGCGGAAACCGACGACCGGATCTGCGCGATCACGGCGGCTATGCCTTCGGGCACCGGCGTTGACCGTTTTGCAAAGGCCCATCCCGAGCGCAGTTTTGACGTCGGCATCGCCGAACAGCACGGCGTGACCTTTGCCGCTGGTCTTGCAGCACAAGGCATGCGTCCGTTTGCTGCCATTTATTCGACCTTCCTTCAGCGCGCCTATGACCAAGTGGTGCATGATGTTGCGATCCAAAACCTGCCGGTTCGTTTCGCGATTGACCGCGCGGGCCTTGTTGGCGCCGATGGCTGCACCCATGCCGGATCGTTCGACATCACCTATTTGGCGACATTGCCGAATATGGTTGTGATGGCCGCTGCTGATGAAGCAGAGCTTGCGAATATGACCTACACCGCCGCCGAATATGACGACGGCCCGATTGCGCTGCGTTATCCGCGTGGCAGCGGGACCGGGGTTCCTATTCCCGAAGCACTTGAGAAGCTCGAAATTGGTAAGGGCCGCGTTGTTCACGAGGGCACCAAAGTCGCCATCCTTTCATTGGGTGCGCGGCTTGAAGAGGCGAAGAAGGCGGCTGACACGTTGGAGGCCAAGGGGCTCTCTACGACGGTCGCCGACCTGCGCTTTGCCAAGCCGCTTGATGAAGATTTAATCTCCAAACTGATGCGCACGCATGAAGTGGTTGTGACGGTCGAAGAAGGCGCGATTGGCGGGCTCGGCGCGCATGTCCTGACCTATGCCAGCGATGAAGGCCTGACCGACACCGGATTGAAGGTGCGCACATTGCGCCTGCCCGACATCTTTATCGATCACGAAACGCCCGAAAAACAATACGACGAAGCGGGCCTAAACGCGCCGCAAATCGTTGATTGCGTGCTCAAGGCATTGAAGCACAATTCGGCCAACGTCGAAGAGGCGCGGGCGTAATTTGGAACCCCGCTTTAACGAGTTATCATAAGCGACTTGCGCAGTTCGGATTGAAAGAAAAGGCCTCAACGCGTCCGTGTTTGAGTGATCGCCACCGCTTCACCAATCGCAGGCAATTGCCGCGCGCTGATTTCCGGTATGGGATCTGCGCTTTCCGCCGCATCGCTTTCAATCTCGGGATCGTCGTCGCAAACAACGTCTCCGCATTCCAGCTCATTTTCCAATTCTTCCAATATGACCGGCGGTTCCGGCGGTTCCTCGCCCCGCAACAAGGCAATATCGCGTTCGCGCCGGGCCAGATAGGTGTCGCGCCGCGCGGTGTAGGGGTCAACGGTGCTGTCCAAGACCTCAAGTTCCGCATCGACCTCAAGCCGGGCATCGAGGTTGCTGACTACGAAGTAGGGGATCGCATATTCCGGCGTGTTGAACGGGCGGCCAACCAAGGTCGGCAAGACAGCCTGATCCAATGTGCTGCCGATCAAATCGCGCACCGTCGTGGCTCCTGTGATCGGCAGATAAAGATAGGCCCCGGTATCCACACCGTAAAAGCCCAAAGTGTTGGCAAATCCATTGCGGCGGTAAGGCAATCCGACGCCTGGTTTTTCCGCGATATCGAACAGGCCGCCGACACCCAAAGTCGAATTGATCGCAAACCGGCCCAGCGTTTCAAAAGCCTTGCCGATCTTAAATTGGAGCAGGAAATTGAGGAAGTTCGCAGGCTCGCTCAAATTTCGCACCACATTGCCCAAACCATCGCGCAGCGGCACCGGCAAACCATCACGGTAAGCATAGGCGACCGGCTCAACTAATGCCTCGTCCAGATCATTCGTGATCCGGTAGCTGGTTTCATTGAAGACCGCGATCGGGTCGCTTTCAGGCGGGCCGTAGGCGGTGCCATCCACGATAATTTCGTTGTCAGCTGCCGGATCGGTGTCGTTGCTGCTCTCCGGTTCGCTGCCGCTCTCGATGGGCGGGCCTTGATCCTCGCCCGCCGATTGTTGGAGAGACCAGCTCAGCGTTATCACCGACGGACCGCCATTGCTTGCCGAACCGTGTGCAAATACCGTCCGAACACCCGGCGCAGCCTGCACCACAATTGCCGCAGGCGGGGCAACGCCTGCCTCCACCGCCGCTGCCTGCGGTAGCGGCCCAAGCAGCATCGGCGATGTCATTACAAGCAAGGATGCGTGCGGCATTCGGGGGTCTCCAGCCATCTATTTTTCAAAGGCCTAGCATGGGGATAATGCAAAACCCATGAAGCGCCATATTCTACGATCATTCTTAACGACGGCCGTACATTTAAATGCGATGAACACCTTTTGCGCCTCACAAATTCTATTCGGCGGACGATATTAAATGGCAAAGATAGGTTTTCGACTATTAGTTGCAGCGGCGACGGCCTATTTGGCGGTCCTTGCCATCCTGTTCACGTTTCAATCGAGCTTTATTTACCCCGCGCCGCAAGAGGCAACTGATCCTCCCCCAGGCTTTGAAGCGGTAACCCTTCAGACTGCGGACGATCTGGCTTTGACCGCGCATTGGCGCCCAGCTGAAGACGGCAAAGCAACCCTTGTGTGGTTTCACGGCAATGGAGGTTCTCTGGCGGGCTCAGCCTATGAAACCCGGGTCTTGGGCGGAAAGGGCTACGGCCTGCTCCTTGCACCGTATCGCGGGTATGGCGGCAACCCGGGCGATCCTTCGGAAGAAGGCTTTTACCAGGATGGGCGCGCGGCAATGGAATTCCTCAAATCGCAAGGTGTGCCAACCGATCTGACAATTGTTGCCGGGAATTCGATAGGTTCTGGAACGGCGGTTGAGATGGCCGGCGAGTTCGATCCAGTCGCCCTTGTTCTGGTGGCGCCCTTTAGCAGCCTGACGGACGCGGCGTCTGATGCATTGCCGATTTTTCCGGTGCAATTCCTGCTGCGTGATCGCTTTGACAACGCCGCAAAATTGCCTTCGCTAACATCGCCGATCCTGATCCTGCACGGAACCGCCGATAGTGTTGTGCCGTTTGAGCAGGGGCAAGGTCTGGCGTCTCGCAGCGAACACGCGCGGTTCATCGCGTTCGAAGGCGCGAACCATAATCTGAGCTTTTCGCGGGATGCGCAGCAAGCGCAGGCCGATTGGCTGAACGAATTGGGTTTCTAGAACCAGCGCCAAATGCCAGCGGGGATACCGCCGATGGGCAAATGCAGCCAGCTGAAGAAAACGAAGAAAATCAGCCCCAGCGCCCATGGCAATGCGCCTGCGCCCAGCAACGCCCCCCACCGCGGCCAAAAGCTGGTGCGGCTTTCCCATTGGGCCCAAGCATCACCCAATTGATCGCGCTTTTTGGCGTCCTGCAGCTTTGCTCCAACCAGTGCGAGAATGGCTATGGAAAGAGCCGTGACCGTCGTGCGCACACTCCAAAACAGGACGATGTGGGAAAGCGCCCAGATGGCAAATCCCCACATCATGGGATGGCGGGTGACTTTAAAGACTCCCGTGGGTTCAGCGCGCGCCTGTTCTTCGGCCTTTGGCGTGGGCAAGGCGGGGTTGCCCATCATCGACCCGACATGGAGCACCAGCGCGGGTAGGACCAGCACGGTTGCAACTGCCCAGCCGATTTGACCAGTACCGGGCAGGTCGGCCGGAGGTGCGTCCACAAATGCGAAATACACCCACGCAAGCGTCACCAAGCTGACGGCGGAATAGACGATTTGAAAGCCTATATTACCGAGTTTTGCCACCATCGCTGCGCGCAGCGTGTGTGACATCGCAAAGTGCGTGCCGACAAAGGCCGCATTGGCCAAAATGAGTTCTAAAATTGCCCCGTTCATGGTCGGCAATATACCACTGTTTACAAGTGAGACCTAACCCGCGGCGCACTTTTTCATCATGCGATTGTTATCGTTCAGGTTTCGCCCCGGGCCCCCTCACCTGCCGCGAATGCTGATCAGCTGAACCTTGAACAAAAGCGTCGCGCCGCCGGGAATAGGGCCGCGACCTCTTGGGCCATAGGCCAGGTTCGATGGCGCGGCGATTTCGATTGTATCGCCCACACCCATTTGCGGGATTGCCATCTCCCAAGCGGTGATCAGACCACTTAGGCCAAAGGTCGCCGGGGTGCCCCGGTCAAACGAGCTGTCAAATGTCTCGCCGTCGATGAACGTGCCGGCATAATGCACCGTTACGGTGTCGCTTGCAGTCGGTTTCTCATCTGACCCGGCATAGTCGGTGTACCGCCAGCGCAGGCCCCCTTCCATCGTGTACCAGCCGTCGCTGGCCATCAGGCTTGAAAGGTAAATTTGCTGCGCGCTGTGATAGGCAAGCTCTGCCGCTTCTGCTTCGGCTAAAGCCTGCGCTTCCGCTACTGCTTCGGCTAAAGTCTGCGCTCCCGCTTCTGGTGAAACGGCGTTTGCCCCGCTGTGATCATCGGCCAAAGCTGGCGGCGCAAACGCCGCGGCTGCCATTGTGGCCATTGCAAATACAGTTGTAATTCTCACCAGTCATACGCCTTTGGTAAATCGCTTTCATCAAGGTCACGGTACCGCTCGCGCAGGCGGCTCTGATGGCTGTCCAGCGATTGTTCGACACCGCCGATAAACACACGCGTTGGAACAGAGCCAACTTCAAGCGGGTCGCCATCCCACATCACAACATCGCCAATGGCGCCTGCGGTAAGAACTCCGGCTTCGCCTTCATATCCGCTGATCGCGGCTGGCACAGAGCTGATCGCGGCGAATGCCTGACCCCAGCTCAAACCGGCTGCGCCCGGAATCTTACCCAGCGCGACGAGGTTGCCAGCGGCTTGCGGCATATTGCGCGGATTGGTGCCGGAACTGGCGCTGATCGCGACTGTCACCCCGGCGCGCATCATGCGGCCAATGTTGCTTTGGGTCGCGGCGAGCACTTCAAAGCTCTCTGGCAGATCGTCGAGTGCATCGGCAATCACCGGAACGCCTGCCGCGGCGATATCGTCCGCAACCAACCAGCCTTCGCCTGCACCGACCAGAACCATATCGAGGCGCGGGAAGTCCTCCTTCAACGCCAGAACCGCACGAATGTCTGACGCTCGTTCAACCGCGACATACAGAGGCTGACTGCCTGTTACCACGGGGACGAGTGCCTCGGCATCGAACCGGCCCAGCATCACTTCATCGTCGATGGTGATTTCGGCGGTTTGCGGAGTTCCGCTCGCTCCGACCAAGGCTTGCGCCTCACGCAGTGCCGCGCGGAAGAGAACATGCGCCGCCGCCCGGCTGCCGCCCGAAAGCCGCGCCCCGCGTTCATCCAGAGAGACCATCTGGAATGCGCGTTCACGCATGATGGGATTGGCGTCGCCGTCCAAATCGATCATCGCCCCTTGTCCGGCAAAGATCGAACCTGACGGCAAAGTTGTGGTGGCCGCACGGGTGATACCAGCGGCGCGGTGCACCAGAATGTGCTGAGAATTGGGGTTCACGATCGGCGCCGTGTTGAGCGCCGCGCTAAACGGTGATCCGCCAGCGCGTTGATCGTTCGATTGGCTAACCGCGCCAACATCCCAAAGGCCCAGTGTGGTGACTGTCGCAAAGAGGCCCGGTGTGACCCAGGCATCGCCAGCGTCCAAAACCTGATCCGTTTCAAACGTCATGCCCTGCACGGTAGGTCCAGCGTAGGTCACGCGGCCATCTTCAACTATGACCACACCGTCTTCGATTGGCTCGCTGCCATCGCCAAGGGCCAATGTAGCGTTAGCGATGACGAAATCTTGTGCCGATGCTGGAACAGCTGAGAGAGCAATGGCCGAAGCCGCTAGTGTTAGGAGCCGCTTCATTTCACATCTCCTTCACCCGGTTGGCCAAGCTCAAAATCGCTCACTGGCCGCCTGCTGCGGTCCATCGCATTGTACATCAACGCGCCGTCGATCCAGACGCGTTCTGGCCGTGAATAGACGCTCAAGGGGTCGCCGTTCCACAGCACAACATCGGCCATTTTGCCGGGTTCTAGGCTGCCGGTCATGTCGTCGATGCCCATCGCCTTGGCGGCGTTCAAAGTGATCCAGCTGATGACATCGGCGTCGGACAATTCGATGCCCATCCGCCGCCCGGCGGCCTGCGCTTTGGCAGCTTCTTGGTTGAGGCGTTGAATGTCCGCCTCACTGTCGGAGTGGATCACGACGCACGCACCAGCCTGTTGGAGCAGAGCGGCGTTTTCTAGAATGCCGTCATAGGCCTCCATCTTGAACCCGTACCAATCGGCCCAGATTGCGCTGCACACTTCATTTTCGCGCAGCAGATCGCCGATTTTGTAGGCTTCGACCGCGTGGTGGAATGCGGTGACGCGGTATCCCATCTCTTTGGCCATATCCATCACCAGCGCCATTTCATCGGCGCGGTAACAGTGGTTGTGGACTAGGATGTCGCCTTCGAGCACGCCGACCAAAGTTTCCATGCCCAGATCGCGGTCCGCGTTTTCATTGTTGGCGTAATCGATCGCATCAAGCCAAGTTTGGCGGTTGTAAGCAAAGTTGCCCATCCGCGTGGATGGCGAACGTCCGCGCCCGCCATACACACGCTTTGGATTCTCGCCGCAGGCCATTTTGAAACCATAAGGGGCGCCCGGGAATTTCATCCCCTGAACGGTGCGGCTGGGCACGTTCTTAAGTGTGACAGAGCGTCCGCCCATCAGGTTTGCGGAACCGGGAAGAATTTGCAGAGAGGTGATCCCGCCATTGGCCATTGCACGACTGAAACCGGGGTCCTGCGGCCAAACCGAATGTTCGGCCCACACTTCGGGCGTTGTTGGGCTGGTCGCTTCGTTGCCGTCGCTGTGGGCATCGACTGACGGTGTTGGATAATCGCCAAGGTGGGAATGAATGTCGATAATGCCGGGCGTTACGAATTTGCCTGTCGCATCCACGACATCATAGCCTTCGGTAGACAGATCGCTGCCGCCAACCGCGACAACTTCGCCATCGCGGAAAAGGACTGTTCCGCCTTCGATTCTGCCGCCCGCGCCATCAAAGATGGTTGCGCCGACCAATGCGGTAGGACGTCCGGGATAGCGCGAATAGGTGGAGGCGAAGGGGCCTTCTTCCGGCGTCATCGCGGCAAAGCGCGGCGCATCATCATCGGAACTGTCAGAAGACGCACTGGCAGTTCCGGTGGTGGCACATGCGGCCAAGGCCAATGTGCTTGCCAAAGCGGCAAAGCCAGCGCCTCGCCGTAGCTCGCGCAATTTTCCGTTAAATCCGATCCGCCAAATATTCGCCGCCGCCACTCTCATCACTGGTCCCCTGATTACCCGTAAAGCGTTTTGTTGGCATAGCTTTACGAGGAATCAGGGGTGTGTCCAGAGCGATAGAATGACGTCTATCGAATAGGCTTAATCGCCTTGGCGGGTTGCCGGATGGATGCCAGCAGCAGCTGGCTCACCGAATTCACCTTGGCCAAGCAGGTCGTCGTCGACGGTGTCGTCTTCTAACGTATCCAGATGCATGTATTTTTTCACGAAACGAGCGATGACCATGACGACAATCCCGGCCGCGATCGCAATCAACCCGATTGTCCAATAGACATCTAGGGCGCCCGCGCGCGACATTTCTCCGTCTTCACCGCCGGTGGCAGAACCAATCAGGCCCGCCACAAAGCCGCCGCCAGCAGTCGCAAAGAACCAAGCGCCCATTACTAAGCTAGCAAGGTGTTTTGGCGACAAGCGGTTCATTGCGGAAAGGCCAACCGGACTGAGGCAAAGTTCGCCGGTCGTGTGGAACAAATAGATGCCGAAGAGGAAAATAACCGGTATCTTGGCATCAATGCCCACAGTCGCAGCGCCCCAGACGAGCACCAGAAAGCCGAAGCCTAGCTGAGCTAGGCCTAAGCCGAATTTTGCTGGGGTGGAGGGCTCGATACCTTTGCGAGCCAGCCACGTCCAAAGTCCTGCAAATACCGGCGCGAGCAAAATGATATAAATCGGATTGATCGATTGGAAAATCGGTGCCGGTACGCCTTGAAGGTCAATGAAATCCTGTGTGAACAGGTTTAGCGAACCTCCGCCTTGTTCAAACAAGCCCCAAAACAGAGGTTGAAGCGCGATTAGAAACAGCACTGCGAACATACGTTCACGAGGCTCTTTTTCCAGCTTGAAAGCTTCAAACAGTACGTAGGCCAAGAGCACCACGCCCGAAATCAACATCAACCCGCCTACCAGTGATTGGTATTGGATTAGGAGCCACATTACAGCAACTCCAACAACTCCGACGCCATAGACAATCATCTCTGTTTGTTTGGCGAGCGGCTTTGGAGGTTCGCCGTTGCCCTTCAGGAGAGGCTTGCCAATCACAAACACTATCAGGCCAAGCAGCATGCCGAGCCCTGCAGCACCGAACCCATATTCCCAGCCTTTAACAATGCCCAAATATCCAGCGAGTATCGCACCAACTGCTGCGCCGACATTGATCCCCATGTAGAAGATTGTGTACGCGCCATCGCGCCGCGCATCGGTCCGGGGGTAGAGTTGACCGACCATTACGGAGATATTGGCTTTTAGAAATCCTGACCCGACAATAATGAACGCCAGAGCCAGCCAGAAAATATTGATTGTCGGATCATTCTGCCCGCCGGTCCCTTCGAATGCCATGAGCAAGTGTCCAAAGGTCAGCAGGACTGCGCCAAACAGAACCGCCTTGCGTTGACCGATATATCGGTCTGCCAACCATCCACCAAGTACCGGGGTGATGTAGACGAGGCTGATGTAAGCGCCATAGATGACGTTAGATGGACCATTCTCAAACAGCCAATGCTGCGTCAGGTAGAAAATGAGCAGCGCGCGCATGCCGTAGTACGAAAACCGTTCCCACATTTCGGCGAAAAACAGCATATACAGGCCTTTAGGGTGACCTGCGAATTCCGGCTCTTTGCGCGTGACCGCAAATATACCACCTATCAGGAACAGCCCCAGCACCACTGTCGCGATTGCCGCGATCCAGTCGGCTTGAACCCAAAGCCCTACATCTTTCAGCTCGCCCATTTCTTACAGATCCCCGTCCTATTATCTTTATTCAGGCCCCTCGGCCCCACGTCATGTCCCGCACACTAACGTCCAATCGCGCGGTGTGAAGCTTTTGTTTCACTCCGCAGTCACAATCTTACCCAAGGGCGGAGATGCTGCACGCAACTTGACGCGCATGGCTGTATTATGGCACTGATGCACCTATCGAGAGAGCAATGACCCAGTCCAGACCTGTTTACCTGAAATTGCGCGACAAGATCGCGGCGGCCATCATCCAAGGGGACTATCCCGAAGGCGCGATGCTGCCATCGGTCCGTGCCCTCGCGGCGCAGCAAGGGGCCAACCCGCTGACAGTGGCAAAGGCATACCAACAGTTTCAAAGCGATGGCTTGGTTGAGGTTCAGCGCGGCGTTGGCATGTATGTGGTGACTGGAGCGGCTGAATTGCTGCGCAAACGTGAGCGGGATCAATTCCTAACCGAGGAATGGCCGGAAATCCGCGCCCGCATGACACGGCTGGGCCTAACGCCTGCCGATTTGGTCGAACAGATCTGATCTCGTTTCTGGCTCTTTCGCTTGGCTTTTCGCCGATGGTGAACTGGCGGCTAACATATTTTCCCGCTATCCTTGCAGAAACCGCATGATTCTGGCAGTCGGATTGCTTCAATGATGCTCGTCGGGTCCGAGCAATTGGCAACCACGCGGCAATATTTCGTTACCGCGACGTTCGTGAGGCGTTGGCAGGGGGCTGCAACGTCCAACGGGAGGGCTATATGATCAGATCGGAATTGTTGCAGGAATTGCACAAGGACAATCCAGACTTGCGTGCAGAAGAGATCGAACAAGTGGTCGATGTCTTCTTTGATGAAATTGCTGGTCGCTTGGCCGAAGGTGGCCGAGTGGAGCTGCGCGGCTTTGGCGCGTTCTCGACCCGTGATCGCGAAGCGCGCACAGGCCGCAACCCGCGCACCGGAGAGGCAGTTTCTGTCCCGGCCAAAAGCGTCCCATATTTCAAAGCAGGCAAAGAAATCCGCAAGCGCCTCAACAACGACTGACGTCGCCTTCTTCAGACACGCTTATGCGTGTTCGAGGGCGTATTCTTCTTCGGTTGGGTCCTGTCCGCGCGCTGAGATCGGCAGTTTGCGCTCTTTGCCGAGTGCCTGAAACACCATTTCGATGATGCTTTCGGTGCCGCGCGGGGCCTTCACATCGACGGCTATCATGCCAAGCTCTTCGAATTCATCGATGGCTTGCGGCCCGGGCATGGCAATGACCCGCGCGATGCTGGGCAGGCGTTCTTGCACCAGCGGGGCCAATTCGCGGGATATGGCAAGGTTGCCGGTTGCAATCACCACGACCTCACGCTTGCCCATGCCGATCGCATCCCAGCTGCGCGGATCGCCAGAGTTTGCCTGATGCACATGGTACCCATCGGCCAATGCGATTTCGAATCGCTCGGCATTTGCTTCAACCGCTAGATATCCAATACCATTCAAGTTCAGCGCATCGGCCACCGCACGCCCTGCTTGCCCCAAACCAATGATAACGACCGGCGCGTCGTCACCGTCCAGCTTCTTGTCCGCTGGACCGCGTCGCAATTTGCCGGCGAGTTTGCGGCCAAGGTTGGAAATCAGCGGAGTTACCGCCAGGCTTATGGCGATGGCGGTGACAAGGATGGAGGCGATACGCGGTTCAATCAGGCCGGCGATTGCAGGTAGAGCAAAGATCACAAGCGCAAATTCGCTGCCCTGGCCAAGCAGAAAGCCGAGTTGGATGGATCCCGGTACTGACCAGCGATTGGCCAGACCAGCCAGCACATTGAAGGCGCATTTGAGGGCGATTAATCCGGCCGCTGCGCCAATCGCCATCATCCAATTGTCGGCCAAGAGCGCTGGGTCAATCGACAGGCCGACCGAGATGAAGAAGAAGCTCAAGAACAACCCGCGAAAGGCATCAATCTCTGTTTGGACCATGATCCGATAGCGCGAATCCGCAACTGCCATGCCGCCCAAAAATGCACCAAGCGTAAGCGATAGCCCCGCCATGCCGGTCGCCCAGCCAGCCGCCAATGCGATAAACAGAGCCGTCGCGGTGTACACTTCGCTGCTGCCTGCCCGTGCGATCAAGCGGAAGACGGGTCCAATAAGAAACCGCGCGAACAGAACCGCGATGACGAATGCGGTGAGAGCCTTTAGTCCGGCCAAACCAAGGGCCGGGGCCAAGGCGCCGCCCGTGCTCAACGATCCGGCCGCAACCAACAAGAGGATCGCTGCGATATCCTGAAATATGAGTATGGATTGGGCGGCCCTTCCAACCGGGCAGTCCTCTTGGTCCCGTTCCCGAACCAGTCCGATAACGACAGCGGTTGAGGAAAGGCCCATGGCAAAGCCGCCGATGATCGCAAATTCGGTTGGCAGGCCGAATGCAAAAAATAGCGCCGCAAACCCGCCGCCTGCGACAAGCATTTGTAAGGTGCCAAAGCCAAAGATGTTCGACGCCTCTGCGCGAATCCGGCCTAAGGAAAAGTGCAGGCCCAAATTGAACAGCAGGAACATGACGCCCGCTTCGGCCATAGCAGCCACGACAGGCCCGCTGAAACCATCAGCAAAACCCAAGGCGCCGATACCCAATCCCAAACCAAGATAGCCAACAATGGGGTTCAATCGGCAAGCGCGCGAAAGAAGCGCAGCGCCAATTCCCAGACCAAGCAATGTGATTGCCGGTTGGATGGTTGCCACCACCGAATGTGCATCGTGAAGGCTGTCGCCCGCCATGAAACCCCGCTTTCTGCCCGTTCACTGGTTCGAGTTGATTGAAATGGGCTTTGCTGAGCCAACGCGCAAGCCCGCGCCTTCGCACAGAGCCTGTTGCCCGCGACCAAGTGGCTGGCTATCGGGTGTCTGGCTGTCGCGTTTTGCGCTGGTGGCTGGAATGCGGGTGTGGCGGAATGGTAGACGCCGGGGACTTAAAATCCCCTGATCCTATAGATCGTGTGGGTTCGAGTCCCACCACCCGCACCATTATCCCGGTCTTAATACCTCTGCTGTTAAGGCTATTGCCTAACTTTTCCGGGGATGGGATCGTCCGCCGTGCCTTTCGACGAAAGGCCGGCGGCAAATGTTTGATATTATGAGCGACGCTGCGAACACTTTTCAGATAGACCAAGATGCCAATCGCGACGCGGGCGATGATATCGCCACTGTTGACGATTTGATTCTTGGGTCTGCCGCCGACCTGAAATCAACAAGCGATGGGCGTGCTGCGCCGCGATTTACGCTTCTGATCCGGGCTGCAAAGATTGTTTCGTCGCATGGTGAATTTGTCTGTGTCGTGCGCGACGTGTCGGAAACGGGTGTGGCTGTTCGCCTGTTTCATGACGTACCCACCGGCGATCCTTTAGAACTCCATATGCCCGGCGGCAGTATTTATGAAATTCGCAACGTCTGGGAGCGTGAGAACGAGGCCGGCTTTGAGTTCACAAAGACCATCGACGTTGATCGCATCATTCATCAGTTTGGCGAGTTTCCCAAACGCGGGCTTCGGCTCGGCCTGTTTTTTCCGGTTTCAGTCAAAGCATTGAGCGGGGCGAGCGAAGCGATTGTCGAAAACCTTTCGCAACAAGGTGCGAGGATCGACAGCGAAGAAGACTTCGCAATTGACCAAACATTACGGCTGGCCTGTGATGAAGGAGGCGGAACGCTCAAAGACCTGCGCGCCAAGGTTCGGTGGCGGCGGGATAGGCAATATGGGCTGGTGTTTGACGACACACTTTCGTTGAATGATTTCGCCCGTTTTGCCGCGCGGCTTCAGTGCCCAAAGCTGCTCGATTGAGTTTGAGCCGGTCCATTTAGTGGACTTTACCTAGGGTTCACCCGAGGGGCAGATTGGATTTTCCTGCAATTCGCCCGCGATGTTTACTTCTCGCTAACCAATTTCCTTCACTCCCTGATTACGAGCTGACCGCAGGTTTGCGAGGTCGGCGGTTAAACGGGGGCTTGCATGACGCAGCACGGCGCGAAATTGGCGGATCAAACCGGCGCAGGTATTATTGATGTGGATGTGGCGATTATTGGTGCGGGGCCTGCTGGGCTGACCGCCGGATATTTGCTCACCAAACAGGGCAAGAGCGTAGCCATCATCGAAAAAGATGAAACCTATGTCGGCGGGATCAGCCGCACGGTTGAACACGAAGGGTACCGGTTCGACATCGGCGGCCACCGTTTCTTTTCCAAATCTCAGCAAGTCGTCGATCTGTGGAATGAGATCCTGCCGGATGACTTCATTCAGCGCCCCCGTATGAGCCGCATTTATTACGAGGGTAAGTTTTATTCCTACCCTCTGCGTGCATTTGAGGCGCTGTGGAACCTTGGCATTTGGCGTTCGGCCATCTGCATGGCGAGCTATCTGCAATATAAGCTCTTCCCGATCAAAGAGGTGAAGAGCTTTGAGGATTGGACCACCAATCAGTTCGGCAAAAAGCTCTATTCGATCTTCTTCAAAACCTACACTGAGAAAGTGTGGGGCATGCCTTGCGACGAAATGAGCGCCGATTGGGCTGCGCAGCGCATCAAAGGCCTGTCGCTGATGAGCGCGGTGATCGATGGGCTGAAGCGTTCGCTTGGTCTCAACAAGAAACCCAATGACGGCATGGCGACCAAGACTTTGCTGGAAACATTCCGTTATCCGCGCCTTGGCCCCGGCATGATGTGGGATGCCGCGCGCGACAAAATTCTTGCGACGGGCAAAGGGCAGGTCCTTATGGGCCATGCGCTCGATCAAGTCGCCGCAATCGGTCCCAATGATGAAGGGTTCGAGTGGTCGATGACCGCGACTTCTTCGTCCGGCAAAGCGCAAATCCGGGCCAAAGACGTGATCAGTTCCGCGCCGATGCGTGAGCTGTCAAAACGCCTGCACCCGCTGCCGCAATCGACGCTTCAGGCGAACAATCTGCGCTACCGCGATTTCCTGACCGTTGCATTGATGGTGAAATCCGAAGACCTCTTTCCTGACAATTGGATCTACATCCATGATGAGCGGGTTCAGGTTGGCCGGGTTCAAAACTTCCGCAGCTGGTCGCCCGAAATGGTGCCAGATGAAGATATGGCCTGCGTTGGCCTCGAATATTTCTGTTTTGAAGGGGACGGGCTTTGGTCGTCCTCCGACGACGAATTGGTCGAATTGGCCAAACGCGAGATGGAAATCCTTGGCCTTTGCGATCCGGCGCGAGTCATGTCGGGCGCGGTTGTTCGTCAGGAAAAGGCCTATCCGGTCTATGACGACGATTACGAAGCCAATGTCGATGCAATGCGCCTTGAGCTTGAGGAAAAGCACCCCAGCCTGCACCTTGTCGGGCGCAACGGGATGCACCGCTACAACAACCAAGATCACGCGATGATGACCGCGATGCTGACGGTGGAGAACATCCTTGCTGGACAGCGCGTCTATGACACATGGTGCGTCAATGAAGACGCCGAGTACCATGAGGCGGGTGATGAAGGCGCAGAGGCAGCTTTGCCAAGCCGCGACCCTGCTTCGGAACCGGCGACAAAGCCGCTGAACGAAGATCAGGTCGCCGCTCTCACATCGCTTCGCGGTGTGCCGGAGCGGATTGCATCTGGTGATGATGCGGCGTTCGACGAAGACATTCGCAAATCGGCGTAAGGTGATGACGGCACAAACTCACACCCGGCTGGCAGAGGCCATACTCGCCAAACTGAGGGACATTCGTTTTGTGCGATATGTCTGCGCCAGCGTGGGTGCGCTTGCGGTGGATGTTGGCAGTTTTCTGGCGCTTTTGTCATTGGGCATGGCGGCGGCACCGGCATCGGCGATAGGCTATTCCTTGGGCATATTCGCGCATTGGATGATGTCGAGCCGCGCGGTCTTTCAAGATAAAGTCGCCGCAGATGGCATTGCCCGAACGCGTCAAAAGGCTTTGTTTGTTGTATCGGCTTTGATCGGCCTTGCTTTAACAACAGGGATCGTTGGTCTGGGAGATTGGTCGGGCGTCGATCCGCGCATCGCCAAAGGGTTCGCGATCATTGTCAGCTTTGTCGCAACTTGGCTCATCCGCAGCCGGATTGTTTTTCGCAGCGAAGACAGTGCATCACGCTCCGCAGCCCAGCCAACGGGCGACCGCGGGTAATACGATGCTGGTTGAGCGACGCCGTGCGGCATTTCCGCTGGAGTTTCTTGGCCGAGTGGGCGCGGCGTGGGTGATTGTCTGCGCCTTGCTTTTCGCGATCAATTGGAGCGCAATTTCCGCAGGCCGCTTTCCCGACCCCGATGATATTATGCGGCTGGTTCAGGTCCGAGATTTGATTGGCGGACAAAGCTGGTTCGATTTATCCCAATACCGCGTCGATACACCCGGTGGCGGTGTGCCAATGCATTGGTCGCGGATTGTCGATTTGCCGCTTTGGATGATCATTGCCGCGCTGACGCCATTGATTGGCGAGCCGGCGGCAGAAATGACGGCGCTGATCGCTGTGCCTTTCATGACTTTGGGTCTTGCCATGCTGCTCGCTGCGCGAATTGCGTGGAGGCTGCTTGGCGATGAAGAGGCCACATTCACGTCATTGGTGATGGCCATTTCGGTGCCGGTTTTGTTTCAATTGGGACCGATGCGGATTGACCACCACGGATGGCAGATTGTTTGCGCGCTTGCCGCCATGAACGGCCTGATGGCGCGTTCTCCCAAGGTTGGCGGCTGGGTCATCGGCACCGTGAGCGCGGTCTGGATTTCGATTTCGATTGAGGGACTGCCTCTTGCAGCGGTGTTCTTTGCGGTGCTGGCCTTGCGCTGGCTGCGCGCGCGCGATGCGCGGGTTTGGCTGATCGGTGCGATCCAATCGCTGGCGATCACGTCGGCGGCGCTGTTTGCGCTTACCCGCGGAATTGCTGACCTTGCGACATATTGCGATGCGATCAGCCCGATTCATTTGGCGATGTTCGGATGGGGCGCAATTGTTCTGACAGTGTTGGGATGTTTTGAACCGGCACCAAAGGGTTTTGTGATCAGCGGGTTTGCGGTTGCGGGCGGCGGGGCGGTTGCGATGCTGCTCTATTCCGCCCCGCAATGCGCAACAGGCGGCGGATTTTCCGAACTTGATCCCATCGTGGCGCAATATTGGCACGCCAATGTTCTCGAAGGGATGCCGATCTGGCGTCAGTCGCTTGCGACCGCGCTGCAATATGCGGTGACGCCGCTTATCGCGCTGCTGGCGGCGGTAAATCTGGCCAGTAAGTCCCGCGATTGGTTGCGCCAATTTTGGAGTGATTATGCGATCATTTTGGGCGCGGCCTTCTTGATCTCTCTTCTCATTTCGCGTGCGGGAGCCGTGGCCTGTGTGCTCGCAGCGCCCCCGCTTGCATGGCAATTGCGCGAATGGTTGCGGGCGATCCGATCAATGGATCGGCCCGCACCGCGCATGGCGGCGATGGTCGCCGTGGCCTTTGCGCTGCTGCCTGCGATGCCGGCAATGTTGATCGCCAACGCCATGCCCGCGCGCGCGTCAATCGGCGACGCCGCGGAAGTGCCGGCAAAGGCTGCGGACTGCCGTGTTGATCTGGCCGCTGACGCCTTGGCTGCAATGCCCAGGGGTGAGATTTATGCTCCGCTCGATATCGCGCCTGAATTGCTGCTTATGAGCGAGCATTCGGTCGTCGCAACGGGTCATCACCGCGGGCATAAAGCAATGCGAGTTTTGATTGAGAACGCTCTGGCGCCTGAGCAAGAGGCGCGCAGCGCTCTATTGGATCGCGGGACCCGCTATGTGGCAATCTGTCCTACATTTGCAGAGGCGCGGATGTACGCGCGCATCGCGCCAGACGGGTTTGTGGCTGAATTGATTGCCGGGGAAGCGCCAGAGTGGCTCCACCCGATTGACCTTGGACCGGACAATGGCCTTAAAGTCTGGCGGATTGGGGCGGAGTGAAGTTCCCCCTTCGGCGTCAAGCCGGAGTGAAGTTCAACGCGACGCCGTTGATGCAGTGACGTTTTCCGGTTGGCTGCGGGCCATCGCCAAAGATATGACCCAAGTGCCCACCGCAATCGGCGCAGTGCACCTCGGTGCGTGGGAATCCGATCTTGTAATCGGTCGATGTGCCCACGGCGCCGCCGTCAATCGCGCGCCAAAAACTGGGCCAGCCGGTGCCGCTGTCGTATTTGTGGACCGATCCATAGAGCGCGTTGTCGCATCCAGCACAGGAGAAGATTCCGGGGCGTTTTTCATTGTCGAGTGGTGACGAATAGGCGCGTTCGGTCCCTGCCTCGCGCAAGATACGGTATTCCTGCCTCGTCAATTGGCGGCGCCATTGCGCATCTGTCTTGGTGACGCGAAAGCTGCGTTCTTTGCGCGCGCTGACGCCTTCGCCGCAGCTCGCCAAAAAGGGCAGTGCAGACACTGCGCCAGCAGCAGCCACGAATTGTCGGCGGGTCGATAGGTTGAACGGCATGGTTGTCCCCTCAAAAAAGCGTGTGATCCACTTTGTTATACGTTGCGAATTCGCAAAAAGTTTCACGCCACGCTTTTTTTGAGCGACAATCAGAACTCGGTAATCTCGACTTCCATCTTGCGGAAGCCGTGGACGAAGTTTGCCCGCACCCGCTCAACATCGCCGGCCACGTGAACGCGCATCCGGCGTTTGTGCATTTCTTCGAGCAAGATCTTCAGCTGAAGCTCTGCCAACCGTGCACCGACACAGCGGTGAATGCCATAGCCAAACGCAATGTGGCGTCGGGCATTTTCGCGGGTGATGTCGAGCTTGTGCGGATCTTCAAAGACGCTCTCTTCACGGTTCGCGCCGAGGTACCAAAGCACGACTTTATCGCCCTTTTTGATCACTTGGCCGTGCACTTCTGTGTCTTCGGTGCAGGTCCGGCGCATATGCGCGAGCGGCGTTTGATAGCGCAGGCATTCCTGCACCGCGTTAGGGATCAAATCGGGGTTTTCTTCGAACAATTTGCGCTGATCAGGGAATTTGTCCAAAGAATGGATGATCCCGCTCATCGTGTTGCGGGTCGTGTCGTTGCCGCCGACGATCAAAAGCACCAGATTGCCGATGAACTCCTCAGGGCGCATTTGGTTCATCGCCTCAGAATGGATCATCATCGAAATGAGATCGTTGCCGGGCTCTTTATCTTGTGTTCGTTCCATCCAGATCGATTGGAAATAGGCGCCCATCTCATGCAGGAAGCCCCAGCGCATTTCATCCAATTCGCGGATGCTGCCTGCTTCGGTGTCGCCCGACCAATCTGACCAGAATGTGAGCAAGCGGCGGTCTTCCCAGGGGAAGCCAAACAGGATCGCGAGCATGCCTGTCGTCAGTTCGATCGACACTTTATCGACCCAGTCGAAAGTTTCGCCGCGTGGCAAAGTATCGAGCAATTCGCCAGTACGAGCGCGGATTTCGACCTCCATATCAGCCATGGCGGAGGGGGTGAATTTGGGTGCCACTGTCCGGCGCTGGCCGGTGTGTTGCGGCCGATCCATCGCAATGAACATCGGCAATTCGCGCCGGTCGGTATCGCGCTCTGCCAATTCTTCGTCTGAAAGCCGTTCCAAAATCGTGATGCCGCCGTGTTCCCAGCTGGACGAGAAGACTTCAGGTTGGGCTTCGATATGCTGGATCGCTTTATGACCAACCACCGCCCAATAGGGGCCATAGGGACTTTCGGGAATGTAGTGGAGCGGGCCGGCTTCTTGCATTTCAGCGAAGATCGGTTGCCATTTGTCTTCGAAATAAATGTCGCTGCGGCTTACGTCCCATTTGTGCGAGTGTTCGGGCCGTTCTTCGGGATGGTTCGCATAGTGGTTTTTAAGCGACTCATACGCGGTCGGGGATGTGCGAACTTTTGGACGTTCGGGTGCAACGGTGGCCATGATTCTCTCCTTTGGAGAGGTCACGGCTTTGTGCCATCAAAATGACCTCTCGCTCCGCCGTGCATCCTGCCTTAACTGACAGTGATGTCAATACGAGTTTTCTTTTGCGACTTATTCGGCCGGCTCCAATTCCGCATCCTTGGGCTTTTTGCGCCAGCCCCAGCGACGTTTCTTGACGCGGCCTGCATTGCCGGACTTCATCACGCGTTTGCGGAACAACATTGACCCGCCTTTGATGAGCAGGACAACCCATATAGCCTGCCAGACAAGCGCGGCGGCATGGATCCACAATGTCTCTTCGAGAGCGGCCCGGGCAAGCATCGCCAAAGGTGATGATAGTGGGAACAGCACCGCAAAAATCTCCATGCCCGATCCGGCATCGGTCAATGCGGCAGCGGCAAGGAAGAACACCATCAGTTGGAGCATTGTGACAGGCATCGAAAGGGTTTGAACTTCGCGCACGGTGTTGGCCATCGCGCCGATCGTCAGGAACAGCGAGCCGAGCAGCAAATAGGCCATCGAAAAATAGACTATGCCCAAAGTGATAAAGACCGGCCAACCGACCGCAGGTCCCGGCAAATTTCTAAAATCAGTTTGCGTCATCGTGACCACGCCTTGTTCGGCGATTGTCCAAAAGCCCCAACCGACCGTGCCCCAAACGGCAATTCCGACGAAAGACACGCCCAGCATGGCAAACAGCTTGCCCATGAACACCGCATCCATCGGAATGGCTGCAGCGAGAATTTCGATGATTTTGTTGCCCTTTTCCTCGGCCAGGTTGGACAGAACCATACCGGCCAGCAGCATCGTGAGCAGGAACATCACCATTTGCGCCGCGGTGGCGGTTTGGATCCGCGTCTTGCGTTCTGTGGCGGCGCTCGATGCGACAATCTGGGTTGAAGATTGAGGAATGGACAGGGATGAACTCGACAGGACGTCGCCTGCGATCAATTCAATTGATCCCTTCCATCGGCGGACCTGTCCGGCTGTACCAACCACTTCGGGCGAAGCCGGTGATCCTGTCACGATTGCCGCATAATTGCCCTTGCGCGCCTCCATAAAGGCTTGCGCATCGAATTCCGGTTCGGCCGCTTGTGGTACTGAGCTTAAAACAGGAACCGCATTTCCCAACTGCGGCGCGAGGCGGTCTCGCGCTCTTATCATGGCGGCGTTGTCCTCGGCGTTCATGGCGAGGCCCACTTCGATTACGGTGGCGTCTCTGGTGTTCTGGCTGCCGATGCTTCCCGCGAGCCCGCCGACAATCACGGGGAACAGCGGCCCGATCAGGAAGAACAGGAACGCGCGGCTGAACAACACTGCGACAAAATCGCGCCGGGCGATGACCCACGCGGCTTCCAACCGGGACAGGCGCGGTTTCGCATCAAGGTCGGCCCAGTGAGCCTCATCTTGTGAATTGCTGTTTGAATGGGTCATGCTTGGCCTCCGGCGGCATCGGCTTCCAGCTGGCGGGCGGCGGCCTCACCTGCGATCGAAACAAAGGCATCATGCAATCCGGCGCGCTCAATCGAGAGCGAGAGAATACCCGCTTCCCCTTCGATCAATTGGCGCAGCAAGGGTTCAACACCTGCTTCGGGCAGCGGGAAGTAGAAAAAGTCCCCTTCGCGCCGCGTGTCGTCGGGCAAAGCTTTGGTCCAATTGCCTTCGCGGGCGCGGGTTTCGAGGCGGACTTGTGCTGGAATACGGTCGCGTGCGGCCTCTACGCTGCCCGCATAGGGGACTTTGCCGCCCGCAATGATGGCAACGCCTTCGCACAGACGTTCAGCGTGGTGAATCACATGGGTAGAGAAGATGACTGTTACGCCTTCTTCGGCGAGATTGCGGATCATCCCTTCGAGTTTGCCTTGGTTGATCGCGTCGAGACCAGAGAACGGTTCATCCAACACGACGAGGCGCGGGCGGTGCACCAGTGTACCAAGCAATTGAACGGTCTGGGCCATGCCTTTGGACAATTGGCGAATGGTTCGGTCGGCTGCGTGAAGCAGATCGTGCCGCTCAAGCAGTTCCATGCCCCGCTTGCGCCCTTCGGCGAGTGGCAGACCGCGCAGCGCGCCCATAAAGGCGATGGCTTCGATGCTTTTCATTGCGGGGTACAGTCCGCGTTCTTCGGGCAAATAACCGATCAGGCGCCCGATATCATGGGGCCGGTCATGTCCGAAAACCCGGCGGACCCCTTCATCGGGGTCAATAATGCCCAGCAACATGCGCAGGCTGGTCGTTTTGCCCGCGCCGTTGGGGCCAAGAATGCCGTAGATCGCACCTTCCGGCACAGAGATATCGACACCGTCGACCGCGCGTGTTCCATCAAAGCTTTTGACAAGCCCCCGCGCCTCAATCGCCAATGGCCGCGGGTCCGGGGGAGAGAGAGTTAACGCCTCACCTTGCCCTGACGCATCAGAATTGCTCATCATCACTCGATCGCTTACGGCCATATCCATGCATCCGGTGGTTAACGCCTGAGACTAAACGGGAGTAACCCCAAGCATGGTTAACGCCGCAGTTACGAATGGCGGGCAAGCCGCGCAAGAATTAAGCGAGGCGATCCAGAGCGAAGCGCGTTCGCTCGGCTTTGCAGCTTGCGGGTTTGCAAGCGCGGCGGAGGATCCAGTGCGGGCCGATCGGCTCGAACAATGGCTGGGCGAGGGGCATCATGGCTCGATGGATTGGATGGAGACACGGCTCCACCACCGCCGATCACCGCAAGCGTTATGGCCAGAGGCAAGGAGCGTTATCGCGCTGGGAATGAGCTATGCTCCTGCGCTCGATCCGATGGCTTTGGAGGATGCAAGGGACCGCGCGCGCATCTCGGTCTACGCGCAAGGGCGCGATTATCACGATGTGGTCAAGAAACGTCTTAAGGCTTTGGCGCGATGGTTGGTCGCCAAACAGCCTGAGGCCGAGGTGAAGGTCTTTGTCGACACCGCGCCGGTGATGGAAAAACCTTTGGGCGAGGCGGCCGGCATTGGCTGGCAGGGCAAGCACACCAATCTGGTCAGCCCCGATCATGGCAGCTGGCTGTTTCTTGGGGCGATTTACACCACGCTCGATTTGACACCCGCCGCGCCGCACCGCGATCAATGCGGGTCGTGCCGCGCGTGCCTTGATGCTTGCCCAACAAATGCGTTTCCCGCCCCCTACACGCTCGATGCGCGGCGGTGCATTTCATATCTCACGATTGAGCACAAAGGAGCCATTCCCGAAGAGTTTCGCGAACCTTTGGGCAATCGTATTTATGGATGTGATGATTGTCTGGCCGTGTGCCCGTGGAACAAGTTCGCCAGCGAAGCCTATGCTGCAAGCGAGTTCCTGCCGCGGGCCGAATTGACCGCGCCTCGGCTGGCTGAATTGATGGGCTTGGATGATGCAGGGTTCCGCGCCGTGTTTTCAGGATCGCCGATTAAGCGGATTGGCCGCGACCGGTTTGTGCGCAATTGCCTCTATGCCGCCGGTAACAGCGGGGACAGCGCAATGATTGAAGCGGTCCAGCCGCTCACGCTCGACCCCGATCCGGCAGTCAGCGACGCGGCCAACTGGGCGCTCGTCCGGCTCAGGCCCTAGAGCAGCTCTTTAAGAGGAATTTCGCTGTCTGCGAGCAGCGCTGGATCAATTTTCTCGACCCCTTTTTCGAGCATTTTGCGGCCCTGAACGTAATCCTTCATCGTGTTCACACAATCAAAGGCGATTGGCAGCCCCTCTTTCATGTAAACGACGGTAAATTTGCGGGTTTCAGGGTCGCCGCGCAGGATTGCCGTGTCGTATCCTATGTTTAGTCCCGCGGTTTGCAGTTTCAGATCATATTGGTTGGACCAGAACCACGGAAGCGCGTGATACGGTTCCTTGTCGCCCATGATCGCGCGGGCGACTGTGTTGGCCATATCATTGGCGTTCTGCACCGATTCCAACCGGATAATTGCGCTATCGGCAAAGTCGTTGGCATGGGCCGCGCAATCGCCGATGGCGTAAATGTCATCGAGGGTGGTGCGGCAGAAAACATCCACATCGACCCCGTTTGAACCGGCGGCTCCTGCGGCTATCAAGGGCGCGACTGCGGGCACAATTCCGATCCCGACAATCACCATGTCGCAGTCGATGACGGTGCCATCGTCCAGCTCCACGCCTGTCACGCGGCCGTCTTCTCCCACAACGGAGCTGACACCGGTTGAAACTCGAACGTCTACCCCTTGGCGCCTGTGTTCGGCTTCGTAAAAGCGCGACAATTCTTCGCCCGCAACCCGTGCCAGTACCCGGTCCTGCATCTCTAGAACGGTTACCTCGCAACCCAGCTTGCGCAGCACAGCGGCAGCCTCAAGACCGATGTAGCCGCCACCGATAACAACAGCTTTCTTCGCGCCCGCTTCCAACGCCGCCATCATGGCATCAGCATCGCGTTTGTCGCGCACGTAGTGGATGCCTTTGAGGTTCGCACCTGGCAGGCCCAACCGGCGAGGATCAGCACCGGCTGCCCAAATAAGCTTGCGATAGCCAATGATCGAACCGTCAGACAGCGTCAGCGTGTGCGCCATCCAGTCAATATCGCTGACCCCACTTCCCAACCGCAATTCGATGCCTTTGTCGGCCCAGAATTTCTCAGGACGGATCATTATCCGCTCAAACGTTTTGTCTCCGGCAAGGTATTCCTTGGACAAAGGCGGGCGCTCATAAGGCGGCACGGCGTCGCGCCCGATCATCATGATCGTGCCCTCGTGCCCTTTTTGCCGCAAAGCGATGGCGGCCTGTGCGCCGCCATGGCCAGTTCCGACGATTACGACATCAGCCGCAGACGATGGTGTGCCTTGTCCATTCATGGCGCCAAGGCTTTCCGAAAAACTCTCCTCGCGTCAAGCGTGAAGCGGGTTCTATCGATCCAGCAAATTGCGCGCTTGGCTCGCAATTTGGGCTAGCATTGCGGGCGCAACGGGCGGGCTGGATTGGGCGCGGGCAACCATTGCTTTAAATTGAGCGACGGCGGTTTCATTACGCCCTGCCCAATCGGCGATCGCGCTCTGCGGATCGTCTTTGCCGGATTTGCGGCGCATAAGCTGACGCAGGAAGTCCAGCCGCATATGTTGGAAATCACGGGCCAGGCCATCAACAAGAAGCCGTTCCCAAATATCGGATGGCGACATATGCGCCGCGGTACCTTGAGCCCAATCGAGCCCAATGCGTTCGCCAATATTGATAAAGGCGCGGGCAACTTGAGCAGGATCAGTTTTGGTAGACAGCGCAAGCTCGGCCAAGCCGATCGATCCGTCATAGTCGAACAGAGCCACGACCCTGTTAGCCAGCGCATCTGGTGCACCCTTCTCAACAAACTCGCCGCGCAATGCCGCCGAACGTTCGCGCGTTTCGCCAGATATGAGATCACCGCGCGCCTGGGATAGCGCTGCTACACCCGCGCCCAATGTTTCAATCATTGCGCTCGCTTCGACGCGGCCCGCTGCGGTGCGCAGAACATCGGACATCAAATTGCCGACCGCCGCGGCCAGCCTGTCGAGCAGGAACAGCCGCGCTGTCTCACTCATTTTGTGATTGTCGATGTCGAGCCACAATGTCTTGAGGTCAAACAGGCGCTCCACAACGATGAAGGCGGCGGCCACATCGGCCAATCCAACGCCTTCTTCCTCGGGCAGTTCAAAGGCGTGGATGAGACCAATCCGGTTAACGATCCGGTTGGCAAGGTCGGTCGCGACGAGTTCGCGCCTTAGTCGGTGGTCCAGAATCTGCGCCTTATAAGCCTTTTGCATCGGCCCCGGGAACATGTTGGTCAGATTGCTCACCAACATCGGATCATCGGGCAAACCGCTTGCTTCGATCGCATCTTGCAACGCCAATTTTGCTGACGATAGCAGGACGGCAAGTTCGGGCCGAGTTAAGCCGCGCCCATCCGCTGCACGCCGCGCATAGGTATCCGCATCGGCAAGGCCTTCGGTGCGGCGGTCAAGGGCATCCATCTCTTCCAGCTGTTCAATCAAACGGATGAACGATGCCGTGGCATCCGGCCCGCCTGTTTCCGCAATGGACAGCGCCAGCGCTTGCAGACGGTTGTCCTCAAGCACTATTTCGGCAACCTCATCGGTCATCTTTGCGAGCAGATTGTTGCGCTTCGTTTCAGAGAGCGACCCGTCGCGGGTTGCAGCCGCCAGAGCGATTTTGATGTTCACTTCATTATCCGAACAATCGACCCCTGCGGAATTGTCGATAAAGTCGGTGTTGATCCGCCCTCCGCCCAGTGAATAGGCGATGCGAGCGGCCTGTGTGATCCCCAGATTGGCGCCTTCGCCAATCGCCGCAGCGCGAACCTCGCTGGCATTCACGCGCAGTGCGTCGTTGGCTGGATCACCGACGTCCAAATGGCTTTCGGTTTCGGCTTTGATATAGGTGCCAATCCCGCCGAACCAGATGAGATCCACTTGCGCCTTAAGGATCGCGCTGACCAATGCATCAGGTTCAATCTCTTTGCTTTCGATGCCCAGCAATTCGCGCGCTTTTTTCGAAAGCTTGATCCGTTTGAGATCGCGGGAATAGACCCCGCCGCCTTTTGAGATCAGATCAGATTTGTAATCTTCCCAGCTGGACCTTGGCAAATCGAAAAGGCGCTGACGCTCTTTCCAACTGGCCGCCGGGTCGGGATCGGGATCAATGAAGATGTGGCGATGGTCGAACGCGGCGACGACTTTGATCGCTTTGGAAAGCAGCATGCCGTTGCCAAACACGTCGCCCGACATATCGCCGCATCCGACCACGCGGATGCTGTCGCGCTGCACGTCTGTTCCCATTTCGAGGAAGTGACGTTGAACGCTGACCCATGCGCCGCGGGCGGTGATACCCATCGCCTTATGATCGTAACCGTTGGACCCGCCACTGGCGAAGGCATCGTCGAGCCAAAAGCCGGCTTTCTCCGCGATGCCATTGGCAACGTCAGAAAAGCGTGCGGTGCCTTTGTCGGCGGCGACGACGAAATACGGATCTTCACCGTCAAGGATCGTCACGCCTTCCGGGTGAACGACTTTGCCACCAACGATATTGTCTGTGACAGACAAAAGCGTGCGGATGAAAACCTCGTAACTGGCTTGCCCTTCGGCGGCCCACGCATCGCGGTCGATAGCGGGAGAGGGGAGTTGTTTAGGGTAGAAGCCGCCCTTCGCGCCGCTTGGGACAATCACAGCGTTTTTGACCTTTTGCGCTTTCATCAGGCCAAGGATTTCGGTGCGGAAATCGTCGCGCCGGTCGGACCAGCGAAGCCCGCCCCGCGCCACAGCGCCGGAGCGCAAGTGAATGCCTTCCACGCGGCGTGAATAGACGAAAATCTCGCGCCACGGCACTGGCTTTGGCAAATTCGGGACGAGGTCAGAATCGATCTTAAACGCCAGCGCCTCTTCGGCAGCGGGTGCGAACGCATTGGTGCGCAAGATCGCGTCGATCACAGCGCGATAAAGGCGCAGCAACCTGTCGTCATTGATCGCCGAAACCTTCGCCAGACCGCGCCCAAACGCCGAAGTTGCAGCGGCAATCGCCGCTTCTCGGTCGCCTTTAAAGAGGGGGTCATGTCTGGCAACGAACAGGTCAATCATCGCCTGCGTCACACCCGGTGCACGGCGCAAGGCGTCGACCACGGTGTAAATTGTGAAACCCATCCCGGTTTGACGCAAATATCGGTATATTGCGCGCAACCAAACGGCCTGTTCCGCGCCCAGTCCTGTGCCTACGACAAGTCTGTTGAATGGATCATCCTCGGACTGTCCATTAAGCACAGCAGCAATCGCATTTTCGATCGGCCCAACTCGTTCCAACAAAGCACCTTTGTCGGTGCCTGGAGGCAAGTCGATGGTAAATTCGTGGATCGTGCCCAGCTTTCCATCATCAAGGCGCGTGGGCATTTCGGCGAGCACCCGGAAGCCAAAGTTCTCCAGCGCCGGCACCGCATCAGACAACGGCATTGTGCCGGTTGCATGATAAATCTTGAGCCGCAGATCGCCGATGGGATCATTCGCCAAAGTGTAGAGGCGGCATGACCGTGCGTCGGGGTCGTCACCCATGGCAATGCTGCGCATTTGCACGATGTCGAGCGCGGCCTCTGATGCGCCGTATCGGGCCCGGTATCCGGCAGGAAATGCGCCTGCGTATTTGAGCGCAATGGCGGGCACACGGGCGCTTTCGTCGAATTGTGCGAGATGCGATTCGACGGCCTCGTTCCAGCCTTTGAGAAGATCGATCAGCTCGCCTTCGATCTTGGCCGCATCAGGCATTTCAACGGTCGTCCGCGAATCAAGCAGGAACTGCAGCATCGCCAAAGTGCTGCCTTCAACCTCAAGGCTCCAGCTGAGCAAGTCGACGCCTGTTGTTTGTGTCAGCAGGTCTTGAATCTGTAAGCGGACATCGGTCGACAAATAGTCGCGCGGCAACCAAACAAAGGCGAAGACATGGCGTTCCAGCGCCGATTGCACGAGAATCAAACGCGGGCGCGGGCGATCAACGAGGCTCATCATTGCCGTCGCCAACCGTTCGATATCTTGGGTTGCGAAGGAAGTCAGCAGATCGTGCGGTAGTGACGTAAAGGCGTGGACGAGCGCTTTGCCCGCGTGCCCAGCGGGATCAAAGCCGAGGGCGGTGGTGATATCGGTCAAAACCTTGCGAAGCATCGGCACGTCGCCGGGCGGCGTGCCCAATCCCGCGCTGGTCCAAACCCCGGCGTGAACCGAAAGAGCGGTGACTTTGCCGCCTTCGCGGACCGGAACAATAAACAGGTCGAGCGGCGCCCGCCGGTGAACGGTGGATAGGCGGTTCGCTTTGATCACCAAAAGATCGCGAACTTTTCCATCTGAGTCCGTTCCTTCAAACCAGTCAAAGGCGCGATCAAAGGATGCATCGGCAAGGATTTGACGCGCGCTCTTGCGGCAGATGCCGAGCACGTTTTTTTCGTCACCTGCGCGCGTGCGAGTGACGTGGCCGAGCTGAGTTAGCATGCCATCATTAAGCCAGTGCAGCAGAGCGCCGCTTTCGCTGTCTGATGGCGCGATGCCGCTCGCATCTTTGTCCAAACACCCTCGCATCTTGGGCCAATCGGTCACAGCTGCGCGAACATCGCCCAGTGTAACGCGCAATTGCGCCACAAGTTCGCGCCGATGCTTGGCGTCGATCCGAGGGGTCTCGATATAGATCATCGATTCATTGGCGCCGGACCTGCCCTTTTTCGAGAGGCCGACTAGCACGCCGTCGTCATCGCGATCTGCTGTGACGACGGGGTGGATCAATTGATCGATGCTAAGGTTCGAAGCGGAGATTGCGGCGGCAATCGAATCGACCAAGAATGGCATATCGTCATTGACGATCGCGATGCGCAGGCGGCGTTCGCCGGTGTCCGACTCAATCTTTACGGCAGAACGCGACGGGGCACGCTTTTCCGCGGCGCTCAAAAGGAACCGCGCAGCATCGTCTAAAGCGTTGCTGTCCAATGGGGCATCACCCGGCAGGATTGCCGCAGTCACGTGCTTTTTCAGCTCTTTGAGCAGGGTCTGTGCCTTGGCTGTTTTCGCTGCCGACGTTTTTCCGGTTTCCGCGCTCATCGCCTTTGTGCTCCTGGCATCCTGCACCCGGGCCGCTGCAATTGTGCGGCGTAATTTTATTATACCGGGTTATTTTTATCGTGCACAGAGCAATACAAGAATTAAGCACCAAGGCGCAAGCAGGATCGCTCCTTTTGGCAATTTAGGCGGTGCAATAGTTGAACCGATTATGCGGCCACATTGGCGCAAGCTTCGATTGTCAGCTCCATCGATCGCAAACGCGCTTCGGGATCAAAGGTCGATCCGCACAATATGATCTCATCGGCTCCGGTGCGTTTTACAAAAGCGTCGATGTCACCGCGCACGTTTTGCGGTGTTCCGACGGCTGCTGCTTGACCCAAATGGTCCAGCATTGCGCGCGCCGGTGCTGGTAGGGTCGCGGTGTAATCTGCGATGGGCGGTGGCAGTTTGCCCGGATTGCCGGTGCGCAGCGCGACAAAACTTTGCTGTTGGCTGGATGCGAGAGTTTGCGCGTCTTTGTCTGTGTCGGCTGCAAAAACGTTCATCGCGACCATGGTGTATGGCTTTTCCAAAGCCGCAGATGGCTGAAAATCGCGCCGATACAAAGCCAATGCAGCGTCCAAATGGTCGGGAGCAAAATGCGCGGCAAAGGCGTAAGGCATGCCCAGCTTCGCCGCCAATTGCGCTCCGAATAGGCTGGAGCCGAGCATCCACAATTCGACATTTGCGCCCAAACCCGGTGTCGCGGTTACCGGTAGTTCAACATCGCCGGTCAAGAGCGCGCGCAGTTCCGCGACATCTTGCGGGAAATATTCCGACGCTTGGGCTAAATTCTTGCGCAAGGCGCGTTGCAATTCAGGCCCCGCTCCGGGCGCACGGCCCAGTCCCAGATCGACGCGTCCGGGGAACAGCGCATCCAGCGTCCCGAATTGTTCGGCGATCTGGAAAGGCGTGTGGTTGGGCAGCATGATCCCGCCCGACCCGATCCGGATACGGCTGGTGGCGCCTCCAATATGAGCGAGAACAACTGACGTGGCTCCGCCCGCTATTCCTTCCATCGCATGATGTTCCGCCACCCAAAACCTCTCACACCCCAGCTCATCCGCCTTTTGCGCAAGCGCGGTGGCCGCAGCGAAGGCTTCGCTGAGCGTCGCTCCTTCGCGAACGGGGACTAAGTCGAGGACGGAAAATTTGGTCATGACGGCTCCTGCTCAGAAGCTTCTGCCCTTGGCTCTCCCAATTGCGCAAGGTAATCCTGCGCGGTTTGCGCCGCGAGGCTGTCTGGCTGAATGTTGATCACCGATTGCCAGCTTTGCCGCGCAGCCTCGTCGCGGCCCGATAGGACCGCGATCACGCCTGCCTCCAAACCAATCGCGCCTTCAAGCGGGGCAAGCTCGCCCGCTCGTTCAATTGCGGTCTGCGCCTCACCATAACGTTCCAAGCGCCGCAGCAAGGTCGCCTTTAGCAGCCAGCCCTCGGCATTATCGGGTTGAAGGCGGGTCGCATCGTCCAATTCGACCAAAGCGGCGCCGGACCGGTCCATTGCGACGTAAACCCGTGCCAGGTCGCTAGCGGCGATCGCCTGCAAAGGGGCGGAAGCCGATGCCTGCGCGTCGACCTTGGCTTGCTCTAGAATGGTAAGCGCGCGTGCGGGATCCCCGCTGGCGAAAGCCGCGTTGCCCGCCATTGTGCCAAACCGCGCCCGGACGCGGGGCTCATCTTCGGGGCTTTCATCGCGGGCGGCGCTAAAGGCGATAATTGCATCCTCCCAGCGGCCCAGTTCTGTCGCCGCCAGCCCAAGGCAATGGTTGGCCAGCACGCGCTCCGCCCCATAGGATGCGTTGCGGCGGATTTGCGCCATTGTGTGCGCGCGTGATGCGTCGTCAGATAAGCGGTCAAGGCAATCGGATAACCAAGCGGCCGCCGGATCGGCAATCGGTTCGGCAGGGTATTCGCGCGGCTGCCGGTCGCGCAATTCGGCATGGCCATCGGTCTGCAAAGGGCCGGCCGGGTTGGGGCCAACTTGCGAAGCCAAAATTATGGCCGGGGCGACAAGCGAAGAGACAATCATCAAAGCGGCATTTCCGTCAGTAAAAGCTATCCACCGTAGCTTGTAACAGCGCGATATCACCATCGCGCGAAAGCCGGTGATCGCCGTCCTTTACCAACGTGACCTGTACATTGTCCGAACGCAAAGCCTCCGCCAGTTTCAGACTTGTTTGCCACGGAACATCCGGGTCGCATTGTCCATGGAGCAGACGCACGGGGCAATGGATAGGAATAGCGCTATCCAGCCGCAATTGGCCCTCAGCATCGGCGAAGAAGCCGGGGTGTGTTGGCGTCGGCTCGGGGCCATAAGGGTTGTCTTGGTAAAGTATGTCGCCAGCGGCCAAGGCCGCGCGTTGAATGTCGCTATACCCCCAGCGGACGAAATCGGGCGCGGCGGCGATGCCAATCATTCCGGAAAGCTGATCCCCGAGCCCCTCGGCAACAAGCAACATGAGCCATCCGCCCATTGAAGAGCCTGCAAGCACAATCGGCCCGTCAGCTTCCGCTGCAATCACGGACAACACTTCCGCGCGCCAACGTGAAAGAGTGCCGTCTGCAAAGTCACCCGAACTGGCGCCGCAGCCGGAGTAATCGAGCAGCAAGCATGCGCGCCCTGCGGTTTGCGCGGCGTCAAACATCGCCGTCGCCTTTCCACCCGACATGTCGGACATATAGCCGGGCAGGAAGACAAGCGTGGGCCCGTCACCTGCGACATGGCGAAAGGCGATTTGGCGGCCATCGGGCATTGCATGAAGGCGAAGATCGGTCATGGGAGCCTTTTGCCCGCTTGGGATACGGATGCGCAAGGTTTTGCGCTGTTCTTGTCTTATTCACGCAATGCGTGCGAGGTAGCAGGCGCCATGATCAAAACCGACACACCCGCTCCGCCTTCTCCCTCGAGCACCTCCGTTTCGCGCCGCGGCGTGTTCGCGCTCGCCGGGGCATCTGCTGCCATTGCCGCCACACCGGCCAGCGCGCGCGGTTTCGGCAGCGGTTTCACTCACAGTGTCGCCAGCGGTGAGCCGCAGTCCGGCAGCGTATTGCTCTGGACCCGATACGTTGCAGACGGCGAAACCACGTTGGATTGGCAGGTCAGTGAAAGCGCCGAGTTCACCAGCATAGTATCCGAAGGGCAGGTGAAAGCTTCCTCTAACACCGATTTCTGCGCCAAGACAGTCGCAGGCGGCCTGAGCCCGGATCGCTGGTATTTCTTTCGCTTTGTCGCGCCCGATGGCACGATCTCTCCCATGGGCAGGACGCGCACTTTGCCCCAAGGCCCCGCGCAGAAATTCCGCATCGCTGTGTTTTCCTGCGCGAATTTCGGCTTTGGCTATTTCAACGCCTATGCCCACGCGGCGCAGGCCAATGATGCTGATCTGGCGGTGCATTTGGGCGATTACATTTACGAATATGGCGGGGGCACATATCCATCCGCCGGACAGCGTCACCCGGACCGGATGATCGCGCCAGAAACAGAGATTCTTACGCTCGCCGATTACCGGCTTCGCTATGCCACCTACCGTGCGGATACCGATTTGCAGCGGTTGCATCAGGTTTTGCCAATGATTGCGGTGTGGGACGATCACGAAACCGCCAATGACAGCTGGAAAGACGGCGCACAGAACCATCAGAGCGACACCGAAGGCGAATGGGAGATCCGCAAGGAGATTGCAAAACGGGTCTACCGCGAATGGATGCCCGTTTCGGATGAGCCCTACGCCGCCTATGACGTGGGCGATTTGGCGACATTGTTCCGTATCGACACACGGATCGAAGGGCGCGAAGAACAGTTCAGCGTCGGCAAGGTGATAGAAGGCAAGGAAGATCCGGCGGCGATGGTCGCTGCCTTGACCGAATTTCGCGACACTGAATATGCCGATCCAGACCGGCAGATATTGGGCGCGGCGCAAGAGACATGGCTCGTCGACGGGCTAGCATCATCGACCGCGCGCGGCGCGACGTGGCAGGTGCTTGTGCAGCAAGTGCTTATCGGGAAACTCAAATCACCACCTGCACTACTCGACCTGCTTGGCGGCAATGTTCCGGAATTTATTCGCCGCCGGTTGCAAGCAAGCGCGCTGGCCAGCCAGGCGGGCCTGCCTTTGAATATGGATGCATGGGACGGGTATCCGGCTGCGCGCGACCGCTTGTTTAAAGGGGCGCTGGAAGCCGATGCCAACCTGCTGGTGCTGGCCGGTGACACGCACAACGGCTGGGCGTTTGACCTGTCGCATGAGGGAGAGCCGGTTGGGATTGAGCTCGGCGTATGCTCGGTTAGCTCACCCGGTTTTGAAACCTATCTTTCCATGGTTCCGCCCGAGCAGATGGCGGCTCTGGTGGTTGAGGCGAACGATGAGCTCAAATGGGCGGACACATCACAGCGCGGTTATATGGTGATTGAATTGACGCCGACCCGCGCGACCACTGAATACCGCTTCACCAGCGGTATTCGGCAGCGGTCGACCCAGCTTGCTGGGACCAAAGTGATCACCAGCGAGGCCGGGTCGAAGACGCTGTCTGTTTAGGGGTTGACCGGCTTCAATCGCGGCTGAAGATTTCTTCAATCGGCAGATCGAACACTTCGGAGATTGAGAAGGCGAGCGGGAGGGACGGATCATAACGCCCTTTCTCAATCGCATTCACGCTTTGGCGGCTAACGCCCAATCGCTCGGCCAGATCTTGCTGGCTCCAATCTCGCTCCGCGCGCAGGACTTTGAGGCGGTTGTTCATACCGCCCCCCATGTGCCGTATTGAATGCGGTTGAAGACGGCTCCGACACCCAGGCCAAAGAACCAGATGATCGCAAACCAATAGGCATCGACATGCGGCGCGATGTCCGCCGCTTCAAGGAAGCCCCAAACCGAAGCCGACGTCAAAGCCAATCCTGATGCAATAAGCGATTGCCGAATGATCAGCATCCGCATGAATTCGTCCTGTTCTTCAACAATCAAGCGGCCGATGGCCCAGAAAATCCCTGAGACCGCGAGGCCAGGCAGGACCCCGATCATCACGCGCACGGCAAATGGCAGTTCAACCTCTTGATCGAGGAATGTCATCAGCGCGAAAGTGGCGAGGTAAAGCGAAGAAAATATCGCCACTCGCTTGATATAACGCCTTTGAGCCTCGCCGGCCGCGAGGCAGCTGCCGTTTGCCGCTTGGCCGCGGTTCACCACGGCTGCGACAATGCCTATCATCGTGATCGCAGGCGCAATGAGCAAGATCATCAACGCGGCCTTGTTTTCAACCGCGCCAGTGGTCGCCAATACAGCCACCATGGCTAAGCTCGCAGCGGTCAGCCCGAGCCAAAACCACAGGCTCCGCCCCAGAAATGTGCCCTTGTTTTGCGATTGCGCGTTCATTGCAAACACCCCCGCCCGCAGCCCGAAGTCTCCTGAAGCGCACCCCAAGCCGCGCCCGATAGGCCGCCGACAATTCCGAAACTTGCGCCTTGGTTCAGGCCAAGGATCACGGTCACGATGGCCGCTGCGATGATGATTGCCGCCCAAAGCAGCGCTTTAATCCGATAGGTCATTAGTAAAGCTCCCTTTCAACTATGGAAAGCACACTTGTCATTGATTCGCGACAATGTCAAGCACACTTTCCAAAATGGAGTGAGACCTTTCCTTGCAGTGGCCTTTCATATCGGCCCGCCCACCCCATATGATCCCGGCATAAAAACCGATTTCCCGCTTCAAGCGCGCTGATGCTTGTGCCATGGGCAACGCTTAGACATCTGGACCCAGACATTTGGGGCAAGACACTTGGATATTTTGAATGACTGAACTGCTCAAAATCAGCCTGCCCGATGGCACGTCCCGCGAAATGGAGCGCGGCAGCACCCCTGCCGATGTGGCGATGGCAATTGGTCCGGGTCTGGCAAAGGCGGCGCTGGCGGCGCGCGTGAATGGTGAAGTGCGCGATTTGGGCCGCCCGTTTGAAGGGGACGCTCAACTTGAGCTGATCACCGCGCGGGATGAGGCCGATGCGCTTGAGCTGGTGCGGCATGATTATGCGCATATTCTGGCAGAGGCGGTGCAGGCGCTCTTTCCAGGAACGCAGATCACCTTTGGTCCGGCGACCGATGATGGGTTCTATTATGACGTGATGGCTCCCGCCTCTCGCGAACCGTTCAGCATGGATGATCTGCCCGCGATCGAAGACAAAATGCGCGAGATTATCAAAGCGGACAAACCGCTGCGCCGCGAAGCGTGGTCGCGCGAAGATTTGATCGCGAAATGGGAAGCGGACGGCGAAGCGTTTAAGGCCGAATGGGCGAAGGAATTGCCGGGCGATGAAGATCTGACGGTCTATTGGTCGGGTGACGATTGGCTCGATATGTGCCGCGGCCCGCATTTGCCCTCAACCGGGAAACTTGATCCGGCCGCGTTTAAATTGATGCGCGTTGCCGGGGCCTATTGGCGCGGGGACCAACGCAACGCTCAGTTGACGCGGATTTACGGCACCGGCTGGCTCAATAAGAAACAGCTGAAACAACACCTCCACAACCTCGAAGAGGCGGGCAAGCGCGATCACCGCAAGCTGGGCAAGGAAATGGACCTTTTCCATCTTCAGGAAGAGGCCCATGGCAGCGTTTTCTGGCACCCCAAAGGGTATCGGATCTGGCGCGAGCTTGAGGCGTATATGCGCCGCAAGATGGACAAAGCCGAATACCGCGAAATCAAAACACCGCAGCTGATGGATGTGCGCCAATGGGAGCAATCGGGCCACTGGGGCAAATATGCCGAAAACATGTTTGCCGTGCCCGACATGGTGCCCGAAGTGGACGAAGCGGGCGATGGCCCGGCCAAACCCTCGGTTGAAAAAGACGCCGATTGGATGGCGATCAAGCCGATGAATTGCCCGGCGCACGTGCTGGTCTTTAAACAAGGGATCACATCCTATCGCGACCTGCCGATCCGGCTGGGCGAAATGGGTTGTTGTCACCGCAACGAACCGCACGGCGCGCTGCACGGCCTGATGCGGGTGCGTCAATTCACGCAGGATGATGCGCATATTTTCTGCACCGAGAGCCAAGTGGTCGAAGAAGTTCGCGCGTTCTGCGAGCTCGCCAACAGCGTCTACAATGATTTCGGCTTCACCTATGATGTGAAACTCGCGCTGCGCCCGGAAAAGCGGTTCGGTTCCGAAGCCGATTGGGACAAGGCCGAGCAGGAATTGCGCGACGCCGTGGCCGAAGCGGGCATGGCGAATGAAGAGTATGGCTGGGAAGAATTGCCCGGCGAAGGCGCGTTTTATGCGCCGAAGCTGGAATGGCATTTGACCGATGCGATTGGCCGGACATGGCAGGTTGGCACGATCCAAGGCGACCGGGTTTTGCCTGATCGTCTTGATGCGACCTATGTGGGCGAAGACGGCGGCCGCCACCGTCCCGTCATGCTGCACCGGGCGATCTTTGGGTCTTATGAGCGCTTTATAGGCATTTTGATCGAGCATTACGCGGGGCGCCTGCCCGTGTGGCTTGCCCCGGTTCAGGCGGTTGTCGCTCCGATTGTCTCTGACATTGACGGATACGCTCTGGAGGTTGAGGCCAAGCTCAAAGCGGCGGGCATTCGAGTGGAAAGCGATCTGCGCAACGAAAAGATCAATTACAAAGTGCGCGAACATTCGCTGGCGAAGGTTCCGCATCTGCTTGTCGTGGGTAAGCGCGAGGCCGAAGAGGGCAGCGTAGCGATCCGCACTTTGGGCGAAAAGGATCAGCAGGTGATGCCTCTGGATGAAGCGATCGCGATGCTGACGCTGGCGGCGACCCCGCCAGATTTGCGTCCTGAGACCGCCGCCTAAACCGCGCATTATATGGAAGCTTTAACCGGGTTCACCGCACTGCAGATTGCGGCAGCGCTGGCTGCCACATTTGCGTCTGCATTTGTGCGCGGGCTCACCGGATTTGGAATGGCGATCCTGCTCGTGCCGGTGCTGGCGCTGGCAATGCTGCCGCTTGAGGCGGTGCTCATCACCAATTTTCTCGGCGTCTTTATCGGCCTAAGCGAAATCCGAAGACTGGTGCGCGATGCGGAACGGTCGGCATGGGCGATTTGCGCGATGGTTGTGCTGGCGACGCCTGCGGGGCTCTATTTGCTGACCGTGACGGGTCCCGATTTGGCCCGCTTGATCATTGCGCTTGTGGCGCTTTCGGCCTTTGCGATCATCCTATTCCCGCGGCAGAGCGATATTGTTCACGGCCCCGTGACCACAGGCGGGGTTGGCGTCATCAGCGGCTTGCTTACTGGATTTGCGGGCATGCCGGGGCCGCCGGTCGTGCCGTATTATGTCGTGCGCGACTTACCCCGATCGGTCGTGACGGCATCGATGCTGCTCATCTTTACAGTTGCAGCGGCGACTGGGTTGGCAGCTGGCGCGGCATTTGGCGAAGTCGATTGGCGCCTTTGCGGATTGGCGCTGGCGCTCTTCCCGGCGGTGTTGATTGGCAATTGGGTGGGCGCAAAAGTATCAGGACGGGTTAGCGATCCGGTCTGGCGCGTCTGTGTCGGAACGGTTTTGGCAGGCGCGGCTTTGGCGGCGCTGTACCGATTGCTCTAGGTTTTTAGAGCGGGAGCGGCTGTCCGGCCAAAATCAAAGCCGCGCCGCTGGCCAGCACAATCGCGCTGCTGGCGATGCTCTGGTAATATGTCCGCGCTTCGGCGAGGAAGTCACGGGAAATGGCGGCTGCTTTGCTCATTCCTCCGTCCTCGCGGGAAATTCTTAAAGCTTCGTTAACACTGCGCCTGTGCGGACGGCATTTGCTGACTGGCGCAATGAAACCCGCCCCCTCCTGCAAGGACGGCGTCACCGGGCAAGCCAACGGTCGGGCGGTCTGGGAACAGTGCCGCGATTGCGGCAACGCCTGCCTCGTCATGGGGCGAGCCGAAGGTCGGGACCACAACCAGATGGGATGTTATCGCGAAGTTGACGTAGCTTGCTGGCTCGATCTCTCCATCGCGCATGATGAGGCCGGGTGAAGGGATGGTCACCACCTCAACACCGAACGCCTGAGCGCGGCGGCGCGCATCGTCATAGATTGCGGCGTTGGGATCATCAGGGCCGGTCGCTTCGGGAACCACCAGACGGTTCGGCCCGACAAACCGCGCAAGGTTGTCGACGTGGCCATCGGTGTGGTCGTTCACCAACCCATCGCCGAGCCAAAGCACTCGGTCAAAACCAAGCATCTGTGTCAGCTCCGCCTCAATCTGGGCGCGCGACATGCCGGGATTGCGATTGGGATTAAGGAGGCATTGCTCAGTGGTCGCGGCGAGGCCAGTCCCATCGCTGTCGAGCGCGCCGCCTTCGAGGATCATCGGCGATACTACGGCTGGCAACCCGGTGCTGCGCGCCAAATCGCGGCCAATGCTTTCATCGCCCGGCATCACATATTTGCCGCCCCAACCGTTAAAGCCAAAGCGCCGAGCCTCCGGACCATCATCGCCGCCAATTATCAAAGGTGCGGTGTCGCGCAGCCAGATATCGCCGTACACCTGCCGCTCTAAAATGACGGCTTCGCTCACCAATTCGCGCGCCCGCGCTGCATTTGCGTCATCGCGCACAAGCAGCCGCACCGCCTGCCCGCTGTCGGCTACCGCATTGGCAAAAGCGGCGATCTGTTCTTGAGCCCGCGCGAGATATCCCGGCCATTCCTCGGCCAGATGCGGGAAGCCGATCCACAGCCAGTCCTGCGGTGCCCATTCTGGGGGCATGAGGACTGCCATGGATCGGCTTTCGTTCCGCTAGGTCGGTCTAAGTCGCTTTAGGTGCGGCTCAGCAACCGCTATCCGAGTTGGCGCAGCTTTCATCACGAACGCCGCGGAATTCATCGCCTTCGTTCCAATTGGGCCAGCTTTCGCTCATCGCCATCATCCGGCCCAAACGGTACATCAGCTGAAGATCGGCCATCACGCCGGACCAATCCCAGTTTTCGTCAAACTCATCCTTTGGACCGTGATAACGGTTGTCGCGGTAGTCTTTTGACACCGCTTCGCCCGCCTCGCGGCCGCCTTCGATCAGGTCTTCACCGCCATCGACATACAGCATGGGAACGCCTTCTTTGGCGAATGCGAAGTGGTCGGAGCGGTAATAGTACCCGGCCTCTGGACTGGGGTTCGGAGTGGCAACGCGCCCGTCCGCAACAAGAGCCGCTTCAAGGAACAAGTCGAGCTGTGATTTACCCGGACCAACCACAGTCACATCGCGCGATGGGCCAGCGACCAAGAACGCATCCATATTGACCCCGCCAACAGTCTGATTGAGCGGAAAGATCGGATTGGCCGCGTAATAATACGCGCCAAGCAGGCCGGACTCCTCAGCCGTTACAGCAAGGAAGACCAAGCTGCGGCTTGGTGCGCCCGCTTTGCTGTGCGCTTCGGCCAATGCGACCAAGGCCGCTGTGCCGGTCGCGTTGTCGACCGCACCGTTGCAGATGTCGTCGCCATCTGCGGCGGGAGGGTTGCACGTCCCGAGGTGATCCCAGTGTGCGGTGTGAAGCACATATTCATCCGGCGCTTCGCTGCCTGGCAGCACGCCAATGACGTTTTGCGAAGAGAAGCTGCGGAAGGTGTTTTGAAAGCTGGTCGAGGCTGTCATGCCCAGTTCAACCGCAGCGAAATCTTCGGTCTTCGCTGCCGCTGTCAATGCATCCAAGTCCTGTCCAGCCGCGCTCAAAAACTCGCGGGCGACTTCTTTTTGAACCCAGCCATTGAGCAATGTCATCGCCGGAGCGTTTTCGCCCCGCTGAGGGTAAGCTTGCGGTCCGCCCCAAGAGCTTTCGACCACATTCCAGCCATAGCTTGCAGGATCGGTATCATGGACGATCAAAGCGCCAGCCGCGCCTTGGCGGGCTGCTTCTTCGTATTTGTACGTCCAGCGGCCATAATAGGTCATGGCCTTGCCGTTGAAGGTTCCGTCCAGCCCTTCGGTTTCCCAATCGGGATCATTGACAAGGATAACCACGGTTTTGCCGGTGACATCGACGCCTTCGTAATCGTTCCATCCGCGCTCTGGCGCGTTGATGCCGTATCCGACAAAGACCAATTCGCTGTTCGCCAATTGTGTTTGCGCGTCTTCGCGGTAGGTCACGCCGGTCCATTCGCTGCCGTAATCATAGGCAAGGTCGGTTTCGCCATTGGTGATGGTCAGAGGAGCAAAATTGTTGCCGGTTATCTCAACCAAAGGCACTTCTTGAACCCAGCTGTCGCCGTTGCCCGGCTGAAGTCCGGCGGCTTCGAAACGCTCGGTTAGGAGCGCCACGGTTAGCTCTTCGCCTTCGGTCCCCGGCATCCGGCCGCCAAATTCGTCTGCTGACAATTGGCGCGTGATGTCGACCATTGTCGCTTCGGAAATGTCGCCCGGTTCCACTTCGGGAATATTGAGCGCGAAGTCAGGTGAGCTGGAAATGCCCATCTCTTCGCATGCGGAAAGAGCGAGCGCCCCCGCAGCCAAGCCAGTCAGAGCAATTGCGCGTTTGATCATTGAGACGTCCTCATTAACACTGATATTGTGGGCCTCTTTGCAGCAGCTTCGCTGTGCTCGCAAGTCAGATGGCTTGCAGGCAAAGCGGAGCCAAGCCAAAGGTGGCGGCGATGGATCAGGAACGCAGCACCGAATTGTCGGCGGATTTGCCAAAGGAATTTACCGCGGCATTGGCGCGCGCTCGCGGCCACGCTCCGTTTCTGGCGCGCGCTTTAGACCGGCAACCTGATCTGGCCGCGCTGTTGGCGCAGGGCGATGGCGATGCTGCGCTGCGCTGGGCAAGCGAACAGGGCAGGCATGATGATGTTGCGATTGGCCTTAGACGCCACCGACTGGCGCTGGCGACTGCATTGGCTGTTGGCGATTTGGCCGGTGCATTTGGGTTGGCCAAAGTGGTTGAGGAACTGACTGCATTCGCTGATTATGCATTGGATACAGCCATCCGCGCCGCGATTGAAGAGCGAACCGGGGAGAACCGCGCCGATGGAATGATCGCGCTCGCTCTGGGAAAACAGGGCGCAGGAGAACTCAATTACTCCTCCGACATTGATCCCATCCTGTTGTACGATCCGGAAACCTTGCCCCGCCGTTCGAGCGACGACCCCGGCGAAGCGGCGCAGCGATATGCGCGGCGGGTGGTCAAATTGCTCTCTGACAATACGGCAGAGGGCTATGTCCTGCGCGTCGATCTGCGCCTGCGACCAGCCGCTGAGATCAGCCCGCTTGCTGTGCCGCGCGGGTCGGCTCTTGCGCATTACCAAGGGCAGGCGCTGGCTTGGGAGCGCGCTGCGTTCATCCGCGCGCGCGCTGCGTCAGGGGATATTGCCGCGGGGGAAGCGTTCCTTGATGAAATCGCACCTTTTGTATGGCGCCAGGCGCTCGACTTTGGCGCGATTGAGGAAATTCGCGCGCTGACCCTGCGGATTCGTGAAAGCCATGATGGGCCGCAACAGCCGGGGCCGGGATTTGATGTAAAGCGCGGGCGCGGGGGCATTCGAGAGATCGAGTTTTTCGCCCAAACCCATCAGCTTATTCATGGGGGCCGCGATCCATCCTTGCGTGTTCGCGGAACGCGCGCGGCGCTCGAGGCGCTGGCACAGGCGGGCCGTATTGAGACAGACCACGCCCGAATTTTGGGCGAAGGTTATGACCGGCTGCGTGAGGTGGAGCACCGGTTGCAAATGGTCAACGACCGCCAAACGCACAGCCTGCCGGAGGACGATGCCTTGGACAATGTCGCGCGGCTAGACGGGATGGCGGATGGCGCGGCATTGGTGCAGGAGCTTTCCGAGCTGACTGAGAAAACGGGGCGGATCTACGAAGAGCTGATCGGGCAAGAAGAGCGCTCCGCCTCCGTTGCTGCGCCGCCAAGTGAGAGAGCGCAAAGCCTTGTTCAGTTGGGTTTTGAGGACGCTGACGCATTGGCAGCGCGGATCGCGGAATGGCGCGACGGGCGCTATGCTTCGATCCGAACTCCTCAGGCATTGGAAGCCTTTGACCGTTTGCTGCCCGCGCTGCTCGGTGCGTTTGCCCAAAGCGATGATCCTGCGCGCGCCGTAATCCGGTGGCAAAGCCTCTTGGAGCGCACTCAGTCCGCGATCACTCTGTTTCACCTCCTTGATGCACGGCCCAATATCTTGCACCGGTTGGTTGCGGCGCTCACGCTCTCGCCGCTGCTCGCCGATGAATTGGCGCGGCGGCCTGAATTGCTCGACGCACTGATCGAAAGCGAGCCGGTGGAACCTGCCTCAATGGTGGCCAGCAAGACCGAGCAAATGCGCAGTGGACCGGTGCGCGACGATTATGAGGCAAAGCTTGATTGCATTCGCCAAGTGACGAGTGAGACCCGCTTTACACTTGGCGTCAATTTGATCGAAGCGGAATATCCGCCGGCGGTCATTGGGGCGGCTTTGTCGGCAACGGCGGAGGCTGCGATTGCGGTCGCGGTGGAGGCAGCATCGCAAGAGTTTGCGCGGGTGCATGGACGAATTGAGGGCGGTGAACTGGTGGTTTTGGGCCTTGGCCGGTTGGGCGGCGGCGCGCTCACTCATGCTTCTGATCTTGATATTGTCTATCTGTTTACCGGAGATTTTTCGGCGCAATCGGATGGCAAACGGCCGCTCGGCGCCACGCTCTATTTCAACCGACTGGCCAGCCGCGTCAGCGCCGCCTTGTCCGTCCCCACGGCGCAGGGGGCATTGTATGAAGTGGACACACGGCTTCGGCCCCAAGGCAACCAAGGGCCGCTGGCTGTTTCGATAGAGGCATTCGCCAAGTATCAGCGCGAAACCGCGTGGACGTGGGAGCATATGGCGCTGACCCGCGCCCGGGTCTTGGCAGGATCGCGGGCTGCAAGAGTGGAGGTTGATGCGGTTATCGCTGAGGTGCTCCAAAGACCTCGGGAAGATCTAAAATTGCGCGCTGCCATTTTGGAGATGCGCGACGAGATGGCTAGGCACAAATCAGCTCGCGGCGATCTCGATGTAAAACTGCTGCGCGGCGGCTTGGTCGATATCGAGTTTTTGGCACATTATCTCCAATTGCGCGGCGCAGCGGAGTTTGCGCAATCAACTCCAGACGCACTCGCCCCCGATTTGATGACATCAATCAAGGCGATGGTTCAAACCGGCGTAATCCCAGATGACATTGCACCTGCCTATGGGTTGATGACCGATATGCTTGTCGCGGGACGCCTGCTGGCTCCAGATGGCAATCCGCCGCCGCCGGCCGCAGCGAAGGCGCTTGCGCAAGCCTGTCAGCGCGATAGCTACGCGGAACTGATGCGAGACCTTGCCGTTTGCAGGCAGAACGTTATCCGCCTTTGGGCCGAGATATTTGAACAGAAGTTGGAGATTTAGTGAGATGAGCAGCTTTCCTGTCGTGGGCGATGCGATGCCCGATATTGAAATGGGCACGCCCGAAGGCGGCACCGTCAAGCCCTCCGATTTCAAGGGACAAAAACTGGTCGTGTTCTTTTATCCCAAAGACAACACACCCGGCTGCACGACTGAGGCCAAGGACTTCACTGCACTCAAAGGTGATTTCGGCGCAGCAGGCGCGGTGCTGCTTGGCGTGAGTAAGGACAGCGCGAAAAAGCACCAGAATTTCATCGCAAAACACGATCTAACCACGCCGCTTGCGACCGATGCAGAAGAAGGCGGATTGTCCGACACGTTGGGCATTTGGACCGAGAAGAAGATGTACGGCAAAACCTATCTGGGCATGGTCCGCTCCACCTATCTGGTCGGTGCCGATGGAACGATCGCTCAAATTTGGAATAAGGTGAAAGTGAAGGGCCACGCTGAAGAAGTGCTGGCCGCGGCAAAAGCTCTTTAACCCCTGATGCAGTCAGTTTCATCCGCCATTCGCGCAGCATTGCTCACGGGAAGCCCGCGCGCCAAGTGTTTTGCCGCTCGTGATGCGGCGCGGCGCTGGCGCATGGGCCGGTTGGCCTTTGAATTTGATGAAACGATGCCGGATGCTCCCTCTTGGCCGGATGCGCCCGAGTTACTCGAACCCAAGCAGATGCCAAAGCGCGGCAAATTTGGATCGGAACGCGGGCGGATCGCGCTGTGGCATTCCTTGGCACATATTGAATTCGTCGCGATTGACCTCGCGCTTGATATGGCGGGACGTTTTGGCGCGGAAATGGGCGAGGAGTTTGTTTCAGACTTTCTCTATGTCGCGGCAGATGAGGCGATGCATTTCGCCTTGCTCGCGCGCAAACTGGAGAGTTTGGGCAGTCATTATGGCGCGCTCCCCGCACATGGCGGTTTGTGGCAGGCAGCTGATGAGACGCGGCATGACGTCGCAGCGCGCTTGGCTATTGTTCCGATGGTGCTTGAGGCGCGCGGTCTGGATGTGACCCCGGCAACGCTGGACCGGGTGAAAGCGGCCGGTGACGATCACGGGGCAAAAATACTTGCGCGTATTCTTGACGACGAGATCCGCCATGTCGGATTTGGCACCAAACACTTTTTGAAGGTTGCCGAGCGGGCCGGTTCGAATCCTGAAAACACGTGGAAATCCTTGGTTCGAACCCACTTTCGCGGGGCGGTTAAGCCGCCATTCAACGACTCAGCGCGTCTTGCAGCCGGTTTGTCGCGAGACTTTTACGAAGATGTTGCGAATTAAAGAATCGGGCCGATAACTCTTTTTACGTCGCCGGGAACGGGAGTTCTCAGCAACATGGTTGAAGCGTGAATTGGGGCGCAAATGTCCCGATCTCGAATTATAATCGCGCACACCACCACCAAGAATGGCGTGAAAGCCAGTCAGGACCGGGTCAGTATGTTTACGCTTCTAAAGCGTCCAGTTTCGAAGTTCGCCGCCGCATTTTGCGCTGCTGCGACTTTGCTCGCGGCTCACCCGGCTGCTGCGAATTCCTCTGCCAACGCCGCCGCTGCTGATATTGCGGAGCCCGTTCGCGAGGCATCTGGCGAAACTCTGGCTTCTGGTGATGTACGTTTTCGTGAATTGTTTGCGAGCTGGTCAGCGCTAGACAATGCCGCGCCGCAAGCGCCCGGTACGATCCCCACTATTATCGAACAGCCGACCATTTCTGTGCCGTCACGGATGCCGCTTGAAGGCGCGCGGATGAGCAGCGGTTATGGAATGCGCAATCACCCGGTTTTGCGCCAACGCCGCAGTCACAAGGGGGTTGATCTTGCTGCTCCCACTGGCACACCTGTTTACGCCACGGCCGACGGCCTGGTTGGCCGCGCCGATTGGTTTTCAAGTTACGGTCTGTACATCAGCATCGACCACGGCGCTGAACTCGAAACACGTTATGCTCACCTGTCCCGCCTTGCAGTGGCGGGAGGTGAACGGGTCCAAAAAGGCGACTTGATTGGTTACGTCGGTTCTACCGGCCGCTCTACCGGACCGCACCTCCATTATGAGGTCCGCGTTGATGGGGTTGCAGTCAATCCAATTCCATATATGGTGGAAACCGAAGAGCAGACCCGGATGGTTTCATCCGAGCCAGCGTCAGGTAGTGCGGATCTGCTGCCCGGACGCCGCCGAGTTGGAACTGCTGGCGGAGAGTAAGAGTCTCCTGCCAATAAGAGCTACCCGCCTGGAAGCGGGTCGGACATTGGAGAGGGTGTCCGAGTATAGGCGGCGGGTTTACCCGCCGCCTTTTTTCATCCCCTCATTCGCCGCTATTTTTGGCCAGACACTCTTAAAAATAGGGGTCTCATGATTTCCGCTTGAGTGCGCACCGCGCTGCGCTACTCTTTTCCCAAGAGAATTCAGATTGGCGCTGACTGCCTTTGAAGCAGGTCGGCGCTGACTGAAGAGGAGAGAGAAATGAGCATGCACCCCATCGCGCACGCCGCGAACCGCCCCGATCATCCCGCAATCATTATGGCCGGAAGCGGCAAGCAAATGACCTATGGCGAGATGGATGCCGCGGCGAACCGATTTTCCCAATTGCTGCGGGGACGGGGTTTTGCGCCTGATGATGCCTTTGCGGTCTTGCTTGAAAACCGGATGGAGTATTTCACGCTGGTCTGGGGGTCTCAGCGCTTTGGAACTCTGCTTGTGCCAATCTCGACCCGTCTGACCGCCCCGGAGATTTCCTATATTCTCAAAGATAGCGGCGCCAAACTGCTTATCACATCGCCGATGTTCGCCGATGTCACCGCCAAAATACGCCAGGATTGCCCCGATCTTGAGATTTTGATTGCCGATGGAGAGGGCGACACCAATTTTGCTGCGGCATTGGACAGCCATTCTGCTGAGCCCATTCCGGATCAACGCGCTGGTGCCAATATGCTTTACAGCTCCGGCACGACAGGCCGGCCCAAAGGCGTACGCCCCGCTCCACCCGAAGATCCCAATCCCCAAGCAATGATCCCCTTCCTGGGTCTTGCGACAATGGGCGCCGGGATGCCGACAGACGGCTCGATGGTCTATCTATCGCCAGCCCCGCTCTATCATGCCGCGCCGCTGGCCTGGTGCGCCGCCGCTCAGCGATTAGGCGGAACCGTTGTGGTGCTTGAGAAATTTGACCCTGAAGGCGCGCTTGCCACGATTGAGAAATACAAGATCACCGACAGTCAATGGGTTCCGACCCATTTCGTCCGTTTCTTAAAACTCGATCCGGCGATCCGCACCAAATACGATTTGTCTAGCCACAAGCGGGCTCTGCACGCTGCCGCACCATGCCCCGTCCCGATCAAACGTGAGATGATCGAATGGTGGGGGCCGATCGTAAACGAGTATTATGCCGGCAGCGAAGGGATCGGCATGACGATGGTGGGCTCTGCTGATTGGTTGGAGCATCCCGGGACCGTGGGCAAAGCAATCCACGGCACGTTGCATGTGTGCGGACCCGATGGCGAGGAAGTTGCACCGGGCGAAGACGGTCTCATCTATTTTGAAAACACGCTTTTGCCGACTTATCACAACGATCCAGAGAAAACCGCCGATGCGATGCACCCGAAAGGCTGGATGACGCTGGGCGATATTGGCCACGTTGATCCCGATGGCTTTGTTTTCCTCACCGATCGAAAGAGCCACATGATCATCTCAGGCGGAGTGAACATCTATCCGCAAGAGATAGAAAACCTCCTCATCACACACGACAAAGTCATGGATGCGGCGGTTATCGGGGCGCCTTGCCCGGACCTTGGCGAGAAAGTCGTTGCGGTGGTTCAGCCGATCGACATGGCAAACGCCGGTGATGAGTTTGAAGCGGAGCTGCGCGAATTTCTGGCTCCGTCGCTTGCTCGGATTAAGATGCCCAAATTGTTCGACTTCCGCCCTGAATTGCCGCGTGAGGCGAACGGGAAATTGTACAAGCGCGAGCTGCGCGATGAATTCGAAGCCAAAGCGAAAGCGGGAGAATAGATCATGACCGGCGTTCCAACCTTGAGCGCCGAGAATGGGCGCGCGGTTATTGACCCCAAGAGCTATGCTGACTGGGATAATCTTCTCGACCGGTTCGATGATATCCGCGCGAATTCGCCGGTTGTGCGGGTCGAAGGGGTCGACGATGTCCACCGCCCATTCTGGCTGGTCACAGGCTATGATGAGGTCATGCAGGTCTCAAAAGACAATGCGACCTTTCTCAACAACCCCAAAACAGTGGTCTTTTCTCTCAATGAAGGGATCGCTTTTGCCAAGAATATGACCGGCGGCAGCGAACATATGGTCGCCAGCCTGGTTACGTTCGATGCGCCGATCCACATGAAGTATCGCAGGCTGACCCAAGAATGGTTCATGCCCAAGAACCTCAAGACGATCGAAGCGGAAATCCGCGATTTGGCCGCGCGCACTGTGGATCGGATGCTGCAGGCAGGGCCTGAAGTGGATTTTGTGAAACAAGTGTCCGGCCCCTATCCCTTGCATGTGGTGATGCAGATTTTGGGCGTGCCGGAAGAAGACGAGCCGCGCATGATGATGCTGACCCAGCAAATGTTTGGCGGACAGGATGATGATCTCAACCAATCCCCGACGGCCGGTATGACAGCGGAACAAATCACGCAGCTCGTGGCGGGGGCAGTTCAGAATTTTGAGGAGTACTTCGCCGGGATCACAGCAGAGAAGCGCGCGAGGCCGACCGGCGATGTGGCCAGCACAATTGCGAACGCACTTGTTGATGGGGAGCCGCTGAATGACCGCGACATGATGGGCTATTTCATCATTGTCGCCTCTGCCGGGCATGACACGACATCGGCATCGACCGCGGGCGCGATGCAGGCATTGGCCAGTGATCCGGAGCAGTTCGCGCGCGTAAAGGCGGACCGGTCGCTGCTATCGGGAATTGTCGAAGAGGCCATCCGTTGGACCACCCCGGTGCAGCATTTCATGCGCACTGCGGGACAGGACACAGAACTTGGCGGGCAAAAAATCGCGAAAGGCGATTGGATGATGATCAATTACGTGGCCGCCAATCACGATCCTGCGCAATTTGATGATCCGCGGCGGTTTGACGCGTCGCGCTCTCCAAACCGGCATCTCGCCTTTGGCGCAGGCGCACACCAATGTCTTGGCCTGCATTTGGCGCGGTTGGAAATGCGGATATTGTTTGAAGCCCTGCTCGACAGGATCGAAGCGGTAGAACCCGCAGGTGAAGCAAAGCGTTCGACCAGCACCTTTGTGGGCGGTCTAAAGTCGCTCCCGCTTAAGATAACGCCTGCCTAAGCCCCTATATGGTAAGTGACGCGCAACAATACAAGGCGCGAATAGGCAATAAAGATTTAAGCGAACACTATCGTAACGTTTTGACCGATTTTCCTGTTAAAACACCACAACATGTGTTAATACTCCATTCATGGGAAAAACTTGGGAAATTGGCGCTGCGTTCTTTGCGGCGGAATACGTTGCGCACACAATCACGCCGCTCTTTAAAGGAGTGATCGCATGACTTTGCTCGAACCGTATAACCTGCCTTTTGCGATTTCTCTGGGTGCATTGCTTGCCATTGCACTCATGCAAGTCATCGGATTTGGCGACATGTTCGAAAGCGATGTTGAGATCGACCTGGATGCTGATGTGGCCGATGGCCTCGAAGCAAGCGGGTTTGTCGATGGCATTTTCAGCGTCCTTGGAATTGGCCGCGTACCATTTCTGATCTGGTTGGCGAGTATGCTCTTCGTCTTTGCCCTTGTCGGTGTGGTGGGGCAGGCTGTGATCAACAGCATCTTTGGCGCGCCGTTATCGGCCAGCTTGGCTGCCATTCTCGCAGGCGCAGCGGCGATACCTCTCAATGGTATCGCGGTCCTGCCGATAGAGCGGTTGATACCAAAGGATGAGACGTCGGCGGTGGGCCTACAAAGTCTGGTCCGGCGCGATGCAGTGATCCAAACGGGCACCGCCCGCGCGGCATCGCCTGCCCGCGCGAAAGTGAAAGATGTCTATGGGCATCCCCATTTTGTAATGGTTGAACCGCATGATGAACACGCGGAGTTGGCCGAAGGTGAAACAGTGCTGCTGGTCCGCCGCGAAGGAGAGCTCTTCTTTGGCGTGCGCTATGAAAGCCCGCTGCTGCAGCCTTAAACTGTAAGATTATTTGGAGGAAATATGGGACTGTTTGATTATGTAATTCTTGGTGGCGGCGGCCTTTTGGTCCTGCTTATCATTCTGTTCGCTTTGTCGACGCTTTACCGGCGCGCATCAAAGGAAACGGCCTTTGTGCGCACCGGGGTCGGCGGTGAAAAAGTCGTGATGAACGGCGGCGCGCTGGTTCTGCCTGTGTTTCATGAGACCATGCCGGTCAACATGAACACGCTGGTGCTGGCGGTTATCCGCCGCGATGGCGAGGCGCTTATTACGCTCGACCGTTTGCGGATCGATGTGAAGGCCGAATTTTACGTCCGCGTTCGCCCCGATGCCGGCGCAATTGGCATGGCGGCCCAAACCCTGGGTCAGCGCACGATGCAGCCTGAAATGCTCAAAGATCTGGTTGAAGGTAAGTTCGTCGATGCGCTGCGCTCAGTTGCTGCGGGCATGAGCATGAATGAGCTGCATGAACAGCGTGCGGACTTTGTGCAAAAGGTGCAGCAAGTGTCTTCCAACGACCTCGCGATGAACGGTCTGGAGCTGGAATCGGTTTCGTTAACGGGTCTCGACCAAACCAGCATCGAGCACTTTAACGCCAACAACGCGTTTGACGCCGAAGGCCTGACCAAGCTGACCGAACAAATCGAAGCGCGCAAGAAACTGCGCAACGATATTGAGCAGGACACGCGCGTTCAGATGGAAACCAAAAATCTCGAAGCGGATACAAAGAGCTTCGAGATTGGCCGTGACCAAGAATACGCTCGCCTATCGCAAGAACGCGAAGTCGAAGTGCGCCGCGCCGCGCAAATGGCCGAGATTGCCCGCGAGCAAGCAGAGCGGACCCGCGAAGCCGATGCAGCGAAGATCGAGGCCAAGAAGCAGGTTGATAGCCAGCAGATTGAGGCCGATCGTTCCGTTGAAGAGGCCCGCATTGATCAGGTCCGCGCGCTAGAGATTGCGCGTCAGGAACAGCAGATCGCCGTTCAAAACAAGAGCCGCGAAGAAAGCCAAGCCAAGGCCGAAGCTGATGCAGCCCGCGCCAAAGCGGTTGCCGCCGAAGAGCAAGTTGTCACATCGCGTGAAAGCGAAATTGCGGAACGTCAAAAGAAGATCGAACTGATCGAAGCGGCGAAGCAGGCTGAGCGTGACGCCATCGGTATCAAGGTCGAAGCCGAAGCGGAGAAAGACGCTGCGACCAACCGCGCCGAAGCCGCCCGGATGGAAGCCAAAGGTGAAGCCGATGCAGAAGTGCTGCGCGCTGAAGCCGACCGGGTTCGCTTTGAAGTTGAGGCCGCAGGTCAACAAGCGGTGAACGAAGCGGCGAACATCCTTTCGATGGATCAAATCAGCTTGCAGACCAAACTGGCCCTGCTCGAAGTGCTGCCTGACGTGATTAAGGAAAGCGCGAAACCAATGGAGGCTATCGACTCGATCAAGATCGTCCAGGTTGATGGGCTGACGCAAAACGGCGGCTCGAGCGGCTCCGGCGGTGCTGGCGGCGCAGGTGGCGGCTCGGGAAACTTGGCGAGTGACGCGGTTTCTGCCGCGCTTGCCTACCGCGCTCAGGCCCCAGTGCTTGATGGGCTGATGAAAGAGCTTGGCCTTGATGGGTCATCGCTGGGCACGCTGGTCCAAGCGGCTGCGAAGGATGTCGATGCGCCCGCAGATGGCGCCGCGATTGGGCTCGAAAACGCGCTCTCTGATGACTTCATCGAAGGTGATGATGCCGACGAAGGGCCCGTCGCTGCCGAGTAAAACGGCGCTCTAGGTAGTCTGAAAAAAGAGGGCCCCGGCTGCGAACGCTTTTTGACAGCGTCGCAGTTCGGGGCCCTTGGTTTGTAGGGTTTGGTGAGGCCTTCTTAGCCGAGCAATTTGGTTGCCATGGCGCGCACATCCGCGCCCATGTCATCGCGCTCCAACGCGAGCGCCAAAGTCGCCTCAACAAAGCCGAGCTTGCTGCCGCAATCATACCGGTTTCCGTCAAATGTCACCGCATGAAACGCTTGATCGCCGATCATTTTGGCCATCGCATCGGTGAGCTGAATCTCGCCGCCGGCGCCTTTGCCCTGATTTTCGAGGGTGCGCATGACTTCGGGTTGAAGGATGTAGCGGCCAGAGATGATCTTGTTCGAAGGCGCTTCGGCCTGCGGCGGCTTTTCAACCAAGCCTTTGACTTCGGTTAGGGTGCCGCTTTCTTTGCCCGGATCGATCACGCCATAACTGGAAACCTCTTCCATCGGCACTTCGAGCACGCTGATCAGATTACCGCCAACCTGATCATAGGCGTCGACCATCTGCTTCATGCAGCCGGTGCCGCCTTTTTTCCCGATCATCAATTCATCGGGCAAGAAGATCGCAAACGGTTCATCGCCGACAATCGCACGCGCGCACCAGATCGCATGGCCAAGGCCCATTGGCACCTGTTGACGAACAGTGATGATGTCGCCGGGCGTTGCGCGTGTTGCGTCGAGCACGCCCATGTCCTTGCCGCGTTCGCCCATGGTCGCTTCGAGCTCATAGGCCATGTCGAAATGCTCAACGATGGCCGTCTTGCCGCGTCCTGTGACAAAGATCATTTGCTCGATCCCGGCTTCGCGCGCTTCATCCACAGCGTATTGGATCAACGGTCGGTCCACGATGGGCAACAGTTCTTTGGGTATAGCCTTGGTTGCGGGCAAGAATCGCGTGCCCAAACCAGCGACTGGAAAAACGGCTTTTTTGATCGGTTTCTGGCTCATTCGATCGTTCCCCTTGGTATCGATTGCTTGCGATTGCCTGTATCGCTGATGCTCGTGCCCGTATGAACTTAACAGGTCAATGTTAGGTGTATGTTGCGCGAAAGGCCGCATTCGCTAAGGCATAAATTATGGACAAATTGATCATTCGCGGCGGCAATCGCCTTTCAGGCACGATTCCCATTTCTGGCGCAAAAAACGCGGCCCTCACGCTCATCCCCTGTGCGTTGTTGACGGACGAACCGGTCACCCTGCGCAATCTGCCACGCTTGGCTGATATCGACGGGTTTCAGCACCTGATGAACCAGTTCGGTGTGACCACTGCCATCCAGGGCACGCGGCCTGAAGATTTTGGCCGGACCATGCGTTTGGAGGCGACCCGGATCACTTCGAGCGTCGCGCCCTATGATCTGGTTCGCAAAATGCGCGCGTCGATCCTGGTGCTTGGCCCGATGCTGGCGCGCGCAGGCGAGGCCACCGTTTCGATGCCTGGCGGGTGTGCGATTGGGAACCGTCCGATTGATTTGCACCTAAAAGCTCTCGAAGCCTTCGGCGCTGAAATCGAATTGGCGCAAGGGTATGTCCGCGCGATTCAGCCCGATGGAGGCATGAAGGGCGGGGATTTTGATTTTCCGGTAGTCTCCGTTGGCGCCACAGAAAACGCGCTTATGGCGGCGGCGCTTGCTGATGGCACGTGCCGCCTGTTCAACGCCGCGCGAGAGCCAGAGATTGTCGATCTGTGCAATCTGCTTGTCGCGATGGGCGCGGAGATTGAAGGGATTGGGACCTCCGACCTCACTGTCCACGGGGTTAAGCGCCTGAATGGCGCAACCTACAAGGTGATGCCTGACCGCATTGAAGCGGGCTCTTATGCCTGTGCGGCGGCAATCACTGGCGGCGAAGTCCGCTTGGAGGGTGCTGCCGCTGGCGACATGCAAGCGACGATCCACGCATTGCGCGCAATCGGCATTGAAGTCACCGAAGACGCCAAGGGCATCAATATTGCTGCCAATGGCCCGCTCAAGCCCGTCGACCTTACCACCGCCCCTTACCCTGGTTTGGCGACTGATATGCAGGCGCAGTTGATGACCCTGCTGTGCAAAGCCGAAGGGACAAGTGTCCTTAAAGAGACGATCTTTGAAAACCGTTTCATGCACGTTCCTGAACTGACCCGTATGGGTGTTGATGTTGCAACAGAGGGGCGCACCGCTATCGTTAAGGGGGTGGACTCGCTCAATGGTGCGGAAGTGATGGCGACCGATCTGCGGGCTTCGATGAGCCTCGTGATCGCGGCCCTAGCGGCCGAAGGGGAAACGCAGGTTCGGCGCATTTACCATCTGGATCGCGGCTATGAACGGCTCGAAGAAAAGCTTCAATTGGTCGGCGCAGATATTGAGCGGGTGGACGACTAAGAGCGGCTCACAAGGTCGGTAACGAGCCAAACTCGGATTGCACTTGCCAAACCCGGCGGCGTTTCAGCAGCAATGCGTTCGGCATCGATTTGCCCCACGAGAGCGTTGATCGGCAGGCTACGCTGATGTGCTGCGTTTTTTAGCATCGCCCAGAAAATTGGCTCCAGGCTGATCGAGGTTTTGTGACCGGCGATCTCAACCGAGCGTTTGACCGGCGGGTGGTAGGGCGAGGCCTTGCTCACTTATAATGCTCGCGCCGGTCGGAAAACTCGCGCACCCGCTTGCGCCAAGCCCGGTAGCTGCCTGATTTTAACCGGCTCCGCATCAGGGCTTTGACTTCTTTTTCTGGCAAGCCAAATTGCTGCTCAATCGCGGCAAAACTCGTGTGATCGCTTAGCGCCATTTCGACAATCGCGCTCACTTCGGCTTCGGTTGGGTTCTTTGCAGGCGGTTGCAATGCTTGGTCCTTGGTGTCGCCCTCACGCAACCGCCGTCGCTTCGATCTCGATCATGATGTCTGGGTGATACAGTTCTTTCACGCCGAGCAATGTGCTGACGATTTCTGCACCAGCTTCGCCGTGGATCGGCATCACCTGATCGGCAGCCGCCATAAATGCCTGAACGTCAGTCACATAGAAATTGAGGCGCACTAGGTTGGTTGCATCCATCCCCGCCGATGCCAGCGCATCCAGCAAACATTGCCACGCCGATTTGTATTGCGCGACCAGATCGCCGGGATGCAGCGGCGCACCGTCCGCATCAGATGCGGTCTGACCCGAGCAAAAGAGTGTGCGCTCACCGCCTTTGACTTCAATCGCATGATTCAGGCCGAACCCTTGAAGCCATGGCGTGGGGTTGTGAGTTGTCTTTTTCATTGCGTCATTGTCCCAATCGAGATTGCAAACATCTTCAATACATATGTTGGCCGCCATTGATACTCATCGTGGACCCCGTGACAAAGCCGCCATTGTCCGACGTCAGAAAGGCAACGCCGCGCGCGATCTCTTCGGCGTTGCCCAACCGGCCAACCGGAATCTTCGCGACGATCTTCTCCAAGACTGGCTCAGGTACGGCTGCGACCATATCCGTGTCGACATAGCCCGGAGCGATAGCGTTAACCGTGACGCCAAACTTGGCGCCCTCTTGCGCAAGCGCCTTTGTGAATCCGTGGATGCCAGACTTCGCCGCTGCGTAATTCACCTGACCATATTGTCCGGCCTGCCCATTGATGGATCCGATGTTGACGATCCGGCCCCACCCTCGTTCGCGCATTCCGGGAAAGCATGCTTTGGACATATTAAAGCACCCGCCCAAATTGACCCGCATCACGTCGTTCCAATCTTCAAAGCTCATTTTGTGAAGCGTGCCATCACGGGTGATCCCGGCGTTGTTGATCACAATGTCGACCGAGCCATGCTCTTCCGCAACTTTGGCGCAGCCATCCAGGCAAGCCTCGTGATCGCCGACGTCCCATTTGTAAGAGGCGATCCCGCTTGCCTTTGTAAAAGCCATCGCGGCTTCATCATTGCCGCCGTAATTGGCGATGACTGTGTGACCTTGGCGATTGAGCCTTTGGCAAATGGCCTCTCCGATACCGCGGGTTCCTCCGGTGACGATTGCTACTCGGCTCATTCTTGCTGCTCCCTATTCTGTCGGAGCAGACTACCCGTGACGTTACGTCAGGCAACAAAAAACCCCGCGAAAAGCGAGGTCTTTGAGTTCAACGATGACCCGCTCAGTCAGAAACGGATTTGTGTGCCCACATAAACTGCTTGGCTGTCTTGTACCGAATTCGTGACAGGATCGAGCCGGTCACGTTCTTGGGATAAGCGGACACCGGCGCGCACATCGAGGTTGGGCGATAGACGGAAGCTGCCGCCAACATCGACGGTCTGAGAGCTCAACGCATCAAGAGTGTTTGGCGAACGTCCAGCGACATTTTCATCTTCAAGCTCAATCCGAGGTTGAAGGCGGCTAGGCTCTTCGACGCGGCTTGGCCGGGCCGGTTCAAATTCAGACAGATCCGGCATGGCTGGATTGGAAAGAACGATTGCGCGCGATGGCGAACTACTCAACCCCTCAGGCAAGGTTGTACCGGTTGGCGCAGTGGCCGCTTGAGTCCGTGCAAAGCTTTGATAACCGCGCGCCGTGCCAAGGTTGAACCGATTCGCAGTGATGCCAGCAATACCGGAACCTGTACCCGGAGCGCCCTCAGCAGCAGAGCGAATCGAAATCGCATTGGCTGTTTGATCGTCAATCCGAACAGCAACAGTCACAGTGCGTTCTGTGCGTGCGATCGTTGTCCCAGCTGGGGTGAAGCGAATGCCACGTTCACGAGCTTTATCTGCCACTCGTGCGGCCAATTCCGGATCAACCGAAGCCGGAGTAAACATTTCATAAGCCGCTGTTTCCACGGCGCTTTCACCGGAATTGTCGCCAGTTGAAAGCCCAACAACGGCAAGGCCAGCGGAAGGCAGGGTAAGCGCCAGTGCAGCGGCCACACCAAACAGCGGCAGCTTGAGCTGCTTTTTCGCTATTGTGTTGCCTGACTGAACCACCGTTGTCCCTCTGTTTGATCGAAGCACGCCAACTAAGCCTGCTTTGATGCCCAAATGTGTCCCTTTTATGGAGGAACGATCATTACTCACTCATGAATTGATACGTTCGTGATGGGCGCAGTTGCAATCTTTTCCATTGCCGAATGGAGGGTTAGCATTCCACCTGTTGCGCCGAACACACAGAATCGCCCCTTTACAGTAGCGGAAGGCAGAGAGATTCAGCCAGTATACAGGCGATCACCTGTTAGACCGCCCCGCAGAGCGCCGCCCAATTTCGTTCAGCGACTCGGGGGCGCTCAAAGGACGAACCCTGTTTGCAACAGGGGTCAATATGCTTGCCGGGACCAATGGGACAGGTATAGAGCACAAGGAATTATCAGTGAGGGACTTTACCGCCGTGACACGCGCCAAAAACGCACTTTCGAACTCGACTCGGATCATTGCTGCAACAGCGGCCCTCGGCCTTTTGGGCGCTTGCAGCGCTAGTGAACGCCCGACCAGTCAGCTTCAAGCCGCTCAGGTTAACACAATTGGCGTGAACGCTTATCTATGGCGCGGCGCGCTCGACACACTCAGCTTTGCCCCGCTTTTGTCAGCGGATAGCAACGGCGGTGTCATCATCACCGATTGGTACGCCAATCCCAGCAATCCCAACGAACGGGTAAAGGTAACGGTGACGATCCTCGATCAGGATCTGCGCGCCGATGCCCTTCGCGTTTCGGCCAGTCGTCAGGTTGCGCAAGCGGGCGGATGGGTTGATGCCCCGGTTCAAGCGGCAACTGTGCAAAAGCTTGAGGATATCATCCTTACCAAAGCGCGCGATCTGCGCCGCAAAGCCGTCACGGGCTAAACGCCCCGCACATTTGCCCCAGAACTGAGCTCAACAGCCATGACCGAGAACCGTTTCGATCCGTCTTCTGCCGACGGGCGTTGGCAGCGCGCGTGGGAAGAGGCGGGCACATTCACCGCCGATTCCGATAGCGATAAGCCTAAGAGCTACATCCTAGAGATGTTCCCCTATCCATCGGGGCGCATTCATATGGGCCACGTGCGAAATTACACGATGGGCGATGTGCTGGCGCGCTATAAGAAAATGCGCGGGTACGAAGTTCTGCACCCGATGGGTTGGGACGCATTTGGTATGCCGGCAGAGAACGCCGCGATGGAGAAAAAGGTCCATCCCGGCGCCTGGACCCGCTCCAACATCGAAGCGATGAAAGAGCAATTGCAGCGCATTGGCTTTGCGCTCGATTGGACGCGCGAATTCGCAACCTGCGACCCGGAATATTACGGGCATGAGCAGGCTCTGTTCTTGGATATGTATGCGGGCGGGCTGGTGTATCGGCGCGGTTCACAGGTGAATTGGGATCCGGTCGACATGACCGTGTTGGCCAATGAGCAAGTGATTGACGGCAAGGGCTGGCGATCGGGCGCTGAAGTGGAAAAGCGCAAGCTGGACCAGTGGTTTTTGAAAATCACCGACTTCGCCGATGAGCTGCTGGACGGTCTGGACGAACTTAAGGACTGGCCCGACAAGGTTCGGCTGATGCAGGAAAACTGGATCGGCAAAAGCCAAGGGCTCGAGTTCAGCTTTGACCTGTCGAACGGCGAGAAATTGCCGGTTTACACCACGCGGCCTGACACCATCTTCGGCTCAAGCTTTTGCGCGATTGCGGCCGATCATCCTATTGCGCAAGGGCTCGCGAGCGATCCTGCGGTTGCGGCCTTTATTGAAGAATGCAAGCGCGGCGGGACGACTGCGGCGGAGCTGGAAACGGCCGAAAAGCTCGGTTTCGACACAGGGATCACGGCAAAGCATCCGTTCACCGGCGATGCGATGCCAGTGTTCATCGCGAACTTTGTCCTGATGGATTACGGCACAGGCGCGGTGATGGGTGTGCCGGGCCATGACCAACGCGACTTTGAATTTGCGACCAAATACACCCTGCCGATTGCGCGCGTGGTTGCCGCCGATCCGGCTCAAGCGGACGCACCTATGGGGGATGAGGCGGAGGCTGGTGACGGCATCATCGTCAATTCGGATTTCCTTGATGGCAAATCGGTGGATGAGGCCAAGGCCGACGTAATCGCCCGCGCCGAAAGCGGCGGTTGGGGTGAAGGCACGACCGTATGGCGGCTGCGCGATTGGGGTATTTCGCGCCAGCGGTATTGGGGCACGCCAATCCCGTTCATTCATTGCCCGAAATGCGACATTGTGCCGGTGCCCAAGGATCAATTGCCGGTCACGCTGCCCGACGATGTGGATTTTGAAACACCGGGCAACCCGCTTGAGCGCCATCCCACATGGAAGCACACCATCTGCCCCAAATGCGGCGGCGAAGCGGTGCGCGAAACCGACACGCTCGACACGTTCACCAATTCCAGCTGGTATTTCCTGCGCTTTGCAAGCCAGCCGGCCGACGCGCCGTTTGACCCGGCAGAAATCGCCAAATGGATGCCGGTTCAGCATTATATTGGCGGGATTGAGCACGCGATCCTGCACTTGCTTTATGCCCGTTTCTGGACGCGCGCGCTTAGCCACATCGGCAAGTTTGATGTGAAGGAGCCGTTTGCGGCGCTGTTTACACAAGGCATGGTGACGCATGAAACCTATGCCTTGGGCGATGGCTCATGGCTTTCGCCTGATGAAGTGCGCAAAGACGGCGCAGATTGGGTCACAGTCGAAGGCGGCAAACCGGTCACATCCGGCCGCGTCGTCAAAATGTCGAAGTCGAAGAAAAACGTCGTCGACCCGGACAATATTATCGCCAATTACGGCGCAGATGCCGTGCGCTGGTTCATGCTGTCAGACAGTCCGCCCGAACGCGATTTGCCCTGGTCGGAAAGCGGCATCGAGGGATGCTACCGGTTTGTTCAACGGCTCTGGCGTCTGTTTGGCCAGTATGATGCGAATGCCTCGGGCGAAGACAAAGCTCTGGCGCGCAAAGCCCACCAAGCCATTGTCGCCGTTGCTGACGACATCGAGGCCTTGAGCTTTAACAAAGCGGTTGCGCGCATTTACGAGCTTACCGCCGCAGCGGAAAAAGCCGCACCAAGCGAATCGCGCAATTTCGCCATTCGCGCGGTTTTGCATTTGATTGCCCCCATGATGCCGCATCTTGCAGAAGAGGCACATGAGGCGATGGGCGAAAGCGCGTTGATCGCCGATTCGCCTTGGCCTGAACACGATCCGGCCATGCTGGTCGAAGACGAGGTCACCATTGCAATCCAGCACAAGGGCAAGCTGCGCGATACGATCACTGCACCAAAGGGAGCGGCGAAAGAAGATGTCGAAGCGCTTGCGCTGGCGTCTGAGAAGGTTCAGCGTTCGCTGGATGGTGCAGAAATTCGCAAGGTGATTGTGGTGCCCGATAGATTGGTGAACATCGTTACGTGATGATGGCGCGCGCTGCCTTTTTGGCTTTGGCCCTAGGCATCCCATTGGCGGGATGCGGATTGCAGCCGATGTACGCCGGCGGTGCCAGTTCGGTTGTTGCGCAAGGCCTTGCGGCCGTTGACGTTCCAGCGATTCCCGGCCGCGATGGTTGGTTGGTGCGAAACGCTCTGCAAAACCGTTTGCACGTCGCAAGCGCCGGAGGGCAGCCAGTCACCCCTGCATATCGGCTCGATGTGCGGCTCGACGATGCGCTCGAAGGTCTGGGCGTCTTGAACGATGATACGATCAGCCGAGAGCGCCGGATTTTGCGGTCCCGTTATCAATTGATAGACTTGGCGACTGGCGAAATATTGCTTGATGCAACGGCAGGATCGGACGCGGGGATCGATGTGGTTTCATCAGAATACGCCACCATCGCTGCCGAACAAACGGCGCTGGAAAATCTGGCTAAGGATGTCGCCGAACGGATGGCGACCCGAATCGCGCTGGCTTTGAGAGAACGCGAACGGGCTCAGGCACAGTGATGCGGGTTACGGCGATCGATCGATGAAAGCCAAATACACCGAATTTGCGCGCGGTTTACCCAGTTCCGCTGCCTCCGCCGGTATTTTCTTCTTTTGCGGCCCTGATGAAGCGGGCGCCTCCGCAGCCGCGGCCAAAGTCATAGAGGCGCTGCCCGATGCAGGAGAGCGGGTCGAAGTGTCAGGCGCCGATTTGCGCCGGGATCCTGCAATGTTGGGAGACGAAGCCCGTTCGCAATCGCTGTTTGGCGACACTCGCCACATTTATGTGCGGGCGACGGGGGATGAGGCGCATGACGCGCTCAAAGCCCTTATCGAAACGAGCGAAGCGGGCGCCGGTGATGCCGCCCCGATCTTGATTGTGGCGACTTCCGCGACTGACAAATCGCGCACGGCAAAGCTGCTGGAGAAACGCAAGGACGCGTTGGTCGCGATGTTTTATCCGCCCGATTTGATGAGCGTCGCAGCCTCTGTGCGGGCCATGGCAGATGGCGCGGGATTGCGTTTGGGCGGCGATTTGGCGGAGCGCGTGGCGCGCGCTGCCGGTCTGGATGTGCGGCTTGCGCAATCAGAGATCGACAAGTTGGCGCTTTATATGGATGCCGGGCCTAGGTCGCCCAAGACCGCTTCGGTAGAAGATTACGCGGAGATCGGCGCGGCGACGGAAGAGGACGGCTTTGGTCCTGTCGTCAACGCGGTAATGGGCGGCGATCTGGGTAAGCTACCGCAGGAAATTCGCCGGATGAAAGAGCTTGGCCTTAACCCTGTTGGTTTGCTTTTGGCGCTGGAGCGGCGTGCCGCTCAACTTGCGAATATTTCGGCAAAACTGGGATCGCGCGGTTCGATTGATAATCTGGGGCGCGGAGAGAAAGCCCAGCTCGGAATTTTCTGGAAAGAAGAGCGCGAGATTCGCCAACAGCTGGGCAACTGGCAAGGATTGGTGAGTCGCGCGAGCAAGGAACGCAAGCTCGACCGGCTCATTTCACGTCTGGTTGGGCTGCATCGCAGTCTGCTTTCAAACAGCCAAGCAGCTGAATTGCTCCTCGCGCAAGACCTGACGCAGATCGCTAGATTTGCCGCCAAACGGTAGCATAATCGGACAGATTTCCATTTCGCAGTCGCACAAAGTGCAATTTTGCGTCTAAAGGCTTTAAGGAATAATAAGGGCTATTCCTTAAGGGGCGTTCCGAGGGGGCGTTAAGACGTATGAATAAGCAAACCGGGCCGCTTTCCGAAGTGACCCAACCGGATCACAGCAAAGACATCATCGCGCCCTCTTTGGAGCGGCGGCGGCTGCGCGCCTATGCGCTGATGCTTTTGATCGATGCGGCATTGCTGAATCTGGCTTTTGCGACCGCAGGCCTACTTTACGAAGGGCTCTGGTGGCACCCGCGCAATATGCTTGCGGTGCAAACCATCCTACCCATCTATTTCACCATCGCGCTCTATAATGAAAGTTACGGCGGCAGAGCTCTCAGCGATTGGGTTTTTGCGGCAAAACAAGCGCTTGTGGCGCTCTTGATCTCGGCGGCCTTGCTCAACTTCGTCGCGTTCTACACCAAATCGAATGCTCAGTTCTCCCGTGTTTCTGTGACTTTGGGACTAATCTTGGCGGGAATTGCGCTGGTGTTGATGCGCCGTGTGGTGCCGATTTTGATTGAGCGGTTTTGGGATGGGCGCACGCGCAACAACCTGATTATCGCTGATGAGGGCCCAGATTTTGATCTGCCCAAATCGTTGAAAATCTCAGCAGCACAATATGAGCTGGACCCGACCAGCCATGACCCTTTCATGCTCGATCGCCTGGGCCGGATGCTACAAAATCAGGATAAGGTCGTGGTCAGCTGCCCGCGCGAACGGCGTAAGGCCTGGGCGTTCGTTCTGAAATCTGCGGGAGTTTATGGTGAGATCGTCAGCGAGCCAGCGCATGAATTGGGCGCAACCGGCATTCACCGTTATGAGGCGCAAGATCGCACGACAATGGTGATTTCAACCGGGCCGCTAAATCTGCGGTCGCGCATCTCAAAACGGTTGTTTGATATTGCTGTTGCTGGCGGGGCGTTGGTGCTTTTGTCGCCGGTGTTCTTGTTCACCGCGGCTAAGATTAAGTTTGATGATGGCGGGCCAATCTTGTTCGTTCAGAGGCGTTTGGGCCGCGGAAATCAATTCTTCAACATGCTCAAATTCCGATCGATGAAGGTCGATAAGAATGATGCCAATGGCGATCAATCGACTGGGCGCGAAGATGACCGGATCACTGCAATTGGCAAATTCATCCGCCGCACCAGCATTGATGAATTGCCACAACTGATCAACGTGCTGCGCGGGGATATGTCGATCGTTGGACCGCGCCCGCATGCCTTGGGCAGCCGCGCGAACAACAAGTATTTCTGGGAAGTGGATGCCAAATACTGGGCGCGCCATTGCCTGAAACCGGGCCTTACTGGACTTGCTCAAGTGCGGGGCCATCGCGGCGCAACTGAGGTTGAGAAGGATTTGACCGACCGCTTGCAATCCGATCTTGAGTATATCTCAGGCTGGTCCTTGCGGCGTGATCTGGAAATTGTGTTCCAGACTGTCCTCGTCCTAAAGCACGACAACGCGTATTGAATTGAGCTCGGCGCGGGTCAGCTTGGCCCGCTCAAACGCTGGCTAATGCTCTGACCTAGTCACCCTGCGAAACGGTGAAGGTTCCTCTGACGCGTCCGTCAGTTCCTTCGCTGCCAGCCGCCGTTTGACCGGCGGCGGCTCTTCCATCGACGCTCGACAAACCGCTGGCCAAATCGATCACCAATCGTCCGCCGCTCAGCGTGTCGCCGCCGCGGCGCAGTTGAACATTGCCCGCCATGGTGATGATGCGGCGGCCAAAGTCATAGACCGCAACATCGCCGCTTGCCCGTTCAGTGCCGCGAGTAACAACCACGCCGCCATTTGCGGTGATCCGGGACACGTCCAGCGATCCGTCATCGGTGTAACTGGCAAGCATTCGGTTAGAACGCACGGTTAGCCCGGCCTGATTGACGGTGACGCCACCGGTCAGAACCACGCGGTTTGCGCGGTCGTCAAAGTCGATAGAGCCCGCATCGAATGACACGGGCGCTTTGGTGTTGTGCGACGCGATGGTCTGCGCGTTGAGCCCCATTCCCCCCGCGAACGCGGCGGTCATGACAAAGCCTGCCGCTGCCCAAGCCATCGCAGTTTTGCGCAAAGGTGGTGTTTGGGAATTCATCGCGTTCTTGTCCATTAGGGCACCCTCAATTCACCAGGCACCATAGTGAGCCGGGCGTTGCCATCCAGTGTAAAGCGCCGCGCGTTTACATCGGCGCGCATAGAGTTGGCCGAAAACGTGCCCGCCGGTACCGATCCAGATACGCCTTCATCGCCGCGCATGATGCGGGAGTCGAGGTCGAATGCAACCCCGCTAGCCGCCATCGCATAGCCATCGGCTGTGCGCACCCGGACCACGCCGTCGATGTTTACGACTTCTTCGTTGATGTCATAAACGCCGCCTTCTGCAGTCAATCGCGCAGGCCCATCTTCGAGCAGCAATTGCGCCATCAGGTCCTGCATTCTCACAAGACCCTCTGCGCCAGAGCGCTGCACCGCTTCGCCTGCGGTTAAGGAGAATGGCCGGCCCAGATCATCGCGCCCGCGGTACATCGCGTTGTCGACGCTCAAACGCTCGTCAATTACGGCCACCTGACTCCGATCGAGCAGAAAGCTCACCTCACCGCGCGGCGACAACGGCGTGATGATCATCAATGCCGCCAATACACCCACACCCATCGGCAGAACCCGCGCAAGAAACCCGACCAGCCGGTCATGGCTGCCGCCCGGCGTGGCGAAGTGCTGGCGTTTGCCTCGAAGCTCTTGCGCTTCGCTAGTTTCGATGCGGCGTTTGATGACCATACGGGGGGTCTACTGGTAGTAACCTTCATTGTGGCTGAATATATCGCGCCCGTCCCACCCGGCGATGTCGAGCAATGCGCGGGTCGGCAGGAAGTCAAAACAGCTTTGCGCCATTTCCATCCGCCCTTCGCGCTCCAACCGCACGGTCAACTCATCGCGCAATGCGTGCAGGAAGCGCACGTCGGAGGCCGCATAATCGCGCTGCGCATCGCTCAGCACGGGTCCGCCCCAATCGCTCGATTGTTGATGCTTGGATATGTCCGCCCCGATCAATTCGGTTGCGAGGTTTTTCAGTCCGTGCCGGTCGGTGTAGGTGCGCACCAGTTTGCTGCCTATCTTGGTGCAGAACACTGGCCCCGCCATCACACCAAGGTAATATTGGATCGCCGCCAAATCGAAGCGAGCGTAATGGTAAAGCTTCACCCGCGATTGATCGGCTAGCAGCGCGCACAGATTGGGCGCATCATATTCGCTGCCGGGGTTAAATCGCACCAGATGCTCATCGCCCGAACCGTCGCTGATCTGGACCACGCAAAGCCTGTCGCGGTGGGTGATGAGACCCATCGTCTCTGTATCGACCGCCAGTGCGCTCGTGCCTTCAAGGACGCCTTCCGGCAGGTCTTCTTCATGGAAATGGACTGTCATGGGGGATGCCACTACGCCTATTGGGGATAGAGGGAAAGGGGTGTCTCGCATCATCCGCGCGCCCCGGTGTAGCATACCCGCACCATGACAGCCGACCCGATCCCCGAAAGCTGGCGCGCCGCGCTTGAGCCCGCGCTGCAAACGCCGGAGGCCCGCAGGTTGGGCGGATGGCTGCGCGCCGAAGAGGATGCGGGCAAGACCATCTATCCCCCGCGCGGCGATAGGCTGGCTGCGCTGGCAATGACGCCGCTGGATACGGTGCGCGTCGTGATCCTTGGCCAAGACCCCTATCATGGGCCGGGACAGGCGCATGGATTGAGCTTTTCTGTCGCCGATGGCGTCAAACCGCCGCCCTCGCTTGCCAACATCTACAAAGAGCTGGCCGATGATCTGGATGTGCCCATCCCGGCGACCGGCAATCTGACGCCGTGGGCGCGGCAAGGCGTGCTGCTGCTCAACAACACGTTGACGGTGGAGGCCGGACAGGCGGGCAGCCATGCCGGACGCGGCTGGGACGCGATCACCGATGCCGCCGTTCAGGCGGTGGCGGAGGCCGGCGAGCCCACCGTCTTTGTGCTGTGGGGTAGCCATGCCGCCAAAAAGGCAAGCCGGGTGAAGGGGTTGGGCAGCGCCCTGACCAACACGCTGACCAACACGGGGCACCATCTGATCCTCAAATCCCCGCATCCCAGCCCGCTGTCCTCCTATCGCGGCTTTTTCGGGTCGAAGCCGTTTAGTCAGGCCAACGCGTTCCTCGAAAGCCATGGGCGCGGGACGATTGATTGGTCGCTTTAGCGCGAGACATGGACCGGTTTGCTCTATTTTAGAAGCATCGGTCACTGCGCCAACATCCTGAGAAAAAAGGGGAAACAGGCAAAATCGTTGATTCAAAGTGTAACCTTAGCCTTTGCGTTAGGGGGCGGTGCGGGCTTGCACGGTGCCGCCTGTGCACCTTGCCTGATCCGGGCAAGTGTAGGAAAGTGGCCCCAATGACCGAGGACGCCATGACAGAAGATGAGGCCAAAGCCGCGTTAAACGCCCGCGCCGCCGCTCTGGCTGAAGAGGACCGGATTTCCGGTGAAGCGCGCGCGCCTGTGACTCTGCAGCAAGACAGCGTCGGACGATTGTCGCGGATGGACGCGATGCAGCAACAGGCAATGGCTCAGGCGCAAGAACGCCGCCGGGGCCATGAACGCCTGCGCATCAAAGCCGCGCTAAGCCGGATCGAAGAGGGCGAGTGGGGATATTGTGCGCAATGCGGCGAAGCGATCGCTCCGGCGCGGCTGGCCAATGACCCGAGTGTCGCGACGTGTTTCGGGTGTGCATCGGCAGCATAGCTGTCCCCGCAAACGGATGCGGACAAGGCAAAAGCCCTTCATCGGATTGTTCTTTACCTGCCGTTCAATTGCTCAGAAGGTGCAGCCGCTAATAGAAAGCCAAGCGATGCAAAGGACCGGGACAACCCGGCGCTGTATCGACATTGAGCAATTGGGAGAAATTGATGGCCAATCAGGCGGTGCACGCACCAACACAAGGCGTTCCTGCATCCGAAGGTTTCGGAACGCCTGGCTACCGCGCCTATGTGCTCACGGCATTGCTTGTCGTCTATATTTTCAATTTTATTGACCGCACCATCATCAACATCCTGACTGAGCCGATTAAGCTCACCTTTGGTCTTGAAGATTGGCAGATGGGTTTGCTCGGCGGACCAGCGTTTGCGGTCCTTTACACCTTTATCGGCATCCCGATTGCGCGCGGCGCCGAACGCTACAACCGCGTTGCGATCATTGCGGCGGCGGTCGCGATTTGGAGCCTTTTCACGGCCCTATGCGGCTTTGCGATGTCGTTCATGGTGCTGTTCCTGTTCCGAATTGGGGTCAGTATTGGTGAGGCCGGGTGCACACCGCCGGCGCAATCTCTGATCGCCGATTATTTCCAACCATCACGCCGGGCGACCGCGGTCTCCATCTATGCATTGGGCGTGCCTCTGGGCGGGATGCTCGCCTCGATCTTTGGCGGACAGCTCGCCGGGATCGAAGGGGCGGAGTTTGGCGCTTGGATCAACGCCGTCGGCATGGGTTTCCTGTTCGGTGACCTTGATTGGTCACAGGTTGAGGGGTGGCGTGTCGCGTTCGTCGTGGTCGGCGTGCCGGGGATGCTTTTGTCCCTGATCGTGTGGCGCACCATCAAAGAACCACCCCGCGGCTACACCGATCCCGCCGCGCTTCAGGGGCTGGAGAAGGCGAGCTTTCGCGAGGCGCTGAGTGTCCTCAGCAAAAAGCCAGCATACCGGCACATTGTGTTCGGAGCGATGCTCGCATCCTTCGTTGGCTACGGTGTGGGTCAGTTCACCACGTCATTCTTGCTGCGCACGCACGGGCTTACCATTCAAGAAGCCTCTTTGCTGTATGGGGTTGTGCTGGGCGTGATGGCAGCGATTGGCGTGTTCAGCAGCGGTTGGCTGTCGGATAAGGTTGCGAAAAAGCATCCCAACGCGCTGGCATGGCTCCCTGCGCTTGGCATGGGGGCTTCGGTCCCGCTTTATGCATTTGGCTTTCTGGTTGAGAATTTGTGGCTCGCGGTGCCTGCGCTGATGATCGCGGCGATGATCCATTATTTCTATCTGGGACCAATGTACGCCGTTTCTGGCGGGGTCGTGGACAGCCGGATGCGGGCAACGTCGGTGGCGATCACATTGTTTGTGGTGAACCTGCTCGGTTACGGACTTGGGCCGCCGTTAATTGGTGTGCTCTCGACCTTCCTAAAGACCGTCTTTTTGGACGGGCAAGGGTTGGGCTTAACGCTTGAAATGTGTCAGCCGCTGCTGTCGCTTGCACCAGACGCGCGGGCGGTACTTAGCGGGTCGGAGCTCAATTCGATGACAGCTTGCTCGGCCGCGGAGGCGCGCGGATTGCAGTGGTCGATTGTCATCTTCAGCTGCATTTATGGCTGGGCCGCGTTGCATTACTTGCTGGCGGGTCGCACATTGCAACGCGACATGGTCGCCAATTCTGCGGAGTGATGAAGGCTTGGGGTAGGCTGGCTTTCGCCGCCTACTCCGCCATCTACTTCGCCGCTTACTCCGCCCCCTACTCCTCTGGCACCTTTCGCAATTCCAGCGGCCATTCCGCTCCGGTAAGGCGCAGAATGCCGCCATCCAGCATGCCGACCACGCCGGTAAAATCGGCAACGCCCATGTCATTGCGGCGAAATTCAAATCGCACCGTGCCGCCTTCGCCCGGGTTGAACGTGTCCGCGATGTCATAGGTTTCTGACGTCACATTATAGGTGGATTGGGAGAGCTGTACGCTGACCGGCTCATCGCATTCGCCCGCTGGCGGAGACCACCCTTCGGCGTAAACTTGGCCGTAAATTTCCGCTCCATTGCGGCAGGTGAGTTTGACAGAGCCGTATTGAAACGGCTCACCGCTGGACGCCCATACGATTTTGATCAACGGGCCATTCGGCACAGTTTCATACCCAGACCAGCCAAATTCCGGTGCAACGGGCACGGGGTCGCTGGTGAGGGAGATGAAGGCACCATCTTGCCGCCATGTGCCAGCGGCGCGCAGATCGAGCGAACCGACGGACAAACCCCACACAAACGTACCATCTGCGCGGATAATCATGCCCATCGCGGTCTCGAACGAATTGCCGTTGTAGCGCCCGACAAATTCGGGCGAGTCTGCTTCGTTGGTCGCCTCTGGTTCTTGGGCGGGTTCTTCCGCCTGTGCTGAGGCTGAAACCGAGAACAACCCTAAGGCAAGCGTGATAACGAGGCGGCGCATCCTAGAAATCCGCTGTGACCCTTGCCCCAATCGTCACGCCAGTGTCGCGAAAGGCGATGGCGCTGTCGACGACTTGAACATTGGCGGTGATACCAAGCCCATCGGCGATGCTGTGCGTGTAAAACGCCTCAACGCCTTGTTCGTCTTCGATGCCAAGGCGGAAGGCGATGTCATCGACCAGCTCATCGGTGAGCGAATATTGGAAATAGGCGAGGCCAAAGCGGTCCTGTGGGCGGAAACGCGGGTTGCCAGAAACGCCTATATAGCCGGAATAATCGAGGAAGGTTGGATCGCCCATTGACGCCTGGAACCGGGCAAGGATGCCCCAACCTTTGCCGCGCGCCTCAGGGTACATTTTGATGAACTGATAGGCGGAAAGCTGCAGGGCAAGCTCGCCGCTTTCATTGCCAAACGTGCCAAACGGCTGCGGCGGAGGGGTTAGAGCGCGTGGCAGAATATCGACCGCAAAGCTGTCGCGGGTCGAACCAACGACGGCGACATTTACGATGCCGGGCAGGCGATTGATCGTGGTGCGCCGGGCAGCGGCAACCATAAAGCCGACGCCGCTTTCAAACGCGGTTTCAAAGCCGGTGCGCTGATATTGGCTATCGGGGTCATAGACCCACGCGCGGTAAATCATTTTGCCTTTGGGCACTTGCAGCAATGCGCCGGTCAGCGTGTTGGGAACAACGGCGGTTGGCGGCAGGGCAAGCCCGAGGTTTTGAAAACCGAAATGCCCGTCACTCGCCACAATCGGCAGCGCGCCGGAGATGTCGAGCACATTGACCTTGCCGACTTCGAGCGTTGCGCCCGAGTTCCAGCGGTATTCAACGCTGGCCGACAGGTCGAAGTCGCCTGCGCCCTCTGGGCGGAACAAAGCGGTGTTGCCGGGGATGAGACCGATTTCGCCGTTCGAATCGCGACCCCAAGTGTATTCGGGGCGAATTTTCAGCGTGAGATTGCTCGGCCCGCCATAAAAACTGCCGCGCACTTCGAAATAGCCGTCAACACGGCCAGAATATCGCGCAAGCGAGCGGGCATCGCCCGCGACCGGCACATCGACGAATTGCGACGCCACAATCCGCAGATCGACGTCTTTGGGTGGGGGCGGTGCAGCTGGGCGCGCGGCGGCGGCCGGCGTTGGCGTATTTTGCGGGGCAAGGCGCGGGGTTTCAACCACTGCGGGTGCGATGTCGACGCCGCGCGGAATGCGAGTATCGGCAATGATGATATCGCCGCCGCGATTCAGGCGTTGCGCACGAGGCATAACGATATAGTCATTGTCATCACTGTCCTCGCACGAGCCGACGGCATCGCTGCAGGTTAAAGTGACAGTCTCGTCTAATTCAACGCTTTCGCCTGCTTGTTCCGCAAGCGCCGGAGTGGCCGATGCCAGCGCAATCGCGCTTACCGCGAATCCCAATGGGCCAGCTCGGCGGCTGTTATAATTGATCACGACCCTCATCCCTTCCGTTGCCGCGCGTTACGCAAACCGTCCGCGTGCATATTTGGATACACGAGATGAACCACCCGTGCGCCGCGCGGTCAATAGGATGCAAACCTTTACACGGTCTTAGTCGGTCACCTGTGGCTTTTTGGCGCGGTCATATGGGGCCAGTTTAGCCAGTCAATTCAGCGTGGAAGCTCGCTAACTCCCATGAGCGCCTCATCCACGGCGCGCGCGCATTGGCGCCCTTCGCGTATGGCCCACACGACCAGACTTTGGCCGCGCCGCATATCACCGCAGGCAAAGACATCATCCGCGCTGGTGGCGTAATTTTCGGTGTTGGCAGCGACATTGCCTCGGTCGGTCAATTCCACGCCCGCTTGTTCAAGCAAGCCGGCCTTTTTCGGCCCGACAAAGCCCATGGCGAGCAAGATCAGATCGGCTTTGATAGTGAAAGTGCTGCCTTCGACTTCCGTCATTTTGCCGTCGACCCATTCGACCCGCGCGCATTCAAGGCCGGTGATCGTGTCACCGTCGCCGACAACGCGTTTGGTCAAAACGGCCCAATCGCGGTCCACGCCTTCTTCGTGGCTGGAGGAGGTGCGCAGTTTCAGCGGCCAATCCGGCCACGTCATTGCCTTGTCCTCTTTTTCCGGAGGCTTGGGCATAATTTCAAGCTGAGTGACGCTGGCCGCGCCTTGGCGGTTGGACGTGCCCACGCAATCGCTGCCGGTGTCTCCGCCGCCGATTACGACGACATGTTTGCCCGTGGCTTTGAGCGTCCCGCGCGGAGCGGCGCGTTCTTCTTCGTCGCCTGCGTTGCGTTTGTTCTGCTGTGTCAGGAATTCCATCGCGAGGCGAACACCGGGCATTTCTGCGCCGGGAATGTTGAGCCCGCGTGCATCCTCTGCGCCGCCGGAAAGCACCACTGCGTCAAAGTTTTCACGCAGGCTTTTGAACGACACATCGACGCCAACTTCTTTGCTGGTGCGAAATTCTACGCCTTCGGCCTCCATCTGGATACAACGGCGCGAGATGAGGTTCTTTTCCATCTTAAAGTCGGGGATGCCGTAACGCAGCAGCCCGCCGACCCGGTCGCTTTTTTCAAACAGAGTGACCGAATGACCAGCCCGGGCCAATTGCTGTGCGCAGGCCATGCCAGCAGGGCCAGAGCCGATGACGGCGACTGACTTGCCGGTCTTTTTCTCTGGCACTTGCGGTGTGACCCAGCCCTCGTCCCATCCGCGGTCGATGATGGCCGCTTCGATGGATTTGATCGTAACGGGTTGGTCGATGATGTTGAGCGTGCATGATGCTTCGCACGGGGCGGGGCAAATGCGGCCTGTAAACTCAGGGAAATTGTTCGTGCTGTGGAGCACGTCCAGCGCGTTTTTCCAATCATTCTCATAGACCAGATGGTTCCAGTCCGGGATCATGTTGTTCACCGGACAGCCGTTGTGACAATAGGGAATGCCGCAATCCATGCACCGCGATGCCTGTGCGGCGAGCACTTCGTCGCTCGGCTGGACCACGAATTCGCGGTAATTGTTCAGCCGATCTTTGGGATCGAGGTAATCGCGTTCGCGGCGATCAAGTTCGAGAAATCCGGTGTCTTTACCCATGACTTTGACCCTTATTCCGCCGCGACCGAAGCGGCGTCGATGCGCTCGGCTTCCATCGCCTCAAGCGCGTTTTTGTAATCGCGCGGCATCACTTTAACAAAGTGACCCAGCGCCGTTTCCCAATTGGCAAGCAGATCGCTGGCGCGTGTGCTGCCAGTGTGGAGCTGATGCCGTTCGACCAAGATACGCAGACGCTCCGCATCGTGGCGCAGCATGTCACCCATGCCGAAATCACGCACGCTGGTTCCGCGTTGTTGCGGGCGCCCCGTTCCTTCGTCTGCGTCGGCTTCGGCAGAGACCGGCACCAGATCGACTTGAGCGTGATTGACCAGCGAGGCAAAATTGCCATCGGGGTCGTAAACATAGGCGACACCGCCGCTCATCCCTGCGGCAAAGTTGCGGCCCGTTTTGCCCAGCACAACGACAACGCCGCCGGTCATATATTCGCAAGCATGATCGCCCGCGCCTTCGACAACGGCAATTGCGCCGGAATTGCGCACGGCAAAGCGTTCGCCGCCGACGCCGCCGAAATAGGCCTCACCCGCAATCGCGCCGTAAAGCACGGTGTTGCCGACGATGATGTTGTCAGACGACACGCGCGGGGCGTTTTCTGGTGGGCGCACGATTATACGGCCGCCAGACAGGCCCTTACCAACATAATCATTGGCATCGCCGACCAGATCGAGCGTCACGCCATACACCAGCCATGCACCAAAGCTTTGCCCCGCGACCCCGGTGAGGTTCACGCGGATCGTGTCAGTTGGCAGGCCTTCAAACCCATAGGCTGTGGCAATTTCGCCCGAAAGCATGGCGCCAACGGTGCGGTTCACATTGCGCACTTCATAGTTGAGCTGAACCGGAGTTTTGGACGCAATCGCGTCTTTGCAATCCGCGATCAGATCATTGTCCATGGCAGCGCCGAGGCCGTGATCTTGTTCTTCGGTGTGGTGGAGGAATTTGCCTTCGCCCGGCTCCACTTTGTGAAGGATACGGCCAAGGTCGATGCCGCGCGCTTTCCAGTGGCGGTGCATGCGGGTCATGTCGAGCCGGTCAACCCGGCCCACCATGTCGTCGAGCCGCCGGAAACCCATTTCGGCCATAATCCCGCGCAATTCCTCGGCAATAAAGAACATGTAATTGACGACATGCTCGGGCTGTCCGGTGAAGCGCGCGCGCAGAACAGGGTCCTGTGTCGCAACGCCAACCGGGCAGGTGTTGAGATGGCATTTGCGCATCATGATACAGCCCGCCGCGATTAATGGCGCGGTCGCAAAGCCAAACTCATCCGCGCCCAAAAGAGCGCCAATGGCAACATCGCGGCCCGTGCGCAGACCGCCATCGACTTGCACCGCAATGCGGCTGCGCAAATCATTCAGCAGCAAGGTCTGCTGCGTTTCGGCAAGGCCGATTTCCCAAGGGGAACCTGCATGGGTGAGGCTGGTCAGCGGAGATGCGCCGGTCCCGCCGTCATAGCCGGATATGGTGACATGATCCGCGCGCGCTTTTGAAACGCCTGCGGCCACGGTGCCCACGCCGACTTCGGATACGAGCTTGACCGAAACCCGTGCAGACGGATTCACGTTTTTGAGGTCATGAATAAGCTGTGCGAGGTCTTCGATTGAGTAGATGTCGTGGTGCGGCGGCGGCGAAATCAGGCCCACACCCGGCGTCGAATGGCGAACCGCGCCGATCCGCTTGTCGACCTTGTGACCGGGCAGCTGGCCGCCTTCGCCGGGTTTTGCGCCCTGCGCCATCTTGATTTGAATATCGTCCGAATTGACCAGATATTCGGTCGTCACGCCAAAGCGGCCAGAGGCCACCTGTTTGATCCGACTGCGCATCGAATCGCCGTTTTCCATCGGGGTAAAGCGGAACGGTTCCTCGCCCCCTTCGCCTGTGTTCGAACGGCCGCCAATGCGGTTCATGGCCAGCGCCATGGTGGAATGCGCTTCGTGACTGATTGAACCAAAGCTCATCGCGCCGGTGCTAAAGCGTTTTACGATTTCGCTCGCAGGTTCGACTTCGTCGAGCGGGATTGCGGTGTCGGCTTTCTTAAACTCCATCAGCCCGCGAATGGTCAGCAGGCGTTCGGATTGTTCGTTCACCGATTTGGCAAATTCTTCGTAGGTTGCTGCGTTGCCATTGCCGTCATTGGCACGCACGGCGTGCTGCAATTGGGCGACGTTTTCGGGCGTCCATGCGTGTTCTTCCCCGCGCAGACGGTATTGGTAGATACCGCCGACATCGAGCATGCCCTTATACAGCGGGTTGTCGCCATAAGCTTGCGCATGGCGGCGCACGCTTTCTTCGGCCACTTCATCCAGACCAGCGCCCTCTATCATCGACGCAGTGCCGGTGAAGTATTTTTCGACAAAGGCGCTGGACAGGCCAACCGCGTCAAAAATCTGCGCGCCGCAATAGGATTGATAGGTCGAAATGCCCATTTTTGACATCACTTTGCGGATGCCCTTGCCGATGGCTTTGATATAGTTTTGCTCGACCTCTTCCGCGCCAATATCGGTATGCTTGCGCGTGCGGATGTCTTCGAGCGTTTCGAACGCGACATAGGGGTTGATCGCCTCTGCGCCGTATCCTGCAAGCGCGCAGAAATGATGCACTTCGCGCGCTTCGCCGGTTTCAATGACGAGGCCGGTCTGCATCCGCAAACCTTGCCGCACGAGGTGGTGATGCACCGCAGCCGTGGCGAGCAAAGCTGGCATCGCGATGCGGTCTTCGTTCTGTGCGCGGTCGGACAAGACAAGGATGTTCTGGTCCTGAAGCACCGCTTCGGTGGCGGCCCAGCACATTTCTTTGATCGCCTGTTCCAGACCCTCTGGCCCGGATGACGCGTCCCATGTGATGTCGATGGTTTCGCAGCGGAATGCTCCGTCCAACACAGCTTCGACCGAACGGATCTTGGCAAGATCCTCGTTGGTGAGGATAGGTTGTTCAACCTCAAGCCGTTTGTGCGTGCCGGCATCATGGCCAAGCAGGTTCGGCCGCGGACCGATCATCGACAACAAGCTCATCACCAATTCTTCGCGGATCGGGTCGATCGGCGGGTTGGTCACCTGAGCAAAGTTTTGTTTGAAGTAATCGTAAAGCAGCCGCGCCTTATCCGACAGGACCGCAATCGGTGTGTCGGTGCCCATTGATCCGATCGGATCGTCGGCTTTGACCGCCATCGGTTCAAGGAAGCGCGATACGTCTTCCTGTGTGTAGCCAAACGCCTGTTGACGTTGGAGCAGAGAGGTTGAGTGTTCTGGCACTTCGGACAATTCAGGCTCAATCTCGCGAATATCGTCGATTTTGAACTGCGCTTCGTCAAGCCAATCTGCGAACGGTGCGGCCCCGGTCAATTGCGCCTTCAGCTCCGCATCTTCGATGATGCGGCCCTGTTCCAGATCGATCAGCAGCATCTTGCCCGGCTGAAGCCGCCATTTGCGGATGATATCTTCTTCGGCAAACGGCAAAACGCCGCTTTCCGATGCGAGGCACACGATGTCATCCTTGGTCACGCAGAAACGCGCTGGGCGCAGACCGTTGCGGTCCAGCGTTGCGCCAATTTGGCGGCCATCGGTAAAGCACACCGCTGCGGGGCCATCCCAAGGCTCCATCAAAGCGGCGTGATATTCGTAAAATGCCCGCCGGTCGGGGTCCATCAAATCGTTGCCGCTCCACGCTTCGGGGATCAGCATCATCATCGCATGGGCGAGGCTGTAGCCGCCAGCCAGCAGCAATTCGAGCGCGTTATCAAGACAGGCGGTGTCGGATTGGCCGTGCGGAATGATCGGCCACATCTTGTCCAGATCGGGGCCCAGCAGGTCGCTTTCCATTGTCCGGCGGCGCGCGTTCATCCAATTCACATTGCCGCGAACCGTGTTGATCTCTCCATTGTGCGCGATGAAGCGGAACGGATGGGCGAGACGCCAGCTGGGGAAAGTGTTGGTTGAGAAACGTTGGTGGACGAGACCAAATGCGCTGACGCATTCAGGATCCTTCAGATCGTCGTAAAACGATTGCACCTGCGTGGCGAGCAGCAAGCCTTTGTAAACGATCGTGCGCGACGAAAAGCTCGGCATGTACAATTCGGAAAGGCCGGGCAAATTGTGCTTTACCGCCATTTTTGCAAGCGGATTTTGGACCTGTTTGCGGATGACCAAAACTTTGCGTTCAAACGCGTCCTGGTCCGCGCAATTGCTGCCGCGCGCGATGACGCCCATCTGAATGACGGGCATGGATGCGATCACCGCATCACCCAACCCATCTTGCGTGACTGGGACATCGCGCCATCCGATGAAGCGCTGACCTTCCTTGTCGGTGAATTTTTCAAATTTCCGCGCCACAAAATCGCGCGCGGCCTCGTCTTGCGGCATAAAGCACATTGCGACGGCATAATCGCCAGCAGCGGGCAGATCGTGGCCATTGTCATCCGCCCAGCGGCGAATCACCGCGTCGGGAATTTGCATCAGCAGACCGGCGCCATCGCCCAGCAATGGATCAGCGCCGACCGCGCCGCGGTGGTCCAGCTTTGCCAGAATCTCGAGCGACTGCTCAACAATAGTGTGGCTGCGCTTGCCCTTAATATGGGCGACCATGCCTACTCCGCAGGCGTCATGTTCATTGGCGGGGTCATAGAGACCCTGGGAATTGGGGTATCCCATGGTTGGCTTTCCGTTCTGTCAGATGCCCATGCAGCGGGACCGGTGTCCGGTATGCAGCAGCGGCGTGAATGGCGAGCGCACCGGACCAATCGGGTGACCAATTGAACTGGGCCGCGCTTCGTTCAGCATCCTATTGCCGACGGAAACGACATTTTGCAACCGCGAACAGCGCAGCAAAATTACACATTTGGAAAGTTAGCCTTTAGTTTGATTGCGCGGGGCAGGCCAAAACAGCGCATTTAGCGCCAAATTGCGCCGTTTTGGCCAAATTCATGCTGCCCCGCGCAAATTCTGAAGTTTGACCAAAGCGTCGCGCAATTCGCGCTCGGTCTGGCCAAGATCGGACATGTCCGCATTGGTGTTGGCCGCCGCAGGAGCAATTGGAGCGTGGTCAAACCCGCGTTCAGTGAACAAAGTCAGCGCCTTTAACGCCTCTGCCAAAGCGGCATCGCGGCCTGGCCCCGAATTGGGCACACGGGCGCGATCGGATTGTCGCTGTGCTTTTTGATGATCGTGCAGAGCACCAGCGAATCGTTCGACCATTTCGACAATGCTCAATTCGTCGGTTGGTTTTTGGCGCAGTTTTTCGAGCGCGCTTGCAGCAGGGGCTTGTTTGGGCACCGATTGAACGACTCGGCGCGGTGTTGGATCGGCGGCTTGCGGTGCGGCTTGCTCTTCCACCCAAACGCCATTGCGGCCCGGCAGCTGAGCAAATTCACCCAGATCGAGCGCGCGCGGCTTTTCTGGTGCAGTTGCCTGTTCAGCAGGCGCCTGAACTGGCGCCTGAACTGGCGCCTGAACTGGCTCTGGCACTGGCTCCTGAACTGGAGGGGGTGAGGTCGGCTGATATTGCGTTAGGCTCCACGAGCCATTGGATTGCGGGCTGCCAAGCGGCTGTTTTTGCACCAAGGGGGAGACTGGAACTGGCGCAGGAGCGGGCGCAGACTGGAGGTCCGGCTGAGGCTCAGGCGCAGGAGCAGGAGCAGGCTTTTCTTTCGGCGGGGTTGGTGCTGCTTCGCAGGTCGCCCCTTCGCATGTTTCGATGAGCGCGGATTTGAATTGGCTCCGAGTGAAGCTTGGCTTCGCGCCTTCTTCTTCTTCTTCTGCCTCGCTGATTTCGGTAGGCTCTTCAATGTCATAGCCGCGCTGTGACAATTCGCCCAAGGTCGGTTGATCGCTGAGGTTTGACCGCTGCGTAGCGTCTTCGAGCAATTCTTCAAATTCGCCGTCTTGTTCTTCTGCAGCAAAGGGCACGCCTTCCAATGGCGCGTCGAGGCTTTCGCTGCCCAATTCAACCACCGGATCAATCGGGCGCACACGCCGCGATGAGACAGCAGAGACAACGGCGACGGTTTCATCATCGCGGCCCGCGCCTTCGCGCAGTGCGGCGGCGACGACATATGCAAGGCCAGCGCCAAGCAAAGCGGCGATGCCAGCAAAAATGAACTGAGTGGCGCCGCCCAGAACGCCAAGACCGCTTAAAGTCCCTAACCGGGCAATCATGGAAGTGGGCAGAACGACAACAGCCAGACCCAGCAAAGCTGCGCCCCAGGCCGTGATCGCCGGCACAAAGCTGCGATGGGTGGCGATTGATGGTTTGGTCGCCTTTTCCCGAACGCGGTGAGTGCTGCGCTTTTGCGCCTGTTCTTCGAAGTGTTTTCTGAGACGCATATTGCCCTGTGCCCACTCTCTAATTCTTGATGGACCAAGGGGGAGTTAGTGTCCCTAGGCCCGCATTCCCCGTTCCCGTGATGTCGGCATTATCCGGTCACCATGGGTGTCACTGGAATCGTGACTAAGATTGGATAGTAAGAGATGGTAAACATCCTGATAACGAGCGACATTCGCCGCCCAATTGTGGCGGGTGCGTACGTGCTCCACCGCGCGCCGACGCACTGCTTCCCATGATCCGCGCGTATTCAGCATATCCGCCAATGCCGCTGCGCAGGCGGCCGGATTGTCGGGTTCAAAGAGAAAGCCGGTTTCGCCATCTGTGATCAATTCGCGGTGCCCGCCGACATTGGAGGCGGCGACGATACGCTGCTGCGCCATCGCCTCTAGGGGCTTTAGCGGTGTGACCAGATCAGTAAGGCGTGAGTGTTTGCGCGGGTATGCCAGCACGTCGATCAGCGAATAATACCGTTCAACCTGATCATGTGGCACGCGGCCGGTAAAGATCACTGCCTCTGGCTCTGGCAAAGCGGCGGCGGCGGCGCGCCATTCGGTGTCCATTTCGCCTGCCCCGACCAGCAACAGCCGCGCACCCGGGTGGGTTTTGCGCAACAGCGGCATGGCAGCGATAAGGTCATCGACCCCTTCGTAATCGTAAAAACTGCCGATGTATCCGACCACGGGATCATCCGGGTTGAGGCTCAATTCCGCGCTCAATGCGTCATCATGGTCAACCGGCTCTCCAAATAAAGTCAGGTCGACGCCGTTGGGCATCACTCCGATTTTGCCCGGCGCTATGCCCCTGCTGATCAGGTCTTCTCGCAGACCTTCACAGATTGTGAAAAGTGCATCGGCGCGGCTTGCGACTTGTGTTTCAAGGCTGCGCGTGAGGCGGTATTTCGCAGACCCTTCGGTTCCGGTCCGGTTGCCGACCGCTGCGTCTTCCCAAAAGGCGCGGATTTCATAGACGAAAGGCACACCCAGCGCCCGCGCCGCGCGCCACGCCGCACCGCCGTTCAATGCAGGGGAGTGGGCATGAATAATGTCGGGCCGCCAGTCTTTGGCAAGGTTTTGGATCGACGCCGATAGCGCGCCCATTTCCTTAAGCTCGCTGACCAGCATCGGCCCGCTGGGCTTTCCCGGTGTGCGATGAAAGGTGAGCCCATCAAATGTCTCTTGCAGATCATCCCATTCTGCTTCGTTGTTGTGCCGTTGGGAGGTGATCCCGCGCACTTCCAATCCTGCCGCGGCTTGCGCTTTCAGGATGGCACGCGTGCGAAACGTATAGCCGCTGTGCAGCGGCAGAGAATGGTCAAGGACATGAAGAATGCGTGTCATGGCGCGGGCTTTAAACCCATTGTGCTTAACGCCGCGTCAACTGCATCTTGTTAAGGGGCCAAGGTAATGATCGACTATATTTCCCTTGCGCTGGGCCATGGCCTGCTCGCCGCCGCGTTTCTGCGGCTGGTGATGCTGGACGATTTGGATGTCGATCCTCAGGTGAAAGCGCAAAAGGAGCGCGCCAGAGCAGAGCGCGCCGCAGCCACCAATTCGGGGCGCGCATCACAAAAGGTAAGAGCGCAGACGGCCAAGGCGGCGGCCAAGGCGGCGGCCAAAGCGGCGGATCAGGCCGATGCCGACAGGAGCGCTTCTTAGATGCTTGATCTCGTCTTCATCGCCTTTATCGCGTTTGTCCTTTTATTGGGTTTGCGCCGTCCATTTCTGTGGGTGTTGCTGTATGTTTACATCGACATTCTCGCACCGCAGCGGATCGGCTATACGATCATCACCGAATTGCAGGTGTCACTGATCGCTTTTGCGGCCGCCTTTGGCGGATGGGTGCTGCTCGACCGCAAAGAGGGATCGCGTTTTACGCTGCGCCAAGGGCTGATGCTTGCGCTGCTCGTCTATTGTTGGTGGACGTTGCAAGGGGCAGAATTTCCCGATTCCGCGGCGACAAAATGGGATTGGGTTTGGAAGGCATTGCTGTTTGCGATCTTCTTGCCGCTAACAATCACGACGCGGGCGCGGATTGAGGCTTTGGCGCTGACATTGTCATTGTCGGTCGCCACTATTGTGATCGGCACCGGTTTAAAGATCGTTCTGGGCGGCGGCGGATATGGCAATCTGAAATTCTTTGTTCAGGACAACAGCGGGATTTACGAAAGCTCAACGTTGGCCACCGTTGCCATCGCGTTGATCCCGCTGGCCGCATGGTTCACCCGCTATGGCACGATATTCCGGCCTCACTGGACGGTCAGCGCGTTTGTGCTGGGCCTTGTGTTTGCCAGCCTGCTTATCCCGATTGGCACAGAGGCGCGCACCGGACTTTTGTGTATTGCGGCGCTGGGTGTGTTGCTGCTGCGTTATACAAAACGGCGTTTTGCCTTTGTCGCGGCGGCGGGCGTGCTTGGTTTGACCGCGCTGCCTTTCCTGCCGTCCAGTTATTACGAGCGGATGGCCACAATCGCCCAGCCAGGCGGCGATGAAAGCGCGTCGACCAGGCTCGCCGTTTGGTCTTGGACGATCGACTATGCCAGCCGCAATCCTATGGGCGGGGGGTTCGATTCCTACCGGGCCAACAGTTTTACCTATGTGATGCCGGTAACTGAAGAATCGGGAAACACCGCCACAGTTCAATACCGCGACGTCGTTGACGAAGGGCGCGCGTTCCATTCCTCTATCTTTGAAGTGCTAGGAGAGCAGGGTTATCCGGGGCTCCTCATTTGGCTGATGCTGCATGGATTGGGGATTTGGCACATGGAGCGGATTTATCGCCGATGGAAAGGCGCGAGCGCTGAGGAAGAGGCATGGATCTCGCCCATGGCTGCTGCATTGCAGATGGCGAGCCTGATTTACCTCGTCGGCGCCTTGTTTCAGGGGATCGCCTATCAACCGGTCATGCTGATGATTATCGGGCTTCAGATCGGGCTCCATTCCTATCTCAAACCGTTCGAAGCGGCGCGGCTGGCCGAAATCGCGAAATCGCGAACGGAAACCGACATGACCCCATCTCAAAAGCGCGCGAATCAGCGGCGCGAGGCCGCCAAAGCGCGCGGCAATTCTTCTACCGGAGCGGTGCAGACCTAGCGTGCCGTAACGGCAGCGACGCCTCTCTGCCGCTGGCATTGCACTGGCCCCGACAATGGGCCATGTAGCACCTCGATAGTAACGCCCGCGCAGTTGGGATTTGCGGGCGTATTGTAAGAGGAATTGCCCCATGACTCCGCAAGAATTGGCCGCAAAAGTCGGCGAAAAAATCGGCACCAGCGAATGGGTCGAAATGAGCCAAGAAAAGATCAACATGTTCGCGGATGCGACAGGTGATCACCAATTCATCCACGTCAACGAAGAAGCCGCAAAGATGACGCCATTTGGCGGAACCATCGCGCACGGCTTTATGACGCTGTCGATGATGCCATATCTTGGCGCGAACAGCGACACTCCAAAGCTGGACGGCGTAAAAATGGGTGTCAATTACGGCGGCAACAAATGCCGTTTCCTGTCGCCCGTGCGCGCAGGAAAGCGCATTCGCGGCCATTGGAAGCTTACCGAAATGATCGAAAAACGCCCCGGTCAATGGCAACAGACCTGCGAAGTAACGATGGAGATCGAAGGCGAAGACACGCCTGCGTTGATCTGTGAATGGATCACACTCTACTTCGTGTGATCGCTTAGCCGGTTCAAACCACAATTTTCGCCGCCCTGCATCAGTGGGGACGGCCCCTATTACCCCTTGAAAGGATCTTTCCATGTCACGTGATGCAGTCATCGTATCCACCGCCCGCACGCCAATTGGCCGGGCATATAAAGGCGGATTTAACGCCACTCCCGGCGCCACTCTTGGCGCTGCATCCTTTGCACCTGCCGTAGAGCGCGCCGGTATCGACGCCGGTGAGATTGACGATGTTGTTTGGGGCGCGGTCCTTACTCAGGGCACGCAGGCCGGTAACATTGGCCGCCAAGTCGCTCTGCGCGGCGGTGCCCCTGTTTCGGTTGGCGCGCAGACAATTGATCGTCAGTGCTCAAGCGGCCTGATGGCAATTTCGACAGCGGCAAAGCAAATCATCGTCGACAATATGGATGTCGTTGTTGGCGGCGGTCAGGACTCTATCTCGATGGTCCAGACCCCTGAAATGCGCGTTGCGATGGACCCATCATTGCTCGCCATGCACAAAAACGTCTATATGCCGATGCTGCAAACCGCCGAGACAGTGGCCGAACGCTACAACATCAGCCGCGACGCGCAGGATGAATACGCTCTGCAATCGCAAATGCGCACCGCCGCCGGTCAGGAAGCTGGCAAGTTTGACGACGAAATCGTTCCTGTGACCACCACCATGATGGTGAAAGACAAAGCAACCGGCGAAGTCAGCCAGGTTGAGCACACCATGACCAAGGACGAAGGCAACCGCCCGACTACCACGCTCGAAGGTTTGCAAAGCCTTCAACCCGTAATGGGTCCGGGCAAGGTGATCACCGCCGGTAACGCGTCGCAGCTTTCCGATGGTTCATCGGCATCGGTTCTGATGGAAGCCAAGCTTGCTGAGCAAAAGGGACTTCAGCCGCTGGGCCGTTATGTCGGCATGGCGGTTGCAGGCACAGAGCCTGATGAAATGGGCATTGGCCCCGTTTTTGCGATCCCGAAATTGCTTAAGCAAACCGGTCTGAAAATGGACGACATCGGTCTTTGGGAACTCAACGAAGCGTTTGCCGTGCAGGTTCTGTATTGCCGCGATAAACTGGGCATCGACAACGACATCCTCAACGTCAACGGCGGATCAATCTCAATCGGTCACCCATATGGCATGACCGGCGCACGCTGCACCGGCCACGCCTTGATCGAAGGCAAACGCCGCGGTGCGAAATATGTGGTTGTGACCATGTGCGTCGGCGGCGGCATGGGCGCAGCGGGACTGTTCGAAGTCTTTTGATGAGTCTTTTGCGCTCGCGGTAATTCGCTTCGCGAACACCTCCGCGGGGGCGGCCGGTCGGCCTTGCGAAGTCTGACGACTTCGAGGGGGTGCCGCCACTGTTTTGAATAGGCGGCGTGGGGTTCAATCCTGCGCCGCCTTTTTCGTTTTTGATAAGAGTTGTTTCGAACCCGCAAGGGTTCGCAAGCGCGACTGCGTGCCCGAGCTTATGCGAGGAAAGCCAAAGATGCGGATGCATCTGCCGGCGTTTGAGGCTAACATAAGCAAATGGGCATTATCGAAATCATCGGGATTGCGGGCAGCGTGAGCCTTTTGTCGGGCTGGCGGCTGTATCTGTGCATCTTTGCAACGGGCCTCGCGATGCGATTGGACGCGCTGCCGGTGCCCGAACATTTGGCCAGCCTAGGGGTGCTGGAAAACCCGTGGGTCATGGGGATTGCGGCGATCGGCGCGCTTGCGGAATTCTTTGCTGACAAGGTCATGTGGCTCGATACGGCATGGGACACGATCCACACGCTGATCCGCCCAGTTGGTGGCGCAATGCTGGCGTTGGCGATTGTCGATCCATCCGACCCGGCGACACAGGTGATCGCATTCTTGCTTGGCGGCGGGGCGAGCTTTCTTGCGCATGGCGGCAAAGCCAGCGCCCGCGCCGTGGTGAACACGTCTCCTGAACCGGTGAGCAATCTGGTGACATCGAGCGCAGAGGATGTGGCGACCGTGGGGCTGCTCTATGTGGCTTACGAATACCCGACCGTAGCGGCGGGGGTTGCGGCGGTGCTGCTGGTGATTGTGATCGGCATGCTGTGGATGGCGCACCGGATTATCAAGCGGATGTTTTTCAGGACAAAGCCCCAAAACTAAGGTCAGGGCAAACGGATACCCTGATACGCCACTCGGTCACACTGTGACCGCAAGCCCGACCGGGCGCCCGCAGGCCCGTCAGGGCCGAGGAAATCGCACCGGCGGATGCCGGTGCGCCATCAAGAATGCTCAGCCACAAATTCCTCAACCACAGGCGCAACCTTATCGCGCCAGCGGCTGCCGTTGAAGATGCCGTAATGTCCGGCGCCTTCGGCCATGTAATACCGCTTCTTGTCTGCATCCAAGCCGGTCGCCAGTTTGAGCGCGGCCTTGGTCTGGCCCAGCCCCGAAATATCGTCGCGCTCCCCTTCGACCGCGAGCAATGCGGTGTCGGTGATTTGGGTTAGGTCGACGACCTCGCCCTTATGTTCAAATGTGCCGTTGGGGATCGAGTGTTTCTGAAACACTTCTTCGACCGTTTGCAGGTAAAATTCCGCCGTCATGTCGCACACGGCGCGGTATTCGTCGTAGAAATCCTTGGTCGCCTGCGCGCTCGCATCATCGCCGGCGGTCAAATGTTTGAACATCTCATAATGGCTCATCATGTGGCTTTGCAGGTTCATGCTCATAAACGCGGAAAGCTGCATGAAACCGGGATAGACTGAGCGTCCTGCGCCGCGATATTTCGCGGGCACTTTGGTGATGACGGATTGGCGGAACCATTCAATTGGGCGTTTCATCGCGTGGTCGTTGACCGATGTCGGGCTTTCGCGCGTGTCAATTGGCCCGCCCATCATGGTGAGCGTGGCCGGGGCCGCAGGCGATTTGTGCTGATTGAGCAAGGCGGTCGCGGCAAAAGCGGGGACCGATGGCTGGCACACGGCGAGCATATGGGGACGCTGACCCTTGCCACCTTTTTCGCGTGTGACACCTTCGATATATTCAAGGAATTCCATCAGATAATCGATGTAATCGTCGAGGTCGAAGTCGCCTTCGTGGACGGGCACGGTCGACGCGTCGGCCCAATCAGTGATGTAAACCTCGAATTTCTGCAGCATCCGCTCCACCGTGCCGCGCAGCAAGGTGGCGTAATGGCCGCTCATCGGAGCAACGATCAGCATTTTTGGGCGGTCATCCGCGACGCCATCAAGTCGAAAGCGTTTGAGATCGCCAAACGGGCGGTTCACCACGGTTGCCTCGATCACGGAATGCGGTGTGCCATCCACGTCCACTTCGGTGATGCCAAAGGCGGGCTTTGCGTAATCGGCGGTCGCATGGGCCAGCACATCAAGCGCGTTGGCGGCGATAGGCATCAACCCCATTTTGCCGAATGGATTGGCAGGGTTGGTCATGATCGAAGCACTGATCGAAGCCATGGAGCTGACCGAATTCATCCAGCTGCGCTGAATTTCGTAGGCGTGATAAAGCATGTGTTGCCCGTTCTGTTGCGGCGCCTTTTCCAGACAGCCTGTAGGCGCGCGACCCCCTCGCGGCGTGATTTTCTAGCCCCTAGATGGGCCTTTTGGCGCTATTGTGCAATGCACAATTTACTGCGCGGCTGTGCGAGATCTGGAAAACAAGTGCGTTTTGCAGGTGAAATTTCGCCTTAGCATCGCTAGATGACTTGATATATGGATGGGCACAACACCGAAATCGTAGAGACACAAGAACCGATTGGCGCTGATGAAGCGGCGAGCGAGGACGGTGTGGTTGCAGAGCCAGCGGAGAAGGCCCGTTCGCTCGCGCCGCTGCGGATGGTTTACCGCGAGGCGGGGAAATACCCGGCTCAGATTGGCTTCGCGCTTTTGTCTCTGCTCGTCACAGCGGGCGCGACATTGGCGATTCCGTGGCGGTTCAAGGTCATCATTGACGATGCGTTTGGCGGCGGTGCCAACCCGGAGCAGATTGGAACCGCGTTTCAATACCTGCTGATGATCGTCGTAATCTTGGGGTTTGGCACAGCGGCGCGGTTTTACTTCGTCAGCTGGATTGGCGAGCGCGTGGTCGCCGATATCCGGTTGCGGGTTCAGGAAAACTTGCTGCGCATGTCGCCCAGTTTCTATGAAGAGAACAGCCCCAAGGAAATTTCTAGCCGGATGACCTCCGACACCGCCATCATTGAAACGGTGGTGGGGACGACGGTTTCGGTTGCCCTGCGCAACACATTGACGGGGATTGGCGGGATCGCCTTGCTGCTGTACCTCGCGCCGACGCTGACGCTAGGCTTGCTGATCGGGATACCGGTTGTGATCCTGCCCATCGTGTTTTTTGGCCGCAAAATCCGTGCTGTCTCCAGATCCAGCCAGGACCGCGTAGCCGATGTGGGAGCATACGTTAGCGAAGTCTTGTCCGCGATGAAGATTGTGCAAAGCTTTGGGCAAGAGAGCCGCGAGGCGGGCCGTTTTGGCGACGTCGTAGAGCGAACGTTCCAAACCGCTCGCAAACGTATCATACTGCGCGCGGCGATGACCTCGATTGTCATTCTGATGATCTTTGGCGGCATCACTATGGTGATGTGGGAAGGGGCGCTGGCCGTATCCGAGGGGACGATCAGCGGCGGCACGATTGCGGCGTTCGTTTTGACCGGCGGCTTGGTCGCGGGCGCGATGGGGTCGCTGACCGAGGTTTATGGTGATCTGCTGCGCGGGGCCGGTGCGGCCAGCCGCCTTGCAGAATTGCTCGAATCCAAACCGGTGATTGCGCCGCCCGCGCGTCCGGAAAGCATGCCGGTGCCGCCCCGTGGCGGACTGTCGTTCCGCAATGTCACTTTTCGCTACCCCGCTCGCCCCGAAACGGCGGCGCTCAAGGATTTCAACCTTGAGATTGAGCCGGGCGAAACCGTTGCCATCGTTGGCCCTTCGGGTGCGGGCAAATCGACGCTGTTTCAGTTGGTAGAGCGGTTTTATGATCCGCAAGTGGGCACGATCCGCCTCGACGGCGTGCCTTTGACCAAGGCCGATCCCGCCGACATTCGCGCCCGACTTGCTCTGGTGCCGCAAGAGGGCGTTCTGTTCAGCGCCGATGCTCGCGACAATCTGCGTTACGGCAAATGGGATGCGAGCGACGAAGAGATTTGGGAAGCTGCGCGCGCGGCGAATGCTGAAAGCTTCCTGAGCGATTTGCCAAAAGGGCTCGACACCTATCTGGGAGAAGGCGGCACGCAATTGTCCGGCGGTCAGCGTCAGCGCGTGGCGATTGCGCGCGCGTTGCTGCGTGATGCGCCGATCCTGCTGCTTGATGAGGCGACCAGCGCGCTGGATGCAGAAAGCGAGCAATTGGTGCAGCAAGCGCTTGATGCGTTGATGGCGGACCGCACGACTTTGGTCATCGCGCACCGCCTTGCCACGGTGCGTGCGGCTGACCGGATCATTGTGCTGGATGGCGGTGAAATCGCCGAACAGGGCACCCATGCTGAACTCAGCGCAGCGGGCGGGCTCTACGCACGCCTCGCCTCGCTCCAATTCGCGGCCAATGAAGCGGCTTGATTGGATCGAATGGGGCACCAAGCCAGTGCCACATTTCGACCAAGCGCAGCGTTACCGCGACGAGCGACACCCTTGAACGCGCCACTTCGCTAAGCAATGCTCAGCAAAGTGTATTCAATCACGACCAAACGGGGACACGCAATTATGATCCGTACAACCAAGCTTTTGTTGGCAGGCACCGCCGCCTTGGCATTTTCGACCGTGGGTTTCGCAAATGACGATACCACAATCAATGAAATCGGCATTCCAGGCGAGCCGATCGAACAGTTGGAAGCGCACGATGATCTGGAGGCTGAGCTGGAGGCGGGTACGCCGACAATGGATTTCGGAACCTGGGGCGTTGGCACTGATTTGATCGATGACAGCGTTGCGCCGGGCGATGACTTCAACGCCTATGTGAATGGCAAGTGGATTGCGGCCAATGAAATCCCGGCGGACCGCCAACGCTTTGGCGCGTTCGATATGCTGCGCGAAGGGGCCACACAGGACGTTCACTCGCTGGTCCAAACACTGGTTGCGTCCAATCCAGAGCCCGGCACGCAGGCGCGCCGCATCGTCGATGCCTACAACGCTTATCTCGATGTTGATGCGATTGATGCCAGCGGCCTTGCCCCGGCACAGCCATATTTGAATGAAATCTATGGTGCTGCCGATTTGGAGGCGCTGGTGCGCCTGTTCGGGACGCCCGGTTATCCCTCGCTGGTTGGCGCAGGCGTGACCATCGACGCGCGCAACCCCACCGATTACGCGGTGGGAATTGGGTTTGACGGGATGGGTTTGCCTGACCGCGATTATTACCTCGTCGATTCCGAGAGCAATCTGGAAATTCGCGCAAAATATATGGATTATCTCGCAACCGTGCTGAGCGCGGCTGGATATGAAGACGCAGCCGGTGCTGCAGCGGCAGTCTATGCTTTTGAACACAAGGTTGCCGTGCTTGAATGGGCGCGTCCCGTTTTGCGCATGCCGCAGCTGACTTACAACGAACTGACCCCGGATGAATTGACAGCAATGGCGGGCGAATTCCCGATTGCTGCGCTGCTCGAATCCTCTCAGCTGGGCGGTCAATCGCGCTTCCTCGCACGGCAATTGCCGCCAACTGAAGAAGAGATCGCTGAAATGGAGCTCAGCGCGGAACAGCTTGAAATGATCGGAGGCGGATTGCCTGCGATGATGGAATTGCTGACGCAAACGCCGCTCGCAACGATCAAAGCCTATATGGCGACGCGTTTCCTGTCCGGGAATGCGGCGGTTCTTTCCAGCGAACTGGATGCTGCCAATTTCGATTTCTACGGCAAGACGATCAGCGGCCGCGAAGAACAGCAAGAACGCTGGAAACGGGCAATCGCTGCGGTCGAAGGATCCATCGGCGAACAATTGGGCGCGCTCTATGTGGAGCAATATTTCCCCGAAAGCAGCAAGGCGCGCATGGATGAGCTGGTTGCGAACCTTACGCGTTCAATGAACGGGGCGCTCGATAGCAATGAATGGATGACCCAGGAAACCATCGCTGAGGCCCGGGCGAAGCTGAACGGATTTGTCCCGATGATCGGTTATCCCGGCGAATTTAAGCTCTACGAAGGCCTCGAAATTACGCCGGATGATCCGCTCGCGAACCGTATGGCAACAGTGCGGTGGGACGATGAAGATTCCCGCGCGCGTCTGGGCACCGAAGTCGACCCAAGCGAATGGGGAATGTTCCCGCAAACGGTGAACGCCTATTATTCGCCGCTGACCAATCGCATCGTCTTTCCCGCTGCAATCCTGCAGCCGCCATTCTTCAACGCGGACGCTGATCCGGCGGTCAATTACGGCGGTATTGGCGCGGTGATCGGGCACGAGATTGGCCACGGTTATGACGATCAAGGTTCGCAGTTCGATGCAACGGGCACCTTGCGCAATTGGTGGCAAGACCAAGACCGCGAAGGCTTTGTTACCTTCACCGAGCAAATGGCTAGCTTTATCGAAAGTTATTGCCCCGTCGAAAGCCCCGAAGGCCCAGTTTGCCTGCGCGGCGGACAGAGCATGGGTGAAACACTGGGCGACGTCGTCGGTCTGCAAATGGCCTACAACGCTTACCGCCTATCCTTGGGCGGTGAAGAGGCACCGGTTATTGATGGTCTGACCGGTGATCAGCGCTTCTTCCTTGGCTTTGCGCAAATCTGGCGCGGGATGGAACGCGAGGCGAGCCTGCGCAACCGGGTGATGACGGCCAACCACCCACCGAGCGAATTCCGCCTCAACAACGCGGTTCGCCATTTGGATGCATGGTACGAAGCATTTGGTGTGACAGAAGGGCACGCGCTGTATCTGCCGCCAGAGGAACGCGTCAAAATTTGGTGAGTGAGATTGACATAGCCCGCGCTTCGATCAAGGAGCGCGGGCTATGACTTTCTTGCAAATGCTCATCATCGCGGTGGTTCAAGGGATCACCGAATTCCTGCCGATATCTTCGTCAGGGCACCTTATTCTGATCTCGGTCTTTACAGGCTTTGAAGATCAGGGGCCGATGATCGACATCGCGGTGCATGTGGGCTCATTGCTCGCGATCATCGTCTATTTCTTCAAAGATGCGATGGGCCTCGCACGGGGCGGTTTTGCCAGCGTGGGTATAGGACATGCGCCTGCCGAACGCCGCCTGTTTTGGTGGATTGTGCTGAGCACTATCCCAGCGGTGATTGCCGGTTTCGCGATCAAATTGGGTTATCTCAACGGCTTTGTCGAAAGCACGTTCGGCATCCCCATTGTCGAGGAAGATTTGCTTGCTTCGATCCGGTTCACCGATCTTATCGCGGTCAATTTGATTGTTTACGGCATCCTATTGGGGTTGGCGGATTATTTCGGCAAAGAAGAAAAAACCTTTGAACAAATGACGTGGCGCGACGGTCTGATCGTCGGCATGGCTCAGGCGCTGGCGCTGGTCCCGGGCACAAGCCGGTCGGGCGTTACGATGACAGCGGCGCGCTTGCTGGGGTATGGCCGGTTTGAAGCCGCGCGGTTTTCTTTCCTGCTTTCAATTCCCGCTGTTGCGGGCGCAGGCGTGCTTATCATTCCTGACCTGCTTGAAGCGGACAGCACGCTGCTGTTTGAGGCGGTGATCACCGGAGCCATGACTTTTGCGGCGGCTTTTGCCACGATGGCGTTCCTGATGAACTTTCTAAAACGCGCGTCGATGTTGGTGTTTGTTTTGTACCGGATCGCCATGGGCTGCGCGCTGCTTTACTTCTTCTAACCGTCATAGCCGGGTCCAGCGTGCATTCTTTGCATCAATCTTGGAACCATTGCGCCCACTCGGACATTGAAGAGATGCAGAATACTGAGAGAAGGCGATAAACACATCATGGCATTGCTGCTGCTTATTATCATTGGCGCAACCGCAGGATGGTTTGCATCCATCGTCGCGCGCACCGAAGAGGCCGGAGCAATCGTGCGTCAGATGGGTGTTGGACTGGCAGCCAGTTTGGTGGTTGGTCTGTTCATCAATTCGGGAACCGTGCTCGGCGGGCTCTCGATGATCGCTTTGGGCTCTGCTGTGGCGGCAGCGATTGCCGCCTTGGCCGCCTATCACATGATTGCAGGCCGCAGCGCGGACGCCTGAACGCCGGTCAACTTGCGATCATCATACCGGCGCTGCACCTGACCCTCTTCCCCCGCGCAGATGGTATTCTTGGGTTCCGCGCGACACCACATAATCGACATCAATGATCGCCGAATTGGCGTAGGTGAAACCCGCGGCGAGGTTCTTATAAAGCCGGTCAAAATCGCGCTCCACCGTTTGGCGGAACAGATCATCAAAGCTCTCAATCACGAAATAGGTCGGTTGCAGATCGCTGATCACATAATCGGTGCGCATCACGCGGTCGACATTGAGCATGATGCGATTGGGGCTTTTGGCTTCAACTGCGAACTTTGCCTCGGTCGGTCCCGATAGAATGCCCGCGCCGTAAGCGCGAATGCCTTCTGCCTCTTCGATCAATCCAAATTCGACCGTGTACCAGTACAGCGCACCCAAGGATTTGAGCCGGTTGTAACGCATCGCCTTCCACCCGGCGCGGCCATATTCCTGCATATAATCGGCATAAACCGGATCGGTAAGCATCGGCACGTGGCCAAAGACGTCATGAAACACGTCTGGTTCTTGGATGTAGTCAAAGGTTTCGCGCGTGCGAATGAAATTGCCCGCGGGGAAGCGGCGATTGGCCAAATGCCAGAAAAACACGTGATCCGGGATCAACATCGGCACCGGGACCACGCTCCATCCGGTCAGCTTGGTCAGCTCCTCTGACAAGGCCCCAAATTCCGGGATCCCGCCGCGCGACAAATCAAGCTTTTCCAGCCCATTCAAAAACGCCGTCGCCGCGCGGCCCGGCAACACCTCAATCTGGCGGGCGAACAGGTCATTCCACACATCGTGATCTTCGGCGGAATATTGTGTTTGCGCAGGCTCCAGCCAATCCTTGCCCAGATGCGCGGGCTTGGCGAGCGGTGCGGTGAACACGTCATCTGCCATGTCGGGCAGCACGGTGTAATCGATATTGGGATCAGCGAGTGTGGCCATGTTGGGGGTTTTGCGTCTACGCTTCGAAAGACTCAAGGGCAAAACACTCAAGAACAAAGGTGAAGGCATCGCAATGGCGCTTAAGGGAAAAGAATACCGCAAACTGCTCGATCCCATGACCGAAGAATTGGTCTGCATGGCGCGGTGGGCGAAGACAACCGGTGCGCGCGTCGTTGTTCTGTTCGAAGGGCGCGATACAGCCGGCAAAGGCGGCGCAATCCGCGCGGTCCGCGACAAGCTGAACCCGCGCCAATGCCGCACTGTCGCCTTGTCCAAACCCAGCGAAGATGAGCAAACGCAGTGGTATTTCCAGCGTTACATCCCGCACCTTCCCCATGCAGGCGAAATCGTCCTGTTCGACCGGTCATGGTACAACCGCGCCGGGGTGGAACAGGTCATGGGCTATGCCACTCAACCTCAGGTTGATCGTTTCCTTGAGCAAGTGCCCGTGTTTGAGAAATTGCTGACCGATGACGGGATATTGCTGTTCAAATATTGGCTGACCACGGATCAGGACAATCAGGAAAAACGCCTGCGCGAACGGCTTGATGACCCCATGAAGCGGTGGAAATTGTCGCCGGTCGATTTGGCCGCCCGCGAGAAATATGACGCCTATACAAAGGCGCGCGAGATTATGCTCAAGGCGACACATTATGATCACGCTCGGTGGACACTTGTCGATTTTAACGATCAGAAGCGGGGGCGGCTGACATTGATTCGCGACCTGCTCGACCGGATGCCGGATTTGCATGTGGAGCCGCCGAAAATCGACTTTCCCGTTTTTGACGGTGAACTGCACGCAGAGAGCTATTCCGTGATCGAACCGATTAAGGACTATCCGCTCGGCGATTGACAAAATGACACCTTTGATATAATGATGATATCATAAATATATCAGAGGAGATTTTTATGGCGTCCGACGACCGATCGGCGATCGCATCCAGTCGCGAAAAAGCGGCCACTTCATTCAATGGCTATCTTATGCTGCTGGCTTTATTCGCAGCCGCCGCCCTGCCGGTGCCTTTTGGGCTTTCGTCGGGCGATGAGGGCATCCTTGTCGGCAGCGTCGTTCTAACCGTAATCGCCTTTTTGTTCGTGGCGGCCGGCTTCTTTATGATCCAACCCAATCAGGCCGTCGTGATTACCCTGTTTGGCGAATATCGCGGCACCACGCGCAACGAGGGCCTGCACTGGATTTGGCCATGGATGGGCAAGAACAAAGTGAGCGTGCGCGCGCACAACATCCATTCTGACAAGGTCAAGATTAATGACTTGCGCGGCAATCCCATTGAAATCGCATGCAACGTGGTTTGGCGGGTCGCTGATACAGCGCAAGCAGTGTTCGATGTCGACGATTACAAGGAATTTGTGAACATTCAGATCGAAGCGGGATTGCGCACGGTTGGTGCGCGTCACCCATATGATGACATGTCAGACGAGGATAAGACCACGCTGCGCGGCAGCGCCGAAGTGGTCGCAAATGAACTGCGCGAAGAATTGAACGATCGCCTGATGGTCGCCGGCATTCTGGTCGACGAAGCCGGTCTGACACACCTTGCCTACGCCCCGGAAATCGCCGGAGCGATGCTGCGCCGCCAACAAGCCGACGCGGTGATCGCCGCACGCAAGAAGGTGGTGATTGGCGCTGTCTCAATGGTTGAAGACGCGCTGAGCAAGCTTTCGTCGGACGGCATTGTTGAACTTGATGATGAGCGCAAGGCGGCGATGGTTTCCAACCTTATGGTTGTGCTGTGCGGCGACCGCGAGGCGCAACCGGTTGTGAACGCCGGGACCCTTTACCAGTAACAGCGTTTGCGCAAGGAGGCAGCGATGGCTGCACCTTCTGATATGTCCAAGACCAAAAAGGCTTTCGCATTGCGGCTCGATCCGGCGGTGCACGCGGCGGTCGAGCGGCTTGCCGCGGGCGAATTGCGATCGGCCAACGCGCAGATCGAGATGCTGTTGCGTGAAGCGATGGCAACGCGCGGCATTGACGTTGGTCATTCCCAAAGGCCGAAACGGGGCAGGCCGCCAACAAAGCCCAAAGATTAGACGGTTGCGCTTGCTTGGGTCACTTGGCGGCCGTCTTCGCAGAATGCGCCCATCTCGAAACCATTTTCTGACCCGCGCATAACCAGATGCAAAGGCTCATCGGCGATCGCTGGCGAAACACCCCGAAAATTGAAGCCTGTGAGCGTGTTTTCACCCAATTTGCTAGCGGCCAGCTCCAGCAGGTAGGTCGCGGTTACCGGTCCGTGCACCACCAATCCGCGATACCGTTCAACATCGCGAGCGTATGGGGCATCGTAATGGATGCGGTGGGTGTTGAAGCTGAGCGCGGAATACCGGAAAAGCAGCCGCGCATCAGCTGCGACCACGCGGTGCGTGTCCCACTCTTCGGGGTTAAACTTACCCGCGCCAAGATCGGGCGGGCTCAAAGGCGCATCAGCCGCTGCAGCCGCGCGGTAAACCAGAGTTTGGGTTTCCTCTGCCGCAAGGACGCCATCTGCAAAATTCGCGTGGTCGATGTCGACAAAAACCAGGCCGCCGCTTCCTCCGGACTTTTCAGTAACCGAAGCGATGCGCGACACGCGCTCAATCTGTGCCCCCACAAACATTGGCGCATGAAAACGCATCTTCGAAGATGCCCACATCCGCCGCGGCATTGCCTCTTCCGAAACGGGCGGGAGAAAACTGTCCTGCGACATATCGCGCCGTGGGTGGCCATCTTTGCCCAGCGCGGCAGTTGGAGCATCAGGATTGCAAAGACAAAGATGGATCCCTTGCGGCATGGAGCCATCGGCCAGCCCAGATCGATCAAAAGTCGCCAGCCATCTGTGTGCGCGCGCTTCATCCAATACGTCGTGCCGGCGTTCTTCGCGCCCAATCCATGCGTCGAGGTTCATCAAACCGCCCGTTCAAACACCGCCGCGATGCCCTGTCCGCCGCCAATGCACATCGTCTCCAGCCCAAAGCGCGCCTCGCGCCGGTCCATTTCTGCCGCCATGTCGGCCAAGATCCGTCCACCTGTCGCGCCGATTGGGTGGCCGAGCGAAATGCCCGACCCGTTGACATTGAGAATATCGCGGCGGCTGTCATCCGCGCTCCAGCCCCAACCTTTCAACACGGCGAGCACTTGCGGGGCGAAGGCTTCGTTAAGCTCAACCAGGTCGATGTCGTCCCAGCTGTATCCGCGCCGTTCAAACAGGCGCTCAACTGCGGGAACCGGGCCGATGCCCATGCGCGCTGGATCACATCCCGCCGCGGCCCATCCGCCGAACCACAGGCTGGGCGTGAGGCCGAGTTCGTCAAGCTTGTCCTCAGCAACCACCAGACAGGCCGCCCCGGCGTCGTTTTGCTGGCTCGCATTGCCTGCGGTGACGATGGCATCGGGGTCGCGTTTCAGATCGAGCGCGCGCAATTTGCCGAGGCTCTCCATCGACGCATCCGCGCGGTATCCTTCGTCGCGGGCGAATGTCACCGGGTCGCCCCGGCCCTTTTTGGGCGGCACGTCCACCGGCACCAATTGCGCGTCAAACTTGCCCGCGTCCCATGCCGCTGCCGCATTTTGGTGCGAACGCACGGCATAGGCATCGGCATCCTCGCGGCTGATGTCATAATCCTTGGCCAGATTTTCGGCCGTTTCGATCATGCCGGTTATCACGCCAAAGCGCTCAATCGGTTGGCTCATCAATCGTCCGCGCGATAGGCGGTCATGCAGCGTGATGTCGCCCATCCGCGCACCGCCGCGCCCTTGGGTGGTGTAATGTTCGACGTTGGACATACTCTCGCACCCACCGGCAACCACAACGTCGGCCATCCCGGTTTCGACCATCATCGCAGCGTTGGCGACGGCCTGAAGCCCAGATCCGCAGCGCCGATCAAGCTGGTAACCAGGCACTTCCAGAGGGAGCCCAGCGGCTAGCCATGACCAGTGACCGATCGCGGGAGCCTCTGCATTGCCGTATCCTTGTGAGAAGACGACATCATCCACGCGTTCAGGATCGATCCCTGATCGCTCGACAAGGGCTTTCAAAATGATCGCGCCCAGTTCGCCCGCGTTCAGTGCAGACAGCCCGCCAAGGAATTTTCCAACGGGTGTGCGAAGGGGTGATACGATTGCTGCTCTTCTAGACATTATCGATCCTTATCAGACAGGGCCACGGTTCCGGCATCCACAAGCGCGCCAATGGCGCCGCTGGAAAGGCCCAGACGTTCCGCCAAAATTTCTTCCGAATGCTGTCCCAGATAGGGTGCCGGTGCCGGGTCGGCGGGGGTTTGGTCGGGCAAGTTCGCGAACGAACGCGGCGCGGGATAGTCAAAACCCGATGGGTTCGCAGGCGACGGGCCGAACAATGGATTATCGCCCACCAAAACCGGATCATTCGCGGCCTCATGCGCGGTGCGGTATTTCTCAAAGGTGCAACCATTCGCCGCCATGCGCGCTTCCAACGTTTCAAAATCATGCTCGCTGGCGACGTTTTGGAATATGCCGAACAGCGCGTGGCGATGTGTGAAGCGCGGGTCATCGCCGTCTGAGAATTTGACGCCGACCTTTGCCTCCAACTGGCCGATTGGCGCGGCAACGCCAAATGCCTCGACAAGGCCGTGCCATTGTTTTGACGTGAGCGCGGCCACCATAAAGCGCACCCCGTCCTTGCTGCGGAAATCACGCCCGAACGCCCCCCAAATTGCATTGCCGAGCCGTTCGCGATCTCCGCCGCGATAGAGCATTTCTGCCATCATGCCGGAATTGGCGGTGGTGCCAATTGCAACGTCGCCCAATGGCACGCGGACCTCGCTGCCCCCGCCTCCGCCCTCGCGATGACGCAGCGCTGCCAGCATTGCAAAGGCACAATAGGCCCCGGTGATGAAATCCCATGCGGGCAGCACTTGGTTGACCGGCGGCGCGCTCTCCATCTCCCAATCCTCTGGCCCCGTCATCAGGGGATAGCCGCTTGCGGCGTTGACGGTGAAATCCATCGCCTGACGCCCGTCATGCCAGCCCATAATCCGCACCGATGTCATTTCCGGCGCGCCATCTGGCCCCAACTTCTCTTGCGCCGCTTTCATCGCGGCATGGGACAGAAAGCTCTTCTCCGGCAGGTTGGTGATGCATTGGCCGGTCTTTGCCGCCAATTCGACGCACAGCTCGCGACCTTCACCGCTGCGCAGGTCGAGCGCGACCGATTTCTTTGCGCGGTTGAGGTTTTCCCAAGACAGCGACCGCCCCTCTTTGGTCAGCATATAGCGGTCATAATCGAGCCCGCCGGCCTTGTGATCGACGCGGATAACCTCCGCCCCCATCTGCGCGCAATACAGCCCCGCCGTGGGCGATGCGACAAAGCTGGAAACCTCGATGATCGAGAGGTTGGAGAGGAGTTGGTACAAAGCTTAGTCCTTAAATGGATGCGACGTGTATTGAGCGGATTAGCCGTTCACACTTTCCCATTCGCGCAGCATGTGTTTTGCGATCTGTAGCTGCAAAATCTGGGTCGTCCCCTCGTAAATGCGATAAATACGCGCATCGCGGTAGAACCGTTCTGCATCATATTCTGCGAGGTATCCCGCGCCGCCGTATACCTGAACCACGCGGTCAACCACGCGGCCGCACATCTCGCTGGCGAAGACTTTGAATGCGGCGGCTTTGACAAGGATATTCTCGCCTCGATCGGCGCGTGCAGTCACGTCTTTCATCATCGCTTCGGCGGCGTAAATCTCGATCTCGCTGTCAGCCAGCATTTGCTGGATCAGCTGGAAATTGGCGATGGGTTCGCCGAATGCTTTGCGTTCATTGGCGTATTGGATCGCGGAGTTTAGCGCGCGCCGGGCATAGCCGGTTGCTGCCGCGCCCACAGAAATACGGCCATTGTCGAGGCTCTGCATCGCGAACCGAAATCCCTTGCCGGTTTCGCCGCCGAGCAGCGCGTCGCCGGGAACTTTGACATCGTCGAGCATAATGTCGGAGATGTGCGATCCCGATTGGCCCATCTTCTTATCCGGCGACCCGGTGGAGATGCCCGGCGTATCCATCGGCACCAGAAAGGCGCTGACATGGGCGTTTTTGGGCAGAGCGTCTTTTTCGGTGCGTGCCATGATGAGAGCAACATCGGCATGCGGAGCGTTTGTGATGTAGCGTTTGGTGCCGTTCAAAATCCAGCCATTGCCATCCGGGTCGGGCGTCGCGGTCGTTGCCATTGCGGCGCTGTCGCTACCCGATCCCGGTTCGGTCAGGCCAAAGCACGCGATTTTGCCCTCTGCCAGTTTGGGATACCATTCGGCGCGCTGCTCTTCGGTTGCGCCGTTTTTGAGCGCGCTGGCGAACATGCCGACATTGATGGAAAAGATCGAGCGGTAGGCAGGCGCGGCGTTGCTCATCGTGTTCACCACGCGGGCGTATTGCGTCATGTTGAGCCCCGCGCCGCCATATTCCTCTGGGACGGAAAGACCAAACAGGCCCATATCTCGCATTTCATCGACGATTTCGGGCGGAATCGCATCGGCTTCGATCAAGTCGGCCTCAGCCGGTATCAAGCGTTCTTTTACGTAGCGTTCCAATTGTTCGGCGAACTGCGCAAATGTTTCGTCGTCCATGCCGGGGTTGGTGCCGGATGTTGGTGCGGTTTGGGTGCTCATTCTGTGTCTTCCTGCCCATCTTGTTCTGGCTGGTCCGCCTCTGAGCCTGTCTGTTGACCGCCGTCAATTGGCGGTAACGTGCCTGCTGGCAATTGCCGTTCGTCCAACATTTCGGCGGCCTCTTCCAAAGCGGCTGCTTCGCCTTCGCTTACCCCGCCCGGCGCGCTGCCGCTGGAGGGGTTGCACGCGGTGAGTGTGCCGGCGGTGACGGTCAACAAAGTGAAGGACAAGGCGTTGTTTCGTGCGGTCATGATCTACTCCGCCTCAGAAGCTTGGGCGGGTCCGGCGGCCTCTTCGTCGGCAACAGGTTCCTCTGCCACCGAAGCAAGCGCTTCGTCTGCGGCCACTTCGACCGTTTCCGGCATGGCTTCGGTTGAGGCGTCATCGCTGTTGCTGCAGGCGGCCAGAATGAGCATTGCCCCGCAAAGAGCTGCCAGTTGTGCACGTTGTTTCATGAGGTTTTCCTAACCTTTGCCTGTTTTGCAAAACGGTGTAGCGGCGCGGGCCCTGTTAAGCCAAGCGCGAAATGATGCATCGAAACGGCACAGTGCCGATTGAGCAAAACTAGTGCATGGCGAAACGATGTAGACGCGTTTGCATGGTTCAACTTCCTGCAAAAGCTCGCTCCACAATCGCACGCGAATTCGTCCACGACGCCGTGATGCGGTTTGCCAACTCACTCGATTGGGTATTCCTCGCCCTGATCCTAGCCTTGGCGGCGGCGATCCTGCCTGCAACCGCGGCAAAGGCACAGGCTGGCGGGCCATTTGTGATCGAGGAAACCGGGCGCAGTTTTGGCGATCTGCAAAGCGCGGTGAATGCTATTGGCGACCGGCGCGGCACCATTTCTATCGCGGCCGGCACATATCGCCAATGCGCGGTGCAAACCGCAGGCGTGGTGGTTTACGCGGCGCGCGAATATGGCACTGTGACGTTTGATCGCACCTCTTGCGAAGGCAAGGCGGCTTTGGTCCTTCGCGGATTGGGCGCAGAAGTGCGCGGTATCACTTTTTCAAATATCTCTGTCCCTGATGGCAACGGCGCGGGCATCCGGTTGGAAAAGGGCGCGCTCAATGTCGCCTACGCTACCTTCCTCAACAGCCAACAAGGCATCCTGACCGGCAATGACCCAGCGGGCCGCATTTACATCATGCGTTCGACTTTCAGCGGGCTTGGCACGTGCGAGAATTCCGCCGGCTGCGCCCACTCCCTCTATATCGGCAATTACGGCGAACTAACGGTGCGCGAAAGCCGTTTTGAACGGGGACGCGGCGGTCACTATGTCAAAGCCCGCAGCGCGCAGGTCATCATCGAAGACAACAGTTTTGATGACGCCGCAGGCAGCGCCACCAATTATATGATCGACCTGCCCGCAGGCAGCCGGGGCACCATCGCCAGCAACTGGTTTATTCAGGGCCGCGATAAGGAGAACTACTCCGCCTTTATCGCATTGGGCGCAGAAACGGTTCTGCATCCCTCCGACGGTTTGGTCGTCACCGGCAACGAAGCGCGTTTCGTCCCCGGGTTGCAGCGGGCCAGCGTGTTCCTCGCCGATTGGACCGGATCGCGCGTCGCAATGTCGGGCAATTCCTTGGCAAGCGGGCTGACCAATTACGAGCGGCGCTAGGCGCTGGCGCTTTCTAGGCGTCAGATGTGAACCCCGGCGCGTAGGAAACCACACCGCTGGGCAATTCGCCTTCCAATAACAGCGCCTGAAAAAACTCCGGCGGCGGTCCGGGGTATCGGAGCTGTGGGTGGTGCTCAAAACCAAAGCGCGGGTAGTAGACATTGCTGCCGAGCAGAACGATCCCCTTTGCGCCGCGCGCTCGCATATCGGCAATGGTCTGCCGGATTAACGCGCCGCCAATGCCGCGGTGATGCAATTCGGGCCAGACCGCGACCGGGCCCAATCCATACCAATCCTGCGCGCCGTCTGTAATCGTCACCGGGCTGATCGCGATATGGCCGACGATCCGTTGGTCATTCTCCCCTTGGGCGTCCTCGGCCACCAAAGACAATGTAAGGTCGCCGTCGCTGCGCAGGCGGTCGATCACGTGTTGTTCGTCGCCTTCGCTGAAGGGCATGGGAGCAAAGGCGGTTTCGGTTAATGCGAAGATCGTCGCTTCGTCCCCGGATGCCTCCGGGCGAATTGTGATGGGAATTTCAGGGCCGCTCATTTGAGAAGATGTCCCGACCGGTCGCGTTTCGTCGCCAGATAATGGGCATTGTGCGGATTGTCGGGCAATTGGTGTTGCACCCGTTCACGCACCGTAATCCCCGCAAGGGTGAGCGCATCGACCTTGGCCGGATTGTTCGTCATCAGGCGAATGTCGTGCGCGCCCAGCAATTCAAGCATCCGCGCCGCCACCGGGAAATCGCGCGCTTCATCGGGCAGGCCCAGACGTTGATTCGCATCGACCGTGTCGAACCCTTGATCCTGAAGCCGGTAAGCGCGCAATTTGTTGATGAGACCAATCCCCCGGCCCTCCTGACGCAAATAGAGCAGAGCGCCCCATCCGCCATCTTCGCGAGCATGCTCGGCCATCGCGTGCAACGCCGCATCCAGTTGCGGCCCGCAATCGCATTTAAGGCTGCCCAGAATATCGCCGGTGAGGCATTCGGAATGGACCCGCACCAGCGGCGGTGTGTCACCGCATTGATCCCCAATAATCAGCGCGACGTGTTCGCGCGTGTCGGCGGTGGAACGAAAGGCGACAATCTCTGCGTCTTCGCTGGCCGTGACGGGCAAATGCGCGCGGGTGACGATGCGCAAAGCGCCCGTTTCCGTGTAGGCAGAAAGGTCAGATGGGGCCACGCTATGCGCCTCTCCAGCGTCGACCGGATCGACCAGAAATGCGGGCATGATCCCAGCGATCCGTGCCAATTCCATCGCGGCAAACGCGCTATCACGCCATTCGATCGCTTCGGCGCGAAACGGTCCTTTGAGCGGATTGTTCAGGTCCATTGCCGGGTCTGCAATTGGCAAGGCGGTGCGCATATCAAACGGCTCACCACCGCGGATCAAAACAGGGGCATGAGGCACAGCGGCCTCGCGCTGATTGGCAAGCTTTAATGTCGCAGCGCGGGCCGCAGAGATCAGCATCTTGGGCGCGGCCGCGGCGCTTGCAATTGCGGTTTCCACCGGCAGCAAAGTGGGTCCGCGCTCTCCCGTTTCTTTGGCAAAGCTAATCGGCCACCCATGCCGCAGCGCATCCACCGCCTGAGCGGCGCGCCTAGAAGGCGATATGGGAGGCGTCGCTGCGCTCAAATATCGAACTCAGTGATAAGCGGGATGTGGTCCGAAGGCTTTTCCCAACTGCGTGCGTCTTCGAGCAAGTCGTGCCGAACAGACTTTGCGGCCAAATCCGCGCTGGCCCACATGTGGTCGAGCCGCCGCCCGCGATCATTCTTGCGCCAATCGGGTGAACGATAAGACCACCAACTGTAATAGCGATCAGGGTCCTTGATGTGCTCGCGCCCGATATCAACCCAGCCGTGGGCGTCTTTGAATCGCTGCAACGTATCGACCTCTAGCGGGGTGTGGCTGACCACCTTAAGCAGCTGCTTGTGGCCCCAAACATCGCTTTCCAATGGTGCGATGTTGAAGTCGCCCACGATCAAAGTCTGTTTGTCGAGCGCGCCAGCCCAGTCTGTCATCCGTGCGAGAAAATCGAGCTTTTGGCCAAATTTCTTGTTCACTTCGCGGTCGGGCACATCGCCGCCCGCGGGGACATAGACATTGTCGACGAACATATCCTTGCCGACCACTTCGACGCCGACATGGCGCGCTTCGCCATTGGCTTGCCAATCGTGACGAGTGACTTCGCGGATCGGGATGCGGCTAATTGTGGCGACGCCGTGATAACCCTTTTGCCCATGAACGGCCTGATGTTCATAGCCCAATTCGGCGAGTGCATCGGCCGGAAACTTGCTCTCCTCGCACTTGATTTCCTGCAAGCACAGTATGTCCGGGGCGTGTTCGGCCAGATATTTTGCGACAATCGGCATGCGCAAGCGGACCGAATTGATATTCCAGGTGGCAACAGAGATCATGCAGGCGATTTAGGATGAGTTGCGCAAAGTTTCCACCTTTGACTTTCACCTGACGCGCGAAGGCGATAGCGCGGCAATCAGATCATTTCGGAGAAGCACTATGTCTGCCCGTCCTTTGTTGAACACCCGTTTCACCGCCGCGCTTCTTGCAGCGTCCGCTTTGCCAATGGCTGCGTGCACATCGACCGTGAATTACTACGGCGATGAAACCTACGCTGCCCCACTTGCGCAGGAGCCAAGAGCCAAGAATGTTATCCTGTTCATCGGTGACGGCATGGGTATCTCCACCATCACTGCGGCGCGGATTTATGCTGGGCAAAAACAGGGCCAAACAGGTGAGGAATACGTCCTGCCGTTTGAGAATTTCGAGAATGTCGCGCTGGTCAAAACCTACAACACCAATGCGCAGGTTCCCGACAGCGCGGGCACTGCAACCGCCATGCATTCGGGCGCTAAGACCAACATCGGGATGCTGGGCGTGGGGTCGGCCACACGGCGCGGCTCTTGTGAAGATGCGCTCGCCAACCCGCTCCCATTGCTTGGTGAAGAGGTGAAAGAGCGCGGCCTAGCACTGGGCATTGTTTCCACCGCGCGGATCACCCATGCGACCCCGGCGAGCGTCTATGCGCGCAGCCCTGATCGCAATTGGGAAGACGACGCCGCAATCCCGGAGGATGAAAGCGGACAGGGGTGCAGTGATATTGCGGCGCAATTGATTGCGGCGGATTGGGACGTGGCGCTGGGCGGCGGGGTTGCACCGTTTTTTGGGACCGACCTTGGTGGTCGCCGGACCGATGGCGATGCGAATCTTCCGGCGGGATGGGTGGCGCGAACCGGCGGCACCTATGTAACGACCAATGCTCAGCTTGAGGCGGCCCCAATGGATGCGCCAGTGCTCGGCCTGTTTTCGCCCAGCCACATGACCTACACCGCGCGGCGCGAAGCGGCATCAACCGAACCCACGCTGACAGATATGACTCGCCAGGCGATTGCGCGCCTGTCGCGCGACCCGGATGGATATTACCTGATGGCCGAAGCGGGCCGGATCGACCACGGGCACCACGAAGGGCGCGCCGGTGTGGCATTGGAGGAAACGGTCGAATTTGCCCGCGCCATTCAATATGCGATCGATAACACCGATCCATCAGAGACTTTGATTCTGGTCACGGCCGATCACAGCCACGTTTTCACCATCTCCGGCTATCCTCGCCGGGGCAATGATATTCTGGGGCTGGTTGTTCCGCCTAGTGGATCGGGTGATGCAGATCACGAAATGGCGGAAAGCGGACCGACACTGGCCGCCGATGGCAAGCCCTATACGACGCTTGGATACAGCAATGGAGCCGGCGCGATCGCCACCGATGAGGAACGGCCCATCCCCGAAACGGGCATCGAAGCGCGCCAACAGGCAACTGTGCCGCTTTATTCAGAAACCCATGCTGGCGAAGATGTAGCGCTCTACGCCCAAGGGCCCGGCGCAGACAAAGCGCACGGCGTGATCGAGCAGAATGTGATCTACGACATCATCCGCAAGGCGTTCGGCTGGGAGTAGGAAGCGTATTTGGCGCGCCCAATGATCGGGGGGTGCGCCAAATAAAGAAAAACCCCAAACAAAAACCCCTGTGCCGGGGGCGGTGGCACAGGGGTTCCATTTGAGCGTTCGTCACGCTTGTTGTGCAAGGCAAACGTTTTCGAGAAGAGGGCAACAGGGGGGAAACCCTTCGACTCATCCGCCTTGTTACGAATAATTAGCCGTTGTCGGCTTTCACGTATATGAACGCAGACCTAGTTTTGTCGCATTCTTACAACTTAACAGGGCCGAAACGTTCAGCGTGGTCGACGAGATGAGCGACGCGGATCGCGGAAGCGAAAGGTGCTGTCAGGAACCGCAACGCCGTACCGATGATTCGTCAATCGCACCGTCGTCCGATGATTTTGTGCGTCGAGAGCAACCCAGTGAGTCAGTTGCAATCCGCCCGGCGCATTAGGGTTGCGCACAAAGATAAGATTCATGCGTCCAAATTCGGGTTTATCGGGATCGCGCACATCGATGCTCAAGACATCAGGATTGCCGGTTGGCATCAAAGTCCCGAATTGTCGCACGTCGCGGTCGGGATCGAGAAGCGCGCCCAGCGGAGAATTGCGAATCGGCCAGCGTTCGACCTGATTGACCTCATAATCGATCATATAGAGCGAACGACCGTTGGAGACGACGAGCAAGTCGGCATCTTCGCCGTAGTCGAACCGGATTTTTCCAGGTCGTTTGAGGGTCATTGTCCCGCGCGCGCTGTTTCCAGCCCGGTCGATTTGAGTGAAGGTCGCTCGCATTGTTTCAATGCCGCGCAATGCAGAAACAGCGCGGTCAAGATCGCCAGCCCCGCTTTGCGCATTGGCTGCAGCAATAGTCAGCGATTCTTGCGCTGTTGCGGATGCTTGATCAGCGGATCCGGTTGCCGGGCCAGCGGGCAGGCTGAGGCCAAGCGCAATTGTCCCAGCGGCGGCAAACACCGCGCCAGTGCGGCGGAAAAGAGAGGTGATGTTCATAGCTGCGCCAATTACGCGGCCAGCGTTGAACTGTCGATGAATTAAGAAGCATGGGCCTAAGATTGGCGCGCGGATAAGATCTTATTTGATCTTGGCTTCTTTGAATTCGACGTGCTTTTTCACGACCGGATCGTACTTACGGAACACCATTTTTTCGGTGGTGTTGCGCGGGTTCTTTTTGGTCGTGTAGTAAAAGCCCGTGCCCTCGGTCGAGACGAGCTTGATCTTGACGGTTGCGGGCTTCGCCATGGCGGTTTCCTAAGATCCGGTGATGCCCCGCGAATCACTCTACGAGGCTGAAAAAATACAGGCGACGCCTCAGCGCCGCCGTTAGAGAGCGCGCAATTGTGTGATCTGGGGGCAAAAGTCAAGCTTCATTACGGCGCTGGGCGGAGTCTTATACTGATACAGGCCGCTTACCAATCCGAGCGGCTAACCTTACCGCGATTGGCTTTCACCGCCCCGCGCGCTTTCTTTGACTTGAGCCGCTGTGTCTTGCCGACCCGGTTCACCCTTGTCTTGGCGCGTTTTTTGGGTTGGCGATGTGCGTCCTCAAGCATCTCTTCAAGCTTTGCACGCGCTGCGGTCCGATTCGCTTCTTGGGTGCGGTGTTGCCGCGCGGTGATGAGCAGATCTCCGGCGGCGGTCAGTTTCGACCCGGCCAGATCGCGCAGCCGCGCAAAAACCGGCGGCGTCAGGCGCAACGCATAGATGTTGACGCGCAGTTGAACTTCGGTTGCGACCTTATTGGCGTTTTGCCCGCCAGGACCCGACCCGGCTAGGAAGCTTTCTTGCGCAAGCCCATGCGCGCGGCCCAGGAGGTCCTTATCCATTCTCCGCCTGATCGGGCGACGTCGTATTGGCCGATTCTTGGCTCTCCAGCGCTTTATCTTGGGGGGCGCGTTCGGGCGGGGCGGGCGGTTCTGGCGCGGTTAGGCCGGCCCGCACAAAATCTTCTGGAAAAGGCGCAAAGGCAGTGATTGTCGGCTTGCCCTCACGAGCAATGGCGATCGCCTCTGCGTGCAGCATAGTGCGCGGTGCACCCTTGTTCTGACCCCGCACAGGGCCATAGACCGGATCACCCAGCAAAGGCGCGCCCAATCCCTGAAGCGCGTGGACCCGCAATTGATGGGTGCGCCCGGTTTCGGGGCGGAATCGGATGAGCGAGCGTTTCTTGTCGCCGTCACCGATTACCTGCAAAACCTCCCAATGGGACACGGCGGGCTTGCCTTTCTTGGCCGCGATCATCCGCCAGCCTTTTTCCGCTGAGCTGATTTTGGACAGGTTGAGCGAGATCGTGCCCGATTGCTCTGCTGGCTCAAAATCGACGATGGCGAGATAGGTTTTGCCCACGAGCCGGTCTTCGAATGCCTTGTTAAATCGCTTCAAAGCCTTGGGATTGCGCGCCAACAGCAGACATCCGCTGGTGTCCGTATCGAGCCGGTGTACGGCCACGGGCGGGCGCTGAAAGCCGAGTTTCAATTGCTCGATATGATCCCACAGAGCGGGTCCGCCGCGCTTGGGCCGGTCCACGGGAAGTCCGGCTGGCTTATTGATGACCAGCGCTTCGCCGTCTTCGAAGAGGATGGGGATGTTCATTGTAATTTCGCCGAAAAGAGCCCGCGCACGGCATTGCCGAGCTGAAAGCCGTGTGAAAGGTCGTCGAGGGTCAATCCCGCTTCGCGCGCCTGACCTTTTTCGATCAGGAATTCGCGCAAAATGCCCGGCAACAGGCCCAATGCCTTAGGCGGCGTTAGCAGCATGCCATCGCGTTCCACAAAGATATTCGTAAAGCTGCCTTCGGTGATCAGCCCGTCATGCCGGACCAAAATCGCTTCACCGGCTCCCATGCCCTTGGCCGCTTGCAAGGCGTCTTCGTAAAATCCGCGATCCGATGTTTTATGCGCCAATCGCCAATCGGATGGATCAAGCGGGTTGGGCAAAGCGGCAACTTTAACAGGCGCGTCAAAGGGTGCAGGCATGGGCCCTGTTTCCAGCGCGGTGGCGCCGCTGCGCGCGGCGAGCAGGCGCAATTTCGCAGGTTCTTCCAGCTCAAAACACAGCGCCTGAATCTGATTGCGCGCGGCGTGGCGGTCGAATTGAAAGCCAAGCTCTACGGCGCTTTTCTTGATCCGCGCCAGATGCAGCTCGAGCATGCCAATGCCAAGTTCCGGATCGAACGCCATCGTTTCAATGAGGTCGAATGCGGGGGCGGTGTGATCGTGCGATGACCGGCGGATAAAGCCCGCCTTGACCTCGCACTCGCGCCGCTCTTCCATAGGATCGCTGTCCGCGACAATGGCAGAGCCCACGCCCAGAACGGCGCTGCCTTGACCGTTTTCTATCGGGGTCAGGCGCAGGGTTCGAATTGCCACGTTGAAGGCCGCCGATCCGTCCGCGCCAATGCGCCCTATCGCCCCGCAATACGGGCCGCGCGCGTCGGGCTCTGTCTCTTGGATCAATTCCATCGCGCGAATTTTGGGCGCGCCTGTGATTGACCCGCAGGGGAAGATCGCATGAACCAAATCCATTGCGCCTTTGTCTGGCGCCAATTGCGCGTGCACGCTCGACACCATCTGGTGCACGGTCGGATAGCTTTCGATTGAGAACGGCGCATCGACGCGGACGCTTCCCGGCACCGCCACCCGCGACAAATCGTTGCGCATCAAATCGACGATCATCAGGTTTTCGGCCCGGTCTTTGACCGATTCGGACAACTCCTTGGCCAATGCCGCGTCGCTTTGCGGATCATTGCCGCGCGGGCGCGTGCCCTTCATCGGCTTAACTTTGGCCGCATCCCCATCCAGCGCCGCAAACAATTCTGGAGAAAAGCTGAGCAACCAATGCGTGCCATCAAACACCATGCCGCCGTATCCCGCGCTAGCCGAAGCGCGTAGGGCGGCATAGAGCGCCATTTCATCACCCTGATACGATCCGGTGAGCGGATAGGTCAGATTTGCCTGGTAAATGTCGCCAGCTCGGATGGCTTCCTGCAAAGCCTCAAAAGCGGCAGCGTATCCACCGGGAGAAAGCTGGGGCGAGAGAGGTCCGATGTTGGCGCCGATATTTAAGTCGTCATCCGCTCTTTCGGCCAACCAAGCAGGCACATCGGCCGCTGAGATGCGCTGAGGTGCGTCAAACAGGCCCAGCCAGGCCAGCGGCCCAGCAGATCCACTGCGCGCATCGGCAAGGGGGGCAAGTTTTGGCTCCAACGCCAGCCCGGCTTCATAGGCGATATATCCGGCCAGCTCTCCGCCGCCCGCGACCCGCGCCGCATCTGCGGCAGCGAGCGCACCGGCCACATCGGCGGCCCGGTGTGCGACAAAGATTTCGCTGGGTGCTGCGTAATAGAGCGCGTCCGCTGCGCCATCCTGACGCGCGTCATCGAGCAAAACAAAAGTCTTTGATGGAGCGGCCTGACCCATATTTGCCGCATTACCCCATTCAGCCTCCAAGTCGAGTGCCTGAAAGCCTGCTGGCGTATAAGAGGGGTGCTTGACCGCTCCGCTTTGCATCTGCACACGATTGGCGCGAAAACACACGGGAGCGAAAGCGTCACAATGAGCGACATTTTTTTAGGGCTGGGCGGAAATGGTGAAAACCAGAATTTGGCTCTGAGCCGGGCCAATCGCCACGGGTTAATCGCGGGCGCGACCGGCACAGGCAAAACGGTCACCTTGCAAGGGCTCGCTGAAAGTTTCTCGGCCAACGGTGTTCCGGTGTTTGTGGCAGACGTGAAGGGCGATTTGTCTGGGATTGCGATGCCTGGATCACCAAGCTTTAAGCACGCCGACAAATTGGAAGGGCGCGCGGCGGAATTGGGCATGGATGATTACGCCTATTCCGACAATCCGGTCATTTTCTGGGACCTGTTCGGCGAACAGGGCCACCCGATCCGCACCACGATCTCTGAAATGGGTCCGCTGCTGCTGGCGCGGCTGCTCGACCTCAACGACACGCAAGAAGGCGTGCTTCAAATCGTATTCCGGCACGCCGATGACAATGGTTTGCTGCTGCTCGATTTCGGCGATTTGCAATCCATGCTGCAATGGGCTTACGAAAACTCGAAAGACCTGTCGGGCGTTTACGGCAATGTTTCCAAGCAATCCGTCGGCGCGATTCAGCGCCAATTGCTGAGTTTTGAAGCGCAAGGTGCGGACCATTTCTTTGGTGAGCCAGCTCTGGAAATCGACGATTTTCTGAAACTGGATGAAAATGGGCGCGGATATGTGAATGTGCTGGCCGCTGACACATTGATGCGCAGCCCAAAACTGTATGCGACGTTCCTTTTGTGGTTGCTCGCCGAATTGTTTGAAAGCTTGCCCGAGGTTGGCGATCCAGAAAAACCCAGCCTCGTTTTCTTCTTTGATGAAGCGCACCTGCTGTTCGACGATGCGCCCAAAGCGCTTCAGGAAAAAATTGAACAGGTTGTGCGTCTGATCCGCTCCAAAGGCGTGGGCGTGTTTTTCGTCACGCAAAACCCTATCGATATTCCTGAAGAAGTCGCCGGCCAGTTGGGCAACCGGGTCCAGCACGCTCTGCGTGCTTTCACCAAACGCGATCAACGCGCGATCAAGGCGGCTGCCGAAACGTTCCGTATCAACGAAGATATGGACACAGAGGAAGTCATTACCGAGCTCAAAGTGGGTGAGGCGCTTGTCTCCACCTTGGACGAAGAAGGCGCGCCCACCGTGGTTCAGCGGACTTTGATCAAGCCGCCGCGTTCACGCCTTGGTCCGGTGACAAAGAAAGAGCGGGCGATCATCCAATCGATCAGCCCATTTGACGGCAAATATGACCAAGCAATCGACCGCGAAAGCGCCGAAGAAGTGCTGCTCGCCAAGTCGCAGGACGCCGTCGACACTGCGCAAGAGGTCGCAGAGCAAGGCGAAGAAGAAGTGCGCAAGCGCCCTCGCAAAACCAAAAGCATGTGGGAAAAAGCGATTTCGCGCGGGACCAAAGTGGCCGCTGGCGGGATGGCGGGCGCTGCCGCAGCTGCGGTGCTAGGCAAAAAATCACGCGCCAACCCGATGAAATCAGGGATCAAATCAGCCGTTGGTTCGATTGCGACCGATCTGGCCGGGCCGATTGCCGGGCGTTTTGTGCGCAATCTAATCGGCGGATTGATGCGCTAACGCCGCGCTAGAGCGGCAGCCGAAGCTCTGCTCTAAGGCCCGGATGGAGATTGGTCAGCGTCAGTTCGCCGCCATGCTGCTGCGCAATGGCACGGGCGAGCGCTAAGCCCAGGCCAGCTCCGCCGGTTGCGCGATTGCGAGACGCTTCGCCGCGGGTGAACGGCTCTAACATATCGTTGATCCGGTCGGCGGGTATGCCGGGACCTATGTCGTCGATACGCAAAACCACGTGCCCACCTTCTTGGTGCAGAGACAAGCTTGCCTCTTCGCCATACCGCACCGCGTTTGAGACCAGATTGCGCAAAGCCCGTTTGACCCAAGTCTCTTGGATGCTCGCAACGATGCGGCCCTTTTCGGAGGCGCTGTCCATACTAACCGGATCGCCCAAATCTTCGAATTCTTCGACCACGCTCATCATCAATGCGTTCATATCAACCGGTTCAAGCGGGACGCCATCATTGGGGCGCAACCCATGGCCAATCCGAGCCAGCACCAGGATATCATCCAAAGTGGCGGTGATATCTTCGATGCTGTCGGCCATTTTTTGACGTTGAGCATCGTCGGGCACGCTTTCAATGCGAACGCGCAGCGCGGCCAATGGGGTTTTGAGATCGTGCCCAATTGCCCCCAGCATCACGTCCTTTTCATCCAGCATCGAAGCAATGCGTGTTTCCATCGCATTGTGTGCGGCGATGAGCCTGCGCGTGTCGGCGGGGCCGGTTTCAGCCAACCGCACGACTTGATCCGGCTGGCGCGAAAAGTCGCTCACCCGTTCGGTCAATTCGGCGAGCGGGCGGGTGATCCGGCGCAAAACCAGAAACAGGATCAAGATGAGAAAGCCAAAGGTGATGAGCGTCTGAAACAGCAGCACTCCAGTCGCGGCACGCGGGCGCTGCGGCTCCAAAACCCGCGCGGTTTCCCATTCCGCGCCGTCTTCGCGCTGGATTGCGACAAGGAAGAGCCGGCGCTCTTTCCATTCACTGCGCATCCGAAATCGCGGGCGAGTTTCGGCAAATTGGAGCAGCCGTGGATCATCGCCTGCCCGGCGCACACCGATGGTGATGGCGGTTGGCGTGATCTCTTCTAGCGCAAGGTTTTCCAGCAAACGCTCAGTTTGAGCGGCCCGCTCCAGAGTTTCTGCCGGTAAGATGGGATTGCGCGTTGATACCGTATAGCGCAGCGGACGCGGCAAGCCTCCGGTTGTTGGCGGAGGCGACCGACCTTCGTTCTCAGGTCTCTCATCACGGGCCAGACGCCGTTCTTCGCGCCGCTCTGCACGCCGTCCTTGAGGACGGTCACCGCGCCTGCTGCGTGGTCGTTCACGCAGCGCCTCCCGCCGCTCCTGCGCTGCGGTGATGCGTTCTTCGGCTCCTGCACGTCTCTGCCCGCCGTTGACCAATTGAAAGGCGGCCTGCGTTAGAATGGCGGTTTGACGGCGGTCTTCGGCTGCGCGGTAAAGCAGCACCGCAGACACGACTTGGGCAACCAACAAAGCGAGCGCGACGCTGGCCATCACTTGGCCCAACAGGCTGGAGGGGAGGAGGCGTTTTAGCATGGGTTTGTCGGCGCTCACCCGCTGCCCGGAGTAGGGGCAATTCGTTTGACCGACGCCGCAAAACGGTAACCGCCGCCGCGCACGGTTTGGATGAATTGCGGGTCGCGTGTCTCGGCTTCAATTTTGCGCCGCAGACGGCTGATTTGATTGTCGACTGCCCGGTCAAACAGATGCGCGGTCCGGCCTTGAACCAGATCGAGCAGTCGGTCTCTGTCCAAGATCATGCGGGGACTGTCCAAAAACGCTCTGAGCAATCGGAATTCGGCGGTGGAGACGGGCACGGTGACGCCTTCTGGATCGGTCAATTTCCGTTTCAACGGGTCAAGCAGCCAGCCTTCGAAACTGTAATGCCAGTCCTCGCTGTCAGTGTGCTGCGCCCCGGCACCGCGCGCCACACGGCGCAGCACGGTACGGATGCGTGCAACCAATTCGCGCGGTTCGAAAGGTTTGACGATGTAATCATCCGCGCCCAGCTCCAACCCGACAATCCGATCGGTTGGTTCACCGCGGGCGGTGAGGAATATGACGGGCAGCTGGCGGGTTTCGACCAAATGGCGGCACAGCGAAAGGCCATCTTCGCCCGGCATCATAATGTCGAGCAGGACAATGTCCGGCGTCATTTCCGTAAGAGCCGTGCGCGCTGCTGCCGCGCTTGCACTCTGCGTCACGGTGAAACCCTGACCGGCCAAATACTCGGCCAGCGGCTCGCGCAATGTTGGTTCATCGTCGACCAACAGGATCTGTGTGGGGGCGCTGTTATCCATCCGGCTCGCTCATATTGAGGCAATGAAAGGAACTGGCCCGGCGCGCAACCCATGAGGTGCATGCCGGGCCAGAGTTTTGGCGACGATTGAAAGAAACGGACCAAGGGTAAGGGTTGTTCTTCAGTGGGTGAACCCACGCGCCGCCGGGAGAGGCTTAACGTTGGCCGCGTTCACCGCGTTCACCGCGCCGTTCTTGGCGTTGGGCTCGCATCGCTTCGCGCGCTGCTTCGCGTTCTTCGGCCGTGATCGTGCCTGATCCATCCGTATCAACGCGGGTAAAGCGGGCTTCAGTAGCGGCGTCAAATTCGGCTTGGGTCACGATACGATCTTGGTTGGTGTCAGCTTGGCGAAGCATCCGCATTCCCCGGTTTCCGCGATCACCACCGCGGCGTCCACGGCGCATTTCGCCGCGCTCTCCGCGCCGTCCTTCGCGGGCGCCGCCGCGACGTTCCGAGCGCGCTTCACGCCTTGCTTCATGCGCTGCTGTCATTTCGGCTTCGGAAAGGCCGCCGCTGCCGTCGGTGTCGGCGCGTTCAAACATTGCCGCCTGACGTTCCGCGCGGCGCTCGGTCCGGTTCGAATCGCGTGCTTCGCGGGCAGCGGTCATTTCGGCTGGCGTGATTTCGCCGTTGCCGTCCGTGTCGGTCTCAGCAAAGCGTTGCGCCTGGCGAGCACTGCGGTCTTCAGTGGTGATTTGGCCGTCGGAATTGGCATCCATTCGGGCGAAGTGTTCAGCGGCTTTTGTTTTCGCCTCATCAAGGGAAATCACGCCGTCGCCGTTGGTATCCGCATTGGCGAAACCGCCGCCGTGATGCTGTGCGACAGCAATGCCGGCGCCGCCAATACCAAGGGCAAGAGCGGCAGCAGAGAGAGTGAGGGTCAATTTACGCATAAGAGGGGTCCTATCCAAGTGTTTCTAATTCTGATGAGTTGCGGCAAGACGCCCAAAGGCGGTGCCTTTTTGGCAATGAGCGGCCGAAAAAGTGGGCAATGGGGGCACGGACCACTTTAGCATTTGACCGCTGCGTCAGGGGAGGGTGCCAAAGGCGGGCCTCACCGCAACTCACAATTGCCGTTCTAGAGGCTGTGTGTCGCAGGATTATCCCGAAATGCGGCTATTGTGTCGCGCTTTGTATCAGGCGAGCGGCCTTGTTCACCTGAGTGAAATTTCTTAGAGCAAATGGCGTGGTCGGCCGATTGCAACGGGGCCAATTTAACGGGGCCAATTTAACGGGGCCAATTTAACGGGGGCGGTGCTGTGTCCCTTCACCGGCAGTGATGAATATTGCGGTGGCGTGTTCTTCAACATCGGCAATATGCCATACGCCCGGCTCATTGATCGCGTATTCGCCAGCAACCAGTGATACTTCGCTGCGCGCGCCATCGGGGGTTTCCTGTGTGAGGACCATCGCGCCGTCAGTGCAGATCACGACTTCGCTGCCTTTGGGATGCATTTCCCAGCTGTCCCATCCCTCGGTAAAGGTGTGCTGTGACACGAGCCGCCCTTCTGCCCCGTCATTGCCGTGGCGCGCACCGTAACCGGCATACCATTCCATCCCGGAAAATGGCGGTTGGGGAACCGCGGTGGCCCCCAACCCCAAATGCAGAAATGCTTCGCTGAGCTTGCGCGCGGTCATGATGCCGGCGCGGTCATGCAGAACACATTCAATTTGTTGCCATCAGGATCGCGGAAATATCCGGCGTAAAAACCATCATCACCGCGCGGACCGGGCGCGCCTTCGTCGGACCCGCCTTGCGCAATGGCGGTGTCATAGACCGCTTGCACTTTTTCAGGACCATCAACTTGCAGCGCGACCATTGTGCCGTTGCCGACGCTGGCCGCCTGTTCGTCAAACGGCTTTGTCGCGGCGATACCGGGCGCGCCGCCCATGTCGCCCCATGCGATAAAGGTTTCGAATTCCATCATCCGGCCCACGCCGAAATGCTTGGCAATGGCGTCATAAAACGCCGCCGCGCGCGGCAGATCATTGGTGCCCAAAGTTACATAGCCAATCATGTTTGTTCTCCCTCACTCGCGCCGCAAATTGCGACTCGGAATATGAGAACAATACTAGAACATTCGTTGCGGTGCAATCACACTCAAAGAGCGGCAGTTTCCCGCTCTACCCACGCAAGGTCTTCGCCTGACAATTGCGGAGCGATCAGCGCGCGCACCTTTTCGTGATAGGCATTGAGCCAGGCGATCTCGCTATCTGTCAGCAAGCTTTTGTCGATCAGGCGGCGATCAATTGGTACGAATGTTAGCGGTTCAAAGCCGAGATAGCGCCCCTCTGCGCCTTCGATATTGCGCGCCACAGTCAACACGAGGTTCTCGATCCGGATACCAAATGCGTCCGGTTTGTAATAGCCCGGCTCATTCGAACAGATCATGCCTGCGAGCAATTCCTGACCCGTGCCGGCTTGCCCGCCGCTAGGCTTGGCGATGCGTTGCGGTCCCTCGTGCACACCAAGGAAGCTGCCGACGCCGTGGCCTGTGCCGTGGGCGTAATCGACGCCCGCTTCCCAAAGGTATTGGCGTGCCAGCGCGTCGATTTGGCCGCCATTGGTCCCTTGCGGGAAAGTGGCGCGGTCGATTTGGATGTGGCCTTTTAAAACGCGCGTGAAGCGGTCCTTCATTTCTGCGGTTGGCTCACTGCCGCCAGGCGTGTCGATCCAGACGGTGCGCGTGATATCGGTCGTGCCTGCTGGATACTGACCACCAGAATCGACCAAATAGATGGAGCCCGGCGGAATCGTGATGTTGCTTTCCTCATCGACCCGGTAATGCGGCAAGGCGGCATGGCCAGCGGCAGCGGAAATCGTGTCGAATGACGTATCACGCAAATCGCCATGTTCGCGGCGGAACCCTTCGAGCTTGGCGGCGGCGCTTAATTCATCCACGCCGCCTTGGGGTGCGGTCACTTCGAGCCAGCGCAGAAAGCGCGAGACCGCAGCGCCGTCGCGGGCCTGTGCATCGCGGTGCCCTGCGACTTCGGCGGCATTTTTGACCGCTTTGGCAAGGATCGTTGGGTCTTGCTTAAAGGTGAAGTTCGCCCCGCCCGCGCGTAGGCCCTGAGCGATGCCGACGACACCGAAATCGGGGTCAACACTGACCTGCTTGCCTGCCAACTCGCCAAGCGCGGTCTGAAACTGATCGCGGTCCCGCACGGTCACTGCATTGCCAAGGTGCTGGGTCACTTCAGGCGTGATCTTTTCCGGCGCGATGAACAATTCTGCGTGTCCATCGGCATGGGCGATCACATATGACAAAGCGACCGGCGTGTGCGCCACATCGCCGCCCCGAATGTTGAGCAGCCATGCAATCGAATCGAGCGCGGGGATCACGACCGCGTCGAGCCCCTCATCGCCGAGCCAATCGGCGACTTCGGCGCGTTTTTCTGCCGATGACCGCCCGGCGAGGTCTTCGGTGTGGACGATTGCCTGAGCATCGGACGGCGCAGGTTGATCTGACCACACCGCATCAATCGGGTTGCTGCCTGCTGGGACCATCGTGATGCCCGCGGGTTCAACCGCCGCCTCCAATGCCGCGACCCAATTCCATGTGTGGAGCCACGGATCGTAAGCGATCTTTGCGCCTTCTTCGCTGACATCCTTCAGCCAATCGCCAAGGCTGTCGCCCGGTATACTGCGATATTCGAACAGGTTTTCGTCCACCTGATCGCGGACTTGCACAGTGTAGCGGCCATCCACAAAAATCGCTGCATGGGTCAGTGTGACCGCCGCAAAGCCCGCCGATCCGCCAAATCCGGTGAGCCACGCAAGACGCTGGGCATATTCGCCGACATATTCGCTCATATGTTCATCGGAGATGGGAATCACGAAACCGGTAAGGTCGCGGCGTTTCAATTCTTCGCGCAGGGCTTTTAAGCGGGCTTCGTGGGTTTGCATCAACATTTGGTCATTTCCCGGCTAGTTTCGTTGCGGAGCTTGCCGCACGACAATGAGTCTCTAATAACCGTCCATATAGGCCGATCAGTCGCCGCATTCCAGCAGTGCTTACCTTCGCAAAGGAACCAACCGGCATGTCGAAATCTCAACGGACCCTTTTCACATGCGCGGGTGCTCTTGCTGCGCTCATCTCAAGCGCCGCATCCGCAGACACACATGAGGACCAATCCAGCGTGACAGCAACACCCCCAATCGCCGAAAAGCGTGAGCACACTTACACCCACCACGGCATCACCATCAGCGACCCGTACAATTGGCTGTATGACAAATCCTATCCTGAGATCGATGATGAAGATGTGCTGGATTATGTCCGCGCAGAAAACACCTATTTTGAGGCGCAAATGGAGCCTCAATCTGCTCTGACAGAGGCGTTGTTCACCGAAATGCGGGCCCGCATCAAAGAGGACGATTCCACCGTGCCCCAGCGCATGGGCGACTATCTCTATTGGTCCGAGTTCGAAGAGGGCGCGCAATACCGCAAACATTATCGTAAGGGACTGGATGAAGGCGCAGAAGCCACGCTGATCCTCGACGAAAATATGCTGGCAGAGGGCCATGAATATTTCCGTCTGGGCGCACTTTCGATCAGCCAAAATGGCCGGTTCATGGCCTATTCCACCGATACCAGCGGCGCAGAGCGCTACACTGCGCGGATTATGGATTTTGAGACTGGCGAACTGCTTGCCGATGAAATTCCTAACCTGCGTAGCAGCCTGACCTGGGTCGCGAATGACACGGCGCTTGTTTACGGCCCGTCGAGCGAAAATTGGCGCACGTTGGAGGCTCGGCTGCACGTGATCGGCACACCCGTTGCGGACGATGTCGTCCTCTACAAGGAAGAGGATGAGAGCTTTGGCGTTGGTGCTGGGCTATCGGCTCAGGAAGACTATCTGATCATTGCAACCGGCGACAATGAGACAAGCGAAGTGCGCTTTGTTTCTGCCGACAATCCAACCGCGCCGCTGACCTTGGTGAAGGCGCGGCAGACCGGCGTCGAATACAATGTCGATATCCGCGAAGGTGAGATGTGGGTCTGGACCAACGACAATCACATCAATTTCCGCCTCGCCAAAGCGCCGCTGGAAACGCCGGGTGCATGGGAAACGGTGCTGGACGGTTCCGATGAGTTCTATCTCACTGATTTTGACCTGTTCGAAGGATTCTTTGTCACCGAAGGGCGCTTGAACGGCCTCGATCAGGTGCAGATCCGCCAATATGATGCGCCGCTCACCGCTCACCCGATTGCCTTTCCCGAGGCGAGTTATGATGCGGGCCTGTCGAACAATCCCGAATATGATCAAACGGTGCTGAGGCTGTCCTATGAGAGCATGGTCACGCCGGATTCGGTCTATGATTACGATGTGGCAGCGGCGTCGCTCGAACTGCTGAAACAGCAGGAAATCCCGAGCGGTTATGACGCGTCACTTTACGAAACGCAGCGGGTGGAGATCGAAGCACGCGATGGAACGATGGTTCCGGTCAGCATTGTCATGCGTAAAGACCGCGCGCAGATTTTGGCAGACCAAGGCATCGAGGGGCCGGGGCCGCTTCACCTCTATGCTTATGGCGCCTATGGCTATGCGGTGCCGCCGGGTTTCTCGACCACGCGGCTTTCGCTTGTGGATCGCGGTTTCGCCTATGCCATCGCGCATATTCGCGGCGGCGATGATCTGGGCCGCCGGTGGTATCTTCAAGGCAAGATGTTTGAACGGACCAACACGTTCAACGACTTCGTTGATGCAGGGCGCGGTTTGATTGCGCAGGGCTTCACCGCAGAAGGCATGGTCACGGCCAGCGGCGGTTCGGCCGGCGGGGAATTGATGGGCGCGATCGTCAATCAAGACCCGTCGCAATATGGCGCAATTGTTGCGCATGTCCCGTTTGTCGATGTGCTCAACACGATGCTCAACGCAGAATTGCCGCTGACGCCGGGCGAATGGCAGGAATGGGGCAACCCAATTGAGAGCAAAGAGGCGTTTGCCTATATCCTGTCCTATTCCCCCTATGATCAGGTGAGCGCGCAGGATTACCCGCCGATGATGGTCACAGCGGGCCTCAACGACCCGCGCGTTACCTATTGGGAGCCAGCGAAATGGGTTGCCTTGCTGCGGGACATGAAGACCGACGACAATGTGTTGGTGATGAAGACCAATATGGGCGCCGGGCACGGTGGACAATCGGGCCGGTGGAATTCCCTGCGCGAAACCGCAGAGGAGTTTGCCTTTATCCTATGGCAGATGGGGATGAGTGAGGAAGAGGCTAGCGAGTGAGCAACGCCCCAAGATTCACCCGCACCTTCACCGCCGAGCCCGTCCATATCGACGAGCTTGGTCATGTGAACAATTCGGTCTGGGTTCAATGGATTCAAAACCTCGCCACCGCGCATTGGGAGGCTGTTGCCGATCCGGGGCATCAGGCGCGGTATTTCTGGGTCGTGATCCGGCACGAGATTGACTACCGCGGCAATATTGCGGCTGGCGAAAGCGCGCTGGGAACGACCTATATCCCCGACCCGGCAAAGGGCGCGAAATCGCTGCGCGTGGCCGAATTCACGGATAGCACGGGCAAGGTGCTTGTGTCGGCGCGGACCACTTGGGCGATGCTGGACCGCGAAAGCGGACGATTGGCGCGGGTGCGGCCAGAGGTGCTCGCCCCGTTTCGAGTGGCCAGCTAAACCCGCCTAAATCGGATTGCCGTCCTGATCGCGGAATATCTCGCGCCGTCCAACATGGTTGGCGGGGCCGACAAGGCCTTCGCTCTCCATACGCTCAATCCATTTGGCCGCCGTGTTGTAGCCCACGCCCATTTGGCGCTGCAGCCAAGAGCCGGATGCTTTCTGGTTCTCGATCACGATCTGGCACGCTTGGCGATATTTGCGCTCGTCTGGATTGTCGGATGCGGTCATTTCATCCTCGAAGCTGAACCCGCCGCCATCTTCGGGTTCTTCAGTGACGGCATCGACATATTCGGGTGACCCTTGCGCGCGCCAGAAATCGGCCACCGCTTCGACTTCATCATCGCTCACAAACGGCCCGTGGACGCGCACGGTGGCGCCGGTGTTGGGCTTGTAGAGCATGTCGCCTTTGCCCAGCAGCTGCTCCGCGCCTTGCTCACCCAAAATGGTGCGGCTGTCGATGCGGCTGGTCACTTTAAAGCTGATTCGGGTGGGCAGGTTGGCTTTGATCACGCCGGTGATGACATCGACCGATGGGCGCTGTGTCGCCATGATAAGGTGGATCCCGGCGGCGCGCGATTTTTGGCTGAGACGCTGAATCAACACCTCAATCTCTTTGCCAACCGTGACCATCAAATCGGCCAGTTCGTCGACAATCAGAACGATCTGCGGCAGCGGCTCATAATCCAGCTGTTCTTCTTCGTACAATTGCTCGCCTGAATCCGGATCGAACCCGGTTTGAACGCGGCGGCCCAGCGGCTTGCCTTTGGCAATCGCGGCTTTCACCTTGTCGTTGAAGCTGCCAATATTGCGCGAATTGATGCTGCTCATCATGCGGTAACGCCGCTCCATCTCCTCAACCGCCCATTTCAAGGCGCGCACGCTTTTGTGCGGCTCTGTCACCACGGGGGAAAGCAGGTGGGGGATGTCATCGTAACTGGCGAGCTCGAGCACCTTGGGATCGATCAGGATCATCCGACATTCCGCCGGTGTGAAGTGATACAGCAGCGACAGGATAATGCAGTTCAGTCCGACCGATTTACCCGAGCCGGTGGTCCCTGCGACAAGCAAGTGAGGCATGGCGGCAAGGTCAGCGATGATCGGTTCGCCTGCAATGTCTTTACCCAGAATGATCGGCAGATTGCCCTTTGCCTCGGCAAAGGCGGCGCAGGCGGCCAGTTCGCGCAGCATCACCATCTGACGGTCGGTGTTGGGCAATTCGATCCCCATCACGGTCTTACCGGGAATGGGAGAAACGCGCGCGCTGATCGCGGACATATTGCGCGCAATGTCTTCGGCAAGGCCAACAACGCGGCTCGCCTTGATCCCCGGGGCAGGCTCGAGTTCATACATGGTCACAACCGGACCCGTGCGAACGGCGGTAATCTCGCCCTTCACATTGAAATCGTCGAGCACGTTTTCGAGCAATCGCGCATTGCGCTCCAACGCCAGCTTGTCGAGCTTTGGCCCGGTGTCCTCTGGCGGGTCGGCCAGCAGGTCGAGGCTGGGCAATTCAAACGCTGCGAACATGTCGCGCTGGTTCTTTTTGGCGGGCTCTGCGCGCTTGGGCGGAGCGGAGGGGTCGCTGATTTCCGGTGCGCGGCGCGGGGTTGGGGATGCGGCTGGCTCGGCAACAATTTTGGGTTTGCGCTTGGCTTTGCCATCGGTTCTTGTTGTTGGTGCTTCGATGCTGTCGTCTTGCGCAAAGGTAAGCCGGGGATCGCGCGTTCCCACAAACGGCAGCCGTGACAAGATCGCCCCGCCAATCCGGCTTTCCCGGATGAAGTTCGGCAGTGTCAGCAGCACACGCCAATCAATCGCAAACACACGCGTCAAAAGCGCGGTACCGCCTGCCAAACAGACAAGGGCAAGCGCCAAGATAATCCAGCCCGATGCATCTCCGCCAAAGCGTGTCGCGACCGCTTCGATCGCGCCGCCGCCGAGCAAACCGGCAACGCCGCCCAATTGCGCAGGCAAAGTGCCGCCGGACCCACTGAATGCGAGCGAAAGAACTGTGCCAAGCAAGACTATCGCGATCAGCAGCAGTCCGGTTGGCAGCCACCAACGCGTTGTCTCGCCTTCGTATGCATCCGTGCCATCGCCGCTGTCCATCTCAACCGCGCGCCACAATTTGCGCGCCGAAATGTACAAGAGCGGGAGAAGAAGCACGCTGGGCAGGCCAAATGCGAACAGCACCCTATCCGCAGCCCATGCACCCCATGCGCCCATCCAATTGGCAATTTGATCCGGTGCCGCCGCAGTCGAAGCGCTGGGGTCCGTTTGCGTGTAGCTGGCGAGGGATAAGGCGAGGAAAACCATCGCCGTAATCAACACGCCTGCGCCCACCATTTGCGCAACGCGGCGGATGCTGCGGCGAAGGCCGACGCGCCAATCTGCAGTGGAATTTCTATTGCTCATAGCGCGGGTCGCCATTGGGTGCTCCTACAATGGAACACACCATGAATCTTCCGAGGACTCGGGTCAAGGAAACTGAGACGAAAGCCCATCAATCGCCGCCCAGCGTAGCCAGCCCAAAACACGCGCATTATGGGCATTCATCCCGCCCAGCGCGATGACCGGCGCGCGCGCATGGCGAGCCAACAAGCGAAACCGCGCCGGTCCCAGCACCTCACCACCAGGATGAGAGCGTGTGCGAAATACCGGAGATAGCAGCACCGCGTCTGCTCCCAGCCGATTGGCAAGGCCGATTTCATGGAGGTCATGCGCGGTCGCCAAGTGCACCATATCGCGCCGCCGAGGGCAGAGCGAACGCGCGTGGCCGTAAACGCCGTCCGCGCCCCATTCTCTTGCGGTTAGCGCGCTGTCGGCGAGGATGATCATATGACCGCATCCGCGCGCCACCCGCAGCAGTTCCTGAAACCGTGCCCAGCGATCAGGGTCGTCAAGGTGATAATGGCGGTAGATAAACCCGCTGCCACGCGGCATTTGAATGAGCGCGCGTTCCAGAACGGCGTCATTGCGCGCATCAGAGATCAGCCAATGATGCGGAAGGGTGATTGAATATCGCACGCGTCCGCTATAGCGGACCCGTCATGAAAAGTGCAGCCACCCTTCTCGAAACCGTCCAAGCCAACATCGCGCGCATGTGCAAACCCGCGCGGCGAAAGCCAGAGGACGTCACCCTTATCGCGGTGAGCAAGACGCATCCGATTGATCGGATCACCCCCCTCCTTGACGCCGGGCATCGTGTCTTTGGCGAAAACCGGGTCCAAGAGGCGCAGGGCAAATGGCCGCAGCTGCGCGAAGATTATCCCGATGTTGTGCTGCACTTGATCGGCCAATTGCAATCGAACAAGGCAGAAGAGGCCGTCCAATTGTTCGACGTGATTCATTCGCTCGACCGGGAAAGCCTGCTGAAATCTCTCGCCAAAGCGATGGATAAGACGGGCCGCCGGGTCCCGTGCTTCATTCAAGTGAACATTGGCGATGAGGATCAAAAGGGCGGATGCCCGATTGCAGACCTGCCCGGATTTTTGGAGAAAGTCCGAGCGGCCGATGTACCGATCGCCGGGCTGATGTGTTTACCCCCTTCGGATACAGAAGCTGCGCCATTCTTTGCGTTCTTGGCAAAACTGGCCGCCGATAACGGCGTGTCAGGCCTGTCGATGGGCATGAGCGGCGATTATGAAATAGCGGTGCAATTGGGCGCGACCCATGTGCGGGTCGGCACGGCCTTGTTCGGCGCGCGGGGATGACGCTGGTAAATCCCGATGATTTTGCAGCAGAATGGTGCGATCGTCTGGCAAACGGCGCGCTGGTGCTGTTTCGGCACGGCGCGCCTGCTGACGATGCGTTTACCCATTCCGCAATAGCTGACGCTTTCATAAAATCGCTCGGGATGACGCCGATAGGCTTCAATTGGGAATTGCTCGATGCGCAGGGGAATGTGGGCGACACCCGCTCTGCCTTAGAGGAGATCACAAAGGCGCTCTCTCACGACCTCTCAAAACCGAGCACACCGTGGCTTGATCAGCCAAGCGCGGATCGCTGCGCCCGTGAATTTTTGGGTCTATTCGACGCCGATCGCTGCACGATTGTCTCCAACCGGTTCGATGGACTGTGGAATCCGATTGCGGGCGGCGATGTGGAGTGGGGCTTTGTCGGATTTGATCAAAGCCGGATCGCCTTGCTTTTGCTTGTAGCAAAATAAAAGGGGCGCTCCGCAGTCGGAACGCCCCTTTTGTTAAAGTCGATAGGATTGTGCTGGCTTAGAACTCAAACAGAGCTTCAACGCCAAGCTGACGCCCTTTTGACAGCGGCGAGAACGTGCCCGCTGCTGGTGCGTTGTCAAATGGCTGCGCAACCCCGTTGGACAGCGCGCCGCCGAACGGGATCTGCGTGTCCCCGCCAACTTGCACTTCGTCAAACAGGTTGCGGCCATAGATTGAGAACGACAGGCCATCCATTGGTGTGATCCAAGTGATGTTCGCTTCAAGGTTCGAGATATCCTGAACAAAGCCGAGGTTGTTGTCGGTGTAAGCGAATTCATCGCGGTACTGATAATTCACGCGGGTCAAGATTTCGCTGTCGCCGATGAACAATTCGTGGATGAAGCCAAAGCCAAACGTGACCTCAGGAACACGCGGCAAACGCAGGTCAAGGTCGGTGTCGTCAATCACGCCGTCGCCGGAGATGTCGAACAGGATCTCGTCATATTCGTCATTGATAAGGCCAAGGTTGGCTGTGACGATGAGGCTGTCGGAAAGACGCATGCGCGCTTCAGCTTCGAAACCCATGATTGTTGCGTTGGCAGTGTTGAAGATCGATTGAGCCACGCCCGAAACAGGATCAGACTGGTTCACTTCGCGCTGCATGTCTTCGATTGTGGTGATGTAACCCGCCACGTTCAGTGTCAGCGATCCATCCGCTGTTTCGAACTTGCCGCCAATTTCGTAATTGTCGACTTGCTCTTCACCAAACGAGAATGAACCGCCCGGTGCCGTTGCGATCGCTTCGAATGCGTTCGCGTTGGTGATGCGGAAGTTGTAGCCGCCGGAACGGAAACCACGGGTCCAGTGTGCATAGACCTGGCTGTCATTGAACTCATATTGCAGGCCCAGTTTCGGCGAAACATTGCGGAACCGCACGCTGTCGGTGAAACCGTTGTTCTCTGTTGGGATGAACGAGTTCACACCGCTGGTTGGGCAAGTGCCTTGAACCACTGAACATGCCGCGCGCGGCCGGACATAAGTGACCGCGGCGTCCTTGGTTTCTTGGCTCCAACGAATGCCGCCGATGACCGACAGGCTATCGGTGAGGTAGTATTGACCATTGGCAAACACGCCGAGCACTTCGTGATCCTGACTACCACCGCCAAAGAATGTCAGCGGTGTGGAAACAGGGATCTCGCGGATTTCGGTGTAGGCGATCGATTGATCAAAGTAGAAACCGCCGACCGTCAGGTCGAAATTGTCGGTTGAAACCGCGTAACGGATTTCGTTTGAAATCTGGTCTTGCTCGGTCTCCGTGCTGGAGTGGAACAGGAACAAAGGTGTCGCATCGATATCTGCATCGGTGGTCGCACTGTAATCGCGATAACCAAAGATGTTGGTCAGAGTGCCTGGACCAATGTCCCATTCAGCGGTCAAAGAAGCGTTGATCGTTTCGTTGGTGTAGCCACCGCGATTGTCGATCGAGAGACCGAAATCATCGCGTTCAAAACTGCCGCGGTTTTGAGCCGCTGGGCCGTCGCCTTCACTGTCGAAATAGTCGATCTTACCGGTCAGGGTAAGGTCGCCCAAACGCGCTTCGAGCGCGCCGCGAATGATGTAGGTTTCTGCTGCACCTTGGTTCGAACCATCGAACTGGTTGATGAAGTAGCCTTCGTCATTGTTGTAATAGCCGCCAACTTTAAACAGCAGCGTGTCTTCGATGATCGGGCCAGAGACCACGCCGCTGGCGGTGTAATTTGCGCCGCCGCGTCCGCCATCAACCGGGCCATCAACGGCCATACGGAACTTGCCTTCCAGCTCTTCAGTTGGGTTGCCGGTGTTGATCAGAACCGCGCCGCCGGTCACGTTGCGACCGAACAGAACGCCTTGAGGGCCGCGCAGGATTTCGACGCTGTCGAGGTCGAACAGATCGAACACAACGCCGCCATTGGTGCCCAGATATACGCCATCGACGAACACGCCGACGGTTGGGTCAATCGAAGGGATTGATGAGTTGATGCCAAGCCCGCGGATCGAGAAGTTTGCTTGACCACGGCTGGTGCCGATTTGGTCGAGCGACACGTTCGGCGCGGAGAAGGTGAGGCCTTGGACGTCGCGCACTTTCAACGCCTCGAGCGTGTCGGCGTTAAAGGCGGTGACGGCCAATGGCACGTCCTGCACGTCTTCGGGGTTTTGAGTCTTGGTACCGGTGACAATGATGGTGCCAATGGTGTCGAGCGTGCTTGTGCGCTCTTCTTCTGCCGGAGCGGCGTCCTGTGCGTGAGCGGCAAAGGGGGTCGCCGCGCATGAACACAAAAGAAGGGCTGCGAAAGACCGCGAGGGGGCGGGGATATTCATAAGTTTATTCTCTCCTGACGTTGGGGGAGCAGCCCATGACATTTGAGTCACACAAATGCAACTTATTCTGGAGGGGCTCGGTCGAACGATCTATTTTTATCGACGGACGCAGCCAGAGATGCCTCTAGGCTTTTTCGTGCTCTCTTTGTCTCTTGTCGCTGGCTGCGGCGAGCAAATTGGCCTCAATTTCGGTGAGGCGATCTGTCAAAGTTACCTTACTGCCTGTTAAATCGGTGACATAAAACGTATCCACCACCACTTCGCCATAGGCGGTGATATGCGCCGATTGGACGATCAAATTCGCCTTGTACAAAGCATGCGCCAGCCGGTTGAGCAAAGCCGGGCGGTCGCGCGCGGTCACTTCGATAACGGTGAAGTGATTGGAGGCCGAATTGTCGAAATTGACGCCGGGAGCCACGGTGAAGGCTTTTGCGCGCGAATGAGAAAGCGGCCGTGCGGCGAGTTTGGGCACCAATTCCACGTTGGCCAAAAGCGCGTCTTTGATACCCTGCTTAAGCCGTGTGATCTGACTGTCTTCGCGCAAGGGTTGATCGTGCAAATCCTGAACAAGGAAATTGTCGATTGCATAGCCATTGGCTGCGGTGTGAATGCGTGCATCAATAATGTTCGCCCCGGCCAGATGGATGCCGCCCGCGATCCGGTAAAACAGGCCGGGATGGTCGGCGGCGATAACGCTGACGAGAGTGGCGCCGCGTTCTTCATCGACCTCGCAATGGATGGACAAATCTTCATCAATACGCCGAGCTTCGGCATATTGGACGAGGTTTTTGGCGATGATGTCTTCGGGCTCCGCGATCCAATAGGCATCGCCGAGCAAGCCGCCTATCTCTTCGACCAAACCGCCATTGTCGCCCAGCTTTTCTGCAACGCCTTCTTTCCTCGCATCAACCTGCGCCCGACGCCCCTTGCGCTTGTGGCCAAGGCGCAAACGTTCCTGCGCTGCATCGTATAGCTCGCCTAGCAATTGCCCTTTCCAGCTGTTCCATGTTCCCGGCCCAACCGCGCGAATATCCACCGCTGTTAGGATTGCGAGATTGCGCAACCGATCGACCGATTTCACTTCGCTGACAAAATCCTCGATCGTTTTTGGATCGGTAAGGTCGCGCTTTTGCGCGGTGGAGCTCATCAAAAGGTGTTGCAGCACCAGCCATTGGACGAGCGCGGTCTCTTTTTCATCCAGCCCAAACCGCGGGCACAGCCGTTTGGCCACTTCTGCACCTAGAACCGAATGATCCCCGCCCCGCCCCTTAGCAATATCGTGCAGCAGCACTGCCACGTAGAGAGCCCGGCGTGATCCAACTCGGTGGATCTGTTTGGTGCCGCGCGGATGATCATCTTCCAGCAAGCCTCGCTCAATCTGGCTAAGCAATCCGATCGCGCGGATCGTGTGTTCATCGACGGTGTAGTGGTGATACATGTCGAATTGCATCTGCGCATTGACCCGGCCAAAATCGGGCACAAAGCGGCCAAACACACCCGCCTCGTTCATCCAGCGCAGCGCGGTTTCAGGATCGTTGCGCCCACCCAGAAGTTCAAGGAACAGCGCATTCGCACGCGGATCTTTGCGCACGGATTTGTCGATCAGTTTTGTGTCCCGGCCTGCCTGACGCATGGTCTCAGGATGAATTTCGAGGCCTTCGGCTTCGGCCAGTTGGAACAGCTCGATCAAGCGAACTGGGTCATCTGCAAACCATTTGTCGCGCGGGGCTTTGATCTTGCCGCCGCTGACAACATACCCTTTCAGCGTGCGAGGTTTGGTTGACCAGCCGGCAAAAAAGCCGCTGCGCGCGCGTTTTTTCGCAAATTCATCGTCCAGATGCGACAGGAACACGCCGGTCAGGCTGCCGACACGTTTCACCTGCATAAAGTAATATTGCATGAAACGTTCGACCGCGCTTTTGCCGGGCCGATCGGCGAAATTCATCCGTTCGGCCACCTGGCGTTGCAGGTCAAAAGTTAGCCTGTCTTCGGCTCGGTCAGTGATCACATGCATATGCGAACGCACTGCAAGCAAGAAACCCTCTGCGCGGCGGAAACTTCGGTATTCGGCAGGTGTAAACAGGCCCATTTCGGCCAATTGGGCCGCGCTCTCTGCCCGGTGTATGTATTTGCCGATCCAATAGAGGGTCTGCAAATCACGCAGGCCCCCTTTGCCCTCTTTTACATTGGGTTCGACAACATAGCGGCTGTTACCCATGCGCGCGTGGCGTTGATTCCGCTCTTCGAGCTTTTGGGTGAGGAATTTGCGCTCGCTTCCTTGCACGACCTCCGCCCAGAATTTTTGCCGCAGCTCGTCATAGACGTCCTGATCGCCCCAAACGATCCGCCCTTCGAGCAATGCCGTGCGAATGGTGAGGTCCTCTTTCGCCATACGCATAGTATCGGCGATGGAGCGGCTCGAGTGGCCGACTTTCAGGCCCAAGTCCCACATCAAATACAGCATCGCCTCGATGACCTGTTCGCACCACGGCGATCGTTTCATCGGAGTGATGAACGCGATGTCGACATCCGAATGAGGCGCCATTTCAGCGCGGCCATACCCGCCGACGGCAAGTATCGCGAGCCGCTCTGCGGTCGTGCGATTGCCAACAGGAAAGACATAGGCGGTAACGTAATCATGGATCACACGGATCAATTGGTCCGTGAGAAATGCATAACCATGAGTGATTTCATGCCCCGCCGATGGCTTTGCAGCCAGCCGCTTTTCAAGCTCAGCCCGGCCATCTTCGACCGCTTCCTGCAATGCCTTTAAGACGGCAAGACGCGCTTGATCGCTGCCGCTTGCTTCGGCCAATTCAGCGATCGCGTCTGCCACGCAGCGGCGATCAAAGATCGCGCGTTGTCGGGGGACGCGCCGACTGGGCATGGTCCAGTCAGTCATCTCGCCGGTTCTCCATTCTCAAATTCAGCCTTAAGCGGCTGTGATCAGCTTGGTGTATTCCTCGCGCAGGCTCTTCTTGTCGATCTTCTGCGTGCCCAGGCGCGGCAGAACCGCGTCTGTGACCCAGATGTGCTCTTCGAGAGGAACCTTAAACGGGGCGATGCGAGACAACAGGAATTCACGCATTTGCGGACCCGTCATAGCGTCGCGCCCTTCTTTGACCCTGAAAATTGCGGCGGGCACTTCGCCCATTCGTTCATCGGGCAGGCCAAAGACCGAACATTCGGCGATGTCATCATTGGCATAGATCGCATCTTCGACTTCGATGCAGGTGATGTTTTCACCGCCGCGAATGATGATGTCTTTCTTGCGGTCTACGATAAAGAGATAGCCGTCTTCGTCGAGGTAGCCCAAATCACCCGTGCGGAAATATTGGTCATCGGTGAAGGCTTTTTTGGTCGCCTCTTCGTTGTTCCAATAGCCGCGGAAATTGGCGACGGTGCGAATGCAAACCTCGCCCACGCCGCCTTGCGCAACTGCTTTACCGTCATCGTCAAGAATGGCGAGATCGACAAGTGGCAGCGAAGCTTTACCGGTTGAACCGGGCTTGGCCATGTAATTTTCGTTGAAGTTCCCGCAGCCAACCGCGTTGGTTTCAGTGAGGCCGTATCCCAAAATCGGGAAGCCGCCGGGGAACGCGTCCTTGATCTTTGTGACGTGTTCGACCGGGCGCGGCGCGCCGCCAGCGGCGAAGCTCTTGCATGCGGACAGATCGAATTGATCGCGGTCAGGATGGGTGGCCATTTCATAGCTCATGAGCGGTACACCGACGAAGTAAGTGACCTTTTCTTCGTCCATCAGGCGCAGCGCCTCACGCGCATCCCATTTGGGCATCAACACCAATTTGCGGGCGATGGCATAGGATTGGAGGAACAGAGGCACTTCGCCGGTTACGTGGAACAATGGCACCGCGACCAGCGCGCACGGTTGTGCGCTGACGTCCTGGCCTTGGCTTTCCAGCAGAACTTTGGCCATCGCGCTTTGCGCAACATAATTCATCACACCCGCAACAACGCCCCGGTGATCCGAGTATGCGCCCTTTGACTGGCCCGTGGATCCCGATGTGTAGAGGATGGTCGACAGGTCATCAGCGGTCAGCTGGCCCAGCATCTGCATCGCGGTGCTGCTCGCTTGATCGGCAGGCACAGCCCAAACTTCGGCCAAGCCTTCGGATGGGGCGGTGTGCTCCATCATCACCAATTTGGCGGAATGCTCGGTCCCCTCAAGCCGTTTCGCCCGGCCTGCATCGGCCAGAACGATCGAGCATTCGGCAAGGCGGATACCATAAGCCAGCTCTTCACCGGACCAAAAACCATTGAGCAAAGTGACGCAGCCGCCAGCCATGGCGATGCCCATATAGGCGATCATCCAATTCGCAGAATTGCGCGCCGCAATCCCGACGCGGTCGCCTTTTTGCATGCCGTGTTTGGTGGAAAGCCCTTCTGCAACGCACATTGCGGCGGCGTAGGTTTCGCCAAATGTCATGCGGATATCGCCATCGACAATAAACGGAACATCCTTATGTTCATTGCAGAAATGCGCGAAGTAATGGGCGAGCGTAGGAGGAGCGACCGTGAATGCCGGCATTTCCACGCCGCCGATTTCGACCGGTGTCGTATGAAACGGCTGACCTTCTTTGGTCATCTCGGTCATGATCGCTTCAAGCGCATTGTCCAACTGGCTTGGCATGCGGTTCTCTCTCCTTACAGGCGCCGCTTTGATTGCGGCATTGTCTTCACATTCGCCGCCTAGGAAACGGCAGCTCGAAAATCTTTGGTCACCAGCGAGGGTTTCCCCCAAGTCTCTGCTGTGCCAAGAGCAGTGCTGAAAATGGCACAGAGTGACGGGCGCTGTTATGCCCGCTGTGTTAACCCAACTGTCTACTAAGAGGTTCCATCCGTGCTGTCACTACTTGCTGCAAGCAGCGGCGCCGTCGACCCGATCTATTGGTCCGATTTGGGTTTGAGCAAGTATCTCTTTGAAATCGGAAGCTTTCAGCTGAGATATTATTCGCTCGCCTATCTGATCGGGGTGCTGTTCGCCTATTGGCACCTCAGCAAGATGATCAAGACGCCCGGAGCGCCAATGGCGCAGCGGCATGCGGATGACCTGTTTTTCTATTGCACATTGGGCGTGATTCTTGGTGGGCGGCTGGGTTATGCCGCGTTTTACACCGGCGGCGACACGGGTATCCCCAGCGCCTTTACCGACTTCTCTGGCGATGGTTTCATCAGCTGGAAATTGCTGCGCCTGTGGGATGGCGGCATGTCGTTCCACGGCGGTGTTTTGGGCGTTTTGGCGGCGATTGGCTGGGTCGCGGTGCGCGGCAAGCTGTCATTCCTGCGCGTGTGCGATTTTATTGCGGTGAATGTGCCGATGGGCATGCTGCTTGGCCGGCTTGCCAATTTTAGCAATGGCGAATTGTGGGGGCGGGCGACGGACGTGCCTTGGGGTATGATCTTCCCCGACGGGCGCGCAGGTGATGTCGTGCGCCACCCTAGTCAGCTGTATCAGGCTGGGCTCGAAGGGCTGTTGCTCTTGGTGATCTTGCTGTTGCTTTTCTGGAAGACCAAGGCGCGCTATCGACCCGGTTTGCTGGTTGGGATCTTCACGCTTGGCATGGGGGTCGCACGGTTTGTTAACGAATTTTTCCGCGAACCTGATGCACAACTGAAAAATCTGGTGACGGAAACCGGACTTTCGATGGGACAATGGCTATCAATACCGCTGATCTTGACTGGATTGATTGTCACGATTTACGCCGTGACGAGGAAACCCGTGGGAACGGGGACAACAATCCCAGCTTAGGCACAATCACGCTGCGCCCATCGCGGTGCACGATCCTGCGTTTGATCGAAGGAGACGGGACCGTCATTGAGGTTCCGGTCGACGACGTTGCGTCTGAACCGGCGGCGCCGAAAGCCAAGAGTTCCGGCAAATCCAGCACGAAGAAATCCGCGCAGGAAGCGGCCGAAAAGGCTGCCGCCGCAGAGGCTGCTGCGAAAGCCAAAGCAGAAGCAAAGTTAAAGGCAGCGGCTGAGGCGAAGGCAAAGGCGGACGCGGCGGCAAAGGCTGAGGCAGAGGCCAAAGCTGAAGCTGAAGCCGAAGAACGCGCCCGTGAAGAGGCCGAAGCGCGCAAGGCCGCTCAAGCGAGAGCAGAGGCGAAAGCCAAAGCCGAGGCAGAAGCCAAGGCAAAAGCTGAAGAAGAAGCGCGACTTGCTGCCGCAGCGGCTGCGAAAGCCAAAGCGGAGGAGGAAGCCAGAGCAAAGGTCAAAGAAAAGGCCGAAGAAAAGGCTCGCCGTGAAGCAGAGGCGAAAGCCAAAGCAGAGGCCGAGGCCAAAGCAAAGGCAGAAAAAGAGGCAGCCGAAGCGGCCCAGCGCGAAGCGGAGGAAAAGGCGAAGGCTATCGCGGCGGAAAAAGCGCGCAAGGAAGCCGAGGAAAAAGCCAAGGCGGAAGCAAAAGCTAAAGCCGAGGCAGAAGCCAAAGCGAAGAAAGAAGCCGAAGCCAAAGCCCGCGCGGAGGCAAAGGCCAAAGCCCTGGCAGAAGCGAAGGCCCTGGCAGAAGCGAAGGCGAAGCAAGAAGCCGAAGCCAAGGCCGCTGCGGAAAAGAAAGCCAAAGAGGAGGCCGCAAACCAAGCTGCAGCCAAGGCCGCCGCCGATGCCAAAGCGAAGAAAGAAGCGGAAGCCAAGGCCAAAGCAGCCGCCAAGGCTAAGGCTGAGAAGGCTGCCAAGCTTGCCGCTGAGAAGGCCGCTGCCGAAAAGAAAGCGGCCGCAGAAAAGGCTGCGCAAGAAAAGGCAAAAAAAGAAGCTGCTGCATTGGCCGCCGCTGCCGCGAAAGCCGACAAAGAGGCCAAAGAAGCAGAGGCCGCTGAGAAGGCCGCCGCCGATGCCAAAGCCAAAGCCGAAAAAGAAGCAGAGGTTGCTGCTGCGAAAGCCGCCGCCGAAAAGGCCCGCGATCTGGGCAAGACGTTCCGCCGTCTCATTCGCGAAACCGGCCCGATCAGCCTCGCCCACTTTATGGCAGAGAGCAACGCGCGCTATTACACCAGCCGCGACCCATTGGGCGAAGACGGCGATTTCATCACAGCACCCGAAGTCAGTCAGATGTTCGGCGAGCTCATCGGGCTTTGGTTTGCCGATCTATGGGTGCGCATGGGCGCGCGCAGACGGATCCATTATGTCGAACTTGGACCAGGCCGAGGAACCTTGGCCAGTGACGCATTGCGAACTGCCGCGCGGTATGAGTTTGATCCGCAAATCCACTTTGTCGAAACCTCGCCCGCGCTTCGCAAAATTCAAAAAGAGAAGTTTCCTGATGTAATCCATCACGACGATCTTTCGACCTTGCCCACCGATGCGCCGCTCTTGATTGTTGGCAATGAGTTTTTCGATGCACTGCCGATCCATCAACTCGTTCGCTCTGCCAATGGCTGGCACGAGCGGATGGTCGGCTTGGACGGCGATGAATTGATCTTTGTCGCAGGCGATAAACCGATGGATTCGATTGTGCCGAAAAGCTGGAAGAGCGCCAGTCAAGGCACAATGATCGAGACCAGTGCAGCAGTCAGCGCGGTGATGACCGAAATCGCTCAGCGCCTAAAAGAGCAAGGCGGCGCGGCGCTGATCATCGATTACGGTTCGTTTGAACTGCGCGCCGGGTCCACATTGCAGGCAATTCGTGAGCACGAAAAAGTCGACGTGCTGACCCATCCCGGTGAAGCGGATTTGACCGCTCATGTCGATTTCGAGCTGCTTAAGGATGTGGCAAAGAAGAACGGTGCGGATGTGATGGGTCTTCAGATGCAGGGCGAATGGCTCAGGCAAATGGGTATCGACACGCGATGTGAGGCATTGCAGCGAAAGAATCCGGCGGAGGCAGACAAGCTAAAGCGGCAATACGGCCGGCTGGTCGATGATGGTCAAATGGGTCTGCTCTTTAAAGTTTTGGGCGTGTGCGGGCGCCGCTGGCCGACTGGCGTCGGGTTCGATTGATTTGTGTGTAACCCCATCTGCGAATTTCGCGTATGTATAGGGGTAGGGTCACAGGAGATTGACACGATGACTGGGATGTTTGCGCGGATTGTTTTGGGGTTTGTGACGGCGCTGTCGGCGTTCATGCTTTCTATCGTTCCTGCCACAGCGGCCGATGCAATCGCGGGCCGTTGGATAACCGAAGACCGCGACGCGGTGGTCGAGATTAGGCCGTGCGGCAACACAACCTGCGGCACCATCGCGCGCTTCTTAATCACTCCGCCCGATGGTCAGGATCAGCGCGACATTTACAACCCTGATGACAGCCTGAAAAACCGCCGTCTGCTTGGCTTGCCGATTTTGACTCAGCTTCGCGAAGAATCGGACCTGTGGCGCGGGCAGATTTATGACCCCAACACTGGAAAGACCTATCGGTCTGTGATCCGCCGCACAGGCCCCAACACCATAGAAGTGCGCGGATGTATTGGCCCGTTTTGCCAAGCGCAAACGTGGCGCCGCGCGCGCTGACTAGCGCAGCCGTCTTTTCACAATCCGATATTTTCAGCCAATTGCGCCGCTGCGTCCTTTGGGCTGAGCTTGCCTTCGCCTTCTCGGTCCACGGCAAAATTTGCCTCGCGCATGGCCTCGACACTGATCGCTCCGATCAGGGGGCGAAGCGCGCGGGCGATCCCTTCGTCTTCGGCGATGCGCGGTGACATCATCAACATCGCGTCATAGCTGGGCAAAGCGCCGCGCGGGTCCTCTAGGACAACCAGCCTATCCGCCGCGATCCGGCCATCGGATGTATAAGCGCTGATCACGTCCGCCTCACCCGATCTCAGCGCGTTGTACATGAACGTGGGCGAGAAATTGCGTGTCTCACCAAAGCGCATTCCATAGGCGTCGCGCACCGCAATCCATTCCGGCCGTTCAAAAAACTCCGGATCGCCGCCGACCGTCAGGCTGGGCCCAAACGGGACCAATTCTTCAAGTGAGGTCACACCCAATTCCGCTGCCCGGTCGCCGCGCATGGCAAAGGCATAAGCGTTTTCAAACCCCAACCGGCCCAGCACGCGCACACCGGTGTTTTCGCGCTCCCATACCGCGATGGTCTCATACATGATCTCGCGGCCCGGATTGTCGGTCCGCTCCAGCTCATTGGTCCAGATCGTGCCGGTGTAATCGACCGAAATGTCGATGCTGGAGGAGGCAACGGCGCTGTGCACCACCGCTGAACCTAACCCGTCGCGGTATTCAACCGAATAGCCGGCCTCTTCAAGACGCGATCCAATCAATTGCGCGAGGATATATTGCTCTGAAAACTGTTTGGACGCGATGACGATCGTGTCCTCATCATCGCCGCCCGATTGATAGACCAACGCCGTGATCAGTCCCAAAGCAACCGCCGCCATGCCGAGGCCGGATTGCCACCTTTTGCGGTTCGCAAACCCGCGCTCCACCAGCCCAAGCAGCGCATCCACTACCAAAGCCAACCCAGCGCTTGCGATGCAGCCAGCCACGACCAAGGCCCAGTTTTGTGTCTGAAGCCCGGCGAAAATGGGATCGCCAAGGCTTGGTTGTCCGATGGTAGTGGAAAGCGTTGCTGCACCGATGGTCCAGACGCTGGCGGTGCGGATTCCGGCCATCACGAATGGCGCAGACAAAGGCGCCTCGACCAGCGTCAATTTCTGCCAGCCGGTCATGCCAACCCCGTCGGCGGCTTCTAACACGCCGGGGTCGAGATTGGCCTGAGCCGTGACCGCGTTGCGCAAAATTGGCAGCAATGCATAAAGCGCCAAGGCGAGCAGCGCGGGCAGAAAGCCGAGCGTCGGCAAATCTTCGCCGAACACCGCGCGCAAAGACAAAAGAATGGGGAAGAACAAGGCAAGCAATGCGAGCGCAGGGATCGTCTGCACGAGGCTGGCGAAACCCAAGGCGATGCGGGAGACATTGGCAGATCGGCTGGCCCAAACAGCCAGCGGCAAAGCCACCAAAATGCCGAGACCAATTGCGCTTGCCGATAGGACAATATGCGCAGCAAACTTGTCGCCAAGGCTAAGGAGAATTTCGAGGATCTCGCTCATGATGCGGCCCCAGATTTTTCCATAAGAGCGAGTTTTTCCGCCTGCTGACGAGGCACGGCGACAAGGCCTTGTGCGATCTCTCCGCCTTTCCCGGCGAGCAATTCTCTTGGTGTGTGATCCGCGACAAGGTCGCCGTACGACATCACCAAAACGCGGTCCGCAAGGAGCAACGCCTCTGCCATGTCATGCGTCACCATGATGGTGGTGAGGCCGAGTTTATCGTGCAATTCGCGCACTTTCTCACCCAGCGCATCGCGGGTGATCGGATCGAGCGCGCCGAACGGTTCATCCATAATCAACAGCTCTGGATCGCCCGCCAATGCGCGCGCGACACCGACCCGCTGGCGTTGACCGCCCGACAATTCATCCGGCATGCGGCTCGCCACATCAGGTTCCAACTCCACCAGCGTGAGCAATTGCGCGATGCGCGCTGCGGGCAGTTTTTCGCCAGCCAATCGCGGGCCAATGGCGATGTTTTCGCCAACGGTGAAATGCGGGAACAGGCCGATGCCTTGGAACACATACCCGACCCGGCGGCGCAATTGCGATTGTTTAAGGGTCGTCACATCGTCATCGCCGAACAGCACCCGCCCGCCGCTGGGCGTGACCAAAGTGTTGACCATTTTGAGCAATGTGGATTTGCCAGAGCCAGATGATCCGACAAGGGCGACAAAGCTGCCCGCTTCTACTGAACAGCTTACCCCGCCAACTGCGACCACGTCGCCATAGCGCCGGGCCGCCTTGTCAAAGGTCAGTATTGGTTTTGACTGCGAAATTGGATTGGCCCCTCTTGTGCCTATTTGCGCGCTTTGGGGGGAGCCTAGGAGGCAAAAGCGCCCGCGCCAAGGTGTGCTCTACCGATTGCGCTACATTTCAAGGCGTGCACGCGGGATCGCAATCGTGACGCTTAATCCATCTGGCTTCCAATCGCGGGTGATGGTGCCGCCCAATTGATTTTCGATAGCCATTTTGACGAGCCGCGATCCGAAGCCGGTGCTGCCGGGCTCTTGTGTATTGGGTCCGCCGCTTTCGGCCCAAGTAATGCGGACATCTTCCCCGGCATAGGCGGCTTTGATCGTGACGATGCCGCTCGCCACGCTCAACGCGCCGTATTTGGCCGAATTGGTCGCAAACTCATGGAACACCAAGGCCAAGGGCGTTGCGGCACGAGCGCCTGTTTGGATGGGGTCGCTGGCGATGCTCACCGCGCTTTCACCGGGGACGCCGTATGGAGCCATCAACACACCGAGCAGATTTTCCAGATTGCCTTCCTCTTGGGTATCAAGCTGCAAGGCAAAGTTCTGCGCCCGCGCAAGAGCGCCGATGTTGTCGACGACAGTGGCAGCGAATAGCTCCTTTTCCGGATCCCCGCGCGCATGCATTGTGATCAGTCCCGTGATCACAGCGAAGATATTCTTGATCCTGTGCGCCAATTCCCCCGCCAACAGTTCGCGCTCTTGCGAGATCCGGTAGCGATCGTGAATGTCGGTTAGGGTGCCGAACCAGCGCGCAGTTTGCGGATCATCGCTTGACGGGACGGCGCGCGATATGACCCAGCGATACGTGCCATCGGCCAATCGCAGACGCCATTCGTCCTCGAACAAGCTGGCGCTCGACATGGCGCGTTCCAGCTTAACCAATGACGCATCGAAGTCCTCTGGATGAATAACTTGTCGCCAATCATCGGCCTTTTGTGGCGCAGGCAGACCTGTGACTTCGGTGAAGCGCGCGTTGAAGTAATCAAATTGCAGACCCGGCGCCGCTGACCATGCGATATCGGGGACACTGTCGAGCATAGATTGCAGCCGCTGCGCGCTGGCTTCCAATTGAGACCCCGCCGTGTTTGCCTCGCGGTGGGTATGCAGCCTGCGCATAACAGCGTCGGCTAGCACGCTTAGCCCCTCGCGCTGTAAATTGTTAAGCGGCTCATCGCGCGCGGCGGTATCGGTGACGCACAGCGCGCCCAGCGACGCGCCCTCATCCGATACAAGCGGCGCGCCGACATAGTACCGCAAATGCGTATCACCTTTGACCAATTCAAAATCGGCAAAGATTGGGTCTTTGGTGGTGTCGAGCACTTCGAAGATGTCGCGGCCCAGCATCGCGTGCGAGCATAGGCTGGTCGAACGCGGTGTTGATCCCGTGGTTAGGCCCGTGCTCGCGATGAAACGCTGGCGCTCTGCTTCGACCAGGCTGACCGAAGCGCTGGTGCCCCCGCACAATTTCGCGGCGAACCGAGTGATCCGGTTCAATTCTTCATCATCGGCTAGGGCTTCGATATCGAAACTGGTCAGCACTGATTGACGGCGTTGTTCGGTCATTTCTGCCGAATTGGAACTGGACCCAGGCTGCGGGGAGGATGGAGTCAGGGAGGTATCGTTCGAAGTCATCACAACGCTCCTCGCATTGCGCCCCTGAGGCATCAAGCGATTCCGGCGAAATTCCGCGCACTGACATCAATCAAACAGGACGCGTCACCAGCGTTGGCGTTCTGCGGGCGGGTTGCTAAAGGGCCTATCAATAGAACCCCTCGCGGACGTTGGTTTGATCCGATGCGGCCGCATCAATGGAAGAATGACTGCCATGCGCGCGACCCCAGATTTCGATTTCCAACTTGGCGAAAGTGCCCAAATGATCCGCGACAGCGTTGGCCGCTTTGCCGATGAACAGATCATGCCAATCGCCGATCGGATCGACCGCGAGGATTACTTCCCCCGCGCCGAATTGTGGAGCCAAATGGGCGAATTGGGCCTGCACGGTATCACCGTTGATGAAGCAGACGGCGGCCTTGGCCTCGGTTATCTTGAGCATGTGATCGCGGTCGAAGAAGTCAGCCGCGCGAGTGCATCTTTAGGCCTGTCCTATGGCGCCCATTCCAACCTCTGCGTCAATCAAATCCGCCGCTGGGGCAATGACGAGCAGCGGGCAAAATACCTTCCCGGATTGATTTCGGGCGAACACGTCGGATCGCTCGCGATGAGCGAGGTTTCCGCTGGTTCCGATGTCGTTTCAATGAAGCTTAAGGCCGAAGCGGTTCAGGGCGGATATGTGCTGAGCGGCACGAAGTTCTGGATCACCAACGCGCCAGAGGCAGACACTCTGGTCGTCTACGCCAAAACCGATGGCCATGCGGGCAGCAGAGGGATCACCGCCTTCCTGATTGAAAAGGGCGATGAAGGGTTCTCCATCGGCCAAAAAATCGAAAAGGTCGGCATGAAGGGCTCCCCCACCGCAGAGCTGGTGTTTGACGATTGCCACATCCCCGAAGACCGCGTGATGGGCCCGCTCAATGGCGGGGTCGGCGTTTTGATGAGCGGTCTGGATTTTGAGCGCGTGGTGCTGTCCGGCATCCAGCTTGGCATAATGCAAGCCTGCCTCGACACAGTCATTCCCTATCTGCGGGAACGCAAACAGTTCGGCAAACCCATCGGCAGCTTTCAATTGATGCAAGGTAAAGTCGCCGACATGTATGTCGCGCTGCAATCGGCGCGCGCGTATACCTATGCGGTGGCGAAGGCCTGCGATGCGGGTGAGACGACGCGGTTTGATGCGGCGGGGGTTATCTTGTTGTCGAGCGAGAATGCGTTCCGGGTCGCCGCAGAGAGCATTCAGGCGCTGGGCGGTGCAGGCTACACCCTCGATTGGCCCGTGGAACGATATATGCGCGATGCCAAACTGCTCGATATTGGGGCTGGGACGAATGAGATTAGACGAATGCTGATCGGACGCGAATTGATTGGCGCTGCAGGATGAGCGTGCTCCACATTATCGCGGCCGGCCTCATAGTGTTTGCTACCATTTTCCATTCGGTAATGGGTGAGAAGAAGCTGATCGCGCCCACTCTTGCGGTGGACGATCCGTTTATTCAGAAACCCATGACGCAAGGGATCACACGATTTGGCTGGCATGCTGCATCGGGCTTTTTCCTACTCACCGCGCTCACCATCGTCTTGCCGGAAGTGCCAGCAATGCTGATCTGGGCGACGGGCGGGCTGTGGGTCATACTCGGGCTTGCCAATCTGATCATGCTTAAGGCCAAGCATCCGGGCGGCTATCTGCTGTCCCTGATAGGGCTGCTCATTCTCGCAGGGGAGGCGCTTTAATGCCTGTTTATATGATCTCCCGCATGACCATTCACGACCGCGCGCAATACGATAAATATGAAGAGCGCTTCATGGACATCTTCGAGCAATTCGAAGGGAAAATGCTCAGCGTCGATGAGGAACCGCAGGACCTATCCGGCAAATGGACCGCCACGCGCAGCGTCCTCATCGAATTTCCGGACAAGCCAAAGCTTTTCGCATGGCTAACTTCGCCTGAATATCAGGAGATCGGCAAATTCCGCGATGCCGGCAGCACGTCTGAAGCGATCATCGTGAAAGGGCTCGAACCAGATCAGATCGGGGCACGGTGATGCCCACAATCGCCAAAATCATCTGGACCGTCGGGTTCCTGATCGGGACGACAACGCATCTGATCGACATCTGGATGGGCGGATGGCTGCCGTATGAATTTCGCCCGATTGGATTCAACATCTATTGGACGAGCCTCGTTTTCCTCGATCCTTTGGCGGTGGTTTTAATCTGGGCTCGGGAGCGTTGGGGAGTCGTTTTGGGTGTGGCGGTTATGGCGTCGGATGTGCTTGTGAACGGCTACACCGCCTTTGTCGCGGGGCACACAGAATTTTATACCAGCCTCGCTTTGCAAAGCGTGTTCGCGGCATTTGTGTTTTTCACCGCATGGGAGCATTGGCGCAAAGATAACGGCATGCAGGACAGGAAAGCCAATGAGTGACGACGAAGATTATGTCTATGACGAAGCCAGCGGCGAATGGATGCCGGCTTCGGAATTGGCGGCGAAACAGGCGGAGGCAGACCGGACTGAGGTTCGCGACGCGGTGGGCAATTTGCTCGCCGATGGCGATCAGGTGGCGTTGGTCAAGGATCTGACGGTGAAAGGCGCAGGCCAAACGCTGAAACAGGGCACCTTGATCAAATCGATCCGCCTGACCGGCGACGATCAGGAAATTGATTGCAAATATCCCGGTATCAAAGGGCTCGTCCTGCGCGCGGAGTTCGTAAAGAAGCGATAGGGCGACCTATGCAACTTTTCAGCGCGCCCGAATGCCGTTAAACGCCTGTCCATGACAGCACCAATTCTGACTACGAAACTCGACCGCGAAAGCGCTGAGGCCAAAACCCGAAGCGCTCATAACAAAGGGCTTGCCGAAGAATTGCGGGCCACCGTCTCCAAGGCTGCGCTTGGCGGGCCAGAGCGGTCGCGCGATCGCCATGTGTCGCGCGGCAAGCTGCTTCCCCGCGAGCGGGTGGAGCGGCTCCTTGATCCCGGTTCGCCATTCCTTGAGGTCGGTCAGCTTGCCGCCAATGGCATGTATGAAGGTGATGTAAGCGCCGCCTCCATCATCTGCGGGATTGGACGCGTCTCGGGCCGTCAGGTGATGATCGTGTGCAACGACGCCACGGTTAAGGGCGGCACCTATTACCCAATGACGGTGAAGAAGCACCTGCGCGCGCAGGAGATTGCACAGGAAAATCGCCTTCCTTGCATCTACCTGGTCGATAGCGGCGGTGCGAACTTGCCGCATCAGGCCGAGGTTTTTCCTGACCGCGATCACTTTGGCCGCATCTTCTTTAATCAGGCGAATATGTCCGCGCTTGGGATTCCGCAGATTGCCTGCGTCATGGGAAGCTGCACAGCTGGCGGGGCCTATGTGCCTGCTATGTCCGATGAGACGGTGATTGTCCGCAACCAAGGGACGATCTTCCTTGCCGGACCGCCATTGGTGAAAGCGGCAACGGGTGAAGAAATCACCGCAGAAGACCTTGGCGGCGGGGATCTTCACGCCAAGAAATCCGGCGTTGTCGATCACTTGGCGGAGAATGACGAACACGCGCTCACCATCGTGCGCGATATTGTCTCGCAATTGGGCGCGAACACGGCGGCGGCAAAGGACATCGCGCTGAAAGACCCGCGCCCGCCCAAGTTTGACGCCGATGATCTCTATTCGATCATCCCCGACGATGTGCGCGCTCCATATGATGTGAAAGAGGTGATTGCGCGGCTGGTCGATGGCAGCGAGTTCCACGAGTTCAAAGCGCATTATGGGAGCACTCTGGTCTGCGGTTTTGCGCATATCTGGGGCATGCCGGTGGCTATTCTGGCGAACAACGGTGTGCTGTTTTCTGAAAGCGCGCAGAAGGGCGCACACTTTATCGAGCTTGCGTGCCAGCGGCGCATCCCGCTGTTGTTCCTCCAAAATATCAGCGGCTTTATGGTCGGCGGGAAATACGAAGCAGAAGGCATCGCCAAGCACGGTGCAAAGCTCGTGACCGCCGTTGCCACCGCCACCGTGCCCAAGATCACCGTGGTGATCGGCGGCAGCTTTGGCGCAGGCAATTACGGCATGGCGGGCAGAGCCTATTCCCCGCGGTTCCTCTTCACCTGGCCGAATGCCCGCATCTCCGTAATGGGCGGAGAGCAAGCCGCCAGCGTTCTGGCGACCGTCCACCGCGATGCGGGCAGTTGGAGCGAGGAAGAGGCCGAAGCCTTCAAAGCCCCGATCCGGCAGAAGTATGAGGACGAAGGCAACCCCTATTACGCCACCGGGAGACTGTGGGATGACGGGGTGATTGATCCTGCGCAGACCCGCGATGTGTTAGGGCTGGCCTTTGCCGCAACGCTGGAGGCTCCGATTGCGGATCGGCCTGCGTTTGGTGTGTTTAGGATGTGATGCGCATGGATTTATCGACAGACAAAGAAGCTTGGAACGCGCCTTCTCAAGATCGAATTGAACAGACGATTCGCGGTCTGAAGAAAAATGAATTTGCAATTCTGGGTTCAGCTGAACAAGTGTTTATCCAGACGATGTCGCTAGAAGGTGGTTATCTGCTCGAGAAACGCGATGGTGGCCCAGACCATCATTTCGAGGCCATTCCTAAGGATGGCCGATCCCGCGTTAAGACTAAACCACCGTGGTGGGTTTTTTGGGAAAAGCCGAACTCAATTCATTATTTCACTTCTGATGAAATAATTGAGGCGTTTAACGGATATTTGGAAGGCGACCCGGATCCAACCTTCGCGACTTGGAATCAGATTTGGATTTGATAACCTGGAAATTGCGCCGCGCGGAATAATGGCATCATCGATGAGCTAAATCCCCCTCGCCTTTGCTTTCGTACCTGATAGAACCTACCAATCGGGAAGCGCGGCTTCGGGAGAGAGAACGCTTTGCAACACAACGAAACCCGCAACGTGACTTTGCTGTCGCGCATCGTCAATCGGATCATCCTGTTCTTTTACCATGCAAAGGGATGGAAGATCGAAGGACACCTGCCCAAAAACCTCAAGAAATATGTGATTACGGGCGCGCCGCATACGTCGAACTGGGATTTTGTCTTCTTCGCCGGCGCCACGCATGAGGAAAAAGTGCAGCCCAATTTCATGGGCAAACACACTTTGTTCAAAGGGATCATGCGCAATTTCATGCTCGATATGGGCGGGATCGCTGTTGACCGCAGCAAAAAGGGCGGCGCGATCGAGCAGATGGCCGATGAGTTCGCCAAGCGCGAAGAACTTGCTCTTGTTATCGCCACTGAGGGCACGCGAAGATCTGACGGCAAATGGAAATCTGGGTTTTACAACATTGCTCAGGCCGCCGGCGTGCCGATTGTCCCGGCCTATGCTGACAATGACAAGATGATCATCGGATTCGGCGAACCAATGTTGCCGACGGGCAATTACGGCGAGGACCTGTTGAAGCTGGCCCAATGGTTCCGCTCAAAACTCCCAGATCTGGAGCGGTTCAAAGTGCTCGAAGCACAGGCACGCGCGATTATCGAAGGGCGCAACGACGTCTGAATTGCTGCTTGCGCGGCGCTGCATAAAATTTTTGGCTGATATGTCTTTAAGCCTCTCTGCCTTGCACCTATTTAGACGCGAGATCAGGAGGCGCGGTTCATGGCCATCACCAAAGAGACACGGCAAGCGGAGCGAAAGCGGATCGCGGGCATGGTGCTCGATCTGGTGAAAGAGCGCGGAGCAGAGGTGTCCTATGCCGGCGCACTCGCCGAAAGCGGCCTAACGCGCAGCCGGTTTGAGCTTATCTTCGAAGATTACGATGATATGTTTGAAGGCATCGCGGAGATCTGGCTCGCCCCGCATATGCGGGTGATGGAAGAGGTGCTGCAAAGCGATCTACCGCCCAACCGCGCTATGTATGAATTTTTCCGGCGGCGCTTTGTCATTTCGCGCGACCGGTTCCGCGAAGACCCAGAACATTTCACCATGATATGCGAAATGGGCGCGGCCAATTTTGAGCGGGTTCGGTCCTATGTCGATCTGGCCGATCACTATCTGTGCGAAGTGATCGTGCAGGCCCAAGCCGATGGCCATTTCGCAGGGCTTGAGATTGATGAGACGCTGTCGCTGATCAACCAAATGGTGTCGAATTACACGCTTCCCGATGCTTTGCTGCATCTCGGCGATAAATTGACCGAAGAAAAGCTGGCAAGAATTGTCGACACGGTCTTTATCGGGCTTTCGGGCGAAACCGGCGAGGCCGCGCAGGGCGTCAACACGATCCGCATCGCGACTTAGGCTTACGCCGAAACCGGCTTAATCCTCCGGCCCGCGCTTAAATTGCAGAACATTGGCAGGAAGTTTGCGGCCCGATCGGCCGGCGGCGCCCAATCGGCGTTTGTCAGACAGGGCGTATTTCAAACTGAGTGTTATCATCGTCGCTGATGTCATCAGGATGAGAGCAGCCCAAACCCAATGCGGCAGCAGCAAAGACGCCTCTATCTGGCCAGTGTCTGATAACATCTGTTGCCCGCCGATCATCGCGCTTTGGGTGAAGAGATAATTGAAATCGCGCAGCATGCTCATCGCCGCAATTACACCCAGGAATTGCAGAGTGAAACGAGTGATCCCGGCGGATGCCTTCCACGCGACCACGCAAAGAAATGCGGCAACGATGGGCAACACGGCATATCCAACCGGTGAGCGGACATAGACAATGACCGAGGCAAAGATCACGGCGGCCAAAGCCCATAAGGTTGGCCGCCACAATTTGGGGTGTGCGCTGGCTATGATGAGCGCAGCGCCAATCACGCTGGGTGCGAGCGGGCCGCCAGCGGCAATAAAGGCGCGGGAGAACGGCGATAGGTCCCCGTCAATCGCGTAGTTCGCCACGCCGGATCCATCGGCAAAAATCATCAATTGGAGGAAATCCTGCCCCATCAACAAGGCTGAAAGACCGTGCCCCATTTCGTGAAACCATGTGGTGAGGATCGCGAACGGATAGATGAGATAGGAGCCAAACGGCAGCGCGGGCAGCGCAATAATCACAAAGGCGGCGATCAAAAGCCGGCCAATGTGTTCGCCCTTGCTGCCCGGTTCGACCATTGAGCGCATGGCTTAGGCTTCTTGCGTTTCGGCTGAGAGCGATGAGGGGCCGCCCGAATTGTCGTCAGCATTGTCGTCAGCATGGACTTTGCCATCCACATTAACGCGGGTCCGATATTGCTTGGCCGCTTCTTCGTCTTCGGCGCGCTGTTCTTGTAAGATGGACCAGCTGGCGAGGAACAGCCCGGCGACAAGCGGGCCCAAAACGATCCCCGCAAAACCAGCGATCGAAAGCCCGCCCAGGGTCGTCACCAGAATGATCCAATCGGGAATCCCGGTATCCCGGCCCACCAAAATGGGGCGCAGGACGTTGTCCGCCGAAGAGATGATGATGAAGCCAGAGCCTAGGACGAACACGCCTTGCCAAACTTCTCCCGTCACCAGCAGCCAAATACCCACCGGAGCCCATACAAGGGCGGTGCCGACGGCGGGGATGAGCGCGAGGATCGCCATCAACACGCCCATCAACAGCGCCGAAGGAACTCCCGCAATCATCATTGTGATCGCGCCCAGTGTTCCCTGAACCAACCCGACAACGCCAGAACCCTTGATGACTGCGCGAACAATGCCAAGGAACCGCTCGGCCAGCCGGTCTGCGATTTCCCGCTGGATCGGCGCGGAATGAAGGATGGTTTCGCCAATGCGCGAACCATCGCGCAACAGGAAGAACAGGACATAAAGGCCAAGGCCAAAACTAAGCACAAAGCCTAAGGCGCCGCTGCCAATGGAGACGGCCTGCTGCGCCAGCATTCCAGCGCTTTCGCCGAGCAGGTTTTGCAATTGTTCCTGCAAGACAGAGACATCGGTCCAGCCATTGTCTTCGATCAAGGTTTGAACACTGGCGGGCAGCATCGCAAAACTGCTGTTAAACCAAGCGGCTAGATCAATGGGGTTTTCGCGCAAATCGTTGACCAGACCCAGCGTCTCTCCGACCACCACCGATCCAACCCAAAGAGCCGGCAGCAACACGGCCACGAAAATAACAAGCAGGGCCAGCGAAGCAGCCCAATTGCGGCGACCGCGCGTTTTTCTAAGCGCCCATTTGTAGAGCGGCTGAAACATGATTGCGGCCAATGCTGACCACAGCAAAGGAGCGGCGAACGGCCATGCAACCCACATAAGCAGGAGCGAAACCCCTGCCAAAAGGATCAGAAAACTCCAGTGTTCGAGGGCGCTGGTCTCGTTCGGTTCCTGCTCAGACATGCTCTATGATGTCGGGCCTTGCCGCCCAAACATCAAGTGCAGATCGCAGCCAGTCTATTAGCAGTCTATTGGCAGCGGCGTATCAAACGTCGAGATTGGCCACATTCAGGGCGTTGTCCTGAATGAACTCACGCCGCGGCTCGACCACATCGCCCATCAGGCGGGTGAATATCTCGTCCGTCACGTCGGCGTCTTCGACCTTCACCTGAAGCAGGATGCGGTTTTCCGGATCCAGCGTGGTCTCCCACAATTGCTCTGGGTTCATTTCGCCCAAGCCTTTGTAGCGGCTGATCGAGAGGCCTTTGCGCCCTGCGGCGAGCACGGCATCGAGCAGTTGGCTGGGGCGTGAGATCGAATCGTCGCTGAGCGCTGTCGGAGCCTCAGTGCTTTCTTCGGTGTCCGCGGCTGCATCCTCGTCGGATGCCTCGCCCGCTTTTACGAGCCTTACTGCGCCTTCATAGGCGTCGGCCTGCGGTCCGGCGAGGCCGTGAAGTTTGTGCGCTTCGGTGCTGGTCAGGAAACGCGCTTCAATCTCGTGCACGTCGGTGACGCCGCGCCAAGCGCGGGCAAATTGAACGGTGCCGCTTTCCAAGATGGTGGCGGTCCATTTCGCGTCGGGGTCGCATTCCTGAAGCCGCGCTGCTGTCGCATCAAGCGCGGCCTTGCGATCTGAAAGTTGCGGATCGAGAGCGCCGGTCAGCGACATTTGTTCGATAATCGAAGAATCGTAACGGCGCGGTACAAACGCCATGAGGTTCTTGAGCCTTAGCGCTTGGTCAACCAAAGACCGCAGATCTTCACCCGTGCGGGCTCCGCTGGCGCTTTCCAAAACGCGCCCTTGAAGCCCAGCATCGACCAGATAGCGGTCCAATGCGGGTTGATCTTTAAGGTAGACCTCGCTGCGCCCCTTTGCGACTTTGAACAAAGGCGGTTGAGCGATGAACAGGTGCCCGTTCTTGACGATTTCCGGCAATTGGCGGTGGAAGAACGTCAGCAACAATGTGCGGATATGCGCGCCGTCGACATCGGCGTCGGTCATGATCACAATCTTGTGATAGCGCAGTTTTTCAAGGTCGAATTCATCGCGGACGCCGGTCCCCATCGCTTGGATCAGGGTGCCGACTTCTTTGGAAGAAATGATCCGATCAAACCGGGCGCGTTCCACGTTCAGGATTTTACCCTTAAGCGGGAGGATCGCCTGATACTGGCTGTCGCGCCCACCTTTGGCAGAGCCGCCGGCGGAATCGCCCTCGACCAGGAACAATTCGGCTTTGGTTGCGTCGCGTTCGCGGCAGTCGGACAGTTTGCCGGGCAGCGAGGCGATGCTCATGGCGCCCTTGCGGCTCATTTCGCGCGCGCGCTTTGCGGCTTCACGGGCGGCCGCGGCGTCGATGATTTTTTGAATGATCGATTTCGCATCAGCTGGGTTTTCCTCCAGCCATTCATTCATCTTTTCACCCATCAGCGCCTCTAGCGGCTGACGGACTTCGGATGAAACGAGTTTGTCTTTGGTCTGAGAGGAGAATTTGGGATCGGGCAGCTTAACGCTGACGATCGCGGTCAGACCTTCGCGCATGTCTTCACCAGAAAGAGAGACCTTCTCTTTCTTGAGCAGGCCAGAACGGTCTGCATAATTGTTGAGCGTGCGGGTCAGCGCCGCGCGGAAGGCCGCCAAGTGGGTGCCGCCATCGCGTTGAGGGATGTTGTTGGTGAAGGTCAGGACGTTCTCGTAATAGGAATCGTTCCATTCGAGAGCCACGTCGATGGCGATCCCGTCTTTCTCAGCCGAAACCGAGATTGGTTCTGGGATCAGGGCTTCTTTGTTGCGGTCGAGATATTTCACGAAAGCCGCAATGCCGCCTTCGTAATAGAGGTCATGCTCGAGCACGTCTTCGCGGCGTTTGTCGCGCAGCAGAATGCGCACACCGGAATTGAGGAAAGCAAGCTCGCGGTAGCGATGCTCCAGCTTGTCGAAATCGTAATCGGTGACGTTTTTGAACGTGTCGTTGGAATGGTGGAAAGTTACCCGCGTGCCTTTTTTAAAGCCGTTGTCGTCGGGGTTCTGCTCGACCTTTGGCGCGTCACCTTTGATCTCCAAGCTGTTGACGGCATCGCCGCTTTCGAACCGCATCCAATGTTCTTTGCCGTCGCGCCAGATTTTTAGCTCCAGCCATTCGGACAAAGCGTTCACCACCGAAACGCCGACCCCGTGCAGACCGCCCGACACCTTATAGGCGTTGTCGTCAGAGGTGTTTTCGAACTTACCGCCCGCGTGCAGCTGGGTCATAATAACCTCGGCTGCGGAGACGCCCTCTTCCTTGTGCATGCCCACCGGAATGCCGCGTCCGTTGTCTTCGACAGAAACGCTGCCATCGGGGTTCAATTCGATCAAAACGAGGTCGCAATGCCCAGCCAGCGCCTCATCAATGGCGTTGTCCGAAACTTCGAACACCATGTGGTGCAGGCCCGATCCGTCATCGGTGTCGCCAATATACATGCCGGGACGCTTGCGAACCGCATCTAGGCCTTTGAGAACCTTGATAGAATCAGCGCCGTATTCGCCCTGCAGCTTTGCATTTTCAGGCGGGGATTGATTGTTGTCGGGAGTGTTTTCTTCCATCCTCTTTATATAGGCGCTGCGGAGGCTAAACCCAAATGAAACAGCCGATCTAGAGCACCTTTTCCACCGGCTCGCGGCTCCTCCGGTTTTGGCGGATGAATTTGGCATTTTCCTGGCACAAAAATCACCCGCCTTGTGGGATGATCAAATCGCCTCACGGTCCACTATTGCAGGGGGCGGGCCTTGTTTATTCCTTTGCATTCGACCGAGGCAGCCGACCTAACTGCACCGGCTATTGCCATCATCGAAATCGACGGCACGGTCAGCGATGAGCAATTGGAGCAGTTTTACGCCGGTGATGGCCCTGTGGGCCCTGTTTTGGTGGTCAATGGCGTATTGAGCGGCGGTTTCAACAAAGACGCTCAGGACGCCATGAGCGGAAATGCGGAATTGGCGGCCGACTTCTACACGATCCAACCATTCATGAATGGCCGGGAAGAAGGGCTGAAAGTCACCGGCGGCGGCCCCATCATGGCGATCTTGGGTCTGATCCTTGCTTTGATATTGGGCGCCTATGGCTACTTCCGCAAAAAGCGCGAGGAAAAGCTGATTGCAGAAGCAGAGGCGTTTTACGCCGAAGTTGAAAACGCGGAGTTTCAGCAAGACGCACAAGCAACGCCAGATCCAGATTCTGAGACCGATCCCAGTGATGGGCCGCGTTAACGAGGCGAGGCAAAGGCCAGTCTGAAAAAGACCGTCCCCCGCCACAAACTCCCGTGCAGAATGTCGGGCAGGACTGCGCGCGCTTCTGCAGGAAACTGGCTTTCGTAACACTCGATCGCGCTGCGCGTGGCTTCGAGGTCGGTGGGTTGGTACCGGATGCGGTCGGTCACGAGTGAGGGATCGATCGTGGCCCACCCTTCGAAACCGGGCATGTTAGCGGCTTCACCTTCGGGGAAAGCGGCGTACAGCAAGTCGGGGCGTTCGCTGCCCATGGCTTGAACCGCTTGCGTGACCAGATTGCTGATCATGCGGTGATCTGCGTGGCCGTATCCGCCATCCGGACCCCAGGTCATAATGGCGCGCGGGTTGGTTTCAGCGATAACAGCCGAAATGCGGTCTATGATGGTTTCTGCGCCGTCATCGGATTGAGTGTCTTGGCGCGCGATGTTGGCCAATTTGCCGTCGCCATATTGCCAAAATGTCGGTTCGGCTAACCCCAGTGCAAAGGCCGCGCATCGCGCTTCGTTTTCGCGCAACTCGGCCAGCTCCTCGCCCGGTGACATCCCGCTCAATCCAGGACCCGCATCGCCGCTGGTGGCGAATACAATTGTGACGCCGCCCCCTTCGCGCGCAACACGCGCCAGCACCGGCGCCATGGTGATTTCATCATCGGGATGCGCGAGGATCGCCAAAACCGAAGGCGGACCGGCGGTTTGCACGGAGCGTTCTGGCCGAACAAAGGCTGGCACGCCCGATGGCGGGGGCAGTGTTGGCGTTCCGTCGTTGCTGCGCGGCACTCTGTGTTGCGGTCGCAAGTCTGCGGGGATTTCGATGACATCAGCAGATGTCCCTTCATCTTGCCCGAATGCTGGCTGACCGCACAAAAGCGCCGCCACCGCAGCGGCTTTGCCCACAACAGTCCAGCAGGTTGGTTCATTTATGGCCCGCATCACGTGAAACCTTTCATCCTCGCCAATGGCCGATATTGTGCTCTTTAAGCGTAAAGAAATTGGCTGCACTCTTGCCGGAAAAATTCGCGCAGCTAGGTTCGCGTCCATGACCACGCCAGAAAACAGCACGCAAGATCTCAACGCAATAATGAGCGCCAAGCTTTCAGAAGCCTTTGGATCATATCCTTCAATCTTGCGCGATTGGGCTCAGGCGCAGCCGGACGCCGCCGCTCTTATCGACGATGATGGAGAAGTTTCCTGGGCCGAATTGAACGGATTGGTGGAGCGTCTGGCGGCGCGATTGGTGGAGACCGGCCTTAAACGTGGGCAGTCGGTCGCCATTCTTGGCACCAGCTCAATCCCCTATGCTCTGGTGTTTCTGGCGGCGATGCGAGCAGGCGGTGTGGCCGCCCCGCTTACGACCAGTGCATCACCCGAACAATTGGCTGGAATGGCGAAGGATTCGGGCGCGATCCATCTGTTTATTGATGCCAAGAAGTCGGCCGAACTTGGCCCAGATTTCATGGCGGAATTGATCAAATTACCGTTGGAGGATGTTGGCATGTGGATGTCCCCGCCGGGATCGCAAGCGCCCGATTTTGATCCCGAACCCGGCGACCCGTTCAACATCATCTATTCAAGCGGTACGACCGGTATTCCCAAGGGTATCGTCCATTCGCACCAAATGCGCTGGCGCCAATTTGGCGCAACGGCCTTGTCCTATTTGCAAGCAGGTTTGCCTGTCCGCTCACTCGCTTCGACGCCGCTTTATTCAAACACGACAATGGTCGCTTTTCTTGCGCCGCTGCTCGCAGGCGGCACTGTGCGGATTATGGGCAAGTTTGATTGCGCGCGCTGGCTGGATCATGCCGCGGGCGACCGGACGACGGTAACGATGCTGGTCCCGGTGCAATATCAACGGCTTATGGATCACCCCGGATTTGACGACCATGATCTGTCTTCGCTGACCATGAAATATTGCACGTCGGCGCCGTTTTCGGCGGAGTTAAAAGCCGAAGTCCTGCGGCGGATGCCGGGCGGTTTGATTGAGATCTATTCGATGACCGAAGGCGGCGTTGTCTGCTTGCTCGCCGCGCATGAATTCCCAGACAAGCTGCACACAGTCGGCCGCCCGGCTCCGGGCAGCGAGATGAAAGTTCTGGATGATGACGACCGCGAAGTTGCGCCGGGGACTCCGGGCAATTTGGTCGGGCGTTCGCAAACCATGATGTCGGGCTACAAGAACCGCCCCGATAAAACGGCAGAGGCGCAGTGGACCGATCCTGCAGCCGGCGATGTCTGGATGCGCATGGGCGACATTGGCCGCGTCGATGATCAAGGGTTCGTTGAGCTGGTTGGGCGGGCCAAGGATATGATTATCTCCGGAGGCTTTAACATCTATCCCAGCGATCTGGAGGCGGAGCTTGCCCGCGAGGATGACGTGGCAGAGGCCGCCGTCGTTGGGATAGATTCGCCGCGTTGGGGGGAAACGCCGGTTGGCTTTGTGGTTGTGCAAGACGGCGCACGCGGCGCGGACGACATTATGGCGGCAGTGAACGCGCGGCTGGGCAAGACCCAGCGTCTATCCGCGTTGCACACAATCGACGAAATGCCGCGCAGTCACATTGGCAAATTGCTCAAAACTGACCTGCGCGAGGAAGCTCAACGCCGGGCTGGTTAGTGCCCTTTGGGTGGCTTAATCCGGATCGCCTAGGTCTTCGATGGCGTCGACCCCGTCCGCCAAAGTGATAATTGTGGCGGCCAACAGAACTCCAACGCCGATGCCAATCGCGCCGAGCGTGCTGATCCCATCCCCATCCTGTTCCATCATCATGGGGCGTCCGTTGATCATCAACTGTTCGCTGCCGTCGAGTGTGAAGCCAATCCGGCGTTCGTTCCAGCGTCGCTCTTCATCGCGCGCAACCACCGGCAATATTGCGTTGGGCGCGCGCGAGCGGGCAATAAGCTCAACACGCGGTGCGGTGCGGGCCCGGTCGCGCGACTGACCCAGTGGCACAGTGATTGCTGCGACAATCCGTGTGTCACCGTCATTGGGGTCAAGGCTTGGGTTAAGCGACTGCGCCGATGCGCCGCTTAATGCGCCAATTGTCAGTGATGCGGTAAGCGCTGCTTTGATGGCTATGTGCACGAATTTCTCCCCTGTTTTTCAGGGGCCTAGGACAATTTATGCGCTTTGCAAATGGATGCCGCGAACCGATGGCAGGAACAAAGTGAGTGGAGACGCGGCCACCAGTTGGGGGAGGGGTGGTGGGTGGCCGCGTCTCGCTCGCTGTCTTGACCGGCTTTTGGCTGGTTTGGTGCAAAGCTTCGATCCAAGCGCCTCAAAGGGGGGAGGAGAGGCGCATCGAATTTTACACCAACAGCACTTTAAGCAGCCGCAGTCCGATGGACTGTGAAAGCCGGCGTCTCGCAAAACAGGCGGAGGTGCTGGAAGTCACCTGGGCCTGTACGAGACCGCTTGTCTCGGCTGCCTAACCCTGCACATGGCAGGTTACCGTCAAGCAGACTGGTGGGAAGGCCGTGTTGGCCGGGTCCCACCGTTGCAGCGTGTCAGGAAAGGGGGGAGGGTACCTGATTGCACGCTGCGATGGGGCAAATAAGGTTCGAAGGAATGAAACTCAAATGCGAAAATACGTAAATTTGTTGCGTATTTTGCAACATGGAGCCTGCTCTCGAACGCTCGACCTTAGTTTGCGGCGACAGCGCCGCCTGAACGGGTTTCGCTCGCGACAATGCGCTCAACCTGGGTGAGCGCTGAATTGCGGGCATCGCTGAGGCATTTTTGATCCACGACGTCGCGGCCAAAACTATAGCGCGGGTTGGCCTTGATCGTGCAAGCGGCGCGCAGCTCGTCATTGAGGCGCGCTTCGGCGGCTTCGCGGCCTTCGCTGCTGGAAAGGTCGATGTCCGCAAGGTCGACGCGCACGGTGACAGTTTCTTCGCCGGCGGCGGTCGCAGCGGTTACCGGAACGATCAAAGCAAGAGCGAGGGCGGCAGTAGAAAGAGTAAAACGCATGATTAAATCCATTCAAAGAGAGGGTGACTAACAATGGTATCGGACCGTTTGATCGGCCTTCTGGATCGACTGACGCCTTTGGTGCGGTGCAGCAGACAATTGTGCTAATGCGAGATACGCAGAGTTGGTTCCCGCAGATGTGCAGAAAAAGTGGACCTTTTCAGCAACAAGCCTGTGCTGCATCGCAACATCTGTCGATACATTTCGCAATGACCTTACGGCATGCTGGACAGCGCGGCGCGCGCTAACGTAACGCGGCGCAATGCAAGACAATCATCTTCCCGACTCGATCCTGCCTGAATCTATTCTAATCGTCGATTTCGGCAGTCAGGTGACGCAGCTTATCGCGCGGCGTGTACGCGAAGCCGGCGTCTATTCCGAAATCGCGCCATTCACGATGGCCGAAGAGGCGTTTGAGCGGATGAAGCCCAAAGGCATTATCCTATCGGGATCACCCGCTGGCGTTCCCGAAGAGGGCTCACCGCGCGCCCCGCAAAGCCTGTTTGAAGCGGGCGTTCCTATCTTGGGCATCTGTTACGGTCAGCAAGTGATGACCCACCAATTGGGCGGCGAAGTTCGCCCCGGCCACGAAACGGGCGAAGGCGGCGAATTTGGCCGCGCCTATCTGACAGTCACCAAACCGTGCGCTTTGTTCGATGGACTTTGGAAAGAGGGCGAACGGCATCAGGTTTGGATGAGCCACGGCGATAAGGTGACCAAATTTGCCGATGGATTTGAGATTGTCGCGACCAGCGACGGTGCGCCCTTTGCCGTGATCGCGGATGAGAAACGCAAATTTTACGGCACACAATTTCACCCAGAGGTGGTCCACACGCCCGATGGCGGCAAATTGCTCGCCAATTTTGTGCGCCATGTCTGCGGCCTTGCTGGTGACTGGACCATGGCCGAATTTCGCAAGACCAAGATCGAAGAGATCCGCGCGCAGGTCGGCAAAGGCCGGGTAATTTGCGGGCTGTCTGGCGGCGTCGATAGCGCGGTTGCGGCGGTCCTCATCCACGAAGCGATCGGGGACCAGCTGACTTGCGTCTATGTCGATCACGGATTGATGCGTCTCAATGAAACTGAGCAAGTCGTCTCGCTCTTCCGCGATCATTACAACATCCCGCTCGTCGCGGTGGACGCCGAAGCGCAATTTATGAGCGGCCTCAAAGGCGTCACTGACCCAGAGAAGAAGCGCAAGTTCATCGGCGGCGCGTTTATCGACTTGTTTGAAGACGAAGCGAAGAAGGTCGGCGGGGCCGATTTCCTCGCTCAAGGGACGCTTTATCCCGATGTGATCGAGTCGGTGTCTTTCACAGGCGGGCCGAGCGTCACGATCAAAAGTCACCACAATGTCGGCGGCCTGCCAGAGCGTATGAATATGCAATTGGTTGAGCCGCTGCGCGAGCTCTTCAAAGACGAAGTGCGCGAATTGGGCCGCGAATTGGGGCTGCCCGAGGTGTTTGTCGGTCGTCACCCTTTCCCTGGCCCCGGTCTTGCCATCCGCATTCCGGGCGAAGTGACCAAAGAACGCTGCGACATCCTGCGAAAAGCCGATGCGATTTACCTCGAAGAGATCCGCAACGCCGGGCTGTATGATGCGATCTGGCAGGCATTCGCGGTTCTGCTGCCGGTTAAGACGGTCGGCGTGATGGGCGATAGCCGCACCTATGACAGCGTGTGCGGATTGCGCGCTGTGACCAGCACCGATGGCATGACCGCAGATGTTTATCCGTTCGACGCGAGCTTCCTAACCGGAGTGGCCACGCGGATCGTGAACGAAGTTCAAGGGATCAACCGCGTCGTCTATGACTTCACCAGCAAACCGCCCGGCACGATTGAGTGGGAGTGATCCGCTTTCACCCCGGCTGCGTATCTGATACTTGGCGGCTTTGACGCCGCCGCACGCGCACCGAGCAAATAACGATCTGGGGACCCAACCGTGACCACAACAATCCGTATCGCTGGAATCGCCGCTTTGATGGGCGTTACCGCCTGTTCGCAAGCGCCCGCAGAACCCGCCGCGCTGACCACCGGGGCATGGACCGTGGACAGCGAAGCGTCTGAGCTTTCCTATGTCTCGATCAAAGCGGGTGAGATTGGCGAAGCCAACACGTTTGAAACCGTCACTGGCACTGTGTCGGCAGACGGCGCCGCGTTGATTGAAATCGACCTCGCCTCTGTCAGCACCGGAGTGGATATTCGCGATGAGCGGATGCGCGAGGTTTTCTTTGTCGTGGCCGATAATCCCACCGCGACGGTTTCCGCGCAAATTGATCCTGCCGCGTTTGAAACGCTCGGTGTTGGGTCAAGCACGGTGCAAACATTGGACGGAACCGTATCGATCAAAGGGGTTGAGGCGCCGTTCCAATCAGAAGTCACTGTGACACGCTCTGGCGCGGACCGGGTGCTGGCTGTGTCCAACACTCCGATAATCCTTGATGCAGGCCGGTTTGAATTGACGGGCGGTCTGGCTCAGCTTCAAGAGCTCGCCGGATTGCCTTCGATCACGCCGGTCGTTCCGGTCACCTTCGCGCTAACATTTGAGCGTTAAGGCGCATTTAGAAAGCAGGCTGCCTTGCCCACAATTTTCACCCATGCCGTCGTTCCGCTTGCGATCGCGGTTGCGGCTGGGTCTGGGCGGATTTCACCAAAGCTGGCCATAGCCGGTGCAGCGTTTGCTGTCCTGCCCGATGCCGATGTTGCCGCGTTCAAATTCGGCATAGAATACGCAGACACATGGGGACACCGGGGCGCGACGCACTCGTTTGTCTTTGCCGCTCTTTGCGCTGGCGCGCTGGCGCTGGTGTGGAAAGAGGCCCGCAACTTGTGGGCATTTGCCTTCCTAACCATTGCTATGGCAAGCCACGGTCTGCTCGACACGCTCACTGATGGCGGGCTGGGGGCGGCGCTGTATTGGCCGTTCGATAATTCCCGCATCTTTGCGCCCGAAACGCCGATACGTGTGTCGCCGATTGGGCGCGGGTTCCTGTCGATGCGCGGGCTGGAAACGCTTGTGTCGGAATTCAAATGGATTTGGGCACCGTCCATCGCGGTTAGCCTGTGTTTCTGGGCGGTGCGCAGAAAGAATGCCGGTGCAGCTCGACCTGGGGGCTGACCCGCGCACCGATGTTTTGCGGCGGTTGCAGAGCGCGTTGATCGCCGGTTTTGGCCGGATCATCCGCCCGCCTGAAAAACGCCGCGATCCGGTTTGGGTGCTGGTCCACGGGGTTATCGGCTCGCAGACCAAAACAGCTGCCTCCGACGCGTCGACCGATGGCTTGCTCGCCAAATTTGGGACGTGGGAGGCGGTGGCTGAAGCGAGCCCAACCGATCTGCAAGCGCATCTGTCCCGGCAAACATTTCCCAAAGTCGCGTCTGAGCGCCTGCATCAATGCCTAAACGCCATCATCGAAGAGCGCGGCGCGGTTGATCTGCGCCATCTGTCCAATCTGCAGGCCGAAGAAGCGATGGCGTGGCTGGAGCGGCTGCCCGGCGTTGCGCGCAAAAACTCCGCCGGGGTGATGAATGCGAGCACATTTGAACGGCGCGCTATGGTCATTGACGGCCACCACCGGCGGATCATGCAGCGGATGGGAATTGTGCCAGCCAAAGCCGACACCGCGCGGACATACGACACTCTGATGCCGATTGTGCCGGAGGAATGGTCCGCCGCCGATATGGACGAACATCATCTGTTGCTCAAAAAGCTGGGACAGACCCATTGCAGGCCGCGCAAGGCATTATGCGAGGGTTGCCCCGCTCGCCAAGATTGCGAAACCGGGCGGATCGCGGCATGAGAGACTGACCGACCGGGCGAAGCACGCAAAGACAGGAACACCGATGAGCTGGGAAGATCAATTTGCCGAGGACGCAGAGCAGCGCGAAGCCGAGGCGCAAGGCAAATCGCGCAGCCTGACGGTCGGTTGGACGGTGCGTTTTCCGCAAGGGGGCGATGCGATCTGGTCTCCGCCAAAGCCTTTCACCCGCAAGGATCCCAAACCGAGCTCTGCCAAATCGGTTCAGGTTTGCCCGGCTGCGATTGATTTTGACCGGCGGCATTTCGTTATTCCATGCCCGATAGATCTAAAATTGTCGTTTGGGCGCAAGGCCGATGGCCAGCTGCAATTGCTGGACGCGGACGGTGAACAATCGGCGATGCGCGCTCAGGGCCGGTCCAATATGCTCGTGATGCACCCGCAAAACGAATGGCGGCATCCCGATCGCCCGATTATTCAGATCACCGCGCCCTATGTCTTTGTCGCGGATCAGCCGTGCTATGTCGTGCAGACAGCGCCCTATCTCGATTATTTCCCAACGCCGCGCCCCGGCGTGCAGATGGGCGGACGCTTCCCCATTCACATCTGGCCGCGCCCGCTCAGCTGGGGTTTTGAGTGGCATGACATCAATCAACCGCTTGTGTTGAAACGCGGCGATCCGTGGTTCTATGTCCGCTTTGAAACCGAAAACCCCGGTGCGCATGTGCGGCTGGTCGAACAGGAAATGACCGAAGAGCTGGACAAATATCTCAACAGCATCGTCGATGTATCGAACTATGTGAACAAGACCTATTCAATGTTCGGTGAAGCGCGGCGGATCAGGCCGGACAAACTGCTCAAGCCAAAGGGGTAGAGCACCCGGGCACCAATTTGTTGCCCGCAATTCACCAGCAAATCTGGAATGACGCTACGTCGCGCTGCGTTATGCGGGCTTTGCCCTAAACACCCTCTCAAAAGCACGCTTGCGCCGGGCGCAATATTCGGCTTGTTTCGCGGCCAAAGTGAAACATCATGAGAGGAATTCCCGATGAAAACCGCCATCACCGAAATGTTCGGCATTGAACATCCCATTATCCAGGGCGGCATGCATTATGTCGGCTTTGCCGAAATGGCGGCGGCTGTTTCCAATGCAGGTGGTTTGGGGATCATCACCGGCCTGACGCAGGGGACGCCGGAAAAGCTCGCCAATGAAATCGCGCGCTGTCACGATATGACGGACAAGCCGTTTGGCGTGAACCTGACCATCCTGCCCACTCTGACGCCGCCGGATTATCCCGGTTTGGTGAAGGCAGTGATCGATGGCGGGGTAAAAGCGGTCGAGACCGCCGGGCGCAATCCGGTTGAATTGATCGGCCCGCTCAAAGACGCGGGCATCAAAGTGATCCACAAATGCACCAGCGTGCGCCATTCCTTGAAAGCGCAAGCAATCGGCTGCGACGCGGTCAGCGTCGATGGCTTTGAATGCGGCGGCCACCCGGGAGAGGACGATATTCCCAATTTCATCCTGCTGCCACGCGCTGCCGACGAATTGGAAATCCCCTTCGTTTCCAGCGGCGGCATGGCCGATGGCCGCTCGCTAATCGCAAGTCTCGCGATGGGCGCGCAGGGTATGAATATGGGCACCCGCTTCATCGCCACCCAAGAAGCGCCCGTGCACGAAAATGTGAAGAAGGCGATTGTCGAAGCGACAGAGCTCGACACGCGTCTTGTCATGCGCCCGCTGCGCAACACCGAACGCGTGCTTGCCAATGAGGCGGTCGACCGGCTGCTCGAAAAAGAAAAAGAGCTGGGCGATGCCATCACCATTCAGGATATCCTGCCCGAAGTCGCCGGGGTCTATCCCAAGATCATGATGGAAGGCGCGATGGACGAAGGCGCGTGGAGCTGCGGAATGGTCGCGGGGCTCATTAACGACATTCCGACCTGTAAAGAATTGATCGACGGCATCATGTCACAAGCCGATGCGATCCTTAACCGGATGAATGCCCTTTCAAAATAGGGGGTGATTGAGCGAATTAGGGGGCGGGCGCCGGGATCGGTGGCCCGCCCTTTTTGTATTGGCGGCAGACCGCAACGCCGCTTTTCTGCCGCACAATTGGCAATGATCTCATAGTCGCAGAACACTGGGTCGCAATTTGACCGTGTCTGCCCGCCGTTTGGCGGGCCGGTACCGGAGGCATTTGGTATGGAAATAATGATGTCGCTTGAGATTTTGGGAATGGCCATTGTGGCATCGGGCTTTGGCGGCTGGATCGCCGGCAATTTGAACGGGGCCAATCAGGCGGAATTCAGTGAGGGTAAGCCCGACGAATCCGACCTGTTGTGCTCCCTTGCGCCCGCACCCAAAGTTTTGCCCGCCGCACCCAAAAGTGAGGCGGAAAACAGCCAGCGCGCGTCAGGAAATTGGTCATCGTTTGGTGCCGATATGCCCCCACTAGCCGAGGTGCGCAGCCAAGCGCGGCAGATATTGCAAACGGATGATGTTTGGAATGCGCCGGACATCGGCGAACAGTTGGATGAATTTATGCGCAGCGGCGACCGGCGCTCGATCAATGTGTTGGCCAATTACCGCTCCTCAATCGAGGCATTGCAGCGCGCGAATGATGCGGTTCCCAGTGCCTTTGATACCGGGGAGCGCCTTCAATTCTCGCCTTATGACAAACCGCACGTATCGCGAGCCAGCGCGCCCGGTGCTCTGCCCAAGCAACAATCTCTTCCGTTTGCGGGCATTTGGTAAGTGCCAGATGCAAAACGGGCGGCCCTTCAAGGACCACCCGTTCAAATTGGTGAATGGCTTATGCCGGTGATCAGCCGTCGTCTTCATCGACGCGTGTGTAAGGGATGAACTCTTCAAAGAAGACCGCCCCTGTAAAGAAACCCAGAGTGGGATCGATGGTGTTCATGACGTCTTGGCGGCATAGCTGACTGCCGCCGAAGCGCCGCGTGACCAGAGCTTCGCGGTCGTCAATCTTGTCGGGATGCCGGGTGCGTTGGACATAGATGGTCTGCCCGCGCCCATAGACATAGGCGGTGTCATCAATCGTCGTCAGGCGATAATTCGGCCGCACACGAATGCAGTTTTGAGGTTCGCCGGCGACGCGCCCTTCGAGCAATTCGGCCAGCTCTTGCTCGCCTTTGGTCAGCTCTGCAGAATCGCTCTCATCGCTGTGTTCTTCGGCATAGGCGGGTCCGGCCATAACAAGGGCCAAAGCAGCAAAGCCGCTTGCCAATGCGCTGGCTGGGGCAAAAATGCCAAATTTGGAATCGGGCGACGGAACGGACGTTTTGAGGGGTTTGGTCATGGCGCTCTCCGCTGGTTTAGCGATGCAACATTACCTTACATTGCTGAACGCGCGATGAGCGTGCCCGATTCCGCTCCGCAGTGATAACGCTCTAAAGCTTCACTCGTATTCGAGCTGGATCGTGAATTCGCCGCTGTATGTGCCCGGAGGCAGGTTCGCGCCCACTTGAAGCCGTCCAGCAATCGTGAAGGAAAAATATCCATCGGGATTGACGATGCGAAACCGGCGCGGATTGGTGTTGATGATGATTGGCGGTTGGCTGCCGATCAGGACCTGATCCATTAACATCGTCTCTGTTCCGCCCTGGCGGGTCAGAATGTAGGTGTTCGCATCGGAATTGATCAGAACCGTCTGGAGAAACGAGCCGTAACCCCAAAAAAGCGCAGGCTGCTGTGTGCCGTCCACTTGGATCACGCCGCCGGTTGTCACAACATTGCCAGCGGAATCCATCGTGACGGTGCCAGCGGATCCGCCCGGAATAATCGTCCCATAATCAAGGTCGAATTGCTTCACAAAGCTGAGCGGAGTGACAAGAAACGCCTGAGCGTCGCCTTCATCCGTCGCAGTTTGTGCAAATGCGGCCGTGGGCATCATCCCCAGAACGGCGCCCAGCACCAGCCCTGCAACGAGCAAACCCGTTTGCCGGAACCAATTCCGCACTAAGATGAGAGAATTCTGCATACCAGCCACCGCTCTAGTGCGGAGAGATTAACAATGATTTGAAACCGCGCTTAGAACTTCGAAACCATTTGATTAAAGGCCCGATTATCCTCGGTGGGAAAGAAAGCGGTGACGCTTCTTGTCGTGCTCTTGATCAGCGGTGACGTTAAAATTTTACCGGCGTTTGATTAACGCACGTCGGCCGGTCCGCCCTTTAAGACGAATCGCCGGTCGCAATATCCGCAATCGGCAAATCCGCTCTCGTCAATCTCAAGGTAAATGCGCGGATGACCCAATGCGGCAGGGCGATAATTTTCGCCGCCGCGTATGGCGCTCGCCCCGTCACAGCTGACGCGGCGGGTTTCGACCATGACGGTCTCTGCGATGTTTTCTTGCGAGGCGGTGTTCATGGCTGTCTGCGTTAATCCCGCGAGTTGCGCATTTCAATCACCGTTTCCACCAATCCGGCGGACAATTGTCCAAGACGTGCCCGAAAATCACCCGCTCGCTCGCCAAAATCTATTGGTAATCCGCCTCAATCGTGAAGGTACCGGTGTAAACGCCAGCCCCTTGATTGTTGCGAAACAACAGCCGCCCGCCGACGAAAAATTCGAAATCGCCGCCTGCGTCTGTGATTGTGAAATCGAAATGTCGATTGGTCCGGCCAAGGAATGTCAGACCGTCGCCCGCGCCGATGGTCATCCGGCGCAGCCTGAGGGCGCGGTCTGGACCGGTCAGATTGATACGCCGGCCAGCGGGCACGGAGATTCGCACCTGGAATGCGGTGGCCGCGCTGCCGGTGAAGGCCGCGCTTTGGCACGCATCCAGCAGGACAAGCCCATTGTTCGGGGTGCAGGTCGGCGCGTCCTCGGCGGTCATATCGATCCGGCCATTGCGCGGAACCAAAAGGCGCCCGAAATCCATGTCGCGCGTTTTTGAAAGCGTGACTTCCGATGCGATCTCGACCGTAACAGTTCCAGCCTGAACGCTTTGCGCATAGGCATTTGCGGGGCAAAATGCCGCCGCCAACGCTGCAATCGCGCTTGTTCCCACTTTGCGCAGGCTGAAAGGAAACATGTTTTCCATCGGGCCGGGAATAGCCCGCCGCCCTCAAGGTGTCCTTTCCAGCTATGGTTAACAATTCGCTCACGTCTTGCGTCATCGTGCGCCATCTTTAAGGCAGCGGACATGAACCCACCTGCTATTCAGATCGACAATCTCGTCAAACGCTACGCCGCGCCAAAAGGGGCGACGGGCGCAGATGCAGAGGGCAAGCTTGCCCTTAACGGGGTGAGCTTTGACGTCCCCGAAGGGTCGATCTTTGGACTGCTTGGTCCCAACGGGGCAGGCAAGTCGACATTGATCAATATCCTCGCTGGCCTCGTTAACAAAACCGGCGGCACGGCCAATATTTGGGGTTTTGATATCGATGAGCATCGCCGCAACGCGAGCCGCTCTATCGGAATCGTCCCGCAAGAAATCGTCTTTGACCCGTTCTTCACACCGTTTGAGGTGCTGGAAAATCAAGGGGGCTATTACGGCATTCCGGCGGCTCTGCGGCGCAGCGAGGAGCTGCTTGAAGCTGTCCGGCTAGGCGATAAGCGCAACGCATACGCCCGCACTTTGTCAGGCGGGATGAAGCGCCGATTGCTCGTGGCCAAAGCTATGGTCCACTCGCCGCCGATCCTTGTTCTGGATGAACCAACCGCCGGGGTCGATGTCGAATTGCGCCGGCAATTGTGGGAGCTTGTAACGCAGCTCAACCGCGAAGGGGTAACGGTGGTTCTGACCACGCATTACCTCGAAGAGGCGGAGGAATTGTGCGACCGGATCGCGATTATCAACCACGGCGAATTGATTGCAAACAAACCGACGCGCGATCTGGTCAATATGGCGCGCGAAAAAATTGTCGCGGTGACGCTGGCCGATGATTGCACCGCCGTGCCTGCACATGATGCCTTTGCAAAGGTCGAGCAGACTGGCCCTCGAGGGGTGGAAGTTACCTATGACAAGGACAAATTGAACGCCGGCCAAGTGCTCAGTATCTTACAGGAGCAAGGCCTGACGGTCGAAGATGTGACCACCCGAGAGGCGGATCTTGAAGATGTCTTTGTCCAATTGACCAGTTCGGCGGACTAGGGAGTCAAATCTATGCACCGGATCGCGCTCGCAACGCTTGGCTCGCTTTCGCTTTCGGGGTGCTTTTTGGCCAATGCGCCAGAGGATGAAGGCACCGCCGCCGCAAACACTCCGCCGCGCGCCGAACAGCCCGCCGATTGCCCCAGCGAAGGGGCTGCCTTGCAAGTGCTGGGCAGCGGTGGTCCTATCGCAGAAGGTCCTGTGCCAACGGGCCGGGCGGGCACATCCTACCTGCTTTGGATTGATGGTGAGCCGCGTCTGCTTATCGACGCCGGGTCCGGCAGTTTCCTGCGTTACGCTGAGGCTGGCGGCAAATTGGCGAACCTTGATGCGATCCTGCTCACCCATTTGCACGCCGATCACACAGGCGACCTGATCGACATATTGAATTCTGGCGGGTTTGAAGGGCGCAGCGAGCCGCTCACCATCGCCGGACCGACCGGCGCAACCCGCTTTCCCAGAACCAGCGAATTTGTTGAACGTTTGATCGGCAAAGACACCGGCGCTTTCGCCTATAATGGCGGATATAGCGACGGGACGGAGAACAAGCCTCAATTGCAATTGCGCGATATCCGATCGTTAGAGGGCAATGGCGATATCACTCGGCTGGATGTGGCGGATGATTATTCAGTGACGGCCTATCCGGTCGATCACGCGTTTGTGCCTGCGCTGGGTTTTGAAATCACCATTGGCGATACCAGCATTGTCATCACCGGCGATCAAAGCGCGCGCTCTGCCGGGTTCGAAGAGGCTTTGCGCGGGTCCAACCCCGCGATCCTGTTCGCGCACCATGTTATCAATGGGGAAGCGGGGCAGCCGCGCGGGCTTCACCGGACGCCTGCCGAGATTGGAACATTGGCCGGGGCCATTGCGCCGACCCGTTTGGTGCTAACCCACAATATGGACCGTTCGCTCAGCCGCATCGACGATAGCGTCGCAGCAATCAGCGAGGGGTATTCGGGCGCGGTCAGCGTCGCCGTGGATCTGGATTGTTTCGCACTCTAGAGGGTCGGCAAGCTAGACGACCACCTGCTTAGGTTACCTCGTGCAGGCGCTCTTTCCAATTGCGATGCGCAACGCGCTCAATCTCTGCGCCGCAATGGCGACAGTTCCCAATATAGCTGCGGCCGTCCCATTCGACCGCGCGGCGTTTCGGTTCATGGCGACCAATCATGCATGAGACAGGGGATATAAAGGACATGGTTTCAAACATCCCAGACTAACGTGTTATACAACCAAACTAACCGGCAGATAGCTTCATTTAGAAGCCAAAATGTGATTAGCGCGATACCCGATCTGCTTTTGCAGAATTGGTGTTGGCTTGAGTGTTATAACGGCTTTCATTCCGATAGCCTAAGGGGAATAGCTAAGACGAGCGCAACTATAATTGCACTCGCGCGGTTTTCTGCACGCCTCGCCGCATGGCCGCTAAAACCGGCTCAGTCTTGCTAAGCGATGCAGTGCGCGGCAAAGCGTGTTGCATGGTAAAACCATCAGACATTAAAGCCGGTGCCGGCGGCGCCTCATACGACGTTATCATCATCGGGTCAGGCGCGGCCGGACTAACGGCTGCGCTGGAATTGGCGACGTCAAAGCGTGTGCTGGTGCTGGCCAAGGGATCGCTGACCGGCGGATCAACCGCATGGGCGCAAGGCGGTATCGCTGCTGTGCTGGACGCAGGCGACACGTTTGAAAACCATGTGCGCGACACGATGGTGGCGGGCGCGGGCCTAAACGACCGGGAATCTGTCGAATTTGTGATTGAACGCGCCCCGGCCAGCATTGATCGTTTGTGCGAATTGGGCGTGCCGTTTAACCGCGACGAAGACGCGCTGCACTTAACCCGCGAAGGGGGCCATTCGCATCGCCGCATTGTTCATGTTGACGACGCGACCGGCTGGGCGGTGCAAGAGGCCTTGTTAAAAGCCGCCGAAGCAAGCCCGAATATCACCATGCTGGGCGGGCGCACCTGTATTGACCTCATCACAGACAGGCACCGCGAAAAATTCTCTGCCGCCGGGCACGTTTGGGGCGTCTATGCTCTCAACGAAGAAACCGGCCGGGTCGAACGCCACACCGCGCGCGCCACAATTCTGGCCGCGGGCGGAGCGGGCCGGGTCTACCAATTCTCCACCGCGCCGCGCGGGGCAACCGGTGATGGGATCGCCATGGCGTGGAGAGCGGGCGCGCGTGCCTCCAACATGGAGATGATGCAGTTCCACCCCACTTGCCTCTACAATCTGGAGGTCAAAAACTTCCTGGTGACCGAAGCTGTGCGCGGCGAAGGCGGGCACTTGCTGCACCCGGAAACAGGCCACCGTTTCATGGCCGATTACGATGCTGAGCGGATGGAGCTGGCCCCGCGCGATGTCGTGGCCCGCGCGATTGACGATCAGATTAAGCGGTTCGGCCTCGACTATGTACACCTCGATATCAGCCACAAGCCGCCCGAATTCGTGCGCGAACATTTCCCCACGATCCATGAGAAATTGAGCGGCCTTGGCATTGATATGACCGCCGGTCCGATCCCCGTTGTCCCGGCACAGCATTACACCTGCGGCGGCGTGATCGTGGATTTGAAAGCGCGCACCGATCTGCCCGGGCTGTGGGCCGCGGGCGAATGCACCGAAAGCGGCCTGCACGGGGCCAACCGGCTGGCGTCCAACAGCCTGCTCGAATGCTTTGTATTTGGCGAGGCGGCGGCGGAAGACATCCTGTCGCGCTGGGATGAATTGGAAGACCCGCCTGCGATCCTGCCGTGGGATGAAAGCCGTGTGTCCGATTCCGACGAACAGGTTGTGATCAAACAAAACTGGACCGAGATTCGCCGGTTCATGTGGAACTATGTCGGCATCGTGCGCACGACCAAACGGCTGGAACGGGCCAAACACCGGATTGAGCTTTTGAAGAAGGAAGTAGAGGATTATTACGGCAGCTTCGTCGTGACCACCGACCTAATCGAACTCAGAAACCTGCTGCAAGCTGCCGAGTTGATCGTGACCTCAGCCTTGATGCGCAAGGAAAGCCGGGGGCTGCATTACACGCTCGACTATCCGGAGCTGAAGACGTCGGTTCGTGATACGGTGTTGGTGCCTTGATGAATATGCTATCGGAAATTGATGCCAAATTTTGGCCGCGGCAGGAAGCGGCCAACCGCTTCAATAAACTCTTTGGTGAGGCTTCGAGGCAGATTCGCACAGACATAGGACAGGTCAAGGCAAAGCACGGTTCTAAAGGAGTGTTGCGTTCCGGTGCGACAATCAAAGTCGCGATTGAATGTACCGAAAACAGAATTCGAGAATGCGTCGATGAGTGCCTACTCTATGTGGCTGCAAAAACTGAGACTGATGGCTGGAAAAGGCGTCGGTTATTAACGTTGTTGCGCGACGAATTGGCTTTTCATGGCAAGTCGGTTTGGGAGATGTTGGACGAACAAGTCGTCCAGCAAATTGGCGCTGGCCGCAATGCGGGTTCAAGTGCTGAACATAGCTTTGAACAGACAATGGAGCGCAGCCTTGATCGGATAGAAAAGTTTGCCGAGGGAATTGGGCAGCCTAAGATAGAAAATTGGGCAATAAGGCATCCAATCCTCGCCAATGGTGTATCCGGGCTCATTGGTGCTTCGATAGGCTACTTGTTCAGCTTGTTTGGGGCCTGAGTTTGTAAATGTTGCGGCAAGGCTTCGCGGCTTATCGCTCCTACTTATGCGAACGCTTCATACAATTTTATTCTTCGGATTGGTGTCGGCCACGTTGTCTAACGCTTTGAATGCGCAAGAACCCCAAACCCCCGCCCCCACCCAAAACCAAATCGTCGTCACGGCTCAGCGATCCGGCGCGCCGATGTGGACCATTGAAACGCCCACCGGCACCATCATCCTTGTCGGCGAAATCCGCGCGGTGCCAGAAAGCACGCCGTGGCAGCCGGACCGGTTGGAGGAGGCCACAGCCGAGGCCAGCCGCGTTATCCTGCGCGCGCGGCCCAAGTTTTCGCCCGGCGATGTCTTTCGCCTGATGTTTCGCGGCGGGCGCTTTACCAAGCTGCCTGATGGCCGCGTCGCCGCGGATTACCTCAATGCGGATCAGCGCGCGCGTCTCGCCGCGCTCGAAGCCGAATATGACATTGACTATGACCGGCGCAGCTTCCTGATGACCGGGTTTGACCTGCTCGCGCGGCGGCTCGATTTCGATGATGACACCGTCAAGGACGCAACCGATGTCGTGCGCAAAGCGGCGAACCGCGCCGATGTGCCGATCGACCGGCCGGAGCGGTTTCGCGGCGAAGACTTGCTCGATAATCTCGCCGAAGCGCCGCCCGCCAGCCACATCCCCTGCCTAGAGGCGGCGATGAGCGCCACCGAACAAGGACAGGTCATCATAGAGGCGCGCGGCAATGATTGGCGGCGGTTCGATGTGCCTGCCGTGATGGACAATCCGTTGGAGGTCGCGCTGGGCACCTGCTGGCCGTGGGCCGATCCCGATCTGGGCGAGGAAATTCGCGGGCAATGGGTGTCGATGATTTCGGACGCGTCGGCGGCTGACGGTGTGACACTGGCGGTCGTACCGCTCAGGGTGCTGGCAGAGACGGACGGCGTGCTTGACCAGTTGGAGGCACGCGGTTTTCCCATTGGCGGCCCCGATTGGCGCCCGCAACGCTGACTCTAAGCGATGACGATCTGGCGATAATCCGCCATGTTTCTGGCGAAATGCTTGATCTGCCGCGGCAAACCGGCTTTGTGACATCAATCAAATTGTTACAGCCCCATTAAGAGGGCGAATGAGGAGCGTCCAATGCCGCATATCAATGCGAACGGTATTTCACTTTTTTACGAAGAGCACGGCAATCCAGACCATGAAGCGGTTTTGCTTGTCATGGGCCTTGGTGCCCAGATGACCACATGGCCGGATGAATTCATTCATGCATTGGTGGCAAAGAATTACCGCGTCATTCAATTCGACAACCGCGACATTGGCCTGTCTCAAAAAATGGAAGGCGCGCGTGCGCCAAAGCTTCCTTGGCAAGTGATCCGCAAGCGGCTCGGCTGGCCTGCGAAAGTGCCCTATTCGTTGAGCGATATGGCTGATGATGCCGCCGCCTTGATCGAAGCTCTTGACCTCAATCAGGCGCATGTCGTTGGCGCGTCAATGGGCGGGATGATTGCTCAGTTGATGGCCGTAAATCACGCGGAGAAATTGCTGTCGCTCACCTCGGTCATGTCGACAACCGGCAATGGCAAACTGCCTCAGGCGGATAAAGCCGCGATGGAGGTGTTGGTCGCGCCGCTCAATTCGATGGACGAAGATTCGCTGGTCCAGCGCGGGATGGACATTGCCCACCACATTGGCAGCCCCGGCTATCGCCCTGATCCCGAATTGTTGCGCGAACGGGTTTTGAAAGGGGTGCGCCGCAGCGTCTATCCCCCAGGCCTCCCGCGTCAGCTCGCCGCGATCATTGATGACGGCGATCGCAGCACCCGCTTACGCCGGATCACAACGCCGACACTGGTGTTGCACGGTGAAGCCGATCCCTTGGTCAAATTGGAAGCGGGCAAAGCGACAGCTGAACATGTTCCCGGCGCGAAGCTGGTGACTATACCGGGCTGGGGGCATGATTTGCCATTGGCGTTGATTGATCGGCTGGCCGATGAAATCGCGCTGCACGCAAAGGCGGCCCGCGCCACTGCGCCGGTGGCCGCTTAAACCGAATCGAACTGTGGCAGGGCGCGTTCTCGCGGCCGCTCCGCAGGTTCATCAATCTTGGGCAGGCAGGCTCTGCCGCGTCGCCGCGATTTTCGGCGACCGGAGCGCTGTGCGCAACAAAATTACCGAAACATGGGCGAAAGATTCACAGATTGATTCACATGATTCAATCACCAAATTTTTCTTCACAGATTCACTTTGGGGCTTGCGCGTTGCGCGACTCAAGCTTTGACCACGCGTCGCGGTGGTGCAGTGGCATAACACACCGGCTTTTTGAGTCGATTTAAGGTTAATCACCCGTTGACCGGATTCGCCATGTGATTCATGATCTAGTGGTTAGGTTCGGGATAAGCCCCCAATTGCTTGTGATTGCACCCGCGACTTGCACTGTATGTGCCGGCGCGATGAGGGAAGGATTCATGTCAGCAATCGGGCGGTTTGAACCGAATTGTTGAAGGTTCGGCGGAGAAGCCTGTGGGTCGTTGGGGCACAAGCGGGTGATAATCTGTCGAAATTAAGGTGCGGAACAGAATCGGAACAACGGCATTTTTCCGCTAAAGGAAAGAGCCGCCTCCGATTCGAAGTAGGTAAAACGGGGCGACAATGGAATTTAAGGCAAGCGACGACGTTTTGAACGACGCAGAGACAGATGCAGGTACAGCTGAGGCTGCGGCCACAAGCGAGAAAGCGGTAACCATGGAAAAGCCCGACACCGGCAGCGAAGAGCTGATCGCGGCAAAGAGCGCCGAAGCGCTGGCGGGTGCCATGACTGCGGCCGCTAAAGAAGCTGCTGAGCCTGATAGCAAGAAGGTCAATGATCGCCGGTTTGTGATTGAGACCGACGCATCGCGCGACGCGAACCTGACCGAATTCGGTAAGGAAACGCTGGAAGATCGCTATTTGCTGCCCGGCGAATCTTACCAAGACCTCTTTGCCCGCGTGGCCGATGCCTATTGCGATGATCAGGACCACGCTCAACGTGTCTATGATTACATCTCGCGCCTGTGGTTCATGCCTGCGACGCCTGTTTTGTCGAACGGCGGCACATCGCGCGGTCTGCCGATCAGCTGCTATCTGAACTCTGTTTCAGACAGTTTGGGCGGGATCGTCGACACTTGGAATGAGAACGTGTGGCTGGCATCCAAAGGCGGCGGCATTGGTACCTATTGGGGCAATGTTCGCGGTATTGGTGAGCCGGTTGGCCTTAATGGCAAGACCAGCGGCATCATTCCGTTCGTCCGTGTTATGGACTCGCTCACTCTGGCGATTTCGCAAGGGTCACTGCGTCGGGGTTCGGCCGCATGTTACCTGGATGTGTCGCACCCAGAGATCGAGGAATTCCTCGAAATTCGCAAACCATCGGGCGACTTCAACCGCAAGGCCTTGAACCTGCACCACGGCGTTCTGCTCACCGATGATTTTATGGAAGCGGTGCGCGACGGCGCGGAATTTGAGCTCAAATCGCCCAAAACCGGCGAAGCGCGCGGCAAAGTCGATGCGCGTTCGCTGTTCCAGAAATTGGTCGAAACGCGCCTTGCCACGGGTGAGCCTTACATCGTGTTCAACGACACAGTGAACCGCATGATGCCAAAGCATCACCGCGATTTGGGGCTGAAGGTTTCAACCTCAAACCTGTGCAGCGAGATCACTTTGCCAACCGGCATCGATCACCTCGGCAATGACCGCACCGCGGTGTGCTGCCTGTCTTCGCTCAACCTTGAAAAATGGGATGAGTGGAACGGTGATAAGCAATTCATCGAAGACGTGATGCGCTTCCTCGACAATGTCCTTCAGGATTATATCGACCGCGCACCTGACGAAATGGCGCGCGCGAAATATTCGGCCGAACGCGAACGGTCGGTTGGCCTCGGCGTGATGGGCTTCCACAGCTTCTTGCAATCCAAAGGCCTTGGTTTTGAAAGCGCGATGGCCAAGGCGATGAACCTGAAAATGTTCAAGCATATTCAGGCCAAAGCCTCCGAAGCATCAATGCTGCTCGCCCAAGAGCGCGGACCATGTCCCGATGCGGCCGATATGGGCGCGATGGAGCGGTTCTCTTGCAAAATGGCGATTGCGCCAACCGCGTCGATTTCGATCATTTGCGGCGGTACTTCGGCGTGTATCGAACCGATCCCGGCGAATATTTACACCCACAAAACCCTGTCGGGCAGCTTCATCGTGAAGAACCCATATTTGGAAAAGATCCTCGATAAGAAATCGAAGAATTCAACCAATGTGTGGAATTCGATCCTTGAAAAGGGCGGCAGCGTTCAGCACCTCGATTTCCTTTCCGACGAGGAAAAGGCGAGCTTTAAAACCAGCTTTGAGATTGATCAGCGCTGGCTGCTAGATTTCGCCGCAGACCGGTCGCCTTACATCGATCAGGCACAATCGCTGAACCTGTTTATCCCGGCGGATGTCGACAAATGGGATCTGATGATGCTGCACTTCCAAGCGTGGGAGAAAGGCATCAAGTCGCTGTATTACCTCCGCTCGAAATCGGTCCAACGCGCGGGCTTTGCCGGCGGGGTCGAAGCGGACAACACCGATGAAAAACTCAAGATCGAACTGACAGCAGGCGCTGAACAGACCGATTATGAGGAATGCCTCAGCTGCCAGTGATGGAGAAAAGTTTTTGAGTTTCCGGTTTTAAAGGCCGGAAAAATTGAGGCCCGGTCCAACGGCAATTGGTTCCGGGCCTCTGACTACCAACCCGAGGGTGGCTGCCTTTTCAAATCCACATTCTGTGAATGTTGTGGAACAGTCAATCCCTCATAAAAATGAAGGAATAACCATTGACGTATACCCACACCTTTTATGGGACAGGTCTAAATAGCTATCATTTCACCGTTGCCGACAAGCAGATTAGTTTTGGGCAGCGGGCTGGAATATACATTCTGATTGCGAGGCCCTTTTGGCCTACTTCGTTGCCGAAGCCACTTTATGTTGGCCAGACTGCCAACGCCCATTCACGTCCCGGTGCCAACGCGAGTTCACACGAGAAACAAGCCTCGGCCAATGCTCAAGGATTCAATCAAATCGGCTTCTTAGATGTCCCTCTTCAAAGCGAAAGGGATCGCATTGAGAGCGAGCTAATCGAAAGACTTGACCCGCCACTAAATATTCAGAAGCGCAACGCGCTGGCAGGTTTATTCGGCAGCGGGTTTGGTCGCTCTAATTGATGACTCGAAGAAATGCTCCGCAAAGCCCGTCGCTTTGTGGGGCATTTCTTTAACCAAATCGCCCTACATTCCCTTACGTCATGCAAGCTCGTCAATCTGATCGCGTGCGCACTCGCGCAACTGGTTCGTGCAAAACCGCGCGCGGAATGCAGTGGGAAATTCAAGTTGATGACCTTTCCCAAGGCGGTTGCCGGGTTGATGATCCGCGTCATGGGCTGGAACTGGGCAGCTTTGTCAAAGTCTTGATCGCCGAAACCGGACCGCATGATGCAGAGGTCGCATGGCGCCAAGGCGACCGGGTGGGGATGGAGTTCCTCAAGCCTTTGCCGCAGCAAGTTTTCAAACTGCTTTCGACCGAGCAATGGTCGGCCGCGCGTGACGAATTTAACCGCGCGGGATCAACCCTGCCGATGCGCCGGGTCGTCTAAACGCTCTAACCCCGCGCCAACCAAAATCCACAGCGCGCTCGCTCTGGCGGGCAAAATATGTCAACTTGTCATGATGGCCGCCGCGTTGGCGCGGCGGACATGAAAGACAGGCAGGAGACACGGATATGTTGGATTTGCATTGGACCGGGACCGGGGTCGGGGGCGGATTGTGAAATTCACCCGACTGCTGACCGCCTGCGCATTGGCGTTGTTGCTCTCTGCGTGCGCCAGCCAAATTGACGCCGGGGTAAGCGATGCTGGCACGGCGCCCGGATTCCTATGGGGATTGTGGCATGGGTTTATCTTCCCATGGAGCTTTATCGGATCGCTCTTCTCGCCAGATATCGCAGTCTATGCCGTGCCGAATAATGGCGGATGGTACGACTTTGGCTTTTTCATGGGCATCACGGTGCTCGGCGGAGGAAGCTTCTTTGGTTCGAAACGCCGCGACTAACAATTAGGTGCGGTTGCCAAAGGCGGTCTCGGCCTCGACGATTTCGACCCGGTTACGCCCAGCGTCTTTGCCGCTGTAAAGCGCCGCATCGGCCATTTCGATCAATTCCTCTCGCGGCAACATGGCAGCAGCAGGGGCCACACCGACGCCAATCGAAGCGGTAACGAGCGAGCGATCGCTGTCGCTGACCGGGGTTAGGGCGGTTGCGATAGAGCGGCGCACCTCTTCGGCAAGAGGTGCAATTGAGGCGGAATTTTTCATGCGCAATGCCGCAATGAATTCCTCTCCGCCATAGCGGGCGACAATTCCATCAGCATCGTCAAAGATATCGACCAACGCGCGCGCGACAAGTCTGAGGCATGAATCGCCCGCCTGGTGTCCGTGAGCATCGTTGAAAGATTTGAAGTAATCGAGATCAATCATCATCAACGCGATCCGATCATCCGCGCGGCTATCATGGCCGGGTGCCAGGATGCTGGATTCAAACCGCCGTTCAAAACACCGCCGATTGCCAATCCCGGTCAGCGGGTCCGTTTCGGAAAGCGACAGAAGGTCCGCATTCGCTTTCAGCAATTCCCGGCCAAAAATGCGGGCACGCAGAGTGAGCAGAAAATTGCTTTGGCGCAGCTTCTCAAACCGCGCGGCAACCGGAATGGTCGCGGCTGCGACCAGCGCGACGAGGAACAACGCATCGGCATGGGCCCAAAGGAAATCGGTCCCGCCCAAGGCGAGCATCAACGTGGTCACAAATAGCGCGGCGAGGTCGAATATGATCAGACCTCGCAGTGAATACGGCAGTATCACATTGGCTAATCCCACCACCAGAATGACCGCATGGATATAGCGCGGGGCAATTTCCGGGGGCAGGTGCACGGCGAGATGCACCACGACCGCGACAAAGACGATGGGTGACGCGCCGACGCAAAATGCCAACACCTTTGTCCATCCCCGCGCGCCCGCTATAAGGCCGATAAGGGTGAGCGGTCCAACGGCGAGCACCCGCAAGGCGGCCCCTTCGGTTGCCATGACCGGATGGACCAAGACATCAATCACAATCGTGAGCAAGCCGATTAAAAGGCCGAGCAAGAAGAGGAAGTTGCCCTCTTGATACATCCGATTGGTGATAGTCGCGTGATACAATTCTTGGATCGCGCGGGGCCAAAGGCGCAGCGGCGTTTCCTGCGTCTCGATCGCATCGACCATATCCGCTTCGATCCCGGCGGGCGCGCCAATGCTATCATCCTGGCTGAGGATGTCTGGCGTGTCCCTTGGGGGGAAATGAGGCTGCATAACGCCCATGCACAGCGCATTAGGTCGAATCGTTTAACGCCGGGTAATCATCGCGTGACATTTCAGCCGAATTGCTGAAAAATTTCACGGTCGAAGTTGCAAGGACCGCAAGCGACATTGGCGGCTTTCCGGGCTATCGGCTGACACCCAACGGTTCGACTCAGAATTAGCACGGTTTATCCCCGCCGAATCATCCCTGCTTGCCTTCGTTTCGTCTCTTTGGTTCCCTATAAGGGTCGTTCAACTCGAAATCAGGATGCACAACATGTCGTTGCTCGAAGCCCGTAAGACCTACAAGCCGTTCGAATATCCATGGGCTTACGACTTTTGGAAACGTCAGCAACAAATCCACTGGATGCCTGAGGAAGTGCCTTTGGGCGAAGATTGCCGTGATTGGGCGCAAAAAATCACAGAGCATGAGCGCAATCTGCTCACGCAGATCTTCCGTTTCTTCACGCAGGCCGACGTCGAAGTGCAGGATTGTTACCACGACAAATATGGCCGTGTGTTCAAACCGACCGAAGTGAAAATGATGCTCACCGCGTTCTCCAATATGGAGACGGTGCATATCGCGGCCTATTCCCACTTGCTCGACACGATCGGCATGCCGGAAAGCGAATATTCCGCGTTCCTTGATTATGAGGAAATGAAGGACAAGCACGATTACATGCAGCAATTCACCGTCGACACCGACGAAGACATTGCCCGCACGCTCGCCATGTTCGGCGGTTTCACCGAAGGGCTTCAGCTGTTCGCGTCGTTTGCTATGCTGATGAACTTCCCGCGCTTCAACAAGATGAAGGGCATGGGCCAAATCGTATCGTGGTCGGTGCGCGACGAATCGCTTCACTGCGAAGGCATTATCAAGATGTTCCACACGTTCTGCGAAGAGCGTGACTGCCTGACCAAGGCAGTGAAGGAAGACATCATCGACGTGTGTCAGAAAACCGTGCGTCTCGAAGACAGCTTTATCGACCTCGCGTTTGAAATGGGCCCTGTAAACGGGATGACCGCGACAGAGATCAAACGCTACATCCGCTACATCGCTGATTGGCGCCTGAAACAGCTCGGCCTGCAGCCGGTCTATATGATCGAAGACCACCCGCTGCCGTGGCTCACGCCGCTGCTCAACGGTGTGGAGCACGCCAACTTCTTCGAAACGCGCGCCACCGAATATTCAAAGGGTGCGACAACCGGCGATTGGAACAACGTCTGGTCCAGCTTCGACAAACGTCAAAAGGCGAAAGCCGTCAACGAAGACGAAGCGGTCAGCGATGGCCCAGATATGTTTGGTGAAGTGCAAGCGGCGGAGTAATCCGCTCACCCGAACCAGCGTCTATCAATTGACACAGCAAAAAGGCGGGACTGCTTATCGGCGGTGCCGCCTTTTTTATACCGGCTAGCGGCACCAGTTAATCCGTGCGCCGCCCCATTCTTCGGCCAATCCCTCACCAACCAGTTTTTGTCCCAGACTGCTGCCGCGGCGTGTCACGATCTTTAAAGAGCGACCGTAGCGATCAACGGCGTCACCGTCTGGATTTGTGACGAGAGTGAAGCCGCCCTCGTTCAACAAGGATTGCAGCCTAAGCGTCGCTCTTTGCCCCATGCGCGCCTCTTCCCTGCAATCGGGGTCGGAGACTTCCGGCGTGTTTATATCGGCAATTCGGATCTTCTCACCGCGAAACCAAATCGTGTCGCCATCGACAACACAGGTGATCCGCCTGCGCCCAGAGCAGATTGGGAAATAGGCGTCTTCGCTTTCTTGCCAAGCGGCGCCTTTGACAGAGGGGCTTGCGGCGCCGGCGTCCATTCCATCGCCAACGATTGGCGCAAAGAAAATCGCGCTGAAGACTGCCAAAGGCAGGACTATCAAGACGATAGAGAACCACTTTCCGGACCCCGACGCCTTTTGACGGCGGTTCGCCTTCTTCCTCCCGCGCTTCATTTTGATCACTTTGTCCATGCACAAAAGGATCGCGGCAATTTCTCAATATTGCGCTAACTTTTGACCCAGATCAAAGCGTAGCCTTCGTACCGTGCTAAACCTCTTTGCACACCCTAAGGAGAGGCCCATTATGTCGCAGCACACGCCCAACGAACTCACTGAAATTTTTAAGCGCGACCGTGACGTGCTCACCGAGCTTAAGCGGGACGATGCGCATTTTGCGCGGCTGGCGGATGAGTATCACGCCGTGAACCGCGAGGTGCACCGGATTGAGGCGGAGACTGAGGCAGCGAGTGACCAAAGGGCCGAAGAGCTCAAGAAGCAGCGGCTTGGCTTGCTTGATGAGATCACCGTCATCGTATCGAAAGCGCGCGTCGCGGCATCGTGATCTGCGCCTGATGCGCACGCGGCAGCTGTTGAGAATGGACCCTTTGACCCACATCAAAGCGCCTCTGCCAAACCGCAGCTATAGATCTCCCAACACCGCAAAGGGAGAGCCACCAATGTCAGCGCACACGCCGCATGAACTGCACGATCAATTCCCGCATGACGCATGCATACTCACCCAGTTAAAGCTGTCGGATGCGCATTTTCGGGGGCTGGCTGCACGCTATCACGCGCTCAACCGATCAATCCACCGGATCGAAATTGATGCGGAGCGGGCTTCGGATGACTATCTCACCCGGCTGCGCAAACAGCGGCTTTTCCTACTCGATGAAATTGCAGTGATTATCGAAAAAGCCGAATTGGAGGCCGTGTGCGACACACCCACGCCGCCTGCTGCTGGACTGTTTGGACGAGGCAATTTGGCGGCCGCCTAACGGGCGCTTGTTTCACGGTATCAGAACATTGGACTTGGGAGGGCGGCGCCTTGAGAGGGAGGCGCCGCCCTCCCTTCCCCGCAACCAAAAACCCGCGCCTCCGTTTTCGGCGGCGCGGGCTTTTTGCATTTGGCGCTGATCGATCAGCGCGCCGGGATTACTTGATCCATTGGCCCGATCCGACGATTGTTCCTGTGCCTTCCGAACCGAAGGTGTAAAACGCGGTTTCCAGCGCAGCATGGCCTTCAACATCGCCGGACTTACCTTCGAAATAGCCGTAGCAGGACATCACACTCGATGTTTCTTCGGGCACATTGCATCCAAACAGGACGACCCCCGTTGCGCCTGATGTGCTCTCTTGCGAGCAGGTGAAGTGGCGGTCGAACAAAGACCCATCGGGCTGATCCATGCCTGCGCATTTTGATGTCACTTCGGTGGAAAGTTCACCTTGGCCAATGGTCAACGTCTCTGTCCAGGATGCGGCATATGCATCGCCAATCCCGCCTACAACCTCAACGTCTTGCATGGTGCCAGCAAATTCATAGTGCGGGCTTGGCATTGCGGCTTCTTCTTCGTGCGCTTCGGCCAAGGCTCCGCTTGCCAAAGCGAGTGCGGCGCCGGCCGCGATTGCAGAATAAAGTTTCATAGTAAGTACCCCCAAAACAAAGTGACTTTGCGACCACAAATGATTTGGACAGGGTAACGTCAGCTTTAGAGAGGCCGTCTGAGCGCATGCTCAAGACAAGTTCTCAATCCCTGCAGTCCGGTGACACGCTGTTGCGTTCATCCCATCACCGACGTCCCGTTAAATCAGGGGATACGCCCAAAAGAGCGGACTGTAAAATCTCACCGCATTTTCTCCGCCCAAACCGCGGCCGAATTTGCACGCGGTTAAGGGCAAGCGTGATAGTTCGCTGCCCATGACCCCAACCCATTGGCTCACTGAACCTCAGAACATCGCGGCGATCCTATGCGCGATGAATTTCGCTGCCTTTGCCGCATTTGGCATCGACAAGGCGCGCGCCGAGGGCGGCAAGCGGCGCACGTCAGAGGCGGCTTTGTTGCAGATCGCATTTTTCGGCGGGATCATCGGCGCCTATGCGGGGCGTGCGCTGTTCCGGCACAAAACGCGCAAACAGCCCTTTAGCAATCAGCTTCATATGATCGCGCTGTTGCAAGCGTGCGCAGCTGCATTTGCGGTTCTCTATTTTTGGTGAGGCAGAACAAGCGTCGCCCGATTTGCCCACGGTGCCATTCTCTGTCACCTTCCGTTACGGAAAGCTGGCAATAGGGGCAGAGCAATGGGAATCTATGCAGACAATGCGCATGAATTGGTTGTCACGTTTGAGGGCATGACGTTTGATTTGCGTGCGAAGGCGGAGGCTTTAGCCGCGTATATCGCCCGCCGGGCCAACCGGCCTTTGGCCGATCATGCCGATGAATTGGCCAAGGCATTGGCCAAAGATCCCGGCGATGTGGGCAGCGGGACACAGAATGAGGCTGATGTGGAAAGGCTGCTTGATTTGCTCGACAAGGAATCGCGCAATGCGATGCAGGCGGCCGGTGCAGCCGCAAGACAGCATTGGGGGCAGGGAAAAACCGAGTTTGGCGATTTCCGGGATGCTTACGGCAAAATGGCAGGATTGCGTCAGACTGTATTGGACATTCGCAAAGAGCTTGAAATGGCTGAAATGCATGCGTTGGCCACGCAAGAATTCCGCAATATGGAAAAGGGGCTTAGAGAAGCCGGGCTTTAGCGGCTCTTATTCCCAGCCCCACGCAGGCGGCGGAGCCTCAACTTCCTGTGCCAGGTCAAATTCCACCCGGAACAAGCGCGGCTCTGGCGCGCCGCTTTCGACGGTGCGTTTGAGCTGATAGATATAGCGCCCATCGGGTGTGCCTGCCGGGTCAACTTCAACCGTCCAGACATTGGTGACGGAGACATCCAGCCCTTCGCGTTCAAACATTTCAATGCTGAAGTCATCGACGGGGAAACTTTGCGCGCGCGCCGTTCCTGCGCCTTCATCCCCCGGGGCCGTGTCGCCGCCATACATTGTCACAGCATCGGGCTCGCCGTCTTCGTGGCGGTGATCATGTTTCAGGCGCAATCCGTCTTCGGTCCGCGTAATCAGCCAGGTCCGCGACCGGTCCCATTCTTCGCCGTCCAGCTTTACGTGGAACGGCACGGCGATCTGCTCTTTGCTGCAATCGCTGACATACATCACCATTTCGGCGCCCACGAAATCGGCGTCGGCTGCGTCTTCGCTGACGAGGCTGCCGGAATACGCCTTTCCGCAATGGGTTGAGAGCGCGGCGAAAAAGGCTTCTTGCGGCATAGCCTCAGCTGCTTGGTTGGCGGCATCGTCCGCAGGCTGATTGCAGCCGGCCAGAATGAGCGCGGATCCAAGAATGGGGAGAGCCGATGAGCGGGTGAGGTTGATGGTGATATTGGTCATAACACAGGGTTTAGCGCGCGCGGACCGGCTTGTCGCCCCTTGGAAATGCCCCGTTACCAGGCCGCAGCTTTCCTACACCAGTGCGGGCGCGGTAAGGGGGACGCAATGCCCGATATTCCGACCCTTTTGACCAATCGCGCCGCCCAATTGCAGGCAGTGTTTGCGACCTGCAGTTTTTGCTCTCAGGACCGTGTAACATGCGGTCCATGTCTCCCTGTATCATCGGCAAAAGCGCGCTTGCTCCTTTTGCCGATACGCGTAAGTCTGAACATGCAACGGGGAATGGGGAACAGATGATGAATGACACCGCACCAACCGCCTACGCCGGAGGCCCAGCGCGCTCGATGGAGCACTATGGCGCGATGATGGGGCAGGCGATGGCGGGCGAGCGACCCAACCACCGGCCCTATCAGCAGCAGGACGGCGACACCTTCATCACGTGCTGGGCCAAAAGCGGCACGACGATGATGCAGCAGATGTTCCATCAGATGCGCACGGGCGCGGACGGCGGCGACATGGACTTTGACGACATCAGCCGCGTGGTCCCGTGGGACGACACTGCCTTCATGGTCGACTTCGATATGACTGCGCCACAGGTTGCGCATCCGCGCGGTTTCAAATCGCACAGAGAGTATGAGCGGTTGCCCGCTGGTGCGCGCTATGTCGTGGCGCTGCGCGATCCGAAAGAGACCTTCGTGTCCTTCTACCGCTTCCTCAACGGTTGGCACTTTGAACGCGACGTCTTGGGCATGGAGGAGTTCATGCCGATGTGGATGAGCGGCGGGCCGGGCGGCTGCGACTATGCGACGCACTTGCTCAGCTGGTATGCGCGCCTGCGTAAGACAGACAGCATGGTTGTGACGTACAAATGGGCGGTGAAAAACCGCTTACTCGCCCTAAGGCAGATGGCGGCCCTGTGCGATGTGCCGCTGACCCCGGCGATTGAGGCCTTGGTGATGGAGCGCACGACGCGCGAGTATATGAGCGCTCACGAGGACCGCTTTGACGATGCAATGGTGGCTAAGGTGATGGAGGATCGCTGCGGCGTTGCTGCGGCGAGCGATTCAACCAAGGTGCAAAAAACGGGCAGTTCAGGGAGCGCGTTGCCGACCGCGATTGCTGATCAGATCGATGCCCTATGGGCGGAACGTATTGCCCCTGTCACCGGCCACGCCGACTTCGCCGCATTGGCAGCAGAAGTCGACGCGGTGTCCGGTGAAAAGGCAAATTGAGGTTTAGAACAGGAGCGTTTCAGGGTCCGGCATTGGCTCCTGCTTTTGCGCCTTGATCAGGCTCATAACACTGCGAATGCCAACCCAAATCGCGATAAGTGGCAACAACAAGAGGCCGATCAAGACGATGCTGAGCACACCGGCGATGAGGCTGGCCACGAAGCCGATCCAGAAAGTGCGGATCAAATAGGTGAAGTGCGACGCCGCCCAGCTTTCCTGGTTGTCGCCCTGCCAAACATGGGCAAGGACAATGCCAACAAGACCCGAAATGCCGGTTATGAAACTGGCCAAATAACAGAGAGAAATGATGGTCGGTTGGTTTAGGTCGAAACCGTTGTTCTGTGTCGTCGGTGTTGTCATGGCGGATCCCCTATATAGCCTGACTGGTGCGGGATTGCCGCACATTCTAGGCATCATGCTCCTTTGAGCAAGTCCTATGGTCGAATAGCTGAAACCCGGCGGCCCTATGGGCACCATTCGGTGGGCCAAGCGCCCCAGCTGTTGTCAGCAGCTAGGCCCGCTTCGATCATCGTTTCCGCCAGGTATTCCTGGGCTTCGCCATTGGTGGTTCGGCGAACTTCGCGCAGTTCGCGGCCATACTGATCGCGCGGCGGCGACGTGCCGCCAGACCATTCAAATGGAGCGTCATTGAGCCATGCGTGCAGATACAGTTTGGCTTGCTGGGCTGCATCGGTTTCGGCAGCGCACGCGCCGTCTAATTCCGGGGTATCAAATCCGGTCAAACGGATGCGCCTGCGGCTCTCACCATATCCGATGATGACCGTGTCGCCGTCCACCACACATCCCGGCGTGCGATCGCCAGTCGATTCTCCGCAAAGGGAAAAACGGGCGTCAATGCTCACCCAATCTTGCTCCGCCGGCTCCGGGCGAAAGCCGAACCACCAAACCGCCATTACAATCAGCAGCAAGATCGGCATGCGCCAAATCACCCACCAATCGGCAAAGCGGCTGCGCGGCTTGCGGCGATGCGGGGAGCGTTTGAACTTTGGGCGGCGGGAGCGAACCATGATGGCCCCGCTACCATCCCATCTAGCAAAGCTCCACAAAAAGAGCCGCTTGGGCATCAAACCCAAGCGGCTCTTTGTATCAGTCAACCTCTTGCAGATTGCCTGCGAGACGTTGCAATGGAATTATGCTTCGATAGGCTCAAGCGAACCGGTGCCGGTTGGCGTTTCGGTGTCTTCGCATGTTCCTGCATCAACGTACGTCCAGGCGTTGCCTTGGTAATCGACGACGCTTGTGCCTGCGCAGCTTGTGCCTTCGCCAGCGGCGCAGTCATTCTGACCCGCGAGGGAGATGCCGTAGCATTTCTCTTTCGCGCCTTCGTCAGCAGCGGCAACAGTCTCAGCGCCTTCTGCGCCTGCATCTGCGGCTTCAGTTGGGGCTTCGGCACCGCCGGAACAAGCTGCGGCAAGACCAGCAGCGGCGGCAAGTGCGATTGAGCCATTAAAGCGTGATGTGTTCATTGTGATTCCTCCATCCAAAACGATTCGATCAGCGCAATACCCACTGCGCCATTCATCGACCGGTTCGCATCGAAACAGCGTTCGGTTACGTTGCCAGGTGAAAAAATGCAAAATGCCTCAGAACGCCCCCGCTTTCCCTTGAGCCGTGAAGGCGCTAAGCGGCGCGTTGTATCAAAGATAAGGCAGAAAATGACAAACGACGAACGCGCATCTGATCCCGTGCTCGACCTTTCCAAGGCCGAAGTGCTGATCGAGGCTCTGCCTTATTTTCAGCGCTATGCCGGCCGTACCTTTGTGGTGAAATACGGCGGTCACGCAATGGGCAACAAAGAGGCCGCGCGAGATTTTGCAGAGGATATCGTGCTGCTTAAGGCGGTCGGGATCAATCCCGTTGTCGTCCACGGCGGCGGGCCGCAGATCGGTGAGATGTTAAACCGGCTGGGTGTCGAAAGCACTTTTGTCGACGGCTTGCGCGTTACCGATGAGGCCACTGCGAAAATTGCCGAAATGGTCTTGTCTGGGGCGATCAACAAAGAATTGGTTGGGTGGCTGTCGAACGCGGGCGGCAAGGCTCTGGGTGTTTCAGGCAAGGACGGCGGATTGGTCAAAGCGCGCAAAGTGACGCGCACAACCCGCGATCCCGAAAGCCTGATTGAAAGCGTTGTCGATCTTGGCTTTGTGGGTGAGCCCGCTGAGGTGGACACAAGCGTTATCGACACAGCGGTCGCAGCGGGCATGATCCCGGTCATCGCTCCGATTGCGCCGGGCGAAGATGGCGAAACCTACAATATCAACGCTGATACGATGGCCGGTGCGATTGCAGCGGCTTTGGGTGCGGCGCGTTTGTTCCTGCTGACTGATGTGGCTGGAGTTCTGGATGGCGACGGCGAATTGCTTAGCGATCTGACCCCCGCCGACATTGCAAGACTGCGCGAAGATGGTGTTATCAAAGGCGGCATGGTGCCAAAGCTGGAAACCTGCGTCTCTGCTGTTGAATCCGGGTGCGAGGCGGCGGTTGTGCTAGACGGCCGAGTTGGGCACGCGATGCTCCTGGAATTCTTCACCGCGCGCGGGGCTGGAACGCTTGTGAAAGCGTAATCCTGTCCCAACATAGGCAATTGAGGCGTGGTCGATGCAAATTGGCTGGCGCAAGGCGTATTAGTAGGGTAATACGCTATTGTAGGGACACATAGCACTTCAATGGGCGCATTTCGGGATGCGTGCCAAAGCAAAGGTATACGGAAAAAATCATGCCACTTCTCGTCGATGTTCTTGGGATAATTCTCAACGCGTTCGTGATGCTGATCATCATTCAATTTGTGATCGGATTGTTGTTTGCATTCAACGTGATAGGTCAGTCGAACCAGTTCGCAGCTCAGGTCTACAATTCGATTAACGCGTTGCTTGATCCGGTCCTGCGCCCGGTGCGCAACATCCTTCCCAACACCGGAGCGATTGATTTCTCCCCATTGGTGTTGATCATCGGCCTACAAATTCTGATGACTGTCCTTAGAAGCGTCTGAGACGATTCTCAGCGAGGTTTAACAGACAAATGACCGCCACTCGGATTGACGGAAAGGCGTTTGCGGCGAAGCTGCGCGAGCGCGTTGGCGAAGCGGCGATGAATTTCGCGCAAAGCGCGGGGCGCAAGCCTGGGCTGGCCGTTGTGTTGGTCGGTGATGATCCGGCCAGCCAAGTCTATGTCGGCAGCAAAGGCAAGGCGACCATCGCTGCCAACATGAACAGTTTTGAGCACCGTCTGCCCGATGACACGGGCGAAGCGGAACTGCTCGCTCTGATTGATCAATTGAACAGCGATGACGCCGTCGACGGGATTTTGGTGCAATTGCCTCTGCCGGCACATTTGGATGAACAATCGATCATCGCATCGATTAATCCCGATAAAGATGTCGATGGGTTTCATATCATCAACGCAGGGCGCCTGAGCGTTGGCCAATCGGGGTTTGTCCCGTGCACGCCATTGGGCTGCATGATGCTGCTAACAGACCGTCTGGGCGACCTTTCGGGGTTAGAAGCGGTGGTGGTTGGCCGGTCCAACATCGTCGGTAAACCTATGGCGCAACTGCTGCTCGATGCGAACGCCACCGTCACGATCGCGCACAGCAGGACGAAAGACCTTCCCGCCGTGGTCAAGCGAGCAGATATTGTGGTCGCCGCCGTTGGTCGCCCGCATATGATCGGCAAGGACTGGCTCAAAGAAGGCGCGACCGTAATCGACGTCGGCATCAACCGCCTTCCGCCCGAACCGGGTAAGGAAAAGGGCAAGCTGGTCGGCGATGTTGCCTATGACGAGGCGAGCGAGATTGCCGCAGCCATCACACCTGTGCCCGGCGGAGTTGGGCCGATGACAATTGCTGTTCTGCTCCGCAACACAGTGGTGGCTGCGCATCGCAACGCTGGGCTCGATGCGCCGACTGGCCTGTAGGGCCGAATAGCGAGATTGAAGCAGGCGGTGTGGCTGCTCTGATCAGTCAGCTTGCGTAAATTCGTGAAGAGCGACAGGGTGGTCCGATCAAAAGGAACAACCCTGCATGAAACAGTTCGCCAAAACCTTGCTCGTCGCAGGTTCCCTTCTTGCTGTGGGAGCCTGCGCCAGCGGGCCGCGCGGCCCGTCCAATGCTGTGATCGCAAGGGCGCTGACCAATGCTCCGGGCGCGGCGCAGCCCAGCACCGTTGTGGCCACCGAAGTCGCCTACGCGCGCGAGGCAAAGGAGCGCGGTCAATTTGTAGTTGCCGCAGAGTACGCTGCACCCGGCGCCGTAATACATGGACGCAGCGGTCCGGTTTCGTTCGCCGCTGTTGCCCCAGCATTGCAAAGCAGCGGGATATCTGCCGAATGGGAATCGCGCGCGGTTGTGATGAGCTGTGACGGCGCAATTGCGATCAGTCAGGGGCGTTTCACGGATCAGGATGGGTTTGTTGGGAACTACGTGACCGCATGGGTCCGCCAAAGTGATAACAGTTACAAATGGGTCTATGACGTGGCTGGCCGCGATGATCCGCAGCCGCCCGCCCGCGTTGATAGAACCGAAGAGGGTGACATCGTGGTGACCGCCATCGATTCGATCGCCGGGCTTGTCGCGACCTGCCCGCGTCCCGGCAAACCAGTTCCGCCGCCGCCCGCTATTCCGATTGGCGAAGACGGCGCTTCGTTTGCGCAATTGTCGAGCGATGGGACCTTGCGCTGGCGGTGGGAACACCGCGCCGATGGCATCAAATTTGTCACCGCTGAGTATTTTTACCAAGGGCAATGGCTGACTGCGATTGAAGAAAGCCTTGCATCCCCGCCCGAACAATGATGAGGGGCGGCCACTCCCTCCAATGTGATGTACCGCTATGATGACTGAACTCTTTGTCTCTGCCTTTGTAACGCTGTTTGTGGTGATTGACCCGCCGGGTTGCGCGCCGATTTACGCCGGCCTTACCAAAGACGCGAGCCCGGCGCATGCGCGCATCATGGCCTTGCGCGCAACAGCCATTGCCGCGGTAATCTTGCTCATTTTTGCCTTCTTTGGCGAAGATCTATTGGGCGCTCTCCACATCGAGCTGAACAGTTTCCGTATTGCGGGCGGCCTGATGCTGTTCTGGATCGCGTTCGAAATGGTGTTTGAGAAACGGACCCAGCGCCGCGAGGAACGCGCCGATAAAGTGAGCGCCGATCCTGAGGTTGAAGACGTTTCAGTCTTTCCTATGGCGATGCCAATGTTGGCTGGTCCCGGCGCGATCGCGGCAATAATGCTGCTCATGAATGAGGCGCAAACCGCTGCTGAGACCGTTGAGGTGTTTGCCGCGCTCATCGCGGTTCTGGTCATCACTGCTGCGGCTTTGATGGCGGCGGGACCGCTCATCCGTCTGTTGGGCGATAAGGTAGAGGCTGTAATCACGCGGCTTCTTGGCGTGCTGCTGGCCGCATTGGCTGCCCAATATGTGATCGATGGACTGCGCGGCGCGTTTACAGTGACGCAGACTGCAAGCGGCACAGTGGCTTAGGATCGCAGTTCTGGAGCCTGAAAAGGTTCGCCCCACATTCATCTGTCTGCCTTCAATGCTAACGGAGCTGGGAGGATAGTCATGTTCAAATCAATTGCGATCACGTTTGCGATATGTGCGGCTCTTTGCAGCGTCGGCGCAGCAGCGCAGCCGATTCCCGACCTGTCTGTTGCAGAGTTGGAGCAAGTGATTGACGATGGCCACTTGGGCGAGATTCGGGCCGTTGCGGTCGAACAGCACGGGGACACCGTGTACCGAAAGCGTTTTGGTGAGGGTGAGCTGGGTGACCGGGTTGATATCAAATCAGCAGGCAAATCCATCACCGCTTTGGCCGTTGGAGCCGCGATAGCCGACGGCGATCTGCCTGGAATTGATGTCCAAGTATGGCCTTATTTGGGAGTATCCCGCGGAGCTCCGTTCAGCAGCATCACAGTCCGTGATTTGCTTACCATGTCTTCAGCCCTTGATTGCAACGATTGGGAGCGGCGGTCCCCCGGACAGGAAGAACGGATGTACAGCCGCCGCAACTGGCGTGATTTTGCTTTGGCTCTTCCTGCACGAGCCTATGAGCGCGACGAGCGCGGCAATGGCCCGTTTTCTTATTGTACAGCGGGCGTGTTTCTTTTGGGTCAGGTTGTTGAAACGGCCACCGGAGAACGCTTTGATCGATACTTGCAACGCCGATTGTTTGATCCGCTCGGCATCGAAGGGGCGGACTGGCGAACATCGCGGCGCGGCGAAATTCAATCGGGCGGCCAGCTGACCATTTCGGATGAAGCGCTGCTTCGCATTGGCCGCATGATCATCAACAAAGGCGTTTGGAACGGTGAGCAGCTGCTTCCAGAACAATGGCTGCGCGATATGCTCACACCCACGCACACGCTCAGCGAACATGTGCACTATGGCTATTTGTGGTGGGCAAGGCCGCTGCGATCCTCTCGCGGGTTCGAAGGGGCTTTCATGATGAAGGGGAACGGCGGCAATATTGTCGCCTTGGTTCCGAATTTGGACGCGGTGCTGGTTGTACAGGCCGAGAATTACAATCGCGACTATGCTGAGCGGAACGCGTTTCTTATCTTAACAACAATGCTGCGCAGTCTGCCGGTGCCGCGTGACCAATAGCGGAGGAGCGGCGTTGGCACCTTAGGGGTTATTGCAGCGTCATAATCTCTTCACTGCCATCACCTCGGCCAAAGAATTGCATCAATTGAACCAGCAATTCGCACCGGTCGGAAAGCGATGATGCCTCCAACAGCGCCTGTTTCGACGCCCCATCAAACGGTGCAATTTGCGACACGCCGTTGATCAAGGATTGATCATCGAGACGTTCGACAGAGCTCCAGTCTACGCTGTACCCTTGGCTGTCGGCAAATTCGCGCGCTTCACGTTCAAACCCGCCGCGTTGGGCGTGGCTGAGGGTTTCGTCTGCGTTATCCTCAATCAGCTCGCCTTCGATTTGCCGAAAGGATGTTGTCGTGTCGAGCTCGTGCAGCAACTTAAACCGCGACTGCCCCTCTAGGATGAGGTTGTAGCGGCCATCCTCCATCGCTTCGATCTCCCCAATCCGGCCCACACAACCTATGGTGTAAAGAGGAGAGCTGTCGTCTGGTCGTTGGGGTTGGATCATCGCAATTTTGCGGTCCCGCACCAAAGCATCTCCCACCAGCGCACGGTATCGCGGCTCAAAGATGTGGAGCGGCAATTGCAGGCCCGGAAACAGGACTGCACCAGACAAAGGAAAGATCGAAAGACGAGTTGGCATAGTCTGATTGTATTATCCGAACAGAACTTTGGACAGGCGGCGGCGTGTTGCAACAACCCACTCATCTTCCAATCCGATTGATTCGAAAATTTGCAGCAATTTGGCGCGTGCGGCGCCTTCATTCCACGTGCGGTCTGCCGCCACCATTGCCAAGAGCGTATCAACCGCATCATCGCGCTCTCCGGCTGCGAAAGCGGCTTCGGCAAAGGCCATTTGTGCGTCCATATCATCTGGCGCACCAGCAGCTGCCTCGCGTAGGCTTGCAAGCTCGCCATCATCAACCTGTGTGCCAGCCAATTCAATCGCGCTTTTCGCCGCAGCAATTGCAGGGTCGCTGGCGAGTTTGGGATCAGCCTCGATCGCGCTCATAACCTGTTTGGCTTCATCAACCTGTTCAAGAGCGATCAATGCGCGCACGAGGCCGGCGTGAGCGGGGGCGTTGTCGGATGCGAATTCGGTGACTTGCGTAAAAATGCCCGCGGCGCGCTGCGGGTCGCCGTCTTTCAAAGCGGCTTCGCCCATGGTCACAAATTGGGCGATTTCTTCTGCGGACGGCCCTTGCGGCGCACCTTCACCAGCTGCACCTGGCTGAACCGGTAATTGTGAGAGCAATTGGTCCAGCACTTCTTTCAACTGCGATTCGGTGCGAGCGCTGGTCAGGTCAGCAACCGGCTGTCCTTGGAACATGGCATAGACCGTTGGGATCGATTTGACTTGAAACTGTCCGGCGATGAATTTTTCTTCATCGACGTTAATCTTGGCCAGAATGACCCCTTTGTCAGCATATTCAGCGGCGATTTTTTCCAGTGTCGGGGTCAACGCCTTGCACGGGCCGCACCACTCAGCCCAGAAATCGAGGATGACCAATTTCGTCTGCGACGGGTCAACAACCTCGGTCCGAAATTTCTCTACCGCTTTTTGCTCTTCGATGTTGAGACCCATGCTGGCCAAGGGACGCGCTCCTTAATGATGATTCGTGTTGATGCCGTTCGGCAGATTTCTGACCCCATATGTGGGGCGTTTTGTGCTCTTGTGAACCCTGCAAAGTGCGCTGGCTAGACCGGCAATGGCCATCGCAAGCGAAATGACATGAATTTTACGCTTGCAGGGTGCGAAAGCCCCTGTTACTTGCGCCGCCTCTCCGGCACAGAGGCGCTGCTTTTTAGCAATCTGTGTGAGACGTCAGTGAGCGGGCGTAGCTCAGGGGTAGAGCACAACCTTGCCAAGGTTGGGGTCGGGCGTTCGAATCGCCTCGCCCGCTCCATTATTTCAAGCACTTACGGGTGCTTGGTTCGGTTTCCATGAAAAAAACATGAAAAACGCTGCGTGAGATTTAGTTTTCGCGGGTCGTGACAAGGTCAAATTTGCCCGCCGACACGCTTGAACTTTTCGACGAAATCCGAGATGCGCTGGAAGACGGTGTCCTTCTTGGTCAGATAGGCTGGGTTGAGCGGGCTCATCTTTGGCAAGATGTCGTTCAGATCATTGCCGTTCTCGGTCGCAAATTCGCGTTTGATTGAATTGGCAACATAGCGCCGCGCCGCCTCTAGATTGAGATTTTCCGCTTCGACCAGCTCCTCAAACTCGCGGCGCTGTTCCTTTTGCGCAAATTCGTAGAAGGCTTCAATTAGCCCTTCCTTGCCCTCAACCTGATCAAGGTCAGTCTCGTTAATAAAGTCGACGAGCAAGCTTTCCTTAGCTCTGTTGTCCAGACTTGCCCGGATCACGCGACGAGCCTCTTCGATCAAATCGTCTTTGCTTGCCGTCTCGCTATTCTTCTCGTGTAGCAGCGCCAGAATGTAGTCGAGGTTGATCTCCTGCGACTTCAGCAAATCGACTTCGAAGACCACATCGTCCCAATCAAGTGTCGACTCATCGGTCGCGTTGGCTTCCCTCTCGCGCCTCAACCAATCTCGAATGTCGTTGTAGGTCGATTTGTAATCTTGGACCGTGCGCTCGGCTGGTAGCGTCACAGAAGCCAGCTCTGCGACTTGCTCATCGTCCAAGTGGTGCTGCGCCTTAAACTCTTCGACCGCCTTGGGGTCGCTCTTGTTGACATCCTGCAAGGCTCTGAGCGCGACAAACTCATCAAAGTTCTGGAGCACATTCTCGGCCTTCAGAAACTCGCCAAACAGCTTCGCAAAGTCCTTCTTGTCGGATTCCTTCACAATCTCGCTAGGCTCAGGGAATCGTTGCTCAAGCTCGGCCAAGATCGTCTTAAAGCCCCGGCTGGTCGCTCCTGACGCGATGTCAGAGAAGCCTTCCATGTATTCCTTGAAGCTCTTCTCCAGCACCACGTTCTTGGTGTTGTTGTCACCAAACAGGGTGATCGCGTCGATTGTCGCTTGCTCCAGATCACGAAACGCAACGATGTTGCCAAAGGTTTTGGTCGCGTCGAAAATGCGATTGGTGCGCGAATAGGCTTGAATGAGGCCATGAAAGCGCAGGTTTTTGTCGACGAAGAGCGTGTTGAGCGAAGGCGCGTCGAAGCCGGTCAGGAACATCCCGACTACGATCAGGAGGTCAACTTCCTTGGACTTCACACGGTTGGCGAGGTCACGGTAGTAGTTCTGAAAACCGTTTCCATCGATGCTGAAGCTTCCGCCAAACATAGCGTTGTAGTCTCGGATCACCGCATTCAAGAACTCTTTGCCAGTGCTATCCATTGCCGACACATCGAAGCTCTCATCGCGGATTTCGCCGATGGCGTTCTGCTCTTCATTCGCCGCGAATGAGAAGATGGTCGCAATTTTGAGCGGCTTGTCGCTGCATTTCTGGAGCGCGTTCAAAGTCTCGTAGTAAAGCTTGGCCGCATCGACGCTGCTCACTGCGAACATTGCATTGAAGCCTCCGCCGCCGGGGTTGGTGCGGTGCGTCTTCTGGCGGAAATTGTCCAAAATGTATTGAGATACTTCCTTGATCCGCTCAGGATGCAGCAAGGCCTTCTTGTTTTCAGCCGCGCTTAGCTTCTCAACGTCCTGCTCTGTCTCGATGTCGCGGAATTGCGGGCGCACATCGTTGTAGTCGACTTTGAACTTCAGGACCTTCTCGTCCCGGATCGCGTCGGTGATGACATAGGAATGCAGCTCACTGCCAAAGACGCTCGCCGTTGTCTCTGAGCCAGAGGCGTTCTCAGGGAAGATCGGCGTGCCCGTAAAGCCGAACTGATAGAACCGCTTGAACTTCTTCTTGAGGTTCTTCTGAGCCTCACCGAACTGGCTCCGGTGGCATTCGTCGAAGATGAAGACCACCTGCTCGCCATAAACAGCCAGATCACCTTCGCCCTTCATCAAATTGTTGAGCTTCTGGATCGTGGTGACAATGATCTTCTGATCGTTTTTGGCCAGATTGCGCTTCAGTGCCGCAGTGTTCTCAGAGCCATTGACGCTATCGGGCGAGAAGCGCTGGTATTCCTTCATCGTCTGGTAATCGAGGTCCTTGCGGTCGACCACGAAGAAGACCTTGTCGATGAAATCCAGTTCAGTCGCCAGTCGCGCCGCTTTGAAACTGGTCAGTGTCTTGCCTGATCCGGTGGTGTGCCAGATGAAGCCGCCGCTATCCGGCTTGCTCCACTGCTTGGCGTTGTAGGAGCTCTTGATCTTCCAGAGGATGCGCTCGGTCGCGGCGATCTGATAGGGGCGCATCACCAGCAGCGTGTTGCTCACATCAAAGACCGAATAATGCAGCAGCACATTCAGCAGCGTGCGCTTCTCCAGGAACGTGGCGGTGAAGTCCTTCAGGTCCTTGATCAGCCCGTTATCCGCCTTCGCCCAATTCATGGTGAAGTCGAAGCTGTTCTTGTCGCGCTTCGTCGTGTTGGCGAAATAGCGCGTATCGGTGCCGTTCGAGATCACGAACAGCTGCACGAACTTGTAGAGCGAAGCCTCGCTGTTGAAGCTCTCCTTGCTGTAGCGGTGGATCTGGTTGAACGCCTCACGGATCGCCACACCGCGCTTCTTCAGCTCGATCTGCACCAGTGGCAGGCCGTTGACGAGGATCGTCACATCATAGCGATTGAGGTGCGTTCCCACCTGCTCGAACTGCTTGATGACTTGCAGTTTGTTGCGCGCAACATTGCCCTTGTCGAAAAGGTAGATGTTCTGGATGCGCCCATCATCAAACACGAAATCATTGATGTAATCGTCATGCACCTTGCGGGTCTTGTCGATGATCCCGTCGCTGGGATTGTCGAGATAGGTGCTTACGAAACGCGCCCATTCATCATCTGAGAAGGTGACAGCGTTGAGGTCTTCCAGCCGCACACGCACATTGGCCAGCATGGCATCGGGCGAGGCGAGCGAAGGCAGGAACTCGTAGCCCTGATTGCGCAAGTCTTGGATCAGCTCGCGCTCAAGCTCGGCTTCGCTTTGGTAGTGATCAGCAGCGGTCCAATCGCTGGTATATTTGTCGAGAACGATGAAGTTCTTGGACTCCGCTATCGGCTTTGTCTGCTCAACCATTTTGCGCTTCCTGCCGCCGATAGGCGTAGTTGTTGATTAGATTGTCAAAGAGCAGCTTCACCGTTTGCTTCTCTTGCTGCGTCGGCTGGCGCACCTGCTCGCCAGACAAGTTCGAGTGGCTGGAGAATTGCACAATACGCCTGAGATACTCCTGCTTGTCGCCGGGGGCGCTATCCAGCAGATCACCCCATTGAACGTATCCGAGGAAGGCGGCTGTTTTCTCATAGAGATTGCGGAGAAGCATGAAGTGATAGCGTTCCACGGTGTTTTGCGCGATGGCCTCTTCGAGCACCTTCCTTAGATACAGATGATACGAGAAGCTCCGGTTTGCGTCACCGGGCTTCGTGTCCAGATTGAAGGTGCCATCCTCATTCTTTTCCAACAGGTAGCAGCCATCTTTCTTGGTTCCCTTCTTTAGCTCCAGGGCATTGTGAAGCACGTTGTAGAAGAGTGGGCTGTGTGTAGTCAGAATGAACTTCAGTTCAGGTGGAGCACGCTTAATCAACTCTGAGAGATTGACGGCCAATTCAATCAGATGATTTTCATCCAACGAAGTGACAGGATCATCAATGAAGATGTATTCCAATTCGTCGAACTGGTTAGTGTCCCTTGCCTCAGCTTCCGGCTGTTGAAGCACATCAACTACCAGTTCGAGCAGAGTGTAGAAGACACTCCAGATGAAGATGCTCTCTTCACCCTTCGAAATCTTGATCTTTTCACCGCCCTGCTCGTCGCCTCGCTCCATGGAGAAGGTAACCCCCGTAAAGGGATCAACGTCTCCCACCCCTTCATCATCAATGAGCGGGTCGTGTTCGAAGGACGGTGTCAGCTTATCATCGGTGTAGCGTTGGAAGTTCGCGATGATGTTCTGATCTTGTCCCTGATCTGCCAGAATCCAATGAGTAAAGCTGTTTGGCTTGATCTCCAGCCGAGGCTCTTCCCCATTCTGCCAAGAGAACAAGTCTTCGGTGAAGGCGTTGTAATAGAGAACTTTATGGCGTGGACCCGGCGGTAGAAAGAAGCCCTCTTCATCGACCTCCGCGTCAGGAGCAACAAGCTCTTTCAAAGCGCGGGATAGGCGCGTTTTGCCTGTGCCGTTGAAGGCGTAGATCAGTTGAACCCTCTGCTTGGCGTCGCGAAGGGTCGCGGCGATCTGTTCGAGGGTTTGGCTCATGCCTCAACCGCCTCGGCTGGTTTGGGGAAGCTCAGGAGCAGGTCGCGGTAATATTCATATTGCTGTTGGCGCAGCTCAATTTCGCGGGGCAGGCCTTCGCTGAGCGAGGTGGTGAGCGTGTCGAACTTGTCGAGGATCGCCACGATGCGGGCCTGCTCGGCTAGTGATTTCTCCGGATCATCGGGGAAGGGGATCGGCAGCTTTACGTTCTTCATCCCATCAATCAGGAGCCTCTTGATCTTGCCCCTCGAAACATACTTGCCTTTCTGATCATGAAAGGCATCTATCTGCATGGCATAAGCAATGAACTTAGGGTTCATTGTATGACGAAACGCATAGCTATCATCATGGATCGCAACGGGTTCTTCGCCAAGCCAAGCGACGGCCTTTCCGACGTCTTCGACGGTTTCGCTTACGCCTGCAATGATGACATCATTCGTCTCGGCGAAACGCAACGAGGCGGCCATATCACTTCTGACCTTTGACAACGTCTCATAAGCAAACACACCGTAGTGCGTGTAAATCTCGCCATAGTGGATCGCTCCGATACCCTGTGGTCTGTAGTCCGCTTTTGTGAACCTCTTACCTCGAATAAACCCGCCAATTTCATCTAGGGACTTCCACTCCAGTCCCGCAACTTCAGAGGTCAGGAGTTGGTCGCGGTAGTGGTTGTATTGTTTCTTGCGTAGCTCAAGCTCGGCGGTCAGCTCGGCGGTCAGCTCGGTGAAGCTATCCAAAATCCGCACAATCTCCCCCTGTATCGCCAGCGACTTCTCCGGTTCCTTCGGGTAGGGGATAGGTATCGAATATTCATTCCGAATAACAGAAGGATGGGCCTTTTTGGTGTAATCAAAAACCTTGTTCGCCCAAGCCGATGACAGGTAATGATATAGGTAGCGCGTACTCAAATTGCCCGGCTCTAAGACGCTAAGCCAACCGCATACGTTCGTTACCGAATACTTGTGCGGGCTCCGGTAGAAGAACCGACCACCGCCATCAATTGACCAAGTAAGACGCTCATCATCGAACATGAAGTTGCCGTATCGTCCGAACTCGCCCCTGTCGCTTGCAGACGACGAATAAACCGGAAATTCTCCGGGTGTGTTGGCAAGGTCATTCTTAGAGATTACGCTGCCTCTGCCTAACTTAATGAGGCTCGAATCTTCCAGATCGCCCAGCGGCTTCCATTCTACCTCAGCGCCATCGAGCAGCTTCTCAATGAAGCCCAAATCGCTCACGCCTCGATCTCCGCGACAATCGCATCGATCTCTTTGCGCAGCTTGTCGCTATTCTCAACGGTGGTTTTCAGGTCAGCATTGAGCTTGGTAATGTTGGTCTTTTCCCGGGTGTCCTTGGGCTCGACGTATGCGCTGACGGAAAGATTATAGTCGGCATCGATCACGTTTTGCTGCTCAAGCGTTTTCGCAACGTGGTCCTCATTCTCCTTGCTCGCAAACAGCTCCAGAATGCGCGCAACGTGATCATCGCTCATCTCGTTCGTGTTGGTCTTCTTGGCGAAGAACTCCTCACCGGTTGCATCGATAAACTGCACTTTCGTGTCCGGCTTGTTCTTGGCCAGCACCAATATGTTGACCGCAATCGTGGTGCCAAAAAACAGATTGGGCGCGAGCGCGATCACGCTTTCAACCACATTGCTATCGACCAGATATTTGCGGATTTTCTGCTCCACCCCGCCGCGATAGAAAATGCCGGGGAAGCAAACGATGGCCGCGCGCCCTTTGCTTGAGAGATAGTGCAACGCGTGAAGCACAAAGGCAAAATCCGCCTTGGACTTGGGAGCCAGCACGCCAGCCGGGGCAAAGCGATCATCATTAATAAGCGTGGGATCATCAGACCCAGCCCACCGCACCGAATAGGGCGGATTTGACACGATGGCATCAAAGGGCCGTTCATCCAGAAAGTGCGGATTTTCCAGCGTGTTGCCGTTCTGAATGTTGAACTTGTCGTAATTGATATTGTGCAAGAACATATTCATGCGGGCGAGGTTGTAAGTGGTGTAGTTGATCTCCTGCCCGAAATACCCTTCTTCGATCAGATGCTTGCTCACGTGCTTGCGCGCCTGCAACAGCAGCGAGCCAGAGCCAGCGGCTGGATCGTAAATTTTGTTGACGCTTTCCTGCCCATGCACTGCCAATTGCGCGATCAGTTTGGAGACGTGTTGCGGGGTGAAGAACTCCCCGCCCGATTTGCCCGCATTGGCCGCGTAATTTGAGATCAGGAACTCATACGCATCGCCGAACAAATCACCGTCGTTTTCCTCGAACTTGAGTGGTAAGCTCTCAACGCCCTTCAGCACCTTGGCCAGCCGCGCGTTCTTGTCCTTTACCGTGTTGCCCAGCCGGTTGCTGGTGGTGTCGAAATCAGAGAACAGGCCCTTGATGTCCTCTTCGGACGGGTGGCCGTTTGCAGAGCCTTCGATCTCATTGAAGATAGTGGCGAGGTCGGTGTTCAGGCTGTCATTGCTGTTGGCGTTCTTGGCGACGTTGGCGAAGAGCTGACTGGGGGCGATGAAGTAGCCCTTCGTTTTGATCGCATCGGCCTTCACCGCATCGGGAATGGCGCTGTCAGGCATGGCGGCATAGTCAACGCTGTCATCGCCTGCTTCGATGTAGTTGGTGAAGTTCTCGCTGATAAATCGATAGAAGAGCGCGCCAAGAATGAATTGCTTGAAGTCCCAGCCATCAACCGCGCCCCTTACATCGTTCGCAATTTTCCAAATGGCGCTGTTCAATGCGTCCCGTTGTTGCTGGCTGGTCAATTCTATCGCCCCTTGGATAAGTCGCGTGATGGTTGAGCGTGCTGTTCTGCACTTTGCCCAATGCGTTGCAGTGTATTGCGCACACCTATCGCAGCCAGTGTTCAAAACAATCGAATATATCCGCAACAAAAAACTGGATCAGCAATGGCGCGTGCGTTTCGCGCCGGTGACTACTCCGGAAATGCTAGAGATTTGACTACACCCTCCCAAACCAAGCCAGCCTCACCGCCCTTCCTGATACTGGCGCACCGTTTCGGCCAACATCGCCGCCAGCCCCTCATCCTCGTTGGCCGTTTTCGGTTTGCCCAGATCGCGAATTAGCTCCGCCTGCCTCGTGGCTGGCACCGTGCCGTAAGTCATCAAGGTAGTCTGCACCCTCTCATGCCCGATATTCTGCGACCATGCCTTGAAGGATTCGATGGTTGGGCAAATCTGCTCGCCCAGCCGCACCAACGCGTGCCTGAAACAGTGCGGGTTGAAGTAGGGCAGGCCAGCCGCCGTGAACGCTTCCTTGTAAATCGTGCGAATAGGTCCGGTGCCGCTCCAGTGTTCGCGCGCCAGCCCTACAGCTTGAAAGCCACCCTGTTCGCCTAAGCCTACCAGCGTTTTCGGAAACAGCGGATCATCGTCGCCCCATAAAAGGCCCGTGCGCAGATGCTCGCACCAGTCGGTTACAATCTGGAGCGCATCGCCGCCCACAGGGCAAAACCACGTGGTGAAGGTCTTGCTGGCCTTTGTCTTCACTTCGCGCGCGTCTTGAAAAATGCTGCCTTGCTCTAGGTCGATGTGCTTCAGCTTGAGGCTGGCCAGCGCAGCCGCCCTTGCGCCCGTCAACAGCGCCAGCGCAATCAGCGCGCGGTTGCGCTTCTCAATGTCTGTCCCGGCTGGCATCCGCGCCAGCACCGCGTGCACCTGATCCAATGTCGGCACGGGTTTTTCGCGGGTAGCCTTGGCAATCCGCACGTCTTTTTCAGACAGGTTGAAATAGTCTGCATCGCCGTAGCCGATCTTGGACTTGTAACCCGGCTGGCCCGCAAGCCAGATGAAAAACGTTCGCAACGCCGAAAGCGTTGAATGCACCGTAGCGCGGGACAATGGCTTACCGGTCCGGGCATTCTTCTCGGTATCCAGCCGCCGCTTGAACGCCTTGGCCTGTTCGCGGTGAAACTTCTTGAAGTCCTTGTGCCCCGTCGCCTCTTCAAACCGCGCCAGTGCCTTTGCCACCTGATCGATGGAGGATTCATCGCGGCGCATCGCTTCCTTCAGATAGTCGAAATACTGCCGCTTGATCCGGGTGTTTGCTGCATTGTGCTTTGCCATGCTTCAGGCTCCATTGGTTTTGTCACAGTTTAGGGAAGGATGCGCCCGCTCAACTATGCTTGAAGGTGCCTGCGTAATTTGAACGTCCATATCAGGCATTCTGGCGGCGAGATTGGCCAGACGGGCGCGTTGGTGCATCATCGTCTCGCACGTCTCGCAGATGGCCTTCAGATTGCCCGTAGCGGCATTTGTGGCGGTGTATTCCACCATGCCCAGCGCTGGCCGTTTCGGCTCACGGCACTTGAAGCAATACATCTGCCCCGGTTTACACGGGCGCTTAGTCGCCGCGCGCTGCTTTGCCCACCATGCCTGAAAATCACTGCCCGTGATCAGCGTCGGCTTTGCCCCATCAATCATGGGCAAGCCCTTCTTGATCCAGCCGCGCACCGTATGTTTGTGCACGCCCAGCAGGTCCGCCAATTCGGTGACGCTATAGGAACGATGTAGCTTGGCGAGGCGCGGATTAAGCCGCTTCATCGCGCTGCCCCTAACCTTTTTCGCCTGCCAAACGCTTGATAGAGGCGACAGTCACCAGCCGCCGCCGCCCCATCTTCAGGGTGTCCAGCTTGCCTTCGTTGATGAGGGCATAAACCGATGTGCGCCCAAGGTTCAGAGCCGTGGCAGTGTCAGTGATTGAAACGAGTAGGGGGTCCATTCGATGTGTCCTTGCAATATGCCAGCAAGCGCCAGCGGATGCGTGAAACATCGGGATCGAAAAATTGATCGAATAGCAGTCACGAAAATCTGGCGAATCAAAACGGCGTTATGATTTGCGCTTAGCACCCGCATTGTCGCGCCCGTGCTGACGAGCAAGCTCTGGCCAAACACGAAGATTAAAGCCGCGCTCCGACAACCGACCCGCAAATTCATCTAGCGCAGCAATCCTGAAATCTTTTTTTGAACGCCTCAGTTCTGGATCAGCAGCAAACTCATTCTGAAGCCAAGCGCGGCATTCTTCTTCGCAGTTTACTGTCGATTGGCTAGCCGCCTCCTCCTCAGGGGTTGATAGCGGAACCGGCGGCCATCGCTCTAAAATATCGCGACGCAAAAAACGTATCTCATCTGCGCCGTCCGGCCACGTCATCGAAATCCAACCGTCGCTCAGATTGAACACTAATTCTGGCGTTTTGGCCGACAGACCTCCGTTAAAATGAACTAACTCCTCCCATGCCACAGACAAGCAGATGCAGTGCTTGAGCGCGTCTAGTTTAAATTCCTCGACAGCCCCGCACTTGCAATAAGCGAACGCCGTTGCCGTATGCAGCCAACCTAAGGACATGGTAGCATGTCGCCAAACGCCCCCCTCGACAACGGCATCCTCGTATTCAGCATTTGGGCGAGTGAATACACGCATGCGCGCCATCGCTAGATAGTCCCTTGTAGCAATCCATGCCATTGCGCGCGGAAAGGTCCAAATCGGGTCTTGCTTGGCTTCAGGGAGATTGATTTCGTACTCATGCCAGTCAAGCCTAAGTGCGTTATCAAGCACGTCACGGGAGCGCATGCGGAGGTCGTCAGAAAATACGATCCAGTCGAAAAGGTCGCTAACGAGACGCCCTACACCATCAATAAGCTCGTCGGCATCCTTAACTGAAAGCACACAATGAAGCGCACGAAACCATTGATGCGTTCCAAGTGCAAAGCCCGATAGAAGCTCATGCGTCGGCGGCATTGAAGCCATGACATAATTCAAACCGCCTTTATCCCGATCAACCTGATCCGCTATGATTTGACAAAGCCTAGCATATGCAGACGTCCAATCGCTTGGCTCACATTGTAATTGAACAATACTGCAAGCATCGCCGCCGCTCATCCAAGTAGGCTCTGGAAACCAATCACGTCCAGCCATTGACGGGTCTCGGTTCTCCAATGGAGCAGGAAGAGGAAGTTGCTCGTTTGCCTTCCAATTGTCTCGAAGATCCGCGAGGCTCTTTTGCACCTTTTTTAGAGCGTCTTGCCGCGCTGCCCTACCAAAGGGTTCAATGCTCTCAATTTCGTCAACCAAGCCGCTTTCCTCGCGGTCCCCAAAGTAAGTGGGGAAACGCGTGGAATGCGCGTGGTTCGGCTGGCCTGCCTATCCCTTGGGCAAGCTTAAGAAGAAATGGTGTTGGTATTCAAGCTTTAGGCCCATACGGACACCATAAATCCACCACTAGACCGCAATGCTCGCCAACGCCTCTTCAGCATCAGCGCGCACCAGATGGCCGTAGTGCTTTTCAATCATGGCAACGCTTGTGCCTGATAACTGCGCAACAGTCAGGATGGGCAGGCCAGCGCGGATAAGGTCCGTAATCACACAATGGCGGAGTGTGTAAGCCGACGCGGCACTGGGCAGGCCAGCCGCATTCACTGCTTCTTTGATCGGATATTTCCAAGCGTCCTTGTTCCATGCTTCCCCGCCAGCGCGTGCAAAGATCGGAGCGGCTGGCAGTTTTCCACTCACTTGCTGCGCAAAGAAGTCCGCAGTTACCGGTGGCACCATCATCTGGCGTGGGTTGCCATTCTTATCCTTGCCAATCGTAAGAGTGCGGGTGCGCTTATCGAAGTCGCGAGCTGTCAGGCTCGCTAAAGCGCCGGGGCGCAAGGGCAGCATGCAAAGCCCTTGCACAAATGGTCGCGCTTCTTCGCGTATTGCGTCAATCAGGCGCTTGCGCTCTGGCTTGTCCAGATACAGATCGCGGCGTTTGTCCGCCCCTTTGAACGGGCGCAGCGCCTCTTGCCATGCTGCATCCGTATTCGGCGCGCCGGGTGTTAAAACTTGCCCGAGCGCCGCGCGCAGCGGCACCATATCACGGTTGACTGTCGATTTGGCGCGTTCCTTCCAAAGCTTCGCGCCCTTCTTGTTCCGCGTTACCAGTGCGGGTGCTTGCTCCAGCCGCTTGCGCCACGCGCGCACATGGTGCCGCCGCAACTTGTCCAGCTTCACCTTGGCGATGGGATCAGAATAGACGTGCCGCCTCAGTATCCCGCTTTGGATTGGGCAGGGCTTCTCTTTGGCATAGGCTTCGCAGGCATCCTTGACCGTAACCATGTTACTGGCACGTTCGCCCCCGCTTTCCACCGTATCGGCCCAAAATTCCGTATCCGCTTTCGCTTGCTTAAAAACCTCATGGCCTTCGAGGCTCCCGTAATCGCCTAGCGACTTTCGGGAATTGCGTTTCGAGTCGGCATTGTAGGCCCGCGCGAACCAAGTGCCCCGCTTGCCCTTCTTGGAAGGCCGAAACCCGACATAACAGCCTTGGCGCAAGCGCTGCCAGTGCGGTTCGTCACCCACTCGTGTCTTTAGCTTATCGCGCTCAGTTATACGGCTAAGATCGGGCATCGTGCGGCTGGCTCCAAAATCCATGAAAAAAACATGAAAAACATCAGCGAACACGCTTGAACGCCTGCGATTGTTTTTATTGAATTTTATTGTTCGCGTAAAGCCGTGAATGCCCGTTTACCCACCCTTGCCAAGGTTGGGGTCGGGCGTTCGAATCGCCTCGCCCGCTCCATTTTTCCTTCATATTTTCAAGTGGGTATAGCCGGTAGGTGCCAATCAAGGGCGCTTACACGGCTCGTTGCGCGTGTTGTTGTAAGCAAAATGTAAGCGCGACGGCACAGCGGCTCCGGCTCAGGGGAAGGCCTTCCCCTTATTCTCTAGACGCGATAACTTGCGCCTTTCAGACCAGATGATGTCAACGGTGCTCAAACTCGCCCACCGACGCGATCTGGTTCTTGCGGTGGGATTGTTGGGATTGCGCGCGCAACTGGTCGATGTGCTTGCGGCCATCGACAATGCGTAGGAATGATAAGCTCGGCCAGGCGAAGTTGCCACAATCACTAATCTATCAGATATGAACACTTAAACGCTACTTCGCGTCATATATGGATGATTGTCTATGAGCTCGCCCAGGTCCAAAAGCGCTCTGAAGCAGCTGGGTTAGGACCTGCGCAGCGCCCGCCCGCGTAGAGGTATTTCGGTTGCCGATCTGGCAGCGCGCGGGAAGCAAGAGCGCAGGCAGCGGTGAGCGCGACGATTTGGATAAGGAGGGGGTGGCGTTCTGATGGCCGATTCCTCGGCGTAAGTCATGCTTGGCGAAACGCTGACGCCGGTTGGGAAGCTCCGCTTCACCCAATCCGGCCCACGGCAGTTCTCGACCTTTGCTAATGACCCGGAATATGAAGGATTTGAGTGCGCCTCACGGTGCCCGAAATCCTTCACAGTTCCAGACATTCGAACGGGAAGGCGGAGCACCCACAAGCCGTCATTCGTTCACGGTCAAGCTAGCGATGGTTTGGTTGCCTACAGCGAACGAGAAACATCGCCTCACCCCATCCGGGAAGCGGCTTCCGCTCCAGTTTCTCAGGACACTTCGCAAACAACCTACAGCTTCACGTTCGAAGTGAGAGACCCCATCGCGGAGTCTCGCCAGATACCTGATCGCTTTCTACGACTCAACTAGCCACCGGACCGTAGAGGAAGAGCGCCGTCTGCAGTTCTGTAGAAAGCTCATCTCGACACGGTCATGCGCCGGTTGAACGCGAACCGAGCGTGAGCCCAGCCGCATTTAGGAACGGCAACAACTAAGGCCAGTTGGCGCGCTTTTCGTGAGAATAGGGATCGTTAACATCGCTCGATCCGTTCGGTGAGGGGATCTCGTTTGAATTTCGTAATGGTAATGAAGGCAACGAAATCACTTCGATCACCCAGAAGTAATTTCGATATCGGCCCCGGACCGTATCCGGGGGCGTATATGAAAGGAGAAGTGCGATGATGAATGGTTATACGATCATGAATGGCCACATGTCGTCCGGCATGATGGGGATCGTGAGTGTATCCTACTTATTGCTCATCATTCTCATGGTGCTGGGCATCGCTGCACTGATCAAATACCTGCGGAACAAGTAAGATGGGTCAATGGGCGAATGCATCCGGTCTCAATCGACGCGCCTTGCTGCGGCGGGCCGGCACAGCGGCTGTCGGCCTCGCGGCTTTTCCCTTGTCAGCCTGTGAAGCGAGGTCTTCGCTGCTCACTGCCAATGTGAACGGTACGAATTCACTCGCCATTCCCGAACTCGATCCAGGAACAGTCGAACAAGGCGAGCGGGTCTTTCGCCTCTCTATATCCGCAGGGCAGAAGGAATTCATTCCCGGCGTCGTTTCGCCCACGATCGGGGTAAACGCGCCATATCTTGGACCGACGCTAGAAATGCGTCGCGGCGAGCGGGTGCGCTTCCATATCGACAACGAACTTGCCGAGGGTGCGACGATGCACTGGCACGGCTTCGAGCTTCCTGCCGCTGCCGATGGTGGGCCGCATCAACTCATCCGTCCCGGCACCCGCTGGAGCCCCTCCTTCGAAGTGCGCCAGCGCGCCTCGCTATACTGGTATCACTCGCATCTGCACCGCCGCGCCGGACCGCAGGTCTATGCCGGTCTCGCCGCGCCGATCTATGTTCGTGACGACGAGGAAGACGCGCTCGATTTGCCGAGCGATTACGGCGTGGATGATATCCCGCTGGTCGTCCAGGACAGGGCGCTCGATGGGTCCGGCAAGCTCATTTATCCGCTGAATATGCATACGCGGATGCTGGGCATGCGCGGAGAACGGATTTACGTAAACGGCACCCAGAACGCCATATTTGAGGCGCAAACCGGCCAATTGCGGCTGCGCATTCTCAACGGGTCGAACGCGCGCTTTTACGAATTCTCGCTTGCAGAGGGGCTGCCGATGCAACTGATCGCGAGCGACGGCGGGTTGCTCGATCGCCCGCACATAGTCCGGTCGCTCAAACTTGCACCCGGCGAACGCGCTCAGGTGATTGTCGATCTTTCCGAAGGCCGTTCCCTGTCCCTGGTCGCTACCAGCCCGGACAATGCGATGGGAATGATGGGCGGCGGCATGATGAACCGTCGCCGCGATAATGGTCAGACAGGCGAGGTGTTTCGCATTCTCGATATCAGGCCCAATGGAGCCTCGCGCATTATGAGCCTGCCGTCGCGTCTTGCTTCGCTGAATGCGCCCGACCCCTCGCTGGCGGTGAGAACAAGACGATTCGTCCTCGATATGGGTATGATGGGCCGCGGCATGGCGATCAACGGCGAAGCGATGGACATGGATGTGATCAATGAGCGTGTACCCGTCGGACAATGGGAAATCTGGGAAATCGCCAATGCCTCGATGATGGCGCATCCGTTTCATATTCACAACGCGCAGTTCCGCGTGATCGACCGTGATGGTCGCACGCCGCCGCCGCTGGAAACAGGCCTCAAGGATACGGTCATCGTCAATCCGCGCGAACAAGTTCGCGTGCTGCTGCGCTTCGAGGACTATACCGACCCGGATCTGCCATACATGTATCATTGTCATATCCTCGAGCATGAGGATGCCGGCATGATGGGCCAGTTCGTTGTTCTTTAGGCGCGAATGCAAGGAAGTATGGAGGAGGTGCAAGTCCGAGCAAAGTCAATGCCTTAAATCCGGTACGGGGAATGAGTGTGGGGATTCGTTATCGGTCTCCATCCGCCACAAAATTCGAATTATTACGAAAGGGAACCTGACATGAGTTACTATTTTGCGGCGACCATGCGGTCCGATAGTATCGACAAGGCAAGCGTGCGTGTGAAAGCAGCACTAAAAGAGGAAGGCTTCGGCGTTCTCACTGAAATAGACGTGCAGGCGACGCTGAGCGAGAAGATTGGGGTGGACTTTCGCCCTTACCGGATTCTGGGTGCATGCAACCCGAAACTTGCTCTGAGCGCGCTGCAGGCCGAGGACAAAATCGGCACAATGCTGCCTTGCAACGTAATTATTCAGGAGACCGGAGAAGGCCAATTCGAGGTCGCAGCGGTCGATCCGGTCGCATCGATGCAGGCGATCAAGAACGACGCGCTCGGCGAGACTGCCGCAAAGGTGAGCGCGAAATTGCGCGCAATGATTGGAGCACTGCAACTGTAAGTTTCGTCGCTAATGGGCGTCATAAGTCTGACCCAAAAAATTTGACAATCAAACTCAAGAAAAAGGAATTGATCATGAAACGCACTCTTCTTCTAGCCGTGCTCGCTACAGGTCTCTCGACATCTCCGGCATTGGCGCAGGATCAGCACCAGCACGGCCCGGCGACCGAAACTGCCGAGCCCGGTCCGCAATCCGGCATGATGATGGGATCAGAGGCGATGCAGGAGATGCGTGCACTGATGCAGCAAGCGCATGCCGCTAGTGATCCTGCAGAGCGTCAGCGTCTGATGGCCGAGCACCGCCAGAAGATGCAGGAACATATGGCAGATATGATGCAAGGCGATCATGCTGCCATGATGCAGGCATGTCAGGAGCGGATGGCAATGATGCAGGATATGATGGAACAAATGGCTGCCCATCAGAACATGCCTCAGTAGAACTGATGACACGGAAGCGGGCAGTCGCCAACTGGCATCGGGGGCTGCCCATTTCCAAGCGCCAAGGATCGCAAAGGGGCACCGCTCACCGCACTCCACTGAGCGCCCATCGGGCTGCTCTCCAATTTGCTTTGGCTTCGACAATTCATGCCTACGGTCGAGCGACCTTCCTTTAGAATGCGAGCATAAGGAGCAGAATCGGTCCAGAATCGGCCCTGTTTCCAACATGGGCTGGCCTGCGATAAAGGTCGCCTTACAGCGGCCGCGAACGTGCCCGGCCTGGCGCTTGGCTTGGCCGAACTGCGCGAGGTCGGGGTGGTGTCACTTCAGGCGCTCTGGGAGTGGCAGTACGACGGACGGTGTTGTCACATTAGCTCGCCCAGTCTGCGAGAATGGGTATTGATGGGACATCAAGCGACGTTTGCCGCGGATTTCCACGCGTCGAAAACTTCAAGCCGATGGTAGCGGATGGTAAAAGCGGAACGGCGGCGGGCTCGGACGGAGAAGGAATTTCGGGTTGCGGACTGCATGGACACGAAGCGCTGCAATCCACCCGGCGGTCAGAAGCCTTGCATTACCCGCTTTCGTTTCCTGAAAGGCAGGTGGCTGTTCTCGGCGCGGTTAATGATCTGGGGCGGAAACCGGTGGCGTTTGTAGCTGATTTTCTCTGTATGCATCGACACTGGCTAAGACCAGATCAATCAACCAGCAACCTAAGGCCGGTTAAGGTGAAAACGCCACAGGACCACTTCACGAGCAATGGGCCGGTCAGCAAAGGTTGGCCGTACCGTCGGTCGATCGGGCCGTGCCCGTGATAATCACCCCGGCAGAACGCCGACAAAGGCGCCCATCAGAAGCGTTACGATAAAGGCAATCCCGATTGCCAACGCCAGCGGCTGCGCGATTGCGGCGGTGTCCGCTGGCCGATCGACTTGACCATACATCGGCATGATGATCCTGAGATAGACAGCCAGCGCCAGGACGCTGTTCAGAATGGCGATCACCGCCAGCCAGAGAAATCCGGCTTCGATTGCGGCTCCGAATAGATAGGCCTTGCCGACAAACCCGAAGAGCGGCGGGATACCGGTCAGCGACAGCAGGAACACCACCATCGCCAGGCCGATCACCGGGCGGCGCCGACCGAGGCCTTCAAAGTCGTCCAAGTGACGCCCGGCCACCATCACGACCGCAAAAGCACCAATGTTCATCGCCACATAGGCCGCGCCGAAAACAAGGATCGCGGGCAGAGCCAGTGGGCTAACCCCAAGCGCGACGATGCCCAGCAGGAAATAGCCCGCCTGCGCAACAGAGGAATAGGCCAGCAGCCGTACGACACTAGTCTGCACCAGTGCGGTGACGTAGCCCAGCGTCATCGTGGCCGCCGCGAGAAGCGCGATCACCATTGGCCAGCCAGTGTTGACCGGTAGATCCCGCAGGGCTTGTGCCAGGGCAAAGATCGCCGCGATCTTGGTGATCACCGACAGATAGGCGGCCACCGAAACCGGCGCGCCGTCATAGGCATCCGGTGCCCAGAAGTGGAAGGGCACCAGCGACGCCTTGTAACCCAGTCCGACAATCACGGCGAGCAGCCCTGCTGTCGCAACCAGCGGTTGCCCGTCAAGCCGCCCCAGGTCGGAATAAAGCGTGGACCCCACGCCGCCGAACCAGAAGCTGAGCCCATAGATCATGACCGCTCCGGTGACGGACCCGAACACCAGGTATTTCATTCCCGCCTCGGTCGCCGCATCGTCGCGCGGAAAACTGACCAGCGCGAACGAGCCCAGTCCGGTCAGGAGCACGCCCAGCACCAGCAGCATGGTGTCGCCGCTGCCCGACAGCATCAGTGCGCCCAGTGTCACCAGACACAACAGGGAATAAACGGTGCCTTCGCGGTCCCGGCCCGCCAGTTCCGCGCGCGCGAGCAATAGGGCCAGCGCGGTGCCGGGCAGCAGGATCAACTTGGCCCAGCCGCTGAGCATGTCGATCCGGTAGGTGCCGCCAAACACCGTGGTGTCGGCATGCAGCACCGGAATAGTCAGTGCCGTCGCCGCCGTCAGTCCGACCAGACCCAGGGCCAGCGCCGACCCGGGCCGACGCAGCATTTCGGCCACCAGCATCAACATTGCTGCCGTTGCCAGCGTCAGTTCGGGGATCAGAAAGGACAGATCGCGGCCCATCAGAAACTCAGGCTTTGCATCGTGGTGTGGATGATGTCGATCAGCACTCCCGGGGCCACGCCTATAAGAACGGTCAGCGCCAGAAGCGGAAAGATAACCCATTTTTCGCCCCGGTCCAGATCCGGCATCGCCGCCCATTTCTCGTTCACCGCGCCCAGAAAGACCTGGGCGATGGACCGCAGGTAAAGGCCCGCTGTGACCACAATGGCCAGAATGGCAACGACCGCCCAAGGCTGGGTCTGAAGCGTGGCAAGGAAGATCTGGAACTCGGCCGGAAAATGCGCCAGCCCGGGCAGCCCAAGCGAGGCGAAGGCCGACAGGATGAAGGCCCAGCCCAGCCACGGCACTCGGCCCAGCAGTCCGCCGAAATCGGCCATCTCGCGGCTATGGGCGCGGTCCTGCAACATGCCGACAAGGAAGAACAGTGCACCGGTGACCAGACCGTGGCTGACCATCTGCAAGGTCGCCCCATCCAGCGCCACGGCGCGGATCTCGGGATCCATCGTTAGGGCCGCCACGGCGACGCCCATCACGATATAACCCATGTGGTTGACCGAGGTATAAGCCACCATCTTTTTCAGGTCAGACTGCGCCAGCGCCGCAAACGCGCCGTAGATCGCGCTGATCACGCCGAATGCCAGGATCACGACACCTGCTTTGGTAAACGCTTCGGGGGTCATTTGCAGCGCGAACCGCACCAGACCATAGGTGCCGAATTTCAGCATCACGCCGGCTAGGATCACGCTGCCCACGGTGGGGGCCTGCACATGTGCCGCCGGCAGCCATGTATGGACCGGAAACGACGGGATCTTGATGGCGAAGGTGAACAGCATCGCCACCAGCGCCAGCATCGCCGCAAGTCCGCTGAGCGGTGGTGTGTCGATCCAGACTCGCATGTCGAACGTTCCGCTGCTGAGGTACAGGCCAAGGATCGCCAGCAACAGCGGCAGGCTGCCAAGCAGGGTATAGAGGAAGAACATCAGCGCGGCGCGGCGCCGGTCCTCGTGGCCCCAGCCGGCGATCATGAAATACATGCCGACCAGCGATACCTCGAAGAAGACGTAAAACAGCAGCGCGTCCAGCGCCATGAACGCGCCGAGCGAGGCGGTTTCCAGCATCAGCATCAGCACCACGAAAGTGGCGGCGCGGGCCTTCAGCCGGGCCGAATAGATCGCCGAGAGAAAGAACAGCAGCGATGTCAGCAGCACCAGCGGCAGGCTCAACCCGTCCACCCCCAGCCGATAAGCGGCGCCGATGGTCGGGATCCAGGCCAGTTCCTCGACCTGGGCAAAACTGCCGGGCACGATGCCACCCGCCCAGATCGCCAGCGTCAGCAGAAAGGTGAGGCCGGTAACGCCGATCGACAGGCCATGGACGGTTCTTGCCGTCCGATCCGGCAGCACCATCAGAACAAGTGCGCCGACAACGGGCAGGAATGTCGCAATGGTAAGAAGCGGCATGAAAGGCGTTCTCCTCAGGAATACATTGACGCGGCAAGCAACGCCGCGACGATGACGGCCATACCTATCACGGTCAGCGCCATCTCGCGATGAATAAGACCGCTTTGCAATTTGCGGGCGCGGGTGCCTGTTTGGACGATCTGGCGCACCAGGCCGAAGATCGCGCCGTCGATGCCTTCGTTGTCCGTGCGCCGCGCGAAGCGCCCAAGCGACAGGGTTATCCCACCTATGCCCAGAACCGCGGCGTAAAGCCGACGCTCGAACCGCTCGCATGCGGCGGAGATGGCCAATGCGGGGCGCAGCACCAGCGCGTCCATGCCACCTAAAAAGGCAAAACCGTTTTGCGCCAGCCCGCGCAAAGGCCCCAGTAGGCGGGCAGGGGCGACGAGTAGACCCAGCGCCAGTCCGCTCAGTGCCGCCGTCAGCCCCAAAGCCGGTGCCAGTAATCCGGGTCCGGCCAGTTCAGTGCCTAGAAGCCGCTCAAGCGGGCCAAAACCAAAGCCCAGCAAGGCGGCCAACGCCACCAGAGCGCCCAGACCGGCGGCCATGAACGACACCGGCGCGGTGGTGTCGCCCGGTGCGCCGGTGCCTAGAACACGCAAGGCACGGCCCATGTAGGCGCCGGTCAGCACGGTTCCCGCCAGCGCCAGTGGTGCAAGCCAGAGCGCGCCGGGGGCGGCCAGCGCGGCGGCGATGACGGCATCCTTGGAAAAGAACCCGGCCAGCGGTGGAATCCCCGCTAGCGCCAGCGCCGAGATGGTAAAGCCCGCGAATATCCCGGGCCGCGCCCGGCCAGCCCCGGCCAGCGCGTCCATCCCAGTGCTTTCGCGGTCATGCTGGAACACGCCCGCGCCCAGAAAAAGCGAGCTCTTGATCGCCGCGTGCGCGATCAGGTGCAGCAGCGCCGCCACCGGCACACCGGCCCCGACCGCCACCAGCATCAGCCCGTATTGGCTGGAGGTCGACGCCGCCAGAAGGCGTTTGAGGTCATTTTCCGCCAGCGCGATCAGCCCGGTGATGACGGCAGTGAGGCCGCCAACGATCCCGATCACCAGCAACGCGCCGCCCGGCAGCATCGGCGCGGTCCGGATCAGCAGGATCGCCCCTGCCGCCACCAGAGTCGCGGAATGCAAAAGCCCCGAAACCGGCGTCGGGCCGGCCATGGCGCGCATCAGCCAGTCCTGCATCGGCACCTGCGCCGACTTGCCCATGGCCGCGACCAGCAGCAACAAGCCGGCAATCAGTGCCGGGGTGCCGGTGGTGGCGAGGCTGGTGGAGATTTCGGATGTGCCCGCGACGCCGATCAACAGAAATGCCCCGATATAGAGCCCCAGATCGGCGCTTCGGGTGTAAAGGAACGCGCGGGTGGCGGAACTGGCCACGCCGGGGCGGTCGTGCCAGAACCCGATCAGCAGATAACTGGCAAAGCCGATCATCTCCCACGCGGCCAGCAAAGTGATCCAATCACCCGACAGCACCAGCCCCTGCATCGCGGTGACAAACAACAGCATGGTACCAAAGAATCGCACCCTTTGCTGGTCGTAGCGCATGTAGCCGACGGCATAGGTCAGCACAAACAGCGCCACCGTGGCCACGACCAGCGAAAGGACCGCAGTCAGCGGCGACGCCCCAAGCCGGAGCGGCATGTCGGGCAGGAACGGCAGTAAGACAGCCGGAGCGGCATCGCCGACAACTTGCGCCAATTGCGCGACAGCCCCCGCCAGCCCCAGCCCAGCCCCGGCCAGCGCGAGCCAGTCGGGCGCGCGGCGCAGCGCAAAGACCGCCAGTCCCGCCAGCAGCGGCGCAAGCAGTGTTAGGATCAGCCAGATCATCCCTTCAGTTCCCGTGCTTCTTCCATCTCGACCGAACCGCGCGCGCGGAACCGAGCGATGGCGATGCCAAAGCCCACGGCCATTTCGACCGCCATCACCGTCATCACGATCAGCACGAACATCTGCCCCGACATCGCCTCGGGGTGCAGATAACGCCAGAACGCCACCAGATTGACCAGCGCGGCGGCGAGGATCAGTTCGATCCCCATCATGATCATGACCAGGTTGGTCTGGCTGAGCGCGCCGTAAACCCCGGTGCCGAACAGCGCGGCGCCTATGGTCAGGGCGGTGATCAGTTCCATGCTCATGTCCGGCGCTCCTTGTGGGAATGGCTATGCGCGGGCGCGTCGCCATCCGGGGCTTCAACCGGCACCAGTTTCATGCCGCATTTCGGGCAGCTTCCGGGTTCGTCGCTGACGACCTCCGGGTGCATCGGGCAAGTGTATCGGGCTGTTTCGGCACTTTGATTGTGGTGGTGCCCGTGTTCGTGTGTGTCGCGTTCAGCGTCCTCTACCGGAACGAGGTTCATACCGCATTTCGGGCAATTGCCGGCTTCATCGCTCACCACCTCCGGATGCATGGGGCAAGTATACTTGCCGGTGTCGTGCCCGGTATGGTCGTGCCCGGGCGCGTCGCCGTACGCCGCGTGTCCGCCGTGCCGCGCTGTGGCCTTTCCGCGGTCATGTCCGCTGTTTGTGCCCGCCATTGCCGGTTCCGGCTTGCGCGCCGGTTGCACCGCAACCGCGGTCGCCGCGATCATCGCTGTCAGAATAGTCAGACCGGCGCTTTCAAAGATCAGCATCGAACGGCCCAGCAACTCCAGCCCGAGAAGGCGCAATTGCGCACCGCCGTCGGGGATGTTGGTGGGCAGCGGTCCCCAATTGGCGAACCCCGCCACGAGCACCGCCCCGGCAAAGGCGACGATCCCGGCCCCCAGCGACAGCTTGCGTTGGTGTTTCATGTCCATTTCACCAAGCCCGCCCGGATCCATCATGAACATCACCATGAAGATCGCCATGATCGACATTTCGGTGGCCATCATCATGATCTGCAAAACCCCGAGAAATTCGGCCTGCATGACCAGAAACATCGCCCCGATCGCGGTTTGTGAAAACAGCAGCGCTAGGGCCGAGCGCACCATCGAATGGGTGCGGAAGACGACGATTCCGAACCAGACCGCGGCAAGGCCGAAGCCGGCCAGAAAGACGACCTGCGCGCTCATAGCGGCACCACCAGAACCAGAACGCCGACAAGAAAGATATTGGCCAGCGCCAGAGGAATGCCGAGCTTCCAACACCAAGCCAGAAACGCCGCCTCGCGCACGCGGGGCAGCATCCGCCCGCCGACCAGCATCGCGGCGGTGACGGCCAGGATTTTGATCGCGCTCCATGCCCAGCCCGGCAGGATCGGCCCCAGCCAGCCGCCAAGGTAGAACACGGTCAGGGCCGAGGCGACCGACAGGATCAGCACCATCCGCCCCAGCCGGAACACCAGACGGCGCACGCCGGTGTATTCCGCCTCGACCCCGCCCGCCAGATCGCCCGCTCCGGTTGGCAGGTCGAATGGCGGGACAAAAGCCATCGCCATGCCGGCCAGCACGAACAGAACCAGCCCAAGCGGCTGATAGAGGATGTTCCACAGCTGATCTTGCGACTGCACAATGGCGACGGTCGAAAGCGATTCCGCACGCATGGCAACGGCGGTTATGGGCATCACCACCAGCATCGTATAGCCGACCAACTGGCCCAGAAACCGCCAGCCGCCGATCATGCCATAGGCCCCGTTCGGACCCCAACCGCCCATGATCAGCGCCACCAACACATAGGCAAGTGCTGCGTTGAAGAACAGCGCGCCGGTTGCCAGATCGGTCACGATCACCCCCGGCGCCAGCGGGATGATTGCCATCGACAGGATCGCCGCGGTCAGCAACAGGACCGGCGCGGCCTCGAAGAACAGCCGGTCGGGTTTGCGCGGCAGGATCGATTCCGTCCCGAGCAGCCTCAGCGCCGCACGCGCCGGGCCGCCAAACCGAAAGCGGCCGGTCGCGCTCCAGCCCTCGATCACGGCGACCAGATAGGTGCCCGACAGTAGGAAAAGGACAACGATCACCGTGCTCATGCCCGCATCTCCCACGGCGAGAGGTCGAGCGATGCCACCGCCACCAGCGCATCGGCCAGTTCGGCCTGATCGGCGACCTTTTCCACCAACGCCAGATGGCGGTCTGTCGGTGTGTCGAGCGTGAATGCCGTGACACGCCCGGCTTCCAGTTCCAGATTTAGATGCGTCGGCCCGCGGGTGGTCTCGACCATTGCGTGGCCGCTGCCGCTGGCCCCGGCCACATCGGGTACCTGCGGCAAGGCGGCATCCCCGGACGCGTCCAGCGTCGCAAGATCGGCTTCCATCGCGTCCAGTCGGGCGGCAAGGCGGTCTGCGGCATCGCTGTCCGCCGCCCCGGGGCCTGACCAGACGCAGTGGTCGTCAAGCTGGCCTATGCCGCGCAGGCGGCGAGCGAGAAAGGGGGTCTTGCGCAGTCTTGCGATCAGAGCCACGAGCGCCGGATCCAGCGCGACGATCGCCGAAGGCTTGGCCCCGCGAACCTCGCGTGACTGCAGTGCGGAACCTGACTCGATCCGGGGCAGGCCCAGCTGACGACCGAGTTGCGCGCACCAAAGCAGATGGTCGGCAATCCGTTCCCGCGCGAGCGCAAGTGCCTCGCTCTTTTCCTGCTCGGGAGACCGCGCCAAACCCGCAGCCGAGGCGAGCGCGCGGCATGCCAGCAAATGGTAGGACACCGGTGCAAGGCGCATCTGCGCGCCGAGGGTCTGGGCAAAGGCCGCCGGATCCAACCCGTCATGTGGCAGCGACTGGTCCCAGGCGACGGCGCTGCCGACGCGCGCACCCGCCACTGTATCGCCGTCAAGGGTGAAATCCAGCGTCAGACCACCGGGCAGGCCGGGAAAGATCGGGCCGAAGGGCAGGTCGATCCATTCCATCTGCAACCCGTCGCTGCTGCGCGGTGTGCCTTCGGTCATCCCGATCATCGACATGAAGCCGGGCTCGACGCGCTCCAGCCAGCCTGCCTTGTCCTCTGCACCGTGATCTTGGTGACCACCGTGCCGATGCCGATGGTCTTGCCCCTGATCAGCATGGCCGGCATCGGCACCCCCGGCCCGCACCAGGTTCATGCCGCATTTCGGGCAATTGCCGGGACCGTCGCTGACGACCTCCGGGTGCATCGGGCAGGTGTATCGGGCCGTGTCGGCACTGGGATCGTGGTGGTGTCCGTGCTTGTGCGTGTCGAGTTCAGAGTTTTCCACCGGGACCAGGTTCATTCCGCATTTCGGACAGTTGCCGGGCTCGTCGCTGGTGACTTCGGGGTGCATCGGGCAGGTAAAGGTGATGGTCCCGGCTTGGGCGGTGTGGCCGGGATGGTGAGCTTGCGCGGCTTGCGTCATCTCGGCGGCCGGTGTTTCGTGATGCTCGTGATGCTCGTGATGCTCGTGATGCTCGTGATGCTCATGGCCGGCTGTCTCGCCGTCCGAAACCTCGCGTTCGACCAGGAACATACCGCATTTCGGGCACTTGCCCGGTTCGTCGCTGACGATCTCGGGATGCATCGGGCATGTGTATTCGACGCGGGTCTGCAATAAGGGCGCGTCGAAGTCGGCTACCTGTTCGGAAAATGCGCCCGTCGTGAACGCGCCACGCAACGCGGCAACGGCCTGTTCCAGCCCTTCTTGGGACAATGGCCCAGTCGCGTCGGCCCTGGGCAACGGCGCGATCTCGCCCTCACCCAGCGCCAGAACCGCACGCGGGCGCGGCATCTGCGCGTAGGCCACTGTCGCCGCCCTAAGCATGGCTGCGGGCAACGGGAACATCACCAGCAGCACATTGGCTTGCCGCGGCCCATCGGCTTCGATCAGACCCGCGCGGGAAAGATCCAGTTCGGCCGCCAGCGCCACATCCGCCCCCGGCACCGCCAGCGCCCGTAGGTCGCGCGCCATCGCCCCGGCGATCAGGCGACGTAGGGGCGCAAACGCCCCGGCGCGCGTAGACTGGCGGGCACCCAGCATCGTCATTGCCGCCTGAACGCGCCCTGGCTCCAGCCATAGAGCAGACCGAGCAACAGGATCGCCAGAAACACGCCCATGTCGAGCAGGGCCACCAGACCTTCCTCGCGGTAGACGACCGCCCACGGATACATGAAGGCCATCTCCATATCGAAGGCGAGGAACAGCAGAGCAAAGCCATAGTAGCGCGCATGATAGCGCACCCAGACCGGATCGCGTGACAGACTGCCGGCGGTGGCGGGTACGTCCTTGACTGGTTCGGCACGGGTGCGGCCAATGGCGCGGGCCAGCGTGTAGAGGCTGAGAACCAGCCCCAGAACGCCCAGCGTCAGGCCGAGCAGGATGGCATATTGTGTCAGCGCGTTCATCGGTCCCTCGTTTCCCTGTGATTGTTCCGGTCGGACTCGTTCAGATATGAAAGACGTCCGCTGCGCCCGGCGTCCAGACGCTCAGCCCTTGCAACAGCCAACCCTGCACACCGTTGCGATAATAAGAGATGTGTCCCGGTGGAAAGCCGGCGGTGGTTAACTCGCCGATCAGCGTGGGCGACTGGCCGCACCAGACCCCGTTGCAGAGCATCGCTACCTTTGGTGCGCCGCTGCAGTCCCAACCATCGCCCGTGCGCTGGCATCCCAGCCTCTCCAGCGCCGTCTCGGGGTCGGTAAATGGCAGGTTGATCGCGCCGGGGATGGTGTATCTGGCGAATTGCTCGGGTTTGCGGCTGTCGACGACCACGATATCGGGATCCTGCAGCGCCTGGATCAGTTCAAGCTCGCCCAGCGGCAGTACGCCCGGTACCGGCTCCAGCGGCTGCAAAACCGCCGGAGGTGCGGGGCGAGAAGTGCGGGCCCATTCGGGCGACAGCCGATGCTCTGGGTCGGTGATCCGACGGACCTCGAGCGGTCCATCGGGTCCCGGCACCGCGCATCGGGTCATGTCGGCGGTAATGCGGACCTCGAGCGCGACGACGGCTTCCTCAGGCATTTTTCACCACGTCTGCCAGCATGTCGCGCACCTGGCCGGCCACGCGGGTCAGTTCTGGGTTCTTGATCGCCTGCATCGAGGCCACCGGGTCGATCGCCGATACCTCGACCCCGCCGTCGATCTCGCACAGGATCACGTTCCAGGGCAGCATCGCGCCCACGCACGGTTCCATCCCCAGCGCCTGATGCGCCATCTTCGGGTTGCAGGCACCGAGGATATTGTAGCCGTCCAGTTTGCGATCCATCGTGTAGCTCATATTCCTTTTCCTTCGCCCTGCGTCACTTGCGCAGGTATTTGATCAGTGCGGCAATCGCCAGCACCACGACCACCAGGATCAGCAACATCCAGACGCCGCCGAAACCCATGCCAAAGCCCATTCCCATTCTGGTTACTCCATTTCCTATGCCACAATCAGATCAATGGCACATTCGTTGTTTCAGGACATAGGGGCTCCATTTAATGGAAGGTCAAGGGTCCCCGAGGAATTTATTCTGCATTGACGCGTCGGATGTCAGGTCACAGTGATTTGTCCTATGGCCAGCGCGAGAGACCCTCAGACCCGCTGAGTGGTGCTGTTCTCTCCGCTCTGCCTTCTCCTGATCTACGCTTTCGCGATTACGCAGGAAGTCTCCGATGTGAGCATTGCGCGATCTACAATCAGGACCGCGGAAACGCCGCAATTGAGCTTGTCAGCCGTTTTGAAGGCGCGGGAGTCTTCGACGAAGTGATGTATCTGCGCAGCTACGAGGATATCGGGGCGGCAATCGACGCGCGCCGGGCCACATTTGTGCTGCGCATCGGAGAAGATTTTTCGCGCAGGCTCGAACGGGGGGGAGGGCGTGGATGTGCAGCTAATCCTCGACGGACGCAGATCGAACACCGCGCAGATTCTGCTTGGTAAAAGCAGCCGCATCGTCGATTCCTTTGATGAGGAGCGCTTGGATAGTCTCGGTGGCACCGCGCCGGCGCGCCTGGTGACGCGAACCTGGTTCAACGCAAGTCTCGAGCCGCTTCGGTCCGCCGTTCCGGCGCTTTTCGCCGTGCTGTTTGCGGTGGTCGGATTGATGGTTTCCTCGCTATCGATTGCACGCGAGCACGAGTTGGGAACCTTCGAGCAATTGCTCGGCGCGCCGCTCAAGCCGTTCGAAATCCTGACCGGGAAGAGCGTGCCGGCCCTTTTGATCGCCCTCACAAGCGCGACCGCGATCCTGGTATTGGAGCTCATGTTCCTGAGCGTGCCGTTTCGTGGCTCGCTGACGCTGCTGTTTCTGGGAATGGTTGTCTATCTGGGGCCGATCATCGGCAAAGGCCTGTTCATTTCAACGCTCGCAAAGACCCAGCAACAGGCGATTATCGGATTTTTCATGTACATGGTCCCGGCCGTCCTCGACTCTGATTGCGCGACCCCCTCGAAAACATGCCCGACTGGCTGCAATGGCTGGCCTCAGCGACCCCAATCACGCACTTTATCGTCATCAGTAAGGCGGTCTATCTGCGTGACGCCCCGCTGGCGCTCTACTCTTCGCATATCTGGCCCATGGCGCTGATTGCCGTCGTGAGCTTGTCGGCAGGGACACGGTTCTATCGCCGCCGCAGCGCGTAGCAGCGCCTATTGAGCAAGCGTCGCAACGCCGCTCTCGGCTATCGGCAAGACCACCTTCGCATCGGGCTGGGCGAGCCGTCGATCGACCGCCGGACACGTGATCGATTTCAAAATATGCCGCATAATATTGAGCCGGGCCGCGCGTTTGTTATCGGCACGCACGGCTATCCAGGGTGCATAGCCAAAATCCGTGCGGGTCAGCATATCATCTCTGGCAGAGGAATATTCGTCCCATTTCTCCAGCGCCACCGCGTCTATCGGACTGATCTTCCACTGTTTCAGAGGGTCTTCGCGACGTGCCTCAAGACGTTTTGCCTGCTCATCGCGGCTGATATCCAGATAGTATTTCAACAGCGTGGTGCCGTCCCTCGCGAGCATCGCTTCGAATTCGGCAACATTTGCGAAGAAGTCGGAAATTTCTTGTTCGCTGGCAAAACCCATCACTCTTTCAACTCCTGCACGGTTGTACCAGGAGCGGTTGAAGAGAGCGATTTCCTCGTCCGCCGGCAGGTGTTCGACGTAGCGGCGGAAATACCAGCTGCGCGTGTCGCGATCGGTTGGCTTGCCCAAGGCGATGATACGCGTTTCGCGGGGGCTCATATGCTCGCTCACCCGCTTGATCACGCCGTCTTTACCCGCCGCGTCACGCCCCTCGAACACAATCAGGATGCGTTCACCATGCGCGATCACCTGCCTTTGAATTTTGACAAGTTCTATCTGAAGTTCGCGAAGCTGCCGCTTGTATTCTTGCTTGGAAATTTTGTTACGAGGTGGCTTGGACATGTTGCTCTCCGGGCTCATCGATGCGATGAAGATATGGTTCCGATTTCTTCGGCCTTTGAAGCGGAGGCCAGCGTCCGACCGGTGGGAGGCATATCCCTTTCGGTGAACGTCATTTGCGGGCGATGGGATAGTTTATGAGCAATAATGACGCCGTTACGATAGACGAGCCCGAGGAGGCGTTGCGACCCATGGACGAAGTGGTGCGCCATGCTCTTGTCGAAGGCCATGAGGGCATGTTGCGGTTTCTTCTCGCGCGGCTGCGCAATCGCAATGATGCCGAAGAGGTTCTTCAGCGGTTCATGCTCCGCGCAATCGAACGCGCCGGTGACTTGCGAGATGTCGTGTCGGTCAAGGGGTGGCTCTCGAAAGTTCTTGCGACGACGCTGATCGATTTCCATCGCCAGACAACGCGAAGCCGGACGAAGGAAACCGTTGTCGATCCGCAGAAGCTTGCCGAGCTTGCGGAAGCCGAAACGCTCGGCGATGATGACATCGAAGCGGTTGTCTGCAATTGTCTGTACGACCTCCTGCCAACACTCAAATCGGAATATGCGGAAATCATCTGGCGTGCAGATTTGCTCGAAGAGCCGCGTGAAAGCATCGCGCAAGGCCTTGATACGACCATCAACAATATCAATGTGCGCCTTTACCGCGCCCGAGCGGCTCTCAGGCAGCGCCTGCTCCAGATGTGCCGAACCTGTGTGATCCATGGTTTTCTCGACTGTGAGTGCCAACATGACACTGCCGACAGCGGCGCTTCCTAAGGAATTCTGAAGCGCGGAAAGGGCTGACGCATCTCTCTGCTACTTCTGCTTGCTCGATTTGGGCCGGGGCTTGTCCTCGGCGGCCTTGCGCGGCGGCTCGACCCCCAGGGTCCAAGCGGGCGGGTCGCTTGCAGGGAAGGACTCCTCTCCGGCCTCGTCGATTGGCGATTCAAGCTTGTGCGTGGGACTCTTGCGCTCTGAGGCGAGGTTTGGTTTTTCGTGCCCGTTTCCCATCTGCACCTTCCTAAAGGCTAAACCGGTCTGCACCGATTTCGAGCGATGAATTTGTCCTTTGCATCGATGCAGCGGGGCTCTCTTCACTCGAAGCCAAAGCGCGGATGGCATCGATCGTCTCCGGGATCACGATGGCCTGGTTGTCGACCATGTAATTATAGCACAGCTCGGCCCCATCAACAGAAAGAATGTTGCTCCACAAGGCCACTTCGTACAGATCGGCATTGGGGCGCCCCTGCATTGCCATCGCTTCTTTCACACTGTTGAGCGCAGACAGTCCGCTGCGACCGTCGATCAGCAGGATCCGAGATGATGACGCGAACGCCTCAAGCACTTCCCGCTTAGATGATGGCCGCGTCAGCTCGACATACCAGCTATGCAAATGGGCGATGGTTTCGGGGACTTTGACGGCGATCGTCACGACGTCGAGGTCCGGGTCGACAAGCCGCGCGTCAGGCCCCTGATGGCTGGGTACGCTTGACTCCGGGACCACGGTGTTCATGATGCCGCCGAGATGACTTTCCCACGGGTCGGTCGCGCGCCTCATGAGCGTTCCGCGTGCCTTTTTGAGAAGTCCGGCCCGCTTCAGAGCGCCCAATGTGCGCACGATTGAAGTGGTGTTGCACGAGACCACGCGGGTCGCATCGCGCCCCAAGGCGCTATCATAGGACGCCTCGGCGACGAAGGAGTGACCTGTCACATCGTGTTTCTCACCTCCCTGCACGATGAACGGTTTGCCCGCGCGACGGTAAGCCTTCGCATTCTCGGCGCCGATATTTTTTGGAGTGCAATCGACGATGACGTCGCTCGCGGCAATCAGATCATCGAGCGATCCCGCGGCTTCCACGCCCGCTTTTGCAAAGGCTTCACTGGCATTCGCGCTCGCCGCGAAGAGAGGAATCTGGCGTTTTGTCAGCAGGCGAATCCGCCAATCCGCCGACACATCCGCGAACCCGGACAGCGACATATCGGGCTGCAGCCTGATCGCATCGATCACCCGGCGCCCAATGACCCCGGCCCCGACCACACCCACGGAGGTTTTTTCTTGCTTGGTTGTCATCGTGTTTCACTCCATTCAAACATTTTGGGGTACTCCTCCCAAAACAGCCGCCGGGATCAAGCGCCCGCACCGATCAATTCGGCATTTTGCGCGCTCCATTCGCAGAGCGCCTCTGCGATCGGTCGGGAGATATCGATTGCGTTGGTTTCATGCTCAACCGCATTGACACTGATCACGCTATGCGCGCCGGCTGCGAGCAAATTTTCATAGGCGTCGCCCGCAAAGATCGGGTGCACGACAATGCAAATGGGCGCCTTCGTTCCTGCCTTCAGAAGCATTTTTACTGTTTCGATGAGCGTGCGCGCGCTGGACGCGATATCGTCGAGAATGACCGGCCGCTTGCCGTTGATGCCAGGGAGATTGCCCGCGCTGATCGATACATCCAAATCCCCCCAGCGTTGCTTTTCCAGGACAGCGGATGGCACCTGAGCTCTCTCGGCGACATCGAGCACCCATTGCTCGCTTTCCTCGTCAGGGCCAATGAGAAAGGCATCAGGGACATAAGCCTTGATCCACTCGGCGATCGAAGGAGTCGCGGATACCACTTTGGCGGGCACGGAATATATCTCGTCCAAACTCGTTATGCGATGAAGATGGGGATCAACGGTCACCAGGAAATCGAAATAGAATGAAAGAAGGCGCGCGAACGATCTCGAAGTGACCGCTTCGCCGGAACGAAAGGCCTTATCCTGGCGCATATAGGCCAGATAGGGCGCGGCAAGCGCGACGCTGCGGGCGCCCTGATCGCGCAATGCATCAGCCGCAAAGAGAAGCGGTGCGAGCTTCGTGTCAGGGCGATCGAGGGTGGCGAGCAAAACAACATCGCGGCCTCTTACCGGGGTCAGCAGTCGCAGATAGGTTTCTCCGTCGGGAAAACGGCGCGTCTCCAACTCGCCAAGATCGGCATCGAAATGACGGGCGATACCTTCCGCCATCCCCGCTGCCTCGCTGAGAGAGAATACAATTCTATTCATGGGGCCTCCATTCGAACAACGTCCTCGTTTCGTGCTGCATAGGTGTACGCGTAGTTGAGTTCGCCGCGGCTCTCGCTGTGGATTGTAAAGAGAGGCTTCCCCCTTTCGACCATTTCGCCGACCCGCGTGTGAAGAGCGATCCCCGCAGTTGCGCGCTGTGGAGCGCCGGCCAGCTTCGCGATGCGGGCCAATCGACGATTGTCGATGGCTACGATCCGCCCTGATCTGGAAGCGAATATGTCCTGGGTTTGCTGTGCCTGCCCGGGCGTTCTGAAGCCGCCCTGCGCCTCGCAGATGCGGATGAATTTGGCCTCTGCATGGCCCTCGGCAAGCAGTTCAGCGGCCTTTGCGCGCGCGTCGTCGCGGCTGGCACCTTCCAATTCGAGAATACCGGCAGCGAGTGCGAGTGCCCGCTCCCTCAGGTCCGCAGGTGCATTGTCCTCGTTGCGTAGCACGGCGAGAACGTCATGCGCCTCGAGTGCCGGACCGATACCACGCCCTACAGGCTGGGTACCATCGGTCTGCAGTGCCGCGATCTTCAGGCCGCATTGTGCGCCGACCGTCTCGAGCAATTGTGCCAGCGCGTCGGCATCGTGCGAACTTCGGATTTTGGCTGTGGGGCCGACGGGTAGATCGAGCAACACATGGGTCGATCCTGCTGCCAGCTTCTTCGAAAGCACCGAGGCGACCAGCTGCGCATCGCTGTCGACATCGAGCGCCCGCTCGATCCGGATCAGCACGTCGTCGGCGGGACTCAGATTGACGCTACCGCCCCAGACAATACAGCCGCCTTCGCGTTCGACAACTTTCTGCATTGCAGAGATATCAAGCGCTACCGGAGCCATGGTTTCCATCGTGTCGGCCGTTCCAGCGGGCGACGTGATTGCTCTCGAAGACGTCTTGGGCATGGTGAGCCCGGCCGCCGCGACAATGGCCACGACTATGGGTGTAGTGCGGTTGCCTGGCAGCCCGCCGACGCAGTGCTTATCCATCACCCGGTCAGCGGACCATTGCATCCAGTCACCGGCGGCAAGCATTGCCCGTGTGAGTGCGGTCGTTTCCTCCGCATCGACCGGCTGCGCTGCGAAACCGGAGACAAACGCAGCGATTTCGACATCGGAATACCGCCCACTTGCAATATCGGAGATAATTGCCCGCAGGCTCGGTTCGGCGAGCCGGTGACCGTAAAGCTTTGCCCGAACATCGCTGAGTGACGAAAGGGACTGGGGATGCCTGACCGTCAGCCCGTCGCCATCTTCAAGCGAAAGTCGATTGACCAGGGAATGCGGAATGCCGACCTCATCCTCGGCCAGCAATTCGTCTGTCGCCCGATAGAGTGTCGCTAGCAGCGTGCGTCCTTTTGCAACGATTTCTACCCTGGCTCGCGCCCGAAATCCTTCCGACCGCGCGACCGGACAATTTTCGTGCATAAAGACTATTGCCTCGCCGTCCGTTTCGATCGGCAGGGTGCGCGCACGCAAAGGGTGCAAAGTCGCAACCTCGCGAAAGCTCGCCATGTCGGCGCCGGGTTCCATCAGAGTTCGACCACTTCCGCATGTTCGGGAACACGTGCCGGCCAGCCAAAGCGCTCGGTAATGAGATGCCGATAGGTATCCGATGCGGCCGCCTCACCATGCGTGACGAAAACCTGCCGCGGCGCGGAGTTGAACCCTTCGAGCCAGTGCAACAGCTCGCCCTGGTCAGCATGCGCTGACAGCATGTCGAGTTGAACAATCTCGGCTCGGACAGGTACGTAGTTACCGTGAATCTTCAGTTCGGTGGCTCCATCGCGCAGCGCCGCCCCACGTGTACCGCCAGCCTGATAGCCCGCCAGAATGATCGTGTTGCGATGGTTGGGGGCGTTGTGCTTCAAATGATGGAGGATGCGGCCACCTGTTGCCATCCCGCTCGCCGAGATAATGATCTTCGGCATGGCGTTGCGGTTGAGGGCTTTGGACTCTTCGGCTTCGCGGACATATTCGGCAATACCGCAGGCTTCCCGGCATTGCTCTTCCGTCAGCCGATGCTCGCCGAGATGGTCGCAGAATATCGAGCTTGCGTTCACCGCCATGGGACTGTCGAGATAGATCGGGATCGGGGGGAGCTTGCCTCGCCGCCGCAATTGGCTGAGGTGGAACAGAAGCGTCTGCGCCCGGCCAACTGCGAAGGACGGTATGATGACCGATCCACCCCGCCGGACGGTCCTTCCGATCACATCTTCAAGTACGCTTTCAGGGTCTGCTTCGCCATGATGGCGATTACCGTATGTCGATTCGGTAAGGATATAATCAGCCTGGGGTACGGGTTCGGGATCGACCATGGTCGCGCTGCCATACCGGCCGATATCGCCGGAGAATGCAATGCGAAGATCACCGCATTGCAGCTCGATGCTGGCGGCACCGAGAATATGGCCCACCGGGCGAAGAATCGCTGTGCAGTCGGGCGTGATCTCTACTGGTTCTGAAAATGGTGCAGGCTTGAACGATTTAAGCGCGGTCGTCGCATCCTCCTGAGTATAGAGTGGGCGCGGCGATTTGTGGCGGCTGTATCCCTTCCGTTTCGCATAACGGGCATCCGCTTCCATCAAGTACCCGCTATCCGGGAGCAGCAGCTCGCACAGCCTGAACGTCGCATGCGTGCTGATTACTGGCCCTTTGAAACCATCGCGGACGAGAGCCGGCACATAGCCCGAATGATCGAGATGCGCATGCGTAAGCAGCACCGCATCGAGCGACGCCGGATCGACCGGAAAGCTTTGCCAATTGCGCTCGCGAAGCTGTTTGAATCCCTGGAACAGGCCACAATCGACCAGAATCCGGTGCTTGGGCGTCTGGAGCAGATACTTCGATCCGGTAACTGTGCCGGCCGCCCCTAGAAAACTCAGTTTGTAACTCACACTGCACCTTTCCGATCTTGCCAAAGGGCTTGCCAAGCCCAACGAACAGACGGGACTTCGGGCGGGGGATTACAGTTTCGATCCGGCGGTAGGACCATCACCCTCGATGTCGGCCTCGCCGAGCGAAAGAACCGGGGCAAATCCGCCGCCGGAGGTTCGCATATTGGTCGCCTGGCCTTGGTAGAGACGCGCTGCTGTCATCAGGGTCTGCCCACCGTAGGTGTATAGCCTGACATCGACCTTGAGATCGACCACCTCTCGATCCAGGCGAACTTTCCGCACGCTCGGCGGAGTAAAAAGTTGAGCAACATAATCGCCGGCGACGATTTCCTCCCAAACCCTTTTTGTCAGCTTCGCACCGCGATAGACACGTTTGCTGCCATGACCGCGTGAAGGCTTGAAGAACCACTTGCGTCGTTCGGACCAGAAACGCTCGGCGTTGCCTGCATTCACCCGGCGCGTCTTGGGTACGGCTGCGAGCAACGTGTCGATTTCACCGCTGGCCAGCCCCGAACTCGCGAGCCAATCTGCATCGGATAGAAGGCAGAAATTGCGTTTGTCGGCGAACAGAGCATGAAGGTGTGGGTTTGGAGTAAGAAGCACTTTGTCGGCAAGATAGGCTTCGCGCAACGCCGCGTTCTCTGCTCGTTCGAGGGAAAAATCGACCAGACGATTGTAGACGAGGTCGATCTTGTGCTTCCCACAAAACAGACCAGCGGGTGTCACAGCGAGTTGCTCGGGTCCTGCGATGATTGCGTCAAAGCCAGATTTTTCAAGAAGGGAGCGCGCGGCGAGGAATTCCGGATAGAGCGGCTGCGCCTCGGGCTCCTCGTCGATAATCGCGATCGATCTCAGCTGACCTTCTCGGCCCTGGGCTTGCCATTCGTCCTTGAACATCGCGACGATCCTCTTGCGGAACGCCTCGCCTTTATCGTCTACGACAAAGGTGGGGTGGGATGCCCGGCAACAATGCATCTGGGCTTCTGAGAGGACGGCGTTGAGGAAGGCACCGCCGGCATTGGTGTTGATTTCGATGAGTCGTGGGCCGTCGGCGGTGAGATGAAAATCATATCCCATAAAGGCGCCTCGAGGGCCGAAGTCATGCGCTGCAATTTCCGGTGCCCAGCTCATGACTGTCGAACGGAATTGAGCGGATCGGGAAACTTCCTCGATTGCGGCGACAACCTCTATCATCGCGGTCAATGTCTGCTGATCGACAAACACCGGAGAATTGGCAAACAGGTGGGGCTGCGCATTCAAAAGATTTTCCCCGAAGCCGACTTGACCGACTGTCACATCGAGCATTTCCGTCAGCTTTGCCCGGTCCAGGGTGATACATAGGCAGTTCGCATTGATCCGCTCGGCGCTTTCGCTGCTTTTAAGCATTTCCTTGCACGCCGAACCGGTTTTACATGATAGCAGTTTGATAGGCCCCTCCTGATCTACGCTGGCGATCCAGATCGCTGAAGCAAACGGTTGCAGTTTCCCTTTGTGTGGGCGACAATTGGCTATGCCACCTGTCCGCCCCCATGACCAGCTTGCGTCCCATGACGTGTTCAACCAACCGCCTCCATTGGCCGATTTCGATGCGTTCGAGTGGGATTTTCCGTTGAAAGCCGCGCTCTTGCGGGCGGGCGGAGGAGTGCATGGCGACCGTCTTTCCGTGTTCGGCAAGAGGGTGGGCAGTGCCGAAGCGATCGAGTGGGGACGAGTTGCAAACGAGAACCCGCCCAAGCTCAAATCCTTCGATCGCTACGGCCATCGGCTTGATGAGGTGGAGTTTCACCCCGCCTACCATGAGCTCATGCGACTCGGCATAGAGGGCGGGGTGGCGGCTGCCGCCTGGACCACGGAAGATGCCGGCCATCCGCTCCATGCCGCGCTTCTCTACCTGATGACGCAGGCCGATGCCGGGACGGTGTGCCCGATGTCCATGACCAATGCCGTGGTACCAGTCCTGCGCGCCGAGCCGGGTGTGTCTGCCGAATGGGAACCGCGCGTTGTCAGCTCCCGCTACGATCAACGGTTCATCCCCGCTCACGAAAAATCCGGCGCGACGATGGGCATGGCGATGACCGAAAAGCAGGGTGGGAGCGACGTGCGTGCAAATACCACCCGTGCGCATCCTCTCGGCAACGGAGAGTATGAGCTGACCGGCCACAAGTGGTTCTGCTCGGCCCCGATGTCGGACGCCTTTCTCACTCTTGCTTATACTGAAAGCGGATTGACCTGCTTCCTCGTGCCGCGCTGGCGACCGGACGGATCGCGCAATACGTTGCACATCATGCGGCTCAAGGACAAGCTTGGTGATCGATCGAACGCGTCTGCCGAGATCGAATACCATGGCGCATGGGCGCGGCGCACCGGTGAGGAGGGGCGCGGCATCAGGACTATTATCGATATGGTGCAGGGGACCAGGCTCGACTGCATTGCTGGATCTGCCGGCGGCATGCGCGCAGCGCTCACCCAGGCCATTTGGCATACCCGTCATCGCAGCGCGTTTCAGCGTATTCTCAGCGATCAACCGGCGATGCGTAGTGTGCTCGCCGACCTCGCGCTCGAATCCGAGGCGGCGACCGCAGTTATGATGCGTGTCGCCGCCGCTTTTGATGCCGCCCGAGGCGGAAAGGAAAATGAAGCTGCCTTTGCACGGCTCGCTACTCCAATCGCAAAGTATTGGGTGTGCAAGCGCCAGCCAGGGTTCGTCTATGAGGCGCTCGAATGCCTGGGAGGAGCGGGATTTGTGGAAGAAGGTCCCATGCCGCGCCTGTTCCGGCAAAGCCCCCTCAACGCGATTTGGGAGGGTTCGGGGAATGTTATAGCGCTCGATGTGCTCCGTGCTCTCAGCCGCGAACCGGACACATGGGAGATGTTCCGTACGGAACTCAATCAGGCCGCTGGAGCGCACCCGTTGCTCGATGCTGCGGTAGGGCGCCTTGATGCTGAGCTTGCTGAAGCCACATTGACCGAGTCCAGTGCGCGCCGGTTCGTCGAAGGTGCCGCGCTTGCTCTCCAGGCCGCCTGTCTCAGCCATGCGCACTCGGCGGTTTTTTCCGGTTTTTGCGAAGCGCGTCTCGATCCCGAGAAGCGGGCATTTCACTATGGCGCGAGCGGTGCTGCGCTCGATACAGACGAGATCCTGGCCCGCGCTTTGCCCATCGAATGAGACAGGTCTCGAGGACACTAAAGGCATGTCGCTTTGGACTGCGCGCCGAGCGATCCAAATCTTGGCGGTCAACCCGTTGCCTGCTTTGGAGCCAATTGCGGTGAAGCCGATGGCGACCGGCTTTCAGGCAAGAAGCCGTCGAGCCGCGTGCGTTTCAATAACAGGGCATTCACCGCCACGAGAACCGAGCTGCCGGACATTGCAAGCGCAGCAACCGCCGGGCTGATTATGAAGGGATAGAACACGCCGGCCGCAGCCGGGAAGGCGATGACATTATAGGCCACCGCCCAGAACAGGTTCTGGTGCATCTTCCTGAGCGTGGCGCGAGAGAGTTCAACCGCTCCGACGACATCATAGGGATCGCTCCGCATAAGCACGGCGTCGGCACTTTCCATCGCCACATCGGTGCCCGCGCCAATTGCAAAGCCCACATCGGCCTGCGTCAAGGCCGGTGCATCGTTGACCCCGTCACCAACCATGCCGACCCTTTTGCCCTGCGCCTGAAGCTCCTTGACCTTGTCCGCCTTCTGCCCGGGGAGAACGTCGGCGAGAACGATGTCGATACCCAGCTCTTCGGCGACGCGGCGAGCCGTTCCTTCATTGTCACCGGTAAGCATCGCCACGTCGATACCTTTCTCATGCAATTTGCCGATAGCGGCCATGGCTGTCGGGCGCGGAGCATCGGCGATTGCAATCAATCCGATCAGGACTCCCTGATGGGCAACATGAACCACGGTCCGGCCAGCGCCTTTGAGTTCTTCCGCCCTGTCTGCCAGATCCGCCATTGGAATTGATTCTTCATCCATCAACCGGCGATTGCCTAGAAATACGGTGTCTCCAGCCACTTCGGCCCGCGCGCCCTTGCCATCGAGGTTGAGGAACTCCCTGGCCTCGGGAACTTCCAGGTCATCTGCCCTTTCGAGAATCGCAAGCGCGAGGGGATGTTCTGAGCCCTTCTCGACCGCAGCGGCGAGCGCGAGCACCTGTTCGGACCCGCGCCCGGCGGTTGCCACCACATCGACAACGCGCGGCTCGCCCATGGTCAGCGTGCCGGTCTTATCGAAAATGATAACATCGAGCTTGGTGGCATCCTCGAGCGCGGCTGCGTTCTTGAACAGCGTGCCGTGCGAGGCCCCGAGACCGGTCCCGACCATCACTGCCATGGGTGTGGCAAGGCCAAGTGCATCGGGACATGCGATAACAAGGACCGTGATTGTGAGCGTCACGGCGAATAGCAGTGTCGACCCGATCCACCAGAACCAGACCGCAAAAGTGCCGAGCCCGATGATGATCGCAATCAGCACGAGCCATTGCGAGGCCCGGTCGGCCAGCAATTGCGCGGGAGCTTTGGAGTTCTGCGCTTCCTGCACCAGCTTGACAATCTGCGCGAGCGCCGTGTCCGCACCCACCTTGGTTGCGCGGTAGCGAAAACTCCCGCTCTTGTTGATGGTCGCACCAATGACCTCGTCGCCCGGATCCTTGCCGACCGGCATGGATTCTCCCGTGAGCATCGACTCGTCAACCTGTGAGCTGCCTTCGACAATTTCGCCATCTACTGGGATTTTGTTGCCGGGCCGGATAATGACGATGTCGCCCTGAAGCACGTCAGAGGTCGTGACTTCCTGCTCCACGCCGTCGCGCAGCACCACCGCCGTTGGCGGGGCAAGGTCCAGCAAGGCGCGGATGGCCGCGGATGCGCCCGCGCGCGCACGCATTTCCAGCCAATGACCAAGCAAGATGAAGACCAGCAGAATAGCCACCGCTTCGTAAAACTGCACGCCGGGGAAGAAGAAGGTCGACCCGACGCTGAAAAAATATCCGGTTCCGACCGACAAGACCACGAGCACAGCCATGTTGAGGATGCCATTGCGCAACGCGCGCCAAGAGGCGACGACAAAGGGCCATACCGGATAGAGAACCGCAGCGCTGGCGAGGAAGAACAGCCACAGATCGAGCTTTATGCCGAACGGCGGCTGTGGGGGAGTAAAGAGCCCGCCCATCGGCGAATAGACGAAGATCGGAACGGTAAAGATGAACGTGACCCAGAAGCGAATGCGCATGTCGCGCACCATTTCCTGCATATCGGTGCCGGCGTCGTGCCCCATTTCATGCGCCATCTCATCCTTGGCAGCCGCAGCGCCATGTTTGTGACCTCTGGCCTCCTTTGCCTTTGCGGGAACATCCGTGGCGAGAGTCTTCGCATCCTCCTTGGTACCGGCCACAGGGCGCGAGCAAACATGGTCTGGCACGACGCCGCCGCGACAGCGGAAGCCGCAGCTCTGGATCAATTTTCTCAATCGAGCCGCGTCGGTTTGCGCGGGGTCATAGTCCAGGGTTATGCTGCCTCCGGCGGGATTCGCCGTAGCGCGGTCCACACCGCGTTCGCGCATGAGCTGCTTTTCAACTCCGAGATGATCAAGTGCCTCGAAAAGACCACCGACTTCCAGGGTAAGAGTTACCAACGCGAATTCCCTCTTGGCTGAACCATGGATCAGTAAATCCAGACGATGCGCCGCGCTGGCTCTTACACCTCGGCCCCCTTGCCCAACCGAAGCTCCTCGTAGAGTCGCTCGACATCGGCGCGCTCGCACAGCGCCGTGCCTGGCGTCAGGGCCGTGGCGGCGCCGGCCGCCATTCCATAGAGAAAGGCCGCCTCCGGCGTGTGCCCGGCGGCGAGGCGAAGGGTCATCGCCGCCAGGAAACTGTCGCCCGCCCCGACCGCACTTTTCGCCCTTATCTTTGGCGCCGCGCGGTCGAACGTGCGTTCGCCGGTCACGAGCATGGCCCCGCCTGTCCCGCGGGTAAGAGCGAGCAGCTCGATGCCTTGCTCATACATTATTTTCCGCGCCGCCGCCTCCTGCGCTTCAGGAGTCGGTAATTGCTGGCCAACAAGCGATTCGAGTTCGTCGAGGCTCGGCTTGGCCAGATGCACGCCGCCGGCAAGCCCCTGTCGCAAGGCATCGCCCGAAGTGTCGAGCACAAGCTTGATGCCCTGTTGACGGCATATGGCCCCGATCATCGCGTAGATATCCGATCGCAATCCCCGAGGGATGCTGCCGCTTGCGACAAGATACTCGCAATCCAGCGTGCGCAGCGCCTGAAGGAGAGCTCCGCAATCGCGTTCGGATACCTCTGGCCCTTCTGGTACAAAGCGGAACTCGAACCCGGTCGACCGCTCGTAGACCGTATGGCTGATGCGCGTTGAACCCGGTATCGCGAAACGCTCGGCCCTAACTCCGTTCTGGCTTAGCAGATCCTGCAGTACGCCTCCGGTCGCTCCGCCCCCCAGATACAGGGCGAATGCCCCGCCGCCGAGCTCCTTGATCACCCGCGCGACGTTGATACCGCCGCCGCCGGGGTAATATTGCTCTTCGACCGTGCGCATTTTGTGCACTGGCACGACTTTCTCTGCCTGTGCGGAACCATCGATAGCGGGATTGAGCGTAAGGGTTGCGATCATGGGAACTCATATTCTCAGATTGTTGGAGCGGTGCAGGTAAGAAGGACGCTGCAGCGCCGCAGCGCTTACTCTCGGAATATCGCTCCAGGCAATTGGCGAACCAGCGTGAAAGCAGGTGGCGACTTGCCCAATGCGCAAGTCTTCTGCGAGTGAACTGCGCACATCTGTCGGTGCACCTTCAATAAAACCGTGCCGGAACGTAATCTGCGCTGCATGTGAACGTCTGTCTGGGTGGCGCGGACAAGATACGGAATTGAAATGAGCAGCAAACTGGAATCCAGCATGGAACCACGCGGCGGCGAAAGCCTCTTCACCAAGGAAATGGGCGGCGGTCCGCGTACCCTTGTTTTTATAGCGGGTTTGGGAGGAACCACGAGATATTGGGAAGCCCGGATCGGTCCACTTTGCCGTAGCTACAGGATCGTTCTGGTGGACTTGCTGGGATTTGGGGAATCGCCCAAGCCCTGGACGAAATACGATGTCGAGCGCCATGTCGGCGCGCTTGAGGGGGCTATATCCGATCTGGGCCAGGTGACTATCATCGGACATTCGCTCGGAGCCCTGGTCGCAACGGCCTATGCCGCGAGGCATCCTGAAAGGATTGATGGCATCGTGCTCATCAGCCTTCCGTATTTCGGTTCTGAGGATGCAGCGTATGAATATATGCGCCACGGGCCGGTTAAAGGTGGGTTCGTCTACACCAACCTTTTTCTGACGATGCTGGCGTGCATCATTTCGCGCCGCCTCGTAGGAAAGATATTGCCTTACTTCATCCGCGACATGCCTCGTGAAGTGGTCGAGGATCTCGTCAAGCATACCTGGAGATCATCGACGTCCTCGCTCTGGGAAGTGGTCTATCGCTATGATGCGGCGGTGGATTTGCAGGTGCTGGTTCCGACCACCAAACTGCTTCTGATACACGGCGACGGCGACCTCATGGCTCCGGTCAAATCGGTGCAGTATCTTGCCGCGCGTTTCCCAAACCTGGAGCTTCGCATTCTCGATGGTGTTGACCATCATCCGTTCATTAGAGACCCCGAGATGTGCCAGGATCTTATCGCGCGCTTTGTCGAGAGAACTTCGCGCTCGGTTATCGCAAAGCAAAGCTGAATGGCGCGTGCTTGCCCCACTGCATCGAGGCGACGGTCAAAAACCGAGCCTATATCGATTGAACCTGGTGCGCGGCGCATGACATCGCAATCGCCAATGTTCCCGATTATGGCGATGTGACGGTTGCCGAACACAGCTTTGCCCTCATGCTTGCAGCCGCTCGACAACTGGTGGATGCAGTCGAGCGCACGCGGCGCGGCAATTTTGCTCAGAAAGACCTAAGAGGCATCGAACTGCGCGGCAAGACGCTCGGAGTCGTCGGCACGGGCCGCATCGGTCGCCGAGTTATCGAGATCGCGCGAGGCTTCGGGATGAAAGTCGCGGCGTTTGACGTGATGCCGGACGAGCGTGCGGAAACAGAATTGGGGTTTCGCTACCTTCCCTTCAGCGAGGTTCTTGCAGCGGCCGACATCTTGACGCTCCATCTTCCTGCGACGGCGGAAACCGAGGATCTTATTTCCGATGCGCAATTCGAACAGATGAAGCCCGGAGCGCTGCTTATCAATACGGTGCGCGGCAACATCGTCAGTGTCGCCGCTCTGGTGCGCGCTTTGGCCAGCGGAAAGCTGCGCGCAGCCGGTCTCGATGTGCTTCCGCACGAACCCCTGGTCAGGGAAGAGGCTGAATTCTTTCGCGGCCCGCCTCTTGAAAAGGAAAATCTGTAAGCCTTGGTCGCAAACCATGTTCTCCTGCGGTTCCCAAACGTCATCGTGACGCCTCATGTGGCCTACAACACGCATGAGGCCGTGGCGCGTATCGTCAAAACTACGCTTGCTAACATCGAAGCGTTTGCCGCAGGCGCGCCGCAAAATCTGGTGAAGCCAAAAGACCCCTAGGGCGCACAAGAGCCGCTTTCGGGTCGAGTGATTTGCGAGGCATGGCCGGTTTCTATCGCGCCGCATAGGCAGCCGCCTCGCGGGCCATTCGTTCCTCGATCCCGCCTCCCCAATCTTTCTCATGTTCTGCCAAGCGCCTCGTCGTCAGATGCTGGTCGAACAGACGCAGGAGAACGTCACTCGCGATCGGATAGGGAGCTACATCACTCATCCCTAGTGGCGAGATAGCGACTATGTCAGGCCATCTGCTGTGCCAGCCCGGTGACGGCTTCATTGAGCGCGGCCTCCGCTGTTTTCGTAAACTGGAGCGCCGGGCTGCCGGGCGCGATTGGTGGGTGGATCGAAACGTTGATTTCGCCTGGAGAAAGGCAGATATTATCGTGCCAAACGCGTCCGGCATCGTGGGCAACAACCAGCGCAGAGATGTCCAGGCTCCGATAAAGAAGCTCGACCCCGCGCTTGAATTCGACCCTGTTCCCGGGCGGCTTGCGCGTGCCCTCCGGGAAAATCAGGATCGAGCGTCCGTCTGCCACTGCCCTGCGGCAATCAGCGAGCATTTTTCGCATCGCACTGGTCGAACCGTCACGATCGATAAGTATCATCGGGGAATGCCGGAGAAACCATCCGATGACCGGTATGGCCAATAGTTCCTGCTTGGTCACGATCGCGACGTCGGGAAAGAGCACAAGCGCGGCAATTGTTTCCCAGGCCGATTGGTGATTGGCCACGATCAAAGTTGGCCCGTCGGGCACATTGGCTCGGCCTCGCACTGTAAAGCGAATCCCACCCAACAGCGAGGAAAGTGCCAGAACCCCTCGCGCCCACAGTCGGGTGAGATGTCTGATCAGGGCAGCAGGCGTTCCAGCCACCCACAGAAGCGGGATCAACGGCGCGAATAGTAGCGTCCAGAGCGCGAAGGTGGCTTTGAAGATGGTATTGCGAACAAACAAACGGAGCGCCTCGTTATGGGAATTCCCCGATTGGGGAAGGCCGGTTTTGACTGGACCACTCTAAAGACGGAGCGGAGGAGGAAGCCTTACAGGTAGCGGCTTCCGATCGGCATCTTTTTTGCCGTCTGCGACCGGGGATCTCAGGTGCGCGCAGCGCCCCGGAAGCTTTCCAGATTGACGCCTCGCGCGATGCCAGGCGCGCTACGGGCGCCAGCACCATCACAATCCTTTTCGAAGCTTTTGAGGGGTCAAGCCTCTCCCGGCGTATTCCTTGTAGGGGGAACTTCGGTTGGAGAATAACAATGCTCTCGACTAGTGGCGACGAAACAAGCGCGATTCTTGCTGACGATGAGGAGCCACCTGACACCCGAAACCGACCACCCAATAACAGGGCAATCGTCGAGAGCGTGATTGCAGCCGACTATGCAATCTTTCAGCGGATGGCACTAAAACGACTTGGCAATCGCACCGACGCCGACGATGTGCTCCATACCTTTTGCGTTAAAGCCCTGGAGCGTGCACACCAATTGCGCAGTGCCGACGCCGTTCATGGGTGGCTGAGGCGTCTTTTTGAAACCACGCTACTCGACCACTACCGGCAGTCGGCTCGGTTGCGACTAAAAACGACACCGCTCGATCAGCACTCTGCGTCTGTGGGTGAGATCATATCCCAGCCCACGATGGAGGGTGATCGGGAAGCGATTGAAGATGTCCTGAAGCACCTGCGGCCCGGATATTCCCAGATCATTAGGCTAATGGATATTGGCGATGACGAGCCTTCGACCGTCGCTGACAAGCTTTGCATCTCGCCGAACAATCTGGCGGTGCGTTTGCACCGCGCGCGAAGGGCCTTTCGAACCGCGCTGGCTGATACGCCGGTTGTTTTGCAACAGTGAAACCGGTTTCACCGCGAGCGGTGGATTCGATCGATGATCATGCCAAAATGGTGTGCCTTGGGAATGCGGTCGCTTTGTTCGGGGCAAAGCCGAATTTTTGGCCGTGCTGTAATGGACTGCGCTCCAGCACGTCTTCTCGTATATGCAAGCCCTCCGGGTCGAAATGGGGGGTAGATTCGCATGGCGGGATAGATTGGCCGGTTCAGCGCGCCAAAGCCGCCAAACTCGTTGCCGCGGCGAAGTTTCCATCCCCTCCGCCTCGGTACGGCGGCACGTCATTCCTCCGCCTACCCCTGCGAAGGGCGTGCCGCCATTCCGCTTGATAGAGGATACATATGCCCCTGTCCGATGCTCTCTTCGTCTATCTGATCATCGATTGGCTGGCTCGGCTCGCCGTCCTCCTGGCAATCGTGATCCGCAAACCTTCGACCGTTGCACAGGCGTGGATGCCTCTCCTCCTTGTCTTTCCGATACTCGGAAATCTTCTACTTCTTTGGGGTTATCGTCCATTCGCCAGCGCGCGGAGACGGAGGCGTCTCACAGCGGCCCGCCGCCAGTTGAAGGCCGCGCGACGACGAATCCTTATGTCCCGGCACTGCAGTCCGCCGGAGCTTCCCGCACATCTTGGGCGCACGGCCAAGCTGATCGAGAATATCAACATGTTTCCCGCCGTCGGAGGGAACTCGATCGAACTGCTTGTCGACTATCAGGAGGTGATCGACCGCCTGGTGGCCGACATCGCCACAGCCCGCCATCATATCCACCTCACGACCTATATCTTTTCCGATGATGCGGTTGGAGGGCAGATCATCAATGCTCTTCAGGCAGCTGCGCGCCGCGGTGTCGCATGCCGCGTTCTTATCGACGCGCTCGGTTCATACTGGTGGTCGCGCCGCGTAATCCGCGAGCTAAGAGCGTGCGGGATTGAAGTGCGCCGTGCGCTGCCCGTTTCGATCACGAACATGGAAGCCTTGCGGCCCGATCTGCGCAATCACCGCAAGCTCGTAGTCATCGACGGAAAGCTTGGATATATCGGTTCGCAAAACATCGTAGGCGCAGAACAGCCGGATGGACGACAGAATAGGGAGCTCATGGTCCGGGTTCTCGGGCCCGTCATGCTTCAGATCCAATCGCTGTTTGCCAATGACTGGTTCCTGGAAAGTGGCGAGTTGCTAAGCGACCCAGACCTGTTTCCGGCCGAACATTCTCAAGGCACAGTGCACGCGCAGCTGGTGGCCGGTGGGTCCGAATACCGGCATTTTGTGATGAGCTTCCTGCTCGATGCAATCGTTCATGCGGCGCAGCACAGCCTGGTAATTACGACCCCCTATTTCGTGCCGGATGAAGCGCTCGTGCTCGCTTTGGAAAGCGCCGCTATGCGGGGCGTGAATGTCTCGCTTATCTTGCCTTCAAAGAGCGACCACCGCCTGGTTGACCTGGCTCAGCGATCGTTCTTTGTTCGCCTGCTGGAATCTGGCGTTGCCATACATCTTTATGGAGGCGGTTTTCTTCATGCCAAGCATGTCCGGGTGGACGATGAACTCAGCCTCGTCGGGTCGATAAACATCGATCTGCGCTCGCTTAAATTGAACGGCGAGGCGGGACTTCTCATTTATGATCGCAGCTTCTCATCACGTCTTGGCGCGCAAGAGCGGCAGTACATGGCCGAAAGCCAGTCTCTTTCGCTCAAGGACTGGCGCTTGCGACCGTCGCTGCAACGTCTTGGCGAAAACATCGCTCGCCTTTTCAGCCCGGTGCTGTGATCAGACACTGTCAGACCAACGCGAGCCCGGCAACAATTGTCTGCTCCGTGATTGGTGAGATGACTTTCAGAACGCACGCATGACCTACTCAGCCTCGCGCTTTGTAGCCAGCGGAAAATTCAGCGCTCTACGATCAGCGCAGCCACCTCATGGGTGTTGCATACTCCATGGCAAGCGATTTCAAGGGTTTGGGCGAAGGCAACAAGTAAATCAGGGACCTGCGCGATTGCCCGCGCGTCCAACGCCACCAGAAGACGGTCGTAGTTCTCAGAAAGGCATGCAAGCACCTGTGCATCGGTTTAGCGGAAGCGGGGCTTCCGCTTACGAAGCGAAGCGCGGACCAAAGTGGGCACCGAGACTGGCGCAAGGTGTTCGGCTGCGGTGCGCGCCCGGCGACGGATTTTCTGTCCGACCGTCACACCTCACAGCTGTTTGAGCTCGAGCATGCAAGGGAGTTCGGACTTGATCTCGCGCCGTCAAATCCCTCTCTCAGCGCCTCGCATCGACTGAGCAGAAGAAATAGGACCATCCCTCAATCTCGACATGAGCCATAACGGCCTCAAGAGCAATGCGGCGACCGCAAACGGGGTCGGTCCCTCTATTGTCAGTTATGCGCCCCGTGCTCGCACCAGACACATGCGCAATCCCGATGGTCACAGCTTGGGTCGGTCAGATTGGCCTGGATCCGCCTCTTTGCAAGCGGGAAGAGTGTCTTATGCGGCGCGGATGGGGCATAGAGCTTGTGGAGCCTTCCCAAAGTATTGGTCTGCATGAGCTTTCTTGTCACCCAGCGCCGCCCGCCCTTGCCGACAGAATCGAACAGAAAGCGGTTGACGATGCCTGCTTTCATTCTCGGCAGGAGAAATTGCCGCCACAATGGCTCGTAATCGCGCTGTTCGACAATGCTCTGTGCAGCAAGCACGCCCGATGCCATCGAATAGCGTAGACCGAAACCAGCGAGAGCGTCCTGAAAGCCGGCATGTTCGCCCACCACCGGATGCTGGCCCTGAACCGCGCTGCGTGGCAGGCGCAGATTGCCATAACCGCCGAATGATCGCTTGTTGTGCATGACCAGTCCAGCCCTTTGCTCGAAGAACGCCGCAGTGAGATCGACATATTGCTGTTGTTGTTTGAAGCCGCTGAACATACAGCTTGCCATTGTTCCGCGGCCTTCGTGGATCAGCAGATAGGCATAGCCGCGCGGTGCCAGACGATCGTCGAAGACGATATAAGCGCCATCTTCATTGTCGGTGTCGAAGACGTAGCCCGATGCAATGACATCCGCGCGGCGTGGCCCCGCGGCGAGGATCGCCTCTCCCGAAACTTCGCGGACGCGGTCTCCAAAATGAACTTCGACGCCGAGGGCCTGGGCCTGCCGAAGCAATCCCTGTTCGAGGCTTTGTGGTCCGCCGCCGCGTTCGACTAGATAGAACAGCGGTCTGTCGGAGGTCATCTCATGGCGTCCGCCAAAAGCATCGAAGCCGATCCCGTTCCGCACCGGATGCGCCAGGAAGTCGGTAGCGATCCCCCAGGCTTGAAGCTCGGCCAGCACATCTTCATCGCTGCTCCAGTTTTCAAACCCCTGATAGTCGCCATGAAAGCGCGACCCGACACGCGCATGCCATTCATGAACCGCGACCTTCCGGCCAGCCCTGGCAAGCACGATCGCTGCGCAAAGGCCTGCAGGGCCCGCGCCTACCACGGTCACCTCCGCGCTCATCGCGAACCGCCGTGCGTCCGTATGCAGCGGGTGATCACAGGCCGTATTTCCCTCATGCGCCCCGCTTCGCCCTTATAAGCGGCCGGAGTTTGGGGAAGAAGCGCGGCACACCCGCCGCATATTGGCGATAGAGCTCGCCGAATTCCGCAGCGACTTCACGCTCTTCACGCAGCGCGAGCCGCCAGTACATCACGAGCAGGATGGGGAACATGGCGAGCGTCAGTACTGTCGGCCACTGCACGAGAAAACCGAGCATGATGAGCACGAAACCGACATATTGCGGATGACGGAGGTGCGCGTATGGCCCACCGGTCGCGAGCGTTTGATCTCGCTGCGCCTGGTAAAGGATGCGCCAGGCTGCCGAAAGCAGCAAGAAACCGCCACCGATCAAGACGAAGCTGAGCAAATGGAACGGACCGAAATGTGGATTGCCGCGCCAGCCAAACAGCATCTCGAGCAGATGGCCGGAATCGTGCGCGAGCCAGTCGACCGACGGATAGTTGGTCTGAAGCCACCCGGAGAGCAAATAGATGGTCAGTGGGAATCCGTACATCTCGGTGAACAATGCCACCAGAAAAGCACTGAACGCCCCGAAGGAACGCCAATCGCGCCCTGTGCGGGGCTTGAAAAAGCTGAAAGCGAACAGAATGAAGATTGCCGAATTGAGGACCACAAGAAACCATAGCCCATAAGCAGAATCGTGCATGGTCAGCGCGCCCCCTTGTCATTGGCTGAAGAGCGCCCGTCGGCGACGCGCGATGACCTGTTGGCCGCTCCGGTGTCGGCCGCCTTGTCATGCGCTCCGTGATCGCCCGGACGCGGGTCATGCGAGCCTTGTCCGCCTCCATGACCACCATGTCCTCCGTGCATGAACAGGTGAATGCCCACGCAAAACGCGAGTATAAGGCCGAGCAGATAATAATCGCCCGGAATGTGGGCGCGGTGCTCGAATAGCAGCAGGAAGCCTGCCGCGACAAAAAACACTATTAGCGCCGCCCTGGCGCGTCTTTCAAAAAATGGGCGGTCGCTACCGTTTCCCCTAGGTGTCATGGCCAAACTCCGCTTGCTAGTTTCTACTGGTATCTATAGCTTTCAAGATGGACGCGATCGGGTCTGTGTTCTTACATTCCTTCGCGATTTTCTTTCGATTCTTTCGCGCGCGATTGTTTGAGGTGTAAGTAAATTGCCCAGCCGACGTCTTTCGTGTGACCGAAATGGAATAGGAAGCGAAGGCAAACATGGCACTACGATCCCTCTCATCAAAGCCGCTAGGCGGTATTGGCTGGACACTTATCAAGCCCGCCATGCGCGCAATCGTGAAAGCCGGACGGCTGACCATCGTCGATACCGCCGGTCAGCGGCAGGCCTTCGATTCCGGTTCGCCGGGACCGACAGTCACAGTCAGACTACACAGCGCACTCTTGCCGCTAAAGCTTCTCACGAGTCCCTCGCTGGCGCTTGGCGAAGCCTATATGGATGGATCTTTGACCGTCGAAGAAGGGAATGTGCGCGATCTTCTCGCCATCCTCACTTCCGGCCTCGATGCGCTTGACACTATGCCCTTCGAAAAGCTCCGAGCGCCGCTTGCGCGGATCGGGAACCGGTTGAACTCGAATCGCCGCGCCAAAGCGAGCAAGAATGTTGTCCATCATTACGACCTTTCGAACGATTTCTATGCGCTGTTTCTAGACGATGACTGGCAATATTCATGCGCCTATTTCTGCGATCCCTCCGATACGCTCGATGAAGCGCAATCGGTAAAACGCTCGCACATCAGCGGGAAACTGATGCCGAAGGAAGGGATGGAAGTCCTCGATATCGGCTGTGGCTGGGGCGGGCTTGCGCTCGATCTCGCGACTACCCACGGAACAAAGGTGACCGGTATCAGTCTTTCAGAGGAACAGCTGACGCTCGCGCGCCAGCGCGCACAAGAGGCCGGGCTTTCTGGCGAGGTTCAATTTAAAAACCGCGACTACCGTGACCTCGAAGGCGAGTTCGACCGGATCGTTTCTGTCGGTATGTTCGAACATGTCGGACTGCCGAGCTACGAGACCTTCTTTCGGTCAATCGAGAAGCATCTCGCGCCCGAAGGTGTCGCAGTGATCCATTCGATCGGACGCATGGCCCCGCCAGGCGGCAAGGATCCGTGGATCAACAAATACATCTTCCCGGGCGGATATATTCCCTCGCTTTCCGAAACCATGTCGGCCCTCGAACGCACCGGACTTTGGGTGACCGATATTGAAATCCTGCGGCTACATTACGCGGAGACGCTGAAGCACTGGTATGAGCGGTTTCAGGTGAACCGTGATAAAGCGCGCGACCTTTTCAATGAGCGCTTCTGCCGAATGTGGGAATATTATCTTGCCGTCTGCGAAATGATGTTCCGCAATGGCGATCTGATGGTCTTCCAGTTGCAATTGACGCGCAAACGCGACGCCGTACCGCTGACACGCGATTATCTCTATCGACCGGGTGAAAGTGCTACGCCATCGACCTTGGCAAACGGAGCGAATGGCGCGTGCTGCTGCGAGACTGAAGCTCGCGCTGGCGCGGACATTCCAGAGCTTTCCCCCGCCACCGAGATAAGTTCGCCGCATTCGATGTGACTTTTTGATCTAGATCAAGGCGGGATAATTCATTGCGCCTATAGGCGGGTATAAAACAAGGAGCCACGTAAATGACAAACCGCCAAAACTGGTTAATTCGAGCCAAGAGCATCATGATTCGCAGCTCTGTTCTTGCGGGACTGGTGTTGACTCCGGCGACCGCCATGGCGAGTCAGCAGGATCACGCCAGCACGAGTCAGGACAGCGATGCACTTTTCGAGCGCGTCGAACAAATGGAGGCCGAGCTCGCTCAATTGCGCGAGCGGCTCGAACAGGCAGAAGCGCAGGCCGCGCAGGCACAGGCGACAGCCGAAGCCCGCCCGCCTGTCGTCGCCGTTCCCCCAATGAGCGAGCCATCGCGCGGCCTGTGGCGACCGAGCGTGTCGGATGTGGCAGTCCAGTTCGGAGGCTATGCTGACGTCAGTGCCGCGATATCCGACAGTGCGAGCAATGGCGATGTCAGCTTCTCTGCGGGTTCATTCAATCCGCTGCTCCTCGTCCAGTATCGTGACCTCCTCCTGTTCGAAGGCGAGGCCGAGCTTGAGATCGGCTCGGACGGCGAGACCGAGCTCGCACTCGAATATACGCAACTCGATATATTCCTGCACGACAATGCTACTCTGGTGGTCGGCAAGTTCCTCAGCCCAGTGGGACAGTTTCAGGAACGCCTGCATCCAAGCTGGATCAACCGCCTCGCGGATGCACCAGCCGGCTTCGGGCATGACGGCGTGCAGCCAGCGTCGGAGGTTGGCGTGCAGCTTCGTGGCGGCGTCCCGCTGGGTAGCAGCAGGCTCACTTATGCAGCGGCTATCGGCAATGGGCCAAGGCTCAATGGTGCCGGTGCGGTCATGGCCGAAGGATTTGGCGGTGACGACAACGGCAACAAGGCAATCAGTGGTCGGATCGGCTTCCTGCCGACACCCTATATGGAAGTCGGCGCGTCGGCACTTTTCTCGCGCGTCAATGGACCTTCGGGCGAGGAACCGGTCGATGATCACGCGTCAACCAATGCAAGAACGATACAATCGGTCACAGGTGACGCAGAGCTTGGCGATCTTTCGGCCTATGCGGTCGATTACAATCTGTGGGGCGTGGACGCGGCCTATACACGCGGGCCCTGGGATGTCCGGTTCGAATATCTGCGCGGGGTCCGCGATGCGATCAGCGTGCCGGGCCATGATGGTGATGATCCCGAGGAAGCGCTCGAACGGCTCCGCATGACCGCCTGGTATGGCCAGGTCGCCTATCGACTGACGGGGTTGACGGATGATCCAGTCCTCGGCAATTTCGAACCGGTCATTCGTTATGGCGAATTCAATGTGTCCGGTCTTGAGGAACTGGCCGAGGAAGCGGCCGAAAACCGCTGGGATTTCGGGCTCAACTACTGGTTCGCGCCGTCGGTGGTGCTGCACACTGCACTGCAATATCGCGAGTTCACGGATCGCCATTCCGACGAGGTGACCGATGATCTACGTCTGCTTTTTAAAGTATCATACGGTTTTTGATCCAGGGAGATTGAGCAATGAAAAGATCGACAGCAGTAATTGGTGGGTTCGCCCTCGTGTTCGGCGTCGGCGCAGTGTTGGCGCAGAGCGGCGGCGGTGGTCCGGAAGACAATAGCGCGGCGATTGCTCGAGGTGCTCAGGCCTGGGCGGAGAATTGCGGCGCTTGCCACAATGTTCGTTCACCTAGCGAGCTAGGCGATGCATCGTGGGGTGTGGCCGCGGCCCATATGCGCGTGCGGGCCAATATCCCTGGTAATGTAGCGCGCGACATCGTCGCCTTCCTCCAATCCAGCAACGATCCTGCACCGGCCCGGGTTGCTCGTCCGGTCAGCCAGCTTTCTACCGCCCCGGCGGCAACGGCGGCAACGGCGGCAACGGTGGCAGCTCCGACGGCGGTGCAGGCCATCGATATCGGCAATGGCAGTCGGATTTATGCGCAAACCTGTGTCGCGTGCCACGGTGCTGATGGCACCGGGGCGCTTCCGGGGACACCGGATTTCACCGCCGCAAGCGGCCCCCTTGCCAAATCCGATGAGGAGTTAATACGCATTATAACAGAAGGCGTTCAAACTCCGGGTTCGCCGATACCAATGCCCCCACATGGCGGTAATCACAAAATGACCGATCAGGACGTGATTGACACGCTCGCCTATCTCCGATCGGAATTCGGTTCTCGCTAACATCGGTCGGGCCAGCGACCCGACAACCGACCTAATTAGGCCGCGCCATTTGTCGGCAAGGCCAGAGGCAAAAGGAAGAATGGATATGATCAAATCGGGTATTGTGGTCGCAGCAGCGCTGGCACTCGGTGCCTGTCAAGGTGAACGGAGTGCCGGAGATCATGCGTCCGAGGTCGAGCCTAACGAGGGGACGCCGAGCGTCGTCGGTTTGCCCGACGATGGTGCCGCCGATGGCGAAGCTGCGACAGACAAGGCACAAAGCGATCAAACGGCACCGGTTGACGCTGCCGAGGAATCTTCATCGACGGTCGACCAACAGGCGGCAGATGCGTCCGCTCCCGCACCGGAACCACTACAAACTGTGGCGGCAGCAGCATCATCGGGCAATAGTGCAGCGGGTGCGCAGGTCTTTGCCCAGAACTGTGTCGCGTGCCACGGTGCTGATGGCACCGGGGCGCTGCCGGGGACACCGGATTTCACCGCCGCAAGCGGCCCCCTTGCCAAATCCGATGAGGAGCTGCTCCGCCATATGTCAGAGGGCTTTCAGACTCCGGGTTCGCCGATGCCAATGCCCGCGCACGGCGGCAATCACGAACTGAATGATCAGGACATGGCTAACGCGCTGGCCTATCTCCGGTCTGAATTCGGGCGTTGAGGCGGAACGGTTGGATCATTACACGGGTTATTCTCATTCGGAGTGGCGGCGGCGATATGAGCCGCTAACCCGGTCATGGTAACACTGCTCGCCATACGCAGCAGTGGCCAACCAATCGGACCGCATGACCGGCCTCAGGCGAAGCGGTCCAGGCGATGACGGTCGCGCCCGTCGTTTGCAAAACGCTTGTTGTCGCTGGGTATAACTAGGGACAGCTCCGTCCGCCGCGAGCGGTGCTCGTCTCCCACTTCGGCCACCCGAAAAGCGCGCCGGATGCGCAATTTTCGCTCAGACCGGGGACGCTTGCTTACGCCGATTTGCTGGGCAGCAAGGTCCATTGAATCGATGCCTGGACTGGAGAGAGTGGACGGCGCTTGATCGCGAACCTTCATCCGGGCGGTGTTGCCTTGCTTGAGAACACTCGCTTTATTGCAGGCGAGCAGCAAAACGATCCCGAAATGGCCGCCGTCATGGCCAATTTTTCCGATTTCTGGGTCAATGATGCTTTCTCGGCGGCGCACCGCGCTCACGCGTCCACAGTAGGGGTCGCGCATTTGCTGCCAAGTTATGGAGCGCGCGCGCTGCAGGCCGAACTCGAGGCTCTGGAGGCCGTGCTTGGCCGGTGGCAAGAGCCGTCTATCGCGATGATCCGCGGCGCCAAGATTTCGACCAAACTCGACATCCCTGGACGACTGGTTGGCAAGGTCGATAGCCTTGTCATTGGTGGCGCGATGGCCAACACCTTGCTCGCGGCGAAAGGCGAGACTATCGGCAAATCGGCTTTCGAGCCTGAACTTATCTACCCGGCTCTGCGCATCATGGACAAGGTAAGGGACGAAGGTTGCCGGATATCCCTGCCCAGCGATGTCGTTGTCGCTTGCGAACTGACTGCCAATCCGTCCTCATTGCGCACCAAGTCGGTACAGTGCGTGCGCCCGGATGAGATGATACTCGATTTTGGCCCACGGAGCGTTTCGGCGATTGCAGAACTGCTGTGCGCCTCGCCATTCCCGGTCTGAAATGGTCCTTTAGGTGCATTCGAGACGCCTCCCTTCGGTCACGCAACGGCAGCGCTCGCGCTCGTCGCGGCGGACTTGACCCGCAAGGGCGCTCTCGTTTCGCTAGTCGGCGGCGGGGCCTCGCTGGCCGCCCTCAACAAATCCGGGCTTGGAAGGGGCATGAGCCATGTGTCGACCGGCGGCGGCGCTTTTCTGGACTGGATCGCGGGAAAAAGCCTCCCGGGTCTCGAAGCGCTGCGCGCAACCAGCTAGGAAAGGCGCGAGCGGTGGTTGACTGCGCTTAATCCGCCGCGTCGTCCTGCCCGAAGCCTTCGAAGAAGCGCCCGAATTCGACAGGGAAGGGGAACACAATGGTGGAGCTCTTATCCCCGGCAATTGTGCTCAAAGCACCCAGATAGCGCAGTTGCATGGCTTCGGGACGTGCAGAAAGTGTCTCGGCGGCTTCCAGCAGTTTTTGCGCCGCCTGTTGCTCGCCTTCGGCATTGATAACCCTGGCCCGGCGCTCGCGCTCTGCCTCAGCCTGCTGGCCAATCGCACGAATCATGCTTTCCTGAATATCGACATGCTTTATTTCGACATTGGCAACCTTGATCCCCCACGCATCGGTTTGTGCATCAAGAATATCCTGAATGTCCTTGTTGAGCTTGTCCCGCTCGGAGAGCATTTCGTCTAGTTCGTGCTTGCCCAGAACGGACCGCAGCGTGGTCTGCGCAAGCTGGCTGATTGCGTAATCGAATTGCTCCACCTGAATGATCGCACGCTCCGGATCGATCACGCGAAAGTAAATCACGGCGTTCACATGGATCGAGACGTTGTCGTGCGAGATCAGGTCCTGGGTCGGCACGTCAAGAACGATCGTGCGCAAATCAACGCGGGCAATGGTCTGCACGAGGGGGAAGATAAAAATCAGCCCAGGACCTTTGACCCCGGTAAAACGGCCGAGCGTGAATATAACCGCACGCTCATATTCCCGCAGGATGCGGATCGAACTGCCCAGAGTGATAATGATCGCAAAAGCGATTGCGATCCAGATTGTAAGATTGCTTGTCATTGGTGTTCTCCCGTCGGCCAGACCTTTTGTTCGCGCGGCAATTGAAAACGCGCCCAAGCTTGCGGAGCCCGGAATTTCCATTGGCGCCTGAGTTCAAGGTATGACGCGAGGCGGGTTTCTGGCTTACAGTCTCGCCAGGAAATGGGCGTCCCGGCGATCCCCGCCGGATTGAGGCGGGACGTGTCCGCCCACGATTGGCCGCGGCCAGCTAATCGCGATGTAATGCACCGCTTGATGCAACGTCTGATTATGCAGTTAGCGAATAATCAGGAAATCATGGACGACAAAGACTTAGAAACTGCGCCGATGCGTGCTGGAGACCTCGCCGATCGCCTGCCAGGCGAGGAGCCGAGCGTGCGCCGAAGGGACTTTCTCAATGTCGCGGCGGTTGCGACGGCGGGAACCGGAGCGTCCATCGCCCTATGGCCGCTCATCGACAGTCTGAATCCATCCGCCGATGTGCTCGCCCAAGCGACGATAGAAGTAGATTTGCGCCCGATCGAGACCGGGCAGCGCATTACGGCGATCTGGCGCGAGCAGCCTCTGTTCGTCGTTCATCGCACCAGCGCTGAAATCGAACGCGCAAGGGCCGATGACCGGTCCAACGCACTGATCGATCCGGAAACGGATGCTGCGCGCGTTCTCGATCCTGAATGGCTGGTCGTCGTGGGTGTCTGCACCCACTTAGGATGCGTACCGCTCGGTCAGGGCGTCGGTGATAATCGCGGAAAATATGGGGGCTGGTTTTGTCCTTGCCACGGTTCCATCTACGATGCCTCGGGACGTGTGCGCAAAGGACCGGCGCCTACGAATCTGGTCGTGCCGCCCTACCAGATCACGCAAGCGGGCGTGCTTGTAGTGGGGAGGGAAAGCTGACAATCTGCTCTACTTACCCAATGGTCGATCGGTATATTGTGATGGATCGGCTCTCGAGGGATAAACGATACTGGATCCACATCTGATCGATGAAGCGGACAGGTGGGTCTTGCCAATATAGGCAAAAGCGCTGAGTCGCATATTCAGTGCCAAATATCACTTGTCTTGGTAAAACGCCTGGTGGAAGGGACGATATGGTCGCTGACCGTTTCAGGGCGGGACGTCAAATTTGAGTTTCAGTACGGTTATGCGCAGTTTCCGCAGCCCTCTGCCTTGAGACGCATAAAAGGGAGAGGCTCGCGCCGTTCAAACTATGCCTGCACGGATTTCCGCAATTTTGGTCATGGTGCTGTGGGCGTCGTGCTATCCGTTGATCACCATCGGTCTGGACAGCGCGCCGCATCTCACTTTCGCCGCGATGCGCGCAGCGATCGCTGGCTCGCTACTTCTGGGAGTGGCCCTCGTACTACGGCGGTCTTTCCCAACCGATCGACAAGTCTGGGGCTGGATCATCCTTGCCGGCTTCGGCATGACCGGGCTGGGCTATTATGGGATGTTCCACGCCGCCGAGTTCGTGTCGCCCGGGCTTGCCACAGTCATCGCCAATAGCCAGCCTCTCATTGCAGCGATGCTCGCCTTTCTCCTCCTGGGAGAGCGGCTGTCCAAATGGGGTTGGTTCGGCTTGTTGCTTGGGTTTCTCGGCATTCTGGTAATCGCCGCACCGCAGATACTCGAAGGACCGATATCCATAACGACCGGGCTCTTTTACGTGATGCTCGCCGCGAGCGGTGTGGCTGTCGGAAACATAGCGATCAAGAAGCTTGCTGGGCGTGTGGACGCAGCGATGGCGATGGGTCTGCAACTTCTGATCGGCGCCCTCCCGCTAGGTTTGATCGCAGGGCTCACCGAAATCCCCAGCGATATCGAGTGGTCGCCAAAATTCATCTTGAGCCTGTTGGGGCTGAGCATCCCTGGAACCGCAATCGCTTTCTGGCTCTGGCAGGTCACGCTGTCCAAACTCGAACTTTCGAAAGCCAATGTGTTTAGTTTCCTGGTGCCCGTTTTCGGGCTCACCATCGGAAGCGTCTTTTTCGGTGAACGCCTGACCCTGCTCATTGCCGGCGGCACTGTGATTGCGACCGCAGGTGTATTGATAACGACCGCCCGGTTCTCGACCGACGCGCGCGGCAACGAACCGTCTGGTGCCGGAACAGACCTCAGCGAACGAGCCTAACCCTTACATCAGCAAGAGGGTCGGCGGGCCATCGACATGGCCCGCCGACTCTGGAATATCTTGATGACCTAGAGTGAGCGCGAACTGGAATGGTAGCGCATTATCTTCCATTGCTCGCCGGGCTCATGTGTCAAAACCGACGTGGCCACACCAGTGCGTTCAAACACCCGCCCGTCGGTCAATTCGATCCGGTAACGATATGTCTCACGGCCAAGAGCAGCATGATCGCCGAGCATTTCGATCTCGGTCTGCGGATCAAAGAACTCGAATGTCTTGATTGCATCGAGCTCTGGTCCGAGGTGGTGTTCCATATATTCGGCAAAGGTACCTTCGAGCTTGCCATTCTCGACCACGAGCGAGGCGTCGGCGAACAGTGCTGTCATCGCGTCAGCGTCACGCTGCGTCAGCGCCTCGCGGTAGGCGGCAAGCGCGGCCATCGGGGCCGCATGCATTTGATGGTGCGCATGTTGCTCGCTCTCGGCCACGCCGTGATCATGCTGCTGCGCGGCGGCGGGCGATGCTGCTAACGCAGCGGATGCCAGAAGTGCACTCAATAAATAGGACATGTTCGTCTCCCTAGAACCAGAACCTTACGCCAATGACGTAATTCGTAACGCTCGGATCTTCGCCTTCCGCGCGCGCGAAGTCGCGGCTGTTACCGAGCTTCCACTCCTGATCGATCCCGATATAGGGCGCGAACTCGCGGGCGAATTCGTAGCGCAAACGAATGCCCGCCTCAATCGTGTCGATGCCTGCACCGATGCCGAGCTCGGGAATATCCTGAGCCGACAGCGAGATTTCGCCGCGGGGTTGCAGAATCAGACGCTGGGTAATCCGCTGATCCACTTCGCCCTCGATCGTGGCGGTCAGATCGCCCTTAGTGGACAGAAACGCGGCAGCGTCCACTTCGAACTGATACGGTACGAGCCCCTGGATGCCGACCACCGCATGGGTGCGCTCAGGCCCGGTGAAATCCTGCCGGACACCGGCCTGGAAATCGAAGAACGGCGCGATCGCCCGGCTCCATAAAGCCTGCACCTCGGCTGTTTCGATTGATTCGCCGAAACTGCCTTCGCCTTCGGACTTGAACCACAATTTGTTGTAGTCGCCGCCGTAATAGCCCTGGACGTCCCACAGGTAGCCGTCGTCGCCGTCCCGCATCCGATATTCGAACCGGTCGCCCTGGAACCAGAAAACGGGCGTACCGCTAACCTCTTTGGTCACCGCTTCGCGCGAGGCCGCCATTTCCTCGGCGCCGACAAAGGCGTCCGCAGCAAAGCTAGGACCCTGCTGCGCTTCTGGCGGGGGTGGTCCCTCGGGGATAGTCATATGGTCGGTATGCGCGCCGTGGCCCATGGCGGAATGGTCCATTGGCGCCTGCGCATCATCACTCTGCATACCAGACATTGGCATGGAGCCGTGATCCATGGCACCGGATGCTGCCGTGCCGGCGTGGCTGGAGCCTTCTTGCGAACCGTGGTTCATCTGCGAATGATCCATTTGCTGCCCGTCCATCTGCGAATGGTCCATCATCTGATGATCTGCGCCATGCTCCGGTTGGGTTTTGTCCCCCGCCGCCTGGGTGTCAGCAGCTTCTGTAGTCTGGCTTTCGCTCTCTTCCTGATGATGCGCCGCGTGGTCCTGTTCTTGCGCCAGGGCCGGAACGGCAACCGCCAGAAGAGGCAGGGCGAGGAGTGAATGTAAAAATTTCATCAGACTTCTCCTCCTTCGAGCGGTCGGACAGTGACGAGCTGAAACATCCCAGTGTGCATGTGGTAGAATAGATGGCAATGGAACGCCCAGTCGCCGCGCTCATTGGCGGTGAGATCAAACTGCGCGCTTCCTCCCGGCTGCACATTTATCGTGTGTTTGAGCGGCTGACGATCGGCAGGCGCGCCATTGACCAATTCGAAAAAGTGTCCGTGCAGGTGGATCGGGTGCACCATCATGGTATCGTTGACCAGCTTGACGCGCACTCTTTCATTGTAGGCGAACTGAATCGGCTCGGTGATTTCGTTGAATTTCTTGCCATCGAACGACCACATATAGCGTTCCATATTGCCGGTCAGATGGATCGTCTTCATCCGGCTTGGCCGGCGATTGTCGGTATTGGGCCTTGCCGCCAAAAGCTGACTGTAATCGAGCACGCGGTGGTCGACATCGTCGAGGCCAAGGCCGGGAAAATCCATCCGGTCGATCGGGTTCGAGGCCACCGAATCTATGCCCGGCCCGACCACCACATTGGGCGGCAGAACCGACGTATCGCGCATCCTCATCGCGCCCATGCCCGCCATTGCGTCTCCGCCGCCGGAGCCATGATCCATGCCTGGCATCGTGCCGCCACCATCTGCGCCGTGATTCATGCCCGCCATTGCGTCTCCGCCGCCGGAGCCGTGGTCCATACCGCCCATACCCATATCGGTCATGGTGAGCACCGGCGGTTTCCTCAATGATGGCATTATTGCACGGGCGCCGGGACGGCTGGCCAGTGTGGCAACCCCCATGCCCGAGCGGTCGATCGATTCCGCAACCAGTGTGTGCGCTTCGCCAGTGGGCTCGATGATGACGTCATAAGTCTCGGCAACTCCGATCTGGAATTCATCGGTTTCAACCGGCTGGACATTCTGTCCGTCGGCCTGGATCACCGTCATCGGCACACCCGGAATGCGAATGTTGAAGAAAGTCATCGCGGAGCCGTTGATGAAGCGCAAGCGGACGCGTTCGCCCGGGTTGAAAAGATATTCAAGATCGTCGGCCGGACCATGGCCGTTGATAAGGTAAGTGTAGGTCGAAGCGCCGACATCGGAGATATCGGTCGGCATCATGCGCATACGAGCCCAATTCCGCCGCTGTTCACCGGTCAGATCATAATCGTCGGTCCAAGTGTTCTGATTGTAGTTGAAGTAACCCTCACCGACCTTAAGCTTGCGCATGATCGTTTTGGGATTCATAGTCGTCCACTCCGACAACATCACCACATAGTCGCGATCATATTGATAGGGTTCGGGTTCGATCGGATCGACGATCAGCGGACCGTAGTGACCAAGCGGCTCCTGCAGTGTATGCGCATGCCACCAATAGGTGCCCGACTGGCGGATCGGGAACTCGTAGCGAAATGTCTCACCCGGCTCGACAGCCGCCATGCTCACGCCCGGAACTCCGTCCATCAAGAACGGAACCAGCATACCATGCCAGTGGATCGAGGTGCCTTCATGCGCCTGATTCACGAGGTCAACGGTCAGGTTTTGTCCTTCGCGCAGCCTGACCAGCGGACCTGGTATGGTACCATTGACCGCAACGCCTGGGCCGCGGCGCGAGCCGGTGGTAAAGGTCGTGTCGGCTACTGTCATCGTCAAATGTTCGCCGGACAGAACATCGCTGCCCTTTCGCGCCACCGTTCCGTCAGTTGCGCCACGCGCCCAGCTAGGTGCCACCCCGGCAAGGCCAGCCAGGCCTATGCCTCCGACGCCTGAGCCAATGAATTTCCGTCGATTTATCGCCACCATGGTGGACTCCTGTATTTTTCCCGTCACCATCAGTTACGCGGCGATCAGGCCAACCCCTCAAGAATCTTTTCAAGTATCTTTCATTCGCTCCTTGAGGCGTTTGCGAGCGCGGTAAACGCGTGTCTCCACAGTCTTTTCGCTGACCCCCAGCAAAGCGGCCACCTCAGCCTGGCTGCGATCATCCATGGTCACCAGCACCAGCGCCTCGCGAAGGCTTATCGGAAGGCGCTCGATCGCGGCCGTCAGGTGCCGAAGTGCATCGCGCTGTACGGCGATTTCTTCGGGATCGGGACCATCGTCCGCAACTGAAAATGTTTCGGTCGAAGTGTCGAGACCAAACAGGCGAGCGGCCTTGCGTTTTCGCAGCCGGTCGCGGCATTTGTTGAGCACGACGGTCGTCAGGAATGGGCCGATCGGACGATCGGGGTCGAGCCGGTGGCGTGCGACCCAGACCGAAGCAAGCGCATCCTGAACCGCATCCTCGGCCTGATGCACTCCGCCTAGCATTCGGCCCGCAAGCGAGATCAGGCGCGTCGAATGGGGCTCGACTAGAGTTCCGTACGCGACCCTGTTGCCCTTGACGACCTGCCCGATCAGAGCGGTTTCAGAGTGAATATCCGTCGCCGACACGGAGCGGCTATTTGCCGCGATCACCGGTGAGTGCCTTTGAAACTTGGCGGTCGAAAAGACGCTGTTGTTCCGGGTCGAGTATCTCACGCATATCAATCACGTGCTGAACCGTGGCCTTTTGCATTTCTCCCATCCGTTCGTGGATGCCATCAATCGCCGCGCCCACTTCCGGTCCATATTCATGCTCTTCATCCATGGCTTGCGCGAGCCGCGCATTCGCTGCGCGCAGCGAGGATTCGAGCGCTGATCGCTCGAGCGCATGACGGGCTTCGATTGCCTCAAGGCGAATACTTTGCTCCTCAGTCAGGACCAGTTCTTCATGGACGAACCGGTGTAGACTACCACTGTGCTCATGATTAAGCCACCGATCTGTTGCGATCGCCGCAAGGCAGCCCGCCAAGATCGCAAGAAGGACAGCGACAAAGAGATCGCGCATCTTCAAAGTCTATTCGCCCACATTGAGAAGGGTGGCCGGTGAAAGCTGATCACCTGCAACAAAATCGTTGTAAGTTATTTGCGAAGATGAGCTGTAGTCAGAGGGGAACCCTATGGTCGAGATACCTGAGCCCAGACCAATTACGAACAGGCCGGAAAAAAGCGCTGCACGGCGGCGGCGATCAGCGATCTCGCCCAACTGTCCGGCGCGTTGCCAGACGCCGTCCATGAAGCCGGCTGGCTGATGCACAAATCTTTGCGATCCCAGTAATTTCAGGGATTTGTCGATTGAAAAATTATCTATCATGAGCGCTCTCCGTGTTTTCCAATACCTATACGCTCGAGAATGTCAGAACCCTTAAAAACTTTTTTTGAGGGGTAAGCGCGGCTCGCCCGTAAAAGGAGTTATGAACATTATCTCCCGCTTCGGCATTGTCACCCTTTTCACAGCTTTGCTGCTGTCCACACCGCTACGAGCTCATGAGGGGCACCAGGACGATATGTCCGATGCCGAGATCGTGGCGATGGAAGCGGGTATGCCCATGTCTGATGATATGTCCATGCCCGACGGCGCGCATGGCATGGCTGGGGATGAAGCTATGGCTGATGGTGAAGCTATGGCCGCAGGTCAAGGCGCGGCTGAGCAGGCGCTCACACCGGAGGAACTGATGCGCCAGAAGGCCGTAGAAAACCGTTTGACCTCGGCCGGCGATCTTCTTGCCCGGCTGCATCCAGTAGCCGTTCACTTCCCGATTGGGCTGCTGCTGGCCGCAGCGCTCGCGGAATTCGCACTGATGATACGGCCCACACTCGGGCTCCAGACTACGATAAGGTTTCTGGTCGCCGGCGGAGCTCTCGGTGCCGTCGTGGCCGCAACTCTGGGATGGTTTGCGGGTGGTTGGCGCCTGACCGATCAGTCTGACAATCTCTTTCTGCACCGATGGAACGGAACGACTCTGGTCGCGCTTAGTCTGCTGGCAGTGTGGGCAGCAGAACGTGGCAAGAGCCGCACATGGCTCCGCATTCTGCTCGCCGTCATCGCAATTGGCCTCGTCGTCCAGGGCTATGTCGGTGGTGAAATGGTCGATGGGCCAAATCATCTGGGCATCTTCTAATGGCGAGGCTGGCTGCCCCGGTCGATCCCCGCGCGTATACTCCAGCATTGGGAAAAGTCTGGCTTACGCCGCACTACGACCGAGCAATAGCACTGTTGACGCGCGAGCGGTACTGGCGTGACGCACTTGTTCTCGCGGCCAAGCTTGCGCCGGGCGACCGTGTGCTCGACGTGGGTTGCGGGACCGGATCGCTGCTCAAAGCACTGTTGTCGAACTGCCCCCGGATCGAGTTGACCGCGCTGGACCCCGATCCGGCAGTGCTCGCCGTTGCGAAACGCAAATTGGGTGACTTGCAATCGGTGGTGCATTGGCATGAGGGCTTTCTCGGTAGCTTGTCGGTGAGTGATGAGCAGCGGCCGGACAAGATTGTCAACAGCCTGGTGCTGCATCAGGTTCCACTCCACGAGAAGCGCGCAATTCTGGAACGGATGCATGAAATCCTCCGACCGGGCGGTGAAGTTTTGATCGCCGACTACATGCGTCAGGACAGCAGGCTTATGCGCATGCTGTTTCGCGCCACTGTGCAACAGCTGGACGGCGTCGAGGACACCCAGCCGAATGCCGAGGGTGTCATAGAAGATCACCTCAGCGAATTATTCGACCATGCCGAACGGCTGAAAGTATTCCATACCCCCACGGGAGCGATCTCACTTTGGCGGGGCACAAAGAAAGGCAAAATGCAATGAACAACAAGATGACAGTCCGACGTCTGCGCAAACCTTTGGCGGCGTCCATTCTGATGGCGCTCGCGGCCTGCTCAAACGCCGCACAGGCGGCAACCTACACCATGTTTCGCGATCCGAATTGTGGCTGCTGTCTGAGCTGGGCGGCACATGTTGAAGAAGGTATGGGCGCGAGTGTCACGACAACGAACAGTGACGACATGGCTGCGGTCAAGACCGATTTGGGCGTGCCGGCTGAATTGCGGTCCTGCCATACGATGGAGGTCGAAGGATATGTGATCGAGGGACATGTCCCGGCCGACGCGATTGCCCAACTGCTCAGTGAACGCCCCGAAGGCGTCAGCGGTCTTGCTGTACCCGGCATGCCAGTCGGCTCACCCGGCATGGAATTCGACGACCGCCTGCAGCCATATGACGTGATCGCTTTCGGCCCCGGAGGGCAGAAAGTCTTTGCCAGTTACCCTTGAACGGACCTGATTGGTCCAAACCCAACGGAGAATGATGATGAAACTGATGTTTGTTGCAGCGAGCCTGCTCGCTTTTTCCGCAAGTCCGGTGCTCGCCCAGGAAGACCCTGCTCAGCAGGAGCCGCCTGCTGAAAAGCCTCAAATGTGCAAGATGATGCATGACGGCAAGGAAATGCAAGGCATGATGAAAATGGGCGAGGATGGAAAGATGGCCTGCCAGATGATGGACCCTTCGAATATGAACCACTCGACGATGCAGCAGGGCCAGTCCGGCCATGGCGAGACGAATGCCGCCGAGCCCAAGAAGGCCGAAGGCGGTCACAATCACGACTGACCTGCGCTAGGCGTCCGGGGTCGGTTTCACCCCCGATCCGGTCCCGGAAGACCTAGCGTGCGATCTTCTCGATAAGTGAGAGGAGTTCGGCAACTATCTTGGCTTGGTAGGCCCTGTCGTCCGAGGCGAGAGCTTCATCAATGCAGTGGCTGGTATGGATTTCGAGAACTTTTGTCCTTGCCGCACGTGCCGCGGCTTCCATTGCGAGAATTTGATGCAGGATATCAACACAGTAGCGCTCTTCAACCATCATCTTTGCAATGCCGCGGGCTTGACCTTCGATCCGGCACATTCGAGCAATGACGCCGCTGAATTTTCCGTCCTGACTTTCGCTCACGAGCATTCCCTTAGTGGTTAAACAGGCTTTCAGCATTTGATAGCACAGTTGCAAATCAATGAATAGCATACTATACCCCCCATAGGTATCTAAAAATGGAGTGAGCTATGGCCGATTCTACTACGAAAGGTTCGATACTCAGGTGGGGCTGGACGCTCAGCATATTGCTGCTCATCAGCTATTTGCTCTGTGTGGCATTTGGTCTGATAGCGCCCGAAGCCTTTCATATGCACGAAGCGTGGGCCCCCTTGCTTCCTGGATTTAACCTGCTGACCTTGTCGGGCCTGCTCGCTGGCGCAGTGGGCAGTTTCCTGTATGGCTGGTATATCGCTATAATTGGGGTGCCGCTATACCGTTATTTCCGTGGCCGCATGGGCTGAGTCTTCAATGTTTCGCGGCCGGTAAAACTGCGGATAACTCGTACACCCTGACGACAGGATTGGTGTCGGGCGGCGCCATCCTGCTTTGAATATCGTGCCTGGGGTAACAGGAAGGGTTTCCTCTTCATTCCTATGAACCAACCTCGACAGACGCGGCGGGACCTGCTTCTCCACACGGTGTTCGGAGCAATTCTCGGCATCGTGATCCTCCATCCGCTTACGACCGCCATCTACTGGTATGAGTTCGGCGGCGAGATCGGCGGGTCGAGAGATGATCTCATAAGCCTCGCAATGGGTCGTCTCACATCCGCATTTGAATTCGAGATGGTGACGATGAGCGCGTTGTTCGCAGTGATCGGTGGGGCCATCGGTTTCGGCTTTGGCGCTTATCACGTCGGGTTGATGCGCGAGCGCTCCCGGGTTCGCTATCTGGAACGTGAACTCGACGAAGAACTCCCGCTGCTGATCGCTCGCGGAGAAGGCGAGCACTTGGAATTTAAGTCGTCCATCCGCTGGGACCGGCGACAAGAGCAGGTCAATCGCGACCTTCAGAAAGTCATCGTCAAGACAATCGCCGGCTTCCTTAATCATGAGGGCGGCACCCTGCTGATCGGCGTTGAAGATGACGGAACGATTGGCGGGATCGAAGCTGATCTTCAGACCCTCAGACACGCCAGTCGGGACGGATTCGAGCGCTTGCTGATGGACACTGCAAAGGCGGGGTTGGGGGGAAACGCGTGCGCACTTATTCACTGCCGGTTCCACCAGATCGCCGAGCGCACAGTATGCAGGGTGATCATCGAAAAGAGCCTCAATCCGATCTATTATACCGATGACGGCGTTGCCCGTTTTATCTTGCGAGCCGGAAACAGCACGCGGGAACTCGATGTTCGTGAGGCGCAGGCCCACTTCCAGCAACGCGGAAAGGCGCAATCATGAGTGATCTGATGCCCATTCGCGCCCAAGGAACTATCAAGGCATTTGGACCGGTCTTGCACCCGTTTGCAACAAGATGCGCGACAATGCAGAAATTCTTTTCAGACTGACCGAACGATGAATCAGGGCACTTCCTAGGAGATAATTATGGATCATTCGCACTGCGCTCACAACGATGATGGCGGGGCAGCGGCATCGGATGATGGCCGCTATAATCTCGTGCCGCCTGCCTATGACGGTCCTGTCTACACCTGTCCGATGCACCCGCAGGTCAGGCAAACCAAGATGGGTTCGTGCCCGCTTTGCGGCATGGGCCTCGAACTCGAATCCGCCGCCATGGTCGACGAGGGTCCTAATCCTGAACTAGTCGACTTCACGCGGCGTTTCTGGGTTGGCACTGTCCTCACATTGCCTTTGCTGATCTTCACGATGGGGCCTTATCTGGGCTGGCCCGGCGTGCGCGAGATATTTGGCGAGCGCACGACATTGTGGATCGAGCTCGTGCTCGGCACTCCGGTTGTCATGTGGTGCGGCTGGCCCTTTATCGAGCGCGGCTGGAATTCGTTCCGAACCTGGAACCTCAACATGTTCTCGCTGATCGGGATGGGCGTTCTCGCCGCATGGATATTCAGCGTGATCGCGGTGCTGACTCCGGAGATTTTCCCGTCCGGCTTCCGCGATGAGGAAGGCAATGTCGGCGTCTATTTCGAAGCCGCCGCAGTGATCGTTACTCTGGTTCTTTTGGGTCAGGTCATGGAACTGCGCGCACGCGAAGGAACCGGCAAGGCGATCCGCGCGCTGCTCGATCTCGCTGCCAAGACGGCCCTTGTCATCCGGCCCGATGGCGATGAGGAAGAAGTCCCGCTCGAACATGTCGCGGTGGGCGATCATCTGCGGGTCCGCCCGGGCGACAAGGTGCCGGTCGACGGGGTCGTGGTCAAAGGGCGGACCTCGATCGATGAAAGCATGATTTCAGGCGAGCCTGTCCCGGTTGAAAAGGTCGAGGGCGATCATGTCACCGGTGCCACGATCAACGGCACGGGCAGCCTTGTCATCGAGGCGCAGCGCGTGGGTTCGGACACTATGCTCGCGCAGATCGTTGAAATGGTTGCGGCAGCGCAGCGTTCGCGCGCGCCGATCCAGAAATATGCCGATATGGTAGCTGGCTACTTCGTACCGGTGGTGATCGGAATCTCGATCCTGTCCTTCATCGCCTGGGCGACCTGGGGCCCGTCCCCGGCGCTTGCCTATGGGCTTGTCTCGGCCGTCGCGGTTCTGATCATCGCCTGTCCATGTGCGCTCGGTCTGGCGACGCCGATGTCGATCATGACCGCGACCGGCAGAGGCGCGCAGGTCGGCGTGCTGATCAAGAACGCCGAGGCGCTCGAACTGTTCGAGAAGATCGATACGCTGATCGTCGACAAGACCGGAACCCTGACCGAGGGCAAGCCGCGTCTTGTCGCGGTCATGCCCGAAGCCGGTTTCGTAGAAGAGGATGTGCTGCATCTGGCCGCTTCGCTTGAGCGAGGCTCCGAACATCCCCTTGCCGAAGCGATCGTGCGCGGGGCCGAGGAGCGCGGCATCACGATGAACGATGCGAGTGACTTCGAAGCTATTACTGGCAAAGGTGTCAAGGGCTCGGTTTCCGGCAAAGCGGTTGCGCTGGGCAATCGCGCGCTGATCGATGATATGGGTCTGGGCACCACAGGTCTGGGCGAGAAGGCCGACACCCACCGCGACCAAGGCGAAACCGTGATGTTCGTTGTGGTGGACGGTACGATTGCAGGCCTCATAAGCGTGGCCGATCCGGTCAAGGAAACGGCGGCCGCAGCGATCAAGGAACTGCACCAGCTCGGCTTCACGATCATCATGGCAACAGGTGACAATGAACGCACTGCAAGGGCAGTCGCCGCGCGCCTGGGCATCGATGATATTCGCGCCGATGTGCTGCCCGCAGACAAGGCCCGGCTTATTCGCGAGCTCCAGGAATCGGGTGCGAAGGTCGCCATGGCGGGCGACGGTGTCAACGACGCTCCCGCGCTCGCGCAGGCCGATGTCGGGATTGCAATGGGAACGGGCGCGGATGTCGCGATCGAAAGCGCCGGCATCACGCTGGTGAAGGGAAATCTCGATGCGATTGCGCGTGCGCGCAGGCTCGCCCGCGCGACGATGCGCAACATCCGCCAAAACCTGTTCTTCGCGCTGATCTATAATGCCTTGGGCGTGCCGGTCGCCGCCGGCGTGCTCTATCCCTTCTTCGGCATGCTAATCGGTCCGATATTTGCGGCCTTCGCCATGAGCGCCTCGTCGATCTCGGTGGTGCTCAATTCGCTCAGACTGCGCGGAGCGAAGGTGTGATCCACTTTTGGCGCTTTCACTCACCGCAAACGACAGCTAATCCGTTACCCGCGCTTATCTGCAAGCTAGCGACCCAGATTGGTTTGTCCGAACTCGACGCATAGCCGCGTAGCAACAAAGTATTTTCTCAATGGAGTGGCCTGTATGGATGAGCATTTAGCGCACGAAAGCGATATCGAGAAGGGCAGCATCTCTTTATGGGGAGGGATCGCGATGGGTACAGGCGTGATGATCGGCGCTGGCATCTTTGCGCTTACCGGTCAGATTGCGGAGCTTGCAGGTCCGCTCTTCCCGCTTTCCTTCGTCGCCGGCGCGCTGGTGACCGCGCTCGCCGCCTACAGCTATATCAAGATGTCGAACGTTTGGCCGTCGTCCGGCGGTATCGCGATGATCTTGCAAAAGGCCTATGGACCCGGGGTCGTGGCGGCATCGGCTTCGCTCCTGATGGCGCTCTCGATGATTATCAACGAGAGCCTCGTTGCGCGGACTTTCGCGACCTACGCGCTCCGGCCTTTCAACATGGAGGCAAACGGTCTTTTCGTCTCCGCTTTGGCGCTCGCCCTCATTATCTTTGCCTATCTTATCAACGCTGCGGGTAATCGTTCGGTCAGCGGCTTTTCGCTTGTCATGTCAGCCATCAAGATCGGCGGAATCGCGGTTTTTGCGATCGCCGCCATCTGGGCGAGCGGTTTTTCGTCGGGAGCCTTCGCAGAACCCGTTTCGCTTTCACGCGGCGACGCGCTGCTCGCCTCGGTCGCATTCTCGATCCTGGCCTTCAAGGGCTTTACGACGATCACAAATAGCGGCGGGGAGATGATCGATCCGAAGCGCAATGTCGGTCTGACCATCCTTTATTCGATCGGCATTTGCATCGTGATTTATCTGCTGGTCGCGGTAGCGGTCGGGTCAAGCCTTAGTATCGCCGAAATCACCGCAGCGCGCGACACCTCGCTGGCGGCTGCGGCGGAGCCGGCTCTTGGCGATATCGGCTTCTACTTCACGATTGTGATCGCGATCACGGCAACGGCTTCGGGCGTGATTGCAAGTGTCTTTGCTGCTTCCCGAATGCTGACAATGCTGACCGAAATGAAGATGATCCCGCACAGCCATTTCGGGATGAAGGGCGGGATCCGCAGCCATATGCTGATCTACACGGTCGTCATCGCCGGATCGCTGGCAGTGCTGTTCGACCTATCGCGCATCGCCTCGCTCGGCGCTTTTTTCTACCTTATCATGGACATGCTGGTGCACTGGGGCGTCTTCCGCCATCTGCGAAAGGAAATCGGCGCGCGCGCCTCCATTCTGCTCGCTGCTCTGGCGGCCGATGCCGTTGTGCTTGCCGCCTTCACCGCCGCGAAATTGCAGAGCGATCCTGCTATCGTCGCTTATGCCTTCATCGGCATCGCTGTCGTGTTTTTCCTCGAGTGGCTCTTTCTTTCCCGCACCCGCGCGCCAGGCGCTTCCTCCGGTGGACATGAACATTGATGGGTACGCCTCTCGCACTGCGGCAAACCAGGGGGGTGTGAATTCAATGAAAACTGCAACAGTCTACCGAATGGTCATGGACAATCATGTTTGCTCGCATGGCCTCAAAACCGTCGACCTTTTGAAGCGGCAGGGCTTCGATATCGCCAACAACCAATTGACGAGCCGAGAGGAGACCGACGCGTTCAAAGCAAAGCACGACGTCGAAACGACTCCGCAGACATTTATCGATGACAAGAGGATCGGGGGATATGACGAAGTCAGTGAATTTTTCGGCAAAAGCCGGTCGCAAACCGAAAACCTGTTCATGATCGGCATGGGGCTCTGGATGGGCATCAAGGTGTTCGCATGATCGGTGCGCTCCTGCTCGCGGTCTTTTTGTTTCTGTTATCGGTTGGATCGCACCTGTTGATCCTGAACAAAGGTCATCAGCTCCTGGATCAACATTCGACGTTGACGCTTAAGCTGGCGATCGCGCTGCTTGTTCTCTTCTCGCACTTGTTGGTCGCGGCATTTTTCGCAGCAGGCTTCTGGCTCGGCGAGACAATGGGTCTCGGGAGCTTCCGGCAAGCGCCTTCCATGGCGGTGATGGACTATTTCTATTTCTCGCTGATCAACGTGACGACGCTTGGTCTCGCGGACATTTTCCCGAGCGGGCATCTGAGATTTCTTGCCGGGGTCGAGGCCCTTACAGGGTTTGTGCTTATCAGCTGCTCGGCACAATTGTTCTGGTCGATGATGAAGATGAAAGGAGACGATAGCAATTGAAGTAGCCATAAATACATCCAGGCAAGGTGAGCCAGTTGTTATTGACGCTGAATAGCGCTGGTATCGACATCGACCGTCACATGACCAATCGACGCGCGAGCAACATCGATCGCAGCTGGGCTTGCAGGGAATTCTCGCGTTCTTCAGCACGATGGCTTGCGCTTCAACTACCTTGATATGACCGTGCCTAGCGTGGCTGGTATATGCAGAGTCGATGAGGGCATGATCACCGGCGTCCCGATTGCATCACGCGAAATGCGCGATTTGCAATTCGGTCCGACTCCGCAGGCTGATCTAAGAGCCCTATGAAGAGCACATCGGATGATCGGGAGCCCAGAATAATGATTCAGCGCAACGCTTGTAATAGGTGCCCCTGATAATCGTCTGGGTCAACGTAGCTTATTGTGCCTTGTAGATCGCGTTCGCGGCCAGGGCGAATGATAGGCCGAGCTAAATAGCGGAGCACATACTATGCCGAACAACAAGAAAGCATATCTGGTAGGCAGCGGGATCGGTTCGCTGGCGGCTGCTGCCTTCATGATCCGCGACGGCGGCATGTCCGGCGAGAACATCACGATTTATGAAATGCCACCCGTGCTAGGCGGCAGTCTCGACGGTGCGGGAGATGCCGAATCCGGATATTCCATGCGTGGTGGACGCATGCTTACGACCGACAATTAAGAATGCACCTGGGGTCTCTTTAAGACCATTCCATCGCTGGATCATGAGGGCCAGACGGTGTTTGATGAGACAGTGGCGTTCAACAAGAAGATGAAATCACACTCGAAGGCCCGGCTGGTGGATGGCAATCGCGCGATCCTCGACGTCGAATCCATGGGATTCTCGATGCACGACCGGATCGAGCTGTTGAAGCTGACTGAAACAAGCGAAGAAAAGTTGGGCGCGAGCCGCATAACGGACTGGCTGTCGCCGGAATTCTTCACGACGAAGTTCTGGTTCATGTGGGCCACGACCTTTGCCTTTCAGCCTTGGCACAGTGCCGTTGAGTTCAGACGTTATCTGCACCGGTTCATGAAAGAATTTTCGCGCATTGAGACGCTCGCCGGCGTCAAGCGAACGGTCTATAATCAATACGATTCGCTGGTCCGGCCACTCGAGGCATGGCTGAAGGACAAGGGCGTTCGCTTCGTGACGGAATGCAGGGTAACTGATTTTGATCTGGCGACAAAGAACGGCCAGGCTGAGGTTGCGGGCATCACGATAGTTCGAGACGACAAGACCGAGACCGTGAAAATCGGGACGGATGATCTGGTATTCTTCCAGAACGGATCAATGACCGACGCATCTAGTCTTGGGTCGATGAACAAAGCACCCGAACATCTGACAAAGGCGGATAGCGGCGGCTGGACGCTATGGGAAAGGCTCGCTGAAGGGCGACCCGAGTTCGGCAACCCTGCCGCGTTCAATTCCAGCATCCGCGAATCCTACTGGCTGTCATTCACCGTCTCGCAGCAGAACAGCGCATTCTTCGAGAAGATGGAGGCCTTTACCGGCAACGCGGCGGGTACAGGCGGCCTAGTTACGTTTAAGGATTCCAACTGGTTCATGTCGGTCGTGCTCGCGCATCAGCCGCATTTCGCAAACCAGCCCGCCGATACGCAGGTTTTCTGGGGCTATGCCCTGCACCCGGACCGCGTCGGCAACTTCGTTGCCAAGCCAATGTCGGAATGCACCGGGGCGGAAATCCTCGACGAGCTATGTGGCCATCTCAATTTCGACCGCAGTATCTTCGACACGGCGAACTGTATTCCGTGCCGGATGCCCTACATAACCAGCATGTTTATGCCGCGCGCGTCTGGTGATCGTCCGTATCCTGTGCCGAAGGTTTCGAGAAACCTCGCCTTCGTCAGTCAGTTTGTGGAAATCCCAGAAGATGTGGTGTTTACGGTCGAATATTCGATCCGAGTTGCGCAAATGGCAGTCTATGAACTGCTTGAGATCGACAAACAAATCCCGCCTATCCTGCACCATGACAAGTCCTTGAAGGTTAACTTTGACGCCTTGATAAAGGCCTTCAAATAGGCTGCGTTGCTCGGACGCTTGGACAGGATGTATGGTATAGGTAACGTCGTTATCGTTGGTGCCAAATGCGCCTGCAGCTATTCGGCAGTGTGACCACGATAGGAAGTCCGCATTGCGAGCGGTCCCCATGCCTCCACCGGACCTTGATCCGGATTTGAAGGTGATCTTGCCGCCTAGCAGATGGCAGCTACCGGGATATGTTCAATCGTAGTTGCACATTCCATTGCATCAATCGCCGTAAGCGGATCGGTGAAAGTGCCGATCTTGCACGCGCGGCAGTCGAGGCCCCCCGTGCAACCAATTGCATGATTGGAATGCGTTTCTGGATCAATCAATGAGTCCTGAGCCTAAGGCAGCGCTCAAGCCGCAACTTCGAGGGTCGCGACGTCGGCTCCATCGAGCAGATTGGCGATCTTGCCCGACACCCGGTCGACTGCAAGCCGCAGCGCTTCATCCTGGTGAACGTAATTCTGGGTCGATCCGCGCGCGCCGTGCCCGAGCAGCGCTTTAGTGGTTAGCTCCGAAAAGCCCATATCGCCTGCCACGCTGCCGAAGGTGTGGCGCAGCACATGCGGGGTCACACCTTCGATTCCGGCAATCGTGCAGAGTGCGCGGCGCACTTCGGGAACGCCGGAGAACGGCCGGTCGACGAAGTCAGAGGCAAAGAAGAGCGGCAGCGTGCGCTTTTTTGGAACGGATTCGAGAACAGCGATTGCGGCTTTGCCAATCGGTCGGATCTGGCCGTCTGTCTTCGTGTCGGGGAAATGCACATAGCCTTTCTCGGCGTTGAGCCAGCTTCGGTGCATGCCAATGACTTCGGAGATTCTGTAGCCTGTAAGCAGCAGCACCCGGATCGCGGCAAGTCCGGTGGGATTTTCGCCATTGCGTTCGGCAATCGTGAAGGCCTTGTCGAGCGCTCGGATTTCTGCGGCGCTCAAACGCCGGGTGTGTGGCTTGCCAGCAATCTTGCGGACTCCGGCAGCGGGATTGTTTTCGACGATATCGTACCGCATCGCATGGGCCAGAAGCGCGTGCAGCGTGGAAACGGCTCGCCCCGCGACGCCTGGGCCACCGGTTGTCCGCCCACCTCGTCCTCCGTTTTCCTTTGGCTTGGCGGTTCGTCCGGCAACGATATCCATCTGCATCTTTTCAATATCTGACATCCGGAGCGAGCGGACCTGCCGATTGCCGATGAGCGGCTTTATGTGCGATTCGATGCGGCTGCGATCCATGGCGAGCGTCGACGCCTTGATTGGCCGATGCTTACGGCCCAGAAGTTTGCCAGACTTGGCGTTCTCCAGATACCAGTCACACACTTCGCGGATGGTGATTGCGGCGCGCGATTGTGCGCGTTCTTCTGCCGGATCGTCGCCCCCGGCCACCGCGCCAAGTTTCATGATCGCCTGCTTGCGTGCCTGTTCGACAGTGAGGACCCCGTAGCGTCCGAGGACGGTGCGCCTGCTGCGCCCCTCGTCATTGCGATACTGGAGAACGAAAACCTTGAAGCCCGATGGCATTGCCCGGACACCGAAGCCTCGAAGTTCGTCATCCCAGAGAAATGCCTGTCCCTTGGCGGGGATTGCCATGCTGTCGACGCTTCGCTTTGTGAGCTTGCCCATACCGTTCGTCCTTTCGGACAATTTGCTTACACAAGCAGTTCCGGTTGGCAATGTAAGCACATTGTAAGCGAGCGAAGAGAAAATCTGGCGTAGAGACGGATGGGTCTGGCGCAGAGTGTGCCCAGAAAGATAGTTATATTACAGTATGATATAGGACTTTAGCGTTATCTGGCGTAGCAACGGCTAAGCTGCTCAGACATTTTGCCAAGGTTGGGGTCGGGCGTTCGAATCGCCTCGCCCGCTCCATTTTCTTAATTTGACAACTCAAACTGCAATCCGGCGGGTGGTTCATCCGCCGGTCAGTTTGCGTGTCAATTTTGCCGCAGATTGTCGGCCCTAATCCGCATTCGCCGAAATTAGCGAATTTTTTAGTTGCAGAACCAGACCTATCGGCTAGGTGCGTGATACATTGTCACATTGTGACGTTATCTTGTTAAGTCAGGCTCCTAGGGCACTTATGCAAATTTCCCCGTCTCGCCTCGCCGTTGCCACCGCGCTTTCTTTCGCCGTTTTTGCAGCCCCCGTATTTGCCAACGAATCGGACGACGTGGCGGATCAGACCGAGGGACAAAGTGACGACCAAGCCCATTCTGAAGATGGCCGCCTCGACGATGACTTCCACAATCGTCAGGTCGATTATCAAGGTAACATCATTGTCAGCGCCGAGGGGCTCAAACAGCTCGACATCCTCGCCGGGACAAGCGTGTTCGAGGCCGAGGATATCCAGCGCAACCTTAGCGGTCAGATTGGCGAAGTGTTGACCGATTTGCCGGGGGTTTCGGCGACCAGTTTTTCACCTGGCGCATCACGTCCGGTCCTACGCGGATTTCAGGGTGAGCGGGTTCGGATTCTGGTCGATGGATTGGGCAGTTCCGATGTGTCCAACACTTCGGCGGATCACGCGACCACGATTGACCCGTTAACCGCCGAACGGATCGAAGTTCTGCGCGGCCCCGCTGTGCTACTTTACGGCAGTCAGGCGATCGGCGGCGCGGTCAACGTGATCGACAAGCGCATTCCGCGCCGGGTACCTGAAAAGGGGTATCATCTCGATGCCCTTGCGGCTTACGATTCGGTCAACAATCAGGCCAACACCGGCGCCTCACTTGATCTGCCGATCAGTTCCAATTTAGTTTTTCACGCCGACGGAACCTACCGGCAATCGGACGACCTTGAAATCGGCGGATACCAACTGACGCCTGAATTGCGGTCAGAATTGCTTGCGGACGCCGATGCCGAACAGGCCGCGGGCGAATTGGATGAGGCGAATGAACTGCGCGATGCTGCCAATCAAAGCGGTGTGTTGCCCGGCAGCGCTACCGAAACTTACACGATCAACTCCGGCATAAGTTTTATCCAGGATGGCAGCGTCTTCGGGGCTTCTATTGGCTACTACAACACCGATTACGGCGTACCAGAGCGTCCCGGAGCAGGGCATCACGGCGAAGAAGACGAAACCGCAGAAACGGCTGGCGCGGACGGTGTCTCAATCGGGCTTGAACAATTTCGGACTGACTTTCTCGCTGACATCAAATTGGGTGATGGCTTTTTCGACCGGCTAAAAGTGCGGGCGGGATATTCCGATTACACGCACACCGAATTCGAAGGCGCCGCCGTGGGCACTGTCTTCGATTCAGAAAGCCTTGAGGGGCGTCTGGAGCTGGTCCAGAGCGAAACCGGACCGCTGCGCGGATCGGTGGGTCTACAATACACCTATCGCGACTTTACCGCCACTGGTGACGAGGCATTCATTCCGCCTAACGTGACCGACCAATTTGCGGTGTTCGCGCTTCAGGAATATGGGGTTGGCCCGGTCCAGTTTGAGGTTGCTGCGCGGTATGAAAGCACCAGCACCGAAGCCTCAGAAATCGGTATTCAACGTGACTTTGATACGGTCTCTGGCGCATTGGGACTGGTCTACGAAGCGGAAAGCTTTTTTAGGGCCGGATTCAATGTATCGCGGGTGGAAAGAGCGCCGTCGGCGGAGGAACTGTTCGCCAATGGGCCCCACATCGCGACCCAAGCATTCGAGATTGGCAATCCCAACCTTTCGACCGAAAGCGCATGGGGTTTGGAGGGCTATGTGCGCGGCGAATTGGGCGCCGCACGGTTCAATCTAGCCGTTTATCAGCAATGGTTCAGTGACTACATTTACCAGTCTGAAAGTGGACTTGAGCAAGACGACCTTCCGGTGTTTTCAGTGCTACAACAAGACGCCAACTATTTCGGGGTCGAAGGCGATGTGACCCTGCCGCTGCTGGAAAATGGGGATTTTGAGATCATTACCGATCTCAGCGGATCATATATCAATGCAGAACTTGGGGACGGGACATCTGTTCCGCGCATTCCCCCCATTGAGTTGACCGGGGCATTGGAATTTCAGTCGGATCCGATCGATGTGCGCGGCGAGGTTCAATGGTTCGGCAAACAGGACAATATCGCAGCCTTTGAAACTCCCACCGACGCTTTCACTATGGTCAATTTCCTCGTCGCGTGGCGTCCACTGCCCGGTTATGAAAACGTGACGATCCAATTGGCGGCTGACAATGTGTTTGATGTAATTGGCCGCCGTCATGCCAGCTTCACCAAGGATTTCGTTCCGCTTGCTGGACGTAATTTCCGGGCGAGCGTGCGGCTCAGCTTCTAGCCCAGAGCACCTATAGAAAGGGGCGCTGCCGGCGATAACCGACGGCGCCCCTTCTTGTTTGGGAGTGTTGCCGCCCTTAATCCTCAACCGCGAAGCTGATCTCTGCGTGTTCTTGCAGACGGTCAACCAGCGCTTCGCCAAGGAACGATCCCGGCGTGCCTATGCGGCCGGGCGCATCTGATGTCAGCAGGCCGATGCCAGTTTCGGTCAGCATCCGGCTGGTTGAACCATAACCTGGATCATACTTACCCTTCACGCCAAAGTGCAGCGTTTCGCCGTCAGGGCCATCGGCGACGAACAGCACGTCGTAAAAACCGTTCTCGCGTTCTTCTTTCGATGGACCTTCGCCCGGCTTTGGCGGTTTCGCACCAAATGGGTTCTTCATCATTTCGGCGGCGGCTTCGGCCATTTTTTTGCCAGCGTCGCCGGGGCTGGTGAGCATCATCTCATCATATTGAAAATCTTCGCCGTATGGGTGGCCGAGCAGAAAATTGGTCCGGTGCACGTTCTTTGTGTTGATCGGCGCCATAACAAACGGGGCGGCCCATTTGTCCAAGTCTTTCTCGTACATTGGGATCATGCCGGTCGGCTGGCTTGGCCCATCAAATCCGGGTGCGAGGGCAAAGCTGTCACGCAGCACATTGATGATACGCGGGTTTTTCGCTGCCGCTTTCATCGTTGCCGTCAAACTGGCCGCGGTGCCGCCAGAGAATGTGCCAGCCATGCCGCGCACACGCCCGCGAATTTTCTGCGAAGGCGAGCCAAAGCGCTCCACTGCCGCCTTTTGCGTCATCAACACGCCCAGGTCGAATGGAATGGAATCAAAGCCGCTGGAGAAGCAAATCCGAGCGCCTGATGCCTTTGCTGCTTCGTGGTGTTCCTCGATTTTCTCTGCCATCCACGCAGGTTCCCCGCAAAGATCAGCGTAGTCCGTCCCGGTCTTCACACAGGCAGCGACCAATGCGTCACCATACAATTGGTAGGGGCCCACGGTGGTGAGCACGACTTTGGTGCGCGCGCACATCGCTTCTAGGCCAGCGGGATCATCGGCATTTGCCACGAGCAAAGGGGTGTCAGCAGGCGCACCGATTTCGTCGCGCACGGCCTCCAACTTGTCCTGGCTGCGTCCAGCCATCGCCCATTTGGGGCTGTCATCGCGATTGCCGTAATGGTTGGTCAGATATTCCGCGACGAGGCGGCCCGTAAAACCTGTTGCGCCATAGACGATGATATCGAATTCAGTGTCAGCCATTGCCAAGTTCTCCTTTAAGAACAGGACATGGGGCGGTGACCGGTGAGAGTCAAAGATTGCCGATTACCGGCCAGCCTTAGTCACTCGGCCATTGGTGTGCGAGGGAGGACCCCTGTTTGGCTGGAGATGGCGAGCAATGTGCCATCCTCGCCAAAGTGCCGCGCGCTGCCGTGGGCAACCCCGCGTTCAAAGGCGGCAAACTCTGTGACAGATAAAATCCAACCTGGCTCTGATGGCTGCACAAATCGGAATGTGGCATCCAAGCTGGACCCGCCCCAAGTGTTTGGGTGGGAACCTAAGAAAAAGTCTGACACCAGCGCCAACCATCCTGCATCATTGGCAAAACCCGATGCGTTTCGCGACCACATGGCTTCAACGCCGGCGTCAGGATCGGAGCGGGCGATACGCGTTTCGACCTGATCGTAGAGGCTGCCGACTGCGCCAGTCCTTTGGAGGGGCTTTGGGCCGCATTCACTTGGCGCGGGCACATCAGGCATGACAGAAAAGGTCTTGCGCTTGCTGGGTTCGCGGGCACCCAATGCGGCGCTGATGCGGTGGGTTGGGCGTGAATTGACGTGGATGTCTGCCTTCCATTGGCCAACAGATTGACCGCCGCCGCATTGTTCGCAAGTTATCGTCAATTCTTCGGCATGCTGCGTTGGGCTAAGGAATTGGATGTTGGCCCACAGGACCGGCAATCCGCTTTCAAGTTCTAGCGCATCGATCGCTGCTGCTAGCGCAACTCCGCCCATCACGTGCGGTGCCCCTTCGGGACCAACGGTCGCTGGGGGCATGACGGGCAAGATGTATGTTCCTGTGCGGTCGCCTGGAACCACGCGCCAAAATGGAAATTTGGCGACACTCATCTCAAAGCCGCGGCAGGGTGACGCCGCGTTGGCCCATATATTTGCCCGCGCGGTCGGCATAGCTGGTTTCGCAGCGTTCGTTGCCCTTTAGGAACAGGAATTGGCATGCGCCTTCGTTGGCGTAAATCTTTGCAGGCAGCGGGGTGGTGTTGGAAAACTCCAATGTCACATGCCCTTCCCAGCCCGGTTCCAACGGGGTGACATTAACAATGATCCCGCAGCGCGCATAAGTGCTCTTGCCGAGGCAAATGACCAGCACGTCTTCCGGCACGCGGAAATACTCAACGGTGCGGGCAAGCGCGAAGGAATTGGGCGGAATGGTGCAACAATCCGTCTCGCGGTCGACAAAGTTCTTGGGGTCGAACTGTTTTGGATCGACAACCGAGCTGTCGACATTGGTGAAGATCTTAAACTCGGGCGCGACGCGCGCGTCATAGCCGTAAGAACTGAGCCCGTAGGAGATAACGCCTTCACGGCGCTGAGCCTCGACAAAGGGTTCGATCATCCCCTTGGTTTGAGCCTGTTCCCGTATCCATTTGTCTGAAAGAATCGCCATGCGCCCTTGATTCCGGAAGGGGGCGGGGCGGGCAAGGTGGGCGCGGGGGTTATCCGGATGAGTCTTTTGATGAGGCCGATCCAGATAGGCGGATTAGTCGATCAGATCCGCACCCAATTGCGGATTGAGCGTCGTGATGTGGTTGAGCCATTTTTTGGGGCGGCGCAGCATGTTGTCTGGGTATTCTACCCGCAGCCCTGCCATCTGCGCCATGCGACCGACAAAATGAATGCAGTTGCGTTCATCCAGACTGTAGCGCTTGCCCGGCTCGTCCTGCCATGCACGCACTTCGCGGATGATGGCAAAATATTGCGCATCCGTGAGGGTAATCGAAAAATGTCGGTTGGTGCTGCGGATATAACGCTCAGGTTCGCTTTCCACGAGATGCTCGACCCAGTCTTGCGTAGCCGCCGACATTGCCGAGCTTGTCGTGAATCCATAATTCTCATTTATTGGCTCGCCGGTTGCCTCAAGCGACCCGTCAAACACCACGAATGTATGCGGATAGCGGCCGAACAGAACCGAGCCGTTGAAGCTGTGGAAGTGGATTTGCACTTCCGCTATCGCCGTTCCGCTCCATGCAAGAGCGCACAGGGCGACAATATGCGTGGCAAGGCGGGTCAGAGTTTTGATCATGCGCGCTTTTATCGTTCAAACAATTGGACTGGCAAGACGGAACAATGCCGCCTCACACAAGCTTACAATTCAACTGCCACCTAAAGACTTGCGAGCAAGCTTGCATTGCCGCCCGCTGCGGTGGTGTCGATGCAGGTCACGCGTTCTGTTGCAAATCGCGCGACGTAATGCGGCCCTCCGGCTTTCGGCCCTGTTCCAGACAGACCCTCGCCGCCGAACGGTTGGCTTTCTACGATGGCGCCGATTTGGTTGCGATTGACGTAAAAATTGCCGACCCGCGCGCGCGCTTGAACAAATTGCCGCGTCGCCTCAATCCGGCTGTGCAGGCCCAACGTCAGGCCATATCCGGTGGCATTGATCTCATCCAAGACGGTACCCAGATCCTCAGCTTTGAACCGCGTGACATGAAGGACAGGACCGAAGTTCTCACGTTTCAGGTCAAGGATCGAGTCGATCTCCAGTATAGTCGGTGCAACAAAGCATCCCTTGTCCGCAGACGCGGGCAAATTGCGCCGCCAAACCGTGTGGCCGCTGGCCTCGCGCCGTGCGACGTGGCGCTCGAGAGCCGCCTGGGCATCGGGATCAATCACGGGACCCACATCAGTGGCGAGATCGGCGGGATCACCAATGTGCAGTGCGTCGAACCCGCCACGGATCATGGCGAGCATTTCATCGGCAACGTCGTCTTGCAAGTAAAGCACCCGTAGCGCCGAACAGCGCTGTCCTGCGCTTTGAAACGCGCTGGCCAATACATCGCGCACGACCTGTTCAGGCAGTGCCGAGCTGTCGACAATCATGGCGTTTTGGCCGCCTGTCTCCGCGATTAGGGTCGCAATCGGCCCATCTCGACCGGCAAGCGATTGATTGATCAGACGGGCCGTCTCAGTCGAGCCGGTAAAGGCAACGCCCGCGAGGCGCGGATCGCTCGTTATCATTTGCCCGACATCACCAGCGCCGGGGATCAATTGAAGCGCCTCTGGCGGGATGCCGGCCGCATGGCACAGCTTTACCGCAAGCGCTGCGATCAACGGCGTTTGTTCCGCGGGCTTTGCGATCACCGCATTGCCAGCGGCCAGCGCCGCAGAGGCCATGCCAATGAAGATCGCAAGCGGGAAATTCCAAGGAGAAATCGTAGCAAACACACCGCGACCATGCATGCGCAGCGTATTCTCTTCGCCCGTTGGCCCGGGCAGGACGATTGGCGCATCAAATTGGCGGCGGGCCTCCGCTGCGTAATAGCGCAGGAAGTCCACTGCTTCGCGCAGTTCCGCAACGCCATCGAGCAATGTCTTGCCCGCTTCACGCTGACAAAGGGACAGGAACTCATCCGAATGCGCCTCAAACAGATCCGCGGCTTCTTCGAGCAAGAGGGCGCGTTTGGCTCCTCCCAATGCGTCCCAGCCCGGCTGGATTTCAGCAGCTCGAGAGAAAGCGTCATTCACTTCCTCTTGAGTCGCATCGCGCCGTGTCCCGACTTCAACAGAAAGGTCATGCGGCATAGTGATTGGAGCTATTTCGCCAGGTTCCGAGGCGGGGAAAGTTGGCTCCGCTCGCCATTGCAAATTTGCCAGATCCCTGAGCCGGTCTTGAAGCGGGCCGAGCACCAATGGATCAGCCAAGTCAATCCCTGCACTGTTCTGGCGCTCGCCCAAAATATCGCATGGCAATGGAATCGCCGGATTGCGCAAGGGAGTTAGCCCGGAAAGTTCGGCCACCGGGTCACCCACCAAATCGGAGGCAGGAATATCCGCGTCACCCATGCGGTTAACGAAGCTGGTGTTTGCGCCGTTTTCCAACAAGCGCCGCACGAGATAGGCGAGCAATTCTTTATGCCCGCCTACAGGTGCGTAAATGCGCACAGGCGTGGAGTTGTTCCCCTCGATTGCTTGGAGGGCTTCGAACACCTCCTCACCCATGCCGTGCAGTCGCTGAAACTCAAACGGACGGCCCGCGCTTAGCTCTTTTACCACGGCGACAGTGTAGGCGTTGTGGGTGGCAAAGGCTGGACGGATCACGTCGTCATGCTCAAACAATCGCGCAGCGCAGGCGAGGTAAGACACATCGGTAGCGCGCTTGCGCGTGAAGACCGGGTATTCGTCGAAACCGCCGACTTGGCTCAGCTTGACCTCGGTGTCCCAATAGGCACCTTTGACCAGGCGCACGAACAGTTTGCGCCCGTGTCGCCGCGCCAGTTTGGCGGTCCAATCGCACAGCGGGACACCGCGTTTCTGATAGGCCTGCAACGCCAGGCCAAAGCCGTCCCACCGGCTGCCATCGGCGCGCGTGAACAATTCATCATCGCCGACCAATGTTTCAATGATGTCGAGAGATAATTCGAGCCGCTCGGCTTCTTCTGCGTCAATGGTGAAATGGATGTCGGCATCGCGCGCCTTCATCGCCAGAGCTTTCACTATTGGCACGATTTCGGCGCGCGCTTGGACCGCATGGGTAAAGGTGTAATTGGGATGCAGCGCGGAAAGTTTGACCGAGATCCCAGGTGCTGGACCCACACCTGCGCCATCGCCCAATTTGGCCGCTTCTTTCGCAAGGCGTTCAATCGCGCTGTCATAGGATACGCGGTAGCGTTCAGCGTCGGCAAAGGTCATCGCAGCTTCGCCGAGCATATCAAAGCTGTGTGTCAGGCCCTTCGCGCGTTCCGGCGTTGCGCGCTTGAGCGCTTCATTGATGGTGCGGCCAAACACAAATTGCCCGCCCAATATCCGCATGGCTTGCAATGTCGCCTTGCGGATGACCGGTTCGCCCAATCGGTTCATGGTGCGTTTTAGAGTGCCGCCCATTCCGGTTTGATGCGCTTGGGGTTGCTCCAAAACTTCGCCGGTCAACATCAATGAGAACGTGGCTGCATTGACGAAGGTCGACGAACTTTCACCCAGATGTTCGCCCCAGTCGATCTCACCCAGCTTATCGCGGATCAGCGCGTCGGCTGTTTCATCATCAGGCACCCGCAGCAATGCCTCTGCCAAACACATAAGGGCGATGCCTTCATCGGTGTCGAGACCATATTGTTGGAGAAAGGCGTCGATGCCACTCGCCTTATGCGCCCGCGCGCCTTCGATTATGTCGATGGCAAGGGCGGCAGCTTTGCCGCTAACCTTGCTGGCTGGTGCCGCCTGTTCAAGCCTTTGTGCGACACACGCATCCTCTGGCGCACGGTATGCGCGGCGCAATTCAGCGCGGTCGAGGAAATGGTTGGTGCTGCTCGGCAGGCTTGTCATCGTCACGTCGTCGGTATCCCCTTTGGAGTGGCTGTATCAGATCAAGCGCGATTCGCGCCCTATTTGCCCATTGAACCCGGCGGGCTTCGACTTCAAGAAAAGTCGCATTCACTTGGGTCAATTCCCCAGTGCGCGGGCCGCCGGACCACAGGTTATCGACTGACAGGTTCTTTGCGACTAACCAGACGACCATGACCGGCCGCAAACATGATCCTGCACTTTATGCAGGCGATCTTTTTGGAGAATTTTACGAATCCGAACGGATGGAGGCACCGTCGCGCCTTAGCCTATCGGCGTTGCTGCCGGGGATGTTGGTTTGCTTGATCGTCGGATTCGCAGCGCTTTGGCTGGCACAGCAATACGGCTTTCCGGCGATTTTGGCCGGCCTTCTGTTGGGACTGGCGCTGCATTTCCTTTCCGAACATCCCGCTCTTGGTGATGGACTGGACTTTGTTTCACGTCAGTTCTTGCGGATCGGGATTGTGCTTTTGGGACTGCAAGTCTCGCTGGATCAGGTCGCACAGGTCGGATGGGCTGCCTTCGCTGGATTGATCGCGATTATGGGCGCGGCTTTTGGCGCCGGATTGTTGGGCGCACGCGTCGCTGGTCAGGGGCGCTATGCCGGCGTTTTGGCAGGAGGCGCGACCGCGATTTGCGGGGCATCTGCGGCTCTGGCTTTGTACGCAGTGGTTGGGCGGGATCGGCTGGATCAGGCCCGGTTCACGCTAACCTTGGTTGGGGTTGCTTTGGCGAGCGCCTTTGCATTGACTGTCTACCCGGCGATCGCAGGCTTCTTGAATCTCACAGACAATCAGGCCGGATATTTAATCGGCTCATCAATCCACGATGTGGCTCAGGCAATCGGCGGCGGTTACGCGGTATCGGATGCTGCGGGCGATCAGGCGACCGTAATCAAGCTTTCGCGCGTCGCCTTGCTAGCCCCTGCGGCGGGGTTGGTGGCGCTGTGGTTGGGCCAATCACCCGGCGCGAATGCGAGCGACCAAGGAACCAAAAAACCACTTTGGCAGCGTATCGCTGTGCCTTGGTTCATCGCCGCCTTTTTAGCCTTGGTGATGTTGGGGAGTGTGATTGCCGTGCCGCCAACATTGGCCGATTATGGGCTCGACCTGTCGAAGTTTCTATTGCTTCTGGCAGTGACAGCAACGGCGATGCGGTCAAACTTGTCGGTTCTGCTTGATGCAGGTTGGAGGCCGTTGGTGCCGGTGTTCGCCGCCACCATTGCGTCTTTCGCGATGGCATTGGCTGTGACAGTGACCGTTATCGATTGATTCCCAGATGCGGCTAGGGCGAGCGAACTAGCGCGGCCTAGGAAGGGCGGTTGTCGTCTTCATTTCTTCCATCGAAAAACTGGCGGTAACATCGACCAGATCAGGCACGCGCCGGATCAGTTTTTGATAAATGCGATCATAGCCGCCAATATCCGCGACGCGCAGTTTCAGCATGTAATCAATGTCACCTGCCATGCGGTGGCATTCCATAATCTCATCAATATCGGCGATGGCAGCATTGAATGCAGCCAACCATTCGGCATCATGGCGGCGGGTGCGAACTGTCACAAAGACGCAGGTGGCCGCGCCGACCATTGCCGGATTGAGCAAGGCAACCCGGCCCGCAATGACACCGCTTTCCTCCATCCGCTTTATTCGGCGCCAACACGGATTGACTGACAATCCGACGGCATCGGCAACCGTCTGGATCGAAGAAGAGCAATCGCGCTGGAGTTCTTCTAGGATTGCCCAGTCTTTAGCATCTAAATCTGCAATTTTATCCATAAATAGGAAAATATCACGCTATTGCTCCAAAAGCGAATGACTTTGGGAAGAAATTGCGCCGAGAACAGGATATATCAATGGTTTCCCAAGGCTAAACAGGATCGATGCTGATGTTCAAAGCGTACCGCCGTGCTTTCACAGAGCATCCCGCCTCTGTGGGAGAGAATTACTTCGAACATCTCGTCCATGCATCGGGGTTCGGATTGCGCATGATTATGGGCGGGCTTGCCTGTATTTTACATGGCGTTCTTCCATTTCTTTTTGTGAAAACAGGCAGCCGTCAAATCACTACGCTGCATGGGCGGATGGTGACACATCGAAGCAAGTTGCCTGAGCCAATCGACTTTGTGATCTAGCGCTCAGCCCTTTCGGTCCGTTGCTAGCAAAGCATTGAGCGTCTTGACGAGACGCGAGCGGCCCCGCAATCCGGTTGAAATGTTGCGGCCGTGACCATTGGGGGCACTGGCCCACTCACAAAGGACGCTATCGGATCATCATGGGAAAACTATCGGGCATTACGGTCGTCGATCTTTCGCAATTTCTACCCGGGCCAATGATGACTGTGATGATGGCGGATCAAGGCGCCGATGTCATCAAAGTGGAGCCAGCGCACGGCGACTCCGCGCGGGAGCAGGGCCCGTTCGATACATATGGTGATGAACAACATTCGGTCTGGTTCGCCAATCTCAACCGCGGCAAGAGCAGCGTTGCCCTCGATTTGAAGTCGGAAGAAGGCAAGGCCGCTTTGCGCGATCTGATCGCCGGTGCCGACGTGTTTGTCGAAGGGTTTCGCCCCGGTGTCATGGCGCGTCTTGGCTTTGATTATGACGCGGTCAAAGCAATCAAACCTGACATCGTCTATTGCTCCATTTCTGCCTTTGGACAGCATGGTGCGCTGGCCCATCATCCCGCGCACGATATGGCGGTGCAGGCGTTGGCGGGTTTTCTTGCGGTGAATGACGGTCCTGACGGCGCCCCAGTTGTTCCCGGAGTGGCGAGCACAGATTTGGCGTCGGGTTTGACAGCATTGTCCGCCGTTTTGATGGCTTTGGTAGGAAGAGAGCGGAGCGGTGAGGGCGCCCATATTGACTGCGCCATGTTCGACAGCATCTTGCCGTGGTGCGCCCACACTGCGGGCAGCGCGATCGCCGGAGGGGCGAGCCCCAAATCGGCCGAGCAGAGATCCTTAGGCGGCGCGGCATTCTACCAAATCTATGAAACCAGCGACGGTCTCCACGTGGCTTTGGGTGGGCGCGAGATCAAATTTGCGCGCAATCTGCTTTCAGCGTTGGATCGTATGGATTTGCTGTCATTTGCTGAGGCTCCAGCGGGTGAGCAAGGCGAACTAATCGCATTTTTGCGTCAAACGTTTGCTACCAAGACACGCGACCAATGGATTGCTTGGTTCGCTGACAAAGATGTCGCCTTTTCCCCCGTTCTCAATTTTCGAGAAGCTTTGGACGAACCGCATATCGCCCATCGCGGATTGCTCGTTGAAGCGGATGGCGGGGGCATGCATATTGCACCTTCGATCCGATTTGCGGGCGAGAGCTGGCAACCCGGACCTGTGCCGGGCCTCAACACGCGCAACGCCAAACCGGGCAAAAGGAGTGACCAATGAGACTGTTCGCGTTTTATTGCCGTGATGGAGAGCACGGCGAAGTCTTTCGGGAACATTCGCAAGAGGCACTGCTTGCCCATTTTGAGGAGCATGCGCGCGATTTCGTTGTTGCTGGCCCGCTTGCAAAGGACGACAAAATTGTCGGTTCGCTGTTGGTGGTAAAGGGGACAGATGAAGCCGACGCTCGGGCCAAATTGGAGGCCGTGCCATACTTCTCTATGGGCGTTTGGCAGTCGATCCGTGCGGATGAATTTCGCCCGCTATTCGGCGAATGGGCCGCAGGCGACTAGGGGCTAGGCGGCGCCTTCTAAGGCAGCAAAACTGTTGAACCGGTTGTGCGGCGTGCTTCGATATCCCGGTGTGCCTGTGCGGCCTCAGTGAGCGGATATGTCTGCCCGATTGAAAGCCTGACTTTGCCGCTGCTTATCATGTCCCACACGCGCGCTATTCCAGCGGCGCGTTCTTCGGGAGTGCTGTAATAGTGGAACAGAGTTGGCCGGGTGACAAACAGCGATCCCTTTTGCGCCAAAACCCCCAAATTGACGCCATCAACAGGGCCGCTGGCATTGCCAAAACTGACCAATAGACCAAGCGGGGAAAGGCAATCGAGCGAAGGTTCAAATGTGTCTTTCCCAACGCCATCAAGGACGCACGGAACACCTGCGCCATCGGTGATTTCGCGGACCTTCTTGGCGATATCACCCTCTCCATAAAGAAGCGCGTGGTCGCATCCGGCATCCCGGGCGAGCTGCGCCTTTTCCTGCGTGGAGACCGTACCGATGACTGTTGCTCCAATGGCTTTGAGCCATTGCACCATGATGAGGCCGACGCCCCCTGCGGCCGCGTGGACCAAAATGGTGTCACCAGCCTGCACTTTCGCGCAGCGCTCAACCAATCCTTCGACCGTGGCTGCTTTCAAGATTGCCGCAGCAGCGGTCTCGTCACTGACCGTATCCGGCAGAGCGAACAAAGCCGCCGCTGGCATCACCCGGTGGCTTGCGTAAGCGCCCAGTCCGGGGCCCATATAGGCGACCCGGTCCCCCTCAGAATATTCGCCGACGCCGCTGCCAACCGCCACGATTTCACCGGCCGCTTCCAGTCCCAATCCGCTTGGCAATTCGACCGGATACAGGCCCGTGCGGTGATAGGTGTCGATGAAGTTGAACCCGATCGCCGTGTGCTTGATCAACACTTCGCCTTGGCCGGGCGCGGGGATGTCCTCTTTGACCCACCCGATGACATCTGGGCCGCCATGCTCAGTGATTTGTGCGCGGGTAACTGTCATCATTCCTGCCTTCCGTTCTGCTTCGCTGTCTGCACTATTCAGCAGCCTCGACGAGAGTGTTCCAGGCCGGCTGACGGGGCGGGCGGACCGGTTTCCAGCTAACATGATGCGTGCGAACCCTCAATCGAAGGTCAGCTGGGCGTGATGATATCGAAAAACGCTCAGCCCTTTTCTTTCGTAGGTGTCAGCCGCCTGCCAATATCCGCCCGGCCACAGCATCAAGTTTCGCCATCATCGCGGGGTCATGCTCTTCAGGAGCGGTGATCACGGCATCGTCGAGAGCCGTGTCGATCGGCGACGCTTTGCGGGTTTTGGGCAATTTCTCGATAAACTTGACCACGGCCTCGCGGGCCAGCTGGCTGTTTTCTTGCATCTGCGCGACCACTTGGCCAACATCGACCGCGTCGCCGTCGCGCCAGCAATCGTAGTCTGTGACCATGCTAAGCAGCGCATAAGGCAGCTCGGCTTCGCGGGCCAGTTTTGCCTCTGGCATGGCGGTCATTCCGATTACATCTGCGCCCCATGCTTGATACATCCGGCTTTCGGCGCGGGTGGAAAATTGCGGGCCTTCCATGGCAAGATAAGTCGCGCCGGTCGCTACCTTTCCCTTGCATGCGGTGACCGCTTTCGCCGCCATTTCTGACAGGCGCGGGCACACAGGGTCGGCCATTGAAACATGGGTGACAAAGCCGCTTCCATAAAAGCTTGAATGGCGGTGAGCGGTTCGGTCGATGAATTGTTCGGCCACCACAAAGCGGCCCGGCTCCAATTCCTCGCGTAAGGACCCGACTGCCGAAATCGCCAGAATATCTGTGCAACCTGCGCGTTTTAGCGCGTCGATATTAGCGCGCGAATTAAGGTCGGTTGGCGTGATCGGATGGCCTCGGCCATGGCGCGGCAAAAACCGCACCTTCACGCCCGCTATCGTTCCGCAAAGGATTTCATCGGACGGATCTCCCCACGGGGTGTCGATCATGAGCCACTGCTCATCTTCGATCCCCTCAATATCGTAGAGGCCGGAGCCCCCGATAATTCCGATGCACCAATCCTTGGCCATGCTTTAGCGTGTTTCCTCTGTCTTAACGGCGTGACGCCCGTGGGCCTTATGTCAGGTCAAACCGCTCGGGCAAGACTTTGCGCACGAAGCGGTCCGCTTTGGCAAACGGTTCAGCGATGGATGCGCGCGCGGTCATACGCTCATAATGGGCCGCTAATGCGGGATAATCGCCCAGCGGCATCTCCGCGACCAACGCAATTTGCATCAAACAACAGGTGATTGAGATGTCCGCGATGGAGAGTGAATTCTCAACGCAAAAATTTCGCCCTTCCAATTGCGAATCTAGGAATGTCAGTACTGGCGGAAGGCCGCTCGCCCACGTCTCCCGCGCTTTGGCGAGATCTGGCTCTTTACCTTGAGTGATCGCAAAAAAGATCGGGCGGAAGATGCCCAGACCCCCGGCCATCGCCAACGTTGTGTCGGCGTATTCTTCCAAGGTGAGTGCGCGGCCATGGGCAAAAGCATCATCGCAATAGAGTGCAGGGTCTGGGTGCTTGCGGTCGATATAGGAACAGATCGCTGACGAATCGGCGATCGTGCCATCAACGCCTTCCGCCGCGATCGATCGGTCACGCATCACCGGGATTCGTTTCATCGGAGAAATGTCGGTGAACCATTGCGGCGGGTCAAAGACATTCACCGCCTCAATTTCAAACGGAACATTCTTCTCAGTGCAAACCGCTGCGGCTTTGCGCAGGAATGGCGAAACGGGGCTGCCGTATAAGACGATATCGGGGGAGGCTTCGGACATTGATACGGTTTTCCTTTTGCGGGGATTGCTATCCATCCAATGATGGGCGCGCCAGTTTCCCTTTGCAACTGATGCTGCGCAACTGATAGGAGTGGTTTCCTACCGCATATTCTACGATGCGGCGTTGATTTGCGATTGATTTTTGCGAACGAAGGTCCACCTTTTACGCGACACAGCGCATCGAATTTGAATTTGGCAAAGCCCAATTGGGACGAGAGAGGAATATCATGGTCACGCAATATAAAAATTTGATCAACGGCGAAATGATCGACACGGGCGAATGGCTCGATGTGGTCAATCCGGCCAATGAAGAAGTGATCGGCCAAGTGCCCGCTTGCGGTCAAGGCGAACTGGACAAGGCTGTCGCCGCTGCGCGCGCTGCGTTTAAAACATGGAAGAATACGCCGATCGAAGAACGCCGCGCCGCTATCATGGCGATGTCTGGTGCGATCAAAGAAAACGCCGATGAACTGTACCGTCTTTTAACCAGTGAACAGGGCAAGCCGCACGATCAAGCCAAAGGCGAAATCTACGGCGCGGCCGGGATGAGCGCGGCGCAATCGACGCTGGAATTGGCCGATGAAATCACAGAAGATAGCGATGCCCGCCTTAGTCGCACGCGCCGCGTGCCGGTTGGTGTTGTGGGCGGTATCGTGCCGTGGAATTTCCCGGTTATGATGGCGGTTCAAAAGATCGCCCCTGCTATGCTTTCAGGATGCACAATTGTTCTGAAGCCTTCGCCATTCACCCCGCTCACGACTCTGCGAATTGCAGAGTTGATCGCGGACAAAGTGCCAGCAGGCGTCGTCAACATCATCACCGGCGAAGATGAGCTGGGTCCGATGATTACATCGCACCCAGACATCGACAAAATCACCTTCACCGGCTCCACCGCGACGGGCAAAAAGATCATGGAAGGCGCCAGCGCCGATCTGAAACGGATCACCCTTGAGCTTGGCGGCAATGATGCGTCGATCGTTATGCCTGACGCCGATCCAAAGAAGGTCGCCGAACAATTGTTCTGGGCCAGCTTTAGCAATGCGGGCCAAATCTGCATCGCGGCAAAGCGTGTTTATATCCACGAAGACATCTATGATGAGCTGTCACAGGCCATCGCGGATTATGCTAAAAACGTGACTGTCGGTGATGGCGCCCAACAAGGTACTGGCGTCGGTCCGATCCAAAACAAGCGGCAATATGACCGGGTTCTTGAGCTGATCGAAGACGCAAAGGACAACGGCTACAAATTCCTGCTGGGCGGAGACAAAGATCCGTCGGGTTCGGGCTATTTCGTACCTCTGACAATTCTCGACAACCCGCCCGAAGACGCGCGGATCGTGGCCGAGGAGCAGTTTGGCCCGGTTATGCCGTTGATGAAATTTTCCACCGAGGAAGAAGTCATCCAGCGCGCCAACAATTCCGACTATGGTCTGGCTGGTGCCGTCTGGACCGCCGACACCGACAAGGGAGTCGAGATGGCTGAAAAACTGGAAACCGGCACGGTTTGGGTCAACGAAGCCCTGCACCTGTCGCCCTTTGCCCCGTTTGGTGGGCACAAACAATCCGGCTTTGGCGCGGAATATGGCAAGGAAGGCTTGAAGGAATTCACCTATCCGCAGGTCATCACAGTCAAGAAAGACAGCGTCGTCGCTTAACACCCAAGGGTGATTTCTTAGACACAAAAAGGGCCGCTTGGAATCATCCGGGCGGCCCTTTTTGCGCTCGGTTTGCCCGGTTACTCGCCAGCGGCTTTGCTGTACATTTCCAGCCCCAAGGCCCAGCGCCGCTGAAAACCGCGCCAATGGGCGGGCTCTCCATCACCAGCCATTTTGCCGTTGAGCTGTTCGCCAAAACTTACATCCCAAGAGCTGTCATTGGAGTTTTCCATTGGCACATCGAGATAGGCTGCCATGCTCTCGTCCCCCTTTAGAGTAAGGTCGAGGAATGCGGCAACGAAATGCTGATTGATCGCGTTGATCCGGCCCTGACGCCAAACGGGCTCATTCACAAATTCAATCGCGCGAAACGGTGCGCCTTCGGGCAGGTCAAACGCATTGCCGACAATATTGTGGCGCGCGTCGCGGTAAACCAGCATCCGGCGATCTGTTCCTGTCAGCTGGTCAAAGATCCAGCTGATGCCATCGTCGTAATTTGACACGTCGTCTTCGCTGCCCGCCACGATCATCACAGGCGTGGTGATTTGGCTCAACCCCTCAGCCGACCACACACGATTATCGGGCTGCCCGCCCCATGGGGCAAAGGCGACCATGGCGTCGATGGGCGCTGCCTCGCTCGCCGCTGTGCCGACAGGTGCCATCGCGTCGCTCGGCACGGCGTCAAATGTGCTGCTTTGATAGTCGTAATCACCGCCTACGCTGGCCAGCGCGCCGTACCCACCCATGGAATACCCAATCAGACCGACGTGTTCAGGGTCGATCAAGCCGCACGCTCCGGCATCGTCTGCCCCAGCACGCTCCAATATCTGGGCCAGGATCTGCCGTTGATCCAGCGAACGGCTGGCCAGAACATAGGCGAAGGAATGGATGAAATCGGTCGCGCCTTCTAACTTGCGGTCCGCGTGATCGATACTTGCGACAACATAACCGCGCGATGCGATGTGTTCGGCCAGATTGCTGAATTGAGTGCTCCACCCGTTAAAGCCGTGCGACATTATGACGAGCGGAAAGACGCCGTCCGTCATCGCAGGCGCGTCTGCAAAGGCGCGGCCAGTATATTCCAGTGTGACTGGCTCCATGTCGGGCGGTGCCATCGTGTGCGAATATTGCACCGGGTCGGCGCCCGCCGATGATTGCGCCGGGTAATACATCCGAACCTTCAATTCGCGCGTTTCACTTTGTGTGCCGCCGGTTGCCATGTCCAATTTGCCGAAGGTGATCCGGCCCGGCATGGTGAAAGTCAGTTCCTGCGTACCCACGGTAAACTCACCCATGCGCCCCAATTCTGGCGCTTCGCCGGGGGACCCCTCATGCACGGTCGGCGCGGCGACATAGGCGGCGGTTCCCGCTCCCATTGCAAGCACTCCAAGAGCGGCAAGGCCGATATAGCGTTTCTTCATGTGCGGTTCCGTTTCGATACTGGCATTTATTGGCTTGCTGAATGGCAATTGTTCGGGGCACTAATGCCAGCGAATTGGGAGAGAGGGAAGCGATGGCGGCTAGGCCGGAGGAATTGATCCAGGGATTGGCGCGGGTTTGCGCGCGCGCTGGGATAGAGGCTCCACGGGATTTGGAGCGCTTGACCGGCGGAGCAACCATGGAAAGCTGGCGCTTCGAGACCGCAAGCGGCGCTTATGTTCTGCGCCGGGAGCCCTCGCTTGAATTCATGGAAGGCCGGCCGTTTGGCCATGATGTCGAGGCAGCGATTATCCGCGCGGCATTCGCCAAGGGAGTGACGGCGCCTGAGGTCGCGGCTGAATTGGTGCCGGAGGACGGCATAGGCAGCGGTTTTGTTATGCGTGCTTTGCCTGGCACGCCTAATCCCAAAGAGATTTTGGCGATGGAAGGCGCGGCGGGATTGTTAACAGAGGCTGCGTGCGATTTGGCCCGCATTCACTCCTTGAAACGGGCCGATTTGCCTGAGGCCGTTCCGGTGATGGATTACCGCGAGGCCATCGCGGACCTGAAAGCGCAATTCGAAGAGGCAGGCGGTGATCGCCCGATCATCGCGCTGGGTCTGAAATGGATGGAGGACAATTGTCCTGACCCGTGCGAGCCTGTGCTGGTCCACGGCGATTACCGGCTCGGCAATCTGCTTGCGGAGGATTCCAAGCTGACCGGGGTGCTCGATTGGGAGCTGGCGCATTTCGGTGACCGCCATGAGGATTTGGCGTTCGGCTGCATGGCAGTGTGGCGGTTTGCGCGGTATGATCGGCCCGCATTGGGGCTGGGTTCGTTGGAGGAATATTTCGCCGCCTATGAGGCCGAAAGCGGCAGTAAAGTAGACCGCGAGCGATTCCGTTACTGGATGATTCATCGAACCGTTTGGTGGGCGATGGGCTGTCTGCGCAGCGCCAAAGTGTGGCGCGATGGGTCTAATCGTATGCTGGAGCGCGTGGTGATTTCCCGGCGGACCAGCGAGCAGGAATTGGACCTGCTGATGTTGCTGGAGCAGGAGGCGCCTTTTCATGAAAGGAGGCGCGAACCTCGCAGAAGAACTAGCGACGAATTTGAACCGAAAGGTGAGGCCAATGTTGGCGAAGTGGCAATGGCGATTTCCGAATGGCTAGGATCGGTGAAGCATCGGATGGAAGGGCACGACAGGTTTCAGTTGGCGGTCGCTCGCAATGCCCTGGGTATTATTGGGCGCGACATTCATAAGGAATTTTCTTACCTCGACTGGCAAGATGCTTCGGAAGACATTTTGATGGGCACGATGTCGTTGGCTAGCAAGGAGCTGTTGTCACAGCTCAAATTCGATGTGCTTGAGATGGTTGGGGTTGATTCACCCAAATACCCAGCGCTCGCCGTAGCCCGAAAAAAATGGACCGGAGAAGACTAAATGGATTTCGCAATTTCCGCAGACCTGCAAGCCTATCTGGCCGAACTCGACGCGTTCATAGACGCAGAGATCAAGCCGCTTGAGCAGCAGGACGACAACATCCGCTTCTTTGATCACCGCCGCGAAGACGCGCGCACGGATTGGGACCGCGAAGGCCTGCCCAACGAAGAATGGGAAGCCGTGTTAAAAGAGGCCACATCGCGCGCCGATAAGGCCGGCCATTGGCGGTTTTCCGCGCCCAAGAAATACGGCGGCAAAGACGGATCGAACCTTTGGATGGCCGTGATCCGCGATCACTTTGCGCAAAAGGGATTGGGCCTCCACAACGATCTCCAAAACGAGCACAGCATTGTCGGCAATTTTCCCTTTGTCGAAATGTTCGAACAGTTTGGCACCGAGGAACAAAAGCAAGAATTCATCAATGGCGGTTTTGACCGGACAAAGCGCGCCGCCTTTGGCCTGACCGAAGGGGCGCATGGATCCGATGCGACCCACATGGAAACGACAGCCGTCAAGGAAACCCGCGACGGTGTGGCCGGATACCGCATTGATGGTGAAAAAATGTGGATCACGGGGATGCATAAAGCGACCCATTGCGCTGTGTTCGCCCGCACCAGCGGAAAGGCTGGCGATGCGCGCGGGATCACCTGTTTCCTCGTGCCCAATCCCAATGAAGGCGTCAAAATTGAGGAGTGGATGTGGACCTTCAACATGCCCACCGATCACCCGCGTCTTTCGATCAACAATGTTTGGGTGCCCGAAAGTGTGATCCTTGGCGAAGAAGGGTTGGGCCTCGCTCTGGCGCAAAGTTTTGTCCATCAAAACCGCATTCGCCAAGCCGCCAGTTCGCTGGGCGCGGCGACATATTGCATCGAAGAAAGCGTGAAATACGCGCGCCAGCGCAAGCCGTTCGGAGAGGAATTGGCCAAGAACCAAGCGATCCAATTCCCCTTGGTAGAGCTTGCCACCCAATGCGAAATGCTGCGGATGCTGATCTATAAAACCGCGTGGCAGATGGACAATATGCCGCACAAAGAGATTGAGAAAACAATCTCTGATAAGGTGTCGATGTGCAATTACTATGCGAACCGGCTGGTTTGCGAAGCCGCCGACCGCGCGATGCAGGTGCACGGCGGCATCGGCTATTCACGGCACAAACCGTTTGAACACATCTATCGCCACCACCGCCGATATCGGATCACCGAAGGCGCGGAGGAAATTCAAATGCGCAAAGTGGGCGCGTATCTGTTTGGGTATTTGGGGCCCCGAAGAGAAGAGATGCGGGGGCTGTAAGACTAACCGCCCCGCCGCCACCAACTCGCCAAAATTGACCCAATAAGCACATGCCAAACCGCCGAGATCGCGGCTGGCACTGGGGCGAGGGCGGCTTGCTGGATGTCTGCAAATTGAGCGGCAAAGGCGGGTGTTTTGGCAAGGCCGGAGCCTAGCCCAGAATTCTGCATACCGACTTCGATGGATATGGTGCGTTGTTCCGCCACACCCAACCCAAGTATCCGCGCGAGCAACAACCCAAGGCCAAAGCCGATGGTATGGAGCAGCAATGTCGCAATCAGCAACGTGCCGGCATGCTGCGCGATCTGCGCCTTGGCGCCTCCCACGATCCCGCCCACGATCAGGATGACCAACACGATCGCGATAAGCGGCAGGATCGCGCTGACCCGCGCGGGAACAATTGGTTGAGCAGCGTGCCAAGCACCACTGGCACCAGAACAATCGCGAGCATATTACGCAGCAAGTTCCAGCGGTCGATCTCAACATAGGTGCCGGCGAGTTCACCCGTTAGCAGCGGCGTCAATGCAACCGCAGCGAGTGTGGAAACCATTGTCATCGCAACCGACAGCGCGACATTCCCACGCGCAAGGAACGTGACGATGTTTGACGCGGTTCCGCCCGGACAGGAGGCAACAAGGATCAAACCCACAGCGAGCCCCTGTTCCAGCCCCATCGCGAGCATGATGAGGCCGAGCGCAACAGAAAGCAGCGGCTGTCCCGCGATTTGGATGCTGCCATTGGTCATCCAAGTGAACAAATGAGGTTGGAACCAAGCGAGCGCCACGCCGATCACTGTCAGGATCGCAAAGTTATTGGTTATGGTGCGCAGCAAGTCGTTGGTCTGATCGCAATTGGTCTATGCCAATGTGCTCTAGCAATATTGTTACGCGCCGCTAGTGTCTCGCATCAAACGAGGAGAAAATTCATGCGCCGCTTTACCGCTCAACTCACCGCAACCCTTCTTGCGGGTTCGATGCTGGCCATGCCGTCATTGGCGCTCGCACAGGATGACGAAGACGAGGGCTGGGACGTTGAGGCGCCGCGCGGGGCCACCATAGAGCAAGTGCCGATCCAGACTGATGAAGGCACTTGGATGGATGTCGATGTGTCGCCCGATGGCAGCACGCTCGCCTTCACCATGCTGGGCGATATTTACACCATGCCGATCACCGGCGGGACGCCAAGGCGGATTGCATCGGGCCTCGCTTGGGAAGTGCAGCCGCGGTTTTCTCCTGACGGATCGCGCATCGCTTTCACATCAGACCGGGGCGGCGGTGACAACATCTGGGTGATGAACGCAAATGGCTCTGACATGCGTCAGGTGACCGATGAGAGCTTCCGCTTGCTCAATCAGCCAAGCTGGTCGCCCGATGGCCGTTTCATTATTGCCAAAAAGCACTTCACCACCGGTCGGTCTGCCGGGACGGGCGAGATTTGGATGTACCACGTGTCCGGCGGTGGCGGCGCCGCGATTGTCGAACGCGCGAGCGAGGCCTTGCAAAAAGAGCTGGGGGAGCCGGTCTATTCTGCCGCTGGAGATGCGATTTTCTACACCCGCAACACGACGCCAGGGAACACGTTCATCTACGCTCAGGATTCCCAAACGGGTATCTTTGCGATTGAACGGCATGATCTGGAAACCGGCGAAGTCACCACGGCGGTTGATGGCTTTGGCGGTGCGGTTCGCCCTGCGCCTTCGCCAGACGGAACACAGATCGCGTTCGTTCGGCGCGACAAGGATCAAAGCCAGCTTTGGGTGAAAGACATCGCAAGCGGGCGTGAGCGGATGATTTACGGCGCGCTCGACCTCGACCTGCAAGAAACCTGGGCTGTGTACGGGGTCTATCCCAACATGGATTGGATGCCAGACAGCAGCGCCATTGTTTTCTGGGCGGGGGGCAAACTGCGCCGGATTGACCGCGATGGTTCGAATATGGCGGTAATCCCGTTTTCTATCGACGACACGCGCGGCGTGGCGGATGCGCCGCACCCAGATATTGCCGTGTCGCCTGACAGCTTCGTCACCTCGATGCCGCGTTTTGCTCAGCTTTCCCCGGACGGAACACAGGTCGTGTTCGAAAGCCTCGGACGGCTTTACACAAAGTCGGTAAGAGGCCGCGATGCACCGCGCCAATTGACCGGTGCAAGCGATGTCGTCGAAGCCTTCCCCACGTTCAGCCGCGATGGATCAAGCCTCGCCTATGTTGAGTGGACCGATGAAAGGTTGGGGCGGATCATTGTCGCCGATGCCAACGGCGCCAATCCGCGTGTCGTCACCCGCGAGCCAGGGCATTACGCCGACCTCACATTCTCTCCCGATGGCAGCCATATTGCCTTTGAGAAACGCAGCGGTGGCTATCTCACTTCGTCTGATTATTCAGAAAACACCGGCATCTATATGGTGCCCAGCATCGGCGGCGATGCGGTGCAGGTCAGCCGTTCGGGATCGAACCCGCAATTTGGCGCGGCTGCAGACCGGATATTCATGACGGTTAGCCAAGACGGCGGGCTCGCATTGGTGTCAACTGACCTTGATGGAGAGCGTGAGCGCACGCATGTGAAGGGCGAACTTGCCAATGATTTCCGCGTCGCGCCTGACGGCATGACAGTTGCGTTTCGTCAGAATTACGAAGTGTTTGCCATGCCGCTTCTACCGGGCGGCGGACCGATTTCTGTCGGCGAAAGCGATGGTGCTCTGCCTGTGACCAAAGTGTCGAGCGGCGGGGCGGACTACATCGGTTGGGCCGGTGGCGGGTCTACGGTGTTCTGGTCGATTGGTGCGCAAATGCACCGGGCCGACGTGGCGGATTTCTTCGCCGAAGATGCAGAAGAAGAGTTCTCTCCGCCGGAAACAGGTATTTCGATGGCGATGACGGTGAGTGCGGACAAACCCGACGCCACCGTCGTGATCACCGGCGCGCGTATTCTAACAATGGCTGCAGGGCTGGACGATCAAGACGCGGGCGCAATCGACAACGGTGTGATCGTGATTGAGGGCGACCGGATCGCTGCCATTGGCGCCGCGGGTGCTGTCGATGTTCCTGATGGCGCGATCATGGTCGATGCTGCTGGCCGCACGATCATGCCGGGGTTGGTTGATGCGCATGCTCACGGACCGCAAGGGGTGGGCGATTTCATCCCTCAACAAAACTGGCGCATGGTTCAGGATTTGGCGATGGGCGTGACAACCCTTCACGATCCTTCCAACGATGCTAGTCAAATTTTTGCCGCCGCCGAACGGCAGCGCGCCGGATTGCTGCTCGCCCCGCGCATCTTCTCGACCGGAGAGATCATTTACGGCGCGAAGGCGTCCAGCGTTTACGCCCGGATCGACAGTTACGAAGACGCGCTGGCCCATGTTCAGCGCATTCGTGCGCAAGGCGGCATCTCGGTCAAGAACTACAACCAACCCCGCCGTGAACAACGCCAAATGGTCGCCCGCGCTGCGGCGGCGGAAAATATGCTGGTCGTGGCCGAAGGCGGCTCGCTTTTCGGGATGGATATGAACCTGATCGCGGATGGCAATTCCACGATTGAACACAATGTCCCCGGCGATGTGTTTTACGAAGACGTGCTGCAATTCTTCAGCCAATCAAACTCGAACTACACGCCCACATTGAACGTCACTTATGGCGGTTTGGCGGGCGATCCTTATTGGCGTCAGGCAACCGATGTGTTCGATAATCCATTGATGGTCCACACGCCTCCGCGCTTGCTGCTTGCGCAAACAGGCCGCCGGACGACCGCGCCGGATTGGGCGTTCGTGGACGACAACGCCGCTCGGGAGGCGCGCAAATTGGCACAGCGCGGTGTGCGCGTATCCATCGGCGCGCATGGACAGCAAGCTGGGGTTGATGCCCATTGGGAGCTGTGGAGCTTTGCGCGCGGCGGCATGAGCCCAGTCGAGGCGCTAAAGGCGGGCACGATTTCGTCTGCTCAATCGCTGGGTATGGCCGATGATGTGGGCAGTTTGGAAGTGGGAAAACTCGCCGACCTCGTGATCCTTAGCGCTGATCCAAGTGTCGATATTCAAAACTCAGATGACATTGTTCAAGTCATGCTGGGCGGGCGGTTGTACGATGCTGTCACCATGAATGAAGTCGCGACCGGAACGTCTGAGCGCCGACCATATTGGTGGCAAGCGACCGGAGCTGGCGGTTCAGAAGCCGCGGCCCACGCTGCCGCTGCCCATGCTGATGGCGATTGAGTCTCGGCCATGGGAGCGATCATTGCGCGTCGATCAATGTGCGCAGGTCTTTTAAGGCCTTGGCACGCAGTTGATGGACGCGCGGTACGCTCACTTCGAGCACTTCGGCGATTTCGGTGAGGTTCAATTCCTCGACGAAAAACAATTGCAGCACCAATTTGAGCCGGTCCGGCAGTTCGGTCATTGCCGCGACCAAGCGCTCGCGATCTTGCTGACCTGATAAGATCTCAAATGGGTCAGGATCTTCGCTGGCAAAGGCAGTGTTGGCGTCGTCGTATTCCTCGCTGATGGAGGTGACGGTGACGGCGGACGCTTCGATTTCGAGCAGCTCAAGGTCGCTTACGCCCATGGTCGCTGCGATTTCGCTTCGAGTGGGTTCGTGACCGGTTTGCCCGCGCACGCTTTCAACCGCCGTGTTGTATCGGGCGCGTTTTTTGCGCGCCGTGCGGGTGTCATTCATCTGCCGGCGCAGCAGATCAATCATCGCCCCGCGCGCCCGGATTTTGGCATAGGCTGCAAAGCCGTCTTCGCTCGGGCCGCTGTGCCTTTGCGCACATTCCGTCAGAGCGACAATGCCGGCCTGAACCAAGTCTTCGACCTCCAGCCCATCTTGGCCCATCCCGTAAACATGCCATGCCGCGCGGTGCACCATGGGAAGAAATCGGCGGACACGGTCTTCAACTTCGGCGCGGGAGGCGGTTGAATATGGCGTTGCGCCTGCAAAGCTGGTCGGATCGTGCTTCATGCGGCCATGGCTCCTTGGACCGATGGAGTTGGTGGAGATTGCATTGCGTCCGAGGGTGCGCCCAATTGAGCAGGCGCTTCTGCGCCGATGACGCCGATCACTTCGACCGGTTGCGTTGCGGGCAATTCATTGATGGACAGGACCAGACAGCGGCTTGCCCGCCCGCGCAGCAATCCTGTCAGCGCGCGCCGAGCGGGCGGCTGAACGATTAGCGCGATCGGCGATTTTGCCTCTTCGATATAATCACCGATCCGCGCTGCGATCATATTACCGCAATCGGGTTCAATGACAGGTTGGCCCGTCGCAGGGTCGACCATGCCGCCTAGAATTGCGGCTTCGAGAGAAGCCTCCAGCGTGACGACTTGCAACCGCTCGCCCGCTTCGCAGATCTGGGACACCAACCGCGCGCCCAAATCGCTCCGCACGGTATCGATCAAAGCGTCGAAATCCTGCGTTGTTTGCAACGCCATAGCGAGGCTGGTGAGGAGCGGTTGGGGATGGCTTAGAGGGATGCCATCCCGGATCAACGCGCGGAAAATGCGTGTCATGGCAGCAAGTGAGAGCGGCTCTGGGTGGATCGCCTCAAGCAAAGCAGGCGCACGGATTTTAAGATCGTCGATAAGCGTGCGAACTTCCTCTGGCCCCAGCAATTGGTGGCTCTTGGCAAGCAGTTCCTGATTGGCGTGGGTTGCGATCACTGTGCTGGGATCAACCGTCAGGAACCCTTCGGATACGGCATGATCGCGCGCGGCGGGATCGATCCACAATGCTGGACAATCAAAGCTGGGATCGCGGGTCGCTTCGCCTGTGATACCGTGTCCGGCGCGCACTTCGCCTGTGTCGATTGCGAGCAGTTTGGACGGTTTGGCGATGCCTTGCACAATCACTAGCCCGCCCAGCGTGACGCGATATTCGTTTGCCCCTGCATCCAGCGAATCGCGAATTCGGAATTGGGGCAATACAAAGCCCAAATCGCGCGACAATTGTTTGCGTATCCCGGTAATCCGGGTCAGCAGCGGCGCGCCCTTGCTCTCATCGACAAGATGCACAAGGCCATAACCAAGTTCGATTGTCACCAATGTCTGGTCTGAGACATCGGTGATATCGATACGGTCGGGCGGCACCTCTTCGGTTTCCACTTCATCGACGTCAGGTGCCGCGGCACGTTTGCGCAATTTCCACCATATCGCCCCAGCAATCGCAGCGGCGGGCATGAATATGGTTTGAGGCATTGCCGGTACCGCGCCGATCGCGGCCAATATCATCGCAACCGGCAGCCATCCTCGCGGATCGGCAAATTGTCCGCCGATCTGTCCTGAAAGATCGCGCGTGTCGGATACGCGTGTCACAATCGCAGCGGCGGCAATCGACAACAACAAGGCGGGAACCTGAGCGACCAATGCATCGCCAACCGCGAGGGTGACATAGACTTCGCCTGCCTCGGCAGCGGAGAGCCCATGGCTGATCATACCCAAAGCAAATCCCGCAACGATATTGACGCCCAAGATTAACAGCGCCGCAATCGCATCGCCTTTCACGAATTTGGATGCACCATCCATCGAACCGTAGAAATCGGCCTCCACAGTCACTTCGCGGCGGCGGTCGCGGGCTTCGTCGGCAGAGATAAGACCGGCGGCGATATCGGCATCAATCGCCATCTGTTTGCCGGGCAACGCATCCAGGACAAACCGGGCCGAAACCTCAGACACGCGTCCGGCGCCTTTGGTAATCACGATCATATTGATGATGAGCAGGATGCTGAACACAAACAGGCCAACTGCAAAATTGCCGCCGACAAGGAACTGGCTAAAACTGGCGATGATATCGCCGGCTGCATTGCCTCCTTCGTGCCCCTTAACCAGGACAATCCGAGTGGATGCGACGTTCAACGCGAGCCTTAACAAAGTCGCGAACAACAGCACACTGGGGAACGAGGAGAAGTCCAACGGCTTTCGTGCGTTGAGCGCCACAATCAACACCGCAAAGGCAATCGCAATGTTCAGGACGAAGAATATGTCGAGCAGCAGGGCTGGGATCGGTAGAACGAACAAGACGAACAGAATAAAGATGCCAAATGGCAGCACCATCGCCGCCGGTGCGCTGCGTAGCCGATCGATTATTGACCCTTGAGTGGAGCTGGTGGGAGATCCAAGATTGCTCACAGCCCGAGCGCCCTGAGTTGATCATAGGCTCTGCGGATCTGGCCGCTCGCCCGGTCTGTGCTTCCTGCCGGACTGTCACCAAATGTGTTGCGCAAGATGCCGGACATTGTCCCCTGCGATGAAATTGGCGCGAGGCCGATAGGGGGGGACGGGGCGATGGCAGGGCGATTGCGTCCGGTTAAAACGGGCGGGCTATGCGGTCCAAAGACAGTTTCATCCGCGATCATATACGGCGGCGGTGTTGAGGACGACGGTGCAAAAGACGGCGGCCCTAGGGGGGCTGCAGTGTAACCTTGCGGAAGACCATCGGCGGCACTGGCGCGAGCCCGCTCCAGCTTGCCCGACAAGTAGTCCATCACTCCGCCAAGGCTGCGCGGGCTTCCATCCTGTTCATAGAATACCGGGCGGTTTGCGGCGGCTGGTCGGCGAAATAGAGCAGCGGCGGATTGATCGGGATTGTCGGCCATAGCTGATAAGAACCGGCCAGCATCGCCTGCACCCAGGAAATGGGCAAGATACAATTCACTGTGCTCCGGTTGTCGGCCCAGGATTGGGGTAAGTTGCGCGCGATTATCTTCGGCCAAACCGGCGGCCATAAGCGATGCGATCTGCGGATCATTGCGCAGCGCAAGGATGGAAGCGCGGGCCCTCGGATCTGCCACATAGGCGGAGCCATTCTGCGTCGTGCTTATCTGAGACGCCACTTCGCCAAGGCCAAAGCGCTCTCCATGGCGCTGCATCGTGCCCAGCCATGTGCTGTCGATGAATTGGTACAACCCTGTCGCACTGGATGTTCGGGCACGGGCTGAGGGGTCCATTGCCGATTCCACTTGTGCCTGTGCGACAAGGAAGTCGAAATCCACGCTGGTCTGCCGCGCGGCGCTGGCGATGGCTTGCTCAACAGTGACTGGACGGGGGGCAATGATGTCTGGCGCCGGATAGTCGGCGGCGGCGACTTGGCGCGCCGCTCGCCCGCGCATGGAACCGTGGGCACGGGCAGCGCGATCAAAGGCGGCTTGTATACCAGCTGCTGGGATCGATTGATTGCTCACTGCGCCTGACTTTCATCCTTGCCCGATGGGCCCCATGCCGAACCCGCGAAGAGGGTGCGGGCGATCGGAAGGAATGATTGCAAGTCGCGTGCCAGAGCCGCGAGTCTAAGTGGTCTTACGTGTGCAGGTTGAGTGTTGGATTGGCCGATGAATATGTGTGCTGAGCCGAGCCGAACGCCTCCAACCGTGCAGAGACATTTGCTGCCAGCAGATTGCGAACACGCCGATTTACATCGTTTAGCGCTTGCGCCGTCTTAGCGAGCTCACGCGATTGAGGATCGAGCGCATCTTCGCCAAACGGACGCAATGTTTCGCAAAGCGCCTCTTTACGGTGCGATGCTTCGAACAATTCATCCGCATCCAGAGTGGCAAGGGCTTGCCGCTCTTGCTCCAACACGGCAATCATTTGCCGCAAATTGCCGCTTAAGTCATTGCCGCTGCGCGTTTGAAAATGGGCAGCGTTGGAGTCTTCAGAAACAAGGTTCATCGTTCAATCTCAAAACTCATTTGGGCAGCGATGATTGCATCGCTGATTTCTGCAGGAACAAGCGGGTAGGTGCCGTCGCGAAGAGCGCTTCGAATTTCGCTTACCCGGTCGTTGTCGATGGGGGGCTTGGAGGTGTTGAGTGTTGAGCTTATCTCAATCGAAATTCCGTTGCTGCCATTGGATACAACGTTCACGCCGTCGTGTTTGGCGTTCGCGCTACTGCTCGGCTGTGCAGACAACCGATCGGTATCGGACAAGGCCCGGGGGCCGGTGACCGCCTGTAATTTGCTCAATTCTAAAGACGGCATCGTGCGTCTCCTTTCATTGCCATGATATACAAAACGGCGATTATCGTGCTGGTTTAAGGGGCAAGGGCAAAATATTCAGCCGGCGGGAATGATGGCCAATCCGGGACGTTCAATACGTGCGCGAACAGGGGTGTTGTCGCGGGAGGTGCGGATTGCAATCCAATCGCCAATTGCTCCGTTATCGATCGCCTCGCCAGTGTGCTGCACGGTAAAGCCGCGCCCGCGCACCAACACCGTTATGGGATCGCCTCGGCTAACAATTGGGGCGGTTTGCTCAGCCTGAGGTGTAGGGCGAGTGGCGATAAAGATGCGCCAGCTTTCCGGACCGGCGCAAGCCACTCGAACGGTAGACCGATTTCGGCCGTGCCAGCTTACCTCCAGCGGCGCCGCGCAGGCGGATAATCGCAGCCTTCGATCCGCGGGAACTCTTGCACCGCCAACCTCGCCAATTGGGACGCCGGTAAATTCTGTGACTGCGCGGTCTATGGCGGCGGGCTGGGTAAAGCCTTGCGCAGGCATTGTTTGGGCCGCCGCTGCCGCAGCAAAAAGCGGCAAGCATACGATCAGCGTGGCGAGCGACAAGAGGCGCGTTTCTAAGCGTTGGCTGGTTTGTTGAGGGGTCATAATTCATCTCCAATCGGCAAATACTGACGCTCGGCAATGCAACCGGCGTGCCAATTCTTGGATTTGCGTGATGAGCCGGTGACCTAGGTGTTTGCCGCGGGGCACGCGCGGACCGATCGTAAGCATATTGCCGGTAGCCTGTCTGGCATAGGTCACCAAAGTGAATGGACGAAAGATGCAGGACGCACCCAAATTTCAATCAGTCGAAGCCGCCAAACCTTCTCGTGCAGAACTGGCACGGCAGGACCTGCTGGACCGGATTCGTGACTTCATTCTTAAACATGATTTAAATGTCTCCGGCACCAATTTGGCGTCTGTCGGCACCGCATTATCAGGTGCGAACGCTGCGCTTGCCCAAGCTTTCGTGAGCCGCGAAATCTCTGGTGAACCTATTGATCAGCGCTGGCTTGATACTGTCGCGAGGCTTGATCCGGAAACGGGTGCACGCGTTGAAGAGCTTGAGCGGCTCATGGACAAAATGGAATATTCGATGATGCGCTTTGCCCAGTCGGCGAAGTCCGCTCAAGACGAAACCTGTGAGCATCGCGGCGCAATCGACGCGCAGATCGAGGCCATGTCTTCCCAGATCGATGACCGCGATGAGGCCGGAGCATCCAATGCGCAAGGCGAAGTCGATCGAGTGATCGATCTTTCACGCGCAATGCTGGAGAGAATTGAGCAAGTCGAGCAGGCGATGGAGCGCAGCCAGGCAGAAACTGACGAGCTGCGAGCAAACCTCGCCAAAGCGCGTACAGAGGCAGATGTGGACCATTTGACCCGTCTGCCCAACCGCCGGGCGTTCGAACGACGGCTGGCATCCGCATCTCAGCAGGCTCAACTAGGTGGAAAGCCGCTTTGCGTGGCCTTTTGCGATGTTGATCATTTCAAAGCGGTCAACGACACGCATGGGCATGATGCGGGTGACCGAGTGCTGGTGGCGATGTCCAACACTTTAAATGGTATGGCCAGCGACACTTGTTTCGTAGCCCGCCATGGCGGTGAAGAATTCGTTGTCCTCTTCTATGGTCTGGAAAAAGAGGCCGCCGTCGCGAAACTCGACGGCATCCGCCGCGCACAAGGGATGAAGCAAATGATCAATCGGGAAACCGGAAAATCGTTTGGGAAAATCACCTTTTCCGGCGGTGTTTCACAAGTCGAAGGGGTCGATGATGCTCGGGAAGCGCTATCCCGCGCAGATCAAGCGCTGTATGAAGCCAAAAATGCCGGACGCAACACGATTATCGCAGTTTGAGGCGAGCCATCCCAAAAACCGATATCGCCGGTATCATTGCCGGCTCTGATCATTGAGAGTGTCATAGGCAATGCTGGCGTAAACGTCGCTGATGTTGGCTTGGGTGATGACAACCCGCACCGAAAACTCCTTCTCTTCCAGAACCTTGGCAGCGCTCTCAGTCAATGTATGAGCCCGTTCCCATGCGGCATCTTTGTCGCCCGCTGCAAAGCGTGCGAATATCGTCAACGTGGCTCGCGGATCGGCAGGTTGCTCACGTAGCCATTCGTCAAGTGTGGGGCCAAGAGGGCTTGGCCGGAAAAGCGATTGTGATGCGGCGAATTGCGGCACGTTAGGATTGGGCTTTGGTGGAGCCAGCGTGTCGTCCAATGCCTCTGCGTCAATCCCGTCAGATGCTTCTCCAGCCAGTGCCGATAGCGTGACCAGAAAGAGGATGAGCGCAAGGTCGGCCAGAATCAGCTGCCAACCGGGAGCCTTTCGGGAAATCATGCCGCATCCGTTAAAGGGATCGCAGCAATGGACCGTTCACCATTGCTGCGCCGACCGGTAAGCTGCGCCTCAAACCAAACGATCAATTCGCGCCGAGCGGTCTCCTCACGCATAGCGCGCCGCTCAATCGCGCTGGCCAAGGGCACGCATATCAGATGCGCTGTTATTACACCGTAAAGCGATGATAGCACGGCGGTGCCAACCACGCTCATCATCGCCTCTGTCGTCCCCGCATCAGATGCAGGGGCGACTTGAGTTAAAGCGAACAACGTCCCGACCAGACCGAATATGGGAGCCTGTTCGCCGGCATAGTCGAACACCTGGACGGCCCGTCCTGTGGTGGTGTCACGGGCTGATCGCTGCGCGCCTGATGTCGAACGGAGTCCTTCGATTGAACCATCAACGAGGTAAGATTGGACAAGTTTCGCGATCGAGCGATCAGGTGGAAACGGTGCATCCGCACACAGGCGGCCTCTACGGATTATCTCTGGAATAGACCGGGCGAGAGCAGCGCGGTTGGCATCCCGATCAAAACCGGGTGAGCCAAGCTTTGCGAGCGCCCCAAATGCCGCCGCCATGTTTCGCCATCCGCACCGTGCCACTGTTGCAAGCCATGTGCCGGCCAAAACAATGATCAAGGCGCTTCCGTCCCAAAATGCCATCGCTTCGCTCAACAATGGTTGCTCCTATGCGTCTGGCATGAATGGGCCCAAGCGGCCACGCCGCTGGGTTCTGTAGCGTCGTCAAAACATCAGAACGGCCAGAAACAGGGCGCCTTAAGCGCAAATGGGAAATGGGCATTGGATTGCCGCGGTCCTGCAAAGCTCTGCCGCATCCGTCGCCGCGGACCGGCAAGATGGCAAAACTCCCGCCCGGAAGCCGGGATAAGAGGCCGTTTGGCACGCTTGCTGCAAAGACCATCTCAGCAGCCCGCAGTGGGTTTGATAATTGGTATTCGCAGGAGCACCGAAGCTCATGAACGAGCAAATTTTTGGCATACACGGCGCCGCGCTCGAAGTGCGATCGCAGCGGATGGGAGTGCTCGCTTCCAACATTGCGAACGCCGCAACACCCGGTTTCAAGGCCCGTGATGTCGATTTTAACGCGGCGCTTGATGCGCGCTTGGCGCAATCGTCTGGAGCGGCTTTTGAAAGCGGCGGTGCCGCGAATGGAGAGCCCGAGCTGCTCTATCGCCGCCCGACTATGCCCAGCCTTGACGGCAACACTGTTGAGCTTGGCCGCGAGCAGGTCGCCTTCGCTGAAAATGCTCTCGCTTACTCCGCCACGCTCAGTTTTGTGCAAGGCAAAGTCAACACCATCAACCGCGCGCTGAAGGGAGAATAGAATGCCTGATGGCACTCGGATGACACTGTTTTCGATGAGCGAGCGGGCCATGTCGGCTCAGCTGGTGCGGATGAACGCTGCGACTTCAAACCTCGCAAATGCTGGCTCCGTTGCCGCAAGCGAAGCGGAAGCATACCGCCCGATCCGCGTGGTTTTCGCGGCCGAACTGGACCACGCCACCGGCCTTTCCAGCATGCGCAGTGAAGGCCTTGTCCGGTCAGAAACGGCACCCACCAAGCGATATGATCCCAACCATCCGCTGGCCGATAACACCGGCCACATTTGGGAAGCCCCCGTCGATGAGAGCGCCGAGATGATCGAGATCAACGAAAGCGCGCGGCAATATCAAAACATGGTCCAGGCGCTGCAGACCGCCAAACAGCTCATGCTCGAAACTCTAAGGAGCACCTAAAAATGACAATCACTTCTACGACCAACACTGTCGCCGATGTGCAGGGCGCACTTGACCGCTTGAACGCCCCATCGACCATAACGCGGGAAAGCGCCGCAGCGTCGCTGGATTCTGCCGATTTTCTGCGATTGATGACGGCGCAACTGGCCAATCAAGATCCGTTGGAGCCGCAAAGCAATGAGCAGATGCTGGCCCAATTGGCACAGTTCTCATCGCTCGAAAACGAGACCGCTTCGAAAGCCACGCTGGATGACATTGCCGCCAAACTGGACGCTCTGATTGCGGCGCAAGAAGCCGCCAACGCTGCTTCCGCTGAATTGGCCGCCACAGCCCTTGTCTAACGCAGAAATTTCACGATCGCTCACCAACGAAATCTAAGGAATATCCCATGTCATTTTTCACTTCCCTCAGCGGTATGCGCAACGCAGAAACCGACCTACGCGTGATCTCCAACAACATCGCCAACGCCGAAACAGCCGGCTTTAAGAAGTCGAACGCGCAGTTCTCAGATCTGGTCGCGACAGGCGGAGCGTCCGACCCGCGCACAACGCCGGGCATCGGCGCCGCGGTGTCGGCGATTTCTCAAGATTTTGGCTTGGGGCAATTGGAGCAAACAGGGCGTGTGCTTGACATTGCCATCAACGGCGATGGCTTCATCGCAACCGCGGATGGGATTTCGGGCGACATCACCTTCACTCGCAACGGCAATCTCCAATTGATCGCAACCGGCGAATTGCAGGATGCAAACGGCAATTTTGTTCAAGCATTTCCAGTTGATGCCACAGGTGCTGCCACGTCTGCCGTGCCTGCCAATGTGGTTGTTCCCACGATCAACGCAGCCGGCTCTGCCTTGTCGAGCATTTCGATCGACGCGCGCGGTATTGTCGGTGCAACTTACTCCGATGGGACGAACGAACCGGTGGCGCAAATTGCCCTGGCATCGTTTGCGGCCACGGGCGGTTTGCGGCCAATCGGCCAAAGCAAATGGGAGGCCACAGCCGACTCCGGAGCGCCCGAATATGGCGAGCCTGGGATTGGCAATTTTGGCCAGGTCCTCAGTGGATCATTGGAACGGTCCAACGTCGATCTGGCCGAAGAAATGGTCTCACTTCTAACCGCTCAGCGCAATTTTCAGGCCAATGCCCGGGCCATCGATACCGCCACGGCGATTTCTCAGACCGTGTTGAACCTTCAGCGGTAATTCCCCGCGTTAGGACGTAGAATATGGACCGCTTGATCTACACAGCTTTGACCGGGATGGACGCCGCGATGAACCGGCAGCGGGCCGTTGCGAACAATCTTGCCAACGCCTCGACCCCAGGTTTTCGGCGTGAGATCTTCGCGGTGACCCCGGCGACGCTTCGGGATGGATCAATCGAGGCGCGCGCGTTGGCCCGTGGTCAAGTGCGCGGTGCGGACATGACCGCTGCGGAAGTGAATCCCACTGGCCGACCGTTGGATGTGGCAGTGGGAGGCGATGCCTTGATCGCTTTTCAAGCGCCGGGCGGCGGCGAAATCTATTCTCGTCGCGGCGACCTTAGGGTCGCTCCCACCGGAGTGCTTGAAAATGGTGAAGGCTTGGCGGTGCTTGGGGAAAGCGGTGCGCCAATTACTGTCCCTGGCGGCTTTCGCATCGCAATTTCGGATGATGGCACATTGCTCGCAACCGACCCCGCGGCCCCGGGCGAAGCAGCACAGCCGCTCGACCGGATAAGGCTCGTTTCGCCCGAAGGCAGCGCGCTACTAAAAGGCATCGACAGTTTCATTGAAGTGCCCGGAGGCGGAGTGCTGCCCGCCGATCCGACTGCGCGATTAACCTCGGGCGCTTTGGAAAAATCGAACGTTCAAACCGCAGCGACTTTGGTCGAGATGATCGATGCTCAGCGCGCCTTCGAACAGCGGGCAAAAATCATTCAAACCGCCAACCAACTCGATGAAGCGAGCAGCCGCCTGATGGGCATGAGCTAGCCCGCCAAACTCGCTTCGGCTTGCTGACCCTAGCGGTACAGAAAAAGACACAAAGGAACACAGACTATGCCTACATCCGCCCTTCATGTCGCCCGCACGGGGCTCGAGGCTCAAGATGCGCGGATGCGTGTTATTGCCAACAATCTGGCCAATATCGGGACCACGGGTTTCAAACGCGACCGCGCCGATTTCGCGACACTCGCCTATCAGGAGCAGCGCGTTGCGGGCCAGCAATCGACCAACCAAACCGCTTATGCCGTTGGCCTTAATTTGGGCACCGGGGTTCAGGTGCAAGGGACGACGCGGATCGATTCGCAAGGGACGATGAACCAAACTGGCAACACGCTGGACCTCGCGCTTGACGGGGCTGGTTTTTTCCAAGTTGAACTGCCCGGAGGCGGTCAAACCGGCTACACTAGGGCCGGCAATTTCACGCTGTCTCCGCAAGGCAATCTGGTGACGTCGGAAGGCTATGCTGTGACGCCGCCGATTCAAATCCCTTCTGGATCGCAGAGCATCGCCGTTGCGCCGGATGGCACTGTTAGTGCGGTTCAGCCGGGCCAGTCCGCGCCAGTTTTGATCGGGCAATTGCAGGTGGCGAGCTTTATCAATCCGGCCGGCCTGCAAGCGATTGGCGACAACTTCCTCGTTGAAACCGCTGCCAGCGGCCCCGCAGAATCCGGGCAAGCCGGGCAGCTTGGCCGAGGCAATATTCGCCAAGGGATGCTCGAGGGATCCAACGTCAATGTCGTCGAGGAGTTGGTCGAAATGATCGAAGCCCAGCGCGCCTATGAGATCAATTCCAAGATGGTCAGCGCAGTCGACGAAATGCTGCGCAACGCCAACCAAACCCTGTGATCAGCGCTCCTCTCAGCCAACGTGCCATGACCTCCAATTCTATGAAGAGTTCAACAATGCGAACACTATCCTTTCCTCTCATCTTAGGCTGCGCCGCTCTTTCTGGTTGCATGACCGGCGGGGCCACGCGCGAGCTTGGCTTTACGGCGCCTCCCCCGCCCATGACGGCGGCAATTCCAGGTGCCAGCAATGGCACCGACGGCGCGATCTTTCAGGCAAGCCAAGGGTACTCGGCTCTCGTGGTTGGCAACAGGGCGCGGCAATTGGGTGATATGGTCACCATCATGCTGGTCGAAAGCACCAACACTTCGAAAAGCACCAGTGGCACAACTGATCGAAGCGGCGGCTTCTCCTTGATCCCGCCAACCGCCGGTCCGCTCGATTTTCTGAACCCCAACGCTCTTAATGCCAGCGGAAATGGGTCGTTCAGTGGTGGTGGGAACGCTGCGCAGCAAAGCCAGCTGACCGGCACCGTCGCGGTCACAATCGCCGCGATCTACCCCAATGGCACCGCCGAAGTGGTTGGAGAAAAGCGCATGGCTTTGAGCCAAGGAGATGAGTGGGTTCAATTCGCTGGCCGTATTCGGCTGGTCGATATTGATGCAGACAACACGCTTGCCTCTTCGCGCGTGGCGAACGCGCGCATTATCTACACTGGCCAAGGCGCGGTGCAGCAAGCAAGCCGCCCCGGTTGGCTATCCCGTTTCTTCAATGCGGTGTCACCGTTCTGATGCGTGGGCTCTCGATCTTTACCGCCCTCCTTGCGCTTTTCGCCGCAATGGTTCCCGTCAGTGCTTCTGCTGAGCGCATTCGCGATCTTGGACAGTTTGAGGGGCTGCGTGCAAACCAGCTTACCGGATACGGGGTTGTCGTTGGCCTTCAGGGAACCGGAGACGACAATCTGGAATATGTGACGGAGGCAATGCGCGGTGTCTCAGGCCGATTGGGCCTGCAATTGCCGCCGGGTGTTAGCCCCAATCTGCGCAATGCCGCAGCGGTCATCATCACCGCAGAATTGCCAGCCTTCGCAAAGCCGGGACAGCGGATCGACATCACTGTCTCAACTATGGGTCAGGCGCGATCTTTGCGCGGCGGCGCGTTGGTACTTGCCCCGCTGTATGGGGCCGACGGTCAAATCTACGCCATGGCTCAGGGCAATGTCGCTGTTGGCGGCCTGGGTGTGAGCGGGCGCGATGGTTCGCAGCTGACCGTGAACATAACCACCGTGGGACGGATCGCCGATGGCGCGTCGGTTGAACGCGCGGTCGCCACCGGTTTCGACCGGGAAGCCAGCTTGCGGTTCAACCTGCATCAGGCCGATTTTCTCACCGCCAGCCGAGTCCGAGATGCGGTCAATTCGCGCTTTCCCGGTATGGCGCAAATTGCCGACGGCGTGAGCATCGAATTGACTTTGCCATTTGGTAATGACGCTCGCGCCGCTGCGTTGGCAGAAATTGAGATGCTACCTGTAACCCCAGCTCCAGTTGCTGCGCGCGTGATCGTAAACAGCCGGACAGGAACTGTTGTGATCAATCAAGCGGTGCGCCTTGCCCCTGCAGCGATCAGCCACGGTAAACTCGTCATTCGCATCGATGAAACCCCGCGTATTGTTCAACCCGAACCGTTCGCGAACGGTGTGACCGCCGTAGAAGAGGCGAGCGAGATCAGCGTCATTCAACGCGACGACCGCGTCGCTTTGATGCCGGGTGCCGCCAATCTTAGCGAGATCGTCGATGCTCTCAATCTGCTTGGCGTGGGCGCGTCTGATCTGGTGGTCATTCTCGAAAGTCTAAAGCAAGCAGGCGCGCTGCAGGCCGAGATGGTGGTCCTGTGATTACGGCACCCGCCCCTATCGGCTCTGCGTCCCCCATTAGCCCCGAACGCCAGGAGCTGCGCGAAGCAGCTGAGGGGTTCGAGGCCATCATGATCCGCCGTATGCTCGAAACCGCGCGCGCGTCCAGCTTTGCCGAGGACGCTCCCCTCACCGGAGGAGGGCTGAAGCAGTTCGAGAAAATGCGCGACGAACACTTCGCCGATATTGCTTCGGCCTCGGGCGCATTCGGGTTTGCACGGAGTATCGAGGAACAGCTTGCTCAATATGTTGATGTGAAAAGGGTCGAATAATGCCGACAAGCCTCATCACGATTGGTCGAAGCGGAGCCGCAGCAGCGCGGGCCAGCCTTGAGTTGACCGCGCAGAACATCGCCAATGCGTCGAACCCGGATTACGTCCGGCGCACGACGAGCCAAAGCGAATTTGTTGCCAGCGCGACCATTGATTATCAGGTGAGTTCATCCTTGAGCGGCACCCGGATCGGGGATGTCCAACGCGCCAACAGCGAACTAATCCAAAGACAAGCGCGCGATAGTGGGTCTGACCTGTCCCGCGCAGAGGCCGAATTGTCGGGCCTGCGCGATGCGGAAACTGCACTTGAAAATTCTCGCCTGTTCGAAGGTTTGGTAGATTTTGAGGCGGCGCTTACCCTGTTGGAGAGCGATCCGACCGATCCGGCTTTGCGCAGGGGCGCACTGGAAACAGCGCGGCAATTGACCAGCACATTCCAATTCGCCGACACCGCGCTCAGCAATGCGCGCAGCCTAGTCGAAGACGACGTGTCGATTGGCATTGAGAGCGTCAATGGGACAGCGGAAGAATTGGCGCGGATCAATCTGGCATTGGTCAATGCGCGTGATGGGACGGCCGGGCAGGCATCATTGCTTGATGCAAGAGACGCGTCGTTGCGAGATTTGGCCAATGAATTTGGCATCACCGTAGAATTCGATGACTTTGGCGCGGCGGAAGTTCGGCTGTCATCGTCCAGCGGGACAGGCGCATTGCTGGTTTCCGGCACGACCGCGAACGCAATCGGAGCCTCAGTCGCCGCTGATGGCACGACCTCATTCGATATAGGCGGTGTTCCGTTTTCTCCCACGAGCGGCGCGATGGCAGGGCGGGCTGCGGCTTTGACCGATATGGCATTGCGCCAAACCGAACTGAACGACGCAGCAGCGGCCACCATTACCCGCGCCAACGCCGCGCAGGCCGCAGGCGTGGGGCTTGATGGATCGCCGGGACAGCCGCTCTTTTCGGGAACCAATGCCAGCACGATTGCGCTTGCGTTGACTGATGGCGATGGGCTCGCTTTGGCACCGGCAGGTTCTCCCGCCGGCAGCCGCGACACAGCCAATCTTGGCAATCTGATCGCGGCGTTTGGCGCTGATGATGGCCCGATTGCATCGACCGATCGCTCGCTCTTGTCGTTGTCCAGCCGCATCGCCGGATTGGAGACAACGCGGGAAGGATTGGAGATCATCAATTCCAGCGCTCAAGCCGAATTGCTGAGTGAAACTGGCGTCGATCTTGACGTGGAAGCCGCGAATTTGATCCGCCTGCAACAAGCGTTCGAAGCCAATAGCCGCATTATTCAGGTCGCCAATGACTTGTTCGACACCATCCTTGGCCTGCGTTGATATCGGGAGACACGAAGATGAATTCTGTAAGCAATCCCGCAGGCGCATTCTTTGAACGATCGCTTGGTCAGATGGGCGCTTTGCGCGGATCGATTGAACGTTTCCAAACCGAGATCGCGACCGGCGAGCGCATCCAACGCGGATCAGATGATCCGATTGGCGCAGCCCGTTTGCGCGCGCTCACGCGGCTGGAACGCCGAGGTGACACCGAAGAAGAAAACGCCGCACGTTTGGGACAAGATTTGTCTGAGGCGGCCAATCAAATCGAAGGCATTGTTTCTATCCTTCAACGCGCGCGCGAATTGTCTGTTTCGGCCGCGAATGATCCCGTGGGCGAAAATGGCCGCGCGGCGATTGCGGAAGAGCTTGAACAAATGGCGGAAGAAATGTTCGCGCGCTCCAACACACAGTCAATCACCGGTGCGCCCTTGTTCGCTGGCACCGCTGGGTCGCCAGCCTTTGTGCGCGATGCGGCCGGGGTGGTGACTTACAATGGCAACAATCAAAACGGCTCGGTTCCGGTGGCCCCGGGCACCGAGGTGGAGCGCGGCGTAACCGGCGAACAATTGTTCGAATTTGACCTTGACGGCACCCCAAGCAGCAATTTCGCGGTCCTGACTGGTCTCGCCGCTGCATTGCGCGGCGGGGCCGCGGATCCGTCCGTGGCGGCACAAGACGCCCTGGCCGGAATTGATGCGGCGCTCGACAATGCCAATCGAAGTCAGACCGTTATCGGGACGCGGCTTGCCTGGGTGGAGGCCATTCAACAAGATCAACAGACCCGGGCAATTGATGTCGCTGAACAACGCTCTGACATCGGTGACACTGATATCTCCGATACGATCGTCCGCCTCCAACAAACGCTGACCGCGCTCGAAGCGAGCCAAGCGAGCTTCACCCGTGTGAGCTCGTTGACGCTGTTCAACGCGCTTTAAGAACCGAACTAAGGAAGGATTGAACCTGTGTTTGCCGGAATCGGTATTGTCGTTCTGCTCGTCTTGGTCTTTGGCGGCTACACGCTTGCAGGCGGCGCTATGGGACCAATCCTTGCTGCATTGCCATTGGAAATGATGATGATCGGGGGCGCCGCGATTGGCGCGACCTTGATCGGCAATTCGATGCACGAAATTAAGCTGCTTGGCGGCGGCCTGGGCAAGGTTTTCAAAGGCCCGAAATACACTGATGAAGACCACATCGACGCGATCGCTTTGACCAGCAAGCTTATGAAAGTGCTGCGTTCTGATGGCGCTGTAGCTCTTGAAAGCCATGTTACCGAGCCGGAAAATTCCGCCATTTTCAGCGAGTATCCGCGCCTTCAGCAAGACGAGGTTGTGGTCAATTTGATTTGTGACCCGCTGACCTTGCTTGTTGTTTCATCGGGCACACTCGACACGCATGCGGTTGAGGATGTGATCGACAATGCGATCAAAACGCAGATCCACGAAATGGATGAACCCAGTCACGCGATTCAGTCGCTTGCTGATGCCTTTCCCGCGCTGGGGATTGTGGCGGCGGTTTTGGGCATCATCAAAACGATGGGCGCGATTGACCAACCTCCCGCCATTCTTGGCAAGATGATTGGCGGCGCATTGGTGGGTACGTTTTTGGGCGTACTGCTCGCCTATGGGTTCGCCGGCCCAATGGCGGCCCGCTTGAAACAGGTCAATTCCCATGACCAACAGATCCTGCATTCAATCAAGCAGGTGATCGTAGCGAGCCTGCATGGCTATCCTCAACCTTTGGTGCTCGAAGCAGCGCGCTCTGGCTTGCCTCCTGCACACCGGCCCAAATTGACCGATCTTCTCGATACGATGCGGGGTCGGTGATATGTCCGAGACCGCCGCTGCGGCCGAGATACCAGCGCCGATCATCGTCAAAAAGGTCATTGCCGGCGGCGGCGATGGGCATCATGGCGGCGCATGGAAGGTCGCCTATGCCGATTTCGTGACAGCGATGATGGCGTTCTTTTTGCTGTTGTGGTTGTTGGGTGCGACAGAGGAAAATCAGCGCAAGGGCATTGCTGATTACTTCACTCCCACTCTGGTCAAAATGCGGCAGGAAGGCGCCGGATCGGACGGTATGCTAGGCGGTGCCTCGCTTACCGACGTTGACAATTATCCCAACGCAGGCGGGCAAACAGGCACGCTTGCGATCACCATTCCTCGTGATGCCGAAGGTGGCCCGGTTGAGGGCGGCGGTGACGGAGAATCCGAAGAAGAGAAGGTGAAAGAGCTGCGTGAGGAGATTGAGGAAGCTCTGTCTTCCCGCCGCGAGCTGTCGCGCCTGACACGGCAAGTGCGTGTGATGCGCGCACCCGAAGGCATTCGTATCGATCTGATTGATGACGCTGATTTTGCCATGTTTGCCCTTGGCACGACGGTGCTGACTGAGGAGGCGCGCGGTTTGTTGGAGGTAATTGGCAAAGCGGTGGAGGGCCAAAACTCTCCTTTGATCCTGCGCGGTCATACAGACTCTTTGCCTTGGCGCGACGGCGCATCGGTCAACAATTGGTCACTGTCCGCCGGACGTGCGGAGGCGACGCGTCAGCAGTTAATCCGTGCAGGGATTGAAGCCGAACATTTCGCCCGGATTGAAGGGGTCGCAGACACGGAGCCGCTGATCCAAGGGGATCCCAACGATCCGCGCAACCGGCGCATTTCGCTGCTCCTTTTGCGGCCTGAGCGCGGGCAAACGCGCCGCCGAGCAAGGCCGTCTCCCCGGCCCCAGACAAATGATCCCGCTATAGCGAGCGTGCCGGAAACGGATGGAACAGAGGCACGCGAAAACCCCTTAAGTGAAAGCGCGCAGGCTTCCGCTTCGACGCCGTAAACCATGACAGACTAGCTCTACCTCTGAAATTTGAAGGGGAATTGAGCAATGACACAAACGATCCTGCCGCATGAATTGCCTACCGCGCTCTCGTACGGCTCCGCTAACATGAGTGTGCTTTCGCTCGATTGTTTTGACACTTTGCTATGGCGCGATTGCTATTCGCCAAGCGACATTTTTGCGAGCCTTCCGGGCCTTACAACTGGACAGCGCATTGTCGGCGAAACACGCGCGCGCAAAGCACAGGCAACCCTTCGCAACTCAACCGAAGTCGGATTGCGGGCAATCTATGACGAGGCAATGCCGAACGCTACCGATGTCTCGCGAGACGCGGCCATCGCGGCCGAATTGAGTGAGGAGAAACGCGCCTGTTTTGCTTTTGAACCGACCGTCGAATTGATGCGAACGGCAAAGGCGCAGGGTCATAAGGTCATTATTGTATCGGACACCTATCTGGATGCGAACCAGCTGCTCGACCTTATCGAACAAGCGGCTGGCGATGAAGTTGCCGGGTTAATTGACCGAGTGTTCGCCTCTTCACAGGCGGGCGTTTCCAAGGCTCAAGGCCTGCTCGCCAAAGTGCTCAAGGCAATGAAATGCAAGCCGGATGAAGTGCTGCATATTGGCGATAACAAGATCGCAGACTTTCATGGTGCACAGGCGCTCAATATCCCCGCTCTGCATCTGGTTCAATTTGGCGAAGAGGCGCGTCAACGCTTCAAATTTGAGCGAGCCACCCAGCAATTGATTGGTGAGGCGCCCAGGGATACGCGCGGGTTGATGCCGCATCGGGCGGTGCTTTCACGTGACGAACCGCAGACCGCTGACCCGGCTAAGCGGCTTGGCCTGACAGTTTTAGGGCCGGTATTCTACGCCTATGATCAATGGCTGCGAAAAGAGGCGGAGACGCTTTCAAATGAGCGCGGCGGGACTGTGCATTACCTTTTCATGCTGCGCGATGGGCATTTGCCCCACCTCGTGCATCAAGCCGGAGGCGAAGCGCCAAACACCGCGCGGGTTGAGATCAGCCGCTTTGCTGCCATCGCCGCGTCGCTAAATTCGCGGTCAGCCTATCAAAAGCAGTTGGCTTTGGAATTTGGTCTGAATCCGGCCACTTTGGCGCGGCAGATGCTGATGGAAGAGGATGAGATCGCAAGGGTTGTAGGCGACCCGCAAAGCGATGGTGATAAGATCGAAGCTTCGCACCGATTGCGCGATGAATTGCGCCGGGGCCAACGCGAGAAATTGACACGCCGCCGATCGCGCGCGCGGGCGGAACGATTGATCGAACATGTGCGCGCGGCGGCAAACCCCAAGCCGGGCGACACGTTGATGTTGGTTGATCTGGGCTACAATGGGTCTGCGCAAGACCGGGTTGACCAGATTCTTGCCAAAGCGTTCGATGTGCATGTCGCGGGGAGGTATCTGCTGCTCCGCGAAACGGCGGCGACGGGCCTCGACAAAAAGGGTCTGATTGATGACCGAAATTTTGATCCCGAATTGCTGGAATCATTGTGCGGCAACGTGGCGGTGATCGAACAGCTCGCGACTTGCGAGATTGGATCCGTGGCCGACTTCACTGACGCAGGGGAGCCCATTCGCAAAGACCGCTCCGTAAAGGGTGCTCAAAGCGATGTGCGTGACCGCGTGCAGGTGGGCGTGTCCAATTTTGCAAAAGCAGCCAACGCAGCGCCGATTATTCGGAACAAGGACAGCCACGGCACGCGGGCATGGCGAGAGACAGCGGCGAGCGCGCTGACGCGTTTCATGTTCCTCCCACAGACCCATGAGTTGGAAGTTCTCAAAAGCTTTGAACATGACGTCAATCTGGGCAGTGAACGGATGGTTGGCTTGTTTGACGAAGCGCACGCAAGAGAAGGGATCAGACGCCGAGGGCTGTTCTATATGAAGGGATCGGCCCGCATGTTCCTTCCCGCAGAAATCGCGCGAGAGGATATGAATACCCGCCTATCCTTGTTCGTACAGAACCGCTTTGGATTGGGGCTGTCTTATAGCGATGGGGCAAAGCAACCGATATCGATCGATGCGATTTATCTCAGTTATCGTGGCAGCACCCAAACCAAGGTTGAGGCGCAATCCACCCATGAGGGATATTATTCGGTGCGGTTGCCTTTGGCAAGAGGAGCGACCGGCATTGCTGTTCAGCTTGGGGCCGTGTTCGATTGGTTCGAATTGGTAAGTATCACCGCATCGCCAGTTTCAGGACTAAAGGGCGGTGACATCAACGACACCCGGCCCACAGAGGTCTTGGCGCAGTTTGATGGGATGGTTCAGCGTGCACCAGGGATCTACGAATGCACCGATCCGGCGGCATTTGCACTGGTCAATCCGCCATCCGTGGTCGACAGCAATGATCAACTTATGATCGAAATCGTACTGCGTCCTTTGCGCCGCCGGGTTGAGAGCCGAGCGGGGGCTCCCGCTGCGAATGGCCCGCCCCCGCTATTGGGCACGTCGAGCGCATCTTCACCCATTCAATCGCCCACTAATCTGAAGGATGCCGCAGCATGAGCGATCTCCTAATCCATTCGATGTCTGAATTCTCGAGCATTATTCTGCCTTGCCTCGACGAAGCCAAAGTGACCGAAATCTCTGAAATCGGGAGCGAGTTTGGCGGGATGTCAAAAGTGCTCGCGCAGCGCGCCGCGCAGCAAGGCGGCACATTAACCTGCATCGATCCCGAACCGGCCGATGGCTTCGCACAATGGGCCGCAGCCGAGGAATGCGTCACTCACGTGGCGCAGCCAAGTCTTGAAGGCCTGAAAGAGGCAGATGCAGCCGATGCCTGGTTTATTGACGGCGATCACAATTACTACACCGTGTTTCACGAATTGACGGTGGTTGATGCCATCCAAAAAGAGGCAGGCCGGCCGCTTTTGGCGTTTATGCACGACGTGTCATGGCCCTGCGCGCGGCGTGATTTTTATTATGCGCCCGACCGTGTCCCGGCTGGATGGCGCCACCCTCACAGCTACGATCACGGCGTCAAACTTGGCAATCATAGCGTAATCGAAGGGCGGGGTTTTCGAGGCATGGGGAGTTTTGCCGTTGCGCTAGACGAAGGGGGTCCGCGAAACGGTGTGCTCACCGCAGTCGAAGATTTCCTGCGCGAGGCTGATAGTGATGATCGACCGCTTTATTATGTTCATGTCCCTGCAGTCTGGGGGCTTGGCATTATCTTTGATGCGAGCGCCGAATGGTCGGAACCCCTGGCCGAATTCCTCCTGCCCTATCACGCCAATCCTTTGATTGCCCGGCTGGAGGAAAACCGGCTGCGCAATTACCTTGAAGTCATTGAATATCAGGATCGGAATGCGGCAAGCTAACTTGCGCCAATTAATGCGGCAGGAAATGAAAAAAGCCCAGAACCAAGAGGTTCTGGGCTTTTCTTTTGGACCACGATGGGGGCGTGGCCGAATATCTTATCGCAGGAGCGACAGGACGTTTTGCTGAGACTGATTGGCCTGAGCGAGCATCGCTGTTGATGCCTGACCAAGGATCTGAGCCTTAGCCAATGCGGTCGTTTCCGCCGAATAATCGGTGTCTTCAATTCGTGAACGAGCATCGGCCAGGTTGGTCGAGGTCGTCGTCAAATTGCTGATCGCCGATTCAAGCCGGTTTTGACCCGCACCCAGCGATGAACGCGCTGTGTTCACAGCCTGAAGCCCGGCATCGACATTGGTGATCGCGGTTGCTGCGTTGGTGGTGCTCGATACATCAAGACCAGCGGCATCCAGGTTTGTGTCGTCGATTGCGCTGCTGGTGATGTCGATGCTGCGACCGGCGTCGATCTGGATCGAGACGGTAACGTCAGCGCCGCTTGTGGTGCTGAACAGCGAAACACCGTTGAATTCAGTATTGGTCAGGATGTCATTGATCTGTGATGCGAGTTCGGTGACTTCTGTGTCGAGGAAACCGCGGTCGGTCGCATCCAGCGTGCCGTTTTGCGATTGAACGGCAAGTTCACGGACCCGCTGAAGCATATTGGACACTTCATCCAATGCGCCCTCCGCTGTTTGAGCCAAGGCAATGCCATCGTTAGCGTTGCGAATGCCTTGGTTCAGCGCGCGGATGTCGCTGGTGAAACCGGTTGCGATCGAAAGACCAGCGGCGTCATCCGACGCGCTGTTGATACGGCTGCCGGTGGAAAGGCGTTCCATCGCGCTACCCAACATTTCGTTGGCTTTCATGCTGGCGTTTTGGGCGCGCAGTGCAGAGGTGTTTGTGTTGATTACGGACATTGAAGAAACTCCCGTGGGGTCTGGTGCAAATGGTCTAAACAGAAGCGACAGGAGCCGCAGCTGCTGAACATAAGAGCGACCATTGGCGGGATTGTTTAAGTCGCCTTTTCTGGGGTGAAGTACAAATAATTGAAAAAACACGTAAATTCCTGGTATTTCGTGAAATACACCGGGTTCATGGCGGCTTTCGATTGGGCCATTTCCGGCACTCCTTTGCCGTCATTCCCAGTCTAAGGTGAAACAAGACCTGATCCTGTGACCGCCCCATTTTTGTGCCCGTCTGACCTCTTGTCGGCGGGACCTGCGGCAAACCCTAAGGGGTGATACGGGTGGTTAAATTTTCTCTATTTTGGACGGCCGGGCGGCAAAACCTCTCCACCAACACAGAACAGGTGGATTATGCGGGCGCTTCATTCAGATTTTCGGGAAGTAACATCGGCTGATGGGCAATCTGTTGCCGCATTTGAATCCGCTTTGGACGGACGCACAGAATGCAGCGAGCGCCACGCCGACTTGGTCGATCCGACGTTGCCGCTGCTTTCGCAAACGTGGCAAAAAGATCGGATAGTCTTTGGAGACAATGGTGTTTTCCCGCCTGTTGATGCGCACCATGACCGGTTAAACAGCGATCTGCTGGCGATTGATCTGGTTCAATCGGATAGCCCGGCGCTTACCCGTTTTTCGGCCAATCGCCTTACGCTTTCTTACCCAACGCGCGCTCTCGGTCCGGCACAGGCGGCCCTCATCGCTAGCGCTGCTGACGGAGGCTGGCCAATTGCGGGTGACAATGAAAGTTTGGCGCTCCTCACTTTGGCGGAACGCATCGGTTGCAGCGATATACCAGTCTTACTTGAAGGGCCGACCGGGACCGGCAAGGAAGTCATCGCCAAATTTGTGCACCGCATGAGCGCGCGATCAAACCGTCCGTTTGTCGCTGTGAATTGCGCGGCGATGCCAGAGGCCATGCTAGAAGGATTGCTGTTCGGTCACCGCAAAGGCGCATTTACCGGTGCGGTCGATGCGCGGGAGGGCCTGTTCAAGGCTGCTGATGGCGGTACCTTGCTGCTCGACGAGATTGGCGAATTGCCGCTGGCCTTGCAGGCAAAGCTGCTGCGCTCTTTGCAAGAGGGCGAAGTCTTGCCCTTGGGCGCGACTAAGCCGATTGCCGTCGATGTTCGCATTATCGCGGCGACCAACCGCACTCTTTCAGAGGAGGTTGGCGCAGGGCGATTTCGTGAAGACTTGCTCTATCGGCTCAATGTATTTCCCATGACCCTACCGGCTCTGCGTGACCGAAGAGGAGATATTGCACCGCTAGCCTTTGGCATGTTGCTGCGTCACGCGTGTGAGCCGGGATCGCCTTGCTGGATATCGGGTCAGGCGCTCGCCTTGCTCGAAGCGCACACTTGGCCCGGCAATGTTCGTGAGTTGGAAAATGTTATCCGCCGAGCGATTTTGCTGGCAGGCAAAGACACGCATATCGGGTCCGAACATATCGTCTTTGATCAACCTGCGCGCAGCGTGGAGAGTGTGACCCTTGGCGATCCGATTGGCCATCGGGCAGCCCCGCACCGCCTGCCGAATGCTGGCGGCGACGCAGCGTCACTATCGGACGTTGCGTTCCAATCTGAAGCGCGGGCAATCCTGGATGCGCTCAATCAAAATGGCGGGCACCGGGCAAAGACTGCTCGAAGCCTAGGTATATCCGAACGCACTTTGCGTTACCGGCTCGCATCCATGCGCGAATCCGGGTTGATTGGACCAAAGGCGGCCCAAGTATCTGCGATGGGAGCTGAAACATGAACGGCGTTGGTCCGATGAGCTCTGTGCAACAGGTCATGGAAATGCGCCGGGATCTCTTGTCGCGCAGCCAAGCGCTGCAAGATGTTCGCGCGGTGTCCTCGGCCCCGGCTCAAAGCGCTGGAGCGGTGCCGGCGGGAAGCGGGTTTGCCGATGCGCTCGACGGCGCTCTGCAAACAGTCAGCGGGGTTCAGCGCCGGTCGGGCGAAATGCAGGCCGCCTATGAGCGCGGCGAAGTGACCGATATCGCCAAAGTGATGCTGGCCCGGCAAGAGGCTGGCGTCGCGTTTGAGGCGACTCTGCAGGTCCGCAACAAGCTGCTCTCTGCTTATCAAGAAATCATGCGGATGGGGAGTTGATAGGTGGCTGATGCAACTGTTCCCGTGCCCGTAACCGCTGGGCAGCCCGCCGTAACCGGCACGCCAATATTTGGCGGGGCCGATTGGCGCTCACAGATATCTCAATTAATCGCGCAGCCTGCCGTTCGCCGCGCGCTGCCCACGTTAATTGGAGTTGGGGTCTTGGCGATTATCGCCGCGCTCTATTTGACGATTTCTCAGGGTCCTCAACGGATTTTGTATTCAAGCCTTACCGACGGAGATCGCGCGAAAGTCGTCGAAACCCTCGATCAAGGCGGCATCAGTTACACGATCAACACATCTTCGGGTGCTTTAACCGTTAGCGAAAGTGATCTTTATCGTGCGCGGATGCTGGTGGCGAGCGATGCGGGTATCGCCGCGCCAGAGGGTGCGAGCGAAATGCTCGATGCTATTCCTTTGGGGTCAAGCCGTACGCTTGAAGGCGAACGCCTTCGTTTGGCGCGGGAGCGCGAATTGATGCTCACGATCCGCGAGATTGACGGCATCGAATCTGTGCGAGTCCACCTGGCAACTGCCGAACGCTCGGTCTTTGTACGCCAGAACAATCCGCCCAGTGCCAGCGTGATGGTTCGTTTGGTGAGCGGCCGTTCGCTTAGCCAACCGCAGGTTGAGGCCATCGTAAACCTCGTCGCTGGTTCGGTGCCTGGGATGACCTCCGATGCGGTGCGCGTGGTCGACCAAAATGGCAGTTTGCTTTCATCTGAGCGCGCGGGCGCTCTCGACAGCTTGGTGTTGCAAAGCGAATTTGAAGGCAAATTGCGCGAGCAGGTCACGACTTTGCTGATGCCGCTATTGGGTGATGGCAATTTTTCCAGTCAGGTTCAGGTCGAGCTCGATCAATCTGAGATTACGTCCGCGCGTGAAAGCTATGATCAGGATGGATCAGTGCGCAGTGAAAGCGAGCGAACTTCAACCCGATCGGCGGGCGCAGGAGTGGGCGGAATCCCCGGTGTGACCGCAAACACACCGCCGCCAGACGCGCAATTGGTTGATGGCGCTCCCGATCCTGATGGCGCCGATGGAAATGCGGCTGACACTGCCGCCGCTGGACCGACTGACAGCGAAAGCGCCGTTCAGCGCAATTATGAGCTCGGCCGTGAAGTGGCCGTAACCAGTGTTAGGCCCGGAGGCTTGGTCAAATTGTCAGTCGCCGTTGCGGTAAATGAGGCGGCGTTGGAAGCGGCTGCACCAATGACAGCGGCCGAACTGCAGTCGCTGGTAAGCGCGGCCGTAGGAGCGGATGAAGCACGCGGTGATCAGATTCAGGTGGTGGTGAGCGCGTTTGAAAGCACAGAAATGGAGCCCATGGCGTTCTATGAAACCCCGTGGTTCGCCAATGTCATGCGCTATGTCACTGCATTGATCGCTGTCTTGCTCGTTCTGTTTTTGGCTGTGCGGCCGATGATCAAAAAGATGCGAGATCCGTCTGAAACGGCAGGCATTGATAGGGGCGCTGAGACCGGAAATGACGATGATGGCACGGAGGCGATGGATGGAAGGTCGCCATCGCAGACTGTCCTAACGCAAGCGGCATCCGAAGTTGATCTACCCGAGCGCGTCGAGCTCGCCCGAAAATTCGCCACGGCGCAGCCGGACCGCGCGGTTGAGGCGCTGCAACGTATGCTGGACGAGCCAGCGGGTCAGCCAACGCAGGCAAGAGCATCATGATAGGTACAGATGTAATTGAGACCGATGCGGCGGCCAATGAAGGTGCGCTGGGCGCATCTGCCGCATTGCCGAGCCGAGTGGATCGGGCGGCGGTGTTTCTAATGCTGCTTTCCGATGAAGAAGCGGCCTCGCTTCTGTCTCGACTTGGTCCGGTTGAGCTGGAGATGATCGGCGTGGCGATGTGCCAACTCGGCGCGATTGAGCGCGCGGAAATGGCCGAAGCGCTTGAGGATTTCGTCGGTGAAAGTGCGCGCGAAATCATGGCAAAACAGGATCGCGGGACGCAGGTCCGCAATCTGCTGGAACGTTCCATCGGCCCAACAAAAGCGGAAAGCATGATGTTGCGGATTGAACCCGAGCCGGGGCCGCGCAGCATCGAAATGGCACGTTGGCTCGCTCCGCAAGTTTTGCTGCAATTGGTTGAGGATGAGCACCCGCAGGTGATCGCCGCTTTGCTGTTGATGCTAGAACCAGAACCGGCTGCTGAAGTGTTGTCAGCTTTGCCCGTCCATATTCAATCGATTGTCGTCGAACGGGTCGCCCGCATTGGGCCGATTTCTCAGCAAGCGATCGACATGATCGACACGCTGTTGTCACAGCGCATTGGCGCGAATTTTGGCACGAGTGCTTTGGCATTGGGAGGCCCGCGCGAGGCTGCGAACCTGATCAATTTGGCGGCTGGTGAGCTTCGCGGAATTGTCTTGCCCGAAATTGCCCAGCGCAATGGACCGTTGGCGGCGCAAATTGAAGAAGAGCTCTTCACCTTTGAAATGCTCTTTGATCTTGAATCTCAAGCGATGGAGCGGCTGCTGCGCGATGTCGAAGGCGAAGCTCTGGTCGATGCGCTTAAGGGGCTCAAAGAGGACGAACGCACGCCATTCTTCAAGGCCATGTCGAGCCGTGCGGCCGATGGCATTCGCGACGAGATCGAAATGCGCGGACGTTTGTCGCGCGGCGAAGTGGATGCAGCCAAGCGCAAGATCGTCGAAATCGCTCGGTCGCTTGCGGAGCAAGGCGAGATCGTAATGGGAGGCGATGATGGGGAATTCGTCTGATTGGATCGCGGCGCTGCAGGAGTCTGCCTTACCGCAGGATAATGATGTTGTAAGCTGGGTTGACGCAATGCCGAAATCGAGCGGCTTCGTTGACGGTTTGCCCGCCATGCGTTCTGCCGAGTTGCAGGAAAGCTGTGTTCTTGATGCGAAGGCAGAGGGGTCTGAAGAACCAACCCAGGAAACCATTGCGGACCCCATTGAAGAGGCCTTCGCACGAGGGGAAGCAACTGGCCGCGCCGCTGCAATTGCGCAATTCGAAACCGAACAGGCAACGATCAGCGGGCAACAGCGTGCGCTCCGCCTCAGTTTTCAGGATCTGGATCAAGCGGCGATGGATTGCCTCGCCAATGATCTGGCTGAGACTGTGATCGGATTGTGTGAGCAAGTTTTATCGCAATATGTCCCCGATCTAGAGGACCTAAGAGATCGCTGTAAGGAGGCGGCCAAACGGATTGGCGGGGCAAGCCAGAATTGCGCCCTTCACCTTAATCCAGATGATATCGAACGGGTTTCTCCCGAAACTTTGGGCCAATGGCAGGTTGTCTCCGATGACACCGTCGCGCGAGGGGGTTTGCGGTTTGAAGGCGCGGATGGCGCCGTCAGCGATGGACCAACACAATGGCGGCGAGCGATCGCTGCGGCGGTTCGAGGCTAGACGAAGGCATGCTTGCTGAATTGCAAATTGAACTGGCGCGAATTCGCAGCGTCCAGATAGCATCTGGGCCTGTCGTCACGGGACACGTTGTTGCCTGCGACGGCGGATTGATAGAGGTCGCAGGGCTAGCGCTGCCCATTGGCTCGCTCGGCGCGATCGAGAATGAATTCGGCGAAGAAGCTTTGGCCGAAGTGATTGGTTTTCGCGGCGGTCATTCCTTGATGATGCTGCTCGGCGATACGCAATTGCTGAAACCTAGAGCCATAGTTCGTGCGGTTGGCACTCCCGGCACCGTTAAAGTTGGCAATGCGCTTTTGGGACGGGCGGTTGATGGATTGGGCAACCCCATTGATGGCGGGCCGCCATTGGACTTGCTTTACAAGCACCCCCTTTCCGGCAAGCGCGAAGGGGCATTGGAACGCGCACCAGTAACGCAAAGCTTTGATTGCGGGGTGCGCGCGATCAATGCGCTCGCCACCATGGGTGTCGGCCAACGGATGGGCGTCATCGCTGGGTCGGGCGTCGGCAAGTCGGTGCTGATTGATACGGTGGCGGGTCACGCGGTGGCCGATATCACCGTGGTTGCGTTGATTGGTGAGCGGGCCCGCGAAGTTTCCGATTTTGTCGCGCGCCATATGACGGGCCTAAGGCGCGGCCGCATGGTGGTGGTGGCTGTACCAGCCGATCACGCACCAAACCTTCGGTTGAGGGCCGCACAATATGCCACGGCCATTGCAGAACACTTTCGCGAACAGGGAAAACGCGTCCTGCTCGTTCTAGACAGTTTGACCCGGGTGGCTCACGCGGCGCGGGAATTGGCATTGGTTTTGGGCGAGCCGGGCGCGGCGCGGGGTTACCCGCCGTCGGCTTTGGCGGCGGTGACCAAACTGGTCGAGCGAGCTGGCAATTCGGCGCAATCGGGCGGCGCGGTTACGGGCCTGTATACAGTGCTTGCCGACGGCGATGACACCTCGGATCCAGTGGTGGACACGGCGCGTGCGATCTTGGACGGGCACATTGTTCTGTCGCGCGATCTCGCGCAGCGCGGCCATTACCCGGCAATTGATGTTCCCGCCTCACTCAGCCGCGTGATGGATGATTTGGTGGATCCCACTATCGCTCAATCTTCGCGAGAAATTCGGGCCCTGATTTCGGCGCGAGAAGACAACCGCGATTTGGTCTTAATGGGCGCGTATCGTGCGGGCTCTGATCCCGTGCTGGACCGCGCCATTGCCCACGGTTCAGCGATTGACGATTTTCTGACCCAATCACGCGGGGACGCGGTCAATTTGCAAGAGAGTTTGGCGGGTCTGACTGCGCTGTGCAGCCTTATGGCACAGGATGCACCCGTACATGGATGAGCAGCGCGCCCAGCGGCGATTGACGATGATGTCCCGCCAAATGACACTTGCAAAAATCGCTAAGCGTGAGGCGATGGTGTCGCTTGCGGATGCCGTGACACAAGAGGCACGCAGCGCACATCTATCGCAGCGCAGCCGTGGTTTGCTGAGCGAATACAGCAAGAGATTGGCAGCAAAGAGCGGGCACGATCTGCAAGGCAATGCGAAGTTCGTGCACCAACTGCAGGAGGTTGCCGAGCAAGCCGCGAAGGCATTGAACGATGCCAGCGACCAGGCGCGCTGGCAGGTGCAGAGCCTCGCCAAAGCCGAAAGCCGGGCAAGCAGGTTTAGCGAACGGATTGATGCGGCGAAGCGTGACATCGAGTCCATCAAGGCCAAACGCGAGACTGCCCAAACGGGACAGATGGCACGCAAGTTGCACAGCATATCCAGCAATATCCCCGACACATAAACAGCCCCCCGGAACAAAACCATGCAAGGACAGATCGCGTGATTCCATCTTTGACCGAAATGACTGCAATTGCCCCCTCTTCAATCCTGGCGAGCAGCCCAAATGCGCTGACGAGGCCATCGCCGTTTCCCAATTTGCTTGGCATTTCTCAGGCAGGTCTTGCCAAGACGAAACCCGCGGAAATTCAGGCCTCTCCCCCGTTTGATGGGGCCGTATCGGACATCGCAATCCAAACCGAACCGATAGGTGTAGTGGCACTGGATTTTCAGATCCATACCCCAGAAATCGGCGCCTCAATTCCGGCTCAAAACGAGCCATTGGGACACTCTGAAAACCTCGTTCGCGGCCCCGCACCGCGAATTGATCCAGCACCTGAATTGCGCCCAGCGGCGGCAAGATCAGGCAGAGACTTGCCAGATAGCGGCAGTGAATTGCCGAGCGAGGAATTCCGTCATTTGCTGCCAACCTCGACAGTGCGGTTGGAGCCTATCACGGACCGGCTACCTGCAGCGAAGAACGGCGAGCCGCAGCCCGCTAATATGGGTAAGATTGAGCCGTCAATTTCAGGCACCAATGCACCAGACCCGGGAATTGCACCGCGGAATATCGAACAGTCAAACTCACGGTCCGGCCGCGACATCATTCCGCCTATCATAGCAGGTGCGAATCCAGGCGGGCCAGTTGTTGAGCGCGATACAACCCATTTGCCCAAGCACATTGCCGAAACTGATCGAGAGCCAAAATCGCTTATACCCGATGGCCGGGATGTTTCGCGTAGATTGCCAAAGCCCGCGCCCCAAGAAGACGCGATCAGCCCATCGCGATCTGAGAACCCGCAGCCAGCGACCAATCCTGTCCGAGCCCAACAATCAGCGTCGGCGATTGTCGCTGCGCCGGTGTCAGCATCCGCCACGGGGAACCCTGTCGCGCCGTCAACAACCAATCAGGGTTCGAATCTACCAACACCGGTTTTGGGAAACAATCTTCCTCAAGAACCCGGTTTCACGGCACCATCGCCGGATCATGTAAAAACGGCCTTGATAGATGATATCTTGGTCAGTCGCCCAGAGCCAAAGTCGGTCGGAGCGGAGAACCCCGAAACACGCACGAAGCCAGAGCTTGCTGCCTCTTCGCTTGCTCCGCGGATTTTGCCCGCATTGCGCGAAAACCGAGAGCATCAGGAGCGAGCAAGAACCGCGAGCGTCTCCAGTGAATTGCCGCCTCTCGCCCCATCGAACGCCCAATCGCCAGCTGCGGCAACACCGCCGGCATCACAGCCGTTGGCGTCTCAAAATGCACCGCTTTCGCAGGTTCAGGCCACTTCTTCTGCGCCTCAGTTGGGACAACCTACCAATGACATCCGCGGTGATATCCGCGCAGGTCAAGCGATCGCCTCGGCGATAGATCAACTGACTGTTGCTCGTGAAGCAGGGCGCTCTGCGCGGCCAGAATTGACTATGCGGCACCAAGAATTTGGCGCGATCAATATGCGGATTGAAGCGTCTGGCACCGAATTGCGCGCTACTTTGGTCAATCGCGACCCCGGCTTTGTTCCGGCGGTTCAGGCAGCTCTGGCCGAAAGGGCCATTTCTGCGCCCAACGACAGCGCATCAGCGCAATCCCACACCGGTCGCAATGGCGATCAGGGTGAAAGACAGAACGGCGTTCAAAATTGTTCAACCCAAGGAAATCCGTTTGGATCGGGCGGCTCGTCTGAGGGTCGCTACGGGTCTTCCACAGGGTCAGGCCAAGGACCGTCTCAACCATACCGAGAGCAAAGCGGTGACAACGAAGAACGACGCGCCGCCAAGGGTCAGACCGGCTTGCCGGATTTGGACGACGGTAGTGCACGGGACACCGGTCTCTTTGCCTGAGGGCAGGCGATACGCGAATAGGAGCTGACAGAGCATGGCTAAGGCTGACGACACAGCCTCCGATGAAAAGCCCAAGGGCGGCATGGTCAAAATGTTGCTGGGAGCTGTGCTGCTGCTCGCCATTGGGGCGGGCGGCGCATATGGTGCTTTCGCTGCTGGCTTTATCGGCGAAAGCGGAGAAAGCGGACCAGATTTACCGGAGTTCGTTCGTAAAGGTGAAAGCGACCCTTATGCGATCGCCTCGGATAGCAATGATGACGGACCAGTTGTTTATGGCGACGGGGGAAGTGAATATCGCACCGCATATTACAGCTTTGAAGATACATTCACGTCGAATTTAGCGGATTCGCCTGCGCTCATTCAGGTCGATTTGGCAGTCTCCACCCGCCGCGATGGACGGGTCCTTGGTTGGGTCAAGAATCACGAATTGGCGATCCGCTCGGCAATTTTGATTCAACTTGCCGCGACGCCAGAGGCGGACATTTATGATGTCGAAGGGAAAGAGGCACTTTCCCAGAGACTGACCGATTCAATCAACGCTGTACTTGAAGAAAAAGAAGGGTTTGGCGGGATCGAAGCGGTTCATTTTAAAGGGCTGCTTGTCCAATGAACATGTCCACATCATTTGCCCCATCAATCGCCGAAGCAAGGCCGCTGGCACAGCATTGCAGCGAGCTAACCTGGCGCGGACCCCGTCCCGAAGAACGTGCCGAAAACCTTGCCGTTTGGTGCCGCGATTTGGGACACGAACTGTCTCAAGAACTGGGGCAGCTTTTCTCAGGCGGAAAGTTGAAAGTTATCGTAGCTGAGCCTGAAACGGTCTCTGGCAAAGAGGTGTTTGAACAGATCGGTCCGGTTGCTGCCAACAGCCTATTGCGCTGCGGTGAAGATGATCAAACGATCCTGTTCTCACTCGATTATGCGACTGCAATAGCGATGACAGATTTTTCGTTTGGTGGCGAAGGAACGCCTCCAGAGGATGCACCAGAACAATTGCCGCGATCGGCGGCATTGCTCATCGAAAATGTTGGTTCTCTCCTTGCAAAAACCATCAGCAGGAGTGGAGGCGCTGCAGAGCGCATGACCGGCGACGTCTTGGTTCGAAGCGAGAGCGTAACTCGGCTAAAACCATTTGGCGAAGCAACGGCGATCGCGCTGTTCTCGATCTTAATCACGTCAGGAGAAGCGGCGCAATGGTCCGCGATTTTGGCGATCGCCAAGGACCGTTTGGATGGGCTTTTGCCCGGAACCAGTGCTGGCCCCGGATCAAAAAAACGCACCAGCTCGGCAAGCGCTGAGATTGCGGACACGTTTGCATCGATGCCTCTGCCATTAGAAGCCATCCTGAGCGAGTTCACCATTGCATTGAACCGGCTCGAAAATCTCAATCCAGGTGACGAAATTCCAATCGCAATAGCGCGCGAGCTCCCGTTGCGCGCGGGCGATCAAATTGTTGCTCACGGCACATTGGGGACGATCGAGAACCGGATGGCAATGCGAGTAACAAGGCTTCCCGATGCAGCGATGCAAGAGACATTCGCGCCGGTCAACCGCGCTCAAATTGAAGGGGCAACGAAATGACCGCTATGAATCCTGCCTTGCACCGTTTTGGTGATGTGACTGTTCGACTTTCGGTGGAATTGGGCCGCACTGACATGCCGCTTAAACAGGTTCTTGAACTCGGCGAAGGCAGCGTGGTGCCGCTTAATCGGCTGACCGATGAATTGCTCGATGTGACCGCGAATGGGCGCGTCGTTGCGCGCGGCGAAGTGGTGGCACAAGACGGGCGCTTCGCTTTGAGGATCGTGTCCCTTGCTGGCGATGAAGCCAGCATCGGCGGATCGACACCAGCATCTGGAGGCCCAGCCGATGCTCCAACCGCTCCGGTTATGGATGTGCCGTCATGATGGCCGAATATTTCCTTCGCCTCGCGCTCCTCTTGCCAATTCTGGCGCTGCTTATTTGGGGCAGCTTGCGACTGACGCGCTACCTCCAGACGCGGATTGTTGGTGCACAAAGCCAAGGCAAATCGCTCACATTGGTTGAAACCAGCTTGCTGGCGCCGGGCCTAAAATTGGCGGTGGTGCGTTTCCATGATCGCGAAATATTGCTTGGCTGTTCGCGAAGCGGTGTGATTCGTCTTGGCGAAACGGAATGCCGCGATCCGCTGCCCGCACCAACCACCGAAACCCAACCGTTATGATGACGCGCAATTCTTTCGTCAAAGCCGTAATGGTTGTGCTTGCATTAACCATGATTGCTTTCGCTGACCCGGCGATTGCGGCGGCCACCGATGCCAGCGGCGTTGGAACTGGCGTGGGCGGGGCAATAGAGCGCGCCTTGGGCGATCAAGGGGCGGGCGAAGACGCGCCGCTGAGCTTCTCGATTCAGCTTTTGCTGCTGATGAGCTTGCTCTCGATCCTGCCAGCGATCGTGCTCATGATGACCAGCTTCTTGCGTATCTTGATAGTGCTCTCAATCTTGCGTCAGGCTTTGGGTCTGCAGGGTTCGCCCCCGACACAGGTGCTTGTCGGATTGTCGCTATTCCTGTCGTTGTTCGTCATGGCCCCGACATTGGAGGCGGTGAACACTCTGGCGGTGGAACCGTATTCGGCCGGAACGCTTTCTGCTGATGCCGCAATCGCCAGCGCGGGCGAGGCGTTTCATGGCTTTATGCTGGCGCAAACCCGCGAGGCGAACCTCATTATGTTCGCTGACATTGCAGGGGTGGAACGGTTTAACGATCCCTCCGAAATACCGTTCTCAATCCTGCTTCCATCGTTTGTGACCAGCGAGCTTGAAACGGCGTTTCAAATTGGTTTTATGATCTTTCTGCCGTTCCTTGTGATCGATCTGGTGGTAGCCAGCGTGTTGATGAGCCTTGGCATGCTGATGCTATCGCCAACGATCATTTCGCTGCCGTTCAAACTGCTCCTGTTCGTGCTTGTCGATGGTTGGGCGCTGCTGATGGGCAGCCTCGCCATGAGCTTTGCTTAGGAAGCGGCTGGGTTATGCAACAAGATGCTCAACTGCTTGCCCTTGCGGATCAGACCTTGTGGGTCACCGCTCTGATTGTGGGGCCAGTCCTGTTCTCTGCGTTGGCTGTGGGCCTGATCGTCGGGATTATTCAGGCGGCAACCTCGGTAAACGAGCAGACGCTGACCTTTGTGCCGAAACTGGCAATCACGGCGCTGGTCTTTGTGTTTCTTGGAGGCACGATGATGGCCTTGCTGGGTGATTTCATGCGCGAAATTTTTGCGCAAGTCGGCCAGATCTCGGCCTGAGCGGCGGCGCGCGGTGAACATCCTCGATTTCGGCTTTGGCGGGCTGGAGGAACAATTGTGGCAAGTCCTATTCCTCTCAATTCGCTGCGGTGCAGCTTTGCTTGCCGCTCCAATGGTCGGCGGCATGGCGGTCCCACCGCAATTGCGCGCTTTGCTCGCGCTGGTTTTCGCAGTGTTTATATCTGCTTGGATACCGCTCCCTGCGCTGCCCGATATTATGAGCTTCGCTGCCATCTTGGCGATCCTACAAGAGGTCGTAATTGGCGCGGCCTTGGGCTTTGTGCTTCAGGTTGCCTTTGCAGTGCCTCTTATCGCAGCAGAGCAAATTGCTGGCACAATGGGCCTTGCGATTGCCACCTCGATTGACCCGGCCAGCGGGGCGCAATCGGGCGCTTTGGGAACGTTCTTTGGATTGATTTTGATGCTGCTGTTCTATGCGATTGGCGGGCATTTATTGTGGTTTCAATTGGTCATTGAAAGCTACCGCATTTTGCCCGCCGGATCATTCGCGGTTGGCGACGTTCATGTGCGCGATATTGTGACATTTGCGGGATATGGGTTCGTCACGGCGGCGGCGATTGCGTTTCCAGTTGTGCTGATATTGCTCACGGTTCAGGTCGTGACGGGCACCATTTCCCGCTCTGCACCGGCGCTAAATTTGTTTGCGCTTGGCCTGCCTGCTGGCGTGCTGGCGGGGATTTCGGCGTTGATCATTGTGATGCCGATTGTAGTCGAGCAATTTGTTACCTTGCTGTCGAACGCGCTAGATCAATCAGCGGCGCTGCTTCAACCAATCGGGGGCGGCGTGTGAGCGAAGAATCCTCTGGTGAAAAGCGGTTCGATCCCACCCCAAAGCGCAAGAGTGACGCAGCCAAGAAGGGCGACGTCCTTCGATCCAAAGAGGTCGCAACCGCCGCTGCAATGGCCGCCGGTACATTCACATTCGCTTCGGTTGGCCCATGGTTGTTTGATGGAATAAAAACGGTCGCACGGGCAAATTTTCAGTTCGATTTCACCACACTCAAAACTTTCACGCCCGGAGCCCGCTTTGCCGAGGCCGCTGACGCGCTTTTGCCGCCGATATTCGCAATCGGATTGGCTGTCATCACGATCACCGTGGGCTCTCAAATGTTGCTCGGAGAGGGCAGGTTCGTGCCGCAAAACCTTTTGCCAAAGGCAAAGCGTATCAATCCCTTGTCTGGCCTGAAACGCATTTTCGGCATTCAAGGGGTGATCGAACTGGGCAAATCGATCCTAAAGCTGGCGTTGATGGGCAGCATCGCGTGGTATTGGGTGTCAGGCAATCTCGCTGGAGTGCTCGGCCTTGGTCGGGGGCCCTTGCACGCGCAGCTTGCTTTTGCGTGGGACGGGGCGGCTACTCTGGTTGGCCTGTTGGTGGTGGGCCTCTTGATCATCGCGGCCATCGACTATCCGCTTCAGCGGTTTCAACAAAACAAGCGGCTAAAAATGAGCCACCAGGATATGCGCGACGAACACAAGCAGTCCGAGGGGTCTCCAGAAGCCAAATCGGCCCGGCGTCAGCGCCAGCGTGATTTAGCCCGCGGCGGCGTCGGGCCTGCGATGAAGGACGCGCAATTTGTAATTGTGAATCCGATGCATTTTGCCGTTGCGATGACCTATGATCCGGCTCTTGCTCCGGCGCCTATCGTCTTGGCCAAAGGTCGCGGCGAGACGGCGATGGCCATGCGCGAATTGGCGAGTGAAGCGGATTTGCCGGTGCTGCATTATCCGCAATTGGCCCGGGCTATCTATTTCACGACGAAAGCCAACCAAATGGTCCGCGAAGAATTGTACATCGCGATCGCGTCTTTGGTTGCATTTGTCCTTTCGCTAAAACGAGGAGAGGCTCCAATCATGCCTCAGATCAACGTGCCGGAAGAACTGCGTTTCGATGCAGATGGCAAGCCTGATTTGGCGGCTTAAACCTTTCTGCGTTGAGCCGTTCTGTGATCCATGGAGAATCCCGGTTCATCAATTATTTCGGCATTCGGTGCAGGCAGCGGCGTAGACTTCGTTCAGCTCGCCAATGACCTCTCGAGTGCGACTTTTTCATTTCAACGCGACAATCTGCAATCGCGCAACGAAGCATTGGAGGCGCGCATTTCGGCTGCGTCTTTGCTGCGCAATTCGTTGACAAATTTGGCGAGCGCCTTGGGCGACCGCATTCGCACCGGCGACCTTGCCCCAGCTGCCAATATTGGCAACGCCGCGGTGGCCAACATTTCAACGACCCCGGGTTTGACGCCAACGGGCAGCTATTCGCTTGAAGTGAGCCAGTTGGCCGATAGCCAAACGCTGGTCACTCAAAGTTTCGGATCGGCCAGCGATACTGTTGGAGAGGGTACATTCCGTATCCGCTTTGGCGAGGTGAGCGGCGCGAGCTTCACCGAAGATACAGCGCAGGCCCCGCTCGAAATAGACGTTACCAATAGCGACACGCTTGAAACCTTGGCGGGAAAAATCAATTCTGCCAGCGGCGGCTCGCTTGACGCATATGTTGCGAACGGAACCAACGGCGCACAGCTTGTTATCAAAGGCGAGCAGGGCGCAAACAGCGGCTTCACTATCGAAGGAGCGAGCAGCGCTGCGGTGCCGACCGCAATGCAGGGTGATCTGTCCTACCTTTCGTGGCAGCCTTCAACTGATGCCGGCGAACTGCGTCAGACAGCGCAAGATGCGCTCTTTAAACTCGACACTGTTCAATTGAGCAGCGCAAGCAACACGGTTAGCGGATTGCCAGAAGGGATGATTCTGGATTTGACCGGCACCAATGCCGGTGCACCGACAGCCATTTCGTTCACCAATGACAGTTCCGCAATCACCAGTGTGATGACCGACTTCGTTGCGGCACTGAATGATCTGACTGGATTGATAAATGAAGAGGGTGCGGCCCTTGGCGGGACGCTGGGCAATGACCCGGGCACGCGCGAGTTGAAGCGGGATTTGGGCCGCTTGACCAGCGAAACCGTGATGCCCAATGCCGCCGCGGGCGAACCATCGACCTTGGGCGATTTGGGTCTTTCACTAAACCGTGATGGGACCTTTACGCTGGATACAGAGCGGCTGAACGCGACTTTGACCGCTAGCCCAGATGGCACTGCTGCGATGTTCACCACCGGCGCGTTCGGCGTGTTTGCGACGATGGATAATCTGTCGCGTGACAACACATTGCGCAGCGATCCGGGATCACTGGGTGGCTCACTTGTCCGATATGAGGCGCAGATCGAGAACAACGAAGAACGGCTTACTCGGATTGCTGAGCAGCAAGAAACACTTCGATCTCGTCTAACCCGCGACCTTGTGGCGGCGGAGGGCCGAGTTGCGTCCTCACAATCGACCTTGAGCTTCTTGCAGCAGCAGATCGATGCTTGGAACGGATCGAATTAAGATGGAGATGTTTTCAAAAGGAGCAGAGGCGGCCTATCGCCGTGTGGATTTGGACGCGCGGATTGAAGCGTCTTCTTCGGAAAATCTGACGCTTATTTGTTTGGAAGAAGCGGTTGGTGCCATTGCTCAGGCGCTGTTGGTCATGGAGCGTGAACCCGATCGCACGCCGGGCGAACCGCTTGCGCGTGCGCATGGTATCGCTCTGTGGTTGGCTCGCAGCGTCGCACCCGAGAACCCGTTGCGCGCTCCCATGACACAGTTTTACGGCGGGCTTGCCGCCACGATCATGCGCAATATGCGGCGTGCTTCACTGGATGAATTGACGCAGGTGCGGGATGATTTCGCTGACCTGTTGGGTGCCGCTAAAGCAGCCTAAGTCAAGCGTTAGACAGCGATGAAAGCTGCGATGATACGCGCCGCGTCCGCAGAATCCTCAAACGGATGGAAATGGGTTCGATCGGGCCGATAAAGGTCCTCGCCCTTTGGCATGAGCGCCGCCAGTTTTGGCCAAGTTGGAGACCCTTTGAAATCGTTGAGTCCGGTCTGCTGCGCGCGAACCACCAGTACGGGTACTTCAACTTTTGCCGCGGCATCATGGATGCCCGGATTGCTGCGGCTGGAGCCGTAGACGCTGGCTTCCATTTCGGGCGAGCATGCCAGAACATAGCCGCCGCCGGGCAATTCTTTAAGGCCAAACTGGCAGTAGTCTTTGAAAACGCGGCTCTCGAACAAATTGTAGGGATCACGCGGAGCAAACCGTCCCATCATTGCTTCGGGAGAAGCGAAGTCGCGTTTTCGCCGGATCGCGGGATGGGGGGCGTCAGATGTGAAAAGCGCCGCATCGGCCTGATAAAATTCGGGCGCGAGTATCACCGGGTCAAACAGGATTAGGCGGCTGAAAGCATCTGGGCGCTCTGATGCGGATTGGACCAAGGTATGCGCGCCCATGGAATGCCCCACCCCGACCGCGCGGCGGATCCGCAATTGATCAAGAACCACATTCACATCGTCGGACATGATCCGCCAATTGTCGATAGGCTCACCTTCTGTTCGGCCATGCCCCCTTAGGTCCAACGATATGACCCGCCGATCACGGAAACGTTCGGCAATCGCGTCATAAGCGCGTCCATGAAAGCCGGTTGCGTGTGCAATCAAAAGTGGCGGCTCCTGATTGCCCGGCTTTGCCCGCCACTCATAATAGGTAAGGCTGATCCCGTTCACTCGTATGCTTCGAGTAATCGGCTGGCCTGATGCTGGCATGAAGTTAAGTCCTTAGAGCTGCGGCGTCTTGTCTGAGCCAACTGTGTCCGGCTCAGAAGCGTTCGGCAAGCCCACAGATGCCGGGTCCGGCAATGCGGCTCTCAATATGAAGAAGCCGGTAATCGCCGCTATCAAGGAGCCCGACAGAACGCCAAGTTTGACGGCATCGATCTGAGCCTGATCTTCAAACGCCAAATTGCCAATAAATAGGCTCATGGTGAAACCAATCGCAGCGAGCAGAGACAACCCGTGAATTTTGCGCCAGCCGACACCTTCGGGAAGCTTTGCGAGCCCGGATTTCACAGCCAGCCACGCGAAACCAACGATACCAACTTGCTTGCCAATCAACAGGCCCAGCGCGATGCCGAGTGGCAGCGGCTGAAGCAAGTCAGCTGGCGAAAGGCCGATCAATGTCACACCCGCATTGGCAAAACCAAAGATTGGAATGATGACAAAGGCGACCCATCTGTGAAGGCCATGCTCCATATGTTCGAGCAAGCGCGAACCGTCGCGCGCGACCATTGGGACCATCATGGCGGCCGTTACCCCTGCCAAAGTCGCATGGACGCCGGATTTCAACACGAAAACCCATAGGACCAAGGTAAGCAGCACATAGGGAATGATCGACGCAATCCTCATCCGTCCGATCACAAACAGCAATGCCAATGCAACGCCGCCGCCCATCAGCATATCGATCTTGATCTCGCCGCTATAAAACAGCGCAATGACCATGATGGCTCCGATGTCGTCAATAACGGCGATGGCCAACAACAAAGCCTTCATCGCGACCGGAACACGAGGGCCAAGCAGCGACAAAATACCGAGCGCAAAGGCGATGTCGGTCGCAGCCGGGATCGCCCAACCGCCGATGCTCTCAGGCGAATTGTAATTAAAGCCGACATAGATCAAAGCCGGGATCGTCATTCCGCCAATCGCAGCGGCTAGAGGTAGCGACGCCTTATCCCAGCTTGATAGTTGACCATTGATGATCTCGCGCTTCACTTCCAATCCGATAAGGAAGAAAAAGATCGCCATCAGGCCATCATTGATCCATAAAATCAGGCCTTTGTTGATCGAGAAGTCGCCAAATGAGACATTGAGCTTTGTCTCCAGCGTGCCGAAATACACCGAAGCAAACGGCGTATTCGCGATCAGCAATGCCAATCCGGCGGCCATGATCAACACGATCCCGCCCGCACTTTCTTGCTTGAGGAAGTCTCTTAGAGCTTCGCTAACTCGGTTGATCATCTGGAATGCTGCCTAACAATTTGTAATGATGTCTGACCTACTTAACGAGCAATGTGGCCTTCTGTGCCCGGAAATATGCCACTTTCGCGAACGCTTTGCCGAATCATGCACGACCTACTAGGTTCGGACTGGTAAAACGAATAATATGGGTCTTAGTGCACGGAGCCGATCGCGGCGAAATAGGGGATGGTGGTGAATTCTCCAAAGCAAAGACTACCAGGCATCGCCTGGGGATTTCTTGCGGTGCTCGCGCTGAGCGGATGTGACATCACGCCGCAGGAAGAAGGCCCTGCGCCGCCTAGGCCGGCGAAGCTGTTAACGCTTGAGCGGACATCTAGCCAAGCATCGAGCAGTCTTCCCGCCGTTGTGCGGTCCGTCCGGAACACCGATCTTGCCTTTCAAGTTGGGGGGCAAATCACCGAATGGAATGTGATTGACGGCGAGAGTTTCCAGCGCGGCGATGTCATCGCTCGATTGGATGCGCGAAGTTTTCAGGCGGCTTTGGCACAGGCAGAAGCTCAGTTCACCAACGCCGAAAGCGAATACCAACGGGCCCTGCGCCTGATTGAGGAAGACGCCATTTCGCGCAGTGTGGTCGAGAATCGTGAAGCCCAATTGCAAGTGGCGCAGGCTGCCCTTGATACAGCGCGCAAGAATTTATCTGACACAGTGTTGCGGGCACCGTTCAGCGGCGGTGTGGGCCGCACCAATGTTGAACAATTCCAAAACGTCGCGCCGCAGCAACCAGTCTTAGTCCTGCAAAGCCGAGCGGTTCAGGCGGTGGTCAACGTACCAGCCAGTTTCGTTTTGAACTCAAACAATATTCGGTATTTTAATGTCGAGGTTGAATTGGATGCCGCACCCGGACAGCGTTTTTCGGCAACTTTCCGCGAAGCTGTAGGTCAGGCCGATAGCTCCACACAAACGTTCGAGGCGCATTTCGACTTCGAACCGCCTGCCAATTTGGTGGTCCTAACCGGAATGACCGCAACGCTTTTCTTCGAAACCGAAGACATTGACCCTGAAGCAGGCGCACAAGGCGTGGCCGTGCCGCTTTCATCCATCATGGCAGAGGGAGAGAGCCGCTACGTCTGGATCGTGACCGGACGCGACCGTGTGTTGGAACGGCGCGATGTAGTCCTTGGCGACGGGGTGGGCGAGAACTTGGCAGTGGTCGAAGGCCTTAGCATCGGTGACACCGTCGTTGCGGCGGGCGGTGCATATCTGCAAGCTGGTGACCGTGTGCGCCCATGGCAGGATTGATCGGGCGTCACACATGGACATAGCCGCCTATTCAATCCGCAACCGATTGGTCATGTGGCTGATCATCTTTTTGTCGCTGCTCGCTGGATTGATTGCCTATGGCAACATGCCCCGTTTCGAAGACCCTGAGTTTACCATCCGCCAGGCTCAGATATTCACCCCCTATCCCGGCGGCAACCCCGAAGAGGTTGCGCGCGAAGTGTCCGCCCCTCTCGAAGAGGCGTTGCAGGATATGGCGGAAGTGAAAGAAATTCGCTCGGTTTCATCGTCAGGCTTTTCCGAAATTTCGGTTGAGATCAAATTTGAGGATTCTTCATCGCGCGAAGATCTACAGATCATCTGGACCAAATTGCGCAACAAAGTGCGCGATGCCGCCGCTGACTTGCCGCCGGGTGCCGGAACCAGTCAGGTTTTTGACGAGTTTGGAGACGTTTTTGGAATCTACTACGTCCTAACCGGCGATGGGTATTCCATGACCGAACTTCGCAATTATGGCAAAACCCTCCGTCAGGAATTGCTGGCGGTTCCGGGTGTCGGCAAAATCAATCTTGCAGGCGAGCAAGATGAAGTGATCCATGTCGAGATAACGCGCCAGAATGCCGCAGCTTTGGGCACAACTGTCAACGCCATCTTTGATCAGCTCTCCACCCAAAATGCCGTCGTCGCCGGCGGAACAGTTGAAGTTGGCGGCCAGAGAATGGTCATTTCGCCCAGCGGCGACATCGATTCTGTAGAAGCCATTTCAAATCTGCTTGTGTCATCAGGCCAGGGGCGCGTGGTGCAATTGCGGGATATTGCGAACGTGTCCCGTGGCCTGCGCGAGCCAGCCGAATTCCTTGCCTATTATGACGGAGAGCCGGCCTTGATCATGGGAATCGCGGCGGTGTCTGGGTCAAATGTCGTCGCGGTTGAACGGGCATTGGCTGCGCGGTTGGTTGAATTGGAGGAGCAAAAGCCAGCGGGCATAGTGCTCCATGAATTTTACAATCAAGGTAAGACAGTCGATCAATCGGTGTCAGACTTTGTCGTCAATGTTCTGATCGCTCTGGCTATTGTCATTGGGGCTTTGTTCATTTTCATGGGCCTCAAATCTGGCCTTGTGATCGGAATTGGGTTGGTTCTTACGATCGCGGCAACTTTGGGCACTATGTATATCGGCGATATTCCGATGCATCGGATATCACTGGGCGCTTTGATCATCGCGTTGGGCATGTTGGTGGACAATGCGATTGTGGTGACCGACGGCATCCTCACCGGGTGTCAGCGCGGGCGCAAAATCATCGACATCGCCAGCGATGTTGTGCGCCGTTCAATGTGGCCATTGTTAGGCGGAACGGTGGTTGGCATTCTCGCCTTTGCCCCAATTGGATTGGCACCCGGAGATGTGGCCGAATTCACCGGTGATTTGTTCTGGGTGATTTTGATTTCCCTTCTTTACAGCTGGGTTTTTGCAATAACACTGACCCCATTCTTATGCTCCATCCTGTTCAAGTCTGTTGAAGATCTATGCAACGAAGGGGCGGGCGGCACGCCGATTGAGGAGAAATCAGAAGGGCGCGCAATGGCGGCCTTTAAACGTGTCGTCGAGTATCTGGTAAGGCGGCGATACACGGCCATTGGCGGAGCGGGCGCCTTGTTCGCAGCATCTGCGGCGGGTTTTGTATTGGTCACCCCCGGTTTCTTCCCGGCATCCACCACACCGCAAATGGTGGTGGATTACTGGATGCCAGAGGGGACCGATATCGACGTGACCGATGCCGATATGCGCGAGCTGCAAGAGTATATCTCTACGCTTGAAGGTGTGGATCATGTCCATACACTCGTGGGTCGCGGTACCTTGCGGTATATGCTCACATATCAGTTTGAAAGCTCCAACCCCGCCTATGGGCAATTGCTGGTGAAGCTCGACGATTATGAGCGGCTTGATGAGCTGATTCCCCAAGTGCAAGCCCATATCGACGCCAACTTCACCCAAGCTCAAGGCAAAGTTTGGCGATTTGTCCTGGGGCCCGGCGGCGGGTCCAAAGTTGAGGCGACGTTCACTGGTCCTGATCCAGAGGTCCTACGCGTTCTCGCCGGGCAAGCACGCGCCGTCTTCCGCGAGGATGGCGGCGCGATCGCGATCAAAGACAATTGGAGGCAACCGGTCCCAACAATTGAGCCTATTTACTCAGAAGTGAAAGGTAGACTGGCCGGGGTTAGCAGGTCCGATGTGGGAGCGGCATTGGCGCGCAATTATTCTGGCCAGCAGGTCGGTGTATACCGGGAGAATGATGATCTCATCCCGATCATGTCGCGCGCCCCAGCCAATGAGAGGCAAGGCGTTTCGAACATGGGATCGATCCTCGTTATCTCGCCCTCCGGGGCGGCGGTTCCGATTGAGCAGTTGACAGATGGGATAGAGACCGTCTGGCGCGACAGCCGGGTTCGCCGGACCGACAATGTCTGGTCAATAAAGGCGCAGGCAGATCCTGCCCCAGGCGTGATTGCTGGCGATCTTCAAGCGCGTGTTGAACCCTTGGTGGACGCGATAGAATTGCCGCCAGGATATTCGCTCACATGGGACGGCGAATCCGGCAGCAGTGCAGAAGCGAATGGTCAATTGGCGGGCGCCATACCGTTTGGATTTGGGGCAATGGTGCTCGTTGTGATCTTCCTGTTTAACGCTTTGAAACAGCCATTGGTAATCTGGTCGGTTGTGCCGCTTTCGCTGTTTGGAGTGGTTTTTGGACTTGTTGTGATGGGCGTACCATTTGAGTTTATGGCGATCCTTGGGGTGTTATCGCTTGCTGGTTTGCTGATTAAGAATGCAATTGTTTTGGTCGATCAAATCGATCTTGAAATTGCCGAGGGCAAGCCGCGCTTTGACGCGCTGATCGACAGCGCGGCCAGCCGGGTGCGACCCGTCTTGCTGGGATCCGGGACGACGGTTTTGGGGGTCATCCCGCTCTTTTTTGACGCCTTCTTTAAATCGATGGCGGTTGTTCTGGTGTTTGGCTTAAGCTTTGCGACTGTGCTGACATTGGTGGTCGTTCCGGTGGTCTATGCCGCAGTGTTTGGCATTGGCACCGATGAAACCGAAAAAGGGGCAGAGGCATGAAGCTGCGTCACGCCACTTGGGCCTTTGCGCTCGTTCTCAGCCTTAGCGGCTGCGCAACGCTCAGCACTGAAGCCGATATTGCCGATGCGGCTTCGTCGAGCCTTCCCGAATTGCCAGACACTTGGGCAGTGGATGGGGAGTTGCCTGGGGAAGTAAGGGTGGGTTGGATCGAAGCGCTTGGCGATCCGGTGCTCAGTGAACTTGTCTTAGAGGCGCAGGCAAACAACCCCGACATCCGCGCAGCGGCGGCCAGCGTAGAGGCCTCGCGGGCAATTACACGTCAAGCTCGCGCAGGCTTACTTCCGCAGGTGAACGGGGTGGCAAATGTTGACCAAACCGATTCGCCGCAACCATTCGCCATCACTGATCCAGTTTTCACCGTGACGGCTCAGGCCCAATGGGAAGCTGATCTTTGGGGCCGGGTAAGGGCGGGACGCAATGCTGCCTATGCCAGCGCCCAAGCGGTCGATGCGGACTTTCGGTTCGCCCAATATGCACTCGCTCAGGCAGTGGCTTCGGCATATTTTTCAAGCATAGAAGCGCGTGAACAGGTGGGCGTGGCCAATCGCACGGTGGCTGCTTTGGCTGAGATCGATAGGATCGTGCGGGTTCGTTACCGCGAGGGCTTCGCCTCTCGTCAGGATACAGCAATTGCTGGCGCTGATCTGGAATCTGCCCGCGACAACCTGGCTCAAGCCGAGGGGGCTGCGCGGACATCGCGGCGCGCGTTGGAGGTGTTGCTTGGCCGCTATCCAGCGGATCGGATCGAATTGCGGAAAACGCTTCCTGAAACGCCTCCTGCCCCGCCTTCTGGGCTTCCCTCCCAATTGTTGGAACGGCGTCCTGACGTGATCGCGGCTGAACGGCGTGTGGCGGCTGCCTTTGCCAACTTGGATCAGGCCAAGGCGGCGCAATTGCCGCTTGTTTCATTGACGGCATCAGGCGGCAGCACTTCGACCGACCTGTTCAATATCTTGAACGGTCCAAGCCTGCTTTGGTCGATTGCGGGCAATGTCCTGCAGCCGATTTTCGACGGCGGCCTTCGCGGTGCTCAGGAGGATGAAGCCGACGCAAACAAACGTGCTGCAATCGCTGCCTACGCCAGCACAGCTTTATCGGCACTGCGCGATGCAGAGGACAATCTGGACCAAGTGCAAGTCTTGGCGCGGCGCGAACTCATCCTCGAAAATGCAGCAGAGCGATCGGGCACAGCGTATGCCCTAACGCAGCTGCAATATGCCGAAGGGGAAGTCGACTTGATCGATGCGCTCAACATTCAACAAAGATTGTTTGCGGCCGAACGAAACTTGGTGACCATCCGCCGAGTTAGGGTTGAGCAATGGGTTGCACTCAATCTGGCTCTTGGCGGTTCTTGGGAGAATTCCGCGGATTTTGCCGAGTGATTTGTGCTATATTGTGGCAATCCTAGGCAGCGGGCACTTTACGCAGAGATGTGCGTTTCATTGACAATACGTGCGCCTTGGTCGAACGGGCGCTATCAATCTATCAGGATTTGTTCCTGATTACCTCTCCACCACTCTATCCATATTCGGAGTATCTTTTGCGCGACGGCACGCAATCACAGGCGACTGGAACCCCGGCCACCAGTGCAGACTGGCGCGCCGATTTTCGGCAGTTGATGAGCCGATTTGCGACCGGCGTTTGTGTTGTGTCGGTTCAAAGCAATGGCAATTCGATTGTTGCGATGACGGTCAATTCCTTTGTCTCGGTCTCGCTTGAGCCTTTGTTGGTGTGTTGGAGCCTGCAAAATTCAGCGAGCCAATTTGACCTCTATGCCAATGCTGATCGTTTCGCTGTGAGTATTCTTGCAGAAGGTCATGCCCACCTTGCTCGCCGTTACGCAGCGCGCGGGGACACCCAATTGCGGGCCGAGGATTTCGTATCTAGCGCGGCTGGATTGCCAGTAATTGAGGGCGCTTTGGCGCATTTTGAATGCAAATTGCATTCTCAACACCCCGCCGGTGACCACACAATGATTTTTGGCGAAGTCTCAGGACTGGGTCCTGCAGGCTCTTTGGATTCTGCCTCTGGCGAAGCGGCAATTTCTCCCCTTGGCTTTTTCAATGGGCAATTTTGCAGTATCGGGCAGTGATGGGGCAGCAAAAGACAATTGAATCGCAAGACGGTACACGTCACAAACTCTTGGCAGCGGCGCATCGCCAGTTTGCCGATAGAGGGTTTTATGGCGCCAGTATCGCGCAAATTGCCGGCGAAGTTGGCCTGACGAAACAAGCGCTGTTGTATCATTTTAAACGCAAAGAAGATCTGTACAGCGCGGTTCTGAAGGCGATTTCTGTGCGGCTACTGGCCGCCCTGGAATCGCACGTTGCTCCTTCCCAACCGCCAGAACAGCGCTTTGAAAGCATGATCGAAGGCATCTATTATGTGGCCCGCGACAACCCGCTTGATACGAAAGTTCTAATGCGTGAGCTGCTCGACGATCAACGCCGGGATGCTCCAGAAAGTGAATGGTTCGTCAAAAGATTCCTCGATGAGCTGGTTGCGATGTTGGGCGCTGTGCCCGCTCTCGCCAACATGTCATTTTCGCAAAAATTCTCGCGCGTCTATCTGTTGATGTCTGCAATTCAGTATTTTGCAGCGTCGGCATCGGTGATCGACCGGTTTTACGGCGAAGACCGGGCAGCGCAGATTGCTGGCGAATTCCCTCAGGCGCTTCGCGAGCAAGTCCAACATTTGCTCCAAAGCGGCAAATAATCGGCGCTTAATACAAAATCATTTGGGTGCACCGGAACAGCGCGAGTTTCCGGCCTGTTTCCTGATGCGTGACCGTTGATGTCCAAACCTGTGTTGTGCGGCCCAAATGATCTGCCTCTGAACGGCCGATCAATGTGCCCTCGCTGGCCGATCCCAAGAAATTCGATTTAAGCTCTATCGTCGTGTAGCCCTTTGCCCCTTCGGGCAGGACTTGTCCGGCTGCGAACCCGCAAACGCTGTCTGCTAAAGCGATCATACTCGCAGCGTGCAAGGCGTTGGCGCCGGAGCGAAGATGGCATTGCTGAATGGGCATTTGTGCCTCTAACCAGCCTTCTCCTTCGCCAAGCAATGTGATGCCCATATGAGGGACCAAGCCGCCGGCAGGAGGGTGAAATCGGGTGTCGGTCATTGGGTCAAATCGCCACCGGGGCAAATGCGGTGGCTGCATCGCCCGTGTTTGGCGTTCCATCCGCATCCATAATGAGAAGCTGCACCTCTCCATGCCGTGCGCATGGCCGATGCTCGACACCGCGCGGGACGACGATCAATTCGCCGGGCGACAGTGGCACTGTGCGGCCGCGAAACTCCATGTCTAGCTGACCCTCAATCACAACAAACAATTCATCAGTGTCGGCGTGGCTATGCCAATGAAACTCGCCTTCAACTTTGGCGAGGCGTATCTCGTTGCCATTGTAACGCCCGGCCAGACGGGGCGCCCAGTGGTCGGAGAACAGAGCGAATTTTTCGGCCATATTGACCTTATCTGGTGCGTTATCAGTCATCGGATTGAACCACTTTCGCTTCACTGTGTTTGGTCCCAGCAGACCGAGACAATGGCCGTGAGTATACCCAACCAATGCCGATAAGGCTAAAGCCGAGCGCCATAAAGCTAGCGATCCTAAGCAGTCCTTCGAGGCCCGCAGCGTCGATCAAAAATACTTTGACCACGGCCGCCAGCATCAAGACCAAAGAGCCAATGCGCCAACTGCGCTGGCCCTTCCATGACCCCCACCATAGGAAACCCAGCGCGAGAAAAATTCCCAGAAGCGAGATAAGCAAACTTTCGGTTTGACCAATTGTTTGAGACGTCAGAATTGAGCCAGCAAACATCTGCCTGAGCAAGGAATAGGCTAGCAGCGCGATGAGCATCATCCGCGCCGTATCCAACGCCGGACGGAATAGAGCGGGTGGTTTCTCAAAGGCGATCTGAGCCAGCCACAATCCGCCGATTGCCGAAAGGTAGCTGAAGGTCAGCCAATTGGCGACCGGTGTCGGTCCAACATGCTGAACCGTCAGCAATGGGTTGTGCAGCAAAACTGTAAACCAGATGAAATGAACAAGGGAAAGAGCGGTAAGCCCCAGCGTTAAAGGCCGCCTGAATGGCTTATGAGGTCCCTGCCAGACACCATAGGCAGCCAAGAGCAGACCACTCTGCCAAATGCTTCGTTCGCCCATCCCGTAGAATTCGAAATAAAGTAGCGAATCTATTCCGAAGACCTGCTTGTAGAGGCTGTGGACGATAACGATGCCCAAAGTTCCCAGGCCCAGCAAAGCGATCGCCCTAAATTCAATCCTTCGATCCAATCCCTTAATGAATAGAATTGAAAGCGCGGCGGCCAACGGCACAATACGCAGCGCGAGATCGAACGGAGCAACCGCGGTTTGCAACAGGAACGGCTTGCCCAATATCGCAAGCGCACCGGCGACAGCCCAAACTGCGAAGGGTTCGAACGCCCAAAGGCCGCCTATCGCCAACGCTACCGCCCAAGCGGCGATGCGCCGGGGCTGCCAAAGGAACAGCGCGATTGCAGCAACCGCGGCGATCCAAGCGAGCGGCGCGCTGGGCAAAAACTGGGCGATGACGCCGTACAGCATTGCCGCGGCAAACCCTTCCCCAATACGGAGTGAAAGAGCGTTTCGGCCGATTGCGGCCATCACCACGAATGGCGAAGCAGCAGCAAGCCAACGAAGCGCCGCGCGAAGCATGTCGGTTGTCGCGGGGCTGTCACCAAGATGGGAAAGCTCATCAGCGAATGCAGGCGTCACCATAAGTGATAACACCGTTATGGCGGCACCAACCCAAGCGGTGATATGCAAAACGATCGCCCCGCGCTGCCAGTAGCACCACCATATGGGCGCAGCGACCAAAACCGCCATAATAGGAGCTGCCCAAGCAGGCGTAATCAGCAACAATGCCGCCAAAGCCAATGCCGAAGCGGCGGTGAGCAGCGCAATCGCCCCGCGGGTATCCTTTTCATCGCCGCGCCGCCACATGATGGCGAATGCTGCAATCGGAAACAGAGCCAGCCCCGCCATGCTGATAGCTAAGGTCAACTCATTGCCTGTTTCACCCCAAGACCCGAATTGCACATAGATCACTATGCCCAGAGCCAAGGAAACCACGCTCAATTGCGCAAGGTCGAGCAGCTTCGCGCGGCCTAACATATGACGCGCCAGAGGTGTGCCTGCGAAGATCGCTGCAAATCCGGTAATTATCAGTGCAAAGAATTGCGGGCTGGGATCAGGCCAGATCAACAGCAGCCATAGGCCAAGCCCGGCGGCGATCAATGCGCCTAGGCGAAGTGCGGCATAGCGCCAGCCCAAGCCGGAAAGCGCTGCTCCTATCAGCAAATAGAGCCCCCATGTCAGCGGCGCAAAGCCCCCATCGCTAACCAAGGCAGCCATTTGCAATGTGGCAACCGCACCGGCGGCCAGCTTTGGTAGACTTGGCCCTCCCTTGGCGTGAAGCAACGCGGGAAGCAGTGTCCCGAGAAGAATAAGATAGATGCCCAATGCGGCAAAATCGGAGCTGCTGGAGACGCCAGCGAACATCATTATCGCACCCCAGCCCAGACCTGCCGCCAAAGCCGCATAGCCCAGCCAATTGCGCCCTTGAACTTGGCCGCTCCACGCCAGCCCGCCTGTGATCAGAGCGAGATAGAATGAGAGCAGCGGTACATTTGCACTGTCGCTATCAACCAGAAGTGGCGCGGCAAACCCGCCGACAAGACCAATTACTGCGCATGGCAATCCAAATCGAAATGACAAAGCGATTGCCGCTGCGGTCACCACGCTCAAACCGATAAAGGCGGAGCCTGCTCCAATCAGACCATAGGCCGTCCCTGCAAGATAGAATGCGCCATAAAGCGTTGCGAGACCCGCCCCGGCCAGGGCTTGGCGCACACGAGGATCGTGCAATCGTTCTTCAAACTGAAAGGCCGCTTCGGCTGCGGCAAGCAAGGCAAAGCCAAAGACAAAACTCATTCCAACGCGAACGGCTGGGGTTACGAGGCCAGCCTCAATCGAATATCGGACAAGAAAAATGCCCGCAATCGCGAGCGCAAAACCGCCGCCCCAAATGGGCAGCCTGCGGCCAAAGATATCCTCAAAATCAAAAGAGAAGCCCTTGGATGGAAAGTCAGCTTGCGTGTCCTCAGAAGCGCTCTCGTAAGGAATTGCGGCTTCCACTGGTTCGGGAGTCGCCTCTTCATTGGGCGACTGACCGGCATCCTCTGAGTGTTCGATGTTGAGCGCGCGCGATGCGGCAACAAGGTCCGCCCTCTCCGCGTCTCGATCAACATCTTGGGTCTCATCTTCTGGGGTGAGTTGCTCTTCTTGCTCTGCAAGAAGGCTCGGCGATGCTTGAAACGCCGCTTCGTCCAGCGACCGTGAGAGTTCCAGCACTCGGCGATCTAGCTTGTCGATGCGCGACCATGAATAGGCAACGGCGCCGCCAAGAATGAGGATGAGTAGGAATTCCATAAACTGGCGCCAGCATCGCCATGCATGCCCAACTTTGCAACCGGGCAGTTGTTAGCAATGCTTGGACCACCCAATACCAGCGAGAAAACCTGTTGGGTGCTCACCGTACTTTGCACCGCAAGCATCAAAGCTTGCCCGGTCCTACGGGATGAGAGATCTTCAAAAAAGGGGGGGGCTACTCAAGCTCGTCTGAGAGCTGGTCCAGAGATATGGACTGTTTGGTGCGGTCGAGAAGACTCGAACTTCCACGGCCTTTCGGCCACAACGACCTCAACGTTGCGCGTCTACCAGTTCCGCCACGACCGCACTCGGTAAGCGAGGTGCGCTGATGCGCTCCCCTCAGTAGAGGCGGCCCACTAGCAACAGGCTTTCCTGCGCGCAAGGGCTTTGATGCGTGGTTTCGTTCGAAGTTTGCTTTGCCGCGGACCGGCGCAACAAACGGAGCGCGATTGTCCCGCTGTGGGACCAGGTTACCGGAACCCTTGTGAAAAAGGTAAACAGGGCGGAAACCATGATGCATGAGCTTCGCCGCCGCCTTTGTATTGATTGCGCAATCCGCTGCATCAGCGGGCGCTCCTGCCTCAGCCGATGTTGCCTCCGCTCGATCTGCACCTGTTGCGGAACGGGTTACAGCGCGAGCGACTATATTGCGCCCGGCCCGCATCAGTTTTGATCTCGAATCCTCTGAGGTGTCGGTGAATACCCGCCGCACCAACGTCCAACGCGGCCGCGATGCTGCTGGCACGGTCTGGGTCGAATTTAGTTAGGTTTTGGGGGCGGATGATCTGAGCCGCAATCCGCGGATCAGTTTGGCGACCACCCAATATCGACAGCCTTTGCCGAAGCAGGGATGTCTGTCACCGCTTCGGTGACGTTCAGGCTTTCGCCCGGTGCCAGCTCACGTTTCGAAGGGACCACAACCCAACTGTAGACGTTTTTGTCGCGTTCGTCGCGAAAGACGATCAGCAAACTTGGGACGGTCACTGACGATTGACCGGTGTTGCGGATGCTGCCGCGCACCCGGACAATTTCCTCACCCGTTTCCAAGACTTCTTTGCGCTGCTGGCTCTGGGGGAAGTCCAATTCCAGATCAGCCTGGCCGATGCCAAAGGTCGGGCGGTTAACTGGGAACCAGTCAGGCAGGCCGTAATAATTGACCGCTACCGCTGTGCCCGATGCAAGCAGTGCAAACACGCCAGCAGCGATGGTCCACATTTTGAGAGAATTTCGGCGCCGCGTGAACGGGGGGCTGTAGTCAAAGCTTGACCCTTCGCCTGCGTCATAATCGTCGTCGCTGTAATCGGTGTCGCCGGTATCGTCGTCATAGGCGTCAAAATCGTAATCGGCGCTATCGTTGACGGTTTCATCATCGCTCGCATTGGCAAGCGGGTCCGAAGAAAGCGTTTCGTTGGCCGGATCGCTAGAGCCAGATGCCTCATCGACCGGCTTCGTGTCGCCGCCTAGCCCCTGTTTCAACGCGCGTGCGGCGATGCCCTCTGCCATCCCCGCTTCACCCGCAGGCGTAGCCGCCTTTCCTGCGTCAGGATGGTCCTCGGTGCGCCAGTGGCTGATCGAAGGGCCGGATGCTGGTGTTTCTTCCGCGGGCGGTACCGGTTCCGGTTTGGGCTCCGGCGCAGCAGGTGGTGGAGCCGGCGGCGCAGCTGCGTCCATCTCTTCGGTACGCTCGGCACCCGCACGTTCGGTCAAATCCAGCGGTGCAGGCTCTTGAAACCAGCTGTGTTTGCATTTCGCGCAGCGTACTGTGCGCCCTTCGCTGCCAATTGCAGTTTCGGGCACAACATAGCGCGTTCCGCAGTCTGGGCAGGAGATGATCATTGCTTATTGGCAATAATACCCCACCGCGCCTGCACAAGGGCAGGTGCGATCAGTGAGCGAGTTTCGCGCCGTTTTTCCACATTGACGGGCCACTTTTGCCAATTTGCGCGCAATTGTCTGGCGATTGCGGGCTTGTTGGGCTTCCCTGAGGGGGGAGCCGCTGATAAATGCGCACACATGACCGATCGTTCCACAGAAATTGTGAAATTCGACAATGTGGGCCTGCGCTATGGCACCGATCCAGAGGTTTTAAGCGATCTCAGCTTCACGCTCTTTCCGGGCAGCTTTTACTTTTTGACCGGAGCAAGCGGCGCTGGAAAAACGAGTTTGCTAAAGCTGCTTTATCTCGCCCAGCGCCCATCGCGGGGCAGCATCCGGATGTTTGGCAAGGACATGATTACCTTGCCGCGCACCCGCTTGCCTGATTTTCGCAGGCGGCTTGGCGTTGTGTTCCAGAACTTTCGCCTTGTCCCGCACCTGTCAGCCTTTGACAATGTGGCGCTGCCATTGCGTTTATCGGGCACCGGCGAAGCGAAGGTTTTGAAGGCGGTTTCCGATATGCTCGAATGGGTCGGGCTGTCCCACCGGGCGCAGGCGATCCCCGCGACGATGTCAGGCGGTGAACAACAGCGTGTGGCGATTGCTCGCGCAGTGATTGCCCGCCCGCAAATGCTGATCGCAGATGAGCCCACCGGCAATGTTGATCCTGAAATGGCTCTTAAGTTGCTGCGCTTGTTTGAGGCGTTAAACAACCGGGTGGGCACCACAGTTATTGTGGCGACGCACGATGTTCATTTGCTAAAAAAAGTACCGGACTCGCTCATCATGCGCCTGCAAAAAGGCCGCTTGTCCGATCCCACTGGCGCGCTGCGTTACCCGCCTCAACCCTCGGTTAAACCGTCTGTGTCGAAAAAGGACGGGGATTGAGCATGTCGGAATCTTCCAATGAAAAGGCTGCCAGTGCTCCTGCAATGAAGGGAAGCACGACCGCTCGCTTGCTGCCCCAAACACGGTTTGGAGGGCCGATCCCTTGGGTGATCGCGATCCTGATTGCTTTGGTGATTATTGCGGCGGCGGGCGGGCTTTCGCTCAGAAATTTAGCGGACAATGCCCGCGCCGATTTGTCGGACGCGGTGACGGTTCAGATTATTGAAGCCGACGCGCGGGCGCGCAGCGTTCAAGCGGATGCGGCCGCGAGCGCGTTGGCCGATCACCCGCTTGTCACATCAGTGCGCATCGTGCCGGAGGCGGAGCTTTCGGCACTGCTCGAACCCTGGCTCGGCAGCAGCGCGGCGAGCGAGGATGTGCCGATCCCGGCCTTGATCGATGTTGAATTGACCCGCCGGGCAAGCGCATCGGAGATCGCACAACTTCAGAGCGCGCTTGATGGCGCTCTTGCAGAATTAGGTACCTCGGCCCGCGTGGATGCACAGTCTGCTTGGCTCAAACCGGTCTATGACGCACTGTCTGCGATGCAATACTTGGCGCTGGCCCTTATTGCGTTGGTCGCCTTTGCGACTGCGGCGGCGGTCTGGCTCGCTGCGCGAAGCGCGTTTTCCAACCATGCGGACACGGTGGAAATCATCCATCTGCTTGGCGGCACCGATGCACAGGTCACGCGGATATTTCAACGCTCTGTGCTGCGCGATGCCGCGTTCGGTGCGATTGTTGGATTGGTCTTGGGCCTGAGCGCGGTGTGGATATTGGGACAGCAATTTGCCGCACTCGATAGCGGAATGATTGCTGGCGGGGGCCTGGGCCTGGTGGATTGGTTGATTATTGGTGCGATCCCTCTTGCGGGCGTTCTGCTTGCGCTCATAACAGGGCGTATAACCATTGGTTTTGCACTAAGGTCGATGTTGTAGAGCCATGCCAAAACGTCCCTCGCAACCCATTTTTCGTTACCTGCTGTCCGGGATTGTCCTTGTCTGGGCGCTTGGGTTCTTGTGGTTCACGGTCAGCCTGCCTCAGCCTGCAGCGGATGTGGCAACCGATGCTGTCATTGTACCGACCGGCGGGGCAGGACGGATTGCACAGGGATTGAGCGTATTGGATGCCGGATACGCGCCAAAGATGCTGGTCACAGGCGTTGATCCCGAAGTCACTCCAATAGAATTCGCGATTGAGTTTGAGGTTGATCAAGCGCGTATGGATTGCTGCGTTACTTTGGGCTTTGTCGCGGTGGATACACGCGGCAACGCCACCGAAACGGCCGAATGGGTAGAACAGAACGGGGTACAGTCCTTGCGTCTGGTGACGACCGACTGGCATATGCGCAGGGCAGCGGGTGAGCTTGACCGGACGCTCCCATCCACGGTCAAGGTCGTGCGGGATGCTGTTCCATCAGAGCCGAGCCTGCCCAGTCTGTTTTTGGAATACCACAAACTGCTCGCTAGCCGGCTCGCAGGACTGTTTGGTTTTTAAGGTAGTTGAACCCCTTGGCATTCTTACGAAGCCTTCTTTTTTACCCGCTGTTTTATGGGTTTAGTGCGATGCTGGTGGTGGCGTCTGTGGTGGCCATTCCCTTTGGCCGCAAACAATTGAAGAAGGTCGTATCGCTGTGGGGCCGATGGCATTTGTGGTGTGTTCAAAACATTTTGGACATCACGATTGTTCAAGAGGGCGTCATCCCAGACGAACCGGTGCTAATCGCGGTCAAACATGAGAGCTTCTTTGAAGCGATCGACATGCCGCGACTGTTTAGTTTTCCAACGGTCTTTGCCAAGCGTGAGCTGTTCTGGATTCCTGGATGGGGCATGTCGGCCCGTGTTTACGGCCTTATTCCCGTGGCACGCGACAAGGGTGCGCGGGCACTGCGGGCGATGATCGCCACTGCGCGCGAGCGGGTGGACGAAGGCCGGCCTCTGATCATTTTCCCAGAAGGCACGCGCGTTGAAGATGGCGATGAACCGCCTTTGCAATCGGGTTTTGCGGGGATTTACAAACTGCTGCGTCTGCCAGTTGTGCCGATCGCTGTAAAAAGCGGACCGACCTATCATGGCCTAATCAAACGGCCCGGCGTGATCACTTATCGTGTGGGCGAGACCATCCCTGCTGGCTTGCCCCGCGCAGAAATAGAACGCCGCGTGCACCGGGCCATCAATGCGCTCAACACCAGCGTCAGCATCACGAACACAGATGCATCGGCGAGTGTCTGACGTTTCAATCGTGATCTTCGCGCCCAAAATCTGGGCGATCGTCATCTTGACCTTGTTCGATAACTTGCCGCCTGATTGCGCGGGTGCGGCTGAATAGATCGTGCAAAGTGTCGCCGTCGCCTGATCGGATCGCGCGTTGCAGGGCGGTTAGATCTTCGCTGAACCGGCCGAGCATTTCCAAAACTGCACCCTTGTTGTTCAAAAACACATCGCGCCACATGACAGGGTCAGAAGCGGCGATCCGGGTGAAATCGCGAAAACCACCGGCGGAGTATTTGATTACTTCGCTGCGGGTGACCTCTTCCAAATCGCTGGCAGTGCCAACAATCGTAAATGCGATGAGGTGGGGGATGTGGCTGGTAACAGCCAAAACAAGGTCATGGTGCGCGGCGTCCATCAATTCGACATTCGCGCCCAGTTTTGTCCAAAATTCGCTGAGCGCGGCGACGGCATTGTCATCGGCATCACGTCCGGGTGTCAAAATGCACCAACGATTGGTGAACAGAGACGCAAACCCAGCCTCTGGTCCGCTTTGTTCGGTCCCGGCGACGGGGTGCGCTGGAATAATGGTGCGGCCGGGCAAGGCGCGGACAAGCGCTTCTGCAACGCTTTGTTTGGAAGAGCCGACGTCGGATACAATCGCATCGGGGCGAATATGATCGGCGAGCTCGCGCGCGGCCTCTTCCATTGCGCCAACCGGCACGCACAAAATCACCAGATCGGCATCGCGCACCGCATCCGCGGCCTCATCGCAAACGGATCCCACCAATTCGCGTGTCCGCGCTGCATCGCGGACAGCCGGGTCGCGGTCGAACCCCTTGGTAGCAATTCCGGGTGCCTCTTCGCGCACGGCCAGACCAATGGAGCCGCCAAGCAGGCCAAGCCCGATAATCGCGACGCTTTGAATGCTCATGCCGTCTCTCCGCACAATTCCCGCAAAGTGGCGGTTACGCGCGCCATATCTGCTGATTTGCCTATGGTTATGCGCAAGCAATTGGACAGCGCGCCAACCGGTATGTGCCGCACGGCGTAGCCGGCTTGGTTTAAGGAACGCAGCGCATCTGCTGCGCTCACATCGCCGTCAAACCGGACCAGCACAAAATTCGCCTCACTCGGGACCGCGCTAAGGCCGTGATTGCCCAAGGCCGCAATCGCATCAGCGAAACGCGCACGTTCGGCGGTGTTGTGTTCGCGGCTGGCTGTGACAAAACTTTGATCGCTAAGAGCGGCCAATGCGGCTTTTTGACCGCTGACCGTAACGTTGAATGGCCCGCGAATCCGGTTCAGAACATCAATCAATGCAGGTGCGCCAGTGGCCCAGCCGACCCGTTCGGCCGCCAACCCGTAAATCTTGGAAAAGGTCCGCGTCACCAGCACATTGTCATGCGCGGCCGCAAGGTCGAAGCCGACGCTTTGATACGCAGGGCGGCAATATTCGCTGTATGCTTCATCAAGCACGAGCAGCACATTGGCAGGCAATCCGGCGTGCAACCGCGCCACTTCTTCAGGCGCAATCCATGTCCCGGTCGGATTGTTCGGGTTGGCAAGAAACACCACCCGCGTCCGGTCTGTCACAGCCGCCAAAATGGCGCTGACATCGGCGGTGAAATCACTGTCATCGGCCTCCACTGGCTGCGCCCCGCAGCGCCGAGCGGCGATGTCGTACACGGCGAAGCTGTGGCGGCTGAAGAGCACTTCATCACCGGCCCCTGCAAACCCCTGTGCCGCCAGATTGAGCAATTCGTCAGAGCCGGTACCGCATACGATCCGATCCGCATCCAATCCGTGAACATCCGCCAATGACTGGCGCAAGACTGCGGAATCGAGGTCGGGATATGAGGCGGCTTGCGCCCGCGATTTCGCCAATGCTGAGAGCGCCGCCGTGCTGGTTCCCAGCAGGTTTTCATTGGCCGATAGCTTAATTAGCGCGCGTCCATCATCCGCCGTCGCCTTTCCCGGGACATAGGCGTGGATGCCGAGGATATAGGGCTTTGGTGCAGGAGCGCGTGTCATGAATTCTCGCTTGAAAGAAAAACGCCCCTTCGACAAGCGCCTGGGCAGCGGTTAAGGGAGGAAATCTGATATTTTTTTCCTGCTTCTGAACTTTTCTGGGGCGGGCACTGCCTTAGGTTCCGCTTCTTTTGTCTGCCACGTCCTCAACCTATTCTCTGCCAAAGCCACTGCCGCTCGACAGCGGACAGGCGCTTGATAATGCGCAAATCGCTTATGAGACTTACGGTGAGCTTGCGCCGGACAAGTCGAACGCGGTGTTGATTTGTCACGCGCTGACGGGTGATCAATATGTGGCGAGCGAGCATCCCATCACCGGCAAACCGGGATGGTGGGAACGGATGGTGGGACCGGGCAAGCCGATTGATACCGACCGCCTCTATGTGATTTGCGCCAATGTAATCGGCAGCTGTATGGGATCGAGCGGCCCAGCGAGTGTTGATCCAGATGGAACGCCATATGCGATGCGTTTTCCGGTTATCACTGTGCGGGACATGGTTCGCGGCCTCGCCGCATTGCTCGATGGGCTGGGAATAGAACAATTGCACAGCGTGGTCGGCGGCTCGATGGGCGGAATGCAGGCCCTAAGCCTTGCGGCAAATTGGCCGGACCGGGCTGCGCGGGTTTTGGTGATTGCTTCGACTGCGCGGCATTCAGCGCAGAATATCGCCTTTCATGAGGTTGGCCGGCAAGCGATCATGGCGGACCCAGCGTGGGCGGGTGGCGATTACTATGCGACGGGCGCCTCGCCGGACAACGGCCTAGCTGTGGCGCGGATGGCTGCGCACATCACTTATCTTTCTGAGGAAGGATTGACCGCGAAATTTGGGCGGCGTTTGCAGGACCGCTCATCCAAGAGTTTCGGTTTTGATGCCGATTTTCAGGTGGAGAGCTATCTTCGGTATCAAGGCAGCGGCTTCACGCAGAGGTTCGATGCGAATTCCTACCTCTACATCACCCGCGCCATGGATTATTTCGACATCGCTGAAGAGCATGGCGGCAAGCTTGCCGATGCATTCGCGGGAACGTCAGCCCGCTTCTGCTTGGTCAGCTTTGACACCGATTGGCTCTATCCTACTGCGGAAAGCCGCCATATTGTGCACGCATTGAATGCAGCCGGAGCCAAGGTCAGCTTTGTCGAGCTTAGCGCGCCGAATGGTCATGATAGTTTTCTGCTTGAGCATGATGAGCTTGACCGGGTGGTGCGGGGTTTTGTCGAATGAGCGGGATTGCCAGCATCGATCTGAGGCCTGACCTAGCCGCCATTGCAGCCCATGTTGCTGCAGGGAGCCGCGTGCTCGATATTGGGTGCGGGGATGGTGATTTGATGGGCGTGCTGGAGGGTGAAAAGGGCTGCGATGCGCGCGGGCTTGAGCTTAATCCTGTGTTGGTTGGGCGCTGCGTAGCGCGCGGGCTATCGGTGGTTCAGGGGGATGCGAACAGCGACCTTACCAATTACCCAGACAAGGCGTTTGATTACGCAATTTTGAGCCAAACGCTCCAGACTGCGTCGCGCCCGGATCTCATGCTGGATGAATTGCTGCGCGTGGGGCAGCGCGCTTTTGTTTCATTCCCCAACTTTGCCCATTGGCGCACGCGCGCCGCGCTCATGTTTGGGGGCAAGATGCCGGTCACACGCGCGCTTCCGGTTAGCTGGTACGAAACCGACAACATTCACCACGTCACGGTCGACGATTTTCGCGATCTGGCAAAGTCCAAGAGCGCTCAGATTGAGCGCTCTTGGTTCTTCGCAAATGAGCGCGCCATTGCTCCAATGGGAGCAAATTGGCGCGCTGAATTCGCGGTTTTCGAGCTGAGCCGGTAGAGCGATTCCCCTAGGGCCCAGCTTGGGGCTATCAACCCGCCATGTGGATGCCGCACATTTTGTGGCCATCTGGATCGAGGAAGTAGCACAGGTTCATCGTGCCCATTGATCCGCTGCGCGGTCCAGGAGGGTCTTCGACGCTGGTTCCGCCATTGGCGACAGCGACATCGTGCAGCTTTTTCACTTGTTCGAGCGAGTCGCATTTGAACCCAATCGTGAAGCCATTTGCGCAGTTTGCAGCTTCGCCGTTGATCGGCTCACTGATCGAAAACGTGCTGCCGTCATGGTTGTAGAACAGGCGCGTGTGCCCGGTGTCATTCACATTCACGAAGGGCTCGCCAGCCCCAAGCACGCCGAGCACGGCGGTGTAGAAGGCTTTGGACCGTTCAATATCGTTGGAACCGATCATTACATGGTTGAGCATTTGCGCATTTCCTCTCTTTGAATTGCAAGAGCCGAGGTAGGAGCGCGGCAGCCAGTCGACAAGCTGTTAGTTTTCGCGTCACCCTTTGTTCATCTGCAAAGTCCCACCGCACGGAATGACTTTGAATATCCTGTCTGCAATCGCAGCCTCGCTCCTTTTGCAAGCCGCCGCCGATGCGCCCGCTCCAGATGCCGCCCCTGTGCCAGTGATAACGGCGTTTGATCAGCTCCCCATCGAAGAGGCCGCCGCACCGCGATGCGCCGTTGCTTTTGCAACGGTTGGCCGGTGGCAGATGGTGGGCGATCCGCGCGGCGCCGATTACCCTGATATGGAAAACGACGGGGGGCGTGAGTTCTTCGTGCGCACTATGGCAAACCTGATGGAAGGGCGCGGGCTTTCGCGCGGCGATGTGGCGACCATACTCACCAATGAAGCCGCTGCTCTGAGCAGCGATGAGGGCGCAGAGCGCGTCGCAGCGATGATGCCAGCATGCTTGCTGATGAAACGCAGCGCCGGCCTCTAAGTTTGCCCCGGGTATTGCCTTGGATAGCAGTGGATTTGCTCTCCAATTTCGGGCAAGGCTGAACCCGTTATGTGGCAGCTTTACCAATTCCCCCTGTGCCCGTTTTCGCGCAAGATCCGCCTGCTTATGGGTGAGAAGAACGTCGCCTATGATCTGGTGCGTGAGGACCCCTGGGCAGCCTCCGACCACTTCCTCAACCTCAACGCGGCGGGCTGCACGCCGGTCTTGGTGAACGAGGGCAAGGGCATCACCCTGGCGGATAGCCGGGCGATTGGTGAATATCTCGAAGAGACTGTCGACCGCGCGCCCATGATCAACGGCACTGCGGCGAATAGGGCGGAGATCCGCCGGCTGACGGCGCTGTTTGATGAGAATTTCTACAATGATGTCACCGCGCCGCTGCTGATGGAGCGGATGAAGAAGCGGATCGTCTTGCGCCAACCGCCCGACAGCCGCGCTTTGCGAGAAGCGATGCGGATGGCGCACGGGCATCTCGATTACATGGACTGGTTGATCGACAACCGCCCGTGGCTCGCCGGATCGACGATGAGCATGGCTGACCTTGCCGCCGCCGCACAGATCAGCGTCGCTGACTACCTTGGCGGGATCGATTGGGAAGGGCACGAACAGACGCGCGGATGGTACGCGGTGTTCAAAAGCCGCCCGAGCTTCCGACCGCTGCTCTCCGAACGCATGGATGTGATCAAGCCGCCGGAGCACTACGCTCTGGTCGATGGCTAATGCATTCACTTTGCCGCCGCTGTTCGGCGCGGTGTTACACGCAAAGGGGCGCTTTAGAAAACTTGGCATTCCCTGCAAGGCTCTGTGATTGCTGCGCAAATCACCCATTTGGCCCTGCCTATGTGTCAACTTTCGCAAAATCGCAGAATTCCCGTGCAGCGCCGGTTGTCATGCCGGCCAGAAAACCGCCATACTAGGCCCGCCATCTGTAGGAAAATTGCCAATCGCACCGGCCACTTGAGAAGCCAGCCCCCAAGACCGATATGGGAACCAAGCAAAGAGGTGTATGATGACCGACAGCAAAGACCCAAAATCAAAAACCGATGCCGAATGGCGCGAAAAGCTTTCACCAGAGCAATTTCATGTCCTGCGCGAAGCGGGGACAGAGCGCGCTTTTACCGGTCAGTATGACAAGCATTACGATGCGGGTGAATACACCTGCGCTGGATGCGGCACGGTCTTGTTTGCCAGCGATGCGAAATACAACAGCGGCTGCGGCTGGCCTGCGTTCACGCGCCCCGCGCAAGGTGAATCAGTCGAGGAACGCCGCGATGTCTCCTTTGGCATGGTCCGCACAGAGGTGCTTTGCACATCATGCGGCGGCCATTTGGGCCATGTCTTCCCGGACGGCCCACCAGAAGAAGGCGGAATGCGCTATTGCATCAATTCTGCCGCCTTGGATTTTGACGCTGAGTGATGGTGGGTCGGCCAGTCCGGCGTATGGCTCACTTCATCGGGGATGATGCGCGGCGGATTGTTCACGCCTTGTTACAAGTGCTTTAGACAATGCAGACGCTGAACACGCGTGCGCGCAGGCGTGCCATTAAGAACAGGCGATGAATTGTAATGTCGAAGCGCGGTAACAGCCTTCAGAATAAGGGTAAGCGCGGCTCTCGTCGGGCTGCGACGGAACGCGCAAACAGCGCGGGCAGCAAGAAACGCCTGTCCCGCGAAGGCGGTGGCGCAGGCGGCGGGCCGAAAAAACCATCCTTCCTTTGGAAATGGACAAAGCGTCTTACCTTATGGGGCAGCCTTGCAGCGGTTTTGGGCGCGGTGTTTCTGGCCTTTGCGGTTGGCTTTGCAGCGCGCGACATCCCCAGCTTTCAACAATTGAAGGCCAATCAAACCGGTCAAACAATTCTGGTCCGGGCGCGCGATGGCAGCGAGATTGTCGAGATCGGACCAAGCTTTGGCGAATGGCTGGATCACGACGATATCCCTGAAAATATGCGCAACGCGATGATCGCAGTGGAAGACCGCCGGTTCCATTCGCATTTCGGGATTGATTTTTGGCGCACTGGCGGGGCGATTGTCGAAGGGATCACGGGATCTCGTTCACGCGTTGGCGGCACATCAACGATTTCGCAGCAGCTGGCGCGCAACCTGTTCCTATCATCGAACCGGACGGTCGATCGCAAAGCGCGCGAGGCTGTTCTTGCGATGGCGCTGGAATGGCGTTTTTCCAAAGAGCAGCTGCTCGAACTGTATTTGAACAAGGTCTATTTTGGCGGCGGCGCATACGGCGTGGACAGCGCGAGCCGCAAGTTCTTCAGCCATCCGGGCCGCGAATTGAGCGTCGCCGAAGCGTCGATCATCGCAGGGCTGGTCAAAGCGCCCAGCCGATATTCCCCAACCGCCGATGTTCAGGCCGCCGTGGACCGTGCGAAAGTTGTTCTGCGCCTTATGCGTGAGCAGGGATACATCACTGAGACACAGGCATCGGTCGATGTCGATACGGTAGAACTGAAACAGCAATCGGGCCAAAACTCGGTCCGCTACTTCACCGATTGGGCGCTGCCTCAACTCGATATCCTCTTGCCCGAAACCAACGCCCCGCTGGAGGTTTGGACAACGTTGGATGTCGGGATGCAGCGCGCCGCCACCGCGTCGATTGATGCCAACACTCCGGGAGAGACGCAGGGCGCATTGGTTAGCCTCGACCGCGATGGGGCGATCCTCGCTCTGGTCGGGGGCACCGATTATGTTGAGACGAATTTCAACCGCGCAACCAACGCGATGCGCCAGCCGGGATCATCGTGGAAACTGTTTGTTTATCTCGCCGCGCTGGAGGCCGGATACACGCCGGATGACAAAGTCAAAGATGTGCCGGTGACGATTGACGGGTGGAGCCCGCGCAACGCCAATGGCCGCAATGTTGGCGAAACCGACCTGCGCACAGCCTTCGCCTATTCAATCAACACGGTCGCTGCGCAATTGGGTAATGAGGTTGGCTTTGGGACTGTCGCCAGCATGGCGCGGCGCTTTGGCGTCAGCAGCCCGATTTCAACCTTCCCGTCGATGGTGCTTGGCTCCAGCGAGGTCCGGTTGATCGAAATGACCCGCGCCTTTGCCAGCGTTTCGGCAGGCGGAATGGCGGTGGAGCCATACGGTATTCTCAAGGTGACGACCGCCGATGGTGAGACGATTTATGAGCACGAAAAAGCGCGCGAAACGCAATTGGTGCCCGATTATGTTGCCGCCGGGATCACCGACTTGCTTCAGGCGGCGGTGCAAACCGGGACAGGGCGCGCGGCGCAAATCGGCCGGCCCGTTGCAGGCAAAACCGGCACGACAAGCTCAAACAAAGACGGATGGTTCGTTGGTTTTTCCAGCGGGATAACGACCGGGGTCTGGATGGGCCGCGATGACGCAAGGGCGGTTCCGGGCCTACAAGGCGGACGCGCCCCGGCTCAGGCCTTTGCAGCCTATATGCGCTATGCGGTGAAGGACCGACCGGTCGAAGAATTCGATACAGAATTGAACCTGCCCGATTGGCGATTGGAGCCGGATGAAGAGAATATGTTTGGCGATCCAGACGATTATTATTTCATCGATGAGCAAGGCAATTTGATTGAGCCGGGACGGCGAGAGGACAGTTTTGAAGGTGCGTTCGGCGTAGAGGGCGAGAGCCAAGGCGGCTTGGTCCCAGTCCCTGATATGGAGCCGCCTCCGGCTGCGAGCCGTGATTTCCTTGATGAGGCGACCGGACAGAACCTGCCGCCCAATATTGATCCGCCGCCGCCAGAACCCAGTTTGCGGCCTCCTCCTTCGGTGGCGCCGCCGCGTGACCCGCCGCCCAACAATCAGAACAGTTGACGCAAAAAGCCCCGGTTAGCGAAAGCTAGCCGGGGCTTTTTGGATTATGCGCTGTGCACCGCAAAGGCGCGCGATGTTCGCGTTAACGCAGGCGGACCGGTACAAACCGTGCCGGGGCGCCGCGACGTTGAATGCGCAGCAAGACTGCATCGCGATCACTCGTTTCGGCGGCGCTGATTTGTTCGCGCAGTTCGCTGATTGAGCTTACCGCTTGATAATTGGCTGACAGGATGATGTTGCCTCGGCGTAGACCTTTGCGGCCTGCATCCGAGTTTGGATCAACTGCGCCGATGACCAAACCAGCCGTATCGGCATCAACGCCAAGGCTGCGCGCGATTTGCGGGGTCATTTCGAGCACCTGAAGGCCGAGCTTTTCAGCGATCATTTCATCCGATTCGTTCGGTGCCATGGGCTCTTCGGAATCGGGATCGAATGTTTGCTGTTGCTGCGCCAATTCCGCTTCGCTCGGGCGTTTGCCAAGGGTCGCGGTCATGGCGATGCGCTGACCTTCACGGATGGCTTCGAGCGGGATGCTTTGACCCGGCGCGATGTTGGCGACAAGGAACGACACCGTCTGTTCAGAGGTTACGTCCTGACCATTTACGCTGACTACAATGTCGCCTGCGCGAAGGCCAGCTGCCTGTGCGGCGCTGTCATCCTGAACCGCTTGAACCATTTCGCCGCGGTTGCGCGGCAGACCCAGCGAATCGGCAAGGTCATCGTTCATCGGTTCAAGGGACACGCCCAGGAACCCGCGCTCAATTTCTTGGCCATCGCGCAGTTGCGCAACGATGGGTGCAGCGATTTCAGCAGGGATGGCAAAGCCAATGCCGACGCTGCCGCCCGATGGTGAGAAGATCGCGTTGTTAATGCCGATCACATTGCCGCGCATGTCGAACAATGGCCCGCCCGAATTGCCCCGGTTGATGCTGGCATCGGTTTGGATGAAGCGGTCATATGCACCGCCTTGTCCGGTGTTGCGATAAACGGCCGAGACAATGCCCGATGTTACCGTCCCGCCAAGGCCGAATGGATTGCCGATTGCGACCACCCATTCACCCACGCGCGTCTGCGCCGAATCGCCGAAATTGACGAAGGGGAAAGCGTTTTCCGATTGGATTTTCAGCACCGCCAGATCGGACGCGGCATCTGCGCCGACCAATTCCGCCTGATATTCGGTGCCGTCCGGCATGGTGATGGTGATTTCTTCGAGCGTGGCCCGGTTGTCAGGGGCCACGACGTGATTGTTGGTCACGACAAAACCATCGGCGCTGATGATAAAGCCGGAGCCCAGCGATTGCGCCTCTCGCGTTTGCGGCTGGTTGTTGCCGCCGCGGCGCCGGTTGAACAATTCCGCAAATGGAGTGCCCGCAAACGGATTGCGATCCACCTGAATCGATTGGCGCGTCGCAATGTTCACCACGGCGGGCTGCAATTGTTCGGTCAGATCGGCAAAACTTGCCGGAGCGCCTTCGATCGGAACGACCTGATTCATTACCGAATCAGCATTTTGAGCGACCTGCGCGCCTGCTGGATAGCCGGTCATCAGCGATACCGCTGCGCCTCCCACCAAAAGCGCGCTCGTCAGTCCATAAACATACCGCACGTTGCTCACGTCCTTTCGTTCCTTTTCTTTTGTAGAGCGCATAGGAACGCCCTTGTTTCTATTTCCGGTCCCGCAATACACTCTTCCGCGCTTAACGGTGATTGAACACAAGTGTAGTCGGTAGAGCCTGGTTAGCCGTTCATCCGATTACCGCTGACCCCTGAATTGGCGCAGAAATTCGTTATCCTGCGACAGAATGATTGAGCTTTGCCCACGCGCCGCTTCGCCTTGGCGGGCGGAGCGGAAGGTTTCGTCATAGCTCTGCATCGCGCGGTAGAAATCGTAAAAGTCGGGATCTTGGCCGAAACTCTCGGCGTAAATCCGGGCCGCTTCACCGTCGGCTTCGGCGCGGATAACCCGCGCATCACGGGCACCGGCGGCGCGAATGGTCAACGCTTCGCGGGCGCGGTCCGATTCCATCCGCTGGAACGCCGATTGCAACGGCGCGCCAGATGGCAGATCGGTGCGTTTGATCTGAACATCGATCACCTCTGCGCCATATTGCCGCGCTTCGCGGTCAAGGTTGGCGCGCACATTGGCCAAAGCCGTGCCGCGCTCTGCGGTCAGCATATTGGCGAATGTTCGGCGGCCCAATTCCTGCCGCAAGGCGGAGTTGAGGATCGGTTCAAGCGCGATCCGCACGCCTTCAGTGGTGCGCGCCCGTTCAATCATCAATTGCGGATTGACGATGCGAAAACGCGCATAGGCATCAACCAGCAAGCGCTGCTGATCGTTGGAGAGGACTTCTTCCTGTGTCATTTCAAGGTCGAGCACGCGTTTATCAATGCGCTGAATTGTCTCGATCAGTGGGACACGGAAATAGAGCCCAGCGGGATAATCGCTGCCCGGACGGTTCACGAAACGCACCGGTTCACCCGTGCGGATCACAACGACTTGCTCTTCTTCATTCACGACATAGGCGCTCATGAAAAAGCCGACGATGACCACGCCAAGCGCGATCACAAGCAAGCGGTAATTGTTCCAGAGATTTTCCATTATTGGCCTCCCGCTTGCGACGTCGCTGGTGCCTGAACAGTGATTTCGGGCAGTGATGCGGTCGCCCGCCTGCGAATTTCAGGAAGCGGCAAATACGGCGTTACACCGTCTGCCTCGACAATGGTTTTGTCGGTGTTCGCCAAAACCCGCTCCATCGTTTCATAATAAAGCCGCTGGCGCGTTACGCCGGGGGCAAGACGATATTGCTGATAGACTTTATCGAACGCTTCGGCGCCGCCTTCTGCGCGGGCCAGCGTTTGCTGCGCATAACCTTCTGCTTCGTTGCGAGCGCGGTCGGCGTTTTGTTCCGCCACCGAAACATCGCGGAATGCCTCCACCACGGCGCCGGGAGGGTCAGCCTTGGCGATTTCAACACCGACGACCTGAATGCCCGCGCGGTATGTATCAAGCGATGCCTGCATCCGTTCACGCACCGCTTGTTGCACTTCGGCGCGGCCTTGACCGGTGAAGGTTTCATTCAATGTCTTTTCCGCGATCGACGCGCGCATCGCGGCCTCGGCCACTTCGCCGACTGTTGTTACCGGTTCCGCCAATTCAAATTTGAAATCTTTCAAATCATTGATGCGCCAGCGAACAACATAGCTGAGATCGACCAGATTTTGGTCGCCTGTCAGGATCAGTTTTTCCTCTGTGCCATCGGGAATGCGGACCACGCGGATCTCTTCGACATTTTCAACATCGACTGTTTCGATTGGGTAAGGCGCGGTGAATTCCGTACCCGGTGTCAAAATGCGGCTGTAATTGCCGAGCGTTTTGACCACGGCCCGTTCGCCCGGTTGGATAAAGTGCACGCCAGTAAAGAGGAACCAAAGGACGGCTGCGCCGACGATCAATAATGGAGCCCAGCTGCGTCCGCCGGGAAGTTCGGGCATCTGAAAACCGCCCCCGCCTCCACCGCCAGCGCGGCGCGGCCCTTCGGGGCCTTTGTTTTTGAAAATATCTTCTATGTTGGCGGAACGGCGTTTGCCGCCGCCCCCTCCCGGCAGCCAAGGATTGCGCGGGCCGTCTTCGCTTCCTGACGGGCCGTCTCCCCCTGGTCCGTTAGTGGGACCATCACCATCGCTGCCGCCGCTATCGCCGCCGCCTCCGCTGGTGGGTTTGCCCCATGGGTTTTTCTTGCCAGCCATGGCCAGCACGAGATTTTGTTTGAAACCGTCAAAAATTTGCATCCTTCTCTTATAGGAACGCAATTTGAGGAAAAACAGGGGCCTTCGACGCGAAATTGATGGTAGAGGCCTTTTGTTATGAGCAAGACAGACAATTCTGGCGACAAAACGCCTTCAAATTCCGCCCAAAATGCTCCGCGCGATGCGGCCATGGATGACGCGATGATCCGCGCGGCTTTGCCGATTGAAATTGCCGGGCGAATTCGTTCGGCCCGCATTGTCGAAAGCCGCGCGGTGATTGTCGCAGAAGCGGGCGATCTGGGTGCGAAAGCGCGCGAAGAGCTGGAAAAGCTGATTGGAAGCGCCGTTTCCAATCTCTCCGATGTGAATGAGGTTCGCATCGCATTAATCGCCGATCGCCGCCGCCGGATGATTATTGCTGTGGGTTCGGGCAAAGGCGGCGTGGGCAAATCGACGCTCACCACAAACCTTGCTGTGGCCTTGGCCAGAATGGGCCGAAAGGTCGGTGTGATCGACGGCGATATTTATGGCCCGTCACAGCCCCGCCTGCTTGCCACGGAAAACCAAAAACCGATGAGTGAGGGCGACAAGCTGGTCCCGATTGATAGCCCGCACGGCGTCAAAGTCTTGTCGATGGGCAATGTTGTTCCCCAAGGCAAAGCGCTGGCGTGGCGCGGGCCGATGGCGGGCAAGGCGCTGGGCCAATTGGTTGATGCGGTTTGGGATGACACCGAATTGCTGCTGATCGATTTGCCGCCGGGTACAGGAGATGTGCAATTGTCGATGATGGCAGACAGCAAGCCTGATGGCGCTGTTCTGGTTTCGACCCCGCAAGACCTTGCCTTGATGGATGCTGCGCGGGCGGGACAATTGTTTGAAGATGGCGATGTGCCGATTATCGGACTTGTGGAGAATATGGCTGGATACGCCTGCCCCCATTGCGGCGAGGTCTCCGATCCGTTTGGACAGGGCGGGGTTGAGAAATTCGCGGCCGCTTTGGAAATTCCGTTTCTTGGCCGGGTGCCGCTGACTATGGAAACCCGCAAGAGCGGCGATGCCGGTGAACCGCCTGCGGCGGGCGACGGTGAAGGCGCGGCGCCATTTGTGGCGATTGCTGAGCGGCTCGACCGCTGGATGAAAACTGGGTCCGTGTAAGGGAGGGACTTAGCGTAATGGACGTAACGCGGCGCGGATTGGTGACTGGGGCTGCCTTGGGCGGCGGGTTGCTGGTCGCCTGGTGGTTCCTGCCGCGCAATTACCCGAACCCGCTGGACCCCACGCGCGGCGAATATGTGTTCGATGCGTGGATCAAAATCGCTGAGGACGGCGTGGTCACGGTCGCCGTGCCGCAATTGGAAATGGGGCAGGGGATTACCACGCTGCTGCCGCAAATTGTGGCTCAGGAATTGGGCGCGGATTGGCGGCAAGTGGCGGTCGAACCCGCTCCGATTGCCGCCGCCTATCCCAACGTCCCCTTGGCCAAGAAATGGGCGCCCTTGTGGGAGCCTGTTGCAGCGGGCCTTTCTGAGGCAACCGATGATATGCAGGCGCGCAGTTTTGCCCGCACCGACCGTTTTACTGCGACCGCAGATGGCACCTCGATCGCAGCCTATGAAGGTCCATGCCGCGAAGCCGCCGCCGCCGCCCGGGCAATGTTGGCGCAAGAAGCAGCCGAGCGCTGGGGCACAACGTGGGAGGAATGCGAGGTCGCAGACGGCTTCGTGCGGTTCGGCGATCAAAGCGCCACCTTCGGAGAGCTTGCCTCTGGCGCGGCCGAACAATCCCCGCCCAATCCGCCGCCGATCAAGCCCGAAGAACCCAGCGCCCCTGTGTTAAGCGCAGCGCAGCCGGGTTTTGGCGAGGACGATCCGGCGCCGCTGCCAAGCTTTCCGCGTATTGATTTGCCTTCGAAAGTCGACGGTAGTTTTACATTCGCCTCTGATGTGCGGCTGCCCGGCATGGTGTTTGCCGCGATCCGTCATGGCCCGGCCGATGGCAGCGAGCTGACCGGGTTTAACGCAGACGCGGCCGCTGGCATTTCCGGCGTTGTGGGTGCGGTGAAAACCAAACGTTGGCTCGCCGTGGCAGCGACCACATGGTGGAGCGCGGAGCGTGCGCTGGATGCGATGGAACCGCAATTTACCACCACCTACCCGGTCAACAGCGACGATATCGATGCACGGCTCGATACGCTTTTGACCGCAGGCGACAGTTATAAAGTCGCGGAAACCGGCTTTGGCGAAGAGGGGATGACCCGCGTCGATATGGCCCGCCGATACGAAGTGGAACCGGCCCATGCGGCCCCGTTGGAAACAGCGAGCGCGGCGGCGCACTACACGTCAGGCCGGTTGGAATTGTGGATCGCCACGCAGGCCCCCGAACAGGCCCGCAAAGCAGCGGCCAAGGCGGTCGGTTTGCGCGTGGAGGATGTCGCGCTTTACCCCATGCCAGCAGGCGGCAGTTTTGACGCTCGGCTTGAACATGATCACGCCATCGAAATAGCCCATATCGCCAAAAGCCTAGGCAAACCGGTCCAGCTTACGTGGAAACGGCGCGAAGAATTGATCCGTTCGCGCCCCCGAGCGGCCTATTTCATGCTGCTTGGTGCGCAATTGGCAGAGGCCGGTTCTGGCGCGATTGATGCACTCAAATTGCGGATCGCAACGCCCCCTAGTGCGCGTGAATTTGGCAAGCGTCTGTTCGGCAATCTCACGTCATGGGCCGCCATTCGCGAAACCTCGGGGCAAGCCGATCCGATGGCTACCGAAGGGTCAGTCCCTCCCTACGAATTGCCCAGCGTAACCGTGCGGCACATTCCGGTGGAGACCGGGCAGCCGGCAGGACGGGTGCGCGGCAATTCACACGTGCCCGCCGCTTTCGCGACAGAGAGTTTCATTGACGAGATAGCCGCCAGTTCGGGCCGCGAACCCTTGTCGTACCGCATGTCGATGTTGGGCAGTGACATCAGGCTGGCGGCGTGCTTGCAGCGCGCGGCGTCTATGGCGCAATGGAACGGCGGCGTGGATCAAAGCGGTCAGGGGATCGCCTGCCACCGCATTGGAGATGCAGAAACCGGCGGGCGCATCGCCTGCGTTGCCACGGCGCGTCAAGGCGAAGGCGGCGTCCGCGTCGCCCGTCTGTCGGCCGCAGTGGATATCGGACGGATCATCAATCTCGACATTGCGCGACAACAAATAGAGGGCGGCTTGCTGTTTGGCCTCGGCATGGCGCTGGGCAATGCGCTGCGGATGCGCGGCGGGTTGCCGACCAGTTTCGATTACGCCGATCTTGGCCTTCCCACATTGGCAGACTGCCCTGAAATCGACGTGGCCTTTATCGCCAGCGAAGCGGCTCCGGTGGATCCGGGCGAATTGGGCACAGCGGTCGCGCCGCCTGCGATTGCAAACGCGTTGTTTTCGGCAACAGGCTTGAGGCTGCGCCGCCTTCCTTTGCTTTCGGGCGGGATTTGAAGCAGGCGAACGAAGTTGGGCACTAAAGAGAATAAAGAGCGTTACCCGCATATATGACTTGGCAAGAACAGAAACTTCCCGATGCCCACCCGCCGGTAAAGAGCGGCGCGATTGGCGTGTTGCTCGTCAATTTGGGCACGCCCGATGCGCCCGATCCGGGTTCGGTTAAGCGGTATCTCAAGCAATTTCTATCTGACCGCCGCGTGATCGAAATCCCGCCGGTCGCGTGGCAGCCGATCCTGCGCGGGATCATCCTGAACACCCGGCCTAAGAAAAGCTCGGCCGCCTATTCCAAGATTTGGACCAAGCGCGGATCGCCGCTAGCCGATATCACCGCGTCGATTGCGGAAGCCGTTGATGCAGAAATCGGTGGGGGAAAAGACAGCTCCATCATCGTCGACTACGCGATGCGTTATGGCAATCCCTCGATCGAACAACGCATGACCGAAATGACTCAGGCCGGGTGCGACCGTATCCTGATCGCGCCGCTTTATCCGCAATATTGCGCGGCCACGACGGCGACCGTGTTTGACGAAGTGGCCCGCGTGATGGCGGGATTGCGCTGGCAGCCCGCTTTGCGCTTCCTTCCGCCGTATCACGACGACGCGCTGTATCTCGATGCCTTGGCTGATGATCTGACCCGGCAAGTTGGCGCATTGCCATTCCGGCCTGAGACGATGCTGCTGAGTTTTCACGGGATGCCGCAACGCACGCACGACAAGGGTGATCCCTACCACTGCCATTGTCACAAAAGCGCCCGGCTTTTGAAAGAGCGGCTGACCGGGCGACCAGAATTTGAAGGGGTGCGGTTTGAAACAACGTTCCAATCGCGCTTTGGTCCGGCCCAATGGCTGGAACCGGCGACCGATGACACTTTGATCGCAGAGGGCGAAAAGGGGACCAAGCGGTTGGTTGTTGCGGCCCCCGGCTTTGCCGCCGATTGTGTCGAAACGCTGGAGGAATTGGCGCTTGAGGGGCGGGATCAATTCTTGGAGGCGGGCGGCGAGGAATACGCTGTGCTAGACTGCCTCAATGTCTCCGCCGCCGGGGTCACTATGATCAACGCGATCATGCGGCGCGAATTGTCCGGCTGGGTTTAAGGCTGCGAAGATGAGTGGCCGTTAAAATGGGCGCTTTGATCCTATCTCAATTTGGCTGGCAGTCTATTTACACTGTGGTAAGTTGCATCAAGCATACGCAACTACACTTATGACCAACCGCTCGGAGCAAACCTGATATGGCCACCCTCGCCAAGACAGAAGACGCCAAGACAGAAGACGCCAAATCTGAAGACGCTAACAGCGAAACCGGTCCAACCTTTGGCCATTGGAGCGAGGGCGTTCCGACCGAAGCGGATATCGCGCATATTCCCGGCGATGCAGGTTGGCCTATCGTTGGCAACACCTTCACGCAGCTCGCCGATCCGCACAGCTTCACTCAGGCGCGCATCAAGAAATACGGCAAAGTCTATAAAACCTATGCGTTTGGCGGCTGGAACGTTGCTCTAATCGGTGCAGAAGCAAACGAGTTGGTCCTGTTCAACAGGGACAAAATCTTCTCCAGCGAGCAGGGCTGGGGCCCGGTTCTGGATCAATTGTTTCCGCGTGGTTTGATGCTGATGGATTTCGATCATCACCGGATTGATCGCCGCGCGCTTTCGATCGCATTTAAGCCCGGACCGATGCGCCATTATTCCGGTGCGCTCAATTCGGGGATCGCGCGCGAAGTCGCCAAATGGGAAGGGCCCATGCAGTTCTATCCCGCGATCAAGGAACTGACGCTGGATCTGGCCGCCGACAGTTTCCTTGGCATTCCGTGGGGGCCAGAGGCCGACCGGATCAACACCGCCTTTGTGGACATGGTTCAGGCATCGGTTGCGCCGATCCGCACGCCGCTGCCCTTTACCAAGATGAAACGCGGGGTCGATGGCCGGGCCTATATGGTCGACTATTTGACCAAGGAAACAGAGCGCCGGCGCGCGCAAGGCGGCGGGCAGGATATGTTCAGCCAATTCGCCACTGCCACCCGCGAAGACGGTGAAATGCTTGCGGTCGATCAGGTGGTCGATCACATGAGCTTCCTGATGATGGCGGCGCATGACACGATCACATCATCGGCCACTGCCTTGATTTACCAACTCGCTATCAACCCTGAATGGCAGGAAAAACTGCGCGAAGAGGTGATGGCAGTCACCGGCGGACCGGACGGCGACGGTGAAGCCCGCCCGCTGGATTATGACGATATGGGCAAGCTTGAGCTTACCGAAATGGCGTTCAAAGAGGCATTGCGGATGATCCCGCCGGTCCCATCAATGCCGCGCCGCGCGCTCAAAGAGTTTGAATTTGGCGGATACAAAATCCCTGCCGGACAAATGGTCGGGATCAATATCTATTGGACCCATCATTCGGAGGAATATTGGGACAATCCGATGAGTTTTGACCCGATGCGCTTCACCCCGGACAAGGTAAAGGCGCGGCACAAATATGCATGGGTGCCGTTTGGCGGGGGCGCGCATATGTGTCTGGGCCTGCACTTTGCCTATATGCAGGTGAAGGTGCTGGTCGCGCAATTGCTGCAACGGTACCGGATCGAGGCGGCAGAGGGTTACGCACCCGACTGGCAAGCTTGGCCAATTCCTCAACCGAAAGACGGGCTGAAGGTAGAGTTTAAGGCGCTGTGACCATTTCAAATCTGGCGGTCGCTAGATTGATATCGGTGGTATCTTCTCCAAAAGAGAAGCCTTCAAGTGCGTCAACTCGGCCATTCTTGAACCACAGCATGAGTCCTAGACCGTGTTTCAGGCCTTCAACATTGGCGGAAGTCTGTTTGCCAAGAGGCGAAGCGCACCCCACTGTCTTCGCCTCCTTTGCGACCTCAAAATATACGTAGAAGCCGCCACCAGAATTCTCCCTTTCTAGCTTTGTTAGGCTGTTCAATTGGGCAGCGATTGCGTCTTCGAAGCCAGGGCGCTCAGCTAAGATAGCCGCGATAGCTGCACGTTCTAACGGAGTGAGTCGAACGTCCATTCAAAAATCCCGCGCTATGCCGTTCTGCTCCCAATCGCCATAGCGGGTGGGGGAAAGCGCGCGCGGTTCGTCTTTCATCGGGTCGACCGCCTTGGGCTTGGGCACGGGATCATTGCTCCAATGGGCAGGCTTGGTGAAGGCTTTGGCGGTTGCTGTTTTTTGTTTGGTCATGACATTCATTCAATGCGCGTGCTGGCGCTTGGTTTCAAGCGGCGTTAAGGCCGCGCGCAATGGCTCAGACAAAAACCAAAAATTCCGGACCGAAAATCGCCGGACTTCCCGCGCGGCGCGCGGCTCTGCGGATGCTCGATGCGGTGATGCGGCGGGGTGAGACGCTGGATCAGGCCGAAAAATCCGCGCTTTCCGGCGTGAACGCGCCAGCTGACCGGGCATTGGCCCGCGCGATTGTGGGTGAAACCTTGCGCTGGCTGACCGATCTGGACGCATTGATCGACAGCGCGACAAAGAAAAACCTGCCCGATGATGCCAAAGCGCGCAGCGTGCTGCGGTTGATGCTGGCGCAAGCGCTGCGGCTGGAGACACCCGGGCACGCAGTGGTGGCAACCGGGTTGGGATTGCTCGCTGGCGGTCCGCGAAAGCTTGCCCACGGTGTGTTTTCCGCTCTCATGAAACGCGAAGTGTCGTTGCCGCAAGTGCCGACATTGCCAGACCGCGTGCTCGCCCGCTGGGAAGCGCGCGCCGACATCATCGCGCCCGGTCTGATCCACCCGCCAGAGGTTGATCTGGCCATGAAGGTCCGCAGCGAAGCAAAGACTCGCGCGCTGACGATGGGCGGGGTTAGCCTTGCGCCCGGCCATGTCCGCCTGCCGCGCGGGACGCCGATTGAACAAATGCCCGGCTTTGATGAAGGCGCGTGGTGGGTGCAGGATTTGGCCGCGCAGATTGCTCCTGCTTTGCTTGGCGAAGGATCGGGCAAACGCGCGCTGGACCTGTGCGCGGCTCCCGGAGGCAAGACACTGGCTCTGGCAGCAGCGGGTTGGCGGGTCACTGCGCTCGACATCAGCGAAAAACGGCTGGAAATGCTGCGCGAAAACCTTGGCCGGACCGGGCTTGAGGCGGAGATTGTGAAGGCCAACGCGCTCACTTACACGCCTGTTGCTCCATTCGATGCGATCCTGCTGGATGCGCCGTGCACCGCCACCGGCACCGCGCGCCGCCACCCCGATGTGCTGCACCGGGTCGGCCCGCGCCAGATTGGTGAGACGACCGAATTGCAGCAATCGCTGATTTACCAAGCGGCGGAATGGCTGCCCAAAGGCGGGACGTTGCTTTACGCGGTGTGTTCGCTGGAGACGGAAGAGGGCGAAGATCAGGCCGCGTGGGCCGAAGAAACGTTCGATCTCAAACGGGTGCCGATCACCGCCGACGAACTTCCCGCCGGATTGCAGCCGACCAAAGAGGGATGGCTGCGCACCCATCCCGGAATGCTTGCGGATGAGGGCGGCTTGGACGGGTTCTTTATGGCGCGCTGGGTTAAGGTTTAGGCCTCGGCGTTTAGCGCCAGTTCAGCGTGATTGCCGCGCAGTCGCGCCCCAATTGTTCCAGTGTGAACCGCGCGGTTGCGGGGGCTGGCTGGTCGTGGGTCAGGCTGAACGGCGTGCCGAGTTCGACATAGCGGTTCAGCTCCATTTCTCCGCCGATCACGTCGAAGTTCGGATCGCCTTGGACAAGGCAGAGCGCTTGCCGCGCCACCTCAATCATATGCACCGAATTCACATGGTCCCCCGATCCGCCAAGCATTGGGTTGGCAGGGGGCAACCCGTTTTCCCGGTTAACCAAAGCCGCAATCGTGGCAGGGCTCTCAGAAGAGATCGGCGCAACCAGCGAATGTTCGCTTGGTCCGATGCCGAGTGCCTCTGGCGAGGCGAAAGCAAACGCATCGGGTGCAATTTGTGGGTTTTCGGCGCGCGCCTTTCGCTTGGCTTCACCGCGCCACTCTTCAAAATTGCGGTTGCGAAAGATCACTCCGCGCCCGCGCATCATGGCGATTTCGCGGTCCTGACCATCAAAAAGCGTGGTGCGAAAGGTCTCGATTTCGCCCGATTTCTCCCGCGAATAAACACCGCGCGCGGCGGTTCCGGCATCTGGGTCGCCGCATTGCCAATCGGTCCAGGTTAAGGCTGACCACTGGCCTTCTTCCATCCCGCCAAGAGCCAAGATGGCGCCCACACTGGTCCAGAAATTCTGCGCCTGAATGACGACGGGATGGCGCGGGCCAAGGGTGAGCCAAGGCCATTCGGAAGCGTCGCTGGAACATTTGAAGTCCACCGATCCATCAGCGTTGATGACGTGATCGCTGGTATAAGACCGCGCAAATTGCCGTGCCATGTCGTCCCTCCCGCCTGCTCGCTTTAGTCTTTCACATATTTCTGAAAGCTCTTGCGCAGTTTCATGATTTTGGGCGGGATCACGGCAAGGCAATAGGGATTGCGCTGGCCTTCGCCGTCCCAATATTCCTGATGGTAATCCTCCGCCGGATACCACGGCGCGGTTTGCGCATCGCCGTCCAACCCTTCGACGGTGGTCACCGCCGTCTTGCCATTGTCCGCATTCCAACGGCCAATCGCAGCATCGGCCTCAGCGCCTTGTTCAGCGGAAAGCGGGAAAATTGCGCTGCGGTATTGGGTGCCGATATCGCCGCCTTGGCGGTTCAACTGGGTCGGATCATGTGTGCCCAAAAACACGTCATAGATTTCTGGTAAGGTGATGACCGCCGGATCGAACGTCACCCGAATGCCCTCTGCGTGGCCGGTGCGCCCGGTGCAGACCTCTTTGTAGGTCGGGTTGGCGTTTGTGCCGCCGATATACCCGCTCTCCACCTCGCTCACTCCGATGACATCGCGGAACACCGCCTCTGTGCACCAAAAGCATCCGCCTGCGACAATCGCCTTTTGCATCGCTCAATTCTCCTTATTCGATGAACGACATAGGGAGACCGGCAAAGATTGCCAGAGGAGAGGGGCGGCAGCGCTTCGCATCTTGTCATTCTGCCGTCACTGCGTCAGGACTCTGATCATCAAATTTCCAGGAGAGGACTGATCCCCATGAAAGCTACCCTTCTCGCACCGATCGCCGCGCTGGCCGCCGGCACCGCAATGTTTGCCATGGCCGCGCCCGCCGCCGCGGATGGCCACGTTGAAGCATCAGCGCCTGCGCTCGAAGACGTGCTCGCGCATGAGCGCCGCGATGGTGACCGCGCCCGCGATCAATATCGCCATCCGGTCGAAACGCTCGATTTCTTTGGTGTGGAACCAACGATGACAATCGCCGAATATGGACCCGGCGGCGGTTGGTACACGCGCGTTCTGGCTCCCTATGTGATGCCTGCGGGCCAATATATCGCCTTTAACGCTGACAGCGATGCGCGCGCCTATCGCAACCGCGCCCAGGAAGCCCGCGCCAAAGGTTGGACAGAGCGTTTCACCACTGGCCTTGCTGAGGGGATGGGCGTCGAAGCTGATAGCGTGATGGCGTTTGAAACCGACGAAATGCCAGAGGGCGCGGCCGGTACCGTGGACCGGGTTCTGATCTTCCGTTCGATGCACGGCCTTAACATCGGCAAGAACGCCGATGAGGTGCTGAGCGCGGCGCGCGTCTTGCTGAAAGACGATGGCATGGTCGGCGTGGTTCAACACCGCGCCCCCGATGGCGCCAGCTATGACGATTACGGCGCGCGCCAGCGCGGCTATATGCGTAAAGCGGATGTGGTCGCGATCTTTGAAGCCAACGGCTTTAAACTCGCCGCAGAAAGCGAAATCAACGCCAACCCGGCCGATCCTGCCAATTGGGAAAACGGTGTTTGGACATTGCCTCCCGTTCTGGCGACCGGTGAAGGTGATGAGCGCCGCAGCGAATATCTCGCGATTGGCGAAAGCGACCGGATGACACTGCTTTTCCGCAAAGCAGACTGAGTATAGGGGGCGGCGTATGACCAAAATCACTGTCGCCGCCCTCCAACTCGCGCTTGGCCAATCTGGCGAGGCGGATAATATCGCCGCCGTTTCGGCTTTGGTCGAGAAAGCCGCCGAGCGCGGGGCGAAATTGGTCCTGCCGCCGGAGCTGTTTTCCGGCCCCTATTTCTGCCGCGAAGAGGATGAGGCGCTGTTCGCGCTCGCCCGCCCCACTGCCGAGCATCCCAGTGTGATCGCAATGCAGGTGCTGGCGCAGCGCCTAAAAATCACGATCCCAACCAGTTTTTTCGAACGCGATGGGCATCATTATTACAACACACTCGCGATGATTGGCCCGGACGGCGCGATCATGGGCACCTACCGCAAAAGCCACATTCCCGATGGCCCCGGCTATGAGGAAAAGTTCTATTTTCGGCCCGGTAATGACGGGTTCAAAGTTTGGGATGTCGCCAGTGACGACGGAACAAACGTCTGCATCGGTGTCGGCATTTGCTGGGACCAATGGTATCCTGAGTGTGCGCGGGTCATGGCGCTGAACGGAGCAGAAGTGCTGCTTTACCCGACGGCCATCGGCTCTGAACCCTACGACGCGGACCTCGACACCAGCCGGATGTGGCGGCGCGCAATGGTCGGCCATGCGGTGTCGAATTGTATGCCTGTCGTGGCCGCGAACCGGATCGGGACCGAAGGGGATCAAAGCTTCTACGGCCATTCCTTCATCGCCGACGAATGGGGCGATATGATCGACAGCTTTGATGCCAGCGGCGAAGGCGTTTTGATTGCCACGCTCGATTTGGCGCAGGCCGCAAAGCACCGCGCAGGCATGGGCTTCTTCCGCGACCGCCGCCCTCAGCTGTATGGCCGCATCGCCGAAGACGTGTGAAACCGCGCCCAATATGAGTAGCACCTATCTCATCGCGCTGGGGTCAAACCGGCTGCATCACCAATACGGTGACCCGCCCGGCGTGCTTGCGGCGGCGATGGAGGAATGTGCGGCCTTGGGAACGGTCACGGCGCGTTCGGCGATTATCACGTCTGACCCGATGGGTGCGGCGCAGCGCCGCTTTGCCAATGCCGCCTGTGTTCTGGAAAGCGAATATGACCCGCCTGCATTGCTTTCTGGATTGAAGCGGTTGGAGCGCGAATTTGGCCGCCGCACCGCACAGCGATGGGGGGACCGGGTTGTCGATCTGGATGTCATTCTTTGGAGCGGCGGCGTCTATTCTTCCCCGGCGCTCACAATACCGCACAGCGATTTTCGAACGCGCGGATTTGTGTTGGAGCCAGCGTTATCGATTGCTGCCGATTGGCGCGATCCGGTCACTGGTTTGCGCATCCGGCATTTGGCTGCTCGGCTGGCGTCAAACAGGCCGCGCTAAAACCTGTTCGTATTGATCCCAATGCTAGAGGCAAAAACGCCCCACCGGTCGGACCGGCGGGGCGCTTTTAGTACCAGAGGACCAGTTCTGAGACTTAAGCTGCGGCAGCTTTCCGGCGGCGACGGCCAAGGCCGAGCGCGACAAGCGCGAGGCCGAAGAGGCCAAGCATGCCGGGAGCTGGAACGTCGACAACACGGTAATCGCCGATACCGCGAACATAATCGCCAGCGATCACGGGATCACCCCACCACGACCAAAGGTTGATGCGGCCATTGTTGGTGGTCTTCATCATCCAAGGGTGGAAACGGCTGCCGTTTTGACGGGTCGGCGTGTAGTCGGTGCCGCGAATGTTGCGTGTGCCGGTCATGTCGCTCAACGTGAACGTGAAGCTAGGGCTGGCGCCGCCTTCGAAATTAGCGAATTCCGCGCTTTCAAACGATACGTTGATGTCGTCACCGACCCATGTGCCCGTTTGTGTTTCGGTGTTGATCGTCAGAACGTCGCCGTTCGTCATATCATATTCAAAAATGGCTGCGGATGCTGGTGCTGCGGCAATCATGCTGCCCGCTGCGAGAGCAATCGCTGCCTTCTTGGTCAATGTCGTCATGTTTAACCCCCGATGGTGATCTTGGCCAAGCCAGCCGATGGATGGCCGTCTTTGGTGACTGGAAATTTAGTAAACTTAACTAAGCAAACGGCGTGCCAATTTGACTGAATTGCACCATTTCCGCGCCCTTCAATGGTTAACGCGCGTTGGCGCAAAGCCGTGCTTGTAAGATTTTCCGACGCTTTAACCGGGAAAACGGAGCGTTAAGCATCTTTGGCTAAAGACACAGCCATGATGATCCGCAATTCTTTTTGGCACTCGCGCGCCGCAATGGCGCTTGTTTTCACTCCGGTTTTTGCCGCAGGTCTGGCCGGGTGCGATAGCGGCCCAAGCGATCCATTCGCGGCCGCACAACAGGCGTTAGCTAACGCCGAACCGAGGACCGCGATGGACTTGATCGCACAGGCGATTGAAGCGGATCCAAACAATGCAAATATTCGGATGGTCGCGGGTGACATCGCAGTGGCACTGGGAAATTCTGACCGGGCTATCGCCGAATTCGAAAGAGTGCCGGAAAGCGCGCCGAATTATTCTTTGGCGCGGGCTAAGCTCGCCGAAGCCCAGATCATGGGCAATTACCTTCAGGCCGGACAAGACACCGTTTCGACGCTCTCAATGGACAATGCCGCCGCATATTCGGCGGCGATCGGGTTGAAATACGCGCAGGGTGAGGCCGAAGCAGGGTTCGAATTGCTCGATCAAGGATTGGCCGCATTCCCCGATGATCCGCGCCTGATCACCATCGATGCGGAACGCCTTTGGGCGCAGGGAAAGTCGGATGAAACCTTTGCCCGGTTGCAACCGGCCCTGGATGTGCGTCCTGCCGTACCGCAGGCGCATTTGTTCGCGGGGCAATTGCGTCTTGGCATGCGCGATGCGGCGCAGGCTCAGCGGCATTTTGAGAATGTGCTGACCATGCGTCCCAACCATCAAACTGCGATGCTGGCGATGGCGGCGATTGCGCGGGATCGCGGCAACACTCAAGAGGCGGCCAATTGGATCAACAAAGCCAATGAAGCCGGTCAACCGCATCCGATCGGCCTCTTATTTGCGGCGCAAATGGCCTATGATGCGGGTGATATTGGGCGCGCCTTTGAATTGATTGAGCAAGCGCCGCCGGTCTTTTCATCGGAGCCCGAGTTCGCCCGATTGCGCGGGTTTATTGATGCAGCGCGCGATCAGCACGCGATGGCAGCAATGGCCCTTACCGATTATATCGAAGATACTGGCGGCGATCCTTTGGCGCGCCAAGTCTTGGCAAATTCCCTGATTGAACAGGGGCAGTTTGACCAAGGCTGGGCCGCGATTGAACCGGTGATTGACCACCCGCAAATGAACGGCGCAGGGCTCCTGCTCGCGCTCAGGCTTTCACAAGAGACGGGCAAAGGCGATTCGGAACAGATTCGCAGGCTGATCGAGCGGCGCGGGACCGCGACTTCGATCGCAGAACAAATGCGCGAGGCAGGCGCGGCAATCCGTGCGGGCGATTGGGCCGAAGCTGACCGGATCTATCAGCCGCTCATTGACGGGGCTGGCAAATCGGATCCGGCACTTTTGAACAATGCCGCAGCGGTGAAGACCAAATTGGCCGATCATGATGCCGCCGTGGCACTCGCTCGCCGTGCCTTTGCCGAATCGCCCACAAGTCCAGAGATTATGGACACGCTAGCATGGGCTATATGGGAGAAAGGCGGAGCTGTCGCAGAGGCGCGCTCGCTATCGGACAAAGCTCGGCAAGCAGCGCCAACCAACCGCGAAATCTTGGAACATTGGGCCATCATTCACGCGGATTGATGTGGCCGAAAGATAGCCAATGGAGGGACCTATTTCACATCAATGCAATGAGCGTCTTGACCCGGAGCCGCACCCTGCCTAGGTGAGCGCTCCGATCGCGCCGCCTGCTAGGCACGCGAATCCCGTGGGGGTCCTTAGCTCAGTCGGTAGAGCAACTGACTTTTAATCAGTAGGTCGCTGGTTCGAACCCAGCAGGACTCACCATTATTATGCCGCAATTAGAAAGTGTTGCGCGCGTCGTAAGGGTACTGACTTTGCAGCAATTTTGCGTGTGTAAGGGCAGTGTAATGGCGCGCAGTAAATGTGATCACCTTGCTGCTAGCGATCCAAGCTTTCCCGCAGCATGCGTCCAACCCAGTCTCTATCGCGAACGATCTTTGCCTGAACGCGGTCGAACAGGTCCCTTGGCAGTTGGACCGACAATGTGAGACCTAGCTCGTCCGGAAACGCCCACGGGCATTTGTGGCAGTCCAACTCGCAGTCTTGGCAGGCTCGTCGCTTCGCGACGTTGCAGACATTGCAAAGCGATTGCCAATTCTCGTCTTCATGGCTTCCACCTCGAATAAGGGGAATTTTGTGGTCAGCTTGTAATCCACGCACCCCAGCTTCGGTCCGCGTCCCGCAAACCTGGCAGGTGTTGTTCTCACGCTTAAACAGTCCGCGCTTCTGGGCCTCTGATAGGTAAAGGCGAGGATTGGCCGCCTTCACCTGATCGGAAGTTAGCCGGTAGTGATGTTCCCCGTGGATGTGACGGGTTTCGATATCTATACCCAACTCGTCGCGCAGCTCTCGCGTTCGCCGGTCGAAGTACTTCTGATTGGTAATTGCCAAGAGATGAGAGGAGGCAACCCAGTCTTTGGGAAAAGTATCACCGGCATTCCAGAGGGTTTCGAGGATCTTCCTTTTGACCGGGCTAAGTTTGGCTTTCAGCCTTTCGGAAATAAACCTTTCGACACTCATGCTTTCATCCTTCGCAGATTCCAAATGTCGAGGCGATATCAGGGCTTCATATTGAAATCCATCGCACAACGATTCTGGAGAAAACTCTGCTGAGCCCCTTGGCCAAGGCGTTCTGATGCCCTAACAGAAGAAAAGTACATATGGAGAACGAAGTGACTCTAACCGCTCTGGAGATTTGTGCTGGCGGTGGCGGCCAAGCACTCGGATTGGAAGGGGCTGGCTTTGAATGCAGTGCCGTCTTGGAGATTGACGCACACGCTTGCCAAACCCTTCGAGAGAATAGACCGCACTGGGACGTTCATGAAACGGACCTGAAAGAGTTTGATGCCACACAATTCAAAGGTATCGACCTTTTTGCGGGAGGCGTGCCCTGTCCTCCATTTTCTGTGGCTGGGAAACAGCTTGGCGCTGATGATGAACGTGACCTTTTCCCAACTGCTCTTAGGTTAGTGGCTGAATGCGATCCGGCAGCAGTTATGCTAGAAAACGTCCGTGGTTTGTCATCGGCTCGGTTCGATGGCTATCGGAAAGGCCTGATGACCCAGCTTGTGAAGATGGGGTACGAACCATCGTGGCAAGTCTTGTACGCTAAGGACTTCGGTGTACCTCAGCTCAGGCCACGATTTGTCCTAGTGGCTGTGAAGGAGAAGTACGCAGACAAATTTGCGTTTCCGACCCCACAGAAGTCCGAGCGCACGGTTTCAGAAGCGCTTTACGATCTTGTGGCTGCTCACGGTTGGGAGGGTGCTTTCGCATGGAAACAGAAAGCAAACAAAGTCGCACCGACGGTAGTAGGTGGCTCCAAGAAGCATGGCGGCGCCGATCTAGGCCCGACACGTGCGAAGCGACAATGGGCAGATCTGGGGGTTGATGGGAAAGGTATTGCAAACGCACCACCTGACAGCACTACCGACAAGGATCAATTGATCCGGCTGACGCTTCAGATGGTAGCGAGGATTCAAGGCTTCCCCGACGAGTGGAAATTTAGCGGTGGTAAGACCGCCCAGTACCGTCAGATTGGCAACGCTTTCCCGCCTCCTGTTGCCAAAGCGGTTGGAATGTCCATTCAGCAAGCGCTTCACGGAATTCCTCGCAACTATCGTGAGGGCGATCAAATCGATTTTGCTCTAGCCGCGAGCGGCTAGTTTTTTCATGCTCTTTTGGCCAATAAACTTAATACGAAACAATGGCGGACTCGTAATCCTTGAGTGCGGGATAAATTCTGTTGAATCTCGCAATCGACACAGACGGTGCATCAATCACAGCGGTAACACCTTTAACATAGGAATGCGCGAGCCGGTTGCGAGAGATAGTCAGTGTGCCGAATTCGCTTTCCAGCTGTGCTTTGCTGGTTGCGCTAACCACAGACTCTACAACTTCCACTCCCTCAAGGCCTACTGCTGCCATTAGCATATTCCTGAAGTGCCTTTTGTAATGGAAGCCGTAGTTTTTGTTTACGACCTCGGCCTGAAAATGCGTCAAGTGCCCGTGCTTTTTGACCGCTTTCTTTGCTAACCGATGGACTAAGTCGTCAGTTGAGACTTCGATCCATCCACACAGTTCGATGATCGCGAGCTTGGAAAACCAGAGAGGTTCCTTTTGGGTTTTTGAATTTCGGTAGCGAAACTGAAGCCCCTTGAGCGTACGCTCAATCTCTGTCCTAGCGATCATAGTCTTTTACGCGAAGATTTCGCGAGCTGTAGCGAAGCGGTTGCTTACCTTATCGACCTTTGAAAGGCCTTCTGCGACCGCATCATCTTTGAAGTGTTGGTGGTTACGTAGCTCGGTATACTTAGCCAATGCGGCGGGAGGTTCGAGCGCTTCGAGCGCTTCGATATTATCGGAAATCCCAACAAGCATCGCCTCCAAGACACTTGTAGGTATCCTTGCATCAGGGCCGTTCGGAAAGATTTTGACTATGATTGCGTCAATCGTCCGCTTGAACATCGCTTCAATTTCTTCAAGTTTTTCTTCAGACGGATCCTGATGCTCATGCATGTAGTCGTTCAGAAATTTTGCGACTTGCCCTTTGTACTTCCCTAAACTCTCCTGAAATGCGAAGAATCGAAGGATCATTTCCTGCTTCACAAACCTATAGCTCTTACCTTCATCCATTCTATTTAGCTTACGCCAATTTGGATGATTGTCTAACTTCTTCAGAAGGTTGTTGAGTTTACCACCGTAGATGCAGTTTCTAATCTCTTGATTGTTGAGCTTCGTGCCTCCAGAATTCAAACGGTGAAAGATTGTAAACATGTATTCCTTGTGTGCGCGCTTGCTGAAGTCACATCGTAGTACGTTGATCGGTAGCGATTGATTTTGAACACGAGCGTAGAGCGCTTTCTCGGAACCGGTTGCGTTCTTCAACTTCGCAGCACTCTTTCCCGCCAATTTTTGGTCAATGTCATCAAGCTTGGAAAGGCGCCAATCATCGCCCTTAAGGAATCGAGTAATTGTAGACTGTTCCCCGTCAGCGCTTATGGCACAGATTTGAGGTTGTGATTTAAGGAGGATTTGGGTCTCGTCGTAGTGACGAAGGAACGAAGATGAGACCCAAATCCTCAAAACCCAAAGCGAGTGCTGAAC